>Ga0222714_10000063_pt1 | contig 126940 bp, 77 predicted proteins | sample C33_3DmetaG_FD_165048 | JGI IMG/M metagenome (GOLD analysis project Ga0222714, IMG submission 165048) | Estuarine water microbial communities from San Francisco Bay, California, United States - C33_3D | ecosystem: Environmental > Aquatic > Marine > Unclassified | place: USA: California...
TCTTCTTGCCGCCCTTGTCGTCGTCGGCGCCGGGCCGGTCCGCGAAGTCAGGCACCCGGAAGTCGACCGCCTTGGCCTGCTTGGCGTATTCGGCTTCCAATCTCTGGCGCAGTGCGGCGTAGGCCGGGTCGTTGGCGAGATTCTTCAGCTCATAAGGATCGGCCTTGAGGTCGAAGATCTCGGTCCATTCGTCATGGCCGGGGTATTTGATCAGCTTGGCGTCGGTCGTGCGCACGGCGGTCGTCATCGGGACGTTCGCGTAACCCTTTTCGTAGAAGTAGCAGTAGAAGAAGCTGTCGCGCCAGGCGGCGTCTTCCCGTCCTTCCAGCAGGGGTTTCCAGCTGCGGCCGTGCATCGCGGCGGGCACCGGCTGGCCGGCGAGCTCGAGGAACGTGGCGGCCGGATCGATGTTAAGGACCATGCGGTCGTCGGTGCGGCCGGCCTTCACCGCGCGCGGGTAGCGGACGAGCAGCGGGATACGGAGGGATTCGTCATAGGCGGTGCGCTTGTCACCGAGGTTGTGTTCGCCCAGGTAGTAGCCGTTGTCGCTCGAGAAGACGAAGACCGTGTCTTCGGTCAGCTTGAGCTCATCGAGCAATGCCAGCAGTTTGCCGACGTTGTCGTCGACGCCGTTGATCCCGCGGAACATGCCGAGGTTGGTGGGGACTTCCTTCGCGTCGGTGGCCTTGCCCTTCGGGCCGTTGGGGCCGGCGGGGGCGTAGATCGCCGGCACGCCGTAATTGGGGACGTTGCGGGCCAGCGCGCCTTCGTAGGCCTGGGCATGGCGGGGCGGTGGGGTGAACGGTCCGTGGCAGGTCTTCAGCCCGAGGATCATCAGGAAGGGCTTGTCCTTGTTCGCCTTGATGAAGTTCGCCGCGTATTCGGTGGTCACGTCGTCCACGAAACCTTGGCTGGGCGTCTTGACGCCGTCGACCTCGATGGGACAGTCGAAGTAGACCCCTTGGCCGACGAAGCTGGCCGAGGTGTCGAAGCCGGGGCGCTTGCCGGACTGGTTGCCGTGGTGCCACTTGCCGAAATAGCCCGAGACATAGCCGGCGGGACGGAGCAGGGCCGGCAGGGATAGGTTGCCCTCCGGGTGCGGCGTGTGGTTGTTCGTCACGCCGTTGACGTGGCCGTATTGGCCGGTCACGAGCGAGGCGCGCGAAGGGGCGCAGAGCGAATTCACGACGAAGGCGTTGCGGAAGCGAACGCCTTCGTTCGCCAGACGGTCGAGGTGCGGGGTCTTGAGCCAGGGGAATCGGCCTTTCTCGCCCTGTTCCTTCTGCACGACGCCCAGGGCGTCCCAGCGCTGGTCGTCGGTGTAGACGTAGACGAAGTTCGGTTTGCGATCAGCCGCGGAGACGGCCGCGGAGAAGAGGACGAGCAGCAGGATGAAGGGGCGCATCCCGTCATCGTGCCGGCCCCTGCTTGCCTGGCAACTCCGCAGGGGGTGCCGGGGGCTCGCCGACCGTGATGCGCCGGATCTTCGGCGAGGCAGGTAGGTTGATGAGGATCGAATAGGACTTGCCGTCCATGGAGGGCTCGACCTGCCAGTATTCGCGACCATGGACCGTCGGGTCCAACGGGCGACCCGGGAGCTCCGGCATGGCCGGCGTGTCCGCCGTAGCCGGCTTGGCCGGGGTGCCGTCGAGCAGGATGGTCACGCGATCGGGTGGCAGGGTCAGTCCGGTCAAGCGGAGCGGCACGTGGCCTGTTCCGCCCTGAAGGGTGAAATCGCCCCGATCATCCTGGCAACGCACGGTCACCGCCGGATGCAGGCTGAGGATTTGCCCGACGGAGGCGACGGCCGTGCGCGCCCCGTCCTTGGCCTCGCGCCGCACGCGTTCGGGGGCGGAAAGGGTCTGCAGCGCCTGTCGCAATGGCTCGTCCGGGCCGTAGTAGTCCTCGGCCCTCTGGGGGATGATGACGTGCTCGATCAGCGCCTCGACATAGTCCCCGGGCAGCAGGTTCCGCACGTCGGGCGGGGGCACGAGGTCGAGGGTGGTGGACAGTCTGCCGAAGGGGAATGCTCCGCGCTCGACCAGCCAAGGCCGGGCCGGTCTTCCGCCGAGCACCGCTTTCCATTCTCGGATGATGAAGCCCCGGTCGGCATAGGCCCCGGCCTGCTTCGCGTCGCCGCCCTTTCCGCCGTGCAGCGAGGCCCAGGGCGTGGGCCCTTGGAGTTCGACGGGTATGCTCTGACGGGTTTTCCGCTCGGCGGCCGGCTCGGGCGTCCAGGCGCGGAGCAAGCCCGTCGCGTCGCCGTAAGCCAGAGACTCCCCCTCAGGGTAGTTATACGTATCGGCGCCCATCTGGAAGAGGACGAAGCGCCGGAAAAAGGTGTTCGCATCGACGTCGAGACGGAGACGATAGGTCGCCCGGGCGATGTCGGAGGTTCGCCCGATGCTGACTTCGGTCGAATGGCGGAGCGACAGTCCCGTGCGTCCCGAATACAGCACCCGCGAGAGGCAAGGGCCTTGGCTCAGGTAGGTCGTCCGCATGTCCGCCCGGGGGACGAAGAGTCCGGGCTGCGGCGCGACGCTGAGCCGGATCCAGTCGGCTCCGCCCACGTTGTGGGTCCATTGCCAGCGGCCGCCGCGCATCGGCGTCACCATCAAAGGTCGGACGTCCAGCACGGCGCAGCCGCGCTGGGCTTGGTCGGGTTCGAAGCAGAAGCTCTCGCCCCACGAGCCGAGGGCGGCCTGATCCCAGAGCTGGTTCGAGCCCCAGCCGACGAGCGAGAGCTGGGAGTGGGTCACCGCCGGCAGCCTGCCCCAATGTCCGTAGGCGAGCGCCAGCTCCAGTTCGGCTTCGGCGCGACCATACGGCAGGCGCAGCAGCGTGACCGCATGGAACCAGGTCGACGCCAGCTCGTCTTCCTCCGGCCGGGAGTGCCAGTTCTTGCTGAGCTGCACGGGGATGCCCGTCGGAGTGCCGTCGGGAGTCCGGAGCACGGCGGTGATGCCGGTGATCGGCACGCCGGTGGCGTGACGCAGGCCTGCGTCGGTCTTCGTGAAGAGGATACGGGCGACCCCCTCGCGGTTCGCGGGCTTGCGGAACTTCAGCCGCACGCGTTCGAGCAGGTCGTTGCCCTGGCCCGCGCCCCGGACCGAATCAAGGTCGACGCGCAGGCATCCCAAGGCCGGGTCCCGCGTCACCGGCAGAGGCGACCCCGTTGCCTTGTCCTCGGCGATCAGCGTGACGTCCTCGATGATGCGATCGGAATACCCGGGCGTCGCTTCCAGGACGCCGCGATGCCAGCCCGATTCGTCGGCCGGTGTCGCGCGGGCCATGCGCCAGTCTCCCGCTTCGTTGTCGCGCAGGGACATCCGCATCTTCACGTCCTTCCAGACGGCCCGCGGGCGGGACGGCGAGCTCACTCCGTCCGGGCGGAAGGAAAGGGAGAGTCCGTCCTTCGGCACCGGCGCGGCCCTGCGGGCGGCGATCGCCCCGACCTCTGCGGCGGTGAGCGCCTTCGGGTGGAAGCGGACTTCGTCCAAGGCGCCCTTGAAGTGATGGCCGTTGCCGTCGCCGCGTCGTCCCAGATGCAGGGCGCCCTGGCCGGGCTGCCTGAGGGAGCCGGCCGGCATCCGTGCGGCGGGCGTCCCGTTCAAGAAGAGGACGAGTTCCTGTCCGTCGCAGGTCAGGGCGAGGTGGTTCCAGGCTTCCGTGCGGAGGTCGGTCGAAGAGAACAGCGTGCGGGCTCCGGCGCGGCCGCCGGTCAGGTTGATGCGGCCGGCCACCCTCTTGCCTTGGAGCGTGAAGCCGAAGCCGCCGGGGGTCTCCTCGTTGGCGCCTCGGCAGGCGATCCACGGGTCGAGCTTGGTGGCGGAAGAGGCGTCCGCGGGCACGTAGGCCCAGAGTTCGAAGGTGAACTGCGGCGCGCCGAAGACCGGACTATCCGGCACGGCGAGATCGTTGGTGCCTGTCAGGCCGAAGCCGCCGCCGTTCAACCCGAAGCAGGCTTCCCCTTCGGGGATGGGCAGGAGTGCGGGGCGCGCGTGCAGGATGATGTTCAGCCGGTCGGGCCAGGCCACGGTCTCAAGCCGGAACTCGCCCGCGAGGCTTTTGCCCTCGGTGTTTTCCAGCTCGAGTCCAAGCACGTCACCGCGCTGCAAGTAGCGGCCGGAGGCGATCAGGCGTGGCCCCTCCTTGCCGTCCCATGGCTTGCCGCGCTTGACCTGATAAGTCTGTCCGTCGGTCGTCAGGTCAAGGGAAAGCTGGCCAGGTCGTTCTGACTGCCAAGGCACGCTTCGGCGCAGCCGGAAATGCTCGGGCAAGGAACCGTCTAAGTCACTTGGTTCCGGGTGGTAGGGGACGGGGGTCGGGTGGCGCGGGCCGAAGGCGACGGCGGACAGCGTCCGCGTATCCAGGGCGAAGAAGTATCTGCCGGTCTCGATGACGCGTATGCCAAATCCTCCTTTGATGGGCAGGCCTCCTGCCCAGTGCATGCTTGTCCAGTCCGAGGTGACCGGGGTGTGCACTTCGGGGGTGAACGGCGGAACGGCCTTGACCGGGACCGGCACGGCTCCCGGCAGGGCGACCTGGGCCAGTGCCGTGTACGTCGCGACGAGCATACAGGTCAGCAAGGTGAGCACGCGGGGCATGGCTCACATCTAGGTGTTCGCGGTCCGGAAGGGGAGCGCCAAATCACTCCGAAGCCGGCCAGCCGTCGGTCAAGTCGACGATTTCGGGCGTCTTATTCGAGCGTCCGGATGTAGAGGATGATCGAATCGACCTGGGCGTCGGTCAGCACGCCGGCGAAACTGGGCATGGCGAACTCGGACTTCAGGAAGGAGGCGTGCTTCTTGGCGTTGGGCTCCAGGATGGACTCGCGCAGGTAGGCTTCGTCGGCCGAGACGGAGGCCTTCTTGCCCTGTTCGGTGACGATGTCGCGCTTCGAGCCGTAGAGGCCTTTCCACTTGGGGCCGACGTTGGTCATCGCGGTGTCCGTGACGGAGTGGCAGGCGACGCAGCCGAACATCGTCGCGAGGCGTTTGCCCTCGTCGGCCGAGACGGCCTCCGTCTTCTTCACGACGGCGACCCGCGGCGTCAGGTCCACGCTGATCGGCCCGAAGCCTTCGGCGGCCGGGTCGAATTTCGTGAGTTCGTAGGGGGTCGTGTAGGCGTTCTGGCGCATCTCGGCGCCGTCGGCGGAGGCGAGGTCCCAGCCGAGCCGGAGCTGTTCGACGGGCTTGAGTCCCGGGACGCCGATGAAGACGCTCCGGCCATCCTGGCTGAGGTAGGCGCTGCTCGCGGTCAGCCAGTCGTTGCCCGTCTTGCCGTCGGCCTTGTATTGCGCCGACCCGTAGGTGTGGGCCCGTTTGTAATGCCAGGTGGCGAAGGAATAATTTTCGGGGTTCGTCGCCTTGGCCGGGTCGAGGGCGACGTCGAAGCGAAGCAATACGCCGCGGTCCGTCACGGCGATCTCGCGCGGCGTCAGCGAGGGGGCGCCGGTGTGGCGGACGCGTTCGAGCCCGGTGAGCGTCGGGAGGATGTTGCCCCAGCCGGCGATCTGGAAGCCCGCCACGTAGAGCTGCCCGTCGACGGGGTTCACCGAGCCGTTGAGCGGCGGGGTCTGGAAATCGCTCACGACGCTGACGACGGCGGCCTGCGGGCGGGAGCCACGGTGATTCCAAACGACGCGCAGGAGGTCGGGCTTGTTGAAGCAGATCTGCACCATCTCGTCGTTGAGCGGCCCCATCATGGCGTCGGTCAGCCAGACCTGCGACAAGGCGGAGGCGTTCACCGCGTGCGGGATCCAGGTGAGCGGATCGGCGATGGGGGCGGGGTACTGGCCTCTGGGCAGCTTGTCGCTGAGGAAGCCGTAGAACTGGGCGTCTTTGATGACGTGGAGCGGCGTGCTGGGGACGTAATGACCTTGCTGGTCGCTGGCGACGACAAGCCCGGTGCGGGGGTGCACCGAGAGGTTCGGCTGACGCAGGCCGTAGCCGAGCACCGTCGCCGTGGCGCCGTCGGCCGAGATCCGGAGGACGCTGCCGTTGTGCTTGCCGATGGTCGTCGCTTCCTGGCCGCCCTTGGCGATCACGAATTCGCCCTTGGGGCCGAGGCGGAGGGTGCTGGGGAACTCGCGCATGTCGGCCGTCTGGGCGAAGGCGTTCGCGAAGAGCTCGTGGACGTCGGCTTCGCCGTCCTGGTCGACGTCGCGGAGATGCCAGACGCCGTTGCGGTCGAAGACGAAGATCTCGTCGTCGCGGAGGGCGCACGTCATCGGTTCATGCAGGCCGGAAGCGAAGCGACGCCAAGTCACTTCCGCGGAGCCGGTCTCCAGGCCGCGCGCCAGCCAGACGTCGCCGTCGAGCGTGACGAGGACGCCGGTGCCGTCCTTGCGGAACTGGATGTCGCCGGCGCGTACGGCGCGTTTCCAAGGATTGTCGACCGGCAGGCCGACATGGTCGACGACGTAGGCGTCCCCCGACGGGCTCAGGGTGACCTGCGTCTTCACCGCGGAAGTCCAGCGGGCCTTGGTCGGGCCGGAAGGCACGGCGACCGCCGGGACCGAGGGGGCGGCGTGTTCGTCGCAAAGCGACACGCAGAGCGAAGCCGCCGAGGCGTTGGCCGGGACTTTGATGACGTGGAAGTCTTCGTCGGCGACTACCTCGGCGGGTCCGCTGACGGTCACGCCGGTCTCGAGTTCCTGCGACGGGCCTTGGCGGCGGGTGCCGACCACGAGCAGCAGGTCACGGGCGTGCGGAGAGACGGAGAGATGGCGCTCGACGACGATGAGTCCGTCGCGCTCCGAGGTCTTCCATAGCTCGCGCACGGCGGCGTCGGCGACACGATAGGAGAGCACGACGTCCCGGCCGACGAGTTCGACCGACTGGAAACGTCCGAGCGCGGTCGGGAGCGGACCTCGGCCCACTTCTTCCGGCGAAGGAGCCGGCGAACGCGGGTCGGCGGGGTCGACCTTGGCGCCGAGCTGCCAGCCCGGCATGATCGCATGGCCCAGCCAGAGTTTGCCTTCGGGTTGCGGGGCGGGGAACTGGCCGCCGAGCGTCTTGCGGCCTGGGTCGTGGTAGGAGCCCGGCGCGAGCGCCTTGTCGCTCACGCCCTTGCCACGCCACACCGCGGCGACCCGGAGCAGGTCGGTGTCGAAGCAGGCCCACATGTCGTGCGGCAGCTTGATGATCAGCCCGCGCGGGGTGAGGTTGTCCTTGCCGGCGCCTTCGCGTCGCGCGTCGAGGATCGACGAGAAGAAGGGGAAATCGGCTTCGACCCAGGGACCCCAGGGCTGCGGGGCGTAGGTGATCGTCTTGCGCCCTTCGCGCGTCGCCGGCTTCTTCACCGGCTCCGCCGCCAGGGTGCTCAGGGCGCCGCAAAGCAGGGCAAGGAGAAGGCGGTCTGGACGCATGGCGAGGTGGGGGAGGGCTGCGGTGCGGGGCTCGTTCGTTACCGGGACGAATGTCCATCATCCGCCCTCCAGCGTCTATCCTTAATCTTTCGTCACAGCCCCTGGAGCCAACGGAGGAAGCTGCCTTCTTCCGAGGACAGGATCGAGAGCAGGTCGCTGCGCTCGTCGGTCCAATACATGATCCGGGCCGGGAATTCCACGGCTTCCTGGGTCACGTCGCGCAGGAGGGGCTGCTGGAGCAGCACCTCGTTGCGCGTCATGATGATCCAGTCCGAGCCGTAGAAGCCCGCGTCCTCGTAGGCCGTGTCGTTGTCGTCGATGGTGATGGCCGGGAAGCCGATCTTGTCGGCGATGCGGTAGACCACCGGGTGCAGGTCGAGGTAGCGGTTGGAGACGTGGACGACGATGACGCCGTCGGGTTTGAGGTGCCGCTGGTAATGGCCGAACGCCTCGAGCGTCAGCAGGTGCACGGGGATGGCGTCGCTGCTGAAGGCGTCGAGGACGATGACGTCGTATTGCTGGTCGGGTTCGCGTTCCATCGAGAGACGCGCGTCGCCCATCACCAGCTCCGTCTTGGCCTTTGATTCCTTCAGGTAGGTGAACGTGCTCGTCGCGAGCCGCGCCACGTCGTCGTTGATCTCGTAGAAGCGGAAGGTGTCGCCGGGCCGGCCCCAGGCCGCGAGGGTGCCGGAACCGAGCCCGATGGCGCCGACCTTTCGTCCGCCGCCTGGCTTATGGGCGCGAAGCAGGCGGCCGATGCCGCTGGTCGACGTGTAGTAGCTGCTCGGGAAGGTGCGTTTCTCCGGGTCGACGTATTGGAGGCCGTGGATCGTGGCGCCGTGCTGCAGGGTGAGATGGTGGAGCTCCGGGTTGCCGGCGTCGTTCTCGTTGACCTTGAGCACGCCGTAGAAGCCGCGGGTGACGCTCAGCGAGCCGCGCAGCGAGGTGGCCGCGACGTCGAAGAGGCCGTAGGCGAAGCCGGGGAGGAGGAGCAGGAGGAGGGCCCAGCCCCAGCGCCCGCGGCCCTGCTGCAGGAAGCAGGTCGGGTCGAGCCGCAGCACGGCCAGCACGAGCCCTGCGGTCAGGAAGAGCGCCAGCTGAAGCTCGAAGTAATCCGGGAAGACGAAGGGAGCGACCAAGGCGACGAAGAGCCCGCCGACGGCGCCGCCGGCGGAGATCGAGAGGTAGTAGCCGGTCAGTCGCTTGGCGCCCGGGCGCAGGCGGAAGACCTCGCCGTGGCAGACCATGCAGGCCACGAACATGGTGCCGAGGTAGAGCGTCGCCAGCGGGGTGATGTCAGGATGGGACTCGGCCTGGTAGAGGTTCTGGAGCACCAGTCCGAGCAGGACGGCGAGGAGCGGCAGCCAGAAGCCGCGATGATACCAACGCGGGCTGTCGAAGCTGATGATGAAGGACAGCAGGTACAGGCTGAGCGGCAGCACCCAGAGGAAGGGTACCACGGCGATGTCCTGGCAGAGCTTGTTGGTGATCGCGAGGAGCAGCATCACGCCGCAGGCCGGCAGGCCGAACCAGAGGAGCTGCCGCAGCTTGGTCGGCGCGGGTTCCGCTTCTCCGTCCGCGGCTCGGACGGCTTCGGCCCCGCTGCTTCGCCAGACCTTGACCCCGCACCAGGCGGCCAGGCCGGCGTAAATGACGAGGCCGAGCGACCACCATCCGGCCTGATCCTGACGGGAAAGCTGGGGTTCGAGCACGAAGGGGTAGGCCAGCAAGGCGAGGAGCGAGCCGATGTTGGAGAGCGCGTAGAGACGGTAGGGCGAGGCGCCCGGGTTGGCTTTGCTGAACCAGGCCTGGAGCAGGGGGCCGGTCGCGGCGAGGACGAGGTAAGGCAGGCCGAGGCAGGCCAGGAGCAGGAGCAGGATGTGGCCCGCGGCGTGGGAGCCGTCGGTCGGTTTCCATTGGTCGCCCGGCGTGATCGGCAGCAGCAGCACGGCCAGGGCGAGCAGGCTGAGGTGCGTGATGACCTGACGACGCGGCGACAGGCGGCTGATGCTGAAGTGGGCGTAGGCGTAGCCGCCCAGCAGCAGCACCTGGAAGAAGAGCATGCACGTCGTCCAGACGGCGGGGCCGCCGCCGAACCACGGCAGGATGAAGCGCGCGATCAGCGGCTGGACGAGGAAGAGCAGGCAAGCTCCCCAGAAGATGGTCAGGCTGAACGCGAGCATGGGGTGTGAAGGGTGGAACCCCGCGAAGCCGCGAAGGTTGGGGTGAATGATGCCTAGTTACGCCCCGACGGGCTGGCAACCGCCATCAGGCCCGAGGACTGAAGCGAAGGACGAGCGATTCGTACCCTAGCTTGCGTTCGAAGTCGTGCTCGACTTCCGTGCGCTCCTCGGCCGAGACGATCTCAAGGGAGCCGACGAGTTCGACGCATTTCTGGAGCAGCGTGCGGAGCAGGAGGCGGGCGTGCGGGGCGCCGAGGCAGAGGTGTTCGCCGAAGCCGAAGGAAAGGTGGGGATTCGGCTTACGGTCGATCTTGAAGACGTCGGCTTCGGGGAAGACGGACTCGTCGCGGTTGGCCGAAGCCCAGCCCAGCGAGACGCGTCCGCCGGCCGGCACCGTCTCGCCGTGGACGGAGGTCGTGACCGGGCAGACGCGGCCGATATGCGTCAGCGGCATGAAGAACCGGAAGAACTCCTCGCCCGCGAGCGTGATGCGTTTCGGATCTTCGCGCAGGTAGGCGAGCGCCTCGGGGTTGGCGGCCAGGTGTCCGAGGGCGCAGGCGACGGTATGGATGACCGTGTCCCGCCCGCCGGCGAACGCGAGGTTGGCGAAGCCCATCATCTCCTCGCGGGTGAGGGGGCGCCCGCGGAACTTCGCCTGGGAGAGCGCGCTGAAGAAATCAGCGCCCGGGGCGCGGCCCGCCGCGTCGAACTTCGCCTGCAGGTAGTTCTCCAGTTCGACGCCTTTCTTCAGGCCGCCGCGGACGCGGAAGACGTGGATGCCCCAGCCGATCCAGGTGTCGGCCTCGCTCTCATCCGTGTCGAGCAGGTAGGTCAGCGCCCGGGCCTGGAGGGGCAGGGCGAGGCCGTGCACGACTTCGACGGAATCCCGGGTGAGCGCGTCGCGGACGAGTCCGTCGATGAGACGCTCCACCTGCGCGATCATCGCGGGATGCTTCGGGCGGTTGAAGAAGGGTTCGACGATCGCGCGATACTCCGTGTGTTCGGGCGGATCGGTCTCGATCGGCAGCTGGCGCATCGAGCGGGCTTCTTCCTCGGAAGGGATCGGCACGCGGAACGGGGCGTCGGAGCTGTAGGTCCGCCAGTCCTTGGCCGCCTGGCGTACGTCGGCGTGCCGCAGGATCATCGGGATGGCTTCGCCTTGGAAACGGAAGCGCGCGACGGTCGAGGCTTCCCGCTTCTCCTTGAAGGGGTCGGAAGGCTTGTGGCCGAAGGGACATCTGCCGCCGAACATGGCTTATTTCTTCTTCGCTTTCTTCTTCTTCGCGGCGCCGTCGCCCGGCGCAGGTGACACTTGGGCGCGTTCGGCCCAGGCATGCCAGAGCCCCGCCAGGGCCTTGACCTTGTCCGGCTGGTCGGCGGCGAGGTCATGTCGTTCGGTGCGATCGGTGCTCAGGTCGTAAAGCTCCCAAGGCCCGCCGCGACCCCGACGGACGAGCTTGAGGTCGCCTTGGCGCACGGCGGCGTTGCCTTCGTGTTCCCAGAAGAGGGCCTCGCGCGCGATTTCCCGGTCGGCGAAGGCGGGCACGAGGCTGCGGCCTTCCATGGGCAGGACGGGCTGGCCTTTGAATTCCTCAGGGTAGGCGGCGCCGGCGACTTCGACCAACGTCGCCATGACGTCGATGACGTGTCCGGGCTGCCGGCGGAGCTCGTTCCGCGCGGCGATGCCGGCGGGCCAATGCGCGATGAGCGGAGTGCTGATGCCGCCCTCATGGTTGAAGTGCTTGTAGAGACGGAACGGGGTGTTCTGGGCGTAGGCCCAGCTTTCGCCGCAGAACCATTGTGACTGGGCCGAGGTCGGGTCGCCTTCGGTGCGTCCTTTCGCGCCGGCTTCGGCGTTGCCGCCGTTGTCGCTCATGAAGAGGATGAGGGTGTCGTCGAGCACGCCTCGCTGCCTGAGGCCGGCGACGAGGTCGCCGACGGACCGGTCCATGCGATGCACGACGGCGGCGTAAGTCGCCATCAGGTGGTCGAAACGCCGCTGCTCGTCGGCGGGGACGTCTTTCCAGGCTTTGATCGCATCCGGTCGCGCGGAAGCGGCCCAGTCCTTGTCGATCAGGCCCATCTCCACCTGCCGGGCGTGACGCCGGGCGCGGACCTCATCCCAGCCTAGCTGGTATCGGCCGAGGAATTTCTCGATCTCCGCCTTGGGCGCCTGCAAGGGGAAGTGCGGCGCGTTGTGGCAGAGATGGAGGTAGAAAGGCTTCTTGGCGGCCAGCGCTTCGTCGATGAACTTGAGCCCGTAGGTCGTCCAAAGGTCGGTGCTGTACCAGTCCTTCGGCAGCCGGGCGTCGTCCTTGGCGAGCGGCTCGCCGTCGAGGAAGAGGTCGGCGCGCGCGGACTGGGAGAAATAGAAGCCGCCGGCGGCGGCGTTCAGGCTGCGTTCGAAACCGCGGGACTTCGGGGTAACCCCGTGGTTCTGGCCGACATGCCATTTCCCCGCCATCGCGGTGAAGTAGCCGGCCGGGCGCAGCACTTCGGCCGTCGTCACGCACCGGTCGCTGAGGCGTCCGGCGTAGCCGGACAGACCGCGATCTTCGGTCATGTGGCCGACGCCCGTCTGATGGGGGTAAAGGCCGGTCAGCAGCGAAGCGCGGGTCGGGCAGCAGCGGGCGGTGTTGTAGAACTGGGTGAAACGGAGGCCCCCTTTGGCCAGCGCATCGAGGTGGGGGGTGGGGATTTCGCCTCCGTAGCAGCCCAGGTCGGAGAAACCCATGTCATCGACCAGGATGACGACGATGTTGGGCTTGGTCGCGCCGAGCGTCGTCGCGCCGAGGGACAACAAGGCGAGCAGCAGACGGCAGGTCTTCATGGCGGCTCAGCGGGAGGCGGTTCCCTTGGCGCCTTTAGCCGGTTTCTTCGTCGGCGGACGGAGTTCGTCGGCGGTCCAGGAGTTCGGATGATCCTCGCTCTGCTTGCGGACGCCGGCGACGAACTTGGCGTCGACCGGCGAGGCGTTATGTTCCCATTCGCGACGGACGTAGGTCAGGACGCTCGCGACCTCTTCGTCGTTCAGCATGCCCATCGGCGGCATCGAAAGGTCCCAGGTGCGGTTGCCCACCTTGACCGGACCACCGAGTCCGTTGAGGACGATCTTCGCCGTCACGTCCGGCTTGCCGAGGACCCAGTCGCTGTCGACGAGGGGCGGCGCAAGGCCGTCGAGTCCGTAACCGTGCGGCTGGTGGCAGGGCGCGCAGAGCGAGGTGAAGATGACTTTGCCTTTCTCGAAGCGGGCGAGCTCCGCTTCGGTGAAGGCGGTGACCTTGGGCGGCGCCGGGGCGCCGGGCTTGCCCATCCAGGCCAGTCGGGAGGAGAGGGAGGTCAGGTAGGTGAGGCCGGCGCCGGCCTTCGCCGATCCGCGCAACTTGGCGAGGGCGTCGGGTTCGCTGCTGAGCCAGATCGTCTTCAGCGGGGTGGTCTTCTTGGTCTTGGCGTCGCGGATCGTCTGGTCGAGGCCGCGCAGCACGGCGTCGCGCTGGCTGCTGCGATCGTCGAGGAGGAGGGCCACGCCGAGCATCTGCTCGAAGGGACCGGCCTTGCCGGCCTGGGAGACCAGCGCGGCGAGGGCTTCGAGGACGGGTCCGGTCTGCGAGAGGTTGTCGCGCGTGGCCGCCGCGGCGACCGCTTGGGCGAGGGCGACTTCGCGCCCGCGGGCGCCGGAGAGCGCGCCTTCGCGGATCAGCGCGTTCTGGCCGTGGCGCGCGAGCAGCGCGGCCAAGGCTTGGTCAGCCGCAGGCTGATCGACGGCCGAGAGGCGGATCGCGAGGTGGGCGAGGACGAGCGGAGCGGCGTCGTCCTTGGCCGCGATCAGGTCGGGCAGGAGCTCGGCCGAAGCCACGCGCACGGCGGCGGCGCGCACCTGGACGTCGCGGTCGCGGAGCGCCGAACGGATGTCCTCCGCGGTCACGGCGGCGAGGCCATCGAGGGTCCAGAGCGCGTGCAGGCGGGCCACCGCCGGCGCGGCGGCGTCGGCGAGGAGCGCGCGCAGGGCGGGCGCGACGCTCGGGTCACCGGCTTCGACCAGCAGGCGTTGCGCGGTGTCGCGCGTCCAGCCGTTGGGGCTGGCCAGAAGCTTGACGCGGGCGGCGCCGTCGGCCGGCAGCTTGGCGGCCTTGGGCGCGGGCTGGTCGTCGCGCACGATGCGCCAGATGCGGCCGCCGCCGAGCGGTTCCATCAGCTGACGCTCCTTGATGTTGGCGATCAGGTAGTGCGTGAGGAAGGCCGGGTGCTGGATCACGCCGCGATACATGTCGACGACGTAGAGGGCGCCGTCGGGTCCGTTGGCCATCATCACGGGGCGGAAGCGCTCGTCGGTCGAGGTCAGGAACTCCTTTTCCGGGTAGACGTCGGTCGCGGTCAGCACGCCGTCCTTTTCGGCGAGCTTGAGGCGCTTCACCAGGTTGGAGGAAGGCTCCGGGACGAAGGCGTCGCCGCGGCAGTCGGCCGGCAGCGCGTCGCCGCGATAGACGACGGCGCCGCAGGTGGAGGTCGCGCGGGCGAGCGTGCCGTCTTCGCGGAGCGTCTTGGCGTCATAGCCGCGGTTGACGCCCGGGGTGGGGTGGGAGGGATAGACCGATTGGTCCTTCATCACCTGGAAGTTCACGGACGAGGCCGTGCGCAGCAGCGGATTGCGGGCGAAGGCCGCCGCGGGCAGGAGGTCGGCGCGCAGCAGGTCGGAGTTGTAGTTGAAGAACAGACGGCCGGCGTCGTCCTGGCACAGGCCCCACTGGCCGCGGCCGAGGCCGGGGCCGCGCTGCCAGGCGCCTTGCTGGTAGCGGAAGCTGGTGCCGTAGCCGGCGGCGTAGATGCGGTTGTCCATGGCCCAGGTCGGGGAGTTGGCCATGTGTTCGGGCTGGCCGCCGAAGGTGCCGAAGTCGGCGGTCACGACCGTGCGTTGGTCGGCGACCCCGTTGCCCTTCGTGTCCTTGCAGAAGAAAAGATTCGGCGGTTCGGCGACGAGGGCGCCGCCGGCCACGGGCATGACCGCGCGCGGCATGACGAGCTTGTCGGCGAAGGCCGTCGCCTTGTCCATGCGGCCGTCGCCGTCGACGTCGGTGAGCAGCGAGACGCGGCCGGAGGGTTCCTTCTCCGTCGTGCTGTCGAGGTCGCGCATGTAGCCGCGCATCTCGACGACGAACATGCGTCCTTGGTCGTCGAAGCTGATGGACACCGGGGTCTCGATCAGCGGTTCGGCGGCGACGAGTTCGATGCGGTAGCCCGGAGGAAGGCGGAAGGTCTTCAGGGCTTGCTCGGGCGTGAGCGGGGCGGGGGCGGGCAGGTGGTGCTTGAGGATGACCTCGGTCGGTCCGGCGTTGCCCTTGTTGAGGGCGAAGGCGGAGGTAGCTCCGACAAGCAGAGCAAGGGCGGCAAGCGGGGTCTTCATGCAGGATTTAAGACAGGCCAAAAGCACCTGGGTTGCAAGGCGAACCCCCCGGTTTGCCCCGGACCGACCGAAGAACTCGGCTTACTTCTTCCGCTTGGTCGCAGGGGCGCCCGGAACTTCCCAGTCGTCGGTCCGGAAGCTCGTGGCGGGCAGTCCGGCGCCGTTCACGAGGTTGCAGTCCGGGTTCTCGGCCCAGGCGTAACGGACCGCCACGGGGGCGGGCACTTCGGGGCTGCTCACGACGACTTCGGCGCCTTCGATGCGGGCCATGGCCGGCTTCCAGACCTTGTCGGCGCCGGCGACGCGGAAGCCGCGCACCGCTCCGCCGTCGCGGGTCTTGAGTCCTTCGGCATGCTTGAACGAAACGCGGACGGAGGAACCTTCGGCCTTGTCGCCGGCGGGCAGGGGGCCGCTGATCGCGGGGACCTTGCGCCCGTAGACGGAAGCCAGCGCCCAGTAGGAGAGGCGGAGCCCGACGTCCTGCTTGTTCTTCGGGTGGATGTCCTTCGGGTCGCCGATGTCGATCGTGATGGCCATGCCGGTCTTCGGCAGCGCGAGCACTTTCATCATCGATTCGCGCACGCGCGGCCAGCTTTCGGAGTCGGAGTCGCGGTAGTTGGGCAGCTGCACCCAGGCGAACGGAACTTCGTCCTGCCAGAGCTTGCGCCAGCTCGTCACCAGCTGGCTGAGCTGCTTTTCATAAAGGCCCGGGTTGCCGGCGTTGCCTTCGCCCTGATACCAGAGCATGCCGCGCAGCGTGTAGGGCGCGAGGTTGGCGACCTTGCCGTTGTAGAGGCCGGCCGGCCCGCCTTTGAAGCGGCGCATGGCCAGCGGGTCCTTGGGCGCGGGCGTGACGAAGCTCTTACCCTCGGCCTTGGCCTTGGCGACCGCCGCCTTCCAGGTCGCCATCTGTTTCTTGTGCAGGTCGCCGGCCTTGGTTTCGTCGAAGGCGAGGTAGTCCTTCAGCCGGGTGTCGAAATTCGCCTTGGTCTCCGGATCGGAGGACTGCGTCTCGGCGGCGACCCAGGATTCGATCGGCGTGCCGCCGACGGAGGTGTTGATCAGGCCGACCGGGACGCCGGTCTCGCGGTGGATCTCGCGGCCGAAGAAGTAGAGCACCGCGGAGAAACCTCCGACGTTGTCAGGGGTGCACGCCTGCCAGGCGCCTTTGCCTTCCGCCTGAGGCTCCGCGGCGTGGGATGAGCTTTCGCGGTAGTGACGGATCAGCGGATATTTCGCGGCGGCCTTCTCTTCGGGGAAGCGATTGCAGCCGGCGACGGTCATCGCCATGTTGGACTGGCCGGAGCCGAGCCAGACTTCGCCGACGAGGATGTCCCGTACTTCGAGCTTATGTCCGTCCTTGCCGGTGACCACGAGCGTGCGCGGTTCGGCGGAGGCGGGCAGGGCGTCGAGCTTCAGCGTCCACTTGCCGTCGGCGCCGGCGGTGGCGGATTTCGTCTGACCCGCGAAGGCGACCGTCACGGACTCCCCCGCGTCGGCCCAGCCCCAGACGGCGACGGGCTTCTCGCGCTGCAGGACCATGTGGTCCGAGATCGGCGCGGCCAGGCGGAAGCCGGCGGCGAAAAGGGTGGAACAGCCGGCCAGGACGGCGAGCAACAGGGGGAGGAAGCGGGGGGCGCGCATACCCTTACTGACAACGGAAACCACCCCGGGTTGCGAGAATAAGCATGCAGCCTGGCCCCAGCCCTAGCCCTAGCTCCGGCCCTCCTTCAGGCCAACAACTTCTTCACCACGTGGCAGGGTTCGACGCCCGTGAGGCGGAAATCCAGGCCGGCGTTACGGAAGGTAAGACGTTCGTGGTCGACGCCGAGACAATGCAGGATCGTCGCCTGCAGGTCGGGTACGCGGACCTCGTCCTCGACGATGTTGAAGCCCATCTCGTCGGTCGCCCCGATCGTCTGGCCGCCCTTGATGCCGCCGCCGGCCATCCACATCGAGAAGGCCTGCGGGTGGTGGTCGCGCCCTTGGCTGCGGCCGAGCGAGACGCTGGCTTCGACCATCGGCGTGCGGCCGAACTCGCCGCCCCAGACGACGAGCGTGCTGTCGAGCAGGCCGCGTCGCTTGAGGTCCTTGACGAGGGCCGCGGAGGCCTTGTCGGTCTTGGCGCAGTTGTTGCGCACGTTGCCGGCGACGTCGCTGTGCGCGTCCCAGCCTTCGTTGTAGATGTTGATGAAGCGCACGCCGCGCTCGACCATGCGGCGGGCGAGCAGGCAGGCTCGGGCGAAGGAGGGCACCTTGGGGTCGCAACCGTAGAGTTCGAGCGTCTCCTTGCTCTCGGAGGAGAGATCCATGAGGTCGGGCGCCGAGGTCTGGAGCCGGTAGGCCATCTCGTAGTTGGCGATGCGGGTGGCGATCTCGCTGTCACCGTCGAGGCGCAGGCGACGGTCGTTCATCGCGTTGATGAGGCCGATGGTGTCCTTCTGCGTGCCGGGGTCGATGCCCGCGGGGGTGCTCGTGTTGAGGATCGCGTCGCCGGCGTTGCGGAAGCGGGTGCCGGCGTAGCTGCTCGGCAGGAAGCCGCTGCTCCAGCAGGCCGCGCCGCCGCTGATGCCCGCGCCTGTGCTCATCACCACGAAGGCCGGGAGGTCCTTGGCTTCGGAGCCGAGGCCGTAGGTGACCCAGGAGCCCATGCTCGGGCGGCCGGGCTGGGAGAAGCCCGTGTTCATGTAGATCTGCGCCGGGGCGTGGTTGAACTGCGTGGTCCGGCAGGACTTCACGATGGCGATGTCGTCGGCGATGGAGGCGATGTGCGGGATCATCTCCGAGAGTTCGGCGCCGGACTGGCCGTGACGCGCGAACTTGTAGCGGGGACCGAGCACGGCGGCGTCGGGCCGGATGAACGCGTAGCGTTGTCCGTTGATGATGGAAGGCGGCAGCGGCTTGCCTTCGAGCTTGGCCAGCTCCGGCTTGTAGTCGAAGAGCTCGAGCTGCGAAGGCGCGCCCGCCATGAAGAGATGGATGACGGCCTTGGCCTTGGGCGGATGGTGGGGCAGGCCGGAGACCTGGCCGGCGCCGGCGGCGGCGAGGCGGCCCATGGCGCCGTCGGCCAGCAGGGAGGCGAGGGCGATCTTGCCGACGCCGAGGGCGCACTCCTGGAAGAAGTGCCGGCGGGTGACGTTGGGGCGGGACATGGGGAAGATGGCAGATGGAGGATGACAGATGACAGATGATGGAGGGCTGAATTGAGGACTGAGTTGAGGACTGAGTTGAGGGCTGAATGGAGAAGGCTCTAGGGGGTGGGTGAGTTTTATCGATCTGTCATCGGCCCTCTGTCATCGGTCATCGACTCTTTACGGATGCACGATGCTTTCGTCGAGGTTGAGGGCGGCGCGGGCGACGGCGGTCCAGACGTCCTGGTCGGCGATTTTGCGGGCGCGCTGCGCGGCGACGAAGCCCTTCATCAGGGCGAGTTCGTCCGGCGCGGGCGGGCGGGTGACGCAGCGGCGCAGGACGAAGGTCAGCCGGCCTTCGTCGTCCGAAGCGGCGGTCATCGCCTTGGCGCCGAGGGCGCGGGCGGCCTCCATGAACATCTCATCGTTGAGGAGCGTCAGCGCCTGGAGCGGGCTGTTGGAGACGTCGCGGCGGGCGACGCACGATTCGCCGGTCGGTGCGTCGAAGGTCGTCGCCATGGCGAACGGGGCGGTGCGCTTGATGAAGGTGTAGAGCGAGCGGCGGTAGCGGTCTTCGCCTTCGCTGGGCTTCCATTCGATGCGTCCGTAGGTGCCTTCGCTGGTGACGCTGGCGGGCTGGGGCGGGAAGACGCCGGGTCCGCCCATCTTGGCGGAGAGCAGGCCGGCCGCCTGGAGCGTGCCGTCGCGGATGACTTCGGCGTCGAGACGGAAGCGGCTGCCGCGGGCGAGCAGGAGGTTCTCGCGGTCCTTCGCGGCGAGCTCCGGGGTGACGCGCGACGACTGGCGGTACGTCGCGCTGGTCACGATCAGACGATGGAGCTTCTTCATCGACCAGCCGCCCTGGCGGAATTCGACGGCCAGCCAGTCGAGCAGCTCGGGGTGCGTCGGGGCTTCGCTCTGGTAGCCGAAGTCCTCGAGGGTGGCGACGAAGCCGCGCCCGAAGAAGGCCTGCCACTGGCGGTTGACCGCGACGCGGGCCGTGAGCGGGTTCTCCGGCGCGAAGAGCCAGCGCGCGAACGTGAGGCGGTTGGCGGGGGCGTCGTTGGGCAGTGAAGGCAGGAAGGCCGGCACCGCAGGCGGGACTTCCTCCTTCGGGCTCAGGTATTCGCCGCGGTGATGGCGGAAGGTCGGCCGCGGGTGCGCGGCAGGTCGCTCGCGCATGACCAGCGTGGGCTGGCCGCGGGGGATCTGCTTGCGGAGGTTGGCGAGGGCCTTGGCGTGGACGGCCAGTTCGGGGGCGGTCTCGAGGAAGCGCTGACGCAGTTTCGGCAGGTCATGCGGGGCGTTGCCGGCCAGCATGGCCTCGATTTCCGCGGGATGTCCGGTGGCGGTGGCCTGTTCGTCCGTGGTCACCGAGATGCGGAAATGGCCGACGGGGCAGGCGTAGTGCTTTTCGAAGAGCATCTTGAGGGCCCAGCCGGCGGCGAGGTCGGTCGGCTGGTCGAAGCGGAAGACCGCGACATGGTTCTGGCCGTAGCCGCCGAGGACCTGCCAACCGCTGGACATCTCGCCGTCGAGCGCGGCGGAGGCGTTGTTCTTCTTGCGGTTGGCCTTGGCCTTCGCGGCCTTCGTCTTGGGCGCGGCCTTGGCCGCCTTGGGGGCCGCCGCGGCGTCGCTGATGCGGTCCTCTTCTTCGTCGTTGGTCGCGGTGGCGTCGTCGAACTTCAGCCGACGGTCGCCCTGCCAGGCCTGGAGTTCGCTGAGGAAGAAGCCGCCGAGCGGGCCTTCGTAGTTCGTCAGACCCGGGCCGTCGTTAGGCAGGAGCGGATGCGAGGCGACTTCGAGGCGGATGGCCACGGCGCCCTTGATCGCGCGGTCGAAGGTCAGGTCGTAGACGTCGCTCTTGGTGATGTCGCCACCGCCGAGGATGAAGCCGTCGGGCTGCACGTCGAGGGTGGGAAGGGTGGTCTTCAGCTTGGTCGGACGGAGGATCATCCACTTGGAGGCGCGCGGGCTTTCCTGGTCCAGCCATGCTCCGAAGCGTTGTTCGACGGCCGCCGGCCCGCCGGGGAACTTTCCTTCCAGGGCTTCCTCCGCGGCCCGGATGCGGCGGGCGTGGTCGGCCTGCCTGGCTTCGAGGTCGGCCGGCGGGATGTGGTAGGTCGGCTCGTCGGCGTTGTTGAGCAGGGCCATCACGGAGAAGTAGTCCGTGTGGAGCACGGGGTCATATTTGTGCGTATGGCACTGGGCGCAGTTCAGCGTCAGGCCCATCCAGGCCGCGCCCGTCGCGCCGACGCGGTCCACCATGGAGTAGTAGCGATACTCGTTGGGGTCGGCGCCACCTTCTTCGTTGAGCATCGTATTGCGATGGAAGCCCGTGGCGACGAGGTCGTCCGGCGTGGCCCCGGGCAGGAGGTCGCCGGCGAGCTGCCTGATGCTGAACTGATCGTAAGGCAGGTCCGCGTTGAGGGCTTTCACGACCCAGTCGCGATAGGGCCAGATCGTGCGCGGACGATCCTTCTCGAAACCGTTGGTGTCGGCGTAGCGGGCGAGGTCGAGCCAGCGGCGGGCCCAGCGCTCGCCGTAGCGCGGCGAAGCGAGCAGGCGGTCGACGAGCTTCTCATAGGCGTCGGGAGACTTGTCCGCGACGAAGGCGTCGGCCTCTTCGGGCGTCGGCGGGACGCCGGTGAGGTCGAGCGTCACGCGGCGGACGAGGGCGTAGCGGTCGGCTTCGGGCGAGGGCTTAAGGCCGGCCTGTTCGAGACGGGCTTGCACGAACGCATCGATGGGGTGCAGGCCCGGCTTGGGGAGCGGCGCCTGCTGCGGAGCGGAGAAGGCCCAGTGCGGCTGATAGACGCCGCCTTCGGCGATCCAGGCGCGCAGGATCGCCTTGTCCTTGGCGGAGAGGGGTTTCTTGGTCTCCGGTGGCGGCATCACGTCCTCCGGGTCGTCGGAGAAGATGCGGTGGATGATTTCGCTCTTGTCCGGCTGCCCGGGGACGATCGCAATCTCACCGGACTTGCCTTGGCCGTGGGCGGATTCCGGCAGGTCGAGGCGGAGCTTCCCTTTGCGCGAATGTTCGTCCATGCCGTGGCACGCGAAGCAGTGCTGGGCGAGGATCGGTCGGACCTCGCGGTTGAAGTCGACGGCGGTGGCTTGGGCGGTGAGGCCGGCAAGCAGTAGGGCGAGGGAAAGGCGCGGCATGGGGCTGAGTCCGGGCGGGGTCGCGGACAGTGTTAAGACAGACAGGGCCGCCCGGGGTTGCGAGCCATTAGCAGGGGGTTCACCGTTGCGACCTCTGAAAATCGAGCCAAGATGACGGAGTCGTGCCCCGGGCAGCCTTCATTTTCTCTCTTATCGCCGCGGGACTGTCCGCGGCCGAGCAAGCACCGCCCCCGAAGGGCCGGTGGGCGGAGGCCCTTGGTTCGCCGTCTTCGGCTTATTTTGCCGGGGCTCCGCCCTCCGAACTCGTCGAGTCGTTCGAGACGCCTGATTTCAAGGCCCAGCTGTTTCGTCAGCGAACGGACAAGCTGACCTGGCAGCGGGTCCTCGTCATGAAGCCCAAGGGACTCGCCGGCCGCTCCGCCGGGGTGGTGGTGCCGTTCTACGACCCGGATCGGATGTGCGGGTATGATCTCAGGACGAAGCAACGTCTGGGCCCCGAGCGTAACACCGCCTTCTTCGCCCTGCATCTCGTGCGACTGGGCTATGTCGTAGCGGCGGTCGAAGCCTATCCGTTCAACCTGCTGACGCCGGAAGAGCAGAAGGCGAGCAAGGGCGGGATGGGAGTCTGGCGAGACGCCGCGTCCAAGCTCGCCCGGCTGGAGCCCGGCTGGACGGGCATGGGCAGGCTCACCCACGACACCCGGCTGGCCGCCGACCTCCTGGCGGCGGATGCGCAGGTCGACCCGGCCCGTCTCGCGGTGATGGGGCATTCGCTCGGCGGCAAGATGGCCTTCTATGCCGGCTGCTTGGATCCGCGTTTCAAGGCGATCGTCGCGAGTGATTTCGGTCTGGCGTGGGATTCTTCCAACTGGGGCGACGCTTGGTATTTCGGCGGCAAGCTGCAGGCCATGCGGGCGGAAGGACTTTCGCAGGAACAGCTGCTCGCCGCGAGCCCGTCGCCTTTCTTCCTCATCGCCGGGCAATATGACAGCGAGGCGACGGCGGGTCCTTTGTTGGCGGCGGCCCGCAAGACCCGTGAACTCACAGGCCAGCCGGGCGGCATCGAGATGTTCGACCATCATTCGGGCCACCAGCCGACGTGGCCTGCCTTGAAGGCCGCTTACGCTTGGCTGGCCGGGCGGATGGACATGCCCGCTCCTGACTTCGCGCACCTCGACGCGCTCGCGGGCGAGCAGGTCAAGGCCGGCAAGTAGGCCTCACTTCTTTTTCTTCTTCGCGCCGCCGGGTGGCGGATTGGCTCCGAGCTGCGGCCCGTTGTCAGCCGGCATCGCCCGATGCCACTCAAGCAAGGCGGCCGTGAGCCGCGCGGTGACCGCGGGCTCCTTGGCGGCGAGGTCGTTCGTCTCGCCGGGATCCTTGGCGAGGTCATACAGCAAGGTCTTCGAGCCGTCGTATTCGCAGAGCAGTTTCCAGTCACCCTCGCGGACGGCCAGGTCCGGCTGGGGGTCGGGCAGGGCGGGCGACCAGGTCTTCCGGTCGGGCGGTCGGCGCCAGAAGATCGGCCCCGGGTGGGAACGGGATTCTTTCCCGAGCAGCGTCTTCGACAGGTCGACGCCGTCGAGGCCTTCCGGCGGACGGACTCCGGCGAGGGAAAGCAGCGTCGGAGCAAGGTCCATCGCGGCGAAGACGGCCGTCTGGTCGAGCTGGCCGGCCTGGCCTTGCGCCATCAGGCCAGGGGCCCAGACCACGAGCGAGGAACGGAGGCCTCCTTCGTAGAGCTGGGTCTTCTTCCCGCGGAAAGGTCCGGCGCTGCCCGCACCGGGTTCAGGTCCGTTGTCGGAGCAGATGACGACGACCGTGTTGTCGCGCAGGGCGGGGTCGGACCGGACACGCTCGCAGAGGCGGCCGAGCTGATGGTCCATCTCCTCGAGCACGGCGAGGTAGATGCGGTGTTTCTCCGGCGACCACTTTGCGAGCGGGGGGAAGTAAGGGCTGTGGACGTCGTCCGGCCAGAGGTCGACGTAGAAGGGCCGCCCTTTCGCCGCGGCCTGGTCGATGAACTTCAGGGCCGCGTCGGCATAGCCCGTCGTGATCACGGCGCGGTCCATCCAGGTGACCGGACCGCCGAGACGTTCGGCGTCGGCCCAGATCTTCTTCGGCTCCGCGTCGCCGGGCTTGCGCGTCAGGGGCAGGAGCTTCGGCCCCATCCCTTCGAAGTTCGTCAATGACGCGTCGTAGCCATACGCGGAGATCGCGGGGGCGTCGTCGACGTCGCGTTGGCCGCCGAGGTGCCATTTGCCGAAGTGGCCCGTCGCATAGCCGGCGGCCTGCAGCGTGCGGGCCAGCGAAGGCGCCTGCGGGTCGAGCCACTGGGCGATGCCGCGCCGGGTGTTCTCGGCGCGGTGCGCGAGGTACGAGCCGATGCGCCAGCGTTGCGGATACTGGCCCGTCACGAAGGCGCAGCGGGAGGGGGAGCAGATCGGCGAGTTGACGTAGAACTGGGAGAAGCGACGGCCTTCGGCGGCGAGCCGGTCGATGTTCGGCGTCTTCGCCTCCTGGTTGCCGAAGCAGGAGAAGTCGCCCCAGCCCATGTCGTCGATCAGCACGAACACGATGTTCGGCCGCCTGCCCTCGGCGGCCCCGGCGGAGAGGATCGCGCCGAACAACAGCAGGAGCAGGCGCCAGGCTTTCATTTCTTCACGCCCGAGGGCACGGCGTCCTTGAGCAGTTCGGCGAGCCGGGCGCGCATCGCTCTGACCCGTTCGGGTTGCGCCGCGGCCAAATTCTTGGATTCGGACGGATCGGCGGAGAGGTCATAGAGCGCGACCGAATCGTATTTCCCGGCGGCCGCCTTGCCTTTCTTCTTCGTTTTCGAAGCACCGTCGTCCTCGCCGTCGGCGTCGCCGCTGACGATCAGCTTCCAATCGCCCATGCGGACGGCGGCGCGCGTCGGACCTTGGGTCGAGACGGAGAGGATGGCGTCGTGCGGCGAGGGCGCGCCTTTCGTCAGCATCGGCCAGACGTCGAGGCCGTCGATCGGCAGCTTCTGTTCGAGCGAGCCGCCGGCGAGCCGGATGAGCGTCGGGTACCAATCGACCATGTGCATCGGTTGGCGGAGACGTTGTTCGGCGGGAATGCGGCCGGGCCAGGTGGCGAAGGCCGCGGCGCGGGTGCCTCCCTCGTAGATCGAGCCTTTGAAGTCGCGGAGCGGGGTGTTGTCTCCGGGCGGCGGGCCGCCGTTGTCGCTGGAGAAGACGATGAGCGTGTTCTCCAGGCGGCCGGCTTTCCTGAGCGCGTCCTCGATCTTGCCGACGGCTTCGTCGACGGCGGCGAGCATGCCGGCCAGCTTCTGTCGGTTGCCTTTCAGGTCTCCGTAGGGCTTCAGGTATGGGTCGGGAACCTGGAAAGGGCTGTGGACGCCGTTGAAAGGCACATAGAGGAAGAGGGGCTTGGCGGCGTCGGTCGTCGCGATGACCTTGCAGGCTTCCGCCGTCATCAGGTGCGTGGTGTAGCCTTCTTCTTTCAGCGGTTCGCCTTGCCGATACCAGTCGAGCTTGTTCATGCGCTCGTGGGTGAAGTAATCGAGCATCCCGAAGAAGTGTCCGTATTGGTGGTCGAAGCCGCGGGCGTTCGGCTGGTAGGCTTTCTCGAATTCCCCGAGGTGCCATTTGCCGGTGATCGCCGTGCGATAGCCGGCGGAGCGGAGGGCGTCGGCCAGCGTGCGTTCGGCGAGCGGCAGGCCCCAAGGCGCGCCGGGAGAGACGATCGTGTAGACGCCGGTGCGCGTGGGATATCGCCCTGTCATCAGCGTGGCGCGGGTCGGCGAGCAGACCGGCTGGACGTAATGGTTTTCGATGATCGCGCCGCTCTTGGCGAGCCGGTCGATGTTCGGGGTCTTGATCTGCATGCCGCCGTTGAAGCCGCAGTCCGCGTAGCCGAGGTCGTCGATGAGCAGGAAGACGATATCAGGCTGCTTGGCGGCGGACGTCAGCGTGGCGCAGAGGCAGGCTAAACCGGTCAGGAGGGCGCGGGGGTTCATGGGGTGAGGGGGGCTTTTGATTGTCCTTGGAAGCAGCCTGATTCGTACGCCGAGGCCGGATGTCCAGCCAGGTTCTTAGTCCGTAGGTATGCGGCTTACTTCGTTTTGGGTGAAGCGCCTTCGAGGGCTTTGAGTTTGCGTTCAGCGAGGCCGCCGAGTTCGGCGATACCCAAGAAACCGTCCTTGTCGGAGTCGGCTCCCTTGAAGTGCTGCTCGGTGTGCGCGCCCATCTTGGAGACAAGGCGGAACTCTTTGACGTCCAGTTTTGCGTCTTGGTTCGAGTCCAGTCGTTTGAAGCAGGCTTCGGTTCCTTCGCTGAGGATGGCGAACCAGGTCTGTTTCCGGAGTGACCCCGGGAGTTCGTCGCTGTCGATGAAGCCATCTTGGTTGGTGTCGCCTTGCCCGAAGTGCTCCTGCCCGTGGTGCAGGGCCTGGGCGTCCAGCGTCTTGAATTCGGCGACGGAGAGCCGGCCGTCCCTGTTCTTGTCCGCCGCCGTCATGATTCGCCTGAGGAGGGCGACCTTGCGCGGGTCGGTGGCCTCAGTCGGCTTGGCGGTCGTCGTCGGAACGTCGGCCGCGAGCAACGAGCACGCTGGGATGATCGTCCAGCTAAGGAGGGTGGATGATCTCATCGGTGGTTTAGGGGTTTTGCTTTGTCGGGCCCGCCAGGACGGAGAACCCTGACTTTAGGTGAAAGTTACGGCTCATCGCTTGGCTGGCAGCCATTGCACGGCGTCGACGATCACGTGGCCGTCGGTGCCGGCGTTGGCGACTTCGACCCAGCCGTCCTTGCCGGCGGCGAATTCGAAGGTGCCGACGACATGGAAGGGGCCGTCGCCCTTGGGAGCGAGTTTCTGGTTCACGAGGACCTTGGACTCGCCACCCGCGTGATGGATGGTGACCGGGACGTTGGTGGCGCGGTTGCCGTTCACGCTGTAGCTCACGGCGACGAGATATTTGCCGGCGGCGGGCAGGGCAGGGGTGAAGCGGGCGGACATCGCTCCTTTTTCGGCGTTGCCATCGTGACGGTAGCCGTCGCCGACATAGTTGCCCGAGACATGCCCGGTCTGGTCGAAGCCCTTGAGCACGGCTTCGCCGTCGTCGACGACGATGCCGGGTAGCTTCGACTTATCGAGGCCGTGACCGCCGCCGACGGAAGGCGCGGCGACGAAGTCGAGCATCTGGCCGGACGCGAGGAGGCGTTCCTTGAGGGCGCCGTAGTCGACGGCCTGGACGGTGGTGCCGCGCTCGATGGCGAGGCCGGCCGCGGTGGCGGCGGACTGACCCATGACCATGAAGACCGGTTCCATGCGGATCGAGCCGTAGGCGATATGGCTCGCGCTCAGGCAGACCGGCACGAGCAGGTTGGTGCATTCGGAAGCGCGCGGGCGGATGCTGCGGTAGCTGACGGGGTAGGGCTTGCTGCCCACCTGGACGTCGCCTTCGTTGCGCACGAAGCCTTCCTTCGTCACGAAGCGTTGGATGTGGTGCGAATCCATGTTGTAGGCGCCCATGCCGACGGAGTCCTCGATGACTTCGGTGCGGCGGCAGTTCTTCTCGGACATCACGTAGTCGGAGACCATGCGTCGGGCCTCGCGGACGTAGAGCTGGCGGGGCCAGTTGCCGTTGTCGAGGAACTCATCCTTGGCCAGGCCGAGTTTCTGGAAGGCGAGTCGCATCTTTTCCGGCACGCGCGGATGGTGCGCGTAGGTCCACATCAGGCCCTTCTGCCAGTCTTCGTGCGCCTGCCAGATCCTGGCGCGGGTGGCGTAGTCGGCTTCGGCGTAGTCCCAGTTCTGGCCGATGAAGTCGGTGCTGATCGCGAAATTGTTGTTCGTATCGGTCTTGCGGTTGGGCATCGGCGTCGGCGCCCAGGAGTTGCGGTCTTCGCCGGCTTCGACGTTGCGTAGCGCGAGCTCATACCAGCGCTCGTCGTAGTTGGCCGGCTTCTCCCAGTCGCGGCGGTTGGCCGGGACGTCCGTCGTGCACATGCGGAAGTTGTAGGCCTGGACCTTGCGGTCGCCCGAGCCGTCGGGGCCGGGGATCTCCTTCTCGATACCGGGCAGCAGCCCGCTGGCGGGATCGCCTTTCTTCACGTAGGGATCCACGTTCACCTTGAACTGGTGCGACCTCGCGTGGCCCACCTGGACGCCGTTGAGCGTCTCGCCGTAGACCGAGTTGGCTTCACGGCCGACGTGGTAGCTCACGCCGGCCTTGGCCATCAGGTCGCCTTCGTAGGTGGCGTCGATGAACATCTTGCCCGTGAACTCGCGGCCGCTCTCCATGACGATCTTCACGATGCGGGTGCCGTCCTTGACCACGCCCTTCTTCAGGTCGAGACGTTCGCCGAAGACCACGGTCACCTTGTCGCCGGCGGCCTTGAGCATCTGCTCGTAGACCGCGGTGGCCACGTGGGGTTCGAAGGTCCACATCGTACCCTCGTCGGCGGCGTTGCCGTGGGGGCGGCGGGCGAAGTATTCGGCACGGGTCTGGTGCACCCACTTGTCGTCCTTGGCGTAATAGTTCCCGATGGCCGCATAGAATTCGCGGGACAGCCCGCCGATCGCCTTCTTGTTGCCGATGTCGGTGGCGCCGAGGCCGCCGGTGGTCAGGCCCCCGAGGAACTTCGTCGGCTCGATGAGGACCGCCGTGCGGCCCTCGCGGGCGGCCTGGATGGCGGCGGTGATGCCGCCGGAGGTGCCGCCGTAGATGACGATGTCCTGGGCGGGGAGGGCGGCGGTCAGGCCGAGCAGGGTGAGCAGCAGGGTGCGCATGGGGATGTCCCCGATGTCAGCAGGTCACGCCGGACCTGCAACTCCGTTCCGAGGCCCGTCGTGTTCCCTGGTAAGCCGTAAGGTCAGCGCGGCTGGTAGCCCTTCCAGAGCCACTCGAGGGCGGAGGGCAGGATCTGGGGGCGGGCGTTGCCGATGCCGTGGCCGGAGTTCTGGCAGAAGTAGTATTGGTAGGCGTAGCCTTTGGCCTTCAGCACGTGCGCCATGCGATGGTTGGCTTCGACCCAATCATGCATGCCGTCGCGCATGACGTTGGGGTTGAAATTGTCGCGGTCGCCGACGGCCATGTAGAGGCGGATGGGCTTACGCTCGCTCTGCGGGATGAGGGTCTCGTGGAAATCCCAGGCCCCGCCCGGGGTCTTCGGGTCGAAGGGCCACTGCTGGTTCACGAAGGTGCCCGAAAGCGTGAGCACCCGGCGGAACCACTCGGGGTGATACCAGGCCATGATGAGGGCGGCCGAGCCGCCGGAGCTCGTGCCCATCGTGGCGCGGCCGTCGGGGTCGGACGTGAACTTCACGCCATAGTTCTTTTCGACTAGCGGCAGGACCTCATGCTGGATGTATTCCGCGTAGAGCCCGGACATGGTGTCGTATTCCTTGCCGCGTTCGTGGCCCTGGGCGTCACCGCCGCCGTTGGCGATCTGGACCATGATGAGGGCGGGGATGCGCTTCTGGGCGATCAGGTTATCAAGGATGCGCGCGGTGTTCTGGTCGGTCTTGCCGAGTCCGGGGCCGTCATGGGTGACGAGGAGCGGGGCGGCGGTGCCGGGGACGTATTGCGCCGGTACGTAGACGGTGATGGTGCGCTTGTAGTCGATCGTGTGCGTCTTCACGATGAGCGTCTTGGGGTTGTTCGGGTCAGGTACGCCGAACTCCTCGCGGGCGATGCCCGGGTTGAAGCGCTGCGTGGTCTTCGAATCGATCTGGAACTGCCGGATCTTGCCCTGCGGCGCGCCGGCGACGACCTTGGTCTCCGGGGCGGCGACGTAATCCGGCCCGATGAGGTAGTTGCCGTCTTCGAGGGTCGTCTTACCGTCGAGCCGGACGAATTTCGGCGCGCCCGGGGCGTCGAAGGCGCGCGTCGGCGGCGTCGGACGATCCTGTTTCTTGGGGGCTTGCTTCGCTTTCGGAGCATCCGCGGCGGTCAAGGCGGCAAACGGAGCGAGCAGAAGGAGGGCGAGGAGGGGGCGCATGAGGATGGAGATGACAGATGACAGATGACAGATGACAGAGGTCACTTCGCCTTCTTCTTGGCGTTGTTCTTGCCGGCCTTGCCTTTCGGTTGTTCGGCGAGGGTCAGCTTCGCGAGGGCGACGTGTTCGTCGGTCTGCTTCTGCCAGAGGTCGGCCAGTTCCTTGGCTTTGTCGGGCATCTTGGCGGACAGGTCATGCTGTTCGGCGCGGTCCGTCCTCAGGTCGTAGAGGGCCCAGGCGTCTCCCTTGGCGGCGACGAGCTTGAAGTCGCCGACGCGGATGGCCTTGTTCTCCTCGTGCAGCCACCAGAGGCTGGAGCGTTCGATCGTGACTTCCTTGGCGAACGCGGGCGCCAGGCTCTTGCCCGGGGCGGCGGGAATCGGCACGCCTTTCCAGTCAGCGGGTTTGGTCGTCCCGGTGAGTTCGAGGATGGTCGGGGCGACGTCGATGACGTGCGCGGGGGTCGTGCGGAGCTCGCCTTGGGCGGCGATGCCGGCGGGCCAATGGGCGATGAGCGGCGTGCTGATGCCGCCCTCGTGCACCCAGGTCTTATGCCGGCGGTGCGGGGTGTTGCAGGCGTTGGAGAAGCCGGGTCCGAGGCAGAGGTAGGAGGCGGCGGAGCCCATCTCGGCCTTGGGGTCGTGCCCTCCGTCGCGCACCATGATCTCGGCGCTCGCGCCGTTGTCGGAGGCGAAGAGGATGAGGGTGTTCTCGTAGGCTCCCATCGTCTTCAGCTGGGTGATGATGCGGCCGATCTCCTGGTCCATGCGATCCACCATGGCGGCATGGATGGCCATCTTCGTGGCCTGGAAGCGACGCTGCTCGTCGGTGAGCTCGTCCCAGGGCAGCGGACGGTTCACCTCGCCGGCGCCGAGCCGCTCGATGGCCGCGGGGAAGGCGTAGGGAGGGCCGACCTCACGTTCGACGGCCGACAGCGGGGTGTTGGTGATGCCGGCCGCCTTCATGCGCGCGTGACGATCGGCGCGCATGCGGTCCCAGCCGGCGAGATACTTGTCCCGGTATTTGGCGATGTCCTCCGGCAGGGCGTGCAGGGGGAAGTGCGGCGCGATGAAGGCCACGTAATGGAAGAAAGGCTTCTCCGCATGATTGGCCGCATGGTCCTTGAGGCAGTCGATGGCATGGTCGGCCGTGGCGATCGTGGCGTAGTAGCCCTGCTCGCCGGCCGGGACTTTGACGGCGACGTCATCGATGGAGTTACCCTTGGACGTGAAGAAGTTGCCCTGGTTCTTCATGTCCAGCGAACGGTCGAAGCCGGCCGCCAGCACGGGGCCGTCGATGTGCCACTTGCCGCTGTGGTAGTTGCGGTACCCGGAGGATTTGAGGAAATCAGGCAGCAGGCGGGCCCAGGACTGACGGACGCCCTGGCCGCCGCCGCCGAGGCCGGGGAGCGCGTCACGGTGGATCTGCTGGGCGTAGTAACCCGAAAGCAGGGCGCCACGCGACGGCCAGCAACGCGCGGTGTTGTAGAACTGGGTGAACCGCAGGCCGTTCTTCGCCAGGCCGTCGAGGTTGGGCGTCGCGATCTCGCCGCCATAGCAGCCGAGGTCGGAGTAGCCGAGGTCGTCGGCGAGGATGAGCACGACGTTGGGGCGCCGGGGGGCGGCGAGGACCGAGAGGGTGGCGAGGAGCAGGGCGAGCAGGGGGCGCATGGGGTATGGTGAAATTACGGGGCAAGCCGCGGGGAGGGCAAAGACGGAAATGGGGTCAGACCCCATTAAGAGGGTCTGACCCCGTCGGGCGGGATAGGTTCGAGGCTTACTTCTTGGCCGGAGCGCCGCCTTTTTTCTTACGACGGACCTGGGCGGACGCGTCTTCGGCGGCGAGTTGCCGAGAGGTGGGCGGCGTCCATTCCGCCTTGGCGGGCGTGGACACGGACAGCGGGAAGCCATCGCCATGGCGGCGCATCTCGGCGGCCAGCAGGTCCAGCAGGGCTTTTTCCCGGTCGGCCTGCTCGGGTCGTCCCGCGAGGTTGGACAGTTCGTGCGGATCGGTCGAAAGGTCGAAGAGCTGGGTGCGGTCGACCAGCGGATAGCGGATGAGCTTCCAGCGGCCATCGCTGATCGAGCGCATGCAATCACGATAGCCGAGGTAGGCGACCGGCCGGACGGACGGCTTTTCGCCGCGGATCACGGGCAACAGGTCCTTCCCTTCGACGCCCTCGGGGAGTTTGGCGTCCGCCAGCTTGGCGAACGTCGGGAAGAGATCCATCAGGTAGGCGAAGGCCTCGGTGCGGCCGTGCGGGATGCCCGGGCCCGCGATGACGAGCGGCACGTGCATGCCTCCGCGTTCGTAGAGGTTCTGCTTGCCGAAGAGGCCGTGCTCACCGAGCGACAGGCCGTTGTCGCCCGAGAAGACGATCACCGTGTTCTCCCACTGTCCGGTTTCCCTCAGCGCGGAGAAGATGCGGCCGACATGGTGGTCGAGCCCGGTGACGCAGGCGTAGTAGTCGGCGGTCTGGCGGCGCGTGTCGTCCGGGGTGCGCGGCCAAGGGGCGAGGCGTTCGTCGCGGACGGTCATCTCGCCGTTGTCCCAGGGGTGGACGGGCAGGAAGGCCGGCGAGAGCGTCATCTTCGAGGCGTCATACATCGCATGGAAGCGAGGCTCGGCCGAGCGCGGATCGTGCGGTACGGGCGGCGCCAGGTAGGCGTAGAAGGGCGCCCCGTCCCGGCGGGCGGCGTGTTCCTTCAGGAAGGCGATCGTCCGGTCGGCGAGGCGCTGGCTGGCATGCGCCCGGTCGGTGGCGGGGTCGTCCGCCTTCTTGGCGTCGTCGACGATGCTCGTCTGGAAGGTGCGGAGTCCTTCGGTGAAGGCGTTGCCGCCTTTGCCCATGTGCCACGTACGGTAACCCGCGGCGGCGAGCACGCTCGGCAGGAAGGTCTCGGGCCGCGCGGCTTCGGGCCGGGCGTCCTTGGCGCCCGGGATCCGCTGCCACGACCGGCCGGTGAGCATCATCGTGCGGCTGGGCGTGCAGACCGCGCCGATCATCGAACCTTGCGTGTAGGCACGCGTGAACGTCAGGCCCCGGGCGACGAGCGTGTCGAGGTTCGGGGTGATCAGCCCGGGCGCGCCGAGCGCGCCCAAGCCGTCGGCCCGGTGGTCGTCGGCGTGGATGTGGAGGATGTTGGGGCGGGCCGCCGGGAGCTGGGCGGCGAAGCAGGCCGAGAGCAGGAGGAAGAAAGCGCGCATGGGCTTACTTCTTGGCCGGAGCCTTCTTGGCGGGCGGGTTCTTGCCCTGGGCGCTGACGACCTTGGGCTTATCGATCTTCTTCGCGCCGGCAGGCAGCGTGGCCTGGTCGAAGGCGAGCACGGGGCCGTCTTCGAGGACCTTGAGCAGGACCTGCTTCACGTAGGTCTTGTGGGGGTTGCCGGCGTGGAGCTGGATGGCGATGAGGCCTTCGAGGGCGCGGCCCTTCTCGTCGTGGTCGATGAAGACCGAGGTCGTCTGGCCGTTGACCTTGTGCTCGAGGCGGTTGCCGCGGGCGATGACCGTGAACTCGTTGTACTGGGAGATGTCGGCCTGCACGCGCGGGCGTTCGCCGACTTGCCAGCGCTGGCCCGTCGGGTCCATCACCACATCGACGCCGTTGTAGCCGAAGATGCCGCGGCCGCGTTCTTCGTAGGTCATCGCGGTGTGGACGTCGGTCGGGTGGACGTCGCATTGGTAGCCGAGGATCGTCCAAGGGGTGATCTCGGGCAGGCGACGGCTGCGGTATTGCACGCCGGAGTTGTTGTCGCCGACGACCTTGACCGTGGCGCGCAGCTCGAAGTCCTTCACCTTGCCGTTCCAGATCAGGAAGGAATTCGTCTTCAGCTTGCCGACCTCGCTCGTGCCGACGATCACGCCGTCCTCGACCTTCCAGAGGCCGGGTTCACCGTCCCATCCGGACAGGTCCTGTCCGTTGAACAGGGGCTTGAACCCGTCTTGGGCGAAGACGGACGCGGAGAGCGCGAGGAGGAGGAGACGCAGGGAGTTCATGGGGGTGAACCGAAGATAGCGTGCAAAGCCGCCGCAGGGCAAATATGCAAATCACCCCTGGGCTCCCTCCGGAGGGGTTCTTGCTCAGGCCAGCTGCAGGACGCCGGTGCTGTCGCCGAAGCTGTCTTTCTTGACGCCCATGCGCTCCATGAGGGCGAGGTGCAGGTTGCACATCGGGGTCTTCTTCGGCGAAATGATGCGTCGGCCGGAGCGGATCGTGCCGGCGCCACGGCCTGCCAGGAGGAGGGGCAGGTCGTCGATATCGTGCTTGTTGCCGTCGCGGATCGAGCACCCGTAGAGGAGCTGACAGTGGTCGAGGACGGTGCCTTCGCCTTCCTGGAGGGAGTCGAGCTTCTCGCAGAACGCGGCGAACTGGGCTACGTTCCATTCGATGACCTTGGTATACTGGGCCATCGTGGAAGCTTCGTTCTGGTGGTGCGAGAGGCCGTGCCAGTAGTTGTTGACCCCGTCGAGGAAGTCGAAACGGCGGCCGGACTGGGCGTCGCCGATCATGAACGTGCTGATGCGCGTCGAGTCGGTCCAGAAGGCCAGCGCGAGGATGTCGAGCATCTGCTTCACGTGCTCACGATGGTCCTTGGGGATGCCGGGGCCGGGGCGCGGGATGTCGAAGCGTCCGGCGTTGATCCAGCGCTTCTGGGGCTTGAGGGAGTTCTCGATGCGCTTTTCGACGGCCCGGACGGACTCCATGTATTCGTCCAGCTTCACGCGGTCGGCCGAACTAATCTTACCCTTGAGCAGCCAGACGTCCTCGCTGACGGCGTCGAGCACGCTGAGGTCGTCGCGCTGCAGGGCGTCGGTGACGGCCTTCTGGTTCGGATTGAAGCCGGAGACCACGGGCCCGGCCGAGGCGGTGCGGAAGAGGCGGTCGAAGGCGAGCTGGGGGACGATTTCCTTCGGGACCGGGGTGTGCGGGTCGCGCCAGGCGAGATGCGAGCCGTAGAGCATCGCGAAACCGCCGCCGGCGTTGTCGACCCCGGAGCGCGTGGGTTCGAGGCCGAGTTCGAAACTGGGGAGCGGCGTCTGGTTGCCGATCGCATCCGCGAGGACCTGGTCGGCGGAGATCCCGCCCACGTCGATGTCGCTGCCGGCGTTACGCTTCACGAAGCCGCCATGCAGCCAGGCCGGCACCTTGGGCCAGTGCCCGTTCCGTCCGGCGGTGCGCTGGTTGGTGAGGTTTTCGAGGAGCGTGATCTTATCCTTCACCGCCTTGAAGGGGGCGAGGGTTGGGGAGAGTTCGAAGCGCTCATCGTTGCCTTCCGGACGCCAGCGACGCTCGTTCACCCCGTTCGGCATGAAGAAGTAGCCCGTGCGGAGCGGCGGCTTGGCGAGACGCTGGTCCGCTTTGGCGGCCGGCACCATCGCTTCCATCAACGGCAGCGCGAGGGCGGCGCCGCAGCCGCGGAGCATCGTTCGTCGGGAGATGGGGCGGAACATCGGGCTAAAAAGGGGGGCGGGAGTAGGGTCAGTTAAGCCACGTGGTCAGGGAAGGCAAATCCGGCGGAAGCGGTCATTTCTCCTCTTTTTCGGCCTTGGCGGCCTTCTTGTGCTTCGGGGTCGCGAGCGCGAGCTCGTTGCGGTTGCGGAAGGGCGTGCTCAGGACGACCTCGCGGAGCAGGGTCTGGGCCTTGAAGTCGTTGGCTTCGAGGCGGTCGACGATCTGTTCGATCGTGCCGTCGTCACGGTCGACGAGGCTGCGGCCGAGGGCGTAGCCCAGGAGCTTGGAGGTCATCTGGCGGGCGAAGTCCCGTTTGCGCGTCAGGAGGATCGCCTTGAATTCGTCGAGGTCCTTGAAGGCCTGTCCCGAAGCGGTCTTGCCCGAGGCGTCGATGGGCTTCTTTTTCTCGTCGAGGTCGCGCCAGCGGCCGATGCGGTCGAAGTGCTCCATCGAGAAGCCGATCGGGTCGATGACGTCATGGCAGGAGGCGCACGTGGCGTCGGCGCGGTGCACCTCGAGCTTCTCGCGCAGGGAGAGCGAGCTGGCTTTCTTCTGCTTGGTGCTCGCGGCCTCGAGCGGAGGGATGTTCGCGGGCGGGGCGGGGACGGGCGTACCCATGAGCGTATCGAGGACCCAGGCGCCGCGGAGCACCGGGCTCGTGCGTCGTCCGGGGGAGGTCAGCATCTGGACGGCGCCGAGCCCGAGCACGCCGCCGCGCAGGTTGTCCTTGAGCACCACCTTGCGGAGCGCATCCCCTTTGACGCCGGGGATGCCGTAGTAATCGGCGAGCCGTCCGTTGATGAAACTGTAGTCGGCCGAGATGAGCTCGAGGAGGCTGCGGTCGCCGCGGAACAGGTAATCGACCATCGCCACGGCTTCCGCGCGCATGTCAGCCCCGATCCTGGCGTTGTAGATGCCTTTCGCGTCGTCCGCCTCGGGAGCCAGCGGGACCGTCTCGCCGACGGCCTTGGTGCCGAGCCATTGTTCGGTGAAGTTCCGGATGAAGGAGTCCGCCTTGGGGTCCGCGAGCATGCGCGTAAGCTGAGCCTCCAGCCGGGCGGGTTCGTTCAACTGACCCGCGTCGGCGAGCCGGTCGAGTTCGGCGTCGGGCGTGCTGTTCCAGAGGAAGTAGGAGAGGCGGGCGGCGAGTTCGTGGTCGGTGACGGGACGGACGCCGGGCTCGGCATGGTCCTGCTCGGCGCGGAAGAGGAAGCGGGGCGAGGCGAGGATGCCGCGCAGCGCGAGCTTCATCGACGTCTCGAAGTTCTCGCCGCGGGAAGCCGAGCGCTCGAAGAGCGCGAGGTTCTTCGCGACGTCCTTTTCCGTGACCGGCGTCCGGTAGGCCAGACGGGCGAATTTCCGGAGCAGCTGCGACGCGACGGCGCGACGTTCGGCGGCGGACTTGCCCGCCAGGCTCGCGGAGCTCGCGTCCCCGAGCAGGCGGCGATGTGCTTCCTTGCGTTCGGCGGTGACCGGCTTCGGCAGGTCGACCAGCTCGAGGCTGCTGAACTCGGCTTCGCCGGCTTCCGTGACGAGGGTGAGCTGGTGGGGCCCGCGGAAGAAGCGGAGCTGGAGGACGACGGGCTGGGGTGCCTTGGGGTCGAGTTCGAAGGACTGCGCCGCGATGCCGTCGACCTTCAGCCGCACCTTCGCCTTGGCTTGGCCGAGAGCCTTCCCTTGGATCGTGAGCGCGTGGGGCGCGGTCATCGTGACCGGGAAGGAGACGGAGGCTTCCTGGCCCGTCTTGAGCCTGCCATCGGCCGATGAACCGGGCGCGAAGTCGGCCGGCCGGAAGGTGCGGCGTGTTTCGGGGACGATGACGGCTTCGTCGACGATCGCTTCGGCGGCGTCGAGGTAGCGCTCCATCAGGATGACCGGCAGGAAGAGCGTCTCGCCGTTGTTGTCGAAGCCTTCGCCGCCGCCGCCGTCGGACGGGAACGTCTGCGAGAACTTCATCTTCAACCCGAGCAGGTCGCGGATCGTGTTGTCGTATTCGAGCCGGTTGAGGCGGCGGGCCGTGACCGTGCCGGCGTAGGGTCCCATCTCCTTGGCGGTCTCGCGGAGGACGCGTTCGAGCCAGTCGGCGATCTGGCGTCGTTCGTCCTCGCTGGGCTGGTCCTCCTTGGGCGGAGGCATCGTGCGGTTGCGCAGCTGCTCCACCGCGCTGCGGAAATTGCCGCGCTGCGTGTGCAGCTGGCTCAGGTCCTTGACCGTCATGAAGTCCGCGTCCTTGCCCTCCTTGTGGCACTCCACGCAGTAGAGCGAAAGCAGGGGGCGGATGTCGGACCTGAAGAACGTGGCGTCCTCCGGTGACACCGCGCCCGCCGCGGCCGCGAGGACGAGGAGAGCAGGGGTGGTCAGGGAATGACGCGTCATTTCACGGAGGGCTTGGTCAAGGAATGGAACTAGGACGGATATGAGACCTCCGCGCGAAGGAAAGGTTTTGGGTCAGTTTGGCTGACCCCGGCCTTGGTCCTGTCTCCGGTCCTGGGCCGACTTACAGGGCCAGGAAGACCAGCTCGCCGGCCTTGCTGTCCGGGACGATGAGCACGCCGGCCTTCTCGTCGAGGTAATGGTCGGCGGCGGCCTTGAGGCCCGTGCCGAGTTCCTTGGGGGCGGAGCCGTCGGCTTCGTAGCGGGTGACGCGGCCGGTCATGACTTCGGAGACGTAGAAGCGACCTTTGGAGTCGTGGACGATGCCGTCGCCGGAGCGGTGGCCCTTGGCGAGGGTCTTCCACTTGCCCTTGTTGTATTCGAGTACGTCGCCGGTGAAGAATTCCGCGATGCGGATACGACCGTTGGCCATGACGTCGATGCCGTTCGGGTTGAGCATCTTGGGGGTCGGAGCGATGACTTCGGTGACCTTGCCTTCGAGGGTGACTTGGAAGACGCGGGCGATGACCGGGATGGCCTTGTGCTCCGGGCTGTTGATGGCGAAGAGAATACCATTGGCATCGCGCATCTTAGTGACCGCGCCCATGTCGGTGATGAGTACGCTCTTCTTATCGGGCGAGACGACGACGTCGTTGAGGAAGGTGGGCGGGGTGGGGAAGGCCGCGGGGCCGGCGAGGAGGGTCTTCTTGCCCTTGGCGTCGATGGACCAGACCTTGTCGAAGTCGGCGGTGATGAGGCGGTTTGCGACGAAGACGATGCCCTTCGGGTCGTCGAGTCCTTCGGTGAGGGTGGTGACCTTGTCGCCGTCGACCTTCACGATCTTGCCGTCGCCGTCACCGGCCTTGCGTGAGGTGCCCATGAGGGTCACGAAATACTTGCCGCCGAAACCTTTGGTGACGCTCTCGGGCGTGGCGCCCACGGCGAGGTTGCGCTGGGCCGGCACGGCCTTGGCCGGAGCGGCGACGGGAGCGCTCTTGGCCGGGGTGGCGGGGGCGGTTTCCGGGGTCTGGCAGCCGACGAGGGCGAGGCCGGCGAGGAGGGCTAGCAGCGGGGTCTTCATAAGACCCTTATTTCCGCTTTCCCGCCGAGCGGAGTCAAGCGGTCAGCCGACGATCAGCCAGACCGCGGCAAAGGCGGTCAGCCAGGCCAGCACGGATTCGAAGGCGTCCTGCTTGATACGCTTCAGGATTTGCCAGCCGAGCACGATGCCCGCGATCACCCCGGGCAGTAGCACCAGATTGGTCATGAGTGATGGTCCGGTGACGAGTCCCAGTTTGCCGCTGAAGGGCAGCTTGAAGAGGTTGATGAAAAGGAAGAAACGGCAGAACACGCCGAGGTGCTCTTTTTTCTCCAAGCGCTGGGCGAGCAGGTAGACCGTCATCACCGGGCCGGCTGCGTTGGCGAGCATTGTGGCGATGCCCGCGATGCCGCCCATGCCCCAGGTGAAGGTACGATGGCGGGTGAGGGCCAGAAGCTGCTCGCGCCGATGGTGGAGGACGACGTTGAAGGCGAGCAGGGCGAGGATAAGCACGCCGATGACGATGCGGGCGGAACCATTGTCGACCCGGTCGAGTAGGAACCAGCCGGCAACGACGCCGACGACCGCCGCCGGGATCATGGGCAGGATCTGCCGCCAGCTGCCGCCTTGGCGGTTGATGAGGTAGCCCATCAGGTCAGCCACGATGAGCATCGGTAGGACGATACCCACGGAAGGCTTGGCGTCGAAGATCTTGGCCATGATGACCACGTTGAGGGTGGCCGTACCGGCCAGGCCGGACTTGGACAAGCCGATGCAGAGCGCGCCGAAGAGCGCGAGCAGCAGGATCCAGCCGTCGGCAGGCAGCAGGGTCTGGCTATGGATCCAATCGAGCATCGACCGCAGTCAATCAGCGGACGACACACCGCTCCAGCCTGCTTTTCCTTCCGCCGGGCTTATCGCGGTTTCGCCGAGCAGGCGGGGTCTGCCTTGGTGGGCAGCGTCGCGTTCCACTGCAGCGTAAGCTGGGTCAGGCGGGCGACGACCTCGGGCTGCTCCTTGGCCTGATCTTTGGTCACATCTTCGGCGCGATTTGCTGGCAGGTTATAGAGTTCGGAGCGCTTTCCGTCGAAGGTGGTGACCAGTTTCCAATCCCCCTCGCGCACCGCGAGGTCAGGCCAGTAGTCCGCTTCTCTCCGATTGCCGCTGATGCGCCAGAAGATGGGCCGCGTGCGCCGAACCGATTCGCCCTTGAGGGCCGGCAGCAGGTTCTCGCCGTCGACTTGATCGGGCGGGTTGATTCCAGCGATAGCGCAGAACGTCGGGAGTAGGTCCACCGCCGTTAGGACGGTGGCGTCGTTTTTCAGACCAGCCGGCGCGCGGCCGGGCCAGCGCACGATGAACGGCACCCGCACGCCGCCTTCGAAGAGGCTGGTTTTCTGGCCGCGCAGTCCGCCGGTTTCGCCGACGTTGTAGTGGCCGCGATATTTTCCAGGGACGCCTTGGTCGTTCGCTTTGGGTTTCGCCGGGCCGTTATCGCTGGAAAAAACCACCAAAGTATCCTGGGCGATGCCGCACCGCTCCAGCGCATCGAGGATCAGGCCGACCTTGTCGTCGCCATCGGTGATGACCGCGGCGTAGACCTGCTGCCGGGGGTCGAGGTGTTTCCACTGTGCCATGGCCTTGGCCGAAGGGCTGTGAGCCAGGTGGCTTTCGTGGAGCCATACGTTGACATAGAACGGTCGGTCTTTGTTCGCCTCGATGAACTTGATCGCCTGGTTCGGGATGTCGTTGCCGTAGGGCCCGACTTTCGGCCCTGGCCCGTGATAGACGGCGGAGTCGTCAATGCCGTAGTCCGACATGGTCGGGGTGCCTTCGCCCAGATGCCACTTACCGAAGTGTCCGGTGCGATATCCCGCAGCCTTGAGCAGGCGGGCGATCGTGGGCGCCCGGGGGTCCAGCCAGTCGGGCATCTCCGGCGGCTTGGTGACGCCGAAAACCGTGTTGATGCCGAAGCGGCCGGGGAAACGCCCCGTCATGGCCGCCGCGCGACTGGGTGAACACACCGGGCTCAGCACGTTGAACTGCTGGAAGTCGATGCCCTCGCTGGCCAGTTTATCGAGGCGCGGGGTCTTCAGCCACGTGTTACCGTGGCAGGAGAGGTCTCCCCAGCCCCAGTCATCGGCATAGATGAAGACGATGTTGGGTTGAGCGGACTTCTTCGGCGCGTCGACCGCCGGCCAGGCGACCAGCGGGGCGAACAGCAGGGCCCCGAGGAGGGTGAGGATAGGTCTCATGGTCTGGTCCGGGGATTCACTTCTGCTTTTTGGCTCGGCCCTTGCTGAGCAGCTCGGGTTCACCCTTGTCGCCGCCGAGTTGAATCATTGTGGGGTAGAGCGAGTCCCACCATTGGTCGTAAGACGCAGCGAGCTTGGCGGTCAGTTCCGGCCGTTCGGTCGAGAGGTCGTTCCGGCAGGCCGGATCCTTCTTCAGGTCGAACAGCGACCAGCGTCCGGGCGGCGTGACGCCCCAGTGGAACTGCGCGTCGGCTTTGGTGTAAGTCGCCGCGGTGGCGCCCGCTTCGACGGAACGCAGGGTGGTGCACTGGCTCGAGTAGGTTTTGCAGGCAGGGTCATCGCACGGACGGCTGCGTACGAGGAGAAGGTCGCCCGTCTGCACGGAGGCCATCGCATATTTATGCGCGGCCGCTAGGCCGCTGGGCCAGCGGCCGACGTGATGGAACAGCAAACGATCTTCGTTCCACTGTATCGGCTGCGTGGATTCGAGGTGCGGTCGGAGCGTGAAGCCTTCGAGTTTCGCACTGAGCTGGGGCGGGATGGTCGCGCCGGCGAGGTCGCAGAGCGTCGGCAGCACGTCGAGATGGGCCGTCAGATTGCCGACCTTGTGCGGCGCCCACTTACCCGCCCACTTCCAGAAGGAAATCGCCCGTGAGCCGCCCTGCCAGATGGTGCATTTGCTGCCTCTCATGCCGGCGTTGAAGACATCCAGACCATGCGTCTGGCCGTTATCGTTCATGAAGACGAGGATCGTGTTGTCCTCCAATTTACGCTCCCTGAGATGCTGCATCAGCCGTCCGAGGTTATGGTCGAGATTAGCGACCATGCCGAGATAGGCGGCTTCTTCTTTGTCCACCTTGCCGCGGAAGGGGGCCTCGAATTCCTCGGGGGCGGCCAGGGGCGCGTGGGGCGAATAGGTGGCGAGATAGCAGAAGAACGGGGTGTCCTTGGACTCATCCATGAACGCCATGGCTTCGTCGAAGAAGATGTCCTCCCGATAACCTTTCCGCGGCGCGCGCTTGCCGTTGCGGACGATGGCCGGATCGAAGTGGACGTTCGGGCCGCCGACGTTGGTGGAGCACCAGTCGAAACCTCGCTTATCCGGCGCATACGCTCCTTCTCCGCCCAGGTGCCATTTACCGACGAAACCCGTGCGATAGCCGGTGGACTTCAGCAGCTGGGGCAGGAGGACGGCGTCCTTGTTCAGGTGCTCCCTGGGCAGGGTGGTATGCGTGACCCCGTTGCGGAACTCATGCATGCCCGTCAGGAGCGCTGCGCGCGTGGGCGAACAGGACGGGCTCACATAAAATTGCTCGAAGCGCACGCTCTGGTCATGCAGCGCATCAAGGTTCGGCGTCTTGAGCAAAGGGTGCCCGTGCCGTCCCAGATCCCCGTAGCCTTGGTCGTCCGTCAGGATGAAGATAATATTGGGCTTCTGCGCCGGTCCTTCGGCACTCTGCAGTGCGGCCGACGACGCGAGCAGTAGGGTGGTGAGGAAAATAAAAGTGAGCTTCATGATAAGGTTATTTGAAAGCGGGCTTCTTGGTTGGTGGGTGCTTGGCGGCTATCCACCGCAGTCAGTCGGAAACTGGCTCAGCGGGCGAGCGTGTAACGGAGAACACCTCAGCCAAAGGGGTCAGGCCGTACCTTGGTGCTCCTGAACCTAAAATCGCTTCAAAGTGGCGAGTTTCGGTTCACTCAATGCGTGGGTACGGCCTGACCCCTTTGGCTGAGGGCTTTTACTTGGCGAGCGTCTTAATCCGGAGTCGTCGGTATTCCATCTGCCCGCGGTCGCCTTCGAGTCCGATGGGTCCGGTGGGTGGCAGTTTGAGGGCGGCTTCCAGGACTTCGCCGTTACAGGTGGCGTGTGCGACGCCGTCCTTCACGACGACGACGAGTTCGTTCCAGTCCTGAGGCTTGTACCGCTTGAGGTCCTTGTAGGGGCCGGCGACGAGGAAGTCGCGGCACTGGAGCTGGGGCTTGCGCAGGTAGACACCGCTGTCGGCGTTGGGGGTGGCGCGGAATTCGAGACGCAGTTCGAAGTCCTCGGGGAACTCGCGGGTGGTCCAGAGCGCCTGGATGCGGCGGCCTTCGGCGGGGGTGGTGATCACGAGGCGTCCGTTGATGGCGCGGTAACGTCCGTCGGCGCTCTCGATCCGGCCGTCGAAAGATTGGTCGCCCTTTACTTCAACGAACAACGGCGCGCCGGGCTTGGGCGCGCCTTTGCGGGGAGGCGTGGCGCGGTAGCCCCAGCCGGTCAGATCCTTGCCGTTGAAGAGGCTCACGAAGCCTTCCTCAGGCTTGAAGTCGTCGGCCTGGTTGTCGAGATGACCGAGCGTCGCGAAGAGCGGGCGCAGGGCCGACGCCCACTTGGCATAACCGGCGGCGTTGAGGTGGAGCAGGTCGGGGAAGAGGGCGGGCAGGGCGTCGCCTTCGCCGTCCGCGAAGAGGGCGTAGGTGTCGAGCACCGTGAACTGGGCGTCGCCCTTCACCGCGGCGGCGAAGAGTTCGTTGACGGCGAGGATGGTCTCCTTCGGGCGCTTCTTCGTGGCCGAGCTAGGGAAGATGCGGCAGACGATGACGGGCATCTTCGGGTCATGCGCCTTCAGGGCCGCGATGATCTTCTGGAAGTTGCGGCCGATGGCGTCGACCGGCACCTCGACCTCGATGTCATTCGTCCCCATCAGGAGCACGACGGCCTTCGGGTTGAGCGCGAGTACGTCTTCCTTGAGCCGGAGCAGCATGCCGCGGGTGGTGTCGCCGCCGATGCCACGGTTGGCGAGCTTCATGCCGGGGAAGGCCTGCTTGAAGTCCGTGCCCCAGCCCTGGGTGATCGAGTCGCCGAAGAACACCGTCGCGCCTTGGTCCTTGGCGGCGTCGCCCGCCCACTGCGGACGGATGGTGTTCCAGCGCTTCACGTAGCCGTCATAGCGTCGCAGCGCGCCTTCCCCGGGGAGGCCGGCTTCGGCTTCGGGCGCCGGGAGGGCATAGTGGCTCGGGTCGGCGGCCCAGGCGGAGAGGGTGAGGGCGAAGAAGGAGAGCAGGCGCATGGGAAGGGGGTTATTTGGTCTTCTTGCCCGCCTTGGTTTTCGGCGTGGCAGGTTTGGGGAAGCGGACGACCGCGACGTCGTTCTTCTGGGGTTCGCCCGGCGTGCTGCGTCCGTCGGCGATGAGTTTCTCGAGCAGGGCTTTCATCTCGGCCACTTTCTCCGGCATCGCGGCCGCGAGGTTCTTCGTCTCGCCGACGTCGTTCGCGAGGTCGTAGAGCTGCACGGGCTGCGATGGGTCGCCGCCTTTGCCCCAGCCGCCGGAACCGGGAGCCGGGATGTATTTCCAAGACCCATGCCGCAGGGCGGGGACGCCGCCGATCGAGGCGCTGACGCCGTTCAGCCGGACGGGCCGGTCGGCCCCCTCCAGCAGCGGGAGCAGGCTGATGCTGTCCTCGCCGGCGTCGGCCGGCAGGCGGGCGCCGAGGATCGCGGCAAACGTAGCCATCAGGTCGGACTGCTGCACGAACTGGTCGCAGACGCTGCCGGCCTTCACCTTGCCAGGCCAGCGCACGATGAAAGGCACGCGATGTCCGCCTTCCCAGGCGTCGGCCTTGGCGCCGCGCAGCGGGCCGCTCGGGTAATGACCCATCTTCTCCAGATCCGGGATGCCGACGTAGGGCGCGCAGCCGTTGTCAGCGGTGAGCAGGACGAGCGTATTGTCGGCGGCGCCGCTCGCCGCCAAGGCGGCCAGGACGCGTCCTACGAGGGCATCCGTTTCCATGACGAAATCGGCATAGAGGTTCAGCCCGCTTCTGCCTTTCCACTCCTCGTTGACCGAAAGCGGCGTGTGCGGCGAGGTCAGCGGGAGATAAAGCAGGAAGGGTTCCGGCTTCTTCGCGGATTCGGTGATGAACGCGGCGGCGCGGTCGCCGAGCGCAGGAAGGATCGGCTCAAGCGTCCAGCCGGCCAACGCGGGCCCTTGGATGCTGGCCTGGTTGTTGCCGACGAGGCGCGCGGCCAGGAACTCGGAGGGGATGCCGACGGTGCGGTCGTTCTCGATGAAGCAGAACGGCGGGTGGTTGGGTACGTCGGTCCCGAAGTACGTATCGAAGCCGCGGGTGACCGGGCCTCCGCCGATGGGGCGGGCGAAGACTTCCTGCCAGACGGCGCGGTGCGCGCCGGTCGCGGTCGCCGCGCCTTTGGGCTTCTCTTTGAAGGAGTCCGCCCGCTCCGGAGGGATCGGCCAATCCCAGCCGAGATGCCATTTGCCGATGGCGGCGGTGCGGTAGCCGTGTTGCTTAGCCAGCGTGCCGATGGTCATGCGGTCCGGCGCGATGAGCGGGGCACCCCACAGGGGGACGATGCCGGTCTGCAGGCGGGTGCGCCAGTGGTAGCGGCCCGTCAGCAGGGTGTAGCGCGACGGCGAGCACACGCCGGAGGACGAATGTCCGTCGGTGAACCGCATGCCCTCGGCGGCGAGCCTGTCGAGGTGCGGGGTCGGTATCCGGCCGCGCGTCGGGTTGTAGGCCTGGACGTCGCCATAGCCTAGGTCGTCGGCCAGGATGATGAGGAGGTTGGGCTTCTTCGCGTCGGCCGCGAGGACGGCGAGCGGCAGGAGCAGGAGGAGCAGGGCGCGGCTCATTTGATTTCCTGATAGTCGGAGGTGAGGGTGAGCGCGCCGGCGTAGGCGTTGACATACCAGGCCGTCGTGCCCGGAGGCAGCGGCGCGGAGGCCGTGGTGCCGCCGCCTCCGCTGGCGGCCGCGGCCGGGGTCTCGACCCACTTGCGCGCGCCCGTGAAGCCTCGGTCGGTCGTCGAGACGAGCACGGCCTTGGTGATCGGCTTCGCGGAGTGGAAGACCGCGATCGCGTATCCGTCCTTCGTCGTGGCCGAGGGGGAGTTGCCCCAAGGCTTGCCGGTCTCAACGACGCTTTTCGCGAAGGCGTAGCTGTCGGGCGGGTTCCAGCCGGCGGGGTGGCTGTGGCCCATCTTCGTGATGAGCGAGACCATGCGAGGGCCAGGGGTCTTGCGGTAGTGTTCGGCCTGGCAACCCAGCGGGAAGTGGGCGTCCTGCGGCCAGGAGAGCCAGAGCACCGGCATCTTCACCCGCTCGGCGTAGTTCATGCCGTCCCAGGTCTTGATGTAGCCTTCGTTGTCGTGCAGCGCCCGGCCCCAATGGTTCTCGGCGTCGAAGAGATGTCCGCAACCGTAGGTCGGGATGCCGAAGGCGAAGCGCTCGTCGAGGCCGATGACCGTGCTCGTGATGACGCCGCCCCAGGAGATGCCCATCACGCCGATCTTCGAGGCGTCGACCTCCGGGAGCGAGCGCAGCAGCGAGTGCGCCAGCATGGTTTCGGCCAAGGCGTGATACATCCACTGTTCCTTCAGCGGGAGCTTCGTGTCGGCGAACGTGCCGTCGCGCGCCGGACCGGAGAACGCATGACGGGCCCAGGTGGGACGGCCTTTCGCCTTGTTCTCGTTCACGTCGGTCTGGCCTTCGACCGCTATGCTGATGGCCGCGAAGCCTTGGTCGTTCCATTTCTGGACCCACTCCTTGAAGGCCGTGCCGCCGCCCCCATGGACGACCACGATGCCCGGGACCTTGCCGGTGCGGCGGGCGGGCAGGCCGATCCACGCGAAGACGCGCGTCGGCTTACCTTGCCAGGGCAGGGCGTCATAGAAGATGGCGCGGACCGTCCCCTCGGGCTTGAAGCCCTCGGCTTCGTGGACCTTGGGGGCCTGGGCGCAGACGTCGACGAGCCCGAGCACGACCTTACGGTCCGCGGCCGGATCGGCGGCCAGGGTGAGGGCGAGGAAGGCGAGGAGCAGGTTTCGCATGGAGTCAGCGGGCGACGCGGACCTGGCGGAATCCGGCCGAAGCCCCGAAGACCAGCAGGTCGACGGACGTCTTGGCTTGGCCGATGCTGGGATGCCGCCCTTTGAAGGTCTGGTCGTTGACCTGGACGGTGACCTCGTCGCCCTTGAACGTCAGCCGGACGGGATACCACTGGCCGGCGGCCAGCTTCAGGTTCCTCTTGGCGAGGTCTTCGGTCGCGGTGGCCGGTTCGCCCTTGGAGGGGTTCTTCGTGAGGATCGCGGCCGCTCGGGAGACGACGAGGCGGAAGCCGGCGTCGCCCGCGCCGAAACGCAGCGAGACGCGGTTCGCGCCCTGCAGGTTGACTTCACAGTCGAAGACGCCGTCGCCCAGCGCCACGGACGAACGTAGGGACGCCGGCTTCTCCTGACCGCCCTTGGGCTGCGCGAAGAGTCCGCCCTCGCGGGCGGTCCACTCTCCCGCCGAGGCCAGCGGAGAGAGGGCTTCGGCCTTGCCGGTCAGGTCAGGCAGGGTGGCGACGCCGGGGCGGAGGGGCTTCACGTCGGCGGCGGGCAGCTCGCGGCTGAAGCCGCCGTCGCGATACCGACGCAGGAGGTCCTTGAGTTCGGCCACGACATCCGGGTGCTCGGCGGAGACGTCCTTGGTCTCGGCCGGGTCGGCGACGAGGTCGTAGAGCTGCGAGCGATGCTGCGTCCTGCGGGCTTTGCGCGCGCCGTCCGCGATTTCGTCCACCGGAACCCCTTCGATCCATTTCCATCGCCCCTTGCGGAGCGCGAAGACGCCGTCGGCGCTATGGACGATCATGTCCTCGCGCCCTTTGGCTTCAGCGGCGCCGGGGATGAGCGCGGGGAGGAAACTGCGGCTGTCTTCGGCTCCGGCCTCCTTGGCGGGCAGCGGCGCGCCCACGATCTCCGCCGTGGTCGCCAGGATGTCGACGACGCTGACCATCTGAGGAGCCGTGGAGCCGGCCGGCACCTTGCCGGGCCAACGGGCGATGAAGGGGACCTTGAAGCCGCCCTCCCAGACGTCGTGCTTGCCGCCGCGGACGGCGCCGTTGACCTTGAGGCCGGCCTTGAAGGCGGCCGTCTGCAGCAGGCGTTCGTTCTCGGGCTTGAAGACGCCGCCGTTGTCGGAAGTGAAGAGGACCAGGGTGTCCTTGGTCGCCCCCATCCTGTCGAGGGTCGCCAGGATGCGTCCGACGCTCGCGTCGAGTTCGTGGATCCAGTCGCCATAGGCGCCGGCGGCGCTGCTTCCGGCCAGCTCCTTGTCGGGAGTCACGGGGTTGTGCACCGCGACCGGCGTGAAGTAGAGGAAGAAAGGCCGGTCCTTGGGCTGCGCTTCCAGCCAGGCGGTGGCTTTGTCGGTGATGACCTTCATCACGCGGACGTTCTTCCGGCGGGGGGCGTCGAGGTCGAGGATCCTGGACTTCCCGTTCTCGGTGTCCTCCGGACCGTAGGCCGCCTGATAGTCGTCGCTGTCGGCGGCGGGCCCGGCGAGCTTCATCCCCGCGGGGATCTTGCCGCCGCGGAGGCCGTAGACGAAGCGGTTTTCGACGTAGACGCCGGTGAGGTCGCCGTGGTTCGCGGGCACTCCGAAATGATAGTCGAAACCGATCTCAAAAGGGCCCGGAGAGAGTTCGGCGGTGTAGTCGGTGCGCCACTTCGGGTCTTCGCTCTCCTTGCCGTAGCCGAGGTGCCACTTGCCGACGGCGGCCGTGGCGTAACCCTTGGCCTTGAGGAGGGAGGCCAGGTTGACGCGACCCGGTTCGATATGGAGGGGCGAGAAGGTGCCGAGCACCTCGTGGGTCAGCGTGGTCCGCCAGCAGTAACGTCCGGTGAGCAGGGAATAGCGGGTCGGCGAGCAGACGGAGGAAGTCGTGTTGCCGTCGGTGAAGCGTCGCCCCTCGGCGGCCAGCCGGTCGATCGCCGGCGTCCGGATGAGCTTAGGGTCGGCGCCGTAGCAGCCGGCGCTGCCGTAGCCGTGGTCGTCGGCGAGGATGACCACGATGTTGGGGCGTTCGGCGGCGACGGCCGTCAGCGCGAAGAGCAGGCAGAGCAGGGGGCGCATGTCACTTGGAGGAAAGTTCGCGGAGGATGGCGTCGACGGCGGCCTGCGCGATCAGGTCGTAGGCCGGAGAGGTCCAGTGGAACATGTCGCCGCGGGCGAGTTCGCGCTTCTCGACCAGCAGTCCGTAGAAGTCGACGACCGGCACGCCCATCTCCGCCATGACCTTGGCGGCCAGGCGGTTCTGTTCGACGATGTTCGGGTTGATCTCCTGATTGATCTCGGAGGGGGCGCCCTTGACGGTCACGGGCGTGCTGCTCGCCCAGAGGAGCTTGGCCTTGGGCAGCTTGGTCTTCAGCACCTCGACGTAGCCTTTCATCAGGGGCTCGAAAGTACCCGGCTTGATGCGGCCAGGCTGCCAGCCGTGCAGGCCCATGTTGAAGACGACGACGTCGTAGGGACCATTGTCCAGGACTTCGCCGAGCAGCTTGTTGACGTGCGCGGATTGGTTGTAGGGATTCACCCACAGGTCGACGTTGGCCTTGCCGGCGAGCAGGCGGGTGGCCTTGGCCTGGTAGCCGTTGAGGATCGAGTCGCCGATGAGCAGCACCCGCGGGAGCCTGGCGTCCTTGATGACGGCCTTCTCGATGCGCCAGCCTTTGCCGTCGGACTGGACGCGTTTGTCGGTCTCGACCGGCGCGGGGCGGTCGGCGGCGACGGCCGTGAAGGCGAGGAGGGTCAGGAGGACGGAACGCATGGGTTTATTTTCCTTCGGCGGCCCATTTCTTCATCTGGGCGATGTTGCGTTCGACCTCGGGATTGCCTTTGCCAAGGTAGGGTTTCATGTCGCTGTCGTACATGGCCATGCTCTCGGGGCCGGGGTCGCGGGTGGCGGACAGCTTGGCGTCCAGCCGGCGGCGGTGGTCCTCCAGCACGGAGGCGAAGGCCGGATCGCCGGCGAGGTCGCGGATCTGATGCGGGTCGGTGGCGAGTTCGTAGAGCTCCTCCTTGGCCCTCGTGGGGCTGAAGAGGATTTTCTCGGCGAGCGGGTCGAGGCTGCCGGAGGCGTGGAGCTCGCGGAGTTTCTGGACGATCGGTTTGCCGTCCTTGTAGGCGCAGGGCTGGAGGTGGGGGCGTTCGGGATGGTAGTTGCGGACGTAGATGAACTTGTCCGTGCGCAGGCTGCGGATCTTCTCCGTGGTCTCGTCGCAGCGGTCGCGGGCGGAGAACGCCTCCTCGCGCTTCGCGTAGCCGGGCGCGAGCACGTCCTTGCCTTGCATCCAGGAGGGCACGGTGATGCCCGCGGCGGCCAGGGAGACCGCGGCGAGGTCGATGTGCTCGACGAGGTCGGCCCGTACTTGTCCGGCCGGCAGTCCCGGGCCGCGCATGACGAGCGGGATGTGGGCCCCTTCCTGGTAAAGGAACTGCTTGCCCCGCGCGTGGCTGATGCCGTGGTCGGTCATGAAGATGATCAGCGTGTCGGCGAGCAGGCCCTCCTTCTCGAGACGTCCGAGCACCCGGCCGACATGGAGGTCGGTCAGGCGGACGGAGTCGAGATAGTCCGCCCAGTCCTGCAGGAGGACCGGGTCGCGCGGGTAATAAGGGGGCAGGGTCACCTTGGCCGGGTCGGTGCCGGCGCCGAGTTCACGCTTCGCCCTTTCGCGGAACTGGACGCGGGCGGCCTCGGCCCCTTCGCGCAGCTTGCCGCCGTGGAGCTGGACCTGCATGAAGAAAGGCTGGCCGGGCTTGCGGTCGGCCCAGTCATGGGAGTCGTAGATCCGGCGGTCCCACTCGAAGTTATAGTCGGTCTTGCCCAGCCGTGAGCCGGCGGCGTTCTTGCCCTTCTTGCCTTTGCCCGCGCCGAAGGGCAGCCCGCGGTAATCGAGGTCCGGCAGGCCGCTGCCGATGCAGGTGTGATAGCCTGCCTGCTGGAAGAGCTTCGGCGTGGGGGTGACTTCGGCGGGCAGTTCGATCTTCAGTTCGCCGCGGCCGCTGCGATGGTGATGGGCGCCGATGGTCGTCTGGTACATCCCGGTGACCAAGGCCGAACGGCAGGGCGAGCAGACCGGCGCGGTGACGTAGGCCCGGGAGAAGCGCACGCCTTCCTTCGCCAGGCGGTCGACGTTCGGGGTGGCGATGGTCTTCTCGCCGTAGCAGGAGAAGTTCGCCGACATGTCGTCGACCACGAACCAGAGGATGTTCGGTCGGCCGACGGCGTGCGCCGTCGCGGCCAGGAGCAGGCAAAGGAGGAGTCGCATGGGTCGTGTCAGGTTGGGGGCGAAAAGGGGAGGGGGCAAAAAGAATGGGGTCAGACCCGATGATAGGGTCTGACCCCATCACGGGTCGGGCAGGGGGCTTATTTCTGGGTGAACACGTAGACGCCGTGCTTGTTGGCGATCACGATGTCCGGCTTGCCGTCCTGGTTGACCTTGCCGGTGAAGAACTGGGTGCCGACGCCGCTGTCGGCGTCGATCAGGTGTTTGACGTAGCGGGCGCCGCCTTGGCCGTCGCGCTGGAGTTCGAACCAGCAGAGGACCGGGTCCGCCATCGGCTCGTCGTCCTTGGCGGGGCCGTGGGCCCAGCGACGCTTGCCCGTGACGATGTCGAGGAGGCCGTCGCCGTTGATGTCGGCGAGCTGGATCGCGTGGATCTGGCTGAAGCCCGCGCCGGCCGCGTTGTCTTCCTTGGTCTTGCCGAGGATGACGTGTTCCTTGAACGAGCCGTCGGTGTTCTGTTCGAACCAGGACAACCCGTAGCCGTGGGCCTTGATGCTGGTGATGACGTCGTTGCGGCCGTCCTTGTTGACGTCGTAGACATACATCTGAGCGCCGCCCAGGCCGAAGGCGACGGGGTGGAACTTCCAGTCGGTGTCCTTGGAGGTGTCCGCAGGCTGCTCATACCAGCCGTCCTTCTCGAGGATGTCGACGCGACCGTCGCCGTTGACGTCGCCGGCGCCGTAGCCGTGGGTGTACTTGAAGATCTTCTGGTCGTTGGCCGGCGACTTGGGGGTGATCGGGCGGAAGCGGCCCTTCGCGAACGGGTTCTTCCAGTCGATCTCGACGTAACCGAACTGGCCGCCGGACTTGCCGCCCTTGGCCTTGGCGGGCTTCACGAGGTCGCTGCTGTGGCAGAGGAGCTCCGGCTTTCCGTCGCCATTTATATCGACGAGGTCGGGAGATTCGCCGTCGGCCACGTCGAAGATGTTGTGGCGGGTCCAGTCGCCAGCCTTGCCCTGAGGGTTCTCGAAGACGAAGGCGGGTTCGCCCGGGAGTCCGTAGACGAGGATATCCTGCCACCCGTCGGCGTTGAAGTCGTAGGCGAACTGGATGAAGTAGTCGGAGTAGCCGGTCTCCGCGGTGTAAGGCGTCTTGCTGGGGCCGGTCGGATTGTTGCGCTCAGGCGTGTAGGCGGTCTTCTGCTTGAAGTCCGGTCCGAGCCAGAGGTAGCGGCCGGCGGCGACGTCGGCGTATCCGTCGCGGTTGAAGTCGGCGACGGCACAGCCTTCGGCGACGAAATCCTTGGTGACCGTCTGCTTGTCGAACGCGACGGGAGCGGCGGTGGCGCAGCCACCGAGGAGGGCGGCGACGAGGGAGGCGAGGGTACGCATGGGGGTATCACTAATACACCCGATGGCAGGAGAGGTTGCGAGGAGTTTTCGGCGGACCCCTAATGAAGGCTAATGATTACTCCAGCCGGCCGAACATGATGCGTTCCTTGCGGCTGGGGTCGGAATCTCCCTGGGTCACGCTCAGCCAGATCCGGCCGTTGGTCTCGACGAAGGTGGGGTACTGGAAAGATTTCGTGGTCTCGAAGCGGTATTTGCGCTCCCAGTTCTTGCCGTCCTTGGAGACGTCGACGTTGAACACGCTGCGGCTCACCTTGTCGACTTGGGCGCCATCCTGCCAGCCGAGGTAATAGACGCCGTTGAACCGGTCGAAGGTCGGCTTGGAGGCGGCCCCTTTCTTCACGAAATCCTTCTCGCCACCCGCGGTCCAGGTCTTCCCGTCCCGGCTCTCGCAGAACCAGTAGTTGTGCTCGCCGTTTTCCCGTCGGCAGATGGCCAGCCAGGTGCCGTCGGGCAGGCGATGGACCGACGGTTCGGTCAGGGCGGGTTGGCCCGGGCCGTTGAAGTGACCGACGACCTCGAGCGTGTCCGCCGTCGTGTTCAGCGTGCAGAGCGCCTGCTGGGCGCCGAGGTAGTTGTTGATGGCGAGGTAGGTCCGGCCGTCGAACTCCTTGAAGTTGTCGAACAGGTAGAGCCCGGCGTCCATCGGCTTGCGGAGGAAGCCCTGCTTGGCGGCGTCGGCGTGCAGATATCGGGGTTGGAGGTCGAAGATGCCTTCGCTCGTCCGGATCTTCATCCGATGGATCTCCCGTTCGAACGTCATGGTGCCGAGGTCGAGGTCGCGGTAATAAGTCTGCGACTGGCGCTTGCCGGGCTGCTCGCTGGCGAACCAGCAACGGAGCGTCTTCGGGCCGACCTGGCGGATGCGCGGGACGAAGCACGCGCCGACGGGCAGGGTCTCGTTGGCGAAGGCCTGTTCGGAGCGCGCGATGGTCATCACGTCGAGCAGGCGTTCGTTGCGCAGGTCGACGATCGACAGCGTGGCGTAGACGAAAGGCCACTGCGCGGCCTCGCCGGCCTGACGGTCGTTCGCTTCGGCGACGACATAGGCGCGGTCGCCGACGATGACGAAGTGGGAGTCATGCGCCCCTCTGACTTCGGGGCCGCTGACCTTGAACAGGCCGGCCATGACCTTGTCCCCGGCGGCCTTGGCATCCCATCCGGCGGGCAGCAAGGAGGCCGGCTTGGGGCCGGGCTGCGGGCTGGAACAGCCGGCCAGGAGCGCGGCGAGGCCGAGGAGGAGGCGGAGCTTCATGCCGCTCATTTTGCCGCCGCGGTGACCGGGAGCAACTGGAAGGCGTCGAGGATGACGAACCCGCGGGTGTCCTGGTTGGTCAGGGTGAGCGTGTAATCGGTCCCTTGGCGGAGACGGATGCGACCGATCGGGCGGAAGGCTTCGCCCGCCGGCATCGGGACCGTCTGGTCGACCACGAAGGCCTGCGTGCCGGTGCCGTCGCCGAGCGTCACCGGCAGACGGGTCGTCCGGGTCTCATGGGCGGAGTAGGCCATGCGCAGCTCGAATTCCCCGTCGGCCGGCGCCTTGAAGCGGAAGACCGCGCGCGACCTGCCGTCGGAGCGTTGATCGTCGTGCCGGTAGCCCGAGCCGACGTGCGGCTTGAAGTTCGTGGAGTTTTGCCAGTCGCCGGAAAGTTCGGCCTGCGCGTCATCGAGGATCAGCCCGGGCAGAGACTTGGGGTCGAGCGACATCGGTCCCGCCGGTCGGCGGGCCTTCTCGAGCGGCGGCAGCACCGGCAGGTCGAGCACTTGGTGCTGCGCCAGCAGGCGGGCGCGGAGTCTTCCGTAGTCGAGCGCCTGGACGGTGACGCCCTCCTTGGCGGCGAGGGCGGCGGCGATGCCGGCGCTCTGGCCGATGGCCATCCAGGTCGGTTCGACGCGGACGGACGAATAGGCCACGTGGGTCGCGGAGAGCGCGACGGGGACGAGCAGGTTGACGCATTCCGCGGCGGCCGGGGTGATCGCCCGATAAGGGACGTGATAGGCGTAGCCGTGGGGTCGGCCGGGCATGCGCACCGGGAAGATCGTGCCTTCGTTGATCACGCCTTCGGGCAGCGCGATGCGACGGCAGTCGTGCGAATCGATCGGGAAGGAGGAGACCGCGATGGGGTCGTCCTTCGCGGGGGCCTCGAGGATGTCTTTCTGCGACAGGGTGTAGCGGCCGTCCAGACGGCGGCCTTCGCGGACGTAAAGCTGGGGCGACCAATGGCCGGTCTCGGGGAACTCGTCGCGGCAGAGGCCGAGTTCGGCCATCGTCTCGCGGATCTTGGGCGGCACGGCCGGGTCGGTCGTGAGGAAGCGGTAGAACTCCAGCGTGTATTCCTTGTGCTTGTCCCAGAGCTTGGCGCGGCCGGCGGGGTCCGACGCGCACCAGCCGTTGGCCTCGCCGACGAGTCCCATCGAGAACATCTTGCCGATGCCGTTGTTGGCGTCGAACTTGTTGCCCGGCAGCGGATAGAGGTCCCAGGGCAGGGGTGCGTTCGGATATTTCAGGAAATAACGTCGGATCAGTTCGAAGCGGGCCGGGTCGTAAGCCCTGGGGGCGGGGAAGGGCACGCGATTCGCGGGGTCCTTGGTGAGGCAGAGGCGGAAGCTGTAGACCATCACCGTCTGTTCCCCGGCGTCATCGGCGCCTTTGCGCACGGTCGTGATGAAGGGCAGCGGCAGGCCGTGCGCGTCGAAGCCGTCGATCGCCATCAGCGGCTTGGAATACTGGCGGCCGGCGAGGGATTCGCCGAATTCGTCGCGCCCGTCGCGGCCTAGGTGCCAGTAGGCGCCGGCCTTCGCCAGCAGGTCGCCCTCGTAGGTGGCGTCGATGAAGACCTTGGCGGCGTGGAGTCCGGAGGGCGTCCGCAGGCCGATGATCTTCGCTCCTTCTTTTTCGACGGACTCCAGGGGCTGTCGGGTCACCACGGTCACGCCGGCTTCCTTGAGCATCGCGTCCGTCACGCGGGCGGCGACGTGCGGCTCGTAGGTCCAGACCGCGTTGTTTTTGACGGCGACGTCGTAAGGCAGTCTGACGCCGCGGGCGGCGTAGTCGGCGGCCACCCGTTGATGCCATTCTTCGAAGAGGCCGAGCAGCGTCGAGCGGACCGTCTGGTTCGAATCGCTGAAGCTGAGTCCGCCGGTGTTCACCCCGCCGACATGGGCGGTCGGTTCGATGAGGGCGACTTTGGCGCCCTCGCGGGCGGCGGCGATGGCCGCGCAGAAGCCTCCCGGCGTGGCCCCGTAGACGATCACGTCGGCCTCGACGGCCCGGGCGGAGGGAAAGGATAGGAACAGCCCGAGGGCGAAGAGGAAGCGCATGGGCGAGGAAGAGGGCAACTTAGCCCTCGGCCCCGCTTTGCCAACTCATTCTGCCCGCCAAGGCCGGCTTACTTGGTCGGCAGCGGGGGGATTTTGGCGCTGTAATGCACCGCGCGGTGGCGGGCGTCGTCGTAGGCGAAGTGCAGCCACTGTCTGTCCGCGCTGACGAAACCATCCGGGTAATTGATCGACCCCTTCATCAGTTTGCCCGGGTATTTCGGGTCGGGCCCGGCTTCCGCGACGAGGACGCGCTGGTAGGGCCAGGTCTTGCCGTCGTCGAAACTGATCCAGAGCGACAGAGGGGCCCGGCGCTTGGAGTTGTTGTTGTGCAGCAGGGCGACGGACTTGCCGCCGAGCGGGAACAGCGTGGCCTTGCTGCCGGGGTTGGGTATCTCCGTGACCGAGGCGAATTCCGGCCAGGTGCGGCCGCCGTCCTTGGAGACGGCCTGATAGAGGACGCCACCGAGTCCGTCCGCACGGATGAACATGAGGATCGAGCCGTCGGCGCGCTCATGGATCGTCGGTTCGGCCCAGCCGAAATACCGGTCGTTGGGCGTCAGGCGCACGTTGCCGTGCTCGGTCCAGGTCTTGCCGCCGTCGGCGCTCATCAGGACGCCGTTGCGAGGGTTGGTGAAGGCGCGGTCGAGCGGGGCCTTGTCCCTTTCGGCTTCGGGGCCGACGTAGTGCTGGAAGGGCAGCAGGATGCGTCCGTCTCGCGTGGTGATCGACGGACGGATGAAGGTGCGCTCCTTGAGGCGTCCGGGGAGTTCCTGCGGCTTGCTCCAGGTCTTGAACGAGTCGTCGCTGGTCAGATACCACGAGCGCCAGTCGTTGGCCCAGTGCTTCGAATGCGTGGAGAAGAAGAGCGTCGCGCGTCCGTCGCGCACGAGGACTTCGGTCGGGCCTTGCCCGATGGTCTTGCCTTCGCGGGGGAAGCCGACGTCGAACGACGCGAGCGGCGTCCAGGTCCTGCCTTCGTCGGTGCTGCGCGTGATGGCGGTGTAGTTGAGCGGAGAGGGTTCGGTGTCGCCTCCGGCGAGCATGAAGTAGACCCACGAACCGTCGGGCATCAGGCGCAGGGTCGTGTCGCAGACCATGCGGTTCGGTGAGTAGCCCTCGTAGGGGATGCTCGTGCGGTCCTGCTTGGCGTCCTCGCGGCCTTGGGCCGTCCATTTGTCCGAGGGGCGGATGCCGCGACCGCCGAGTTCGGGGTGCGGGGTCTTGAGGGCCTTGTTCACGAGCGAGCGCGTGACCTTGGTCTGCTTGGCGACGTCTTCCTCGGTGAACTTCACCAGCAGGATCTCGGCGTCGGTGTGGCGGTTCCAGTCGTAAAGGATATGGATCGTGCCGTCCGGAGCCTGGAAGCCGTCGGGGTAGGAGACCGAGGCGCGGTCGTCGAGCAGGAGACCGGGGCCCCAGGTCTTGCCGTCGTCCTTCGAGAGGAAGGCGCACAGGCTCGAGCGACGCGGGAGGGCGACGTCGATTGGCCCGTTTTTCACCAGCAGCAGGTTGCCGGAATGGAGACGCCGAATGAAGAAGCGCGCCTTCGGATTCTTGATCGGCGAATCCGTGGGCGTGGTCCAGGTGCGGCCGCCGTCCGTCGAGGTGGATTCGCTGATGCCGTTGCCGGCGCGGGCGAGCATCCAGAGGGAGCCGTCTTTGCGTTCGACGATCATATGCTCGTCGAAGTCGGTCTTCGGGAAAGCTACGCCGCCGCGGCGGATCCAGGTCTTGCCTTGGTCGGAGGAAGCGTAGACGTTGGCCATGCGGAGGGCGTCGAGGTCGCGGTGGTGTTCGCGGAAGGTCTCCACGCCCGGGAAGTCCTTGTTCCACGGCCCGATGCGGTCGCGCGTCCAGAGCGAGACCGGCAGGAGCCAGTCGCCGTTGGCGAGCACCGTCGGTTTGTTGAGCGTGCAGCCGTCGGCGATGCGCACGGGGGCGGACCAGGTGGGGTTCGCGTCGTCGGGATTGTCGCAGCGGGTTGCCCAGTCGCCGGCGCGTCCGTCGAAGTAGCCTAAGCTCTGGTCGAAGAAGCACCAGAGGCGCCCTTGGGGGTCGGTCCAGAGGTTGCCGACGAGCGTACGTCGGTTGGGTTTACCCGGAAGGTCGGTCGGATCGATGACCAGCCGGGGCTTCGACCAGCTTTTGCCTCCGTTGTCCGACGAGGCCAGCATCAGGAAGCCGTTGGCGCTGTCGCCGTTCCCGATCCAGGCGGCCCAGAGCCGTCCTTTCGGCGTCCGGTCGAGGCCGATGATCATGTTGCCGGGACGGTTGGCGTCGGCGTATTCCGGGCCGGGCTGGGTGTTCAGGGCCGGCGCTTCCAGCGACAGGTCGAGGGTGGCTTGGTCCAAGGCGAAGGCGCGAAGGGTGCAGGCCAGCAGGAGTAGGGAGGAGCGGAGCATGGGTTGAGGTGGGGCGAAAGTTCAGCGTCCGGTCAGCTTGGCGCACGCCTGGCGGATGACCCAGTCGCTGGACTCGAGGGCCTGGCGGGTGGAGGCCTCGTCGGCACCGGTGAGTTCCTGTACGATACGGATGGCGCGTCCGCGCAGTTTCGAGTTCGAAGGCTTCAGGTCGATCATCAGGTTGCTCATGACCTTGCCGGAGCGGGCGAGCGCGAGCGTGGTGATCAGGTTGAGGACGAGCTTCGTCGCGGTGCCGGCCTTGAGGCGCGTGGAACCCGTGAGCACTTCCGGTCCGGTGTCGGGCAGGATGGCGCGGTCGAGCAGCGGGTGGTCGCGGTAGCCGGGGTTGCAGGAGACCAGCACCGTCTTGGCGCCGCGTCGGCGGGCCTCCGCGAGGCAGCCCCAGATGAAGGGCGCATGGCCGCTGGCGGAAAGTCCGATGACGACGTCGTTCGCCCGGATCGAACGGGCTTCGATGGCGCGTCGGCCGGCGTCGGCGTCATCTTCGGCGCCTTCGACCGCGCTCCAGAGCGCCTGGTTGCCGCCGGCCATGATGCCTTGCACGAGGCGAGGAGGCGTCCGGAAGGTCGGCGGGCACTCGCTGGCGTCGAGGACGCCGAGACGGCCGCTGGTGCCGGCGCCACAGTAGAAGAGACGTCCGCCGGCGGCGAAGGCCCGCACGACTTCGTTGACGGTCCATTCGATATGCGCGCTTTCCGCGAGGATCTTGCCGGGCAGGGAAGCGTCCTCGTCGAGCATCAGGCGGATCGCCTGCGGCAGGGGCATCTCGGCGAAACCGACGGACTTCAGGTTGCGGCCTTCGGTCGGCGCGGAAGCGACGGGGCGCCAGGAGGCGAGGGCGCCGGCGGGAGCCGGAACGGTCTGCTGCTTTGAGGCAATGGGACCTTCGAGGCGTCGGGCGAGACGGATGGCTCCCCAGGTGCCGGAGCGGGAGAGGCGGATGACTTCGCTGCCGGGCCGGGCGGCGAGGATCTTCGCCGTCACGTCGTCGGCGAACCAAGGGTTCTTGAGGATCGTCGAGCCGTTGAGCAGGAACTGCACCTTGTCGCCGGGAGCCGCGACGCGGGCGGCGCAGTGGACGGCGTCCTTGCTGAGACGGTCGGAGGCGCGTCGCAGGATCGCGACGGCGATCTCATCCTGACGCGAAGCCGCGGCGGCGAAGACCACCTGGGCGAGCGAGGCGATCTCGGTCTTGGTGGCCGACATCGACCATTCGATGAGCGCCTCCGGGTCGTTCATCTGGAGGAACGCCAGCATGTCGGCGCCCAGGGCGGGCCAGCCGGCTTCGATGTCGGAGATCGTGACCGTCGACCGGAGGGCGTGCACGGCGATGTCGCACGCGCTGCCGCGGTCGCCGATGATGTGGCCGCGTCCGCCGACCTTGACCGTCGCGCCGGAGCGATGACGTCCTAAGGAGCACGAGCCCGTGCCGCTGAGCAGCAGCACCTGCGCGGCGCAGTCGGCCGCCCATGTCTCTGTTTCGATGGCGAGGAGCAGGTCGTCGCCGACGAAGGCGGGAGTGTCGGGCCAGGTCCGGGCGACCGCACGGCTGAGGCGATCGCGATCCGCGGCGGTGCGGACGCCGGCCAGGCCGACGCCGATGCGATCAGGTCTGGCGGGGAGCTGGTCGCGGATCGAGTCGAGCAGGGCGTTCAGCTGGTCGTCCTCCAGAAGGCGGAGGTTGCCCGGGCCGGCGGTGACCGAAGCGAGCACCTGATCCGCGGCGTCGACCAGGGTCGCCGTGGTGCGGGTGCCGCCGCCTTCGATGCCCAGCACGACCATGGGTTCAACGCACCTTGTAGATCTTCACGTCGTCGATCCAGACGGTCGAGTTCGCGAGGAAACTGAACCAGCGCTTGGGGTCGTGGGCGTAGCCCTCCGAGCGGTGGCTGGCGATGAGCTTGCCATCGAGGCTGAAGCGCATCTCGTCGCCTTCGGTGACCAACGTGAACACATGCCATTCCTGGTCGGCTTTCCAAGGAGTGGTCTGTGATTTCTTCTTGAGCAGGGCTTCGAGCTGCGGGTCGGGCTTCTTCTTGGCAGCGGCGTCGTCCGCCCGCTTTTTCTTGATGGCCAGATTCATCGAGCCCGTCTTGCGGTCGGAGAGGTTCACATCGGTCTGCGACAGGGTGGCGTAACAGAGGTGTCCGGCGTGGACGTCCTTGAGCGAGCGGTCGACGAAACCTGCCACGAGGTTCTCCGCCTTGTTCAGTCCGGGGAACTTGAAGCGCACGATCACGCCGCCGTCGGCGAACCCGGCGTCGTGGTGGATGTGGGCGGCGTGGCCGGCTTCCTTGGTCGCGCTGGCGATCTTCATGATGCCGGCGTCGAGGTCGGCCTGCTTGAGCTTAGGGACGCGGTCGGCCGTGGCGCTTTCCCAGCCGTTGCCGATGTCCTTGAGACCCGTGCCGGTCTCTTCGCGTTCGAAGGCGTCGTGGAAGATCAGGGTGCCCTTGGTCTGCAGCCAAGTGGCGTCGTCCGCGGCCGCGAGGGGGAGGGCGAGGAGGCAGAGAAGCAGGGTTGGCCAGTTGGCCGGTTGGCCGGTTGGCCAGAGGGAGCGACTAAGGGTCTGCATGGAGAAGGGCGTGGGGGTGAGGGAGGGAAGATACAGTGCAAAGGTGCAAAAGTGCAAAGGTGGAAAGATAGGGGTGGGGGTAGGGGCAGGGGGGAGGAAAGCATTTCCGCGTCTCGGAGGTAGGGCTGACCGTCTCGGTCAGCCACGGTTGAGCGAGGTCGCTCAACCCTACCCAAGGCAAGCGTTTCCCCGATACTCCATCCTCAATACTCGAAACTCACACGCCACCTTTGCACCTTTGCACAGGCCGCAGGCCTATTTGCACTTTTGCACCTTAGGACAGCACGTGGTGCCGTCCCTACCCCTGTTATGCTACCAACGCTTTGACGACCTTGGTCGGGAGCACGCCGGTGAGCTTCTGGTCCAGACCTTGATACTTGTACGTGAAGCGTTCGTGGTCGTAGCCGAGGAGGTGGAGCACCGTCGCGTGGAAGTCGTTGATCGGGAGAGGATCCTTGACGATGTTGTAGCTGAACTCGTCGGTCTCGCCGTAGATCTGGCCACCCTTGGCGCCGCCGCCGGCCATCCACATCGAGAAGCAGCGCGGATGGTGGTCGCGGCCGTAGTTCTCCTTGGAGAGCCCGCCCTGGCTGTAGATCGTGCGGCCGAATTCTCCGCCCCAGACGATGAGGGTGTCCTCGAACATACCGCGCTGCTTGAGGTCCTCGATGAGGGCGTGGCAGGGCTGGTCGATGTCCTTGCACTGGCTGGGCATGCGACCATTGACGTTGGAGTGGTGGTCCCAGTTGTTATGGTAGATCTGGACGAAGCGGACACCGCGTTCGACGAGGCGTCGAGCCATCAGCACGCTGTTGGCGAAGCTGCCGCGCTTGCGGGCTTCCTCGCCGTAGAGCTTGAAGACGTGTTCGGGCTCCTTGGTGAGGTCGGTGAGGTCGGGCACGCTGGCCTGCATGCGGAAGGCCATCTCATACTGCTTGATGCGCGTGTGCGTCTCGGGATCGCCCACGGCCTCGTAGTTGAGGCGGTTGAGCTGGTTGATGCCGTCGATGGTCTGCTTGCGCAGGTCGTCGGGCACGCCGGGAGGGTTGTTGATGAAGAGGATCGGATCGCCCTTGCTGCGGAAGGACACGCCCGCGTGCTCGCCCGGCAGGTAGCCGCTGGACCAGAGGCGGCTGGAGATGGCCTGTTCCTGCTCGCGGTTGCTCGGGGTCGCGATGAGGACCACGAAGTTCGGCAGGTTGTCGTTCTCGGAGCCGAGGCCGTAGGAGGCCCAGGAGCCGAGGCAGGGGCGGCCGGTGATCTGGTTGCCGGTCTGCATGGCGCAGATGGCGGGCTCGTGGTTGATCGCCTCGGTGTTGAGCGAGCGCATCCAGCAGATCTCGTCGGCGTGCTTGCCGAGGTTCGGGAGCAGGTCGGAATTGAGCCACATGCCGCACTGGCCGAACTGCGAGAAGTTATACTTCGACGGCGCGATGGGGAAGCGGGCCTGGCCGCTGGTCATCGTGGTGAGGCGCTGGCCGTTGCGGATGCTCGCGGGCAGGTCCTTGTCGTACATCTCCTTCATCTTCGGTTTGTAGTCGAAGAGGTCCATCTGGGCGGGGCCGCCGACCATGTGGAGGTAGATGACGCGCTTGGCCTTGGGCAGGTGCTGCGGCTTGATCGCGCCCGGGGCGGCGTGCGCGAGGGAGGGGCCGAGCAGGCTGCTCAGCGCGGCCGCGCCGAGGACGTTGGCGCCCGTGCCGAGGAAGCGGCGGCGGGTCTGGAGGGCGTTCCACTCGTGGAGGATGGACATGGGATTATTTGTTAAGGGTTTCGTCGAGGTTGAGGAGCTGGCTGCAGACCATCGTCCAGGCGGCCAGTTCGGTCTTAGGGACCTGGTCGTCGGACTTCGCGTCGCCGACTCCGAGGAGGGCGGCGGCGTCGGCGGGCTGGGCGACGTAGTGCTTGCGCATCTTCGCCAGGCTGTCGGCGAGGACCGCGGTCTCGGCTGGCTTGAGCGGGCGGCAGAGCACGCGCTCGGCGGCGGCGTGCAGGCGGGCGCGGTCGTCGCCTGCGCCCTTCAGGGTGCGCTGGGCGAGGATGCGGGAGGCTTCGACATACTGCGGGTCGTTGAGCATCACGAGCGCCTGGAGCGGCGTGTTGGTCCGGTCGCGGCGCACGCAGGCGACCTCGCGCGAGGGGGCGTTGAAGAGGTCGAGGCTCGCGGGCGGAGCCATCCGGCGCCAGTAGTTGTAGAGCGAGCGGCGATACAGGTTCTCGCCGGTGTCCGGTCGGTAGACCTGGATGCCGACGCCGACGACTTCCCAGATGTTCTCGGGCTGGTAGGGCTTGGTGCCCGGGCCGCCCATGCGGGGCGAGAGCGTGCCGCTGGCGGCGAGCGCCTGGTCGCGGAGCATCTCGGCGTCCATGCGGAAGCGCGGTCCGCGGCTGAGCAGGGCGTTGTCGCGGTCCTTGTCGATCTTCTCCTTGGTGATGAGCGCGGCCTGACGGTAGGTCGCGCTGAGGAGGAGCTGCTTGTAGAAGCGCTTCACATCCCAGCCGTGTTCACGGAAGTCGATCGCCAGCCAGTCGAGGAGCTCGGGGTGGGAGGGGAGGCTGCCCATGATGCCGAAGTCTTCGGAGGTCTTGACCAGACCCGTGCCGAAGAGCTCCTGCCACATGCGGTTGACCGTCACGCGGGCCGTGAGCGGATTGGCTTCGCTGACGATCCAGCGGGCCAGACCGAGGCGGTTGCGCGGGGCGCCGGTCGGGAGCTTGCCGAGCGCGGAGGGGATCTCCGCCGGGACGGCGTCGCCCTTCTTGTCATAGGCGCCGCGGATGAGGATGTTGGCCATCGCCGGGCCATCCATCTTCTCTTCCTGGACGTGCGTCAGCGGGCTGCGGGCGCGGATCATGGTCTGCTCGGCGGTGAGCTTCGCGACGAGCGCGTTCGCGACCTTGGAGGGTTCGTGACGGTTCGAGAGGAAGTGGTCGCGGAGGGCGTCCTTCTGCTTCGGCCCGGGCTTGCCGGCGAGCATCGCGCGCAATGGCGCAAGCTTCGACAGCGTGGCCACTTCGTTCGGCGCGAGGGCGCGGGCATAGAGGAAGGCTTCCTGGATGTCGCCCTGCAGAGGTTCGCCGCGGCTGCGCTGCCCGAGGCGGGTGGGCGTCGCGGCCTTGGTGTCGGTCTTGAGCTTATCGACCTCGGCGCGGGTCTCCATGGCCACGCCGTCGACGTAGATCTTCACGCCGGAAGCCTTGCCGCTGCCGTCGTAGGTCATGAAGACATGCTGCCACGCTCCGGCGCGCACCGGGTTGCGGGAGGTCGTGACCTTGATGGCGTCGTCCGGCCACTTACTGATCACGTAGACGCCGAAGTTCTTGCCGGACTGGAAGAGGGACCACCCTTGAGAGCCCTTGGCGTCGTCCATGCGGGCGAGGATCGTGCCGGAGCCGTTGGCCTTTTCGACGCGCGTCCAGGCGCCGACGCTGAAGGCCTGCTTGGTGCCGAAGTCGCCGGCGTCGCCGATGACGAGGTGGGAGCCCTTCTTGAAGCTCGGGGCGGGGCCGCCCTTGCCGTCCTTCTTCCAGGCGACCGGCTCGCCGGCCGCTTGGGTCCCGGCGGGGATGCCCTTGCCCTCGTTCAGGGCAAGGCGTGCGATCAGTCCCTTCGCCGGGATGTCCGCATCAAGGTCGGCCGGCTTGGCGGCGGCGATCCACTGGTCGAAGAGCGGCGTACCCGTCTTCCGGGCTTCGGCGAGCTGCCGGTTGGCGGCGGCGATCTCGGCGGGCAGCGCGTTCCAGCGCGGACGATCGGCGGCGGCCGGCAGGTAGATCACCGGCCCGCGGCCGTCCTTCACGTTGCCGTCGAGGCCTCCCTGGGAGGTGTTCCGGAAGAAGGCGGCCATCGAGTAGAAGTCCTTCTGGGTGAACGGATCGAACTTGTGGTCGTGGCACTGGGCGCAGTTGGTGGTCAGCCCGAGGTAGACCCAGCCCATCGTCTGCACGCGGTCGGCGGCGTAGTTGGCGAGGTTCTCCTCGACGATCGTGCCGCCTTCGTTGGTGGTCACGTTGCAGCGCTGCAGCCCGGTGGCGATGCGTTGTTCTTCCGTCGGATCCGGGAGCAGGTCCCCGGCGAGCTGCCAGACGGTGAACTTGTCGAAGGAGAGGTTGTCGTTGAAGGCCTTCACGACCCAGTCGCGGTAGGGCCACATCTCGCGGTAGGCGTCGAAGTGGAGCCCGTGCGAATCGGCGTAGCGCGCGGCGTCGAGCCAGTAGCGGGCGCGGTGCTCCCCGTAGGCCGGCAGGGCCATGAGTTCGTCGATGAGCGCGGAGAGCTGCGTGTCGGAGAGGCGGGCGCCGTCCTTGGGCAGGTGCTTGGCAAGCAGGGCCGGGGAGGGCGGCAGGCCGGTTACGTCGAGGCTGATGCGCCGGATGAGCGCGGCGGCGTCCGCCTCGGGGGCGGGCTTCAGGCCGGCGTCGTCGAGCTTGGCGCGGACGAAGCGGTCGACCGGGTTCTTCGCCCAGGCGTCATCGGAGGTCTTGGGCAGAGGGAACTTCTGCGGGGCGACGAGCGACCAGTGCGGCTGCCAAGGCGCGCCTTGTTCGATCCAGCGTCGCACGAGGGCGATCTGATCGGGCTTCAAGGTCTTATGCGTTTCCGGCGGAGGCATGATCTCATCCTCGTCCTTGGAAAGCAGGCGCTGGTAGAGGGTGCTCTGGTCGGGCTTTCCCTTGATGATGGTCGGGGGCTCTTCCTTGCCGCTCTTGTCGGCGCGAGGCGCGAAGAAGCCGGCTTCGGTGTCGAGACGCAGGCCGGCCTTGCGGGTGCCGGGGTCCGGGCCGTGGCAGTGGAAGCAGTTGTCCGCGAGGAGGGGGCGGATATCGCGGTTGAACTGCACGTCGTTCGCCGCGAAAGCCGCGGAGCAGACGAACGGGAGGAGAGCCAGGAAGGGCTTACGCATGAGAGGGGTGGTCTGAATAAAGACAGTTAAACGGAGAGGGGAAGCCGGATTAGGGCAAACACGACATAAGATAGGACTTCCGGGCGGGTTGTTCCCCCGTCTGGGTGTAAAATGCTACCTGCCCGAGGGACGAGTTAGGTCAGAACTCCCAGCGACGGGGCGCGCCTTGTCCGGGGGTCAGGACGATGTCGTCGAGGTCGACCGCCGCAGAGCCGGCGGGCAGATAGAGGCGCAGGATGCCAGCCGTTTGCTTGGCGTTCAGGTCCACGGTGATGGTCTGCCAGGAGGCTTCGCCGGAGGTCCGGTAGGGCACGGACAGCATCTCGGCGCCGCCGGCGGAAGCCAGCAGGGTGACCTTGCCTTCGCCGGCCTGCGGGGCGCGGATCCGGAAGGACAGTTTGGCCGGGCCGACGCCCAGACCGGCGCCGACGCCGATGAAAGAGCCATCGCCCTTGGATTCGACGTGCAGGGCGCCGTCGACGACCGTTGCCTTGCCGGCTCGGTTCTTCCAGCCACCGGGGAGATCGTCCGGTGCGGGAGCCTTCTTCGGCGCGGCGGCCTTGGCGAGGTTCTTGCCGAAGTTGGGGTTCGCTTTCGGGATGACGGCGCCGGTGTCCTTGAGGAAGCCGGTGATGAGCCCGTTGAGTTCCTGCGCGAGTTCGGGCTTCTCTTTGGCGAGGTTGCGGCGTTCCCCTAGGTCGTTCTTCAGATCGTAGAGCTCGAGGTCATCGGAGCCGTCGTCATTGCGCGCGTAGAAGCGGATGAGTTTCCAGTCTCCCTTGCGGACGTAGGTGCCGGCGTAAAACCCATCCATGACGGAATCGCGCGTGGCGTTGCCGTGCGGGAAGTGGCAGAACACGCGGTCGCGCGGAGAGTCGCCGCCGAGCAGGGCCTTCGATTGGTCGTGTCCGTCGAGCTGCAGTCCGGCGCGTGGCTTCAGTCCGGCGAGCGAGAGCAGCGTCGGGTAGAAGTCGACCGACTGGAAGAGGATGTCGCTGGTGGCGCCGGCCCTGGCCTTGCCCGGCCAGACGAAAAGGAAGGGTTCGCGGGTGCCGCCCTCGTAGAGCGAAGCCTTGCCGCTGCGCAGCGGGTGGTTGCTCGTGGCGGGGATGTCGGCGTAGCCTTCGGGTTCCGTCTTCTTGGGCGGATAAGCGTAGCCGCCGTTGTCCGAGGTGAAGACGATGATCGTGTCGTCGGCGACGCCGGCGTCGTCGACGGCCTGCAGGAGCCGGCCGATACCGTCGTCGAGGGACTTCACCATCGCGGCGTAGAGCGGGTTGTGCTGCGGGTTCTTCGGGTCGGCCTTGGCCTTGAAGTAATCGATGTAATCCGCCCGGGCGTTCCAAGGGGAGTGGACCGAGAAGGCCCAGTAGTTGAGGTAGAAAGGCTTCCCCTTGTGGGCGGCGATGTATTTCGCGGCCTCCCGGGACATGCGGTCTTCGATGTTCACGCCGGCGTCGTCGGTGATCGCGGGGTCCTTGATGAACTTCCACGGGGCGAGGTAGCCGCCGCCGGGGCCGGGCGCGCTCGGGGTGTGCGGGAAGTCGAGGTCGAAGCCCTGGTCTTTCGGTTCGTAGCGTTCACCGGGCTTCAGGTTATGGCCGAGGTGCCATTTGCCGAAATGGGCGGTCGCGTAACCGGCTTCCTTGAAGGCTTCGGCCAGCGTGAAGTAATCCGTCTGCAGGCGCGTCAGGCTGTTGGCGACGAGCAGTCGGGCGTTGGGGTTGCCGTTCTCGAGGCGTTTCTCGAGCTGCACCGCCGGCAGATGGCACACCGGCGACGTGATCCCGATGCGCGCCGGATATTGGCCGACGAGGATGCTCGAACGCGTGGGTGAGCAGAGCGGGCTGGCGGCGTAGGCTTGCGTGAAGCGCGTCCCTCGTCGGGCGAGGCGATCGAGGTTGGGCGTCTCGTAGAACGTGCTGCCCGTGCAACGCAGGTCATGCGCGCCAAGGTCGTCGGCGAGGATGAAGATGACGTTGGGCTTCTCGGCGGCGACGGCCGCGAGCGGAGCGAGGAGCAGGGCGAGGAGGCGCATGGGCTGAAGAGGGGTGGGGTGCGGATTATTTGGCGGCCTTCTTTTTGGCGGCCTTTTTCTTGGCCGCTTCCGGATCGTTCTTGTTGTTGCCGTCGTTCCAGCGCGGGTCTTCCCAGCGTGGCGGAAGGTTGCCGGCGTTCCACGCGTCCCAGAGCGCTTGCAGCGACTTGACCTTCTCGGGCTGTTTCGCCGCGAGGTCATCCTTCTCGTTGCGGTCCTCCTTGAGGTTGAAGAGCTGGACGGGTTGATTCAGTCCGGCCTTGACGAGTTTCCAGTCGCCCTGGCGGACGGCATACTGGACGCCGAAGCGCCAATAGAGCGTATCGCGGTCGAGCTTGTCGGCCTTGCCCTCGAGCAGCGGGAGGAGATTCGTGCCGTCGAGCTTCCACTCGGACTGCGGCGTGCCGCCGGCGGCGGCGAGGGCGGTGGGCAGGATGTCGAGCTGGATGACGGGTGTCTCGAGGACGCGGCCGGCGGGGATGCGGCCTTTCCATTGCGCCAGCCAGGTGACGCGGATGCCGCCTTCCCAGAGCAGCCACTTGCGTCCGCGCAGGCCGTTCATCTCCGCGAGCGGAGAGGCGCCGCCGTTGTCGCTCACGAGGAAGACGAGCGTGTTCTCCTCGAGCTTGAGCTCGCGGAGCTTGGCGAGGATGGCGCCCACCGCGTCATCGGCTTCGCTGATCAGCGCGGCATAGTCCTGCTTCGCCCTGGGGAGGTCGGGGAAGCGCGCCTTGATCTCGGGGCTGGCGACCACGGGTGAGTGCACGGCGTTGAACGGGACGTAGAGGAACCAGGGCTCGGCGCGGTGGCGCTCCATGAACGAAGCGGCTTCGCGGGCATAGATCGGGGAGGTGATCGGGGCTCCGGCCGGATCGGGGATGAAATCCTTTCCTTTGTAGAAGCCCATCTTGTCGCCGAGGTTGCCGGTCGTGCCGAAGGCTTCGTCGAAGCCTCGGTTGGCGGGGAGGTATTCCGCGCTGGTCGCGCCGACATGCCATTTGCCGAAGATGCCGGTGACGTAGCCGAGCGGCTTGAGTCGCTGGGCGATGGTCGTCTCGCTGGGAAGGAGGTTCTTGTTTTCCGGATTCTTGCCCTCGTTGGAATTCGCATCGTGACCGGTGCGGGCCTGGTAGCGTCCGGTCAGCAGGCCGACCCGGCTGGGCGAGCAGATGCAGGCCGCCACATAACCATCGGTGAAACGCACGCCGTTACGGGCGATTGAGTCGATGTGGGGAGTCGGGGCGAGTTTGCCGCCATAGCAGCCCGGCTGACCCCAGCCCATGTCATCGAGGTAGATCACCAGGATGTTCGGCTTGTCGGCGGCCGAGGCCGTCAGCGTGGCGAGCAGGGCGAGGAGGAGTGAGAGGGCGAGGGGTCGCATGATATTCTTGCACGGCGAAGCCATGTCGGTTTCAGCGACCGGTCGCTCTGGTCCAATCGAGGGACTTTGGCAGCGGGCTTCCGCTCAGCGGCAAGGGTCGGCCCTGTTCGATGATCTCCAGCGACAGGGTGGAGATGTTGCCCCAATCCTTCATGGGCGTTTTTTCACCGTCCTTGCCGCCGTGGAAATCGGCGACGGAGAAGGTCACCTCGCTCTGGCCGGGTTTGGTGAGCGCATTGGCGACATATTCCTCCCCGGGCGCGCGCACGCCGGTGAGGAATCGGTTCTTGGATACGCGGAGCCTCACGCCGAGACGTTTGTCCGTCGGCGTCAGCTTAAGGCGGAGGGCTTGGTCGGCGCCCGGCAGTCGCATCTCCGGATCCCGGAATTTGTAGGTGGTCAGGCCGCCGTTGGGCGAGATTCCCCAGTCGCGACCGAAGTCAGGGCTGAATTCGTCCCGTGTGGCCATCGCCCCGAGGCGGCTGGTGTCCCAGGTCTTCGGATGGTGCACGGCTTCTTCCGAAGCGAGGGTGAAGCCGTCGGCGCTGCCTTCGAAGGCCTGGCGGATGCCTTCGAGGGGGTAGGTGCAATCGGCGAAGGCGAACAGGGGCAGGCCTTCGTGGGCGGGCAGTCGGGCGGACCACGTGTCTCCTATGCGCCCGGCGTCGGCCTGCTTCCAGAACCGCGACTGCGGATTGGGGTCGTGGCTGTAGAGGATGCGCACCGCGCGCAGGCGCGCCGGCTGGTCGGGAGTGACGACGAAGGCCGCCGATTTCCCGTCGGCCGCCAAGGTGAGGCTGGCCTTGGCGGTCTTGGGGATGTCGATGGGCTGACCTTTGAGGTGACGGTCGAACCAGAGGCTGAGGAGCAACCATTGCTCGGGTCCGAGGGAGTGGTTGTAATGGAGCTTGAGGCTGATGCGCCAGTCCGGGTGCGGCAGTCGCGCCAGGCAGGTGAACGCGCGGTCGACGGTGCCGTGGAAGTCATTGGTCGCGGTGAGCAGCAGCACGGGGCACTTCACGTGCGGGTAGTATGATTGCGATTCCATCGTCGCCGCGAAGAGGTCGGCATGGCCGCGATAATGTCCGGCGGGGACGGGATCAGGGATGCCGGGGAAGGGGCTGGTGACGAAGCCCGTACCGCCCACCATGGGCGCGACGGCGCGCAGGCGCGGATCGATGGCGGCGAAGGAGGTGATGTTGCCGCCCATCGAGTAGCCCGTGAAGCCGAGCCGCGAGGGATCCACCTCCGGCTGGTCCTCCAGGAAGGTGATCGCCCTCCGCCCGGCATAGGTGAGCAGGAACCAGTTGCCGTTGCGCGGGCTGAGCACGGGGTCGATGGTGTGCGGGTCCGGCAGGAAGTCCTGCTTCACGCCGCGGAAGGCTTTGGGGTAGAATTGCGGGCCTTGCGTCGGGTCGACCTTGCCCCAGTCGGTGTTCTCCGTCGCTCCGGGCTCGATCTCCCTGCCGCCCCAGTTGATGTCAATCGTGGCGTAGCCCTGTTTCGCGAAATAGGCCCCGCGCCGTCGCTCGGCCCGCTGGCCGCCGCCATGGGCCCACACGAAGGCCGGAGCTTTTTGGGCGCCTTCCGGGAACGTGTAGAAGGCCGCGATACGGGAAGGGGCTCCTTTGAAGTTGCCGACCAGGAACGTGACGAGGCGGCAGACCGCGCCGTCTTCCCTCCATTCTTTCAACACGCGCACGTCGAGGGGGTCGCGGCGGAAGTCGACGTCCCGCCAGAGCGAGACGACGTCGCGCGGCACTTCGGCCTCGCTGGCGTAGGGCTGCAACGAGTCGGCGGCGGAAAGCAGGGAGGCCCCCGCGGTGAGGAGGAAGAAGAGGAGGCGCATGATCAGTGCGGCAGGCCTTTGAGGTCGGCGGGCATGACTTTGTCGTCCTTGGCGAATTCGGCGGCGAGCCGGGCCTGCATCTCCTCGAGGACCTTCGTCTCCTTGGCGGCGAGATCTTCCTTCTCGTAGGGATCGGCGGCGAGGTTGAAGAGCTGGGGCTTACCTTTGTTCATCGCGATGAGTTTCCAGTCGCCGTGGCGGAGCGAGCGTCCCTGCGGATGCCCGATGTAGATCGTCCGCGTGGCGGGCGCGGCGACCTCGCCGGTGAGCACTTCCCAGCGGTCGAGGCCGTCCCATTTCGGGTCCTGCGAGGGTTGGAAACCGGCCAGGCGGGCGAGCGTGGGCAACCAGTCGCCGACGTAGAGCGGCGCGGCGAGCTTGGCGGGCTTCAGCTTGCCAGGCCAGTTCGCGAAGGCGCAGACCCGGGTGCCGCCTTCGTAGAGGGTGTTCTTCTGGCCGCGCAAAGGGTCGTTCTCGCTGTTGAGCGGGGAATCGGGGACGTCGCCGGCGTAGGCGTTCTTGAGTCCTTCGATGCCGCCGTTGTCGGAGGTGAAGATGATCAGCGTCTTGTCGCGCTGGCCGGTCCGTTCGAGCGCCTCGACGAAGGCGCCCACCTTGGCGTCGAGCTGCGAAACCATGGCCGCCATGCGCAGGCGGGATTCATGCTTCACCGGGTCGTCGTGGAACTTCACGCCGTCGTAGAGCTTCTTGAACTGAGCCGGCGCGTCGACCGGCGTATGCACGGCGTGGAACGGGACGTAGACGAACCAAGGCTGATCCCCGCCTTGCTTGATGCGCTTCAGGGCCTCGGCGGCGATCAGTTCGGTCGCGTTGCCTTCTTCGTGGAAGAGTTTCCCGTCGCGATGCCAGGTGTCTTCGTAGGGGTTGCCCTTGCGGTATTTGTGCGTCCACGGATCGGCGGCGCCGGTCAGCGTGCCGTAGCTGGTGTCGAACCCGTAGGCGTTGGGGATCCATTCGGGTCGCGCGCCGAGGTGCCACTTGCCGGAGAGATGCGTGCGGTATCCGACCGACTTCAGGGCGGAGGCGAGGGTGGTCGTGCCCAGGGGCATCGCGCGCAGGTTGCTCGGGCTCAGCGCCTGGGGTCCGAAGCGCCCCGGGCAGCGGCCGCTCATCAGCGCGGCGCGGGTGGGGGTGCAGACGGGCTGGACGTAGTGCTGGTCGAGTTCCGCCCCGGTGCGGACGAGCTTGTCCATGTGCGGGGTCTTGCCGAAGCCCCCGTGCCAGCCGACGTCGGACCAGCCGAGGTCGTCGGCGACGATGAGCAGGATGTTCGGGCGCTCCGCGGCGACGAGGGTGGTCGCGAGGAGGGCGCAAAGTGTCGCAAGGTGCCTGAATTTCATGGGGTGACCAGACGATGGCACCTGCGTTCAGGGGGACAAGCCCCGAGCGGTCTATATCGCCGTCATTTCCGATCACTTCACCGAGCTGCTCTCCGTTCGCCGTCCCTCTGGGTAGGGCGGCCGACGCAGGCTGCTTAACGTCCGGCCTCTCTTAACTCTGAGAAAACCGCTCCCGTCGGCTTGTTCGGCAGCGTAGCCTGCCAAGCTTTGAGTCTGGCGAGCAGTTCCGCCGCGACCTCGGGGTGGGCGGACTTCAGGTCGGTGTCTTCCCCGAGGTCCTTGGCGATGTCATAAAGCCGGACGTGGGAAAGGTCGTGATTAGCGGCAAGTTTCCAATGGCCGGAGACGACCGCCCAGGCCACCCAGTGGTCCGGTTTGCCTTTTTGCGCCGGCCACGCGGCGTCAATCTTCCAGAAGAGCGGTTTTTCGCGGACTGGAAGAGTCCGACCTTTCAACACCTCGACGATGCTGATGCCGTCGGGCGCGTAATCGGCGGGCAGGTCAGCGCCGGCGAGTGCACAGAAAGTGGGCAGCAGATCGACGGCGGAGACGAGGGAGGTGGCGTCGATTTTTCCGGGCGCGATCCGACCCGGCCAGCGGGCAAGGAAGGGCACGCCGATACCGCCTTCGAAGAGCGAAGCCTTGTGGCCGCGGCGACCGCCGGTGACACCCTTGGAAGCGGCGATGTCCCAGCCCGCCCCCGTGGCGGTGTCATAGGAGAGCGCCATCGGCTCTTTGCCTGACCCCCGGGCGGGACCATTGTCGGAACTGAAGATCACGAGGGTGCCCTCGGCGATTTTCAGACGGTCCAGGGCGTCGAGGATCCGGCCGATCCGGTCGTCGGCGTGGGAAAGCACGGAGGCGTAGATCTGGTCGCCGCGCTCCGGGAGGTGTTGGAAGCGCCGCTCATATTTCGGCACGGTGTGGAACGGCGTGTGGGGCTCATGCAGCCAGACGTTGATGAAGAACGGTTTCGCCTGACGCAGGCTCTCCTCGATGAAGGCGACGGCCCGCGAAGCGTCCTCGTGCCAAGGCATCTGCTCGCCGGAGCAATTGAAGGCACCGTAGTCGTCGTAGCCGTAGGCGGAAGGCGTGGGCGAGTCCGGTATCATGTCGTTGGAGAGGTGCCACTTGCCATAATGCGCGGTCCGGTACCCGGCTTGCCGGAGGAAGCGCGGTAGCGAAGGCGCGTCGACGGCGAGCCAGTCAGGCATGCCGCGCTTCTCGTTCTGCGGTACCCAGGCGAAGTGGCCATCGATGTTGCGGCGCGCGGGAAACTGTCCGGTCATCACCGCTGCGCGGCTCGGTGAGCACACCCCGCTGGCGACCGTAAAGCGCTGAAAATCAGTGCCCTCCTTCGCCAGGCGGTCGATATGAGGTGTCCGGACATACGGGTGACCATGGCACGAAAGGTCGCCCCATCCCCAGTCGTCCGCGAAAAGGAAGATGATGTTCGGCCGTTCGGCTGCCGCGAGCGACATCAACGAGAGCTGGCAGGCGAGGAGTATACGAGCGATCATAGCGGCAGTCCGAACCCTATGGCTCGCCCCATCGCTGGACAGATAATTTATATGACCGCCTTTGGCTTACTTACCGAAATCCGTGACATCGGCCTTGCCCTGGGCTGGGCGCAGTTCGATCGAGCGGAGACGCAGGGTCTCGGCTTGGTCGCCCAAGTTGAGGCGGACGTGGATCGCCTGGCCGTCGACGGGCAAGGCGATGCTCCGTTCGGAGGCGCCGGCGGGAATCTCGAAACGGACAAGGTTCACGGGCAGGAAGTCGGGCTGGTCTTTGGTGCGCCAGCTGAGCGAGCCGTTGGACGCGACTTTGGCGTCGGCCTTGATGATTGCCGTCACGGGTCCTTTCAGTGCCAGGCCGGTCTTGGCGAGGAAAGGCCTAGCGTTCTTCGCCGCCTTCGGGTCGGCGGTAACGAGCAGGGCGCCATCCTTTAAGGCGATGGTGCCGTTGCGGCAGACCCAGCCTTGGAGCGCCCCGGTGGGCTCGTTTTTACGCGGCGCAGCGTTGGCGGAAGCCGTGATCACGCCGTGTTCCGCGAACATGCCCTCGTGATGTGGGTCCAGGCTCGTGGGCAGGCCAGGGGGCGTGAGCGTGTCGCTCCAGTCCTTGAGCGCTTGGCGAAGGCGGGTGACGATCTCCGGCCGGACCTTGGCCTGATCCTTGGCGAGGTTCTCGCCGTCGGGGAGCGTCACATCGAACAGCATCTCCTCGCGGTCGCCGAGGCGGACGAGTTTCCACGGGTGCTCCAGCACCGCGGCCTGCGAGCCCCAGCGCCAGAAGAGACGCTCATGCGGCGTTCCGTTATTCTCGCCTTTGACGAAGGGCGTGAGATCCGTACCGTCGAGTTCCGGGGCTTTCGGCAGCCCGGCGAGCGCGACGGCGGTGGCGGCGACGTCCAGGCTGCTGACGGGCTGATCGTAGGTCTTGCCAGCGGGGAGGTGGCCCGGCCAGGCGGCGACGAACGGCGTACGGATGCCGCCTTCAGAGAGCATGCCTTTCTGGCCGATGAGCGGGGTGTTCAGCGAGCCGTCCCAGGCTTTGCCCAGCGGGGCGCCATTATCTCCGATGAAGAAGATGAGCGTGTCCTTGTCCTGTCCCATCGCCTTGAGCTTGGCACGGAGCTGGCCGAGGCCTTCGTCCATCGCGGCGATCATCGCCAGCGCCTGACGACGTTCCTTGGGCAGGTGAGCGGGCGTCCGGGAGAACCACGGCTCGGGAGATTCGAGCGGCACGTGCGGGGCATACCAGGCGAGGTAGAGGAAGAACGGCTGCTCAGGTCTGACGGCGCGGCGGTCGAGGAAAGACAGGGCGGCCTCGGTCTGGACGACCACGCGGAAGCGGTTATCCGTGATGAGGGCCGGCGGGTCGGTCACCGGCCGGCCGTCCAGTCCATGCGTCACGTAATACTGCCGGAGCGCCCCCGTGAACTGCTCATCGAAGCCTTGCCTGACCGGCAGGAAATCTCTCCCGACATGCGGGACTTTTGATCCCTTGGCCACGTGGTCGAGGTGCCACTTGCCGACCTGTCCGGTGACGTACCCGGCGGCCTTCAGGCGCTCGGCGATGGTGAGCTCGGCGAGCGGCAGCGGTCCTTTGTTGTTATCCTCGACGCCGAAGCGCTGCTGGTAGCGACCGGTGAGCACGCCGGCCCGGGAGGGGACGCACTGCGGGGCGGAGACATAACCGCGGGTGAAGCGCACGCCGTCGCGGGCCATCGCGTCGAGGTTCGGCGTACGGATATCCTTGTCCGCGCCTTGGGCGCCGAGGTCAGCCCAACCATGGTCGTCCGTATAGATCAGGATGATGTTCGGCTTCTCAGCGGCGAAGAGCGCGAGCGGCGCTAGCAGGAGGGTGAGGAGGCGTTGAGGCATGACGGGAAGGAGATTCAAGGAGAGGTCGAAGTGATGCGTAGCCGGCGGAATTCGAGGGCGCCGGCTTTCTCGCCGCTCGGGCCGCCGGAATCGCCGCCGAGTCCGAAAGTGAGTTTCTCTTCGGCTATGCAGGGAGCCGCGGCGCGGATGACATGATCGTCGACCGTGGCTTCCAGTTTGTCACCGCTGAAGACGATGCGTACGTGATGCCAAGACTCCGGGAGCAGCGTGGCGGGCACCTTGGCTAGTTCCTTGTTCTCGCCCTTCTTGGGGTGGGCGAGGATACGGAGCTCTTTCGTGGTCATCACGAGGTGGCAGATATGGCCTCTTTCCTGGCTGCCGTTGAAGATGATGCCGGCGAAACCGGCTTTCCCGATGAGACGGAAATCGCATTCGATGATGCCGTCCTTCAGCGGCAGCTTATGCATCTTGACCGGGCCATGACGGCGGGCGCCCGATTCGAATCCGCGCATCACGCCGTCTTTGGCGCTCCAGGTACCCAGCCCCCAGAACCAATCCTTGGAGAGTTCCGCCTCGAACTTATCTTCGAGGATGACCTTTGGCTCCGCGGCGTGAGCCGCGAGCGCAGTCAGTAGCAGCGAGAGGTGGAGTCTCACTGGGGTACGCCTTTGATGACGAAGTTGCGTACCTCGGCGGACTTGGCGCCGGCGATCCAGCTGCGGGTCTTCGGCGTGGCGAGGAAGGGGTGGCGGGCCTGCAGTTCTTTGCCGTCGAGGCGCACGGCCATCCGGTCACCGGTCCACTCGACGCGGACGTGACGCCAGACGCCCTTGACGGTTTCAAGGGGCATGCGCGCGAGGATATGCGACGGCTTGACGGAGTCTTCGGCGATAGTGACCTCCTTGGGCGTGATCACGACGCGACCGACGTGCTTCTCGGCATCGCAACCGATGTAAAAGGTGGTCGGCACGTCTTGACGGAACTCCAGTTCAATGACGGCGGTCTTCAGGCCGACCCAGTGCTGCAGCACCGGCACATGCTTGCGCGCCGGGATTTCGGTCATGCGCAGGACGCCGCCGTCGGGCTTCCATTCGCCATGGGGAATCTTCCACGGTTCGGCGAAGGCCGACTTAAGGTCGGGTGCGACGATCACGGGCGGTTCGGCTTCGACCAGCAGGGGGCCGGAGGCGCAGCCGACCAGCAGGAGGCAGAGGAGGAGGGGAGTGAGGAGGGTGGTTCGCATGATAGGAGTCAGGGGAAACGCCGGGTTGGTCCGACGGCGTCGGGACGAACGCTGCCGTCCGCGGCGATGATCGGTTTCGGGTCGGCGACGCGCCCGAGCGGCCGGACGCCGGGCCCCGCCTCCAGGAGGCCAAGGTCGGCATCGGCGGCGGCGACGCGGGCCAAGAGCTGCCGGACGATGTCCGGGTGGCTGGCGGCAACGTCGGCGGACTCGGCGATGTCCGCCTCGAGATCGTAGAGACGCTGCGGGGCTTCCTTCTTGGGTTGCTTGGCGCGGAAGGGCGCGTTGGCGCCTTCGAGCATCAGTTTCCAGCGCCCGACCCGGACGGCCTCGAGGGTCATGCCGCGGTAGTAAAGGAACTCCTCATGGCCCTTGGCTCCGTCGACCCCGAGCAGCAAAGGAGAGAGGTCGAGCCCGTCGAGTTTTCGGTCAGGCAGTTTCGCGCCGGCGAATTGAGCGAAAGTCGGATGAAGGTCGAACATGCCCGTAATGGCGGCGTTGCTCGTCCCGGCGGGGATGCGTCCCGGCCACCAGGCGATGGTGGGAGCCCGCACGCCGCCTTCCCAGGTGCTTCCCTTGTGACCTTTGAGCGGTGCATTGCTGCCGCGGGCCGTGCCTCCGTTGTCCGAGGTGAACACGACCAGGGTCCGGCGGTCGAGGCCGAGCTCACGTAAAGTGTCGAGGATGCGGCCGACCGACCAGTCGGTCTCTTCCACCCAATCAGCGTAGAGGCCGTGCGGGGATTTGCCCGCCCAAGCTTCGCCGGGGTAGAGCGGGAAGTGCACGGAGCTGTGCGGCAGGTAGAGGAAGAACGGACGATCTTTGCTCCGGCGGATGAAGCCTTCGGCCTCATGCGTGTAGTCGGCCACGAGCCGTTGTTGTTCGGCTTGCCGGACTCGCGCGACCGCCTTGCCGTCGCGCAGCATCGGCAGCGGCGGCTGCGCGTTGCCGCGCAGGCCGGTCTCCGGCGGGTTCATCTTGCCGGTCGCCGTTGCCGGCTCGTCCTTAGGCGTCGGTTTGCCGAGGTCGCTCTTGGAGCCTTCGGCGGCGGTGCCCATGTCGTTCGAATAGGGGATGCCGAAGGAGAAGTCGAAGCCCTGCGCGTTGGGCAGGAAGGCGGCTTGGTCGCCGAGGTGCCACTTGCCCACGCAGGCGGTCACATAACCGGCGGCCTTGAGCGTCTCGGCGATGGTTGTTTCCTCCGGGTTCAGTCCCACTTCTGCCATCGGGAACAGCACATGCGGGGTCGGGAGCACGCGCTTCGGATAGCACCCGGTCATGAGCATCGCGCGCGAAGGCGAACAGACCGGCGCGGCGTAAAAGGAGGTCAGGCGCATGCCTTCCTTGGCCATACGGTCGAGGTTCGGCGTCCGGTTGAGCTTGGAGCCAAATGGTCCGATGTCGGCGTAGCCGAGGTCATCGATGTTGATGATGATGAGATTTGGTCGGGGTTCTTCGGCCGCGCCTAGGACGCCGGTGAGCAGCAAGAGGAGGAGGCGGGTGGTTCGCATGAGACTAGGCGTATCGATTATGGAGTATGGGGGAAGTACGGACTCAGGGGGTCGGGGTGACGACCACGTCGTCGATCTCGATGCCGGCGGCGCCGCCGCTCTGCATCCAGAGGAGCTTGCGCTTGGTCGCGTCGAAGTTCGCCCGCTGGAGCGTGCGGGTCCACTGGCCGTCGACGGACATGTCCACGGTGTCGCCCTTGAAGGCCAGCTGCACGGTGCGCCATTCGTTCGCCGAGAGGTCGACCTTCTCGGCAGGGAAATGTTCGTTGGTGCGGTAGGCCTTGCTGACTGGGTCGGGCGCGCGGGTGTTCTGGCGCAGCGGGTGCTTCGGATCGAGGGTGTGGGCGTCGACCTCCAGCACGACACTGTCCCGGTTGAGGCGGACGCGCAGCATGTGGTCGACCGAGCCGTAGCCATCGTCGCCGTCGACGAAGAGCCAGAGCATGCCGCCCTTCTCGAGGTGACGGTAGCGGAAGGACATCGTCAGGTCCTTGCCCTCCAGGGCCAGGTAGACCATCGGCGGGTATTTGCCGCCGCTAGAGCCGCGCGTCCACAGTGCGCCGTCGCGGACGGAGGTGTTCTTGTTCGGGAGCGGCGTCAGGAATTTCTTCGCGTCGAAGCCGGGCCCGAAATCCTCACGGACCGAGAAGGTCTCCGGGGACGCGCAACCGGCGAGCAGCAGTGCGGAGAGGAGGGCGGGATAGGAACGATGGGTCATTTGGTGAGGGGGGTGCCTTGCGCGAGGCCGTAGCTTTGCTCCCACCAAGCCAGTCGTTCCGCGTCGGTGGGCTCAGGTTTGCCCAATCGCCGTGTCCAGGTGCGGCGGTAGTCCTGGCGTTTGGCTTGCTGGATCTCGGCGAGGCCGGGTTCGGTGGCGGGATCGCCGAGCAGGCCTTGGTCTTTGGATTGCGCGCTCCAGGCCGTCAAAGCGGCGTTCAGACTGCGGATGGTTTCGGCGTTCGTCGGATCGGCGGAGACGTCGTGGACGCCCTGCGGGTCGGTCTTGACGTCGTAGAATTCGAACTCCGGACGTTGCGGCGCGAGCCAGCGGGCGGGGAAGGGTTCGAGTTTACCGGCGGCTTGCAGGACGCGGAGCAGAGGCATGCCCGGATAGCTGTCTTCCTTGTAGCTCGACCAGTTGAGGCGCGAGAGCGAGGTCAGGTGGTTCCTGACGAGCAAGGAGTCGGGGGTGATCAGGGCGCGGATGCGGTCCATGGCGTCCCCGCAACGGTCGCGGGCGGCGAAGAGGTAAGGACGGTCGGCGGGCACGCCTTGCAGCACCGGGCGACCCTCCATCCAGCCCGGGATCGGCTGACCAGCGGCCTTGAGCACGGAGGGGGCGAGGTCGATGAGGCTGACCAAACCCGTCTCCACGCCACGCGGCGTCACGCCAGGTCCGCGGATCAGCAGAGGAACCTGCAGTCCTTCGACGCTCAGCCATTGTTTGCCCCAAGGCATCGGACGTCCGTGGTCGGCGAAGAACATCACGAGCGTGTTTTCCAGGACGCCTTCGGCTTCCAGTTGCGCGAGGATGGCGCCGACGCGTTGATCCACCACCTCGACGCTCCGTTCATAAGCATACCAGTCGCGCCGGCTCAGCGGGTGCTCAGGATAATTCGGAGGAAGTTTGATGGCGGCGAGGGCGGCCTCATCGTATTGCTTGGGGATGGGGAAGGGCCGATGGGGCTCCGTGATCTGGAACTGGGCGAAGAACGGCTGGCCGGGACGGCGTTTCCGCCAGTCGGCACCGTTGAACAGCACCTTGGGGTCGTGGGCGAAGTTGTAGTGGGTCTTGCCCTTGGTGATGGCGCGGCCGTTGCGCTGGCTGCCGGGCGCGGCGCAGTTGGTGACAAACCAGCCCGCCTCGCGGAGTAGGGTGGGCAGTGGTTTATAAGGAGCCGGGAGCGGCTGGGGGTTCTCGGTGTCGTGCGGGTGCAGCCCGGTCGTCGTCTGGTAGCATCCGAGGATGAACGCCGAGCGCGAAGAGCTGCAGACCGGGGCGGTGGCGTAGGCTCGCGTGTGGCGTCGACCCTCGGCGGCCAAGCGGTCGAGGTGGGGCGTCTTCACGCCGGGGGCCCCGTAGGCCGCGATGTCGGGCGACATGTCGTCGGCGATGATCCAGACGATGTTGGGCGGCGGAGACTCGGCCGCGAGCGCCCCAAGCGTGCTCGTCCACAGCAGGGCGGCGATGGCGAGCAATCGGATCATTTGGCGGCTTTCAGCTTCGCGAGCAGGAAGTCCGTCGGCGTGGCGTGCTTCGGATTGGCGAGACCCCGATAATGCAACTCCGCGGAGACGCCCTTGGTCGCGCAGTGTTCGGCGAGTTTGAGGCCGAAGTTAGCGGTGTGCGTGGGGTCTTTCTCGTTCTGGCCGATGGCCGGCGGGCCGCCGAAGGTCATGTACACCGCGGGGTCGTCGGATGATACCAGCGCATAGGGCGAATACTCCGCGATGAGGGGCAGGATGGTTTCCCGGCCGGCGAGGAACTCATCGAAAGTCTTGAAGCCGAAGGCGTGGCCGCCGTAGTTGCTGTTAGGCGTCCACGCCTTCATCTGCGCCGGATCGAGGGTCGTCTGCGGTCCGGTCACGGCCGCGCAGGTCAGGCGCGTGGATTCGCGCGCGATCGGGTCGGCCGACTTAGGGTCGGCGAGGTCGTCGTGGAAGGCCAGCCAAAGGCTGGAGCAGGCGCCCGCGGAGCCGCCGGCGGCGCCGACGCGGGTCTTGTCCAGGTTCCATTCCGCGGCCTTGCTGCGGACGAACTGCAGGGCCCGGGCGGCGTCGTGCAGGGGCGCCTTCACGGCCGGCGAGGTGTCGACCGCGGGGTCGCGCTTGATGAGGCGGTAGTTGATCGAGACGACCGAGACGCCGGCCTTGAGCAGGGCGGCGACGTCGGCGAACTTCTCCGCGCGTTCCTTGCTGCCGCCGACCCAGCCGCCGCCGTGGATGATGAAGACGAGGGGCGTCGGCGAGGCGGACTCCGCCTTCCAGAAGTCGAGGACATGGCGTTCGTGGTCGCCGTAACGCACGCCCGCGTGCGTGGGCTTGGGCAGCGTGGCCGAATAAGCGTCGCCCTTGGGGGCGGCGGCCTTGGCCTTCTTGGCCGGGGCTTTGGTCTTGGGGGCATCCTGGGCGACGAGCACGGCGCCGGCGAGGAGGGTGAGGAGGGTGAGGTATCGCATGGGTAAGGGGTTAGTTGCCAGCGCGGACGAACTCATCCTTGGAGAGGCGTCCATCCTTGTCTTGGTCGAAGCGGATGAAGCGGGCCGGGGCGTCGGCTTGGTCGCCCATGTGCGGGATGAATTCGTCCTTCGCGAGGAAGCCGTCCTTATTCTTGTCCCAGCTTTCGAAGATCTTCGGGCGGTCATAGTTCTTCTTGGGTTTGGCAGGTGCATCCTTCGGCGTCTTGGCTTGGGCCCCCGATTTCATGAACTTATCGCGCGCGGGGCTGGCGGGCAGGGTCTTGGCCCACGCGAGGGCTTTCTCGGTCAGGGTCTTGACGACTTCCGGGTGCTGCGCGGCGACGTCATGGTGTTCGCCGGGGTCCTTGGGGATGTCGAAGAGCTGGGCATTCTTGCCGGCATGGTCGACGAAGAGTTTCCAGTCGCCGTCCCGCACGCACAGGGGCGGAGGCTGGTAGCCGTCCTGCGGCCCTTGCACGCCGGAGATCCATTCCCAGTGCAGCGGCGCCCGGCGGGGCGTGGCGGCTCCGCCTAGCCAGAGGGCCGAACGGTCTTCGCCGTCGGCCGCAAGTTCGGCCGGGACTTTGACGCCCGCCAAGGCGGCGATGGTGGGCAGGAAATCGACTCCGCCGACGACGGCGCTTTCTTCGACGCGGCCGGCGGGGACCTTCCCCGGCCAGCGCACGAGGCCGAAGGTGCGGATGCCTCCTTCGTGCATGCTGCGCTTGCGGGCGCGTAGCGGGCCGGCGCTGCCGACTCCGGCGTTGGCGGCGTTGCCCACGCGATAGTCTTCGGGTCCGTTGTCGCTGGAGAAGAAGATGAGCGTGTCGTTGGTCAGGCCGAGTTCATCGAGGGAGTCGAGCAGGCGGCCGACCTGGGTGTCGAGGTCGGTGAGCGAGGCGCAGAAGACCTGCATCTGCGAGCGGAGGTCCTTGGCCTTGGCGTAATACTTGCGGGTCCACTCGCCGAAGGCGGGATCGTCGGCCTTGGGCTGGAGTTCCGCGTAGACCGCGAGCTGTTCCGGCGTCGGCTTCAGCGCCGCGTGCGGGACGAGCGTCCACAGGTTGACATAGAAGGGCTTGTCCTTGTTCGCCTGGGCGAACTTGATCGTCTCGTCGACCATCAGCGCCGTCGAGCGGGCGCGGAAGTAGGGCTCCTTGCCTTCGTCGCCGAGCGGCGTGCCGGAGGAATTCTGGGTCTTGGAGACATCGATGCCATAGGCTTCGGGGGCGGGCGCGCCGGCGCCGTTGCCGAGGTGCCACTTCCCGAAGTGGGCGGTGGCGTAGCCGGCTTGCTTCAGGAGATCGGGCAGGGTGGTGACTTCGGGGTCGAGCCAGTCCGGCATCGAACGCGCGGCGTTCTGGGCATGGTCGGCGAAATGCCCGTGGACCAGGTGGCGCGCCGGGTAGTGCGAGGTCATGAAGGCCGTGCGGCTGGGCGAGCAAACCGTCGCGGCGACGTAGAATTGGCGGAGCCAGGTGCCTTCCTTGGCCAGGCGGTCCAGATTCGGCGTCTTCACGTAAGGATGACCCGCGAACTTGGCGTCACCCCAGCCTTGGTCGTCGGTCAGGATGAAGATGACGTTGGGCGGCCGGGCGACGGCGGTCAGCGTGAGCAGCAGGAGGGTGAGCAGGGTTCGCATGAGGTTGATGGCTTGGAAGGGGCGGGTTCAGATCTTCAAAGAATGACTTGGTTTTAAGGCGTCAGCGGTTCGACGCGCACGTCGTCGAACCAAGTGGCGAGGGGCCACGGGTTTTTGCCGCCGGGCTGCAGACCGATGTCATGCTTCGCCACGTCACCGCAGAGCGTGACGTAGGTGAGGGCTGGTTGGCCGTCCACGATGACCTTCAGCTCTTTCCCGCGCAGTTCCAGGACCAAGGAGTGCCAGGCGTCGGGAGTGATCTGGGCTTTCACGGTCTTCGCGTAGATGAACTTCCGGTTCCAGATGCCCTTGGCCTTCAGTTCGGCGGCTTCGGGCGAGCCTTTCGGGTGTAAGACGTCGTTGTCCCAAGCGGTGATGGCATCGGCGCGGAGGTGCACGCCGGCGACATTGAAGTCACGCTCCACGATGGGATTCGGGCCGCCGATGCTGAGGCCGGCCTGACCTCCGGCGGAAAGCTTGAAGCGACAGCTCACCCGGATGTCGGTCCCCGTGATCGCCCGGCGCAGTCCCGGCGGATGCTTTTCTTCCGGGAAGCACTGACCGCGGAGCGCCCCGTCGACGACTTGCCACCATTCCGGCCGCGCGTCTTTGCCGCTGACGGTCTTGCCGAGCGGATGCTTGGCGTCGATCCCGGTCGCGAGGAACCCGTAAGGCCTCCAATGCGTGGCAAAAACTCCCGCGTCCGAGAAGTCGTCAGACCACATGGCGGGAACGGGGCCCGCCGCTTGCAGGGATGCCAGCGGCAGAAGCAGGACGGCGATGAGGCGTGGGCAGGACATGGGGACGGACGAGCTATTCAGGAGAACCCCGCTCAAGGCGGGCTGGTTGCGTCTCAGCGTAAGTCCTCAGGCGAGGATGCCCTTGATGACATGGCGCTCCTCGACGCCGGTGAGGCGTTGGTCGAGACCTTGGAACTTATAGGTCAGGCGGCGGTGGTCGACGCCCATGAGGTGGAGGATCGTGGCGTTGAGTTCGCTGAGGTGCACCGGGTCCTTGGTCACGTTGTAGCTGAAGTCGTCGGTCTCTCCGTACGAGATGCCGGGCTTCACCCCGGCGCCGGCCATCCACATGGTGAAGCATCGCGGGTGGTGGTCGCGTCCGTAGTTCGTCTTGGTGAGCGTGCCTTGCGAGTAGACCGTGCGGCCGAACTCGCCGCCCCAGACCACGAGCGTGTCTTCCAGCATGCCGCGAGATCGGAGGTCGAGCAGCAGGCCGGCGCAGGCTTGGTCGGTCTGCTGGCACTGGCGCGCGATGTCCTTCGGCAGGTTGCCGTGCTGGTCCCAGCCACGGTGGAGGATCTGCACCACGCGGACGCCGCGTTCGACCATGCGGCGGGCGAGCAGGGCGCTATGGGCGAAGGTGCCGGATTCCTTCACCTCGGGTCCGTAGAGGTCAAGGGTCGCCGGGGTCTCCTTGGAGAGGTCGGTCAGGTCGGGCACGCTGGCCTGCATGCGGAAGGCCATCTCGTACTGGGCGGTGCGGGTGAGCGTCTCGGGGTCGCCGAGTTCGCGGTGGCCGGCGGCGTTGAGCTGCGCCAGGGCGTCGAGCGTGACGCGGCGGTCGGCCGGCTGCACGCCGGGCGGGTTCTGGACGTAGAGCACCGGATCGCCGCCGGAGCGGAGCGCGACGCCCGTGTGGCGCGTCGGCAGGAAGCCGCTGCTCCACATGCGCGTGAACAGCGCCTGGCCGCCGACGCTCTTGGGCGTGAGCACCACGAACGAAGGGAGGTCGTCGCTCTCGCTGCCGAGGCCGTAGCTGATCCAGGAGCCGATGCTCGGCTTGCCGGGGATCTCGTTGCCCGTCATCGCGAACGTGCAGGCCGGGTCATGGTTGATCGCGGTCGTGCTGACGGACTTCATCACCGCGAGCATGTCGACCACCTTGGCGGTGTGCGGGAGGAGTTCGCTGATCCAGCGGCCGGACTTGCCGTGCTGGGCGAACTTGAACTGGCTCGGGGCGACGGGGAAGCGCGCCTGACCGGACGTCATGGTGGTGATGCGCTGGCCGTTGCGGATGCTCTCCGGCAGGTCCTTGTCGAAGTGGGCCTCGAGCTGCGGCTTGTAGTCCCAGAGGTCGAGCTGCGACGGGGCGCCGTTCATGTGCAGGTAGATGATGCGTTTGGCCTTGGGGGCGAAATGCGGGTAGCCGGCGAGCGGCTTATGCACGGTGTTCGCGGCCCGGGCCTCCCGGGAGAGCAGGCCGGCGAGCGCGACGCCGCCGACGCCGAGGCCGGCGTTGCTCAGGAAACTTCGCCGGTTCAGGAGACGCAGGTGGTCTTGGAGCGGGTCGTTCATCGGTTGAGGGTCTCGTCGAGGTTGAGGAGGAGGCTGGCGGTGAGGGTCCATGCCGCCACTTCGGGCGCGGGCAGGGAAGCGTCGGGCTTCGATTCGCCGAAGTTGATCAGCTGGGTCGCGTCCGCCGGCTGGGCCGCGTAACGGGCGCGGTGCGCGCGGAGGGCGTCGAGGGTGACCTGGGTCTCGCTCGCGGCGGGACGACGGCCGACGGCCGTCAGCCAGGCGAAGGCGGCCTTGGTTTCGTCGGTGGCGCCGCCCTCCTTGAGGATCCGCTGGGCGAAAGCGCGGGCGGCTTCGACGTGCTGGACGTCGTTGAGCAACGCGAGCGCTTGGAGCGGCGTGTTGCTGAGCTCACGGCGGACGCAGCTCGCTTCGCGGGCGGGCGCGTCGAAGGCGATCATCGAGGGCGGCGGCGCGGTGCGTTTCCAGAACGTATAGAGCGAGCGACGGTAGAGCGCCTCGCCGGTATCGCGCGTGTAGCGGGCGGTGTTGCTGCCGGTGAAGCCGACCGGTTCCCAGACGTTGTCGGGCTGGTAGGGGCGCACGCCCTTGCCGCCCATGCGCGGGCTGAGCAGGCCGGAGACGAACAGCGCCTGGTCGCGGATGACCTCGGCGTCGAGGCGATGGCGCGGGCCGCGGGCGAGGAGACGGTTCTCAGGGTCTTTGGTCAGCAGTTCCGGCGAGGCCGCGGCGGAGCGACGGTAGGCGGCGCTGCTGACGAGCAGGCGCACGAGACGCTTGATGTCCCAGCCGGTCTCGCGGAATTCCACCGCGAGCCAGTCGAGCAGCTCCGGATGGCTGGGCGAATCGCCCTGCGAGCCGAAGTCGCCGCTGGTCTTCACCAGGCCGAGGCCGAAGAACTGCTGCCAGAAGCGGTTGACCGTCACGCGGGCGGTCAGCGGATTGGCCGGCGAGAGCAGCCAGTCGGCGAGGTCGCGCCGGTCGTAGGTCTCCTTCTTGGGCAGCGGGTGGAAGGTGGCGGGCACGCCGCGCGACACCGCTTCGCCCGGCTTGTCATATTGGCCGCGGGTCATCACGTGCGCCTGACGCGTCTGCGGCAGGTCGGCCATGACGAGCGTCGCCGGGATCATGTCGTTGAGGGCCTTCCGGCGGGATTCTTCGGCGAGCTTGGCGGCGCGGAGGCCGTCGAGCTTGTCCTTGCCGCCTTGGAATTCGTTCTCGAGCCACCAATCGAGCAGGCGCTTGCGTTCGGCGTCGGTCCACTGCGCGGCTTTCTTCCCGCGGACCAGGTTCTGGAGGTCGCCCGGAAGTTCGGCCACGCGGGAGCCCTGTTTCTTCTCTGACCAGAACTTGAAGGACCACTGGACGTCCTTGGCCTCCTCGATGCGGTGGCTGATCGCGAGGCGGTCCCAGTAGACCGTCCCGTCGAACTGCGTGAACGCGAAACCGTCGACCTTCATGCCGGGCTTCAGGCCGAGCTTCGCGATGTCGACCTTGAGCTGGGTCCACTTGCCGGGCTCGGGCAGCTTGCCGGCGTTGACCTTCTCCGGCGTGCGGACGCGTCCGAACGGGATCGCGCCTTCTTCGCCCCAGAACGCGCGGTGGTTCCAGCCGCCGACGTGGAACTGGAGCATGATCGACTTGGGCAGGTCGGTGGGTTCGAGGTACACCCAGACGGAGATCACGCCGTTGGGCGGGATGTCGAAGGACGCGCCCTTGGTAAAGTAATCTTGGGCCACGCCTTTGGCCGTGCGTTTGAGGGCGCGCCGGCCGCTGTGCACGGGGCCTTGGCCCGCTTCGACGAAGGTCGTGGGGTTGCCGGCGCGCTCGACCTTGGCCTTCTCGGGGAAGGCGTCCTCGAACCAGACGGTCTCACCGGTACGCACGGGCGGCGGCGGGGTCAGCGTCGCGGGATCGACGTATTTGAGCGAGGCGATGGCGTCGCGGACGGCCTTCTGGTGCGCGACGATCCGGGCATCGAATTCTTTGAGCGATTTTTCCTGTTCGGGGGTGGCCAGCTGCAGCACCGGCGGCGTCAGGAGGATGTTGCCGTCGAAGCCCGGGTCGGCGGCGCTGTAGAAGAACGAGTAGAGGGAGTAGAATTCCTTGGTCGTGACCGGGTCGAACTTATGGTCGTGGCAGACCGCGCAGCCGGCGGTGAGGCCCATCCAGACGCCCATGGTGGTCTCGGTGCGGTCGACGGCGTAGCGGAAGAGCAGCTCGTCGTTGATCGAGCCACCCTCGCTGGTGGTGACGTTGCAACGGTTGAACCCGCTGGCGATGCGCTGTTCGCGGGTCGCGTTCGGCTTCAGGTCGCCGGCGAGCTGCCAGGTGGTGAATTGGTCGAAGGGCAGGTTGTCGTTGAAGGCCTTCACGACCCAGTCGCGGTAGGGCCACATGCTGCGCTCGTTGTCGAGGTGCAGTCCGTGGGTGTCGGCGTAGCGGGCGGCGTCGAGCCAGCCGCGGGCCATGTGCTCGCCATAGTGCGGCGAGCCGAGCAGGCGGTCGACGACGCGTTCATAGGCGCCCGGGGCGGTGTCCTGGAGGAAGGCGTCGACTTCCGCCGGCGTGGGCGGGAGGCCCGTGAGGTCCAGGGTCACGCGTCGGATCAGCCGTTCCGGGTCGGCCTCGGGTCCGGCGGCGAGGCCTTGCTTCGCCAATTCGGCGCCGAGGAAGGCGTCGATCGGCGAGACGCCCTTCGCGGCTGCCGGGACTTCCGGACGGACCGGGACTTCGAAACTCCAATGCTTCCGGTAGACGGCGCCCTGGGCGATCCAGCGGCGGAGCATGTCGACCTGCGCGGGGGTGATCTGCTTGTGCGATTCGGGCGGAGGCATGACCTCTTCCGGATCCTTGCTGAGGATGCGCTTGATGAGCTCGCTGGCCTCGGGGTCGCCGGGCTTCACGGCCTGGACGCCGTCATTGACCGCCGTGGCGCCTTCCGCGGTGTCGAGGCGCAGGTCGGCCTTGCGCTTCTTGGCGTCGAAGCCGTGGCAGGCGAAGCAGTTGTCGGAAAGGATGGGGCGGATGTCCCGGTTGAAATCCAGTTTCGCTTCGGCGGCCGCGAGGCCGGTGGCGACGAGCAGGAGGCTGAGGGGGGCGGAACGCATGGTCTACTTGTTGAAGGTGGCTTCGGCGGCGAGGAGGGCTTCGGCGAAGCGTCGGCCGATCTCGAGGGTGCCGATGGCGGTGAAGTGGGTGTGCGAAGGCGGCAGCGTCTCGGCGCCGGCGGTGTCGACGTAGCGGGCGCGGGGCAGGGCGGCGGCGACTTCCTGCTGGGCTGCGACGACCTTCGGCATGAAGGCGTTCTTGCCGTTGCCGAAGCGCGTGTTGACGCCGAGCAGCAGGATCAGGTCCGGTGCGGCGAGGTCGGCGCGCAGGCGCTGCAGCATCTTTGTGAGATTGGCGGCGTAGACGGGTGAATCCTTCGCGTTGGCGTCGCTCTCGCCCTGCACCCAGACGAACGCGCGAGGACGCAGGGTGACGCCCTTGGCTTGGGCGGCGGCGAGGGCCGCCTTGGCTTCGTCGATCATCGCGCGGTAGCAGGCATCGGCCTGTCCGGATCGCTCGACGTTCCAGTCGCCGGCGACGGACGTCCCGCTGAAGGCCGTCTTGATGACGGCGAGGGGTCGGCGCTCCTTGGTGGCGAGCGTGCGCACCAACCCCATCTCGGGTCCGAAGCCGCCCTTGGTCTTCTTATTGAAGTTTCCGTATTGCCGGCCGATCTTCTTGCCGTCGATGGCAGGCATCGCCGGGGTGCGGGGTTGGAACTGCAGGGTCGTCCATTGGCGGGCGCTCGTGCCGTCGAATTCGTCGGGGGGCGGATCGCCCACGCGCCACCAGAACATCGTCGCGGCGTCCTTCGGGTCGGCCGAGAGCTCTTCCGCATAGGCGTCGAAGCCGACCGCATTGGACTGCCCGGCGACCAAGATGAGGTCACGGGTCTCGGCGGCGAAGACTAGCCCGTGCAGGAGCAGGGCCAGGCCTAGGGTAAGGCGGCGGAGCATGGGGTACCTCATCCGTAAGCCCATGACCGAGGGAGTTCCACCTTTTCCCTCTGTCCTGACGCTTATTTACAGTCGTTTAGCAGGAAGGTCACCAGCTCCGGGCAGGCGAAGAAGGAGGGGCCGACCTTATGGCCTTCGCCAGGGACGATCTTGACCGTGAACTTCCCACCGAGGGCCTCGTAGCGGGCCTTGAGGAGGAGGGTGTTGTCCTGGTGGGGTACGACGACGTCGTTGTCGCCATGGACGGCGAACATCGGGACCTTGGCGGCGGCGAGGCCGGCGAGGTTGTCGGGCGGATTGAACTCCTTCAGCCGGGCGGTGAGTTCGGCTTCGGTCAGGCCGAAATCGGCGAGGGTCTGGGCCTTGGAGTTCTTGAGCGGCCAGCTGGCGAGGTTGCAGACGGGGTAGATGCCGATCCAGGCCCTCACCTTGTCCGGATTACGGAACGCCCAGGTGAGTGTCATCATGCCGCCGCGGCTCTGGCCGAGGAGGATAGGTTTCGGCGAGTAGCCACGCTTCACCATCTCTTCGTAGAACTTCGTGAACTGCGCCGCGCTCTTGGGTGCGCCGCGGACTTCGCCGAGGTCGTAGCCGGCGATGGCGATGCCGGCCTGCTGGCAGGCTTCGGCGTAGAGCTTGTGCTGGACGATCGAGACGCCGCCCTTGAGCGCCGGCGCATACCAGAGCCAAGGCTTCCCCTCGGCGGGCTTGGCCGCCGGATGGATCACGGCCTTATGCCCGTCGACTTCGAAGGTCTCGACGGCGAAGAGCGGTCCGGTGAGCAGCAGGGCGAGAAGGGCGAGGAGTTTTCTCATGAAGGGCTGCGGGTGCTCGCGTTCGGTTCGCCTAGGCGGGTCCTGCGGTTGTCAGCGCGAACGGAAGACTTCGCTGGTCAGGCACTCGACGACGAGGCCGCGGAGGCCGAGGCCTTGCTGCTTCACCTTGTCGTAGATGCGGTCGATCGCGAACTCGTCGGCCGGCTCCATCAGGCGTCCGGTGCCGTAGGCGAGGAACTGGCGGATGAGGTGGCGGGTGAACTGTTCGTCGCGCTTGGCGTGCAGGATGTCGCGGAAGCCGGCGAAATCCTGGTAGGTCTCGCCCGAGGCGAATTCGCCGGCGGTGTCGATCTTCGGCGCCGGACCTTTCTTCGGCTTGGCGTAGGTGGTGCGCGTGCGGCCGATCGGGTCGAAGGCCTCCAGGCTGAAGCCGTAGGGGTCGATCTTGCGATGGCACTCCGCGCACGCGCGGTCGGTGCTGTGCTTGGAGAGACGCTGGCGGATGGTGGTCGTGCCGCTGACGTCGGGTTCGATCGCGGGCACGACGTCGGGAGGAGGCGGCGGTTTGACGCCGAGGATGTTCTCGCTGATCCAGGCGCCGCGGGTGACGGGGGAGGTCTCGACGCCGTTGGCGCTGACGGTCAGCACGGCCGCCATGCCCAGCAGGCCGCCGCGGTGCTTGTTACCCTGCACGCTGACCTTGCGGAAGCCGTCGGCGAGCCGGAGCGTCTTCTGCTCGGGCAGGTCGTAGAGCTTGGCCAGCTTCTTGTCGACGAAGGTGTGGTCCGCGTGGAGGAACTGGTTCACCGGACGGTCTTCTTTCAGCATCTCGCGGAAGAAGAGGCGTGCTTCGGTCTTCATGGACGTCGGCAGGTCCTCGGCATAGTAGGCCCGGTTCGTCTCACGGGGCGGCGGCATGCCGCCGAGATCGCGCAGGTTGAGCCAGCTGTCGAGGAAGCCGTTGATGAAGCCGTCGACGCGTCCGTCGGCGAGCATGCGGTCGATCTGCTTCTTCAGCTCCGCGTCACCGGTCAGCTTGCCCGCCGCCGCCGAGGCGGCCAAGGTCTCGTCGGGCGACCTCGCCCAGAGGGCGTAGGCCAGTCGGGTGGCGAGGTCGTGCGGCTGGAGCCGACGGTCTGATTCGGCGGTGACTTCGCTCAGGTAGAGGAAAGAGGGGGAGCAGAGGATCAGCTTGACCGCATCGAGCGCGGCCTGGCGCGGCGGAGCTTTTTCGGCGATCCGCCTGTCATACATCTTGCGGATCGAGGCGCGGTCGGAGTCCTGCAGCGGGCGACGGTAGGCCTTGGTGGCGAAGGCGTAGAGCTGGTCGAGCGCCCGGTCCGCCCGGAAGCCGTCGCGGCCGAACACCGCGACCTCCTCGGCGCCGCCCATCGGCTCCGCCAACGGGCCTTGGATGACGATCTCGCTGATGCGGATATGTGGGAGCTTGCCCTCCCGGAGGATGTGCGAGCGGCCGACCAAGGAGGCGCCGACCGGCGTCGAGAATTCCTTCGGATAGCGCTTGTTGATCGAGATCACCGAGGCGCGGGACTCGTAGGGGCCGTTCGGGAAGATGAAGCGGGGCGTCTGGCCGGCTTCCAGCCAGACCCGGAACTTCAGGCGGGCGGGGGTGTTGTCCGGCACCACGCTGCTGGCGAGCAACGGCTCGATGGCCTGCGGGTAATGGATGTGCCCCTTGGTGACGTCGCCGGGCACGACGCCGAGGATAAACGGCTCGGAGAGGTCGATGCCGAAGATGGCGGGGTCGTAGTGGGTGTCGCGGTGCATCGCCGCCGCTTCGACCTCGAGGTCGTAGAGGCCGGAGACCGGCACGCCCTGCTTGAAGTCTTCGATGTGCCCGTAGCCGCCCTGGCGCGTGTCGGTGTTGGGCTGTTCGTAGAGGTTGAGGTAACGGAAATTGAAGGCGGCCTTGTGCGAACCGGTCAGCTCCTCGTACTGCACGAAGTTCTTGTTGAACCGCCAGGTCTTCGGCTCCGTGGGCGGCTTGCCCAGCCGGGCCTCGACGAGGCGGTTGGCGGCCAGGAAGTACTGGTCGACGAGGAAGCCGGAGGTCACGAGCGACTGGCCGATCGTGTCGAGGTGGCGGGCGGTCTTCTCCTTGGGGAAGTCGGCGGTCAGCCCGAGGGTGTCCACGCGGCGGCCGAAGAGGGTCTCCAGCGTGTTCTCATACTCGCGGTTGGAGAGGCGGCGGAGGACCGTCCGCGAGCCTGTGCTGCTCAGGGTTGCCTGAGCCTTTGCGGTGCCTTCGCGCAAGGCGCGGATCGCCGCGAGGCGTTCCTCGTCGCTGGGTTGGTCGGCCTTCTTCGGCGGCATCTCGCGCAGGGTCAGCTGGTCGATGATGTCGCGCGCCTCGATGACGTCGGGCAGCGTCTTCAGCGGCAGCTTGAACGCGTGGAAGGAACGGTCGCCCTTATGGACGTCGGCGTCGTGGCACTCGAGGCAGTAACGGCTCAGGAACTGCTCGACCGACTTCGCGGGCGCGTCGGCGGCGGGCGCGGCGGCGGCCGCGAAAAGGACGGACAGGGCCAGCGGGCCGCGGAGGGACGCCGGGGTACGGAATGCCGAAAGCATCTTCACGGCTCAGGCGTGTCGGCGCGGCTCAGGAGAAACGGCCCGTGCTGCTGCCGAAGGCTTCCGTCTCGACGCCCATCTTCTGGGCGATGTCGACGTAGAGGTTGCAGAGCGGCACCTTGTGCCGGACCTCGCGCGAGACTTCGCGGAAGGTGCCGTGCTTGTAGCCGCCGCCCGCGAGGAAGATCGGCAGGTCGGTGTTGCGGTGCGAATTGGCGTCGCCCATGCCGCTGCCGAACAGGACCGTCGTCGAATCGAGCAGGGTGCCGTCGCCGTCCTTGATCTGCGCGAGGCGGCCGACGAACTTGGCGTATTGCGCGATCTGGTAGCGTTCGAGGGAGATGAGGTGGGCGATGGACTCGGGGTCGTTGCCGTGGTGGGAGAGGCCGTGGTAGTCCTTCTTGATGCCGAGGTGCTGGGGCAGGAAGTCCCCGCCGACTTCCAGCGTCGCGATGCGGGTGCTGTCGGTCTGGAGGGCGAGCGCGATCAGCTCATACATCAGCGGGAGGTCGTCGACCGCGTTGCGGTTGGCCGGCTTGCCGAAAGGCGCGGCCGGCTTGGGCAGGTGCGTCCAGCGCTGGCGCAGTTCGAGGCGCTTCTCGACGTCGCGCACCGAGGTGAAGTATTCGTCGAGCTTGGCCTTGTCCTCCTGGTTGACCTGGCCGGAGAGGCGTTTCGCCTCCTCGCGCACGGAGTCGAGGATCGAGGCCTGCACCCGGTTCTCCTGGTCGCGGCGGGTGCGGCGCTCGGCGGAGTCGCTGGCGAAGAGCTTGTCGAAGAGTTCGGCCGGGTTGGTGACCGGGGGGACGCGCACGCCGGACTTCGTCCAGGCGATCTGGCAGCCGCCGTGGATGCCGCCCTCGGAGCCGACGGTGAGGGAGGGGAAGCGGGTCTGGTGGCCGATCTCCTCGGCGAGGAACTGGTCGAGCGAGACGTTGCCGTCGGCCCGGTTCTGCGCCTCGGAGTTGAGCACGCCGGAAAGGAACGAGTGCACCGCGAAGTGGCCGCCTTTGACGCCGTGGTCGAGGCCGCGGAAGACCGTCATGTGCTCGCGCTGCCCCCAGAGCGGTTCGAGCAGGGTGGTCTTCTCGTAGTCCTTGCCGGTGGTGGTCGGGAAGAGCTTCTTGGTCTGGTAGCCGAGCAGGTTGCCGATGGCCACGAAGCGACGCGCGCCGATGCCGGCCCCCTTGGAGAGCTGGACGGTCGGATTGCCGCTGAGGGCCTTCGCGCTGAGGGAGCAGAGACCGGGGAGGGCCAAGGTGGCTCCCAGAGAGCGGAGGATGAAACGTCGACGATGCATGTCAGAAAGGGGCTAGGCCGGGTGTATTCCCATCTTGCGTCAGGCTGACTTGGCGATGCGAGTCTTTCCTTGGCCTGCGGCGGGTGTTTTCAGGGGGTGGGGCATGGGGCCGCTTAAGTCTGACCCTTTGCCCGGCTCCATGTTCCCGGGTAAGGCTCGGCTGGCCCGCCCAAGGCCTACTTGAACTCAATCTTGGTCTTTGGAAGCAGGGACTGGATCTTGGCCTGTTGGTCCGGCGTAAAGGGGGCTTTGGCGGGCACGAGGCGCATCGTCTTCAGGTAGGCGAACGCTTTCAGGGCGGGGATGCGTTCGTCCGGCAGGGGCATCTTGCCGATTTCCAGATGGGTGAGTTGCGTGAGTCCCGCGAGGGTCTGCAGGTCGGCGTCGGTGAGGGCGTGGGCGTTGGTCAGCGTCAGGCGACGCAACGTGGCGATCTCCTTGATCAAGGGGATGCAGGCGCCCGACTCGAAGCCCTCGCCGAGCTGGAGGTATTCGAGGGGAAGTTTGGCGATGTGACGGAGGGATTGGGGCGTCGCCTTGGACGTGCCGAGCTCGAGGCCCTTAAGCTGGGTGAGTTTCGCGAGGTGCGGCGCGCCGGCATCGGTGAACTTCGCATGGGCGAGGCTGAGGCTTTCGAGGTTAGGCAGGTGGTCGCAAAGCTGGCGGAGACCCTCGTCGTCGATGGAACTGCCACGATGGCTGACCCGGGTGAGCTTCGTGAAGCCATCGAACCGCGCATAGGCCTTGCCGGTCATCTGGGTGCCCACGAAGGAAAATGACTCGAGCTTCGTCAGGCCGGCGAGCTGCGCCATGCCGGCGTCGGTGAGTTTTTCGTTGTTCGTAAAGCGAAGCACTCGGAGGTTGGTCAGCCTGGACAGCGGCTGCATCCACTCGTCGTTGAACTTCGTCGAGATGATGTTCAGCGATTCTAGCGTGGCAAGGTGGCCGACATGTTCGAAGAAAGCGGCGTCATAAGGGTCATCCTTGCGATGGTCGTGCGGTCCGGCGCCCGGGACGCTCAGGTCGATGAGTCGCACGCCCTGGCCGTCCGTGGTCATCTCCACCTTGCCTTTCGCTCCGGTCACGATGCGGGTGACGGCTTCGACGTGGGGGTCGAGCGCGTAAGCAGACGCGGCAAGGAATAAGGAGAGCGCTAGGGTGGGGAGGGTTCGGAAGTTCATGGTTCTCAATTCATTGTTCTTGGTCGAAGGGGTTCTTGGCGCCTGGTTGTTGGCCGAGAGTTCATCTGCGCTAAACAAGGTACGACGAACCAAGAACCACGAACCTTTAGCCCCTAGTATTTCGGCAAGGTCGCCGGACTCGGGAAGCGTTCCTCCAGATTGCCGGAGTTGCCGTCGACATACTCTTCGCGGGGCAGGTGTACGTCGGGCCAGCTGGCGGGGCGCAGTCTGACGATACGCGTCGGGCGGAGGCCTTCGGTGACTAGGTCGGTTTCGAAGCGGACTTGGATGCCGCTGCTGCCGGTCGGGGCTTCCCCGGGAATCCTGCTTATCTCGACGATGGGTCCGCGGGCCGCCATCTGCGAAGGGCCGGCCGATCCTGCTTCGGTGTGCTTCAAGGTGTTCTCGGCTCCGTTCACGAAGACCTGACCGCCTTTGCGGAAGTCATCATAGAGCGACGGATCTTTGCCGCCGAACAAAGTCACGGTCACCGTGGCGCGGCCGAACTTGCCGTATTCCACCGCATCCACCCAGCCGGGGAGCCATCGGCTGCGCATGAATACCCGATGCCCTTCGGACTGCCTCTGGCCGGCGCGCCGCATCGAGTCGTCATCAAGCCAGATGTCGGTGATGTGCATGCGGAAGAAAATGCCGTCCGGGCAGGGTTTCCAGCCTAGTCCGAGCCGGACTTCTTGTCCGTTGAGGAGCTTCTTGCCGCTCGCGTTCCAGGCGCCTTCGGCGATGAGATCGGTGATGCTCAGCTGCTGCTGTCCGCGCCAGAGCCGAGTGGCATGGTCGACGGTCAGCTTCTGCTCGGATCCCTCTGGACCGATGCTGGCGACGACCAGCCCGAGGTTTGCCTGTGTTTCGATCTCCTTCAGTTTCCAGTAAAGCCCTCTGCGCTGGCAGTAGCTCGGCTCATCTTCCAACAGCAGGACGTGGTTCTCCGCCGGGAAAACGCCCACCCCACGGCGATGGTTCGCGTCCCGGTCCTTGTTGTCCACCGGCAGCACCGGTACGGATGATAGCTTCGGGTCCGGAGGCAGGAAGGCGGTGACATGCAGCATCGTGCCGAGAGGGAGGTCCCGGAGGTCAGCAGGCGCACCCTGGTAGAACACCATCCCATAAGGCAGCATCACGAACGGGTTCGGCTCGGTGCTGCGGAAGATGCCGGGTCCTTTCACCCGCAGGGTTCCTCGCCGGGTGGCATGATCCACGAAGGCAAGTTCGCCCATGTAGGTGTGGGCTTTTTCGATCGGCGGAAACTTGCCCGGCTCAGGGCGGAAGATTCCGGCGGCTTGTCCTTGGTTCTTCGTTCCGGGTGCTTCGTTGGCGGCAAACGCGCAGACAATCATCCAGCAATAACCAAGAACCAAGAACGGAGAGCGCTGCACCATGAACTCGGTTACTAGTACTTCGGGAAGATGGCCGGGGTAGGAAAGCGGTCTTCGACCCGGAATTCGCCATCGCCGAGATACTCTTCGCGGGGCAGTTCGACGGCCGGCCAGATCGCCGCCCGGATACGCACGACCCTGCCGGGACGGATGCCCTCGATGATCAGGTCGGTCTCCATCGTGACCTGGATGCCGCTGCTGCCCATCGGCGGGTTGCCCGGAAGCTTGCTCACGTCGGCGATGGGGCCTTTGGACGCCATGTGCGCCGGGCCGTAGTGGCCGCCGGCGTGCTTCAGCGTGTTCTCCGCGGCGTTGATTAGGGCCTGGCCGCCTTTCTGGAAGTCGGCGTAAAGCGCGGGGTCCATGCCGCCGAAGAGCGTGACGGTGACCTTGGCGCGGCCGAACTTACCATACTCGACATTGTCGACGTGGGCAGGCATCCAGCGGCTGCGGATGAAGGCCTTGTGCGTCTCGCTCTGATTCTGAGCGGCTCGCCGTAGCGAGTCGTCGTCGAGCCAGATGTCCGAGATGTGCAGACGGAGGAAGATGCCATCCGGGCAAGGCTTCCAGCTCAGGCCGAGCTGGAGCGATTGTCCGTCGAGCGTTTTTTTCCCTTCGGCGACCAGGTCGGCGATGCTCAGGAGTTCGCGGCCTCGCCAGACGCGGGTGGCGTGGTCGATCGTCAGCTTCTGTTCGGCGTCTTTGGCGTCGCCCTCTTGATTGGGTTCGAGGCTCGCGATGACGACTCCCGGGGTTTTCAGGAGGTCGGATTGCTTGAATTTCCAAGACATGCCCATGCGCTGGCGGTAGCTCGGCTCATCCTCCAGCAGGAGCACGTGGTTTTCCGCGGGGAAGACGCCGATGCCGCGGTAGTGGTTCGCGTCCCGGTCCTTGTTGTCGACCGGCAGCACCGGCACGGAGGAGAGCTTGGGGTCAGGCGGCAGGTAAGCCGTGACATGCATGATGGTGCCAAGGGGGATGTCCCTGAGGTCGGCTGGGGCGCCGTGGTAGCGCACCATGCCGTAGGGCAGCATCGCGAAAGGATGCGGGTCGTTGCGACGGAAGACGCCGACGCCGAGCACGCGCAGGCTGCCGCGCCGGTTCACGTGGTCGACGAACACGAGCTCGCCGCGATAGGTGTGGGCCTTCGAGAGATCCGGGAACTTGCCGGCTTCAGGGCGGTAAACTTCTGCGGCTTGTTCCTTGTTCTTGGTTCCTGGTGCTTCGTTCGCCGCAAAGCCCTGAATCGCCAAAGCACCAATAACCAAGAACAATGAACAACGAACAAGTGACATGTTCATAGCATCACGACCTTGTTGCTGTCGGCGAACTGATCGATCTGCACGCCCATGCGCTGGGCCATGAGCAGGAGGAGGTTGCTCATGTGGGCGTCGGAGTTCACCGGTCGGCTGCAGACCTGGTAGTGCGCCGTGGTGAGCGCGCCGTCCGGACCGAAGGTGTAGCCCTGGAAGTTCGTGGAGCGACGGTTGAAGTCGAGGTGCGTGCCGTGGCGCAGGCCGAGGCCGGAGCCGCCCGCGAGCACAAGGGGCAGGTTGGCGTTGCCGTGGCTATGGCCGTAGGACATGCCGCTGCCGAAGAGCGACATCGTCGAGTCGAGGAGAGGTTTGCCGCCGAAGTCTTTGGTTTCAGCCAGGCGGGTGAGGAAGTAGCTGAACTGCTCGATGGCGAAGGCGTCATAGTTGGTCAGCTTCTCCATGTAGCCCGGGTCGCCGCCGTGGTGGCTGAGCTGGTGGCGGGATTCGGTGATGCCGATCTCGGGGATGGCGAAGGCATCCCCTTCGCCGCCGAGGCTGAAGGTCGCCACGCGGGTGGTGTCCGTCTGGAAGGCCAGCACCATCAGGTCGTAGACCGTCCGGAAGTAGTCGCCGGCCTTGGTCGCCGGGATGTCGCGGTTCGTGCGCTGACGGTCGGCGGCCGAAATCTGGGGCAGGGGGGTGTCGAGCCAGACGTCGGCGCGGCGGGTGCGGATCTCGGCTTCGCGGACCGAAGTGAGGTATTGGTCCATGCGGCCCTTGTCCTCGGTGCCCATCTTCCGTTCCAGCTGGCGGACCTCCTCGAGGTTCGCGTCCAGCACGCTGCCCTTGCGGCGCAATTCGCGACGCTGGGCGGCTTTGCCGTTCTTGGGCTCCTCGAAGAGCGAGGCGAAGATCTCGCTGCAACGGCGCATGGCCGGCAGGCGGACGCCGTCGGCGGTCCACGCGAGCGAGTCCTGCGTCAGGGCGATCTCCATCGAGCTGACGCGGGTATGCTGGGCGGTCACTTCGGCCATCTTCTGGTCGACCGAGATCGTGTTGCGGTCCGTCGGCCCGAGCTTGCCGCCCGTCAGCCAGGTGCTGATGCAGTTATGGTGATGGCTGAGGCTGCCCGGATGGTAGAGTCCGCTGATCGGGGTGATGACCCGGCGATGTTTCTCGAGGGGCTTGAGCGAGCGCGAGAACGGGTAGTCAGGGCCGTCCTTGGTGATCTGGTAGTTCAGCGAGTGGACGCCGTTGGCCAGGTAGATGAAGGCGCTGCGTCGCGGCGTGGCGGTCATCTTCTCGGACGCGCGCAAGGGCAGCATGCACTCGAGCATCGGCAGCGCGATGAGCGCGCCCATCGCGCGGAGCGCATGGCGTCGGTCGATGCGCCAGGACTGGGAGAGGTAGTTGGCCATGGTTGTGATTAAAGGATTCTTGGTTCAGCGCTTGCGCATCAGTTCGGAGGTCGCGACGGCGCGGACGATGTCCTGCAGGCGATAGTCGTGCTTCTTCGCCTCGGCGACGATGGCTTCGATGTCGTCCTTGTCATCGAAGGTGAGCATGCGTCGGAGCGCGTAGGTGCAGAGGTGTTCGACGAAGGCCTTGGCGACCGCGTCACGGTCGGCGAGCAGCAGCTGCTTGAAGCCGCTTGGGTCCTTGAAGGCGCGGCCGTCGGGCAGCTCTCCGGCGGAGACGATCGCGGGGTCCGCGCCGCTGCCGGCCGGGACTTTCTCGACGGTCCGCCACTGGCCGATGGCGTCGTAATTGTCCCACGCGAAGCCCAGGGGGTCGATCTTGGCGTGGCAGGCCGCGCAGTTCGGATTCGTCGAATGAGCCGTCAGTTTGTCGCGCAGGGAGGCCTTGGGACTCTGCGGCGTGGGCGGTTCGATGGCCGGCACGTTGGCGGGCGGAGGCGGGGGCGTCTTGCCGAAGATCGCTTCGCTCAGCCAGACCCCGCGGTGGATCGGGCGGTGGCGCGTGCCGTCCGAACTGAGCCCGAGCACTGCGCCCATGGTCAGCAGGCCGCCGCGGTGGTCGGCGGGCTTGAGCGAGATCCGCTGGAAGCCTTCGTTCTTGGGGGCCGGCAGGCCGTAGAAGTCGCAGAGACGGCTATTCGCCATCGTCCAGTCGGAGTCGATGAAAGCGTCCACGGAAAGGTTCTGCGCGAACATCTCCCGGAAGTATTCGACGACCTCACCGCGCATGCTGGTCTCGAGCCAGGAGTCGTAGTTCGGGTACAGCTTCTTGTCGGGCGGGAACATGCCGACGCGGTGGAGTTGCAGCCACTGACGGGCGAAGTCGTCGACGAAGCGGCCCGCCTTCGGGTCCTTCAGCATGCGATCCAGCTGCCGGCCGAGCACCGCGCCGCCCAGCTTGCCGTCCTTGGCCGCGGCGAACAGGGCGTCATCCGGCATCGAGCTCCAGAGGAAGTAGGAGAGGCGCGAGGCCAGTTCCCAGTCGGTCAGCTTGTCCCGCTTGGCGGGTTCCCCTTCGACGAGGTAGATGAAGTTGCGGGAAGTCAGCACGCCTTGCAGGGCCACGCGGTAAGCTTCTGAAGTCTTTTCGCCCGCGGCGCGTTCGGAGGCATAGGCCTTCAGGTATTCCGAAAGCTCTTCGACGCGTACCGGGCGACGCCAGGCGCGCTCGGCGAACTTACGCAGCTGCTCGGCGACGGCTTCAGCGGAGGCGTCGTCGGCCGGCATCAGCCCTTGGCGGCGGGCTTGTTCGGCCGGGGTGACCAGCGGGCCTTCCCATTCGATCCAGTCGACCAGCACCGTCGAGAAGATGCCGTTGCCCTGGTCGTCGAACATCTGCGGCGCGTTCGCGTTGAGCAGCTGCCGCTCGCTGCTGTGCGTGAAGAGATACGTCCGGCTGCCGAGCACGTTGCGGAAGGCCGCGCCGCTGCGCCGGTCGACGCCCTGGGTGGCGACCACGCTGAAGTGCAGCGTCGCGGGCATGTCGAGGTACACGTCGAACTCGTAGACCTTGGGGCTGTCTTCGGGGGCGTTGATGTCGAATTCGATGAGGCTGGCCACGGTCTCCTCGCCGGTGGACTTGCCGATGCTGAGGTGGGCGGGCTGCCCGCCGGGCGGACGGATGCCGCTGGCCTTGAGGCGCAGGCGGTAGAGGCCGCTGTGTTCGGGGCCCGGCTTGCCGAACCACTGAGGCCGCAGCGCCGGCTCGACGCGTCCGGGGAAGAGCAGCTGACGCAAGGGGCGTGTGATGCCGAACCGGTCCAAGGCCGCCTGCGCGGTCTTCATGTCGCCGTAATGCATCTCCGCGGCGGTCATCCGGACCTTACGCGCTTCGACGGTCTTCGTGGGGAAGGTCCTTTCGAGCACGGTGTCGGCGGCCCGGTAGTAACGATCGACGTGGGAGGGAGAGAGCGAGAGCGACGATCCGATGCGTTCGAACCCGTGCCAGAGGGTGTCCTCGTTCAGCGCGCCCGGTGCGGCCGGGTTGTAGCGGGCGGCGAGGAGGTCGTAGACCGTGTTCTGATATTCCTTCCGGCTCAGGCGGTAGTGCGTCACCGGAGGACGGGCCGAAAGACGTTCGGCGCGGCCGGACTTCAGGGCGGCGTCGAGGCTCGTGACAAAGGCCGCGATCTCCGCCTGCGTCGGCCTGGGCTCCTTTTCCTTCTTCGGGGGCATCTCCCCGGAGTTCACCTGCTCCATCATTTCCGCCCAATGGTGGGTGTCGGCGCCCAGCTTGAAATCGCGCGAGAGCCGATCGATGCGCAGCTCGCCTTTTTCCTTCTCCGGACCGTGGCATCGGAGGCAGTGTTTCTCGACGAAGGCCTCGTAGGGTTCCGCGGAATGCCCGACGAGGGCCCCGCCAAGCAGGAGCAGCAGGGCCCGGGAGAGGTGTCCGTGTGTGGGCATCGGGGAAATGGGGTAGGGCGAGTCTTGGGGCGGACGCAGGGAGACTAAGGGGACAGGCTGGCGGACGGTCAAGTTCCTGCCTATTCCAAGAAGATCAGCTCGTTCGCGTTGAGCAGGGCCCGGCAGAGGGCGGTCTTCCCGTGCTTGGCGATGAGCTGCTCGGCGGCGGCACGTTCCTTGGCCGAGGGGGCGCGGCGGAAGGCAAGCCGGTAGGCGTCGGCAATGGGGTCCTTGCCAGTCAGGCGGGCCGCCAGGGCCTCGGCCATGTCCAGGGTGAAGCTGTGGTTGAACAGCGTCAGGCTCTGCAGCGGGGAGGTGGTATTGGCGCGCTTGGGTGCGGCGAACGCGATGTCCGGCAGGTCGTAATCGCTGAGGATGTCGACCACGCTGGCGCGGGCGTTCTGGTGATAGACCGCCCTGCGGTAGGTCGCCGGGCCGTGCTGGGCGAGCGGGACGTAGGTCGAGACGTTGTTCACGTAGTAGTCGTAAAGACGGAAGCCCGGCCCGCCGGCGGGCTCGAGGCGCATCTTGCCGGCGACGGTGAGCAACGTATCGCGGATCTCCTCGGCCTGGAGGCGGCGCGGCGGGAAGCGCCAGAGCAGACGCGCGTCCTTGTCGGCCTTGGCGCCGTCGGTCCGATGCGCGGAGGACTGCAGGTAGGCGCGTGAAAGCATGATCTCGCGGTGCAGCGGCTTGAGCTTCCAGCCGTGGGCGAGCAGGCGGTTCGCCAGGAAGTCCAGCAGCTCCGGGTGCGTGGGCTGGCTGCCGAGGAAGCCGAAGTCACTCGGCGTGTCGACGATCCCGGTGCCGAAGTGACCTTGCCAGACGCGGTTGGCGAGCACGCGCGGCGGGAGCGGATTGTCGCGGGTGATCCAGTCGGCCAAGGCGGTGCGGCGGGCGCCCTCAGGCGCGTCGGCGGGCAGGGCGAAGGGCTTCGTCACCTGGTCGAGGACGCCGAGGCTCGAGGCCGTCACCGGCTGCGCCGGCTTCATCGGGTCGCCGCCCTTATGGACGAAGGTCGGCTCCGGCTTGGCGACGTGCGTGCCGACCCACATCTGCCGGAGGGGCGGGACGGCGGCGATGGCCGCGTCGAGACGGGCTAGCTCCTTCGTGACGGCGGCGAGGGCCTTGGCGGTCTCGGGCGTCGTGGCCTCGCGGCGGAAGCGGGCGCTCGCGTGGGCCGGGGTGAACGGCTGGCGGTCATCGGAGTCGGCCACCCGGCGCCAGGTCACGCCGTCGACGGAGGTCTCGATGAAGTATTCGCAGGGCGTCGCCCCGCGGGTAGGATCGTCCTTCACCGTGCCCTTGGCGTTGCGGAAGACCAGGCGGTCGATCGTCTCGGTCCGGGCGAAGGTGAGCGTCAGCACGCTCGGGCTGCCGATGAACCACTGCGCGCCGGTGTCGCCGTCGATCGTCAGCACGGCCGAGTAGGCTTCCGGGAAATCCCGGGCGGTCGCGTTCTTCACGCCTTCGGCCCTGCCGCCGGCGGAGCGGAGGGCCACGTTGCGGGGCGTAGGTTCCGCGCTCCAGACCTCGACTTCGGAGAGCTTGGCGCCGACGGCGCTGAAGGGGCTGGTGGACTGCGCGGTCATCGTCATGCGGACGAAGCGGGCAGGGTGGGCTTCGAAGCGTTCTTCGGTGCCGTAGATGTCGACCTTGGGCCGCTTGGGCCTGAGGTTCTTGCTCAGCTCGAGCGCCTTGGCGTCGACCTCCTTCTTGAGCCGGTCTTGTTCGGCCTGCGCCTTGGCGCGGGCGGCGGCCAAGGGTCTCATCTGGGTGTCGTAGGCGCGCTTTTCCTCCGGAGTCACGACCGTGCGTCGTCCATGCACCGTGCCTTCGAACGCGGCGCGGAGGCGGTAGTAATCCTCGGTCGGGATGGGGTCGAACTTATGGTGGTGGCAGCGCGCGCAGTTGATCGTCAGGCCGAGGAAGGCTCCGCCCGCGGCGGTGATCATGTCGTCGACCGTCGCGGCGCGGATGTTCTTCTGGGCGACCTTGTCCTGGTTGCCGACGTCATCGTAGGGACCCGCGACGAGGAAGGCGCTGCCGACCTCGACTTCGGGCCGGCCCTTGCCGAGGACGTCGCCGGCGAGGTGTTCGCGGATGAACTGGTCGAAGGGCTTGTCCTCGTTCAGCGAGCGGATCACGTAGTCGCGGAAGGGCCAGAGGTCATCGATGACGAAGTTGCGCTCGAACCCGTTGCTCTCGCCGAAGCGGACCACGTCGAGCCAGCGTCGGCCCCATTGTTCGCCGTAGCGCGGCGAGGCGAGCAGGCGGTCGACCAGCGCCTCGGTCGCAGCCTTAGGGTCTTTGGCATGGGCGGCGACGAAGGCGTCCTGTGCTTCCGGCGAGGGCGGCAGGCCGGTGAGGTCGTAGGTCATGCGCGTGATCAGCGCGGCCGGTCCGGCGGGCGGATTGAAATCGAGGCCGTTGGCGGCCAGTTTCTCGCCGACGAAGCCGTCGACGGTGGCATGCTTGAACTCCTTGGCCAAAGGCTGGAGCGACCACCAGGACTTATCGGCGCGCTTCGCTTCGCCGGTGGCCTGCGTGCGCGGGTCCGGTGCGCCCATGCGAATCCAGGCGGTCAGGTCGGCGAGGATCGCGTCGGCCAGCTTGGGCTTCTTCGGCGGCATCTCCATGTCCGGCTCCGTGTGCAGGACCGTGCGGAGGAGGAGGCTCTCGTCGGGCTTGCCAGGGACGATGACCGCCTGGCCGGAGTCGCCGCCTTTCTCCCATCCAGCCTTGGAGTCGAGGTAAAGGCCGCCCTTCAGTTTCTTGGCCTTCGCGCTGTGGCACTCGTAGCAGTTCTCCGCGAGCACCGGGCGGATCTTCTGTTCGAAGAAGGCGAGGCCGGCCGGATCATCGGCGGCGGTGGCGGCGACGACGGAGAGCAGGAGGGCGGCGAGGCTTCTCATGCGAGGATCGGCTTGATGACGTGGCCGTGGACGTCGGTGAGGCGGCGGTTGGCGCCGTTATGGTAATAGGTGAGCTTCTCGTGGTCGAGGCCGAGGAGGTGCAGCACCGTCGCGTAGAAGTCGTAGCAGGTCGCGACGTCGGTGACGCTGCGTCGGCCCATCTCGTCGGTCGCGCCGTAGGAGACGCCGCCTTTGACGCCGGCGCCCATCATCCAGGTGGTGTAGGCGTCGGGATTATGGTCGCGACCCGAGGTGCCGACCTGGTGGGTGGGCATGCGGCCGAACTCGGTGCACCAGATGATGAGGACGTCGTCGAGCATCCCGCGCTGCTTGAGGTCGGTGAGGAGCGCGGCCGTGGGCTGGTCGAAGATCGGGCAGTGACGGTCGTAGTCGGACTTCAGCGTCTTGTGGGCGTCCCAGTTCAGGAAGCCGTCGACCGCGCTGGCCCGGGAGGCGCAATAGAGGCTGACGTAGCGGACGCCTTGCTCGAGCAGGCGGCGGCTGAGCAGGCAGTTCTTGGCGTAGGCCGCCTTGAGCGGATTCGCGTCGGCGGTGCCGTAGAGGGCATGGACGTGCTCAGGCTCGCGGGAGAGGTCGCTGACTTCCGGCGCGGAGAGCTGCATCTTGGCGGCGAGCTCGTAGGCGGCGATGCGCGCGCGGAGTTCGTCGTTGCCGGCTCGTTCGGCCGCGTGCTCGGCGTTGAGCGTCCGCAGGAACGCACGCGTGTCGCGATCGGCTTCGTCGCTGACGCCTTCGGGTCGGGCGAGGTTGCGGAGGGGCTGCTGGGCGGCGAGGCTGACGCCTTGGTGGCGGGCGGGCAGGAAACCGTTCCCCCAGTTGGCCTTGCCGTTCGGCGGTTCGCCGCGGACGTCCTGGACGGAGACGTAGGTCGGCAGGTTCTGGTTCAGCGAGCCGAGCGCGTGGCTGACCCAGGTGCCCGCGCTCGGGAAGCCGTCGCGGGTGAAGCAGGTGTTCATCGCGACGCAGCCGGGGCCGTGCGTGTTGCTGCGCGACGTCATCGAGTGGATGAACGCGATGTCGTCGACGTGCTTGGCCATGTGCGGCAGGTTCGACGTGATCATCTTGCCGCTCTTGCCGGCGGGTTTGAAAGCCCACGGCGACTTCATCAGGTTGCCGTTCTTGCCCTGGAAGGTCACCTCGGCCGGTCCGGGCAGGGGCGTGCCGTCGTACTTGATGAGGTCCGGCTTGTAGTCCCAGAGGTCGACGTGCGAAGCCGCGCCGGGGCAGAAGATCTGCAGGACCTGCTTGGCCTTCGGCGCGAAGTGGGCGCCCGGCGGCACGGCCGCGCCGAGGTCGGACATGAGCAGACGCGACAAAGCCAGCCCCGTCATGCCAGTGGTCATCTGGCCGAGGAAGCGGCGGCGGGTCAGCTCAAGCGGGTCGGACATGGGGGTAAGGACATTCTACGCTTATTCTGACGGCTTGCTACGCCCCTTGTTCCACAGGGTGGCACTATCATCTCATCTTGTCGCCTGCGGTCGAGTACCGTCCGTCAGGCCTGCGGACATAGCCTCCCTCAGGGCTTATGCAGGCAACGGGGGTCGGCGGCGGTCGGCAGGGTCTTCGTCCAGCCCATCAGCTGCGGCTTAAGGCGCGATACGACGTCAGGGTGGCTGGTGCTCACGTCCTTCGTCTCAGCCCGGTCGGCGGCGAGGTCGTAGAGCGCGCAGCGTTCCCCCGAGAGGTCGGTGAGGAGTTTCCAGCGCCCTTCGCGCATGGCCCACGCGGCCCACATGTCCGCGCTTTTATTGACCACGTAATGCTTCCAGAAGAGCGGCTTGGTCCGGTCGGTCGGCTTGCCCAGGAGCGAAGGGAGCAGATTCTCCCCATCGCCGGGATAGTCGGAGGGGAGGGGCGCTCCGGCCGCGGCGCAGAGGGTCGGGAGCAGGTCGACCGCAGACAGCAAGGTGCGGTCATCCTTGAGTCCCGCCGGGATGCGCGCCGGCCAGCGGACGATGAAGGGCACCCGGATGCCGCCTTCGTAGAGCTGGCCCTTGCGTCCGCGCAGGCCGCCGGCCGATCCGACGCTGTAGAAGACGTCGAAGCCTTTCTTCTGATTGCCGTCCGTGGGTTGCGCGGCCCGGTCGCCGGGCGCCACGGGCTGGCCCGCCGGTCCGTTGTCGCTCGAGAAGATCACGACGGTGTTCTCGTCCATGCCGTGCTGCTTCAGGGCGTCGAGGATGCGGCCCACGTTGAGATCGGCCTCGCGCAGGACCGCGGCGTAGACCTGTCGGCGGGGGTCGAGATGCTTGAACGCGTCGAGCGACTCCTGCGAGGGGATGTGCATCGTGTGTGATTCGTGGAGCCAGACGTTCATGAAGAACGGCTGGCCGCCCTTGAGCCGGCCGATGGCCTGCGCGGCTTCGACGCCGATGTCATGCAGGCCGATGCTCGGGCCGGGGCCGTGATATACCTTGGATTCGTCGATGCCGTAGGCGGACATCGGCGGCGCGTCGGGTGCCAGCCGCTGGTCGGCCCCCATGTGCCACTTGCCGAAGTGCAGGGTCCGGTAGCCGGCCGCCTTGAGGAAGCGGGGTAGCGTGGGGGCTTCGGGGTCGAGCCAGTCCGGCATCGTCCCGCCCTTCTTCGGTCCGAGGGTCTGTCCGTTGAAGACGTTGTTCACGCCATAGCGCGCAGGGAAACGGCCGGTCATGGCCGCGACGCGGCTCGGTGAGCAGACCGGGCTCAGCACGTTGAACTGGGCGAAGTCGGCCCCTTCGGCCGCCAGGCGGTCGATGCGCGGCGTCCGGATCCAATCTTCCGCGCCGTGGCAGGAGACGTCGCCCCAGCCCAGGTCGTCGGCGTAGATGAACACGATGTTGGGCCGGGCGGCTTCGGCGGCGCTGAACGCGGCGAACGGCGCCAGCATCAGGCAGAGGAGGTGGCGGAAGAGTCGGGGCATGGGAAGGTCAGGGTGCGGATCGGCTCAGGCCAGGAGGGGCTTCAGCACCTTGGCGGGGTTGACCCCGGTGAGGCGGACGTCGAGGCCCTGGGACCTGACGCTGAGCCTTTCATGATTGAGGCCCATCTGGTGGAGGAGCGTCGCGTGGATGTCGCGGACATGGACCGGGTCCTTGGCCGCGCCGAAGCCGAACTCATCGGTCTCGCCGTAGGTCATCCCGGGACGGAAGCCGCCGCCGGCGAACCACATGGTGAACGCGTCGATGTGGTGGTTACGTCCGGTGAACTCGCGGACCTCGCCCATCGGCGTGCGTCCGAACTCGCCGCCCCAGACGACGATGGTGTCGTCGAGCAGACCCCGCGACTTCAGGTCCTTGACCAGCGCCGCGCAGGCCTGGTCGATGTCCTTGGCCTTCATGGGCAGGTGCTTCTGCAGGTTCTCGGTGACGCCGCCGTGGTGATCCCAGTTGGTGTCGTAGAGCTGGACGAAGCGCACGCCGCGTTCGACGAGCCGGCGGGCGAGGAGGCAGTTGCGGGCGAAGCTGGCCTCGGCGGGGTCCTTGATGCCGTAGAGGTCGAGGGTCGCCTTGCTTTCGCCGCGCAGGTCGATGACCGCGGGCGCGCTGGTCTGCATGCGGTAGGCCATCTCGTAGGCGTTGAGGCGCGCCGAGATCTCGTCGTCGCCGGTCTTCTCCAGCCGCCCGCGGTTCAGCTCGCGCACGGCGTCGATCACCTTGCGCTGTTCCTCCGCGGCCACGCCTTGCGGGTTCGTGAGGTTGAGGATGGGCTCGCCTTGGGCGCGCAGGGGCACGCCTTGGTAGGTGCTCGGGAGCATGCCGCTGCTCCACAGCGAGGCGCCGCCGCGCGGACCGCGCGGGCCGCTCTGCAGGACGACGAAGCCGGGAAGGTCGGCGCATTCGCTGCCGAGTCCGTAGGTCATCCAGGCGCCCATGCTGGGACGGCCGAAGAGGCCGCTGCCCGTGTTCATGAACAGTTTGGCCGGCGCGTGGTTGAAGAGGTCGGTCTTGCAGGTCTTGACGAAGCACAGCTCGTCGGCGATCGACGCGGTGTGCGGGAGCATGTCGCTCACCCACGCTCCGCTGGCGCCGTGCTGCTTGAACTTCTTGTCGTGGCCGAGGAGGTTCACGCGGTGGCTCGAGCCCATGAACGCGAAGCGTTTGCCTTCGATGAAACTGGCCGGGATGGGGTGGCCGTTGAGTTCGTTGAGCTTCGGCTTGTGGTCGAAGAACTCCAGCTGGCTGGGGCCGCCGGCCATGAAGAGGTAGATGATGCTCTTGGCCTTGGGCTTATGGTGCGGCGTCTTGGGCGCGAGCGGATCGGCCGAAGGCGCCGGCTTGTCCTGGGCGAGCAGCGAGGAGAGGGCGAGCGAGCCGAGGCCGACGCCGCAGTCGCGGAAGAAGTGGCGACGGGTGCGGTCGCGCAGGCGGAGAAGGTCAGTCACGGGTGATGGTCTCGTCGAGGTTGAGGAGGGCGCGCGCGGCCGAGAGGGGGTCGAGCGGCCTGAGGACGGCGAGTTCGGCGGGCTCCGGCCGGCGGGAGGTGCAGCGCACGAAGGCGGCGGCGAGGCCTTCCTTCTTGATCACGCCGGCGAGCGCCTGCGCGGCCTCGAAGAACGCCGGATCGTTGAGCAACGTCAGGGCCTGCAAGGGCGTGTTGCTGCGGTTACGGCGGGTGCAGGAGGCGAGGCCGTCCGGGGCGTCGAAGACCGCGAAAGCCGGCGGCGGGGTCACGCGGTAGGTGAACGTGTAGAGGCCGCGGCGGGTGCGGTCCGCTCCCTTGCTGGTGTTCCAGGCGCGCTTCACCTGTCCGAGCGACATCACGCCGTCGGGGATGGGCGGATAGACGGGCGGGCCGCCGACCTTCTGCGTGAGGATGCCGCCGGCGACGAGCGCGGAGTCGCGGACAAGTTCGGCGTCGAGGCGTAGGCGGGTCTGTCGGGCGAGCAGGCGGTTGTCCGGGTCCTTGGCGGTCAGGTCCGAGCGGTTCGCGGAGTCACGACGATAGGCGCGCGTGTGCACGATCGTGCGGTGGAGGGACTTCAGGCTCCAGCCGCGTTCGACGAATTCCATCGCCAGCCAGTCGAGCAGTTCGGGATGGGAGGGCGGCGTGCCTTGCGAGCCGAAGTCGTTCTCGGTCTCGACGATGCCCCGGCCGAAGTAGGCCTGCCAGACGCGGTTGGCGATGACGCGGGCGGTGAGCGGGTTGTCCTTGGACGCGATCCAGCGGGCGAGGTCGAGGCGGTTGACCGGACCTTGGTCGGGCTTGAAGGCGTGGAGCACCGAGAGGACGCCGGGCGTGACCTCCTCGGCGGGGCGGGTGAAGTCACCGGCGGTCAGCAGGTGCGTCCTGCGTGGCTCGACGCGCTCCTTGAGCACGAGCGTCGTCGGCGCGGCGTCGCGCAGGTCGGCGGCGTCCTTGGCGCGTTTCTGCAGGGCCTTGAATTCCTTGTCCGCGCCGCCCGGGCTGGCGGCGAAGAGGGCGGCGCGCTCGGCGACGCTCCGTTTGGCGGCGGGCTTGCGCAGGGCGGCCTTGGCCGGGCCGGAAAGCTTGGCCGAGGTCGCCTTGGTCAGGCCGCTTTCCCAGGTCTGCACGGTGGCCTGATGCTGATCCATCCAGGCGGCCAGCGCCTTGTCGGCTTCGCGCGCGGCGGCGGCGAGCTTGGCTTCGTCGCGGGACGGGTCCGAGACCTTCATCGCGGGTTCGTCCTGGTTGTTGAAGAAGGCGAACATCCGGTAGAACTCCTTCTGCGTGACCGGATCGAACTTATGGTCGTGGCACTGGGCGCAGCCGACGGTGAGGCCGAGCCAGACGGTGCCGGTGGTGCCCACGCGGTCGAAGACGCTGTCGATGCGGAACTGCTCCACGTCGATGCCGCCTTCTTGGTTGATGGGTGTGTTGCGGTGGAAGCCGGTGGCGACGCGCTGCGCTTCGCCGGCGTCGGGCAGGAGGTCGCCGGCGAGCTGCTCGACCGTGAAGCGATCGAAGGGCAGGTCAGCGTTGAGCGAGCCTACGACCCAATCGCGGTATTTCCAGATGCTGCGCGGGGCGTCGATCGAGTAGCCGTTGCTGTCGGCGTAGCGGGCCTGGTCGAGCCACCAGCGGCCCCAGCGTTCGCCGTAGGCGGGCGAGGCAAGCAGGCGTTCGACGGCGGCGGCATAGGCCGCCTGTGGGTCTTTGGCGCGGGCTTTCAGGAACGCGTCGAGTTCGGCCGGCGTGGGTGGCAGGCCGGTGAGGTCGAGCGAGACGCGACGAAGGAGCTTATCCGGCGAGGCTTCGGGCGAGGCGGTCAGGCCCGCTTCCTTGAGGCCTCGGTCAATGAGGGCGTCGATCGCGGCGGGACCTTGCACCTTGAGCGTCGGGCGGACCGGGGCGGTGAAGGCCCAGTGCGGTTCGTAAGGCGCGCCTTCCTCGATCCAACGACGGAGGGTCGCCAGCTGCTTCGCGGTCAGCTTGGGCTTATGCGCCTCGGGCGGAGGCATGACTTCCTCCGGATCCTGGGAGAGCAGTCGCTGCCAGAGTTCTGACTTCGCGGGGTCCCCCGGGATGATCGCGCGGACGCCGTCGTGGTCGGCCAAGGCGCCTTCGCGGGTGTCGAGGCGGAGGTCGGCCTTGCGGTGCTTGGGGTCGAAACCGTGGCACGAGAAGCACTGCTCGGAAAGGATCGGGCGGATCTCCCGGTTGAAGGATACCTTGGCGTCCGCCCGGGAAGAACAGGCGAGCGCGAAAGCGAGCAGCAGGGCGGGGCGGACCATTGCCCTGAATCAAGCCTTCGGTCCCGTTTTTGCAACACCAGCGGAGGTATGTGGCAGGAGTTTTCGACGGAAGGACGAGAAAGGGATGATCCGAGCCGATGGCTTGCGGACAGCGGGAGGCATGACGGACCCCTTGTCGCGGATCGGCCTCTTCAGGCCAGGATTTCCCGCACCACCCGGCCGTGCACATCCGTCAGGCGGAAATCTCTTCCGGCATGGCGGTAGGTGAGCTTTTCGTGGTCGAGTCCGAGGAGATGGAGGAGGGTGGCGTGCCAGTCGTGGATGCTGACCTGGCCGGCTACGGCTTCGTAGCCGTAGTCGTCGGTGACGCCATGCCGTGCGCCGGCTTTGACGCCGCCGCCGGCCATCCACATGGTGAAGGCCTTCACGTTATGATCGCGTCCGTCCTGGCCCTCGGCGTGGGGGGTGCGGCCGAACTCGCCGCCCCAGATGACCAGGGTGTCCTTCAACAGGCCGCGTGATTTGAGGTCGGTGAGGAGGCCGCGGAGCGGGAGGTCGACGGCGGCGCAGCTCGCGGGCAGGGCGTCGCCGAGGTTGAAGTGGTGATCCCAGTCGCCGTGGTTGATTTCGACGAAGCGCACGCCTGCCTCGACCATGCGGCGGGCGAGCAGGCACTTGCGTCCGAAGTCGTCAGTGACCGCATCTCCGATGCCGTAGAGCTTCTTGGTGGCGGCGCTCTCTTTTCCGAGGTCCATGACGCCGGGCATCTCGCCTTGCATGCGGTAGGCGAGTTCGAAGGACTCGATGAGTCCGTCGACCTGCGGGTCGTGCTGCTCGCGGCGGAGCTTGGATTCGTTGAGCGTGCGCACCAGGTCGAGTCCGGCGCGTTGCGCGTCGCCGGACTGGGCGGACTTCAGGTTGGCGACCTGCGCTTGGGCGATGGGACGTTTTTCCACGCCGATGCGCGTGCCTTGATGTCTGGCCGGCAGAAACGCGCTGCCGTAGTTCTGCGCTCCGCCGAGGCCGCTGGGCGGCGAGAGGGTGATGAAGCCGGGCAGGTTTTCGTTCAGCGAGCCGAGGCCGTATTGCGTCCAGGCGCCGAGGGAGGGACGGACGAACTGCGAGCTGCCGGTGTGCATCCGTAGGTAGGCCTGCGGATGCGCGGGCACGTCCGTCTGCATGCCGTGGAGAAAGCAGAGCTCATCCGCGCAGGTGGCGAGATGTGGGAAAAGCCCGGACATCCAGTGTCCGCTTCGGCCGTGCTGGGAGAACTTCCAACGCGATCCGAGCAGCTGGGTGCCGGGACGCGGGCCGGGCTTGCCGGTGTCGGCGTTCAGCTTGGGTTTGTAGTCGAAGGTGTCGACATGGGAGGGGGCGCCTCTCATGCAGAGGAAGATGACCCGTTTCGGGGATTTGGCCGCGGCCCCGGAGGCGAGCGCGGAGAGACCGAGCCAGCCGAAACCGAGCGAGCTGGTTTGCAGGAAACGACGACGGTTCATGGAGGGCGATGGGTTCAGTTGATGAACAGGAAATCGGCGCTGGAGAGCAGGGCGCGGCAGATGGTGACCCAGCTTTCGCGGGAATCGCCCAGCCGGCGTGCGGCGGCGGTCTCATCGGGGTGCGGCGCCCGTCCGAAGGCGAGGCGGCAGGCGAGGTCGAAGCGTTGGTCGAACCCCGGACGACTCATGACGCGCGAGGCCATGGCGCCGGCCGCTTCGCTGACGAAGGCGCTGTTCATGAGGTACAGGGCCTGCGGTGGCACGATGGTGGTCTCGCGCGCGCCGCGGACGATGCTGGGGTCGCTGAAATCGAAGAGGGCGAGCGCCTCGGACTGCACGGTGCGGGCGACGGGGAGGTAGAGGCTGCGATGCCGGCCATTCGCGGTCTCGATCGCTTCCTCCTCGAGGACGCGGAAGCGCTCGCCGCCGACGGGGCCGTCGCCGGCCAGGGCGATGACGGACCCCCGCGGCGGGGTGAGGTCGATCTGTCCGCTGATGGCGAGCATGCAGTCGCGGATGGTCTCGGCGTCGAGCCGACGGGCGTTCATGCGCCAGAACAGGCGGTTGTCCGGATCGGCGAGGTGGCGGGGCTCGCTGTGCATCGTGTCGAGCTGATACACGTTGCTGGTGACGATGCGCCTGATGAGCTTCTTGAGGCTCCAGCCGTCGTCGATGAACTGCTGGGCGAGGTGGTCGAGCAGCTCGGGGTGCGTGGGGGCGGCTCCGCTGGCGCCGAAGTTGTCGACGGTCTCGACGAGGCCTTTGCCGAAAAGCCAATGCCACACGCGGTTCACGGTGACCCGGGCGGTCAGGGTGTTCTCCCGGGAGGCGATCCATTCCGCCAGCTGCAGCCTTCCGCTGCTGCCGGCGGGGATCCTGAGCTGCTTTCCTCCTCCGAGGATCTCCGGCAGGCCTCGCGTCACGGCGGCGGCTTCGTTCTCGATGCTGCCGCGGATGAACAGCGGGCTGTCCGCGATGGCGAGGAAGCCGCTGTCCGCGCGGCGGCTGGCGTTCGGGCCGCCGATCCCCGGCTTGCGGCGGTCGGTGGCAGGCGCGGCGAGGGGTTTGTCCAGTACGCCCATGATCTTCGGCTTCAAGGTGCCGTCCGAACGGAAGGCGCCTATCTCCATCTCGATCTTTTTGGCCTCGGTGATGAGGCGGACCACGTCGAAGCCGGTCATCTCCGCTCCGCCGCCGCTGCGGGCGCCGGGGCGGCGTGAGGCGAGGGCCTGGTCACGCTGGGCGGCGAGTTTCTCGAGCTGCGTGCTCTTGCGCTGCCAGGTCTGCGGGTCCATCTTCCGCGGCACGGTGGCCAGCCCGGCGGCGTCGGGCGCCTCGATGAGGCTGGAGGCGTTTCGGGCACGCACGCCGCCGGCCGTGCCGAACCGGGTGTCCGTGCTCAGGAAGATCCCGGCCACCGCGGTGTAGTCGCGCTGGGAGATGGGGTCGAACTTATGGTCGTGGCAGCGGGCGCACGAGAGGGTCACGCCGAGGAAAGCCTGCGACACGGCGTCGATCTGCTCGTCCGCGAGGTCCACGGCGAACTGGCGCGGGTCGGTGCCGTTGAGCGACTTCGCGCCGATGGCGAGGAATCCCGTGGCGATGAGGTTTCGGGCCCGTTCCGCCTCGCCCTTGCTCGGCAGCAGATCCCCGGCGAGCTGCTCACGGATGAACCGATCGAAGGGTTTGTCAGCGTGGATCGAGTCGATCACGTAGTCCCGATAGCGCCAGGCCTCGGGCAGGGTGACGTTCACGTCGCCGCCGGTCGTCTCGGCGTAGCGGGCCACGTCGAGCCAGTGCCGCGCCCAGCGTTCCGCGAACGCGCGGCTGTCGAGCAGGCGGTCCAGCAATCCGTCGGTGACGACTTCGTCGCCCGGCGGCAGGCCGGTGAGGTCGAGGTACAAGCGGCGCACGAGCGTGGCGGAGTCCGCGCGGCCTACGGGCTCGAGTCCTCGGGCCTCCAGTTTGGCGAGGATGAAGCGGTCGATGTCCGTTCTGGCCCAGGCGGTGTTCTTCGTCGCCGGCACCTTCGGCCGCGAGATGGGCTGATAGGCCCACCAGCCCTTGGCGGCCATGCCGTCGTACTTCTTGGCGGCGGCCCCGCCTTCCCGCGGATCGGCCGCGCCGGTGCGGACCCATGTCTCGAAGTCCGCGATCACGGACGCGGGCAGCTTCCCTCCCTTGTTTTTCGGAGGCATGCCGGTGTCGGGGTCATGCCATCGGATGGCTCCTATGAGCACGCTTTTTTCGGGATCACGCGGCACCACCGCAGGCCCGGTGTCGCCGCCCGTGCGGATGCCCTCGCGACTGTCCAGCAGCAGGCCGCCCTTCGCTTTGCCGGACTCGACGGAGTGGCAGCCGTAGCATTTCTCCGCCAGCACGGGACGGATCTTCGCCTCGAAGAAGTCGTGCTCCGACGCCGCGGCGGCGGAGGCGATCAGGAGGAGGGCGATCTGCGGCTTCACGGGTCTATGATGAGTCGAAACGTCATCATTACAACTCCGCCTTCGTCGGAGTCGCGTGGTCCCGGTTCAGGCCAGGATCTCGCGGACCACCCGGGCGGGCTGGTTGTTCGTCAGGGTCAGGGCGGCGCCGTTGCGCTTGAAGGCGAGCTTGTCGTGGTCGAAACCGAAGCAGTCGAGCATCGTGGCGTGCCAGTCGTAGTGGTTGACCACGTCCTTGACGGCATGGTGGCCCCATTCGTCGGTCTCGCCGTAGGTCAGGCCGCCCTTGAAGCCGCCGCCGGCCACCCACTGGCTGAAGCCGTAGGTATTGTGGTCACGGCCCCACTTGGCCTCGCCGGCGTCGTTCTGGAGGACGGGCAGGCGGCCCATCTCGCCGCCCCAGTGCACGATCGTGCTGTCGAGGAGGCCGCGTTGCTTGAGGTCGGCCACGAGGGCCGCGCTCGGACGGTCGGTGGCGGCGCAGAGGGCGGGGAGCGCTGACTTGATGGAGCCGTGGTTGTCCCAGCTCTGGCCTTGGTTGAGGACCTGCACGTAGCGGACGCCGCGTTCGACGAGCCGACGGGCGATCAGGCAGCGTCGGGCGTAGTCGTCGCACTCCTTGCGGCCGACGCCGTAGAGTTCGAGGACGTGCTTCGGCTCGGACGAGATATCGAACGCCTCCTTGGCGGCCAGCTGCATGCGGCCGGCGAGTTCGTAGCTCTGGATGCGCGCCTGGAGGTCGGTCTCGCCGGGATGGTTGGCCGCGTGCTCGGCGTTCATCGCGCGGAGCAGTTCCATCTGCCGTTCCTGCGGCTTGCCTTGGAGGGCGGCGGGCGGATCGAGGTTCAGGATGTGCGGGGCGGTGGCGCGGACGAACGTGCCTTGGTAGATCGAAGGCAGCCAACCGTTGGACCAATGCTGGTTCGCGAAGGTGGGCAGCCCGGAAGGGTGCCCCATCACGACGTAGGCGGGCAGGTCCTTGGTCTCGCTGCCGAGCGCATAGGTCACCCAGGCTCCCATGGTCGGGTTCCCCGCGGTGATGCGGCCCGTCTGCACGGCCAGCATGCCTTGGAGATGGTTGTTCACGCCCGACTTCATCGAGCGGATCAGGCAGATGTCGTCGGCGACGCCGCCGAGGTGCGGCAGCAGTTCGCTGAGCTCCATCCCGCACTTGCCGTGACGGGAGAACTTCCAGAACGACCCCAGCACCTTGGCCGAGGCCTGCGCGACGTTGTCGTATTTGATGTCGCCGGGGAATTTCTGGCCGTGCCACTTCGTCAGCATCGGCTTGGGGTCGAAGAGATCCATCTGCGACGGGCCGCCCATCATGAAGAGCGAGATCATCGCCTTGGCCTTGGCCGGGCGGGGCGGCTGCTTGGGGAGCAGGTCGAAGACCTCGTTGCCGAGGAGCGGTTTGACCGGGGCGGCGAGCAGGCCGTCCTGGCGGAGCAGCGTGGCGAGGCCGAGCATGCCCAGACCGAAGCCGCCGGCTTCGAGGAAGTGGCGTCGGGAGCAGAGACCGTTGGGCAGCTTAGTCGACATGGAGGAAGCGGTTGGTGGCGAGGAGGACCTGACAGAGCGAACCGAGCGCCTCGACGCGGACGTCCTGGGTGGTCGCGACGGGGGCGGGGAAGGTGGGTTGCGGCGCGGCTTTCTTGGAGGTGGACTTCACCTTGACCGGTTTGACCTTGAGGGAGGCGTCCGCGACGGGTTTGGCGGGCTTGAGCTTGGCGAAGTGCTCGGTCTGTTCGGCCAGCAGGCGATTGAAGTCGGCCAGCTCCTTGGCCGACGGCTCGCGTCCTTGGGTGAGGACCCACGCGGCGCGCACCTGGGCGTTCTCATCAGCCGGGTGCTCCTTGATCACGCGGGCGGCGAGGTCCTTGGCGCGTTCGATGACGAACTCGTCGTTCATGAGGAAGAGCGACTGCGGCGCGACGGTGGTGAGGTCGCGGCGTTCGCAGTTCGGATCCATGTTCGGCAGGTCGAACGTCGCCAACGCCGTGGCGGGGCCGCTGCGACGCTGCTGGAGATAGACGGAACGGCGGTAGACGGCGGGCGAGGAGGTGTCGACCTTGATGACGTCGCGGTTGGCGTTGCGGATCTCGACGCCGGGGATCATGCGGCCGTCGCCGGTCTTGCCGACGGTGACGGGTTCGCCGTACATCTCCGGGTTGAGCTTGCCGCTGACGGCGAGCATGGCGTCGCGGATGGTCTCGGCGTCGAGCCGGCGGATGCGGTAACGTCCGAACAGGGCGTTGTCCGGATCGGCCGCCTGGGCGGCGTCGTTGCGGGCGGACTGACGATAGGTCCGGCTCAGCATCATCTCGCGGTGCATCGCCTTGAGGCTCCAGCCGGTCTCGACGAAGCGGCCGGCCAGGTAGTCGAGGAGTTCCGGGTGTGAGGGGCGTTCGCCGAGCAGGCCGAAGTCGCCGGGGGTGTTGACGATGCCGCGTCCGAAGTGGTGCATCCAGACGCGGTTCATCAAGGCGCGGCCGACGAGCGGGTGATCGCCGGAGGTCAGCCACTTCGCGTAGGCGAGGCGGCGGCCGGTCGTGGGCAGCTTCGGGTCGTCGACGGGGATGACGGGATTGCCGAGGATGGAAAGTTCGCCTGGGGTCACGGCCTGGCGAGGCTGGGCGTGGTCGCCACGATGGTGGAGCTCGCTCTTCGGCGACGCATTGACGGGTTCGACGAGGACGCTCACGCGGCCTTCGACGGGTTTCTTCGCGCGGAGGGCGGTGGCTTCGGCGCGCTTGGCCACGACCTTGTTGTCCGCCGCCTTGTCATAGAGGTCCAAGCCGAAGGTCGCCTGCGCGGAGAAGTATTTCTTGATGAGAGCCGCCTGTTCCTTGGTGCGCTTCGCGACCGGCGTATTGCGGGCCACGCGGTAGGCGGCGCGCTCGGCTTCGGGGACTTCGAGGATCTTCTGCTCGAAGATCACGTCGAGGGCGTCCTTGTACATCTTGGCGGCCTCGGCGTCGATGGCCGCGGCCTGCTTCTCGATCTCGGCCGCCTTGGCCTTGTCGGCGGCGGTGTACAGCGAAGCGGTGCGTTGCGCGGGGGTCTGCCATTTCCGCCAATCCAGGGCCGGGTCGAAGACCGCGCGGAGGCGGAAGTAGTCGACCTGGCTGATCGGGTCGTAGCGGTGGTCGTGGCACTGCGCGCAGGCGACCGTGAGGCCGGTCAGCGAAGTCGTCACGATGCGGAGCGTATCGGCGATGCTCTGGTTCTTGGCCAAGGCGACGTCGGCGACCGTATCTCCGGTGCCGTCGGGTCCCAGGCGGAGGTAGGCCGTCGCCGTGAGGGCATCGATCTTCGACGGGTCGAGGACGGCCGCGGCGACGTTGGCGGCCGAGACCGCGTTCAGCTCATCGCCGGCGAGCTGTTCCTGGATGAAACGATCCCAGGGCTTGTCGGCGTTCAGGGAGCGGATGACGTAATCGCGGTAGCGCCAGGCGTACGGGCGGACCGAATCCGCGTCGGCGTAACCGTTGGTGTCGGCGTAGCCGGCGACGTCGAGCCAGTGGCGGGCCCAGCGTTCGCCGTACGCCGGAGAGGCGAGCAGCCGTTCGATGAGCTTGGCGTAGGCGTCGGGCGAGGCGTCAGCGACGAAGGCGACGGTCTCGGCAGGCGTCGGCGGCAGACCCGTGAGGTCGATCGTCGCGCGACGGATGAGCGTCGCAGGGTCAGCCTCGGGGGCGAAGTCGAGTTGCTTGGCCTGAAGTTTCGTGCGGACAAGCGCGTCGATGGGGCCGAGCTCGGGCTGATCGGCGAAGCGGGGTAGGGTCGGCTTCGTCACCGGCTGGAACGACCAGAAACTGCGGTCACGCTTGGAGACGTAAACGCCCGGGGGCAGGGGGCCGGCGGGTTCGTCTTCGGAGATCTTCGCGCCGGCTTTGATCCAGGCGGCGAGCAGGGCCAGCTGGTGTTCGGGCATCTTCTTGCCCTTCTTCGGCATCTCGCCGTCGCGGACGAGCGTCCAGAGGGCGCTCTTCTCCGGGTCGCCGGGCGTGAGCACGGGCGAACCGTCTTCGGTCTTCCCGTCCATGAACCGACGCAGGCGGAGGTCGACGCCGCCCTTGGGCTTCTCCTCCTCGCCGTGGCAGTGCGTGCAGTGCTCCTTGAGGATAGGGCGGATCTGCGTCTCGTAGTCCGGGCTTTCGGCCGCGTGCAGGCCCGCCGCGCCGACGAGGAGCGCGGCCAGTAGCATGGTGCGATGGATAAGATGGGAAGCCATGGATCCGAGGGGTCGGACGATGGTTTTCAGACATGCCATTGTCTCTTAGGTTCCAGTAATAAAACGGCGATTATCTGTCTTTTAGCGCAAGTCGTAGGCCGCCTCAGCGGCCCAGCTTTTCGCCGCCATGTTCCTTGATCCATTGACGGGAGAAATCCGCGCTGGGCATGCCCACGTCGAGCATGGTGTTGGCGAGGAAGATCATGTCGCTGATACGGCCCTCCTTGAGCCATTTCAGGCCCAAGTCGCATTGATGCTTCATCAGTTCCATGGAGACGGGCTTCTTGTTCTGGAAATCCCAGAGGTAGAGGCCGAGGGCGATCCGGGCCTTCTTGGGGGCGATCTTCTCGAGCGCGAGGAGGTTGGCTTCCAGCTCGGGGATCTCCGCGGAATCCCAGGTCCAGAGCGTGAGGACGTCGAACTCGCCAAGGAAGTCCGCGAGGGGCATGGCCGGTCGGCCGATGTGGGCGTCCGTGGCTTTCTTCCTCGGGATCGGTCGCACGAAGTCGTCCAGGAAGATGCCCCGGATGTTGGGGAATTCCCGCGCGAGCGAGAGGGTGGCGGGGAGTTCGCCCATCCCGCCCTCACCGCCGGCGCCGACGGTGGACCAGACCACACGGTCGAGAGGCTGGAAGGACGTGGCATACTGCTGATAGCTGGTCTTCCTCCGGTTGACCTGATCCGCAGGTACGGCCGGCAGGTTGTTGCTGCGGATGAAGAGCAGGTTCGGCACGCCCAGCCAGAAGGCCCCTTCGGCGGGCGTCATGCGGGAGCCGCCAGGCGCGAAGTCGTCGATATAGTGCTGCGTGTTGCCGTTCGGGGAGGCGGGGCTCTTCTTGTTGTTGCCGCCTTCGACGACGGTAAAGATCCACAGCCGGTCTCGGACGGTCTCGGAGGATGCCGTCGAGGGCGTCTGCGCGAGCATCGCCAGAGGCGAAATCAGCAGGGCTAGGCAGAGCCTGAGGCGGGGTTTCATGCGCCTACGACAACTGCATGGCATGAGAATCCCAGCCCTTACCTGAAAAGGGAACGATAACGGCTGAAAAAGACACTCCCTGTCTACTCGCGCAACATAGGCCCCTCATGAAGGAAGGTCGTCGTGGAAAGATAAATGTCCATGTCGGGCCCTCGGCTGCATCACCCCTTATGTAACGACTTGCTACCCCCGCATGGTTACGGCCGGTGCCTCTCCGGGCGCCGCTTATCCTGCGAAGGCAATCGTGACACCCTCCCCCCATACACACCCAAACCACAAGTAACATGAACAAAGCACTCACGATCCTCCTCGGCTGCCTCGCGCTGGCCGCCACCGCCCATGCGCAGGGCGCAGCCAAAGGAAAAGGCGACAACCAGCCCGACACCCCCGCCGATCTGCTCGCCAAGTATGACAAGAACGGCGACGGCATGCTCGACGCATCGGAACTCACGGCCTTGACCTCCGAGGACCGTGAGGCCCTCGAAAGGCATCGCCGGCATCACGGCCACCATGGACGAGGCAAAGGTGGTCCTGGACCTGGCGGCCCCGGACGTGGCAAAGGCGGCCCTGGGCCTGGAGGCAAGGGTGATGGTCGTGGCGATGACGCCGGTCGAGGTAAGGGTGGTCCCGGCGGCAAGGGTGATGGCCGCGGCGACGACGCCGGCCGTGGCAAAGGCGCCCCTGGTCCCGGCGGTAAAGGCGCTCCCGGCGGCAAGGGTAAGGCCAATTGACATTGACTCACTCCGTGCGCCGTGGCCGCATTTCCTTGCCGGCCACGGTGCTTCCGGTGGGAACCCCTGATGAGCCTCAACAACCAACAGATCACCGCGTGGTTTCTCGCCGACCGCCATCGCCTGATGGCGTTCATCTATGGGTTGCTGCGTGAGGCGCAGACTTCCGAGGACGTGTTCCAGGAGGTCTGGCTGAAGCTCCATGCCGAGCTCGAGAAGGGCGCCGTCATCCAGAATCCGCCGGCCTGGTGCCGCACGGTGGCGCGCAACCTCATCCTGATGCACTGGCGGACGAAGCAGAACTCGAAGGTCCGCGTGGACAGCACCCTCGTCGAGTTCCTCGATTGCGTCGAACAGGCGTTCGGGGAGGATGACGCAGCCAATAGCTCGGATCAGGATCGTCGCCAGGCCCTCGGCGAATGCCTGCGGGCTCTGCCGGAGAAGTCGCGTCAGATGCTGTCGCTCAGGTATGAGCAGGAACTTCCGCTCAAGGATGTGGCCGCCAAGGCGGGTCATTCCTGCGACGCCGTGATCAAGGCCCTCGTGCGACTGCGCCAGGCGCTGGGAGTCTGCGTGGAAAAGAAACTCAAACTCGGGGAACTCGGACTATGAGCCGTCTCGAAGAAATCCTCCTGAAGTGGCAGGACGGCTCGCTTACCGCCGATGAGCAGCGCGAGCTCAACACGCTGCTGGCCCAGCCGGAGGCCCGCCGTCAGCTGGTGCGCGAGCTGCGTTTCGACAACCTCGTCCGGGAGGCGCTGCGCGATCAGCAGGCTGCTTCCGTCGCGTCCGTGTCGGCGGAGCGTTTTGCTTCCGCCCCGCTCCGCGAGCCGGTGGCCGAACCGTCGTCCCCGTGGGATGAGATGTTTTCGTGGTTGCTGGGACGTCCGGTCCTCCGGCTGGCGTTGCCCTTGTTGGTCGTGGGCCTCGGCACTTGGTTTGCGCTGAGCCTTGACCCTGCGGCCAGCCTGACGCTTTCCGGTCAGAGTCGTTCGACCCTGGTCGAACGGAATGGCCGCAAGATTCCGGCTCCGGCCGATGGTTTCGTGCTCCGGGACGGCGACGGCATCGTCGTCGCCACGGGAGGCGTGGCGATCATCGGAGATGCTTCCCAAGGTTTCTCGTCGACACTCCTCGGACCTGCGGCGGTCACTTTCCGTTCCGTGGAGGCCGGCCCTCGGCTGAGCCTGCACCGTGGGGAGCTCCGCCTCTCTTCTTCCGCCGTCTCCGGACCGCGGGTCGAAGCCGGCGACACGGTAGCGCTCATCGATCAGGGAGCCATGACCCTCCGCGCGCAACCGGAGGGCGTCAGGCTCGAGGTCGAATCCGGCCGCGCCCGTTGGCAAAGGCTGGATGATGGCCGCGAACTGACCGTCGCCGAAGGATACTTCGCGCAGGCCGATCGCCGGCCCGGCTCCGAATTCGCCGTGACGCCGCTCATCCCGCGTCCATGGAACTCGCAGGACGTGGGGCCGACCGAAGCGCCTACGTTCGTCCGCTTCGAGGCGGACTCGGTGCGGCTTTCTTCCGCGGGTCGCGGTTCCGCCGGCGAGGCCGGTTCGCGCCGCTTCACCGGAGGCAAGGGGCATGGCGCGCGGCGTCAGGAGGGTGGCTTCCACTTCGTCTATCGTTCGATGCGAGGCGACGGTGAGATCGTCGCCCGCGTCGTCCCTGGGGCCGGCGCCGTCAACGGAGACGCGGGTCTGGTCGTCCGCCGCGACCTCACGGAGGATGCCCCGATGGCTTTCGTCGGCAATGCTTCCGGTCCGTCTGTTTCCCTGCGACGCGGGCCGCACGGCGGTCGTCAGCGAGCCAACGCCGCCACGGGCGACGAAAAGTCCGGCGGACCTTATTGGGTCAGGCTGGTGCGGAGAGGTGACACCGTCACCGCGTTCCGATCCAAGGACGGACGCGATTGGGCCGTGACCGGCAAAGAGACGCTCCCTCTCGCCGAGACCGCCTACGTAGGCCTGGCGCTGGCATCGGATGCGAGTGGCGCGGAAGTCGCCTTCGATCACATCAGCGTCACTTCCGTTCGTTGAGCGGATCGGGGGCGGGGCCGACGTCTGAACGATAGGCGTCCTCGATGGGCCGTCACCGCCTGGGTCGGCTGTTAAGGATGGATGAGATGGTATCTCAAGGCTTCAGCGGCCTGAAATATTCGACGTAGCCGATCATCATCTCGTCCACCGTCTGGCTGCCCCATCTGACCAGCTTGGTGGGGTCAGGGTTGGCCTTGTTGCCGGCGCTGTTGTCGAAGGCCGCGGTAATCTTGAGGGTGCTGCCCTTGGGGATGAGCTTGGGTTGCTTCAAGGCGTAGTGGAGCTGCCAGTTGAAGTCATAGCGCGGGATGTCCAGCAGGACCTCGTTCCGGCCGTCTGGGTAGGCGACTTCATAGCGGAAGCCGGCTCCCCGGGTATGCATGTGCGGCATGAAGCCGGTGACCGGCATGTCGAAAGGCACGCGTTGCGAATGCGTCTCGAGGTGCCGCGGCGCGCCAGGGGGAATCGCGAGGCGGACGTTGGCCAGGGGGGCGGTCCTTACCTCGAAGGATGGAGGATGCTTGGCGAAGATCAGTCCCATCTTCAGGCGTTCCTTCTTCGCCACGCCGCTGGGGGTGTAATGGATCTGGAAACTGACCTTGGCGCCGGCGGGAATCTTCCGGGCGAAACCTTCGGGGTAGGTCTTGGCGCCGTTGCCCGGGACGTAGATGGCCCAGTAGCCTTCCGAACCCTCGTCGGCCTTGCGGACGACCTCGCCTTTGGCGTGCACCCTTACGATGACGTGATGGACCACGTCGCGTTCGCTCGGCAGGATCTCATAGGCTTGGACCCAGCGGTCCTCGGTCAGTTCGGTCTCCACGATGTCGTTCGCATAGGGCATGAACCCCGTGGCTTTGATGTCATGGGCTTTGCTCAGCTGGACGATCAGGTCGGGCTTGCCGATGCTCCATTCGGCGGGGTAGGTGCGCTTGAGCGGAGCTTCGGCCGGGTCTCCGAGCGGACGGTCCTTGGAATCGATCCACGACAGCAGGTCTGCTTTGTCACGCGCCGAGAGGCTGCAGTCGTTGGCCCAGGGGTTCTTGGCGGCGTCTTTCTCCGGGGCCGCGAACCAGGGCGGCATGGTGCCCTCGGTGACCACGCGACGGATCGTCTTGGCGCGATCCTGGACCTCGTCGATGTCATCCAGCGGGAAAGGTCCGACGCCCCCGTCGCGGTGGCAGCCCACGCAGTTCTGCTGCAGGATGCGGGCGACGTCGCGATGGTACGTGACGGCCGTGGTGATCTGGCCGGCGGATTTCTCCGGCAGGTCGAGTTCACAGCCCGGCGCGGCGGTCGCCGGGACGGCCGGTGCCTCGCCTTTCAGGAAGGCGGCGATGGCCTCGTGGAGGTAACGGTGCTTCGGTGCGTCGAGGTTGTAGTTGATCCCGTATTGGTCGTCGAACGCCCCGCGGTAGACGAGCGTCCTCCGGCCATCGAGCAGGAAGACCTCGGTCGTGGTGCGGGCTTGGAGCGCTCCGGTGAGGAGCTTTTCCTTATCATGGACATAGGTCGCGGTGATGCCGGCGGCGGCGAGTTGGGCCTTGATCTCCTCCGGCTTCTCGCTGGCGAGTGGATTGACCAGCAATAACATGAGACCTTCTTTGCCCAGCTCTTTCTGAAGTTCGACGACGCCAGGCGCGTAACGCTTGCTGACCGGGCAGGTGGCGCTGGTCATGAGGATGACCGTTCCTTTCCGGCCGTCGCTCAGGCGGTGGGATTTGCCCGTGAGGTCCGTGAACGTCACGTCGGTGATCATGCGCCCGATGCCCAGCTCGCCCGGTTTCAGGATCTCGGGGCCGTTCGTGATCTTTCGGATGTCCTCCGGCTGGACCGAGGGCATCTCTCCGCTCGCTCCGTTCTTCTTGCCCGTTCGCCGGAGAGGGCTCTCTCCGGCCGTGTTCCCGGTCACCGCCTTGTACTCCGCCAGCGTGATGGCCCCGTCTTTGTCGGCATCGTAGCGCTGGAAGGCCGGTTTGCTCGGCAGTTCCTCGGAAGTCACCCGGCCGTCGCCGTCGCGGTCGAACTTCTGGAACACTGCTTCGGCGGATTGGGCCGACAGCGTTGCGCTGGAAGCAAGCATGACGGCCAGCAAGACACGTGATGCCGCGGCCGAATATCGTCGCGTGCCTTGGGCGGAGGATCGGTGTTCTCGCATCGGTTTCATGGTTTGAACCCCGTGGGCCTTCCGGAGTTGCCGCGCATCATGACGATCCTTCCGGGCCAACAAAAAAGGCCCGCCGGTGAGGGCGGGCCTTGAGGAGGCGATGGCTGGATTGCTTACTTCTTGGCGAGGTCGAAGCGGTCGAGCTCCATGACCTTGGTCCAAGCAGCGACGAAGTCCTGAAGGAACTTCTCCTTGGCGTCGGCGCTCGCGTAGACTTCCGCGAGGGCGCGGAGCTGCGAGTTGGAGCCGAAGACGAGGTCCACCGATGTGGCGGTCCACTTCACCTGGCCGGTCTTGCTGTCGCGGCCTTCGAAGAAGTGCTCGCAGATCTTCGCCTTCTCCCAGACCACGGACTGGTCGAGGAGGTTGACGAAGAAGTCGTTGGTCAGCGCACCGGGCTGCTTGGTCATCACGCCGAGGCCGGGGAAGCCGACGGTGGTGTCGAGCGCGCGCATGCCGCCGACGAGCACCGTCATCTCCGGCGCCGAGAGCGTCAGGAGCTGGGCGCGGTCGACGAGGTTCTCCGGAGCCGGGCGGTCGAGCTTGCGGCCGAGGAAGTTCCGGAAGCCGTCATGCTTGGGCTCGAGCACGCCCACGGAGGCGACGTCGGTCATCTCCTGGGTGGCGTCGGTGCGGCCGGGGTGGAAGGGCACCTTGACCGGCGTACCCGCCTTGGCGGCGGCGGCTTCGACGCCGGCGTTGCCGGCGAGAACGATCAGGTCGGCCATGGAGATCTTCTTGCCGCCCTTGGCGGAGGCGTTGAAGGAGGCCTGCACCTTCTCGAGGGCCGCGAGGACCTTGGCGAGTTCGGCCGGGTTGTTCACTTCCCAGTCCTTCTGCGGGGCGAGGCGGATGCGGGCGCCGTTGGCGCCGCCACGCTTGTCGCTGCCACGGAAGGTCGAGGCGGAGGCCCAGGCGACCGAGACGAGCTGCGAGTTTGAGAGACCCGTGGCGAGGACGGCCTGCTTGAGGCTATCCACGTCAGCGGCATCGACCAGCGGATGGTCGACGGCCGGGAGCGGATCCTGCCAGAGCTGAGCCGGGGGCACGAGCGGTCCGAGGCCGCGGACATAGGGCCCCATGTCGCGGTGGGTGAGCTTGTACCAGGCCTTGGCGAAGGCTACTTCGAACTCCTTGGGGTTCTCGGCCCAGCGCTTGGTGATCTTGGCGTAAGCCGGATCCATCTTCAGCGCGATGTCGGTGGTGAACATCATCGGAGCGTGACGCTTCGACTTGTCGTGCGCGTCGGGTACGGTGCCGGCGGCGGCGCCGTCCTTGGGCGTCCACTGCTGGGCGCCGGCCGGGCTCTTGGTGAGGACCCACTCGTAGTTCCAGAGGTTGGTCAGATACTGGTAGGACCAGCGGGCAGGGGTGCTCGTCCAGGCGCCTTCGAGGCCGCTGGTGATCGTGTCCGCGCCGTTGCCCTTGCCGAACTTGTTCTTCCAGCCGAGGCCCATCTGCTCGAGCGGGGCGCCTTCGGGTTCCGGTCCGACGTTGCCGACGGGCGTCGCCGCGCCGTGGGCCTTGCCGAACGAGTGGCCGCCGGCGATGAGGGCGACGGTTTCTTCGTCGTTCATGGCCATGCGGGCGAAGGTCTCGCGGATGTCCTTGGCCGAGGCCAGCGGGTCAGCCTTGCCGTTGGGGCCTTCGGGGTTGACGTAGATCAGGCCCATCTGGACGGCGCCGAGAGGGTTCTCGAGTTCGCGGTCCCCCTTGTAGCGCTTGTCGCCGAGCCATTCGGTCTCGGGACCCCAGTAGATGTCTTCCTGCGCTTCCCAGACGTCGGCGCGTCCGCCGGCGAAGCCGAAGGTCGGGAAGCCCATGTCTTCGAGGGCGACGTTTCCCGTGAGGATCATGAGGTCAGCCCACGAGATCTTGCTGCCGTACTTCTGCTTGATCGGCCAGAGCAGGCGACGGGCCTTGTCGAGGTTGGCGTTGTCCGGCCAGCTGTTCAGCGGGGCGAAGCGCAGGGTGCCGTAACCGGCGCCGCCGCGGCCGTCGGTGGTGCGGTAGGTGCCGGCGGAGTGCCAGGCCATGCGGATGAAGAAGGGGCCGTAGTG
>Ga0222714_10000064_pt1 | contig 125364 bp, 88 predicted proteins | sample C33_3DmetaG_FD_165048 | JGI IMG/M metagenome (GOLD analysis project Ga0222714, IMG submission 165048) | Estuarine water microbial communities from San Francisco Bay, California, United States - C33_3D | ecosystem: Environmental > Aquatic > Marine > Unclassified | place: USA: California...
GGCTCCGGCAAGACCTACGCCCTGTCGGACCGCATCGTAAAGCGCCTGGCCTGCCAGAAACTCCGCGAGGGAGAAGTCAGACCCGAGCAGATCGTCGCCCTGACCTTCACCCGGGCGGCCGCGGCGGAGTTCATGGCCCGGACCTTGGAGAAACTCGCCAAGGCCGCCTCCAGTGAGAAAGAGGCCGCCGACCTGCGCAGGCCGGATCGCCTCGACCTGCCTGAGACCTGCGACGCCGCGTTCTTCAGGGAGCTCCTGCGCAAGACCCTGCTGTCCATGCAGCGCCTGACCTTGGGGACCCTGGACAGCTTCTTCGCGCGGCTCGTGACCAACAATCCGACCGAAGTCGGACTCGACGGCGGCAGCATCCGGAACATCAGCGAAGTCGAGGCCGAGGACATCCGCACCCAGGTCATCGCCCAGATGATGGCGGAGACCGCCCCCGAGCAGATCGATGAAATCTGGGGCCTCCTGCGCTCCCTGAATCAGGGCAAGGAAGTGGCCACCCCCCTGAAGGGGCTCGCCGAGACCGCGGCCAAGCTGCAGGACCTGATCACCCTCGCCCGGGAGGACGCCAAATGGGGCGTGGCCGAGACCATCTGGAAGCAGGGCGTGCCGGAGATCTTCAGGAGACCGAGCGGGGCGGAGACCAAGAAAGCGGCGGGAGACCTGCTGGCGTGGCTGTCCGGAGCTGACTTCCACAAGACCCTGATGAAGAGCCTGGCCGGCGTCGCTGAAGCCATCGGCGACATGACCAGCGCCTCGGACCTGAAGCCCTCCATTTGGGACAACCTCGAGGGCCGCCTGAGGCCCATCATCCTCGGAAAGACAGGCGACGACATCACGCTGATCTATCCCGCCGGGGAGAAGGGCAGGCCCATCCACCTGCCCGTCGCTGCATGCGACAACCTGCGCGTGCTCGGGAGGACCGCCTACTCCATCGCCCTTCAGGAAAAACTCGCGCAGACCAAGGCCATGTATCGCCTCCTGGAGCGATACGACGAAATCTACGACCGGGAGATCCGGCAGCGCGGCCGCCTGACTTTTAGCGACAACGTCACCCTGCTGCTGGATGCCGAGGGCAAGTTCGACATCGACTACCGCCTGGACTGCAGCGTGAAGCACTGGCTCTTTGACGAGTTCCAGGACACCAGCACCCGGCAGTGGAAGGTTTTGGAGAAGAACCTGACCGAGATTTATGAAGAAAGAGACCAGAAGACCGAGTGGCGGACGACGTTCTTCGTCGGGGATCTCAAGCAGAGCCTGTATGGCTGGCGGGCGGGCAACCCTGAGCTGCTGCGGATGGTGGACGCTAAGATTCCCAAGACTGGCAACAACCGACGCGACTACACCCGTCGATGCGCCCGTCCGGTCGTCGACATGGTCAACAGGCTCCTTGGCGACCTGGAGCCGCACGGAAGATTCTTTTCGACCGAAGCTGCGGCCAAGTGGGGCGCAGTCTGGGGCGACCACGAGTCCAAGAACCCCGACCGTCCGGAGTCCGGCGAGGCCCTCTGGGTGCGCCTAAACAACCTTGAGGAGACGGTCGAGGCCAAGGAAGGCGACGAAGGGGATGAGGACACCGGCAAGGCGGCCTGTCAGGCCAAGTGGATCGGGGCGCACATCCGGCATTCGGGCCTGCTTGACGGCAACAACCTCCTGAAGCCTGGGATCACCTGCGCCGTGCTGGTCTCGAAGAACGAGCAGGCCGCCGAGATCACCGAGCAGCTCCGACGCATGGGCATCGAGGCGGCGGACGAGGCGGCGGCAGAGATCGCCATGGACAACCCCTTCACCGCCGGGGTCGTGTCGCTGATCAAGAACGCCGCCCATCCGACCGACCGCCTCAGCAAGGGCATGGCGGAGATGTCCCCGAGCGCGAAGGCGTATGTCGACGCGTGCGGAGGCTGGGAACCCGCGAGGCTCAGGATGGCGGAGGTCTTCTATGAGCGGGGCGGAGAGGCCCTCCTACAGGAGCTCCTCAGGGGCCGGATGCCGGACGGCGAGACCAACGCCGAGCGATTCCTGGCCAAGCGCGTGCAGCAGATCCTGGCCTTGGCGGTGAAATTCGATGAGGACGAGCGACGCGACCTCGCCCGATTCGCGACCCATCTCGAAAAGTCGTCCTTGCGCGACACCGCCGACCCGAGGTCGGTGCAGGTCCTGACCATCCATCGTTCCAAGGGTCTGCAATACACCGCCGTCTACCTGCCCTGCCTGAACAGCGAGAAGCAGAAGATCACGCAGGTGCGGGTGAAGGACCCCCTGGTGAAGACCGATGCCGAGTTCACCCCTGAATGGGTGCTGACCCGGCCCAAGACCGCCGTGTGCGAGGCCGACCCCGGCACCCTGAACGCCGTGCTGACCGAGGAGCGGACTGCGGCGGCGTACGAAAACCTCTGCCGGCTGTATGTCGGCATGACCCGGGCGATCCGGAGACTCGTGCTGGTGACCGATGAGCTGAAGCCCGAGCTCAGGGAGGACCTCACTAACGAGAAACTCGAGCGGAAGTATGATTTCGCCACCCTGGTCGAGGCGATCCTGGGCGGCACCGACGGCGCGGGTATCAAGGGAAAGAAAGTGCACCTGCGCGGGGCCTGCGAGGCCGAGATCATGTTCAGCCAGGGGTCCGACGACTGGATCGGGGCGGCGGCCGCGAAGACCGAGACCGTGAGCGAGGCGCAGGCAGTCCGGGACATCAGCGTCCTGACCCCCGTGCAGCGGACCGAACGCCTCAGACCCTCGAAGTCTGGCAAGCCCTTTGCGGGGGGCTGGAAGCCCGGCAAGGACGTCGCCCGAGGCAAAGTGTACGGGACCCTCGTCCACGAGCTGTTCAACCACCTCGAATGGGATGCCGAGGCCTTCCTGAGGGACTTGGAACGCAGGGCGTGGCCGGTCGAGATTCCGGACCTTTATGACGAGGCCGCGGAGGCCATCGCGGCCTGCCTGAAGTCGAAGCCCGTGGCCGAGCTGCTACGCAAGACCGATGGCGCCGTGCTGTGGAATGAGCGCAAGGCGACCCTCATGCATGAGGGCAAGGTGATCAACGCCGTGTTCGACCGCGTGCAGGTGATCCCCGGGGAGTCCGCGACCGTCATCGACTACAAGACCAACGACTGCTCCCTGGAGCACCTCAAAGAAATGTATCAGGGGCAGATGGACCTTTACCGCATCGCCGTGGCTAAGCTGTGCGGACTGGAGGCGGGGAAGGTCAGGTGTGTACTGGTGCATGTACGCACAGGGGCGCTGGTGGAGTGCTGAGGCGACTGCGAGGGACAGGGGCAGGGTTAGGGAGCGCAACTGAGGCCAGAGGCTGGCTGCGAAGGCGGCTGACCGAGGGCGGTCAGCCCTACCAGCGCTGTTGGGGGCGCGGGGTCAGGTGACTTCTGACAGCAGGCTGCGGGCGTCGTGGGCGTGCTCGGTCTGGGCGAATCCGCAGGCGACGGCGACCTTGATCACGAGCGACGCAGCCTCAGCGACCTCCTTGAACCGCCCGAGGACAAGCTGGAGCCGGGCCACAAGGATGAGGGGCGCGACGTCCGGCGCCCTGCCCTTGCAGGCCGCGACGACGGTCCAGGCCTCGAGAGCCGCAGCGACGGCGCGATCGAAACTTCCGGCCAGCCGATAGCACTCCGCCAGGCGCATCCAGACATGGACGAGACGGGGATCCTGCTTCGGCAGGTAGCCGCCGAGGGTGAACTGGAGCGCCTCGGCGAAGCGTGACGCGGCCGGATACAGCTTGCGGGCCAGACACCAGGCCACCGCCTTGGCGGCGAAAGCGATGACCGGCCGGGCGTGCTGGCCGTGCCTTGCCTGCATGAGCCGGTAGCCCTGATGCAGCGTGTACTCCGCCGAACCCCGGTCGCGTCCGCTGAGCAGGACGCCCGCGAGACCGAAGAAGGCGCCGCGCACGATGACCCAGTCGGGCTTCGCCTTCTCGAGCTCCCGCCGGGTGATGCCGCGGAAGTTCGCCACGAGATCCCAGTCGATGCGGTGGAGGCCGGGGCGCCTGATGGCGTATGTCTCCTCCATGCCGTGGCGCTCAAGGCCCGCAGGGTTGATGTTCCGGCAGATGTGATACTGGTCCGTTAGACGCAAGTGGGCGGCCTTGAGCAGCTGGGCCGCAAGGACCTCGAGCCGGTGGCGGTGCTTTTCACGGGAGGCGATGATCTCCGGCGTGGAGCGGAGCAAAATGGCGTCGGCCTCGCGGCGAAGTTTCTCGCGGCGCTGGCTCATGAAGGCCCGCAGATTGCGGCTGATGGGTCCCTCGCGGTCGGGCCGGGAGTCGTTCCTCTTGGGGTCTTTGTCGTCGTCGCGGTTCGGCATAGACGCGGCGATATGCCCAAGGAGGAGGGAATGGCAAGGGGCCGGCCTGGATCGGCACGCGTGACTTTCATCTTCCCCCGGGACCCTCGGCGTGCTTTATCGCCCCTTTCCTCCCCCTCCGTGACCGTTCCTGCGCCCCGCGGCGATGCCGCCCTCACCTCCGCCACCGCCTGGTATGACTCGCCACTCTACTATGACATGGTCTACGCGGACTACACCCCGGCCGAGACCCGTTTCATCACGGGCATCTGCCGGCGGCATGCCGGTACAGGGAGCCGCCCCCTACGGGTGCTCGAGCCGGCTTGTGGCTCCGGTAGGCTGCTGGAGTCCCTTTCCAGGCGAGGCCACGTGGTGCACGGTTTCGACCTGAATCGCAACCAGGTGGCCTTCGCCCGGGCCCGTCTCCGAAGGAAAGGCCTGAAGGGCAAGGTATGGATCGACTCCATGGACCGGTTCCGCCTGCCGGCGGGGCGGCCCTACGATGTCGCCCACTGCTTCGTCAGCACCTTCAAGTATCTCACCAGCGAGGCGGCCGCAAAACGGGCCCTTCGCCTCATGGCGGCGGCCGTCAGGCCCGGGGGCCTGGTCCTCCTCGGGCTGCACCTGACCGACTACAGGGACCGGCGGGAGGGCTATGAACGTTGGATCGGCCGGCGCGGGGGCCTGAAGGTAATCAGCCACACCTGGTCCTTCCTGCCCGACCGGCGCAGACGCATCGAGGGCATGAAGACCCGCATGAAGATCGTCCGCGGCGGCGACGTGCGCGTCGAGGACACCGTCTGGGACTTCCGCACCTATTCGCCCACCGAACTGCGGCGGCTAATCGCGCAGGCGCCCGACCTCGAACTGGTCGCCTGCCACGACTTCCATTACGACCTCGGCTCCACCCGGAGCATCGACCTCTCCTACAGCGACATCGTCGTGGTGCTCCGCCGCAGGGAGCCGACGGCCGGACGACGTCAGCGGTAGAGCTCTCCGCCCTGCTCGCGGAATTCGCGGGACTTCTCCTCCATGCCCTTGGCGAGCGCGGCCTGCTCGTCGACGCCCTGCGACTCGGCGAACTTGCGGATGTCGTCGGTGATGCGCATCGAGCAGAAGTTCGGGCCGCACATGGAACAGAAGTGGGCGGTCTTGGCGGACTCCTGCGGCAGGGTCTCGTCGTGATACTCCTGGGCGCGCTCGGGATCGAGCGACAGGGCGAATTGGTCCTTCCAGCGGAACTCGAAGCGGGCCTTGGACAGGGCATTGTCACGGACCTGCGCCGCCGGGTGGCCCTTGGCGAGGTCGGCCGCGTGGGCGGCGATCTTGTAGGCGATGACCCCTTCGCGGACATCGTCCTTGTTGGGGAGTCCGAGATGCTCCTTCGGGGTGACGTAGCAGAGCATCGCCGTGCCATACCAGCCGATCATCGCGGCGCCGATCGCGGACGTGATGTGGTCGTAGCCCGGGGCGACGTCGGTCGTGAGCGGTCCGAGCGTGTAGAACGGCGCCTCGTGGCACCACTCCAGCTGCTTGTCCATGTTCTCCTTGATCATGTGCATCGGGACGTGGCCCGGACCCTCGTTCATGACCTGCACCCCGCGTTCCCAGGCGCGCTTCGTGAGGTCGCCCTGCGTCTTCAGCTCGGCGAACTGCGCCTCGTCGTTGGCGTCGGCGATCGAGCCCGGGCGCAGGCCGTCCCCGATCGAGAACGAGACATCGTAGGCCGCCATGATGTCGCAGATCTCGTCCCAATGCGTGAAGAGGAAGTTCTCCTGGTGGTGGGCCAGGCACCACTTGGCCATGATCGAGCCGCCGCGCGAGACGATGCCCGTGACCCGGCGGGCCGTGAGCGGGATGTAGGCCAGACGCACCCCCGCGTGGATCGTGAAGTAGTCGACCCCCTGCTCCGCCTGCTCGATGAGCGTGTCGCGGAAGATCTCCCAGGTGAGGTCCTCGGCGCGTCCGTTGACCTTCTCCAGCGCCTGGTAGATCGGGACCGTGCCGACCGGCACCGGGCAGTTGCGGAGGATCCACTCGCGCGTCTGGTGGATGTTCTTGCCCGTGGAGAGGTCCATGAGCGTGTCGCCGCCCCAGCGGACCGACCAGCGCATCTTCTCGACCTCCTCCTCAATCGAGGAGGCGACAGCGGAGTTGCCGATGTTCGTGTTGATCTTCACCAGGAAGTTGCGGCCGATGATCATCGGCTCCAGTTCCGGGTGGTTGATGTTGGCGGGGATGATGGCGCGGCCGCGCGCGACCTCGTCGCGGACGAATTCTGGCGTGATCTCCTTGGGAATGGCGGCGCCGAAGGACTGTCCCGGATGCTGGAACGAGAGCGTGTCGCGTCGGGCGGCTTCCTCGCGGACCTGCCTGAGCTTCAGATTCTCGCGGATCGCGATGAACTCCATCTCCGGCGTGACGATGCCCCGGCGGGCGTAAGCAAGCTGCGTGGGCCGCTGGCCGGCCTTGGCGCGGAGCACCTGGCGGTCCGCGCGGTCGAACTGCACCAGACGATTGCGCGACGTCGCGCGCTGGGCCGTCTCGGCGTGCTTCCAGGAGAGGTAGCCGTCGTCCTCGGGCTTGAGCGCCCTGCCCTGCACCGGTTCGACGTCACCGCGTTCCAGGATCCAGCCCGCGCGGATGGCCGGGAGCCCCTTCTCGACATCGCCGTGGAAGGCCGGGTCGCCCCACGCGCCGGACGTGTCGTAGATGCGGACCGGCTCATTGGGCGAAGTCACGCCGTCGGGCCGGCGCGTGTCGGAGAGCGTCACCTCGCGCATGGGGACCCGGAGGTCGGGCCGTGAACCCTGCACGTAGATGCGGGTCGAGCTGGGAAAGGCGTTGGGTTGGTTGTCGGAGACCATGTTCGGTGAAAGGGACCGCGGGAGACCGCGGCAGGGGCAGGACATGGGCGAGCTGTGAGGCTGGATCCACTTCCTACGGCGCTAAGGCGCATCAGGTACTAGGGTTCGAGGCATCGCCTCATCTCAGTCCGGCACCGGACTCCCCTGGGAAAGGCTCACAATGAACTGGGCCGGAGTGTGGACTTGAAACCGCGGGGGGCGAGGGGGAAGTTGCGCCGCCTGCCGACCGCAGACGACCCCGCGGGGCAAGGATCTCGAAGAGACCTTCGCCATCGGCGACTACGCGGCCTCCCTAGAGACCGCCGGGACATGGGCGCTGAGAGGGGCAGGGACAGGGCTAGGGACGGAGGCAGGGGTTCGGATGGGAGATGCAGATGAAGGGCGGCTGGATCGGGATGCCGCGCAAGGCAGCTGCCTGCTGAAAAGCGGGCGATTTGCAGAAGGGGCATACGGCTTTCAGTCTCAAAATGCCGTTGCTCTGACCGTCACGGCGGAAAGAATGAGAAAAACCCGATGAAATCGATCCTCTGCACCCTGATCGCAATCAGCGCGACCCTGTCCCCTGTCCTGGCCCAGAACACCCAGGTGCAGACCAACACCAAGACGGAGGAGGCGGGCAACAAGTCCAAGACCACCGTCACCATCGAAGTCGACGTGAAGCAGCCTCAGCCCTCCGACCGCTCCGGCCTCCTCGTCATGCGTGCCTCGTCGCAGAACGCCGCCGCCTTCGCCAACCTCATCGCCCCCAAGCTGGCCTCCAAGGCCTCCGGTTCGGGCGTCTCCATCTCCCCGACCGAGAACCCCGCCCAGACCGAACCCCAGATGATCATCGAGGCGCGCGGGCGCGGGGCGGTGTACCTCATCGATGTCACCGTCGCACAGTTCAGCACCGCCACCGCGACCGTCTTCGGCCAGGAGCAGCGCCGCATGGCCGCCACCCTGTCCTGGCGCGTGATCGACGTGGCCAGAGCCAACGCCGCCGTCGCTTCCGGCGAGGCCAAGGACTTCTCCCTGAACGACCCCGTGATCCCCGCCGACGAGCAGTCGTCCGCCCTGGCCGACAGCATCGCCGCCAAGGCCGGCGAGGCCATCGCCGCGGCCTTCACCAAGGCTCCTGCGCGCAACGCGAACGACATCCCCGTGCCCGTCTCCATCGTCGCCGACGACCTTTCCTTCCCCTCGATCGTCATCGACAAGGACAACATCGTGCGCCGCAGCCCGGAGAGCCTGCAGGTCAAGCTGACCGGCTTCACCCTGGTCGTCGACGGCATCACCGTCGGCACGGTCTCCGGCGACGAGCCGCTCTACCTCCCGGAAGGCCTGCACACCGTCTCCTTGCAGCGCAACGGCTTCGAGCCCTGGACCCAGAGGGTGCGCGTGAACAAGAACCTGAAGCTGCACCCCGTCATTCGGCCTGACGACGCCGCGCTCACCCGCTGGCGTGAACAGATCTCGTACCTCGAGGCCCTGAAGATCGGCACCAAGCTGACCGACGCCCAAGTGGCCCGCGTGCGTGCCGAGGCGCAGATGCTCGCGCAGAGCGGCTTCAAGATGGACGTGAAGGTCGACAACAAGATCGACGAAAAGTCCGACACCAAGGTCGACGCGAAGAAGCTGCCCGACAGCACCGTCATCATCCGCTGAACGGAACATGGCCGCGCGCGCCCTGAAATCGTTGCTCCTGGCGGCACTCGCCGGTGTTTCCGGCTGCACGTCCGACTTCGCGAACCAGGCGGCGCTGGTGGACGAGACGTTCGCCGTCGGCGACTACGCGGCCTCGCTAGAGGCCGCGACCGCGCTGGCCGCCGAGGCGCAGCCCAACGACGCCGTCATCCACAAGCTCAAGCTCGCCTCTGTGCAACGCGCCAGCGACAGGCCGGCCGAGGCCGCGCGCACCATGGAGGAGGCCGAATCGCTCTTCTCCGCCTACGACGCCGCGCCCGAGGTCTCCCTCAGCGCCGAGGGCATCTCCGCGTTCAGCAACCCTTACGCCCTGCCCTACCGCGGCCGCGCCTACGACCGGACCCTGGCCGCCACCTACCAGGCGCTCTGCCTCCTGCAGTCGGGCGAAGGGGCCAAGGCGCGCGTGGCGATGAACCGGGCGCTATTCCGACAGGAGGACGCCCGTCGGCTCGCCACCGAGAAGGCGAGGATAGCCTCGGAGGAAGGCGCCGCGGCCTCCGTGGCCGACGCCCGTTCGAGCGAAGCGGCGCGCAATGACGCCGTCGTCGCGGCCAGCGCGGCGGCCAAGGCCCTGATCAAGGACCTCCCCGCCTACAAGGACTACGTCAACCCCTTCACCTCCTGGCTGCACGGAGCCTTCTTCCTGCACCGCGCGGAAGGAGCGGGCGACGTCGAGCGCGCGCGCAAGTCCCTCGAGCTGGCCTCCGTGCTCGCGCCCGGCTGCTCCGCCGTGAAGGCCGACCTGGCGGACGCCGCCTCCGGCCGCGCCCCCTCCGCCCCCGGCGAGACCATCGTCTACGTCCTGCACGAATCGGGGCGTTCGCCCCTCTGGACCGAGAACAAGTTCACCTTCCCGTTCATCCTCCTCGACACCAGCGCGCCCATCGTGTCGGTGGCCCTGCCCGAGCTGCACCCCGTGCCCGGACAGGCCGAGATCACGGTCTCCGCCGGATCCGTCACGCAGCGGGGCGAGGAGATCGTGAACGTCGACGCCCTCGCGGCGCAGGAGTTCAACGACGAATACCCCATCGCGCGCAACCGGGCGATCGGCAGCGCCGTGGTCAAGGGCATCGCCGCCTACGCGGCCAACAAGGCGGCGCAGGAGTCGGCGAACCGGAGCGGCGGTCTCGGCGGCAGCTTCCTCTCGCTGGCGACCCTCGTGGCCACCAACGTCTACACCACGCAGTCCGCCCAGGCCGACCTGCGCAACTGGTCCACCCTGCCCAAGCGGATCACCCTGGCGCGACTGGTCGTTCCGGCCGGCTCCGAAATCGGACTTTGCGTCGACGGCGCCAGCACCGTGAAGCAGAAGCTTCCTGATGCCCGCGCCGTGATCCTCAGCTGCCGGACGCCCGCCGCCGGCGGCCCGTTCTCCGTCCAGACCACCGTCCTCAAATCCCGATGAAAACCCAGATTCTCCCGGCCCTCGCGGCCTTCACCCTCATCGCCTGCACCCAGCCTGGCACGCCCAACGAGGCTTCAGGACAGGAAGGCATACCGGGCTTCGAGTACAGCTCGTCCAACTCCACCTTGGCGGAAGCCGCCCAGCCCGTCGATGTGCGGACCGCGATCGCCGAGGACGGCTCGTCGCTCAAGGTCATCTTCTCGCTACGGAACACCACGCGAAACCAGCAGCACGCCAAGTACACCGTCGTCTGGCTGGATGCCGAGGGTGCGCCGCTCCCCGGCGTGATTGAAGTCGCCCGGCAGGTCACCCTGCCCGTCGGCACCACCAACTTCTCGGCCGTGGCCACCAGCCCCCGCGCCAAGAAGTACCGGATCATCATCTCCGAAACCCGCTGAACTGAACCATCATGAACAAGCTCCTCCCTCTCCTGACCCTCGCGGCCTTCACCGGCTGCCAGACCCAGCAGGCCGTCTACGTCGACCCCAACAAGGGCGCCGGCATCGTCTCCCTCGACCAGATCGACATCCAGGACTTCGCCAACGCCGCGGACGCGATGCTCCAGTCGCTCTACGACTCGCCCGCCTTCGCGGGCGCAAGCCGCAGCGGACAGCGTCCGATTTTCATGATGGGCAACCTGACCAACGACACCGCGGTCAACTTCGACACCGACCTCCTGACCAAGAAGATCACCGTCTCGCTGACCCGCAGCGGCAAGGTCGGCGTGGCCAAGGCGGCCGGCTTCGGCGGCCCGGCCGACCTCGCCGCGGCCGAAGCCCGTCGCAACGCGGCATTCCTCGGAGGCGAACAGGCGAAGCCAATCCTCCCCGACTTCACCCTCTCGGGGAAGATAATCGAGACCCGCGCCGCCGCGGGGAACGTACGTCAGACCTCCTTCGTGTTCCAGCTGAGCCTGACCAACGTCAAAACCGGACTGGCCGACTGGGAAGAGGAAAAGATCATCACCAAGCAGGGCACCCGCAACCAGGTCGGCTTCTGAGCGGCCGAAGAAGCCCCGGACAAGGCCGCATAAGCGGCCTTTTTCGTGGGATAACCAGGGGATGGAGGCCTGAAAAAGGAATCACCCCCCTGCTGGAAAGGGGGTTCTTGACAGTGAACATCTATTCATGGAACATCCGTTCACCATGGAAGCACTCACCAAGAAGCAGGCCGCCATCCTCCAATACATGAAGGACCACGTCGCCAGGCATTCTTACTGGCCCAGCATCCGGGACATCCAGGCCAAGTTCCGGTTCGCCTCCACCAATGCGGTGTTCGGACATCTCCAGGCCCTGGAGCGCAAGGGCGTCATCCAGCGCATCCCGGGCGCCGCCCGCGCCTACAAGATCACCGCCCCGGCGACCGAGGACCTTTCCGAGGTCGTTATCCGCTACGAGGGCCCCGGCGAGGACGCGCTGGAACTCGAGGGTGTCCGCGTGCTCGGCTCGATCGCCGCGGGCTTCCCCGATTTCACCGAATCGTCCGGCGCCGTCCAGGAGATGCAGGCCCAGATCCCCGCCGGGGCCAGGCGACGCCCCCCGCAGTCCTTCGCGCTGCGCGTGAGAGGCGATTCCATGATCGATGCCGACATCCATGACGGTGACACCGTCATCGTGGAGCCCGGCGTGCCCAAGCACGGGGATATCGTGGCCGCCCTCATCGACGGCGAGACCACCCTCAAGCGCCTGATCAAGCAGGGCAACAAGGTCTTCCTCAAAGCAGAGAACGCGAATTATCCGAACCTCATCCCGACCTCCTCGCTGACCATCCAGGGCATCGCCAGGCAGGTCATGAAGAAGATCGGCTAAATCGGGCGGAGGCCTCGCGACGGGCCGCCTCCGAAGATGTGTTGAAACATCCCATGAAGCCAGCATAGGTCAGGCATGGAACCTCCTGTGCTACAAGAAGCGGACCCCGTCCCGAGCTCCGACGAAAAGAACCTGGCGCTCATCATGCACGTGCTTTCGCTGGTCGGTTTCGGCATCATCTCCACGCTGATCATCTGGCTGATCAAGAAGGACGAGAGCGCCTTCATCAACAAGGCCGGGAAGGAGCACCTGAACTTCCAGATCAGTGTCCTGATCTACGCCCTCGCCTCCGGCCTGCTCTCCTGCATCGGCATCGGCATCCTGATGCTGATCGCCCTCGGCGTGGCCGTGCTGGTGCTCGGCATCATCGGCCTGATCCGTGCCACCGAGGGCAAGATCTACCGTTATCCCGCGATCCTCCGGCTGGTGAAGTAAGGCATGGCGACGGCGTACGTCCCACGGGCGGTCGGTATCGTCGCCTCGGTCCTGCTCGGAGCCGGCGCGGTCGGGCCCCTCGTCCGCACGATGCTGGTCGAGATCCAGCTCGACGACGTGTCGACCGGCCGATTCCACCTGCTGCTCGGCATCGCCGCCCTGTCCCTCCTGCTTTCCGCGGTCGGACGCACGGGATGGCTCCTCCTGACCGGGCTCGGCGCGACAGGCACCTTAGCCTCCCTCTTCATTCGTCGTGAGGAAAGCGTACGCATCCCCGTGGTCAGCGACCTGGCCGACCAGCTCACCGGCACGCTGGGCGGCCTGCTCACCGATTTCACGAAGAATGTGACCAGCCTGGAATGGGGAGCCGGCTGCCTGCTGGGCGGCATCCTGCTGCTCCTGGGCGTCGGGCTGACCTGCAGGCGATACTAGCAGCCGACTCCTCAGCGCATCCAGCGCTCGATCTCGGCCACGAAGGCGGCCATGCCGGGACCCTTGGACTTGAAGACGGCAAGCGCCTTGCGGAAATGGACGTCGGCCTCTTCGGGCCGGCCCTGCTTGCTGCGCAGGATGCCGAGATTCTTGTCGTGGAAGGCCAGCTTCAACGGGTCGTCGTTCCCGGACAGGATCAGCCCCGAACGGTCCAGCATCGCCTCCGCCTCCTCGAGCCGATCGAGATGCAGCAGGCAGAACCCCATGTTGTTGTAAGGACGGCTGAGGTCGACGTCGTCCGCCTTGAGCAGACGGAGCGAGTCATCCAGGACCCGGCGAAGCAGGGGCTCCGCCTCGGCGTAACGGAGACGTCCCACCAGGTAGTTGGCACGGACCTGCAGCGCGCCGACGGTCTCCAGATGGTCATCGCCGAAGCGCTCGACATGCTCGAGGTGGGAGATGCGGCGCTGCTCGTCCCCCTCGGCGTAGTCGCCCAGCGTCTCGCAGTAGCCGCCGAGCTGGCGGCGCAGCCGGGTGAGGATCCCGAACTTGGCCGGATCGGGCTTGGCGAGGATGCGCGCCACGCCACGCGCGGCCCAGGCCTTGGCCTCGTCGATCCGGCCCTCGAGCTCCAGCAGGTCGGCCATGTTCTCCATGCCGCTGACCACCGCCGGCTCGTCCTCCTCCTCGCCGAGACGCTCGAGGACGGGCAGGCACGCCTCCAGCATCTCACGGCAGCGCGCCAGGCGGCCCGGGTGGATGGCGGCGCGGGCCACCGCCATCTGGCAACGGGCCAATTCCAGCGGCGGGCACTCATCGTCGTCTTCGAGCCGCAGCCGCAGGGCCCGCTCGCAGGACTCGAGACACGCCTCGTGCCGCTTCGTCTCGCGCTGGTGGTAGGAGAGGCAGAGCAGCGCGTTGCTGAGCGTGCGGCGGAACGACGGCTCGTCCTCCTCCATGATCGCGATGGCCTGATGCAGCGCCTTCTCCGCCTCCTCGTTCTCGTCGCCGCGCCGGCAGGCCGTGGCCAGGTCGATGAGGCCGGCCACGAAGACCTCGCTGCGCTCGGGCGCGTGCTGCCCCCTCAGGTTGCAGCGCAGCCGGCTGAACTCGATGGCGCGGGGGTGACGGCCGACGTGCCCGAGAAACTCGGCGTATTCGCCCAGCACGTAGTCGACCTCCGCGACCGAGCTGACCTCGGACTCACGGAGGGCCTTCTCATAGGTGGCCTCGGCCTTCTCGACCTCGCCGTCCTGGGCGAGCCGTGCCGCTCGCTGCATCACGCCCTCGAGTGCCTCCCTTTTCATGTCATTGATTCTGCCCGCCGGGGCGAGGATGGCAAGGGCGGCGCAACCGCCGCCGCAGCCGCCACGCAGCCGGCTCAGTTAGCCGGCGAAGCGGCGTAGACCTTGAGGTCGTCGAACACCCCGCCCGGCCCGGCCACTCCGAATTCATAGCGGCTCTTCGTGGCATGGGCGATGCCGGGAGACTTCAGGTAGGCCACAGGCTTGCCGTCCAGCACGACGCGAATCTGGTCGCCCACGATCTCGACCGTGAGCGCGTGCCACTTGCCCTTGACCACTTCGGCCGGGAAGCTCGCGGAACGGCCCACGAGCAGCTTCGCCATCGCGCCCTTCTTGGAAGGGTCATCCTTCATGGCGCGGATGTCGTTGCGCATGCCGCCCTCCTTCTCGTCGATAATGACCACGGAGCCCTTGCCGGACTTCGGATCGATGCGGAGCTGGGCCCGGCAGATGTGCCCGTAGTGGGCCCCCGTGTATTCCCGGTCGTCCAGCTCGACGTCCATCATCGTGGCGCCGTCGAAGCGCACCTTGACTTCGACCACGCTGTCCTTCGTGGGGACGTTGAGACCATGCACGGCCGCATGAGCCTTGACGACGCCCTTGCCGTCCTTGGTCGGCTCGTCCTTCACCCGTGTCTGCACCCCGCGGAGGACGCCGCCGTCGACGGAGAAAGTCGGGACGACCCTGACCCAGCGTGCGTCGGGCTGCGCGCCCGAGAAATCGTCCGAGAACAGCAGCTCGCCCTTGCGGGCGATGGAGGCCTCCGGAACCGGGGCGGCGGCGAGGCAGGCGGAGACCAGGAGCAGGGGGAGTTGGGTGCGCATGACGGAATACCCTCCAATGGCCCGGGCGGACCTTCCCTGCAAGCGAGACCTGTCGCGCCGTTCTGCAGCAAGGCCGTCGGCGGATCCCTTGCGGCATCCGCGCGGGCCGCGTCGCTGGAGCCGACGCCGCGCAGATCCGGGCCCTGCGTCTAATCCGTTTGCCCTCGGAGGAAGACTCGCACACCAAGGGCGTAGCATGTCCCGCCTGAAGTTCACCCTCGAGAAAACCGCTTCCGGATCGCGGGCGCGGGCGGCGACCTTCCGCACCCTGCACAACGAGGTGCAGACGCCGCTGTTCATGCCCGTGGGCACCCAGGCCACGGTGAAGGCGCAGACCTTCGAGTCGCTCCTCGAGTCCGGCTCGCAGATACTTCTCGCCAACACCTATCACCTTCTCCTGCGGCCCGGCCCCGAGGTCTTCCGGCGCCTCGGCGGCATCCACAAGTTCACCGGCTGGGAGAAGTCCTTCCTGACCGACTCAGGCGGCTTCCAGATCTTCTCCCTGCCCCACGCCCGGAGCATGAAGGAGGAAGGCGCCGAGTTCCGCAGCTACGTCGACGGCAAGATCCACCTGCTGAGCCCCGAGACCAGCATTGGCACCCAGGTCGCCATCGGCAGCGACATCATGATGGTCCTCGACCAGTGCATCCCCTCGACGGCCGACCGGACCACGGCCAAGGCCGCCCTCGACATCACCCACCGCTGGGCCGTACGCAGCCTCAAGGCGCGTGGTGACTCCCCGCAGGCCATGTTCGCGATCGTGCAAGGCGCCCTCTACCCCGACCTCCGCAGGGAGAGCGCCGAAGGGCTCACCCAGCTGCCCTTCGACGGCTTCGCCATCGGCGGGCTCGCGGTCGGCGAGGGCAAGAGCGAGCGCGAGGACACCTGCGAGGCGGCGGCCGCGATGCTCCCTGCGGACCGGCCGCGCTACCTCATGGGGGTCGGGACGCCGCTCGACCTGCTCGAGGCCGTGCACCGCGGCGTCGACATGTTCGACTGCATCATCCCCAACAAAGTCGCGCAGTTCGGGACCGCCTACACCTCCCGCGGCATCCTGCAGCTGCGCCGGTCGGCCTACAAGTTCTCGGAGGAGAAGCTGGACCCGGCGTGCGGCTGCCCCGTGTGCGCCAGGCATTCGCGCGGCTACCTGCATCACCTGACCAAGACCCAGGAGCCGCTGGGCTGGACCTTGATCGGCCGTCACAACATCTGGTTCTACCATCAGCTCATGCGGGAGATCCGACAGAGCGTCCTCGAAGACCGGTTCCTCCCTCTCTACCACGAGAAGCGCGCCTTCCTGCAGGAGGAGGACGTCGACAACCCGTCGGTGCCCCCGAAAGTCGGCAAGGAGCGTCGGCCACGGAAACTCGGCGACTACGAAGTGCACCTCGCCGACGAGGGTTTCGCGAGCATCCGTCAGGTCTCCTCGGGCGAGATCATGCATTCGCACACCCCTCCCATGGTCGAAGCCAGGGCGCTGTACGTCGACCAATCCGGACTCGCCGGACGCCTCGCCCTGCCCCCCGGTCGCGGACCCGCAGATGTCGATCCGCTCGTCGTCTGGGACGTCGGGCTGGGAGCCGCCGCCAACGCCATGGCCGCGATCGAATGCTACGAAGCCGAGGCCGCCAAGGGGCCGGTGCGACGGATGCGTGTCATCAGCTTCGAGAACGACCTCGACTCCCTACGGCTCGCGCTCACGCACAAGAACCGCTTCGAATACCTACGCCACTCCGGGCCCGATGCGATCCTCGCCCGGCATGCCTGGCAGTCCCGCCAGTTCGAAGGCCTCAGCTGGGAGCTGCATGTCGGCGACTTCTGGCAGACCGTCGGCGGATCCTCCTCCGCCCCCGACCTCATCTTCTTCGACTTCTTCTCGCACAAGACCGACACCGCCTGCTGGACCCCGGGCCAGTTCCGGCGCCTCTTCAGCCTGTGCGACCCACGGAGGCCCGCGGAGCTTTTCACCTACTCCGCCTCCACCGCGGTGCGCGTCGCCCTGCTCGACGCCGGCTTCCACGTCGCGATCGGCACCGGCACCGGCGTGAAGAAAGAGACCATCGTGGCCCTGACGCCCGGCTACGTCCGCCCCTGTCGCTATGCCCTCCTCGGACGCGAGTGGCTCGACAAATGGCGTCGTTCGTCGGCCAGGTTCCCCGAGGGGCTGGGGGACGCCGAGCGTGCCGAGCTCGAGGCGAGGATCGAAGGACACCCGCAGTTCGCCCAGGGCTGACCCCTCGGCAGGAGTGGTCACGACCGATGACAGGCCCGACAATGACATTGCCGCGAGACTGCGGGCTTCGCATGATGCCTTCATGCGTGTGATCTCCGCGCTAATCTGCCTGCTGGCGCTGCAGATCACGCTCTCCGCCCAGACCAAAGACGCCGGGCCTGTCGACTTCGAAAAAGCGCGCGGCTATCTCCGCCGGGAGCAGGCCGGGGAGACCCTGACGGCGTCCGAGCGCGCCTACCTCGAACGCGCGAAGGCCGAACGCGCGCGCGGCTCCGGACGCAAGGACGCCGAACCGGCGAAAAGCGCCGTGACCTCGACGGGGATGACGCCGCTGACCGAGCTCAAATCGGATCATCGCGGAGAATCGGGCGGACTCTACGGCGAAGGCGCGAACGTCCCGCCGCCCAAGCTTGCGGAGGCCGCGACGCAGGCCGCGGCGGGCATCCGCCCGCTCGACCCGGCCGGCAAGCCCTCCGAGACCGGGCGCATCGTCCTGCTCTCGATCGGGATGTCCAACACGACCCAGGAGTTCAGCGCGTTCCAGACATTGTCCGACCAGCGAGGGGCCCGAGCCAAGAACGTCGTACTGGTGGACGGCGCCCAGGGCGGCCAGTCGGCGGATCGGATCGCCGATCCCGAGGCCGGCTTCTGGAAAGTCATCGCGCAGAGACTGCAGAAGGCGGGCGTCTCCGCCCCGCAGGTGCAGGCGGTCTGGTTCAAGCAAGCGTTTCCCGGCCCCCGCTCGCCCTTCCCCGCCGAGGCGGCGCGCCTGAAGGACTACATCGCGCAGGACCTCGCCGCGCTACGGAAGCACTGTCCCGGAGTCCGGCTGGTCTTTTTCTCCAGCCGCATCTACGCCGGCCACGCGCGGACCGGACTCAACCCAGAGCCCCATGCCTACGAGAGCGCGTTCGCGGTGCGCTGGACGATCATGGACCAACTGAAGGACGGAGGCCTCAAGCCCGGTGCGCCCGTGCTGGTCTGGGGGCCCTACCTTTGGGCGGACGGCCTGAGGCCCAGGGCCTCGGACGGACTGGTCTGGAAGCCCGAGGACTTCGGCCCCGACGGAACGCACCCCTCCCCGGCGGGCCGCCAGAAAGTCGCGGAGCAGCTCGAACAATTCCTGACGACCTCGCCTTTCTCCAAAGGGTGGTATGTCGGCAGATGACGACCGGCTGAACGGGCGGCGCGCGGACGGCGCGGCGAAAGATTGCGGAGGAGACGCCGGGGCGTAGACACAAGAACGCCCCATGCGCTACCTCAAGCTGCTCTACGTCCAAGTCCTCATCGGGATCGCCTTGGGCGTCACGATCGGCCACTTCAGCCCCGAGGCCGGCGTGAGCCTCAAGCCCGTCGGCGACGCCTTCATCGCCCTGATGAAGATGCTCATCGGCCCGATCATCTTCACGACGGTGGTCATCGGCATGGCCGGGATGGGCGACCTCCGGAAGGCGGGCAAGGTCGGCCTGAAGGCCTTCGTCTACTTCGAGGCGGCGACCACCCTGGCGCTCGTCATCGGCCTCGTGGTCGCGAACCTGGTCAGACCAGGCGAAGGCCTGCATGTCGACGTCGCCTCCCTCGACGCGAAATCCGTGAGCGGCTACGCCGAGGCCGCGCGGCATTCGGGCGGGGCGGCGGACTTCCTGCTCCATCTCATCCCCCGGAGTTTCGTCGGCGCCTTCGCCCAAGGTGACGTCCTGCAGATCCTCGTGGTCGCGCTGCTCTTCGGCGCGGCCCTCGGGCGGCTCGGCGAGCACGGCCGGCCCGTCATGAACCTGCTCAACGACGTGTCCCGGGTCTTCTTCGGCATCGTGGCGTTCGTCACCCGCCTCGCGCCGGCCGCCGCGGCGGGCGCGATGGCCTTCACCGTCGGCCAGTACGGACTGGGCGCCATCGCCAAGATGGCCCAGCTCATCGCCTGCGTCTACCTGACCTCCGCCGCCTTCATCTTCCTCGCCGTCGGGCTCATCCTCCGCGCCTGCGGATTCAGCCTGTGGAAGCTGCTCAAGCTCCTGAAGGAGGAGCTGCTCGTCGTGCTGGGCTGCTCCTCGTCGGAGCCCGCGCTCCCCGCCCTGATGGAGAAACTGGAGCGCGCCGGCTGCGCCCGCCAGACCGTGGGACTTGTCGTGCCGGCCGGCTACTCCTTCAACCTCGACGGGACCTGCATCTACCTGACCATGGCGGCGTTGTTCATCGCGCAGGCCACCGACACCCCCATGGACCTCGGCCAGCAACTGTCCCTGCTCGTGATCCTGCTGATCACCTCGAAGGGCGCCGCCGGCATCACCGGCAGCGGCTTCGTGACCCTGGCGGCGACCCTGGCCGCCACCGACCAGCTGCCCGTGGCGGGCATGGCGCTCATCCTCGGGGTAGACCGCTTCCTTTCCGAATCCCGGGCCATCACCAACTTCATCGGCAACGCCGCGGCGACCCTGGTGGTGTCCAAGTGGAACGGTGATTTTGACCCTACCAGGGGCGGCGAGGTGCTCGCGTCGGACGACGGGAGATAGGCGCCTCGGCGGGGGCGCCTCTGCGACCTTGCCCTCCCTGCTCCCGCGGGGCATCCTAAGGCCATGGGACGACTTCACAGGACGGCGTGCATCCTGATCGCCGGGCTGCTGCTGACAGGCTGCGAGCAGCCGGGCGGAGCATCGACCAGGGTGAATCTCGAGGAGCAGAACGCCGTGATGGCGTTCGCCCTCTCCGACCAGATCGAGGCCAACGAGTTCTCCGGAGCAGTCACGGTCGTGACGGGGCCGGACGGCGTCCTCGGCATGGAGGCCTTCGGCCTGGCCGACATCGGCGCCTCCCGCCCCATGCGCAAGGACTCCGTCTTCTGGATCGCGTCGATGACGAAGCCCATGACCGCAGCCTGCGTGATGATGCTCGCCGAGGAGGGCAAGGTCTCCCTGGACGACCCGGTCGCCAAGTTCCTGCCCGCCTTCAAGGGGCAGAAACTGCTCAAGGACGGGAAGCTCGTCGATCCGGCCCGGCCCATCACGGTGAAGGACCTCCTCACGCACACCTCGGGGTTGACCACGGCCTACGCCACCCCGGCCGGCCAGCCGAGCGACACGCTGTCATTGGAGAAGATGTGCGACTTCTACGCGAGCCAGCCCCTGCGGTACGAGCCCGGCTCCCAATGGTCGTACAACAACCCCGGCATCAACACGCTCGGACGGATCGTCGAGGTCGTCTCCGGGATGCCCTACTCCGATTTCCTCGAGACACGCCTGCTCGAACCGCTGGGCATGACCTCGACCACCTTCTGGCCCGATGACCAGGAGCTCGGCCGGCGCGCCCTGCCCTACGCCCGGGACAAGGAGAGCGGCCGTCTGGTCCTCGGTCGGACGCACACCTTCCGCGAGCCCTACAGCGACCCCTCGCGCACGGCGATCCCAGCGGGCGGCCTTTGGTCGACCGGTGAGGACATCGCGCGCTTCTGCCGGCTGATGCTCAACCAGGGCGAATTCGAAGGCCGCCGCATCCTCAAGCCGGAAACCGTCGCCCTGATGACCCGCAACCAGCTCGGAGACATGTCCAAGGTCAGCTTCACCCCCGGGATGGCCATGGGGCTCGGCTTTCACATCGTGCGCGACCCGCAGGGCGTGACCGAGAGCCTAAGCGCGGGCTCCTTCGGACATGGCGGCATGCATGGCACCCAGATGTGGATCGATCCCGTCCGTCAGCGCGCCTACGTGCTGCTCGTACAGCGGGCCAACTTCCCCAACTCTGACGCCAGCGAAGCCCGCCGTACCTTCCAGAAGGCCGCCTTGGAGACGTACGGGAAGTGAGGGGGCTGACTGAGGGCGGTCAGCCCTGCCCAAGGCAGGAGCTCGCGATCAATGACGACCTGCCTCATTCTCCCTGAGGCCAACGAAGGTCATCGTTTCGCTCATTTTCGACACATTAACGCCTTTGCACAGCGGACGGCTCAGCACCATAAGAATCCACCCCCATGAGCAATCCCCTCTCACGCCGTCGTTTCGTCCAGACCTCCGCGGTCGCCGTCGCCGGCTTCCCCGCCCTCGTCAGCTGCCAGAACGTCAACTCCCGCCTGCAGATCGCAGCCGTCGGCGTGAGCAACAAGGGGCTCTCCGACGTGCGCGAGGTCGGCTCCCACCCCAAAGCCAAGTACGTCGCCTTCTGCGACATCGACACCAGCCGGTTCGGCGGAGCGGACGCGGCCTTTCCCGGCACCCCGCACTACGCCGACTTCCGCGAGATGTATGAAAAGCTCGGCGACACGTTCGACGCCGTGACCGTCTCGACTCCGGACCATATGCACGCCCTGCCCGCCCTCCTGGCGATGCGCAGGCGCAAGCACGTCTACCTGCAGAAGCCTCTGACCCATTCCGTCGCGGAAGCCCGCCTGCTCACCGAGGAGGCCGCCCGCATGGGCGTGCAGACGCGCATGGGCAACCAGATCCACTCGCGCACCGAGTACCGCACCGCGGTGAAGCTCATCCAGTCCGGTCGCATCGGCAAGGTGAAGGAAGTGCACTCCTGGCACCCCAATCCCGGCAACCGCTACACCAACCTCACCGGCCTGCCCCCCAGCACCGCGCCCGTGCCAAAGGGCCTCTCCTGGGACCTCTGGCTCGGCGTCGCGCCGTCCCGACCCTTCGCGCCCGACGTCTATCATCCGTTCAAGTGGCGCGACTGGCTGGACTTCGGCTGCGGCACCCTCGGCGACTTCGGCTGCCACATCTACGATCCCGTCTTCTGCGCGCTCGAACTCACCAAGCCCCTCACGATCAAGGCCGACAGCGTCGGCGTGAACGCGCAGACCTGGTGCTCCGCCGAGACCATCACCTACGTCTACCCCGGCACGAAATACACCGCGGGCGACACCATCACCATGACCTGGCATGACGGCGGCCGAAAACCCGAAGCCTCGCTCGCGCAGCTCCCCAAGGGTAAGAAGCTCTTCGACGGCGGATCGATGTTCGTCGGCACAGACGGCGTACTGCTCCTCCCTCACGTCGGCACGCCCGTGCTGCTGCCGGAGGAGAAGTACGGCGCCACCTTGACCCCCGGAGAGGAGGCCCGCCGCAAGCGCGCCCTCGACCGGGGTGAGAAGGTTCCGGCGATCAAGATCGCCGACATCCGGGCCGAGGAGAGCCTCAACCATTACCATGGCTGGGTGGACGCCGCCCTGACTGGCGTCGAGTGCACCGACAATTTCGCCTACGCCGGGCCTCTGACCGAGGCCGTACTGCTCGGCACCATCGCCTCACGCTTCCCCGGCGCCTCCCTCAAGTGGGACGCCGCCGCCCTCCGGATCGCCAACCACAAGGCCGCCAACGCCCTTGTGCGCAAGGAATACCGGGACGGATGGAGGGTGTGAGCCGGGCTACGGCCGGGGCTCCGGCTACTCCCCGCCCTGCTCGCGGGCGCGATACTGGCCCGGGGTCATGCCGGTGTGACGTTTGAAGTCCTTGCTGAAGAAATAACGGTCGGAGAACCCGACCTGCGCGGCGATCTCCTTGATCTCATCGTCACTGCCGGCGAGCCGGCGCTTCGCCTGGCTGATGCGCTCCCGACGCAGCCAGTCGATCGGGCTCGTGCCGAAAGCGGCCCGGAAGACGCGTGTGAAATGCGTGGGGCTCAGACCGGCGAGCCTAGCCAGACCCTCGAGCGTATGCTTCTCAAAATAGAACAGCCGCATCCGCTCGACGACCTTGGCGAGCGCGGGAGGGACGTCGGGTGCGGCGTCGCCGGACCGGGCTCGGGCGGCGCAGACCACGGCAAGCAACCGGGCCACGACGGCATGGAGACGGGCCGGAGACTCGGGAGCACGGTCGGCCACGAGACGGAACGCCTCCTTGAACGCCGCGACCGCCTCCTTGCGGTCGACACCCGCGATGACCGGAGCGGCGCGGACCGACATGAGCTCGGACAGCTTCGCGAGCTGCGGACCTTCGGCACGGACCCACATCGCCTCCCAAGGGTCCGAAGGCTCCGCCCAATGCTCATGCGGATGGTGGCAGTTGAGCCACACGAAGTCGCCAGGCCTGATGGCGTGCGTCCGTCCTGCGACGCGCGTCCAAGCGCGGCCAGAGAGGCAGAGGATCAGCTCGTGACCCGGATAGCGGTCGCGACTGATGCGGTGGGAGGGCGAGGCCTGCAGGTGCCCCGCCCGTGGCACCGTGTAGAACACGTCCTGGTGGGCAGGTGCCGGCGTCGAGTGCAGCGACACCAGGAAACGCGTCTCAGGCCCCTTGGACATGGTTGGATACTACAACCGACTGCCGGACGTCCGCCATTTAAAAACCTCGGGCAGGAGGGATAATCCTCCCATGTCCCGGCTGACCCCGTCCGTGCCCCTCCTCTTCGCCGCCCTCGCCTGGGCGGCCGAGCCCGTGAGCTTCAGCCGCGACGTCCTGCCCATCCTTTCGGAGAACTGCCTCTCCTGTCACGGCCCGGACGAGTCGCACCGCAAGGGCGACCTCCGTCTCGACACCTTCGAAGGCGCCACCACGGAGAACGACGGCGTGCGTGCGGTCGTGCCCGGCGACCCTCGGCGCAGCGACCTCATCGCACGCATTGTCAGCCAGGACTCCGACGAGGTGATGCCGCCGCCGAAGTCGCACAAACCTCGGTTGAAGCCGGAGGAGGTCGACGTCCTCCGGCGCTGGATCGCCGAGGGCGCCAAATGGGGGAAGCACTGGGCCTTCGAGCCGCCGGTGAAGCGCCAGGTCGAAGGACATCCCGTCGACGCCTTCATCCGTGCCCGACTCGCCAAGGTGGGCCTGAAGCCTTCGCCGCAGGCGCCCGCTCATATGCTCGTGCGACGCGTGCACCTCGACCTCACCGGCCTGCCGCCCACCCCGGAAGAGGCTTCGGCCTTCCTCAACGACAAGGCGCCCGGAGCCTATGAGCGGATGGTCGATCGCGCCCTCGCCTCCCCGCATTACGGCGAGCGCCTGGCCATGTGGTGGCTCGACGCCGCGCGCTACGCCGACACCGACGGCTTCCAGTCCGACGCCACCCGCAACAACTGGCCCTGGCGCGACTGGGTCGTCGACGCCTTCAACCGCAACCTGCCTTACGACCGGTTCACCCTGGAGCAGTTCGCCGGCGACCTCCTCCCCGGCGCCACGCCCGAGCAGAAGCTCGCCACCGCCTTCCACCGGAACCACATGACCAACGGCGAGGGCGGCCGCGACCCCGAGGAGTCGCGCGTCGACTACGTCATCGACCGCGTGAACACCGTCGGCTCCACCTGGCTCGGACTCACCCTCGCCTGCTGCCAGTGCCATTCGCACAAATTCGACCCCGTCTCGCAGTCCGACTACTATTCGCTGACCGCTTTCTTCAACAGCATCGATGAGGACGGCAAGGCCGGCGGCGGAGCCAAGCCCTTCATGCCCTATCAGTCGCCCTTCGCGGCGCGTGCGCTCGACGAGGCCAAGTCGCTGATCGAGGCGGCCAAGCCCGCGGAAGCGGTGGCACGCAAGGCGGCCGAGACTCCCTTCGCGGACTGGCTCAAGCAGGCGACCGCGCGCGTCGCCGGCGGGCACGTCAGCTGGCGTCCCATCAAGGCCGAGACCTTGGAAACTGCCGAGGGCACCATCCTGACCCAGGAGCCCGACCTCGCCGTGCAGGCTTCCGGACCGCATCCCAATCAGGACGAATACCGCTTCATCACCACCCCGCGTGGCCGACGCATCGCGGGCCTGCGCCTCGAGGTGCTTCCCCACCCTTCGCACACCGAGGGCGCGCTCTCGCGCGGCAAGGACGGCGAGTTCCTGCTCACCGACCTCAAAGTCCAGGTCCGCACCCGCGGCAACTCACTCATCCGGGACATCGCCCTTGATTCCGCCGTCGCGGACGTCGGGGCCGACAAGAAGAAGAACGGCAACTATGGCGACGTGAAGGACACGCTCGACGACGACCCCCGCAACGGCTGGACCACCATCGGCGCCGACAAGAAGGCACCGCACACCGCCGTCTACCGATTGGCCGAGCCGCTGACCCTCGGAACCGACGAGGAGATGATCGTCGAGCTGCGCCAGCGCTCCACCCTCGGCGACCGCAACATCGGACGATTCCGCCTTTCCGTGACCGACGAAGCCGGACCCGCCGTGGCGTCCGTCGGCGTCACCCCGCTGGAGCGTCTCGCCAAGGCGACCGGAGCGACGGACCCGAAGCTCCGCGAGGACCTCTTCAGCCAGTTCCTGGCGGACCATCGCCCCTACCGCGAGGCGCGGGCGGCCTTGGACCGGGCGCAGAGGGACTTCGACGACATCAAGGCGCGGGCCGGCAAGGTGAACGTCATGGTGCTGGCGGAGCGCAAGCAGCCGCGTGACTCCTTCGTCCTCGTCCGAGGCGTCTGGGACAAGCATGGCGACAAGGTCGGCCCTGACGCGCCCGCGGCCGTGCTGCCCTGGCCTCAGCAACTGCCCAAGGACCGGGCCGGGCTCGCCCGTTGGATCACCGCGCCCGAGAACCCGCTGGCCGCCCGCGTCGCCGTGAACCACCTCTGGCAGCTCCTGTTCAGCAACGGCATCGTCCGCAGCGTCGAAGACTTCGGTCTGCAGGGTGAGCGCCCCAGCCATCCCGAGCTCCTCGACTGGCTGGCCGTCGACTTCCGAGAGAACGGCTGGGACGTCAAGCGGCTCCTCCGCCTGATCGTGACTAGCGAGACCTACCGTCAGGACTCTTCCGTCACCCCCGCTCTGCTCGCCAAGGATCCGGACAACCGGCTCCTCGCGCGCGGCTCACGGTACCGGATGCCCAGCTGGATGCTGCGCGACGCCGCCCTGCGCGCCTCCGGACTCCTGCATCCCGTCCTCGGCGGGCCGCCCGTGAGGCCGCACCAGCCCGACGGCGTGTGGGAGGAGCTCTTCATGGGCCGCTTCAAGTATGAGTCCAGCGAGGGTCCCGCCCAATATCGCCGCACCCTGTACGCCTTCTGGCGACGCTCCATCGCGCCGACCTTCCTCTTCGACACCGCGCAGCGTCGCACCTGCGAAGTCCGGCTGCCCCGGACCAACACCCCCCTGCAGGCCCTGACCCTGATGAACGACGCCACGTTCCTCGAGGCCTCGCAGGCCCTCGCGGCCGCCGCGCTCAAGGAGCGCGGCGATTCGACCCGCATCCAGTCCCTCTGCCGCAAGGTGCTCACGCGCGAGGTCGGCGACCGGGAAGCCGCGCTCATCGGCTCCACCCTCATGAAGGCCAGGGAAACCTACCGCAGCGACCCGGCCGCCGCCGTCAAGTTCCTCGACGTCGGCCAGCGCCGGATCCCGGCCGGCGTCGATCCCGCCGAACTCGCCGCCTGGACCCTGGTGGCGAGCCTCGTCCTCAACCTCGATGAGGCGATCACGCATGAGTGAAAGAAGCACGAGGGGGCACGTGGGCAAGGTGACACAGGGACAAGCGGACTAATTCATCTTCTTTCAGCCATCCGTCATCTGCCATCTCCTTACAATGTCCCCTCTCTCCCGACGTTCCTTCCTCGCCAGCAGCCTGACAGCGCTGGCGGCGCCGCGCCTGCTGGCGCAAGGCAAGCCCGAGCCCGCCCATCATGGCGCCGTGATCGGCCATGGCGCGTTCCGCTACCGCGTGGACAAGCTCTGGTGCCAGGCGGACCCCGCCGCACATGCTGTCAAGGACTGCCACGAAATGTGCCAGTCTTCCGACGGTCGCCTCTTCCTCATCACGAACCACCCCAAGCACGACGTCCTCGTCTTCGACACCGAAGGCAGAGTGCTGACCGTCTGGAGCCTCGGGCTGAAGACCGGACACGGACTCACGCTCGCCAAGGGCGCCGACGGCGTCGAACACGCCTACCTCACCGCGAATTCCGGTCGCATCGTGAAGTGCACCCTCGACGGCAGGCCCGTGCTCGAGCTGCCCGACCCGCGCAAATGCGGAGCCTACGGGGCGAACGAACCCTACAACCCGACCGAGGTCGCCGTGGATGCGAAGGGCGACATCCACGTGGCCGATGGCTACGGCTCGCAGTTCATCCTGCGCTTCGACCGGGACGGAAAGTACCTCGGTAAATTCGGCGGCAAGAGCACCCAGCCCACCAACCCCGGCAAGTTCATGCAGGCGCATGGCGTGGCGATCGACGACCGCGGACCGGAGCCCCTGCTCGTGTGCACCGAACGCGTCCGGAACGAATTCAACTGGTTCACCCTCGACGGAAAGCACGTCCGCGGCGTCTACCTCCCCGGCGCCTACGTCTCCCGTCCGGTCATCTCCGGCCGCCACCTCTATTCCGGCGTGTGCTTCGGAGCGAAGCCCGACGACCACCGCATGTGGCAGGGCCGCGGCTTCGTCACCATCCTCGACGACCGCGACCAGGTCGTCTCCAACCCCGGCGGACAGGAACCGAAATATGAGGACGGACGCCTCAAGCCCATGCTACAGGATCTCCCCGTCTTCAACAACTGCCACGACGTGTGCGTCCTGACCGATGGCGACCTCATCGTCTGCCAATGGAACAGCGGCTCCACCTATCCCATCCGCCTCCGTAAACTCTCCTGACCATGGACCCCTTCCGCCTCCACCGCCGTACGTTCGTCCAGCAGGCCGGCCTGTCCCTCGGGGCCATGGCCTTCGGCACCCTCGCCGCCCGCGCCGCGGCCGCGGCGCAGAAGCCCGGACTGCCCGCCCTGCCCCATCATGCCGCCAAGGCTAGGCGCGTCATCTTCCTGACCCAGTCCGGCGGGCCTTCCCAGATCGAGCTGTTCGACCACAAGCCCGGCCTGACCAAGTTCGCCGGTACCGAACTCCCCGAGTCCGTCCGACGCGGGCAGCGCCTGACCACGATGACCTCGAACCAGCGCCAGCTGATCAAGCCGGGCGCGACCCAGTTCGAGCGTTGCGGCAAGTCCGGCGCGACCATCGGCGAATGGCTGCCCCGTCTCCGGAAGATCGCGGACGACCTGTGCTTCATCAAGTCGATGCACACCGACCAGATCAACCATGCCCCGGCCATGACCCAGTTCCTCACCGGCAACCAGATTCCCGGCCGGCCGAGCATCGGCGCATGGGCCAGCTACGGACTGGGCAGCGAGAACAAGGACCTGCCCGACTACCTCGTCCTCCTCTCCCGCATGCAGCGGCCGAGCGACCAGCCCCTCTACGACCACTACTGGGGCAGCGGCTTCCTGCCTTCCAGTCATCAGGGCGTGAAGCTCCGCAGCGCCAAGGACCCCGTGCTCTACCTGCGCGATCCCGAGGGCCTGCCCCGTGGACTCCGACGCGAAATGCTGGACGGACTCGCCGAGCTGAACCGAGGCACCCTGGAGCGGACCGGCGACCCCGAGGTCGCGACCCGCATCCGACAGTATGAGATGGCTTTCCGCATGCAGGCCAGCGTGCCCGAGCTGACCGACCTCTCCGACGAGCCCGACGAAGTCTTCGAGCTCTACGGTCCCGATTCGCGACGCCCCGGCAGCTATGCCGCCAACTGCATCCTCGCCCGGCGCCTGATCGAGCGGGGCGTGCGCTTCGTGCAGCTCTTCCATCCCGACTGGGACCATCACAGCCGACTCACCTCATGGTGCACCGCCCGCTGCCGCGACACCGACCAGCCCAGCGCGGCGCTCGTCACAGACCTCAAGCGCCGCGGACTCCTCGACGACACCCTCGTCGTCTGGGGCGGGGAGTTCGGACGCGGCGTCGCCGGTCAAGGCAAGTGGGACAGCCCCGAGGCCGGGCGCGACCACCATCCCCGTTGCTTCACCATGTGGATGGCGGGCGGCGGCGTGAAGGCCGGCCACACCCACGGCTCGACGGACGACTTCAGCTACAACGTCGCGACCGATCCGGTGCACGTGCGAGACCTGCACGCCACCGTCCTGCACCTCCTCGGCGTCGACCATGAGCGCCTCACCTACCGCCACCAGGGCCTCGACTTCCGCCTCACCGGCGTCGAGCCGGCAAAGGTCGTCAAAGGATTGCTGGGATAGGCCCGGCCGGGCATTTGTACTTTATCCCCCCCGGCGCTGGCTTAGTTTGCCCGCAAGCCCATGCCCCTGCTGTCCCTGTTCCTTGCCGCTTCGACCGCGGCCCCTCTCCCTGACAAGGTGGACTTCAACCGCGACGTCCGCCCCATCCTCTCCGAGAACTGCTTCTACTGCCACGGACCTGACGCCAGCCACCGCAAGGCCAAGCTGCGTCTCGACCTGAGGGACGCGGCCCTCGCCAAGGAGGCTTTCGTCCCCGGGAAGGTCGAGGAGAGCGAACTCTCCCTGCGCCTGGACGCCGAGGACCCCGAGGAACGCATGCCTCCGGCTGATTCGCACAAGAAGCTCGATGACCGTCAGAAGGCCATCCTGCGCAAGTGGATCGCGCAAGGAGCCGAGTATCGCCAGCACTGGTCCTATGAGCCGCCCGTAAAGCCCGACGCGCCCGCCGGATCCGAGGGCGTCGACCACCTCGTCGAAGCCGGGCTGAAGCAGCTCGGACTGACGCCTGGCCCCGAGGCAGACCGCCGCACTCTGGCCCGCCGCCTGCATCTCGATCTTCTCGGACTGCCCCCCACGCCGGAAGAAGTGGACGCCTTCGTACAGGACGCCTCGCCCGACGCCTACGCCCGCCTCGTCGAGCGGCTGCTGGCCAGCCCCCACTACGGCGAACGCATGGCCGTGACCTGGCTCGACGTCGTGCGCTTCGCCGACACCATCGGCTATCACAGCGACACCCCGCGCAACGTCTGGCCTTACCGCGACTGGGTCATCCGCAGCTTCAACGACAACAAGCCCTTCGACCGTTTCACCCTCGAGCAGGTGGCGGGCGACCTCCTGCCGGACGGCGGCCGCGAGGCGCTCATCGGCTCCGGCTTCAATCGCCTCCTGCTCACCACCGAGGAGGGCGGCGCTCAGGCCAAGGACTACCAACAGCGCATGCTGACCGACCGCGTGCGCGCCGTCGGGGCCGCCTGGCTGGGCCAGACCACCGGCTGCGCCCAGTGCCACGACCACAAGTTCGACCCGATCTCCATGCGGGATTTCTACTCCCTCGGCGCGTTCTTCGCCGACGTGCACGAGCCGGACATCGGCAAGCGCGAGGAGGGCGTCCTGGTGTCCACGCCGGAGCAGGACGCCCGTCTGGCCGAGCTCGCCGCCGCCGTGACGCAGGCGCGTAAGAGGCTCGAGTCGGCCTACCCTTCCCTGACGGCGGCGATCCAGAGCTGGGAGAAGGATTTCACCGCACCGGAAACCCCGGCCAAGAAGGCCAAGGCCAAGCGCAAGGATCCCGACGCCAAGCTGGCCGCCCAGGCCGCGCCCATCCTGAAGAAGCCGGCGGACAAGCGGACCGCCGCCGACAAGGCCGTCCTACGCAACTACTACCTCTCCCTCCACCCCGAAGCCCTCAAGGCCGAGCGAAACGCAGTCGTCACGGCCCAGAAGTCCCATGACGCTTTCCGCGCCTCCATCCCCAAGACCCTGGTCACCACCAAAGCCGCGAAGACCCGGACCGTGCGCATCCTGCCTCGCGGCAACTGGATGGACGAGTCGGGCGAGATCGTGAAGGCCGCCCTACCCCACTACCTCCCCCAGCCGAAGTTCGAGGGTCGCGAACCTAACCGGCTCGACCTCGCGCAGTGGCTCGTCTCGCGCGAAAACCCCCTGACCGCGCGTGTGACCATGAACCGGCTCTGGATGCAGTTCTTCGGCACCGCGCTGAGCAAGAACCCCGGGGACCTCGGCGCCCAGGGAGAGCTCCCGCCCAACCTGCCGCTCCTCGACTGGCTCGCCGTCGAGTTCATGGACGGCAGCTGGGATCTGAAGCGCATGGTGCGCATCGTCGTGAACAGCCGCGCCTACCGTCGCGCCTCGACCGCGACGCCCGCGCAGCGCGAGGCCGACCCCTACAACCGCGCCCTGGCCCGCCAGACGCCCTTCCGTCTCGACGCCGAGTTCGTTCGCGACAACGCCCTCGCCGTGTCCGGGCTCCTCGTGCCGAAGGTCGGCGGCCCCAGCGTGAAGCCCTACCAGCCCGAACGCTACTGGGAGAACCTGAACTTCCCCGTGCGCGAATACATGCACGACCAGGGCGAAGCGCAGCACCGCCGCGGGCTCTATGTCTGGTGGCAGCGCACCTTCCTGCATCCCAGCCTCCTGGCGTTCGACGCGCCGAGCCGTGAGGAATCCTGCACGGAGCGCACCCGGTCGAACATCCCGCAGCAGGCCCTCGTGCTTCTGAACGACCCGACCTACGTCGAGGCCGCCCGTGCCTTCGGAGCGGCGGCCTCCGCCCAGGCCGGCGACGACGACGCGCGCCTGCGCTGGGCCTGGCGCCGCGCCCTCCAGCGCGAACCCGACGCCACCGAGCTCGGCACCTTGCGCAAGGTCCTGACCGACAGACGGGCCGCCTATCGCGCCGACCCTGAATCCGCGAAGAAACTCCTGCAGGTCGGACTGACTCCTGCGCCGAAAGAGAGCGACCCCGTCGAGCTCGCCGCCTGGACCCACGCCGCCCGCGTCCTCCTCAATCTCCACGAGACCGTCACCCGTGACTGACCTTCCGTCCGAGATCCTGTCCGCCGTCACCCGGCGCGCCTTCCTCGGACGCGCCACCCAGGGCGTCGGCGCGCTCGCGCTCGCCTCCCTGGCGGCGCGCGGCGCCGAAACCGGCGTCCTCGGCGCGACCCATCACAAGGCGAGGGCGAAGCGCGTCATCTGGCTCTCGATGGCCGGCGGACCCTCGCACCTCGAGACCTTCGACCCGAAACCGAAGCTGGCCGAGATGCACGGCCAGCCCATGCCCGAGAGCATGACCAAGGGCCAGCAGCTCGCCCAGCTCCAAGGCCAGCAGCTCAAGTGCTTCGCCCCTCAGCACAAGTTCTCCCGCTTCGGCCGGCAAGGCGCCGAGATCTGCGAACTTTTCCCGCACATCGGCTCCGTCCTCGGCGACATCGCCCTCGTACGGTCGATGACCACCGACGCGATCAACCACGACCCCGCGCACATGTTCATGAACACCGGGTCCCAGATCGCCGGACGCCCCTCGATGGGCTCCTGGGTGACCTACGGACTCGGCTCCGAGGCGCACGACCTGCCCGGCTTCGTCGTCCTGACCTCCCTCGGCAAGGGCGGGCAGAACCAGCCCATCGCCGCGCGCCAGTGGAGCAGCGGCTTCCTCCCCTCGCGCCACCAGGGCGTCCAGCTGCGCTCGAAGGGCGACCCGGTGCTCTACCTCGGCAGCCCGGCCGGCGTCACCCGGGATCTCCAGGGCGCGGACATCGCCGCCGTCGCCGAACTGAACCGGCGTCGCGATGGCCTCGTCGCCGACCCAGAGATCGCGACCCGCATCGCGCAATACGAGATGGCCTTCCGCATGCAGGCCGGCGTGCCCGGGCTCATGGACCTCAAGGATGAGGACGCGCGCACCCTTGAGCTCTACGGCTGCGTCCCCGGCGATGGCACCTTCGCCTCCAACTGCCTCCTCGCCCGCCGTCTCGCCGAACGCGGCGTGCGCTTCATCCAGCTCTATCACAAGGACTGGGACCACCACGGCGGCGTGAAGGACGGCGTCGCGCTCAAGGCGCAGGAGATCGACCGCGCCTGCATGGCGCTCATCACCGACCTGAAGCGACGGGGCATGCTGGACGAGACCCTCATCGTCTGGGCCGGCGAGTTCGGCCGCACGCCGATGTCCCAGGGCGGCAGCGGGCGCGACCATCACAACAAGGCCATGTCCGTGTGGCTGGCCGGCGGCGGCGTCCGTGGCGGGATCGTGCACGGCGAGACCGACGAACTCGGCTACGCCGCGATCAAGGACGTCTGCACCGTGCATGACCTGCACGCCACCATGCTGCGCTGCCTGGGCGTGGACCATGAACGCTTCACCTACAAGTTCCAGGGCCTCGACGCCAAGCTGACCGGCGTCGAGCCCGCGAAGCCCGTCGCCAGCATCCTCACGTGAGCCCGGAGGCGCACCATCGCACCCTCCGGCGTCGCGCTTTCCTCCGCGGCGCGGGTGGCGGCGTGGGCGCGGCCGCCCTAGCCTCCCTGCTGACCCGCGACGTCCGGGCCGCGCCGGGCGCGATCGGGCACCCGCACCATCCCGCCAAGGCGAAGCGTGTCATCTGGCTGACCATGGCGGGCGGCCCCTCGCAGCTCGAGCTCTTCGACCACAAGCCGAAGCTGGCCGAGATGCATGACCGGCCCATGCCCGAGAGCTTCACCCGCGGACAGCAGCTCGCGCAGCTCCAAGGCCAGAAGCTCCTCTGCCAGGGCCCCCAGTTCAAGTTCAGCCGCCACGGCCGGGCCGGCATGGAGCTGTCGGAGCTCCTGCCGCACATCGGCTCCGTGTGCGACGACATCTGTCTCGTACGGTCGATGACCACCGACGCGATCAACCACGACCCCGCGCACATGTTCATGAACACCGGGTCCCAGATCGCCGGGCGTCCCTCCATGGGCTCCTGGGTGACATACGGACTCGGCACCGAGGCCGAGGATCTTCCCGGCTTCGTCGTCCTCACCTCCACCGGCAAGGGACGGTCGCCCCAGCCCATCGCCGCCCGCCAGTGGAGCAGCGGCTTCCTGCCCTCGAGGCATCAGGGCGTGCAGCTGCGTTCTTCCGGCGACCCCGTGCTCTATCTCGGCAGCCCGGCGGGCGTAAGCCGAGACGCCCAGGGCGCGGACGTCGAGGCCGTCAACACGCTCAACCGCCGTCGCGCCGGCGTCGTCGACGACCCCGAGATCGCGACCCGCGTCTCCCAGTACGAGATGGCCTTCCGCATGCAGGCCAGCGTGCCGGAGCTCATGGACGTGCGCGGAGAAGATCCGAGGACCCTCGCGCTCTACGGCTGCGAGCCCGGCGACGGCTCATTCGCTTCCAACTGCCTCCTCGCCCGCCGTCTCGCCGAGCGAGGCGTGCGCTTCATCCAGCTCTATCACCGTGACTGGGACCACCACAGCCTCCTGAAGGAGGAATTGCCCTTGCGCGCCAAGGAGGTCGACCGCGCGTGCATGGCGCTGATCACCGATCTGAAGCGACTCGGCATGTTCGAAGACACCTTGATCGTGTGGTCCGGCGAGTTCGGCCGCACCCCCATGAAGCAGGGCAACAAGGGGCCCGTCGGACGCGACCATCACAACAAGGCCATGTCCGTCTGGCTGGCCGGGGCCGGCCTCAAGCGCGGCTTCCAGACCGGAGCCACCGACGAACTCGGCTACGCCGCCGTGGACGGCGTATCCACCGTCCACGACCTGCACGCCACCATGCTGCACCTGCTGGGGGTGGACCACGCCCGCTTCACCTACAAATTTCAGGGCCTGGACGCCAAACTGACCGGAGTGGAGCCCTGCCGGGTCCTTAAGGAGCTCCTAGCCTGAGCGGTCGTGACGCATTCGTGACAGTTCCTTCGGTTGACTCGTTCGGATGCCGGGGGTTGCCTGTCGGAGCCCCATGAGCCTGCTCCAAGCCGCCCTGCGCCGCCCCGTCACCGTCGTGGCGGCCGTCGTCGCCCTCGTGCTGACCTCCGTGGTCGCCGTCCGGCGCATGCCCAAGGACGTCTTCCCGCCCCTCAACGTCCCGACTGTCTACGTCGCGCAGCCCTACGGCGGCATGGACGCCGCGCAGATGGAAGGCTTCCTCACGTTCTTCTACGAGTACCACTTCCTCTACATCACCGGCATTGAGCACGTGGAGTCGCGCAACATCCAGGGCGCCGCGGTGATGAAGCTGCAGTTCCATCCCGGCACCGACATGGCGCAGGCCATGAGCGAGGTCGTGGGCTACGTGAACCGTTCCCGCGCGATGATGCCGCCCGGCACCGTGCCGCCCTTCATCATGCGCTTCGACGGCGGCAGCGTGGCCGTCGGACAGCTCGTCTTCACCAGCCCGACCCGCAGCGTTGCGCAGCGGCAGGACGTCGCGCTGAACACCGTCCGCCCCCTCTTCGCCACCCTGCCCGGCGTGTCGGCCCCGCCGCCCTTCGGCGGCAGCGCCCGCACCATCCTCGTGAACCTCGACCCTGACCGCCTGCGCAGCGTCGGCGTGACGCCCGAGGAGGTCGCGACCGCCCTGGCCGGCGCCAACACCATCGCCCCGACCGGCAACCTCGCGCAGGGCGACCTCAACCTGCAGGTGCCCATCAACGCCACGGTGAAGAGCATCCGGGAGCTTGAGACCGTGCCGATCAGGCCGGGCGCCGGCGCGGCCGTGCTCCTGCGCGACGTCGCCACCGTCGTCGACGGGGCCGACGTCGTGACCAGCCACGCCCTGGCCGACGGCCGTCGCACCGTCTACATCCCCGTGACCAAGCGCGCCGACGCCTCGACCCTCGACGTCGTCGGTCATGTGAAATCGAACCTCGCGCGCTTCCAGGCCGCCGTGCCCGAGGACGTCAAGGTCAGCTACGAGATGGACCAGAGCCCCGTCGTCCGTCGGGCCATCGACGACCTCCTGCTCGAGGCGATTCTCGGCGCCGTGCTGACCGGACTCATGGTGCTGGCCTTCCTACGCGACGTGCGCAGCACCCTAATCGTCGTCGTCAACATCCCCCTCGCGCTCCTGACCGCGGTGACCGGACTCTGGCTCTGCGGCCAGACCATCAACCTCATGACCTTGGGCGGACTCGCCCTCGCCGTCGGCATCCTCGTCGATGAGGCGACCGTGGCCATCGAGGCCGTACACCAGGAGCTGGCCAAGGGACTCCCGCCGCCCGTGGCCGTGCGCAACGCCGTGGCCGCGACCGCCGTGCCCCGTCTCCTAGCGATGCTGTGCGTCGTGGCCGTGTTCATCCCCTCCTTCTTCATGGAGGGAGCCGCGCGCGCCCTGTTCGTGCCCATCTCCCTCGCGGTCGGCTTCAGCATGGCGGCCTCCTACGTCCTTTCCTCGACCCTCCTGCCCGTCCTGGCCGCCTGGCTCCTGCCGCGCGGGGGCTCGCATGGCGACGCCGGCTTCATGGCGCCCTTGGCGGCCTTCTACCGCAGCCTCCTTGCGCCCGTCCTGCGCAGCCCCGGCATCGCCGCCCTCACCGGCATCGTCGCCGCAGCGGCCCTCGGCTGGTTCTTGGTGCCCGGACTCGGCAAGGACATCTTCCCCGCGGCCGACCATGGACAGCTGCAGGTTCGCCTGCGCGCCGCGCCCGGCACTCGTCTCGACGTGACCGAATCCATCGCCATCCGCGCGCTGGACCTCATCAAGGCCGAGCTCGGACCCGCCAACGTCGGCACCACCCTCGGGCTTGTCGGCGTCCATGCGCCGAACTATCCCGTGAACCTCGTGCACGCGTGGAACAGCGGCACCGACGAGGCGACCCTGCAGGTGCAGCTCAAGGAAGGCGCCAAAGCGGACCTCGCCGCCGCCAAGGAGCGCCTCCGCGCACGTTTCGCCAAGGAGCTGCCCGGCGTGCGCGCCTCCTTTGAGCCGGCCGACATCGTCAGCCGCGTGATGAGCTTCGGCGCGTCCACCCCGATCGAGATCGCCGTCAGCGGCCCAGGCCTCGCCGACAACCGCGCGCACGCCGAGAAAGTGCGCGGAGAGCTGGTCAAGATCCCTGAACTGCGCGACCTGCAGTTCGCCCAGACCCTCGACTACCCCGTCCTTGAAGTGAACATCGACCGCGAGAAGGCCGGACGCCTCGGCCTCCGTCACGCCGAGGCCGCGCGTTCCGTCGTCGCCGGGACCTTCTCCACCCGCTTCATCCTGTCCAACTACTGGGCCGACCCCAAGAGCGGCGTCGCCTACCAGGTCCAGGTGCAGGTGCCCGCCGCCGCCGTGAAGAGCGCCGAGGACATCGCCAACCTCCCCGTCGGTCCCGCCGGCGCCGACCGCGGCCCCGTCCTCCTGCGATCCGTCGCCACCCTCAAGCCTTCCACCGCCGTCGCGCAGTATGACCGCTACAACATGCAGCGCCTCGTCACCCTGACCGCGAACTTCCATGGATCCGACCTCGGCACCCTCGCGGAGAAGGTGGATGCCGCCGTCGCCGCCGCGGGCGCCCCGCCCGCCAAGGTGAAGGTCGATGTCCGCGGGCAGGTCGCGCCCATGCGCGAGCTGCTGGACGGACTTCGAACGGGGTTGATCGCCGCCCTCGCCGTCATCGCGCTCCTCCTCACCGCCTCCTTCCAGAACATTCGCGCCGCCGTAGCCGTGCTCGTGCCGATCCCCGCCGTCCTCGTGGGAGGCGCCGCTCTACTTCTGTTCACCGGATCGACCCTGAACATCGAGAGCTACATCGGCCTGATCATGGCCGTAGGCGTCTCCGTCGCCAACTGCATCCTCCTCGTCACCGCCGCCGAGGAGCATCGCAGGGCCGGACTCACCGCCGACGCCGCCGCCGAAGAGGCCGGGCGCTCCCGCCTGCGCGCCGTCCTGATGACCGCCGGCGCCATGCTCGCGGGCATGCTCCCCATGGCCCTCGGCCTGACCGAGGCGGGTGAGCAGACCGCACCCCTCGGACGCGCCGTCATCGGGGGTCTGCTCCTCGGCACCCCCGCCACGTTGCTCCTCGTGCCCGCCGCCTATGCGGCGCTGCACCGCGGACGCGCGGCCGTCTCACCTTCCCTCGATCCCGACGACCCTTCCAGCACCCACCATGCGCCCCATCAAGCGTGACCTGACGCTCCTCCTCGCCGTCCTGGCGTGCGCCGCCGACGCGGCCGAATTCAAGACGACCGCCCTCACCAAGGCGGACGTCACACGCAGCGTCGAGCTTCTCGGCGAAGTACGCCCGTACCGGCAGGTCACCTTGACCGCCAAGGTCGCCGGCCACGTGAAGGCCATCCGCGTCGAGATCGGCGACAAGGTAAAGGCCGGACAGGTCCTGGCCGAACTCGAGTCCCCCGAACTCTCCGCCGACCTCCTCCGAGCCCGGGCCGAATCCGCCCTCGCCGAGCGGGACGCCGCACGCGCCCGTGACGCCGCGAAGCAGGCGCCCGACCTCGTCGTCAAGCAGGCCCTCGATGCGGCCGAGTCCCGCGCCACCGCCGCCAAGGCCGAGACCGCACGCCTTGAGGCCCTCCTCGCCCACGCCCGCATCACCGCGCCCTTCGACGCCACCGTCACGAAGCGCTTCGTCGACGAAGGCGCCTTCGTGCCCGCGGCCACCGGCGCCGCGGCCGGACAGGCGTCCATCGTGACCCTGACCGACTCCGCCAAAGTGCGCGTGCAGGCCTCCGTCCCGGAGTATGAGTCGTCCCTCGTCGCCGTAGGACAGCCCTTCCTCATCGCCGTGGACACCGCGCGCACCAAGCCCGTCGCGGCCCGCCTGACCCGCCATTCCGAGGCCCTCGACCCCGCCAGCAAGACCCTGCTGGCCGAGGCCGAGGTCGCCAACGCCGACGGCGCCCTCAAGGCCGGCATGTTCGCCAAGGTGAAGCTCGGGGTCGAGACCCACGCCGGCGCCGCCGTCCTACCCCTCTCGGCCATCACCTTTGAGAAGACCACCGCCGTCGCCTTCGTCCTCCAGGACGGGAAGGCCCGCCGCCGCGTGCTCAAGCACGGCTTCAACGACGGGACGAACCTCGAAGTCCTCGAGGGAGTCACCGCAGCCGAGACCGTGATCGTGACCGCCGGCGCCGCCCTCGTCGACGGACAGCCCGTGACCATCGCCAAGTGATGCGCGCCCTCCTTTTCATCGCCTGCTTCGCCGCCTCGCTCCGCGCGGAGAGGATCGACCTGCCCGCCGTCCTGCGGCTGGCCGGAGCCGATTCTGTCGAAGTGCGCATCGCGCAGGAACGCCTAGCCGAGGCCCGGGCGCGCGAGGACGGCACCCTGTGGCAGATGTTCCCTGTCATCGCGCCTGGCATCACCTACCGCAACCATTCCGGACAGCTGCAGGACATCGTCGGTAACGTCACCGACATCACCAAGAACTCTTTCGGCGCCGGAGCGACCCTCCAGCTCTCGCTTGAGATCGGAGAATCCACCTACCGTCGCCTCGCGGCCAAGCAGGTGACCCTCGCGGCCGAGCACCGCCTCGAATCGGAGCGTCGCCGCATCCTCCTGGCCGCTTCCGAGGCCTATTTCGAACTCTGCGCCGCCCAGGCCGAGGCGGACCTCCTGAATGAAGCCGTCGGACTTGCAGGCGACCTTCATCATCAGGTCAAGGCAGCCGTCGCGGCCGGCCTCGCCTCGAAGGGCGACGAGCACCGCGCCTTCGCGCAGGTCACGCGTGCCGAAGTCCGCCGCCAGAAGGCCTATGAGGCACGCCGTGCCGCGGCGGCCCGACTCGCCGAAGTCGTACGCCTGCCCTTGCAGGAAGACCTGATCCCCGCCGACCGACGTCCCGTCGCGATCAACGTTCCCGGCACCGGACTGGCCGTCAAACTCGACGCACTCGTGCAGACCGCGCTGGCGAAACGTCCGGAGATCGCCGAGGCCGAGCGCCTGGACCATGCCGCGCAGGAGAACCTCGCGGGCGCCAAGTACGCCCCACTCTGGCCGACCCTCGGCGCGCAGGTCTTCGGCGGCGGGCTGGGCGGAAGCCCGAGCTCGGCCCGGCAGGACTGGGGACGCAGCACCGACACGCAGGTCACCCTCTTCTGGCGCATCGGCGCCGGCGGCCTCCTGGACTCCTCGCGCGTGCGGGCGGCGGAAGCCGCGGCCGCGCAGGGCAAGCTGGGCATCGAACGCATCCGTGACGCCGTCACCCGCGAAGTCGTGGAGGCCCATGCCTCCGTGCATGCCACTTCGGCGGCCGTACGGGCGGCCGAGGTCGGACTCAAGTCCGCGGAAGAAGGCCTGAAACTGTCGACCCAGCGGCGTGATTTCGCCGTGGGCGCCGTCCTGGAGACCCTGCAGTCCCAGCAGGACGCCGTGCAGGCCCGACTGGAGGCCGTGCGCACCATCGCCGACCTCAACAAGGCGCGCCACCGACTGAAAGCGGCCGTCGGAGAGTGAGGCGGCCGAGGTAGCGGTTGCCAATCCGCCCCGTCGGGGCCATGGATGGCCCACCCCCATGATTCGCCGCGCCCTCCCCCTGATCGGGCTCGCCGCCGCACTCTGCGCCGCCGACCGCCCCCTCAATGTCCTCTTCTTCGCCGTGGACGACCTTCGCCCCGAGGCGCTGGCCTCCGGCTCCGACGTCATCCGCACGCCCAACCTCGACCGCATCGCCGCCCGAGGCACGACCTTCGATCGGGCCTACTGCCAGCAGGCCGTCTGCAGTCCCTCGCGTTCGTCCCTGATGACCGGACGACGTCCCGACGCGACCCGCGTCTGGGACCTCGAGACCCATTTCCGCACCGCCCTGCCCGACGCCGTGACCATCGGGCAGCACTTCAAGAACAACGGTTACTTCGTGCAGGGGATGGGCAAGATCTTCCACAACGGCTTCGACGACGCGCCCACCTGGTCGACCCCTTGGCAGACGCCGAAGGCGGCCCAGTACGCCTCGCCCGAGGGCGTGAAGGCGGCCCAGGACCCGAAGAACAAGGACGGCAAGGGACGCGCCCGTGGCCCGGCCGTGGAGTCGGCCGACGTGCCGGACGACACCTACACCGACGGAAAGACCGCGCGCCTCGCGGTCGAGACGCTCGCCGCGCTGAAGAAGAAAGGGCAGCCCTTCTTCCTCGCCGTGGGCATGGCCAAGCCTCACCTGCCTTTCGTCGCGCCCAAGAAGTACTGGGATCTCTACGACCCCGCGAAGATCTACGTCCCTGAGTTCAGGCAGCTGCCCAAGGACGCGCCCGGTTTCGTCGGCCACACCAACGGAGAGCTCCGCACCTATTCTGACATACCCAAGTCCGGACCCATCTCCGACGAGCTCGGTCGCCGCCTGCGACACGGCTACTACGCCGCGGCCAGCTACATGGACGCCCAGGTCGGCCTGGTGCTCGACGCCCTCGAAAAGGAAGGCCTCGCCGGGAACACCGTCGTCGTCCTCTGGGGCGATCACGGCTGGCAGCTCGGCGAGCACGGACTGTGGCACAAGCACACCAACTTCGAACTCGCCGCACGCGCCCCCCTGCTGATCAGCGTGCCCGGACAGAAGGCCGCCGGAAGACGCAGCCTCTCCCTCGCGGAGTTCATCGACATCTACCCCACCCTTGCGGACGTCTGCGGACTGCCCAGGCCCAAGGACGTCGAAGGCGTCAGCCTGCGCCCCGTGCTGGACGACGCGGCCGCCTCGGTCCGTCCGGTCGCCATCAGCCAGTACCCTCGCCAAGACGCCGGCAAATCGCTCATGGGCTACAGCATCCGAGACGACCGCTGGCGCCTCACCCTCTGGCGCGACCGCGCGACCAACGGCATTCACGCCACGGAGCTCTACGACGAAGCCAACGACCCGCACGAGACCGTGAACGTCGCCGGTCGACCCGAGCATGCCGAAGTCATCGCCAAGCTGTCCAAGTTCCTCCCGCCCCCCATCGCCCCCGGACCGACCCAGGGCGCGGCCAAGGGGAAAGGCGGCAAGAAGAAGGCCGACCCCAAGGCCGCCAGCCGCGACCGCGGCGCCATGTTCGACGGGCGCGACGCCAACAAGGACGGTAAGCTCGACCGCGCGGAGTTCATGCGCAACCAGCGCGAGCCCGAGCAGGCCGCCCAGAACTTCATCAAGTTCGACAAGGACAAGAGCGGGGACGTGAGCCGCGACGAGTACGTCAACCAGGGTCGCTGATAATCGAGCGGAATTGGAGGAGGCGACCCGGCGGGCCGGCCCCCTAATCTGTTGCACTCAGGCGGGGGCAGCCTATCCGTGACTGACCCCCTCGACCCATGCGACTCGCCCTTGCCTGCCTCATGCTGTCACTCTGCGCTTCGTCCCTGACGGCGCAGGACGGCTTCCGCCCCCTCTTCAACGGCAAGGACCTGACCGGCTGGGACGGCAATCCCGAGCTGTGGAGCGTCGAGGACGGCTCCATCACCGGCCGGACCAAGGGCCCCGACCACCTCGCCTTCAACCAGTTCATCATCTGGCGGGGCGGCGTCCTGAAGAACTTCGAGCTGCGCGCCAAGGTCAAGTGCTCCGCCAGCAACTCCGGCATCCAATACCGCAGCAAGGAACTTCCCGAGGCCGGCAAGTGGGTCATCGCCGGCTACCAGTGCGACATCCACGCCAACGCGCCTTATAACGGCATGGTCTACGACGAGCGCGGCCGCGGCATCCTCGTCCAGAACGGGCAGACCGTGATTGTCGATGACAAGGGCGGCAAGTGGCTGGCCGCTGAGCGCGACCCCGTGAAGGTCGACTTCACCGAGTGGCACGAGTACACCGTGATCGCCCGGGGCAACCGCCTCGTCCACAAAGTCGACGGCAAGGTCACCATCGAACTGACCGACCACGACGCCAAGGAGCGCGACCTCGAAGGACTCCTCGCCTTCCAGGTGCACAAGGGTCCGGCCATGGTCGTGCAGATCAAGGACGTGATGCTCAAGGAGCTGCCCGATGAACCCTTGGTCACCCTCGACAAGAGCCCCATCCCGAGCGACGCCCAACGCATCGAGAACCCGGCCGCGAAAGCGAAGGCCAAGGCCGCGGCTCCGAAGGGACCTGCGCCCAAGACCCCTGCGAAGAAGGCGCCGGCCAAGAAGGCCTCGCGTCCTGCCGCCGTCGGCCCCGTCGTGGGCCAGAACCGCGCCACCCCGGTCAACCTCATCAAGGCGCCCGCCGGCTTCAAGGTGGAGCTGCTCTATTCCGTCCCCGGCGGAGACCAGGGCTCATGGGTCGCCCTCTGCGCCGACGACAAGGGCCGGATCTACGCCAGCGACCAGTACGGCGCCCTCTACCGTTTCGACGCGCCGGCCCCCGGCAGGCCCCTGGCCCCCTCCGCCGTGAAGAAGATGCCGGCGCAGATCCGCGCCATCAACGGCATGACCTGGGCGTTCGGGGCCCTCTACGTCGGCGTCAATGACTACGAGCGGAAGATCCCCAGCGGGCTGTACCGCATCAGCGACGCCGACGGCGACGACCTCCCCGAGAAGGTCGAGCTCCTGCGCGGCATCGAATCAGGCGGCGACCACGGCGTACACAAGGTCCTGCTCACGCCGGACGGAGAGGGCTTCTACCTCATCTGCGGCAACAACGCCGTGAAGACCGAGACCGCGTCGACCTCCCCCGTCGCTCCGCTCTGGGGCGACGACCACCTCCTGCCCCGCATGCCGGACGGACGCGGACACAACCGCCACGTGATCGCGCCGGGGGGCATCGTGTACCGCGTGAGCAAGGACGGCAAAACCTTCGAGACCTTCGCCAGCGGCTTCCGCAACATCTACGGCGGCGCCCTCAACCGGGCCGGCGACCTGTTCACGTACGACGCGGACATGGAGTATGACTTCAACACGCCGTGGTACCGACCCACCCGCGTGAACCACGTCGTCAGCGGGGGCGAATACGGCTGGCGCAACGGCGCGGGCAAGTATCCGGAATTCTACCCCGACAGCCTGCCCGGCACGGTCAACATCGGCCCCGGCTCGCCCACCGGCATCGCCTTCGGCTACGGCGCCAAGTTCCCGGCCAAATATCAGGACGCCCTCTACATCCTGGACTGGAGCTGGGGCAAGATCTACGCCGTGCACCTCCGGCCCGACGGAGCCACCTATGCCGGCACCAAGGAGGAGTTCGTGACCGGCGCGCCCCTGCCCGTGACCGACGTCATGATCCATCCCGGCGACGGTGCGATGTACTTCGCCATCGGTGGCCGCCGCGTACAGTCGGGCCTCTATCGCGTGACCTATGCCGGCAAGGAACCGACCGCCGCCGTCAAGGTCGACGCGCCGACGCCCGCCGCCTCAGTCCTCGCCCGCAAGGCCCTCGAACGTTTCCACGGCAAGCAGGACCCGAAGGCGATCGACGCTGCCTGGCCGCACCTCTCGTCACCCGACCGGTGGCTGCGCAGCGCCGCGCGCGTCGTCCTGGAACACCAGCCTCACGACTCCTGGACCGATCGCGCCCTCGGAGAGAAGGACGTGACCGCCCGCTTGGAGGCGCTCCTTGCGCTCACCCGCCAAGGCCTCCCCTGCCCTTACCACACCGAAAAGGCTGCCAGGCCTGACCCGCGCACCGGCGTCCCCCTGAACAAGGCCGACCCCACCCCGGCCCAGGCCGCCCTGCGTGATCGCGTGCTCGGCGTGCTCCTCGCGACCGACTTCGCCGCCCTGACCCGCGAGCAGAAGATCCTGCACGCCCGCGTCGCCCAGCTGGCGCTGCATCGGGGCGGGGATCCGGACGCCGCCCTCGCGGCCAAGGTCGCCGCGCAGTACGACGCCGCCTACCCCGACTCAGCCTTCGAGGTGAACTGGCTGCTGACCGAGACCCTCTCGCACCTCCAGTCCTCGAAGCTCGCCGGCAAGGCCATGGCCCTCGTGGCCAAGTATGGCAGCCAGGAACCGGAAATGGAGATCATGCGCAGCCTGCGCATGCTGAAGTCCGGCTGGACGCCCGAACTGCGCGAGGCCCAGCTCAACTGGTTCGTCAAGGCCGCCAGCTACCGCGGCGGCTCGAGCTTCACCAAGTTCGTCGAGTTCATCCGCAACGACTCCCTCGCGACCTTCACCCCCGAGGAGAACGCCCGCCACGAGAAGCTCGTCGCCCTGGCCAAGAACCCGCCCGTGAAATCCGCGTACGAGAACGTCGGCGCAATCTTCGCCGGACGCACCCCGAAGAACTGGACCCTCGAGGAGCTCAGCGCGGCCGCGGCTGGCGGACTCAAGGGGCGCGACTTCGAGACCGGACGTCGCATGTTCACCGCCGCAGCCTGCTACACCTGCCACCGTTTCGGCAACGCCGGGGGCATGAACGGCCCCGACCTCACGGGCGCGGGCGGACGCTACAGCCCGCACGACCTCCTCGACCAGATCATCAACCCCAGCAAGGAGATCAACGAGCAGTTCGCCCCGGTCGTCGTGACCAAGGAGGACGGAACGACCGTGACCGGCGTGATCGTGAACCTCAACGGCGACACCGTGCAGATCAACACCGACCTCACCGACCCCGACCAGCGCGTCGGCGTCGACCGCAAGCAGGTGAAGAGCATCGAGGTCTCCAAGGTCTCGCCCATGCCCCCGATGCTCCTGAGCATGCTCACCAAGGAGGAGATCCTCGACCTGCTCGCCTTCGCCCTCAGCGGCGGCAACGCCGAAGGGCCCGCGTTCAAGAAGTGAACGCGGCGCCCCTCCCGGGCGGACCTCCCCTCAGAGCGAAGGCCCGAGGTCGGCGATCCTGACCGACCGCATCCGGCCGACGTGCGACTGATCGGACCCTCGGCTGTTGGAGCCGACGAGCAGGTTGCCGTCCGGACCTTCCTCGACCCCCAAGGATGCGTCGAAGTGCCACCTGCCCGTGATTCGGAAATCGCGGTCCGCGCGCAGCAGCACCTTCGGTTCACCGTAGCAGCCGAACCACCACGAACCATGGGCCCAGGCGACAGTCTGAATCCCCATCAACGTGGGGCCCGAGGCGAGCACGTGCCTTCGCTTGAACCGCAGGCCGACGTCATACTCGTAGACGTAGTTCTCGGGCACGTCCGGAGGCAGACCGCCCACCACGAAGAAGCTGCCGTCCCGGTGCGCGATACCGCCCGCCCCGTGCACCGCCTCGGGCGCCGGATGCCGTGAGATCAGCCGCAGCGTGGTCGCGTCATGCACGTGGATCCAACTGTCGGCCCGGCCCGCCGGCCGGTTGAACTCCCCGAGATTGACCGCCACGTACACCCTTCCGCCCGCCAGGCACAAGTCGCCTTGGTGGGAGGGAGCGGGCGCGCTCACGAGGACGCGACCGGTCCGGTCCGTCCGCACGAGGGTGTCCGTCCAACTCCAGTAGACCGATGCCCCGTCCGTGCACAACCCCTGGAGATGGCGCGGATAGGACCCCGCACAGACCACCTCGGGCCCCGTATTCGCGGCGCAGCCGGAAAGGAGTGCGGAAACGAGCAGGAGGACGGAGCGGGGCATGACGCAAGCCTGACCCGTCGGTCACCCGCCGCAAATGTTTAGGATTCATCGGTTGCCCCCGGGCGACGACCTTCCTAACAAGACGGCACCCCATGAAGCAGCTCTTCATCCTCCTGGCGGTCGCGCTCAGCCTCGCCGTACCCGCCCAGACCAAGAAAGCCGCAAAGAAGTCCGGCAGCTACCCGCCCGTCATCGAGGGGACCAAGGTCGAGACCTACCGCAAAGTCGGGGAGACCGAGCTCAAGGTCTGGATCTTCGATTCCAGACAGAAGATGACGGACAAGCCCCTGCCGGCCATCGTGTTCTTCTTCGGCGGCGGCTGGACTTCCGGCTCGCCCACGCAGTTCGAGGGACAGAGCCGCCACCTCGCCGCGCGCGGCATGGTCGCCATCGTCGCCGACTACCGCGTCAAGTCGCGTCAGGACGCCAAACCCGCCGACTGCGTGTCGGACGCCAAGGCCTGCGTGCGCTGGGTGCGCGCCAACGCCGGGCGACTCGGCATCGATCCCTCGCGCATCGCGGCCGGCGGCGGCTCCGCGGGGGGGCATCTCGCCGCGGCGGTCGCAACCCTGCCAGGGTTGGACACGGCCACGGACGACAAGAACGTCTCGTGCGTCCCGGACGCCCTCGTGCTGTTCAATCCGGGCACCGTCATGGCGCCCTTCCCCGGCCTCGACCTCAAAGGCTTCGGCGCCGGCCTCGACAAGGCGCGCTTCGGCTGCGAGCCCGTGGAGATCTCGCCCCTCCATCACGTCAAGAAAGGCGCCCCTCCGACCATCATCTTCCACGGGAAGGCCGACACGACGGTGCCTTACACGACCGTGGAGAAGTTCGCCGAGGTGATGAAGTCCGTCGGCAGCCGCTGCGAGCTGGTCGGCTTCGAAGGGCAACCGCACGGCTTCTTCAACAAGACGAAGTATGACGAGACGCTGGCGGCCACGGACGCCTTCCTGACCTCCCTCGGCTACATCGCTCCCAAGACCCGCTGAAATGCGCCTCTGCGCCGCCGCCCTCCTCTTCCTGCTGACCGCCGCCGGACTGGCCGCCCGTCAGCCCAACGTCATCGTCCTGCTGGCCGACGACGCCGGCTGGGGCGACTATTCGCACAACGGCAACCGCCAGCTTTCCACCCCGAACATCGACTCGCTGGCGAAGGACGGGGCGCGCTTCGACCGCTTCTTCGTGCAGCCCGTCTGTTCGCCGACGCGCGCCGAGTTCCTCACCGGACGCTGGCATCGTCGGCTCGGCGTCTACGGCGTGTCCACGGGCCAGGAGCGCCTTAACCCCGGTGAGAAGACCGTGGCGGACGCCCTCAAGGCCGCCGGATACGTCACCGGCATCTTCGGCAAGTGGCACAACGGCAGCCAGTGGCCCTACCATCCCCTTGCGCGCGGCTTCGACACCTTCACCGGCTACACCTCCGGCCACTGGGGCGAGTACTTCGACGCGCCCCTTGAACGCAACGGGGTCATGGAGAAGTCGAAGGGCTACATCGTGGACGTCCTCACCGATCGCGCCATCCAGTTCATCGAACGCAACCGGGAGCGCCCCTTCCTCTGCTACGTGCCCTTCACCATCCCGCATTCGCCGTGGTCCGTGCCCGCCAAGCACTGGGACAAGTTCAAGGACCTTGCGCTCACCCAGCGTGCGACGAACGCCGCCGCTGAGATCGAGCCTCAGACCCGCTGCGTGATGGCCATGATGGAGAACCTGGACGGCAACATCGGACGGATCCTCGCCAAGCTCGGCGAGCTCGGGCTCGAACGCGACACCATCGTGGTCTACTTCTCCGACAACGGGCCCAACGGGCACCGCTGGACGGACGGCATGAAGGGGGTCAAGGGGACCACCGATGAAGGCGGCGTGCGCTCGCCGCTGCTCGTGCGCTGGCCCGGACGCATCGAGGCCGGCGCGCAGGTCGACCGCATCGCCGGCGCCGTGGACCTCTGCCCGACCCTCCTCGCCCTCACCGGCGTCCAGCGTGCCGGCGACCGCCCCTTCGACGGACGTGACCTTTCCCCGCTGCTGCTGCGCGGCAAGGACGCCGACTGGGCGCCTCGCCTGATCTTCAACACGTGGGCCGACCGCGTCAGCGTGCGCTCGCAGACCCATCGCCTTGACGCAGAAGGCAACCTCTTCGACATGGTCGCCGACCCCGGACAGACCAAGCCCGTGCAGGACGCCCAGCCGGCGGTCGCCGCCGAGCTCCGCACCGCCGCCGAATCATGGCGCAAGGACGTCGGGATGGCCCCGGCTCAGCCCAAGGGCAAAGGCAAGGCCAAGGGCGGCCCCGGCAACGCCGTCGATCCGCGTCCGATCCAAGTGGGATACCGGGAGTTCCCCATCACAATGCTCCCGGCTCGTGACGGCACACCCAAGGGCGGACTTGAACGCAGTTCACGCGCACCCAACTCGTCTTATTTCGTCAAATGGACCACCCAGGAGGCCCACCCGTCCTGGAACATCGAGGTCGTGAACGACGGACGTTATGAGGTCTGGATCGACTACGCCTGCCCTCCCGCCGACGCCGGCTCCATGGTCGAGGTGCGCTTCGGCGGATCCGCCCTGCGTGCCCGGATCGCCGAAGGCTGGTACCCTCCCCTGCTCGAGCAGGACGTCTTCCCCCGCAACAACGGCGAATCGGTCATGCGTGAGTTCAAGTCCGTCCGCCTCGGCGACATCGATTTGGCCGAGGGAGCCGGCGAGCTGACGATCCGGGCGGTGGAGATGCCGGGCAAGACCGTGATGGAACTGCGGCGGATCACCCTCATCCTGAAGTGAGAGCCCTCGCGGTCCTGCTGCTGTGCTCCGCACTGCGGGCCGAAGATCCGGAGATCGCACTCAGCGTCGTCTCCGAGGGCTTTGACGGCGTCACCTGCTGGGTGCACGCCCGGCCAGGCTTCCTGCACGGAACGGAGCGGACGGCGGTCATCACCCTGCAGAAACTCACCCTCAAGGGCAGCGACCTCTTCGGTCCGATCTCCGAGTTCCGCTCCGAAGACCGCGGCAGGACCTGGTCGACCCCGACCATCCACGAGAAGACCCTCGGACACCGGACGGAAGGCGACGTCACCGTCACCCCCTGCGATTTCTGGCCAAAGTGGCACGCCAAGTCCGGCAAGCTGCTCGGCACCGGCCACGATGCCCGATACAAGGATGGCAAGGTGATGCCTAACCGGCCGCGGTCCACCGTCTACTCCGTCTACGACCCGGCCAGCCGGAGCTGGAGCCGTTACGACACCCTCGCGATGCCCGACCCCGTCCGCTTCCACAGCTCCGGCGCGGGCTGCACGCAGCGCGTCGACCTGCCGGACGGCGACATCCTGCTGCCGATCTACTTCGCGCCCAAGGGCGAGAAGGAATACCGGGTCTGCGTCGTCCGCTGCGCCTTCGACGGAAGCCGCCTGACCTTGCGCAGCATCGGGTCCGAAATCCGCATCCCCGGCGCCCGCGGGGCCGGCGAGCCTTCCCTCGCCGTCGTCGGAGGAAAGTACTACCTGACCCTGCGGCACGACCTCGCCGCTTACGTGGCCGTAAGCGACGACGGACTGGATTTCTCGACTCCCAGGAAGTGGACCTTCGACGACGGGTCCGACCTCGGCAGCTACAACACGCAGGCCCACTGGGTGACCCACCTCGACCGCCTGTTCCTCGTCTACACCCGGCGCGGCGCTAACAACGACCATGTGTTCCGGCATCGTGCGCCGCTGTTCATCGCCGAGGTCGACCGGTCGGCGCTGCAGGTGAAGCGTGCCACCGAGCGCGTGCTGGTGCCCGAACGTGGTGCGCGACTCGGCAATTTCGGCGTCGGCGAGGCGGGCCCGGCCGAGACCTGGGTGACCGTCACGGAATGGATGCAGACCCTTCCGCCTAACCCGTACGATCACACCAAGTGCACCGCGCGGGGCTCGAACAACGCGGTGTTCATCGCCAGGCTCACCTGGAACGAGCCCGACCCGAACTGGATCAACCGGTGAGATTGACCGCCGCCCACCTCCTGCTCGCCACCTGCCTCCTCGGCGCGGACGGACCGTTCGCCGACAATGAGAAGGTGCTGGAAACGGCCAAGACCTTCAAAGGACGCGGCGTGCAGGCCGACGACACCCCGCCCTCCTCTCCGCAGGATTCCCTCAGGCGCTTCACCCTGCGTCCAGGACTGACGATCGACCTCATGGCGCACGAGCCGGCCCTCACGCAGCCCATCCACGGCAGCTGGGACTCCCAGGGGCGGATGTGGATCGTGCAGTTCCGCCAATATCCCTTCCCCGCCGGCCTAAAGATCGTCGCCTACGACCAGCATCTCCGCGCCCAGTTCGACAAGGTGCCCGCCCCCCCGCCCCTCGGGGAGAAAGGCGCCGACATCGTCAGCGTGCTCGAGGACACCGACGGAGACGGCGTTTTCGACCGGCAGACCGACGCCCTCAAGGGCCTGAACATCGTCACGGCCGCCGTGGCCGGCGCGGGACGCCTCTGGGTGCTCAACCCACCCTATCTGCTCAGCTATGCGATGAGGGACGGACTGCCCTCGGGCAATCCCCGCGTCGAACTCTCCGGCTTCGGCCTTGAGGACACCCACAGCACCGCGACCAACCTCCAATGGAACGTCGACGGCTGGCTCTACGGCGTGAACGGCAGCACCACCACGGGGGACGTCGGCGTGCCGGGCGGGGTGCGCACGAAATGGAGCGGGCAATGCGTCTGGCGCTTCCATCCCGTTCGCAGAAAGTTCGAGATCTACGCCGAGGGCGGCGGCAACACCTACAGCCTGGACATCGACGCCAAGGGCCGCGTGTTCACCGGAACCAACTACGGTGCGACGCGGGGCATGCACTACGAGCTGGGCTCCTACGGCGTGAAGAACTGGGGTAAGCACGGCCCCCTCACCAATCCCTTCGCCTACGGATGGTTCGAGCACATGCGCAGCGAGGGGGAGGAGCGGCGCTTCCCGCAGGCCTTCGCCATCTACGAAGGCGGACTGCTCGGCGAAGATTACGCGGGCAAGGTCATCGCGCCCAACTCCCTCGCCAACAAATCCTACCTCAGCCGTCTGATTCCCGTCGGGTCGACCTTCCGCACGGTCGACGAGCAGGATCTCGTCGCCAGCCCCGACCGCTGGTTCCGTCCGGTCTGGACGGCCGTCGGGCCCGACGGCGGCGTCTACATGGCGGACTGGTATGACACCCGACTCAGCCACGTGAACCCCGTCGACGACTGGGACAAGGCGCGCGGGCGGCTCTATCGCATGCGTCCGGCGGGCAAGGCGCCCGGGCTGAAGCCGTTCGACCTTTCCTCGGCCGGCACGGATCGCCTCCTGGAACTGCTCGACCATCCCAACGAGTGGTTCCGCAAGCAGGCGGTCCTCGAGATCGGCTGGCGTGGCCTCAAGGACGCCGTGCCGGGACTCAGACGCATGCTCGCAGGCCCCCGGGCGCTGGAGGCCCTCTGGGCGCTGGACCTGCTGGAATCCGCCGGCGATCCGCCGGTCATCCATGCGGATCCCTACGTTCGCCGCTGGGCCTGGAAGATGATCGCCGAGCGAGGGGCCGAGCCTTCGGCCGAGGCCGTCGCTGCGGCCACCACCGAAAGCCATCCCGAAGTCTGCATGCAGATCCTGGCCGCGGCGAAGCGCATTCGCTCCGACGGCCTCGCCCTGCTCAACGCCGCCCTCGCGACCCAGGACGAATCCGGGCGCATCCCGCTGATGGCCTGGTGGGCGATGGAATCCGCCCTCGATGAAGCGTCGGGGCTTGAGCGCGTGCACGTCATGCTGCGTGACGCGCGCTTCGCCGGCAGCGCGCTTTTCCGGGACCACCTCGCCGCCCGCCTCGGCCGACGCCTGGCCACCGGAACAGGAACCGCCAAGCTCGCCGCCCTTGATCGCATGACAGCCGATTGCGCCGACAAGGTCGCCGTCGGGCGGCTGATCGAAGGCGCGCTCTCGGCCTTTGATTCAGGAGAGCTTCCGGAGATGCCCGCCGGGCTTGCGGCGGCCGTGCGCGCCCGCCTGGAGGCCTCGGGAACGGCCCCCTTCTCCTTGGCTGACCTGCGCAACGGTGACGCCAAGGCCCTGGCGACGGCCGTGGCGGCGATCGGTGACAAGAAACTGCCCGTCATCCGAAGGACTCAGGCGGCCGACGCGCTTTCGAGGGCCGGCCGCGCGGAGGCGCTGCCGTCCCTGCTCAAGATCCTCGGCGAGACGGCGACGAGCCCCGGCAAGCGCGCCTTCACCCAGGCGGCCGTGAGGTTCGACGATCCGCGCGTCCCGGAGACCATCCTGGGCAATTATGAACGCTGCTTCGCGGCCGACCTCGCCCTGCGGGAGGAGACCTTGCGCGCCTTGGCAGCCAGACGTCACTGGGCCCTGCGCCTCGTCGAGGCCGTCGACGCCGGCAAGGTCATGGCGGCCCATGTCTCGGCCGACAACGCACGCTTGATCGCAGGACACGGTGAGCCGAGCCTGACACAGGCCGTCGAGCGACTCTGGAAGCATCTGCTCAACATCGGCGTCACGCCCGAGAAGGACCGAGAAGTCACCCGCCTGCGCGCCGTCGCACGGGCCGGCGACGGCGATGCCGAGAAGGGCCGCGCGATCTTCACCGCCCGTTGCGGAGCCTGTCACGCCCTCAAGGGCGAGGGCGGAGCCGTCGGACCCGACCTCACCGGCTACGAGCGTACCAACCTCGACTTCTGGGTCATGAACCTCGTGTACCCCAGCCTGGAGATACGCGAAGGCTTCGGCACCTATGTCGCCAAGATGATGGACGGCACCGTGGCGGCCGGCATCCTTGAGCGCAGGGACGGCGGCGTGATCGTGCTCCGTGACCTCGCCGGCGTGAAGACCAGCCTGCGTGAGGACGCCGTTGAAAATCTCATGGCCAGCCCCGTCTCCGTGATGCCCGAGGGCCTGCTGTCAGGCCTCTCCGACCAGGACATCCGAGACCTGCTGGCGCACCTAATGCGGTGACCCCCGCCTTGACGCGCTCCGCCCGGACCCCAATTTCCTGCCCGTGAAGGCGTTTTTGATTTTCATGCTGGCGCTGCGCCTCCTGCTCCTGACGGGGGCGGCGGGCATGTGCCTGTTCGGACTCCTGGCGGCCGCCGAAAGCACCGACCCTTGGAAGTGGCGGACCGGATACGCCTTAGGACTTGGACTGAGCGGCTTCCTCTGGCTTCACGTCTGGCGGGCGGCCGTCAGGACCTGGCGCGAGTGAGCCCGCACGCGGCCTGTCCGAAAGACCCTCGGCGGGCGGACAACTAGGGCTGGCAGTCCCCGCAGGCCGGGCTATCAAAAACCCCACCCCCCATGAAGTCCGCCGTCCTGCTGCTCGCTGCACTCCTGGCCGCAAACCCCGCCTTCGCCCAGCAACCCAGCGCGCCTAAGAAGAAAATAGACAAGACCAGCGCCGACTGGTGGCCCGACAACAGCAAGGGCTCGCCCACCCCGCACGCCCCGGCGGAGAACCCGCCCGAGGCGAAGATGCAGCGTTCACAGAGGGGTCAGGCACCCGGCAAGGGCGAGACGATCGCCTTCATCGGCAACGGCTTCGCGGAGCGCGAGACCTACTACGGACGCATTGAGACCGAGCTTCAGCTGCGATTCCCCGACCGCGGCTTCATCGTGCGCAACCTCGGACGCTCGGGCGACACGCCGGCCTTCCGCCCCCATCCCGCCCGCGCCAGCCAATGGGCCTTCCCGGGAGCCGAAAAGTTCCACCCCGAGTACGCCCAGCACAACGGCAAGGGATTCTTCTCCAGCCCGGACCAGTGGCTCTTCCACGTCAAGGCCGGGACCATCGTCGCCTTCTTCGGCTTCAACGAGTCCTTCGACGGCACCGGGCGGGTGGACAACTACGAGGCCGAACTCGACGCCTTCGTGGTCCATTCGCTCTCCCGCGCCTACGACGGACAGCGCGCGCCGCGCCTGGCCCTGGCCTCCCCCTTCGCCTTTGAAAACCTCTCCGGTAAGCGCGACCTCCCTGACGGCAAGAAGGAGAACGAACGTCTCGAGGCCTACTCCAAGGCGATGGGCCGGGTGGCCCAGAAGCACGGCCTGACCTTCATCGACCTCTTCAGCGCCTCGCGCAGGGCCTACGCCGACAAGGGAGAGGGATCCCCCGACTACACCATCAACGGGTTCGCCCCGACCGACCACGGCTACCGTTTCACCGCCAAGGTCGTGGCCGACGCGCTTTACGGCCCCACGCCCCGCCGCTCCAAGGCCGACGAGGCGCTGGTCAACGCCGCGGTGAAGCAGAAGGACCACTGGTGGAACTCGGACTACTCGATCGTCAACGGCGTGCATACGCACGGACAGCGCTACAATCCCTTCGGCCCGCAGAACTATCCCGACGAGGTCCGCAAGATCCGTGAGATGACCGCCCTGCGCGACTCGCTCATCCAAGACGTCGCCGCGGGACGCCGCGCCGACCTCACCGTCGACGACTCCAAGACGCACCCCTTGCCGCCCGTCCCGACCAACTACAAGCCCAGCGACAAGAACGGCGACCCCGCCAAGTTCCTCTCCGGCGAGGAGGCCATCGCCAAGATGAAGCTCCTGCCCGGCTTCAAGGTGAACCTGTTCGCGGACGAATCGATGTTCCCCGACCTCAAGAAGCCCGTGCAGATGTCCTTCGACGCGAAGGGACGCCTCTGGGTCGCCACCACCCCCACCTACCCGCACCACCGCCCCGGCGATCCCGCGCCGGACGACAAGATCCTCATCTTTGAGGACACCGACGGCGACGGACGCGCCGACAAGCGCAGCGTCTTCGCCGACGGCCTGCACCTGCCCATCGGCTTCGAGATCGCCCCCGAGGGCGTGTACCTGTCACAGGAGCCCAACCTCGCCCTGCTCGTCGACGACGACAAGGACGGCAAGGCCGACCGCATGGAGCTCATCCTCCACGGCTTCGACTCGCACGACACGCACCACGCCATCTCGGCCTACTGCGCCGACGCCTCCGGCGCCTTCTACCTGCTCGAAGGCCGCTTCCTGCACAGCCAGGTGGAAACCCCGTACGGCCCCCGCCGCTGCAACGACGGCGGCGCCTGGCGCTTCGACCCGAAATCCTACCGCCTCGAACGCGTGCAGACCGACGTCTCCAACCCCTGGGGCTTCTCGTTCAACCGCTGGGAGCAGCCGCACCTCTCGGACGCCTCGCCCGGCGAGAACTGGTGGGCCCTACCCCTCTCGGCCAAGATGCCCTACGGCATCGAGATTCCCAAGGTCGAGCAGTTCGTGCCCAAACGGTCACGTCCGAGCTCGGGCGCCGAGTTCGTCTCCTCCCGTCACTTCCCCGAGGAATTCCAGGGCGACTTCATGACCTGCAACACCATCGGCTTCCTGGGCATCAGTCTCGGCACGCCGAGCGACGATGGAGCGGGCTATGTCGGCAAGGCACACGGCGATCTGGTCGTGTCCGAGGACGGCAACTTCCGTCCCGTCGACCTCGAGTTCGCGCCCGACGGCTCGCTCTACTTCCTGGACTGGCAGAACCCGCTCATCGGGCACATGCAGCACAACGCGCGCGATCCCAACCGCGACCGCGAGAAAGGCCGCATCTACCGCATCACCTATCCCTCCCGCCCACTCCTGAAGCCCGCCAAGGTCGAAGGCGCCTCCGTCGCCGAGCTGCTCGAGAACCTCAAGGAGCCGGAATATCGCACCCGTTACCGGACCCGGCGCGAGCTCCGCGGCCATCCGGCCTCCGAGGTGCTGCCCGCCATCAAGGCCTGGGTCGAGCGGCTCGACCCCGCCGACCCTGAGTTCGAGCACCACCTCTGCGAGGCGATGTGGGCCACCTGGGCCCAGAACCAGCCGGACGAAGCGCTCATCCGCCGACTCCTCTCGGCCAAGCAGCCCGAGGCCCGCGCCGCCGCCGCCGACGTCGTGCGCCACGCCTTCTGGAAGCTGCCCGCGCATGTCGAGCTCCTCATGCAGGCCGCGCGCGACGAGCATCCGCGCGTTCGCCTCACCGCGCTCGTCGCGGCCTCATGGCTGGACAGCGCCGACGGCGCCCGCATCGCCCTCGAGACTTTTCGCAAGCCCATCGACCGGTGGGCCGGCCCGGTCACCCACTACGTCATGACCTACACCCTCGCGGACGACGTGAAGGCGCTGCTCACGGGCGGCCTCAAGCTGGATGACAACCTGGCCGCCGCGGACTACCTCGCGGGCAAGAGCGCCATCAGCAAGCCCATCGCGGAAGAAGGCGGCACCGTGCGCGCCTCACGCAAGCTCACCGCCGACGAGCAGAAGGTCTTCGACCTCGGCAAGTCGGTCTACTTCCGCGACGCCCACTGCGCGACCTGCCACCAGGCCGACGGCAAGGGCCTGCCCAACGTCTACCCGCCCCTGTCCCGTAGCGACTGGCTCGAGAACGACGAACGGGTGATCAAGATCGTGCTCAAGGGCCTCTGGGGTCCGATCAAGGTCTCGGGGAAGGACTTCGACCCCACGAAGGGCGTGCCACCCATGATGGGCTTCGCCGGCCTGCTCAATGACCAGGAGGTCGCCGCCGTCATCACCTTCGCGCGCCTGGCCTTCGGCAACAACGGCCGGCCGGTGAGCGCCGAGCAGGTGGCCAAGGTGCGTGAAGCCACCAAGGACAGGGTTAACTTCTACATGGTGGAAGAAATCCTTAAGGAACACCCGCTGCAGCCGGCCAGGCAGGGCAAGGGCGGCAAGAAGAAGTGACCGGGGGGGGGCCACCCCCGCGCACGGGCGCCATCGAGACCGGATGTCGCCCATCTTGGATTGTAAGCAGGATACCCGCCACGATAGTCGCCTCATGCGCATCCTCTCCGCCGCCCTTCTCTCCGTCGGCGCCCTCCAGGCGGACGCCTTCGACTTCAGGGGCGTCCCCCCCGAGGCCTCGCTCGTCTTCGCCACCGAATCCACGGCCGGGCTGGCCATCTCAAACTCGCCCGGCATGCAGGCCCTGAGGGCCCGCATGCAGAAGTCGCAGGCCGCCGAGATCGGAGGCTTCGACGTCGAGAAGGCCGTCAAGGAGGCGACCGGCTTCGACCTTTCCTCCCCGGATATCGCCTTCGCCGGGGGTCTTATCGGGGGCTTTTCCGAAGACCCTGACTTCGTGCTCATCGTACGCGGCAGCTACGATTCTAACCGCCTCGACGCCTACTGCACCAGCCAGGGCGTGAAGAGCGTCCAAGCCGGCACGATCAATGGCTGGGACCTGCAGGGCCTGGTGAACTCCTTCGGCCCGAGTTCCCCTGGGTCGGTGAAGCCCGGTTCGCCCGCGGTCTTTCCCTACGACGACAAGACGCTCGTAATCACGAAGCCTGCCCGCGCCGCGAAGGTCTTCGCCGCCCTCAAAGGCGCCGGACGCTCCTTCACGCCCGGCCCTGAAAGTTCCGGCGCGTCCTCACAAGTCGGCAAAGGCTACTTCTTCATGGCCGCCAGCAGCTCGCTGATGCCTCCGACCCCCGACGACCGGACGGGCTTCAAGGGCATGCATGCGGCGATGGGGGAAAAGGGCGACGCCCAGGTCATGAAGCTCGAAGTGCGCTTCGAAAGCCCGGCCAAGGCCGCACCCTTCGCGGCGCAGGCCCAGGGCATGCTCGCGATGATGCCCCTGATGGTGGCGGGGGACCCCGCCGCGCCGAAGTCCCCGGCCGACCAGGCGAAGGCCAGGCTGGCCAGCGACCTGATCGCGGGCATCGCGCCGGTGGAACATCAGGGCGACCGGGTGGTCTTCACCGCCAGCTGGAGCACCGAACGGCTGCTCACGATGCTCAACCAGCTCGTCGACCAGGCCGAAGTCGAGGCCAAGGACGATGTCAACCTGTTCGGCAGGCCCGCCACGTCCCCCCGGAAGAAGTGATCCGTCCCTGAGCAGCAGAAAGGGCGGAGCCGCGAGGCCCCGCCCTTTTCATGCGTGCTCGCGGAGGAACTCAGCCGCAGCAACCGGTCTTCTTTTCGGCGGAGCCGCAGGAGCCGTCCTTCTGGCAGCAGCCGCAGGTGCCGAGGCACTCGCCCGAGCCGCAGCAGGCCAGACAGCAGAAACCCTTGCGTCCAACATAGGCCAGATAGAGGCCGGCGAGAACCATCACGATGACGAGCGGATCCCAGACGTTCTTCATGAGCACGTTGACGAAGAAGATATTGAAGAGGAGGGCGCCCGAGAGCACGACCCCCCAGCCGCGGGTGCACTTCACGATGAGCAGGACGCCGGCGAGGATTTCGAGGGCCTTGATGACGTTCATGTATCCTGAGCCGCCCATGGCCGTAAAGAAGGCCGTGGTCAGCTTGACGGCGTCCTCGCCGTTGGCCGGCGAGGGCGCGGGCAGGAGGGACTTCACCGCCGGTACGAAGTACGCGACGCCGAAGATGATGAAGGCGACTCCCAGGAGGAGGGCGACGATGCAGGGCAGTTTTTTCATAGCCCCCGCAGACTAGCCCAAATGAACGGACTTGGAAGGGCGAACTTCAGAGCCCCTTGTGCGCGCCGTCGCAAAGGGCACCCTTCTTGGAGTGCTTGCAGGCGCAGAAGTAGACCGTGCCGGCGGACTCCGCCTTGAACGGAACGGGGACGAAGGAACTGCCCTTATGGGCTCCGTCGCAGAAGGGCTGGCTCTTGCTCTGTCCGCAGGAGCACCAGTAGTAGGTCTTACCGGCCTCGACGAGGACGGGAATGGGCGATTTCTGGGGGATGTGCGGGGTGGTCATGGGGGCAGAATGGAGGATGGTTGATGAAGGATAAAGGATGGAGATGAGGATCGATGAAGTCAGGCGAGGTCGAACAGCAGGGCCTCCACTGGACCGGGAGACTCGAAGACGTGGACACCCGGCTCCTCGACGGCGGCCGCGTCTCCCGGCAGCAGCCTCGCTCCGGCGACCTCCACCTCCCCGGCGATGAGCTGGAACCACAGGCCCCTGCCCGCTCGTAGTTCGTGGGTGACGACGCCCGCGACGGAGGTCTTCACGCGATGGACGTCGGCATCCTGGCTGATGGCGGCAGAACCTTCCCGCCCGTCCTTTGATATGATCAGCACCTTGTCGGCGGAAAGCTGCTCCGCCGTGGGTGTCCATTCGGCGTAGCGTGGACGCAGCCCGGGGCGGTCCGGCTCGATCCAGACCTGGATGAGATGCAGGCGGTCGGTCTGGGACGGATTGTATTCACTGTGGCGCACGCCGCTGCCGGCGCTCATCACCTGAATCTGTCCGGGCCGCAGCTGGGCGTGGTTGCCGAGGCTGTCCCGATGCTCGATCACCCCCTCGAGGACGTAGGTGAAGATCTCCATGTCCCGATGCCCATGGGGAGGAAAGCCGGCCACGGGGGCGACGATGTCCTGATTGATGACCCGCAAGGACCGGAAGCCCATGTGGGCGGGGTCATAGTAGTCGGCGAAGCTGAAGCTGTGCCTGGCCACGAGCCAGCCGTGGTCGGCAAAGCCCCTGTCCGCAGAGCGCCTGATCTTGAAAGCCATCGCGCCAACCTATCCGAAACCGCCCCCTGCGCAAACAGTACGACCGGGGATTTGGGTTGAACTCCGTCTCCCCGCCTGCTCAATGAACGCTCCTTTGTCGGGCTGTGGCTCAATCTGGTAGAGCGCTGCTTTCGGGTAGCAGAGGCTGAGAGTTCAAATCTCTCCAGCCCGACCACTTAAAAAGACCCTGGGGACGTCCACCGTCCCCGGGGTCTCCTTGGGCGGAAAACCGGGCCGGGAGTTGCGGTCCGCCGCCGAGAGGCTTTGCTTCAGCACCCATGAGGACACCCCTCCTCACCCTTCTTCTCTGGCTCCCCGTGCTGGGCGCCGACCGCAAGATTTCCTTCAGCCGGGAAATCCGACCCATCCTGTCGGAGAACTGCATCGCGTGCCACGGACCCGACGACAAGGCCCGCAAGGGTGAGCTGCGGCTGGACGACGAGCAGGACGCGAAAAGCGACCGCGACGGTGAACGGGTCATCGCACCGGGCGACCCCGACCAGAGCCTGCTCATCGCGCGCATTCTTTCCAAGGATCCCGACGAGGTGATGCCACCGCCCAAGCAGCACAAGACCATCCCTGCGGCGCAGGTCGAGCTGCTCAAGGCCTGGATCCGTCAAGGCGCACAGTGGGGTCGTCACTGGTCCTATGAGCCCGTGGCCCGCCCCGAAGTCCCGAAAAGCGGCGAGCCGCATCCCGTCGACGCCTTCCTCGCCGACCGGCTTCGCCGCGAGGGCCTGACCTGGTCGCCCGCAGCCGATTCCGCCATCCTCGTCCGTCGCACGGCGCTCGACCTCACGGGACTCCCGCCCACGCCCGAGGAACTCACCAAGCTCACCGGCCGTCCTCAGTCCGAAGTCGTCGCCCACTACCTAGGCAAGCCCGCCTATGGCGAGCATTGGGCCCGCCAGTGGCTGGACCTCGCCCGCTACGCGGACAGCGCCGGCTACCCGAGCGACCCAGGACGTGAGATCTGGGCCTACCGCGACTGGGTCATCCGCGCCCTCAACGCCAACCTGCCCTTCGACCGGTTCTCCATCGAGCAGCTGGCCGGGGACCTGCTGCCCAACCCGACCGACGACCAGCTGATCGCGACGGCGTTCCACCGGAACACCATGACGCAGAACGAGGGTGGCACGAGCGACGAGGAGTTCCGCATCGCCGCCGTCATCGACCGCGTGAACACGACCTATGCCGTCTGGATGGGCACGACAATGGCCTGCGCGCAGTGCCACACCCACAAATACGATCCCATCACCATCACGGAATACTTCCGCTCCTACGCCCTCCTCAACCAGACCGCCGATGCGGACAAGAAGGATGAATCGCCCCTGCACAAGTTCACGACCGAAGAGCAACGGGCGAGACGCAGGGAACTCGACACGGTCGTAGCCGAACTGGAATCCAGGTTCTCCACCCCGCCTGCCGCCTGGCTGGCCGGCCAGGACAAATGGGAATCCTCCATCCGTCTGGACGCGGGATGGACCGCCGCTAAGCCCTCTCGCGTGACCTCGGCCCAGAAGCGGAAGGCCGTCGTCGCCGAAGACGGCATCGTCACCCTCGAAGGCCGCACGGACGTCGACACCCAGACCGTGGACCTTCCGCTCTCCGGCGACCGCCTGACCGCGCTGCGGCTCGAGACCCTGCCCGCCGGGGGGAATTACGTCGTCACCGCCGTGCGCGCCCAGATCCTGCCTCCCGCCGAAGCCGCGGCCCCGTCGGCCAAGTTTGTGCGCGTCGAACTACCGGGCAAGAAGCGCTTCCTGCAACTGGCCGAGGTCGAGGTGTTCAGCAAGGGCGCCAACGTCGCCAAGGGCCGGCCCGCAAAGATGAGCAGCCAGTATGTCGATGCCGTAGCGGCCCGCGCGGTGGACGGCAATACCGACGGGGCCTACGCCAAGGGCTCGGTCGCCCACAGCGCCGAACAGGACTCCCCTTGGTGGGAAGTCGAGCTGTCCGGCGAGACCCCCGTCGACCAGGTCGCAGTCTGGAACCGCACCGATGGAGTCGGAGATCGTCTCAAGGGCTTCGAGGTCACGCTGCTCGACGCCTCGCGCAAGGTCGTCTGGAGCAGCGGCCCGACGCCTGCGCCCGTCAAGCAACACGCCTTCAGCGTCAGCGGCCCTTCGGCGGTCTCCTTCGCCGCGGCCTTCGCCGATCACGAGCAGAGCGGCTTCCCCGCCGCATCCTTGGTGAAGACCAAGGGCGGCAAGGCCGAAGGATGGGCCGTCGCACCCCAGGCCGATCGGCCGCATCGTCTCACCCTGGCCACGGCCGCCCCGCTGCGCGTCACCCAAGGCTCGACCCTCAGGGTCACCCTTGTCCAAGGCTCGGTCCACAAAGGCCACGTGCTCGGCAAGTTCCGCCTCCTGACCTCCGGCGACCCCACCGCCGCGACCGGCGCGGAACTGCCCGCGGAAGTCCTGGCGTCGGCCGCCGTCGAAAGTTCCGCCCGCAGCGAGGCCCAGAAGCGGACGCTTTCCGACCATTACGTACGCTACGTCTCCAAGGCCTCGGCCACCGAGCGCAAGCAGCTCGCTGCCGCCAGGAAAATGATCGAGGCGATGAAGCCCGTGACCGTGCCGATCATGCAGGAGCTTGTCGGCAAGGATCGTCGCGTGACCAAGGTCCAGCTGCGCGGCAATTGGCAGAACCTCGGCGACGAAGTCACCCCCGGCACGCCCGCCGCCTTCCCCCCGCTCGGCAAGGTCGCCGCCGACCGACTGTCCTTCGCGCGCTGGCTCGTCAGCCGCGAGAACCCCCTCACCGCGCGCGTGACCGTGAACCGGATGTGGGAGACCCTCTTCGGCGTCGGCATCGTCCGCACCTCCGAGGAGTTCGGCAGCCAGGGTGACCTGCCCTTCCATCCCGAGCTGCTCGACTGGCTGGCCGACGAATTCGTGCGGACCGGCTGGGACGTGAAGAAGATGCTCACGCTCCTCTGCACGAGCCGCGCGTACTGCCAGTCCTCCGCCAGCGACCCCGGACTCAACGAACGCGACCCGGACAACCGCCTCCTCGCCCGTGGCCCGCGCTTCCGTCCGACCGGCGAGCTCCTCCGCGACCAGGCCCTGGCTGTCTCAGGACTTCTCAGCACGAAGATGTACGGGGCGCCCGTGCGTCCGCCCCGCCCCGCGCTCGGACTCAACACCGCCTTCGGCGGCAGCAACGACTGGGTGACCAGCGCCGGCGAGGATCGCTGGCGTCGCAGCGTCTACACCGAGACGCGCCGCAACAGCCCCTACCCGTCCTTCTCGACCTTCGACGCCCCCAACCGCGAGACCTGCACCATCCGTCGCGACCGCTCGAACACCCCCTTGCAGGCGTTCGTGACCCTCAACGACCCCGTCTACGTCGAGGCCCAGCAGGCCTTCGCGCGCCGGGTGATGAAGGAGGCGCAGTCCGATGAGGACCGCATCCGTCTGGCTTACCGCCTGACCGTGGCCCGTGCGCCTTCCGACAAGGAAGTCGCGGCCGTTCTCACGCTGCTGCGCAGGACGGAGCAGAAGTATGCCTCCGAGCCGGCGCTCGCGATGAAGATGGCCTCCGAACCTCTCGGCGCTCCGCCGGCCGGCACCGACGTCACCAAGCTCGCCGCCTGGACCGTGGCCGCTGGCGTCATCATGAACCTCGACGAGTTCCTAATGCGACGCTGAGGCGCGCCAACCTGACCCCGCCCCTGACCCCAGCCCTTTCGAGATGCACCCCCTTCGTGAAGCCCAGCTGCAGCTGACCACCCGCCGTCAGTTCCTCAGCTCCGCCGGACAGTTCAGCCTCGGCGCCATCGCCCTCCACGCCCTGCAGGCCGATGCCGCACCCGCCGTCGCCGATCCGCTCGCCCCGAAACGCCCGCCCCTCAAGGCCAAGGCCAAGCGCGTCATCTACCTGCACATGTCGGGCGGACCGCCCAACCTCGACATCTTCGACTACAAGCCCCAGCTGGTGAAACGCTCCGGCGAGGATTGCCCAGACAGCTTCCTCAAAGGACGGACCTTCGCCTTCACCACCGGCGTGCCCAAGCTCATGGGCACCCCGCGCACGTTCAAGCAGCACGGGAAGTCCGGCCTGTGGATGAGCGACGCGGTCCCGAACTTCCACGGTCTCGCCGACGACGTGACCCTCCTGAAGGCGATGCATACGGACCAGTTCAACCACGCCCCGGCCGAACTGCTCCTCTTCACCGGACATAACCGTCAGGGACGACCCTCCATGGGCTCCTGGGCCACTTACGGCCTCGGCACCGAGAACGCCAACCTGCCCGGCTTCGTCACGCTCATCTCCAGCGGCGTCCAACCCAGCGGCGGCGTCGGCTGCTGGGGCTCCGGCTTCCTGCCCTCCGTCTTCCAAGGCGTGCAATGCCGCAGCAAGGGCGACCCCGTGCTCTTCGCGGGAGACCCCGCGGGCATGACCCGCGACCTGCGCCGCGCCTCGCTCGACGCCCTCAATGAGCTCAACCGGCAGCAGGCCGACGAGCTCGGCCACGCCGAGACGATCACGCGCATCGCGCAGTATGAGCTGGCTTTCCGCATGCAGGCCAGCGTGCCCGAGGTGATGGACATCACCCGCGAGAGCGCGGCCACGCTCGAGGCCTACGGCGCGAAACCGGGCGAGGCCAGCTTCGCCAACAACTGCCTGCTCGCCCGCCGACTGGTGGAACAGGGCGTGCGTTTCGTGCATCTCTTCGACTGGGGCTGGGACTTCCACGGCACGGGTGCGGACACCGGCATCGAGAACGGGCTCACCAAGAAGATGGCGGCCACCGACAAGCCTGTGGCCGCGCTCATCAATGACCTGCGTCAGCGCGGGCTGCTCGAAGACACGCTCATCGTCTGGGGCGGCGAGTTCGGACGCACGCCCTTCCGCGAGGGCCGTACCTCCAAGACCCAGATCCTCGGACGCGACCACTACCCCGACTGCTTCACCATCATGCTCGCCGGTGGCGGCGTGAAAGGCGGCCTGCAGTTCGGCGAGACGGACGAGATGGGCTTTGCGGGCGTGAAGGACAAGGTCCACGTCCATGACCTGCAGGCCACCATCCTGCACCTCCTGGGCTTCGACCACGAACGCCTGACCTACCGCTTCCAAGGCCGCAACTACCGCCTCACCGACGTCCATGGCCACGTCGTGAAGCAGGTTCTGAGCTGAAACAGCCGCAAGGCGGCGCTTGGGCACGGCGACACGGCGAGGAGGCGGGCACCGGCCTGGCCCCTCGGACGCTCTTCCCATTCGTCCTTTATCCCCCACCCTCCATCCTCCATCCTGCAATCCACAGCCCAGCCCCATGCGACTCCTCCTCATCCTCTGCGCCTCCGCCTTGCTCGGGGCCGATGCTCCCAAGAAGAAGGCCCCTGCGCCCAAGGCGCCTGAACCACCGGTCTACCTGACGGTCGAGACCGCCGGCCCCGACTTCCCCCTTCAGGGTGAATACGCCGACGCCAAGGCCCATCCGGGCATCGGCGCCAATGTGATCGCGCTCGGCGACGGCAACTTCCGCCTGGTGCTCTTCCGTGACGGCCTGCCCGGATTCGGTAACGGCCAGGGAAGGTCCCGCGTCGAATCGGAAGCCCGACGCGAGGGCGACCGCATCGTCTTCAAAGAGGCGACGCTTGCCGACGGCAAGCTGAGCGGGTCGTTGGACGGCAAGGCCTTCACCCTACCCCGCCTGGTCCGCATCTCCCCGACCATGGGGCTCGCCGCTCCGCAGGGCGCCACGGTGCTCTTCGACGGCAAGAGCGCGGAAGCCTGGGTGGACGGAAAGATCGACCCCCGCGGCCACCTCGAAGCCAACACCAAGACCAAGCAGGCCTTCACCGACTTCATCCTCCATCTGGAGTTCTTCCTGCCCTTCAAGCCGCTCGGACGCGGCCAGGGGCGCGCGAACAGCGGGGTCTACCTGCAGCATCGCTACGAGGTGCAGGTGCTGGACAGCTTCGGCCTTGCGGGCTTGGACAACGAGTGCGGCGGCATCTACAAGAACGCTGCGCCCAAGGTGAACATGTGCTTCCCGCCCCTGCAGTGGCAGACCTATGACGTCGACTTCAAGGCGGCGCGCTTCGACGCCGACGGCAAGAAGACCTCGGACGCCGTCGTCACCGTCCGCCACAACGGCGTGATCGTCCATGATCGGCTGACCCTGAAGGGCGCCACCCCGGGCGGCGCCTTCAAGACCGAGGTCCCCGCCCCCGGCCCCATCTACTTCCAGGGCCACGGCAACCCCGTCGTCTACCGCAACGTCTGGGTGGTCGCCCGATGATCCAGGCAGGCGGAGGCGTGTTCTGACGGCCACGACTGCCATGCGCATCCTGGCCCTCCTCCTCGCGACCTCCCTGTTCGCGGCCGAACACAAGATCAAGCCGGGCGACGACCCCCAGGCCGTCATGGACGCGGCCGCGCCCGGCGACAAGCTGACCTTCCTCCCGGGCCTGCATCAGCACGGCCTCAAGAAGCATCGCGCCATCCTCTACGTCGATAAGTCCGTCGAAATCGAACTGATGGCGGGCGCGACGCTCAAGCTGACCGACGGAGTCTGCCGGAAGGAGAGCGTCGGTGAAATCACGACCGACCAGGACGCGGGCAAGAAGCTCGACGATCTTGAGATCGGCGGGGCCTTCGACCTGAAGAAAGGCGGCGTCGAAGGCGCCGAGCTCTTCGGCAGCACGGTCTACACCATCATCGTTACGGGCGGCAAGGAGGGCGCCCCGGACACCATCGCCTGGGGCGACGGCAAGCTCTTCGATACGCCGCACAAGGGCATCCCCATCACCGGTGACTGGCAGGAGCTGAGCCACGGGGTGAAGATCCGTTTCGCAAATAAGACCGGACACGGCGCCCGCAGCCTCTGGTTCGTATCCTACGACGCCCCGGAGGCCTACGGCATCCGCATCGGCCACGGCCGGCAGGCGGAGACGATCTCCGGCGTGCGCATCACGGGCAAGGGCACCATCGACCTCAACGCCACCCATAATGACCAGCCCAGCGGCCTGGTGAAGAACATCAACGCCTGCGTGCTCATCCACGGACGGGTCCGCAATGTGCACGTGGAAGGCATCACGATGACCGACACCATGCGCGCGGTGATGGCCTATGGCGAGCACACGGGCAAGTTCCTACCCGGCGGCAAGGTCGGACCGGGCGAATCATTCGACGCCGACAACATCACGGTCCAGTTCACCCGCACGCTGAACCCCGGCGGCAGCGGATACCTGTTCGGGCATCCCTCGTTCCGCGGACGCCTGAGCAACGTTCGCTGCAACCACAACTACATGGAGACCCGGCTCACCGCCATCGAGCCGAACTTCAACCTCTCAAGCTACGAGGTCATCGGCAACGTCATCCGGAGCGAGGGGGAAGCGATCCACTGCTGGCGCCGTTCCACAGGAGGCGTCATCGCCGACAACCTCCGGGTTGGCGACATCGCGGGGCGTCCCGTGGTCCGCGTGAATGCACCCAAGGGCTGGGAAAACCCCGACACACCGGTACTGCGCAACAACCGCAACCTGCTCTCCGATCCCGCTCCTGCCCGCTGACATGCGTGCCTTCGTCCTGCTGCTCTCCTGCCTGACCCTTTCGGCCGCCCCACATCCGCTGGCCGACAAGGTGGCGCCTGGCGCCACGCTCACGCTCGAGTTTCCCGCCCTCGCCCCTGACCGGCAGGGCCGCACGGCCGCCTGCGAGGTGCGCATCCCCGCCGGATATGACGGCACGAAAAAGATCCCGCTGGTCGCCTGGCTGGCCGGCGGCGAGGGCGGACGCTCCCCGTCCGCCGGCTTCCTGCCCCCCGGCGATTTCATCCTCGTCGGCCTGCCCTACCCCAAGGGGGCGGCCAATCCCGCCCAGCCCTCGATGGTCGGCGATTTCGGCAAGGTATGGGCCTACCATCGTGCGATGCTCGACGACGTCCACCGCCTCCTCCCGAACATCGACCGACGCAGCTCCATCATCGCCGGCTTCAGCAACGGCGGCCACGCCCTCGACGGCATGCTGCGGACACGCAACGGACCGGCCCCGACCGACGGGGTCCCGACCAATTCTATCCTCATCCAAGGAGCCCGCATGCCAAAGCCGCCCTACTCCGACCCCGACTCCGCCGACGGCGCAAGGGGCGCAAAGGTGACGCTCATCCAGGGCTCTCTCGGCTTCACGGTGTCAGACTACTTCGGCATCCTCATCGCAGCGGATGGTGGAGGTACGGGCTACACCTCGATCGGCCAGATGCAGTCCCTGAAAGGGCGCTACGCCTATGTGTGCTGGGGAGAGAAAAGCCCCAATCGGCGCAGCGGGGAGGCATTCGCCCGCGCCCTCAAAGGCAAGGGAGCCGCGGTCACGGCCAGCGAAATGAAGGGAATCGGACACGCCTTTCCGGAGTCGGAACAGGCCAAGGTCAGGGAATGGCTGGCCAAAGTCGCCCTGCCCGGCTGCGCCGCCGCAAAGTAAACAGGAACTGGGGTCCGCCTGACCTGTCAGGAAGTTGGTTGCGGGGGGCTCTCTCCGGGCAATCCTTACCCACCCCGATGCTGGCGATTCCACGTAAGTCCGCCCTCCTGCTGCTCGCCTCAGGCCTGAGCGGAGCGCAGCCGTCGGCGGCGGACCTCGAGTTCTTCGAATCGCGCATACGTCCCGCCCTGGTGGCCGAATGCTATGAATGTCACGACGCCAGGAAGCAGAAGGGCGACCTGCGGCTCGACCACCGCGCGGCGATGCTCAAGGGCGGCGAGACGGGCCCGCTCCTGGTTCCCGGCAATCCGGACAAGAGCCTCCTCATCCAGTCGATCACGCACGAGCACGAAGACCTCAAGATGCCCAAGAAGCGTCCGAAGCTCGATGCGCGCATCATCGCCGACTTCAAGGAATGGGTCCGGCGCGGCGCCCCCGACCCGCGCGACAAGGAGCCGGCGGATTCGATTGCGCCGACCTGGTCCGACCTCCTCTCGGTCCGCAAGAACTGGTGGAGCTTCCAACCGGTCTCGGCCCCCGCGGGAGCGACGATCGACGGACTGCTGGACGTACGCATGAAGGCCGCCGGGATCACCCCTTCGCCGCCCGCCGTCAAGGAGACGCTCCTCCGCCGTGTGACCTACGCGCTCACCGGACTCCCCCCGACGCAGGAGGAGATCGACACCTTCCTGGCCGACGCCTCCCCCGACGCCTACGCCAAGGTCGTCGACCGGCTGCTCGGCTCGCCGCGCTACGGCGAACACTTCGCCCGGCACTGGATGGACCTGGTACGGTATGCCGACACGCACGGCAGCGAAGGAGACCCCGCCATCCCGCAGTCCTGGCGCTACCGCGACTACCTCATCCGGGCCTTCAACGCCGACCTGCCGTATGACCGGTTCGTCCAGGAGCAGATCGCCGGCGACCTGCTGAAGTCGCCCCGCATCAACGCCGATGACGGCCTCAACGAATCCATGCTCGGCACAGGGCACTTCCGGATGGTCGAGCACGGCTACCAGCCGGTCGACACGGTCGACGAGCAGGTGCGCAACGTGGACAACCAGATTGACGTGCTCTCGAAGACCTTCCTGGGGCTCACGGTCTCCTGCTCCCGCTGCCACGACCACAAGTTCGACGCCATCAGCCAGGCGGACTTCTACGCCTTCTACGGCATCCTCGCCTCCAGCCGGCCCGGTCAGGTCACGGTGGACGCACCGGACAGGCTCGACGCTGGCCGTGAACGGCTGACCAAGGTCAAGGAAGCCATCAGGGCCGAACTGTCGGGGCTCTGGCGGGACCAGGCGGCGGCGATTCCGGATACAATCGACCGGATGCGGAAGACGGCCCAGGAAGCGGCCGGCCTGCGCGAGGAGCTGACCAAGATCGAGTCGCGGCTCTCCGCCGAATCCTTCCGACAGCGGCTGAACGCCAACGACGCGAGCGGTCCGACCCCCGACCATTGGTGGACCTTTGAACAGAACGCCAAAGACCTCGTGGGCGGTCTGGACGCCGAGCTGCTCGGCGGGGCTTCGCTCTCGGACGGAAGGCTTGTCCTCAAGGGAGGCGGCGCGTTCGCCCGGACGGGAGCGAGCAAAAAGACTTTCACGACCAAGACCCTGGAGGCGTGGGTGTCCCTGCCGACGCTCGACCAGCGCGCAGGCGGCGTGATCACGGTGCAGTCCGTGGGCGGAAGGATCTTCGACTCGATCGTCTTCGCCGAGAAGCAGCCCCGACGCTGGATGGCGGGCAGCAACAACGGCGTCCGCAGCGCCAACGTCGGCGGGGACGCGGAAGACGCGGCCCCCGGCCGCCTGACGCACCTCGCCGTGACGTACGGGATCGACGGTCGCATCACGCTCTACCGCAACGGCGAGCCCTACGGCAACGCCTACGTCCCCGAGGGCTCGCCGAACCGCCTGCAGGGCTTCCCCGAAAGACGGACGGAGATCCTGTTCGGCTGCCGTCACACGGGCGGAGGCAACGCCTTCCTCAAGGGTGAGATCGAAGAGGCGCGGCTCTACCACGTCGCGCTCTCCTCCGACGATGTCCGTCGCTCCTTCAAAGCCGGCGTGCTCAAAGGCCAGATCGGCGGAACTCCGGCCGACGACGATGCCGTCCGGTCGATGAAGGCCAGGGCCGTCGAGCTCCGTGCCGCCATCGAACGATTGGAAGGACCCCATAAGCGGATGTTGGACGGGCTGGTCCGCGGGGAGACCGACCCCGACCACCCTTTGCACGCCTCCACGATGCTCAGGGTCGGGCTTCAACCCAAGCCGGGCAAGACGGCCCACCGCGAACCGGACTGGGACCTCTCCGGCGAAGATGCCGACAGCTGGGTGCGTCACGGCAACGGCATCGGGCATCGCGCTCCGCCTGGCGAGTTCCGCATCGAGATCGACGGCGCCGTCGCCGTGCGCCGCATCCTGCCCTCGGGATTCCATTCCCACACCCTGTCCACCCGCCACTCCGCCGTGCTCACCTCACCGAGGTTCAAGGTGACCTCGGATTTCCTGAGCATACAGGCGTCGGGCAAAGGGGCTACGGTGCGCCTCATCCCCGACAACTATCCCATCTCGCCGGGCGGCTCACGCTTCCCGAAGGCCAAGCTGGACAGCGACAGCCCTTCCTGGATCACCTTGGACACGGCCTACCGTAAGGGCTCCTACGCCTACCTTGAATTCACCCTGCCGGCCGACTCCACCAACCCCGATGGCAAGGACGGCGACCTAGGCTGGTATGGCGTTCGGCAGGTGATCTTCCATCAAACGCGCGAGGACGGACCCAAGGGCCAGGCCACCATCGTTCCGACGCCCGTCTTCCCTACCGCGCAGGACGCCGCCATCGCGATCTCGGAGGCCGCCTACGCCTGGGGCAAGGAACAGGCCGATGAATCCCAGGCCGCGCTGCTGGATGCGGCGCTGCGCCACGGGTTGATCGACGGCTCCGCTGACGCGTCGCCCAAACTGGCGGCGCTCGTGCAGGAGTATCGGCAGGTCGAAAGCGGCATCACCCCGCCCCGACGCGCCCCAGGCCTGCTGGAGGCGACCGGCTTCAACCAGCCCCTGTACGCCCGAGGCGACCACAATCGCCCCGAGTCCGCGGTGCCACGTCGCTACCTTGAGGCGTTCGACGCATCACCTTTCCGGACCAACGGCAGCGGGCGCCTCGAGCTCGCCGCCAAGATCGCGTCGCCCGACAACCCGCTGACGGCACGCGTGATGGTGAACCGCCTCTGGCACCACGTCTTCGGCCGCGGACTCGTCGGAACCGTGGACAACTTCGGGCGGCTCGGAGACCTGCCCACGCACCCCGAACTGCTCGACCATCTGGCCGCGAAGTTCGTCGCGGACGGCTGGTCGGTGAAACAGCTCCTGCGGGAACTGGTGCTCACCGAGGCTTTCCGTCGGGACTCGGCGCCCACCGAATCCGCACGGAGCAAGGACCCCGCCAACGACCTCCTCTCCCACATGCGCGTCAAGCGGCTGAGCGGCGAAACGCTGCGCGACACGCTCATCCTGCTTTCCGGGCGCCTCGAGCACCGGATGTACGGCCCTGGCGACAACGCGCTGGCACGTCCCGCCGACCAGGTGCGTCGTAGCGTCTACCTGCAGATCCGACGCAACACCCTCAACCCCCTCATCACCGCCTTCGACGGACCCAAGCCTTTTACCACCGTCGGCCGACGCGACGCGACCAACGTCCCGGCCCAGTCCCTGACCCTGCTGAACGACGCCTTCGTCCTGGACGCCGCCAGACGATGGGCCGAGACGCTCGACACCGGCCCTACGGACGCCCAGAAGGTAGACCAACTCTTCCTGCGGGCGCTGGGGAGAAAAGCGACCGGCACGGAGCAGGATGCCGCCGCCCGTTACCTTTCTGACCTCCGGGCCGCCCAAGCTGCCCAGCCTGACAAAGTCTGGGCCGATCTCGCCCAATCCATGCTCAACCTCAAGGAGTTCCTTTACGTCCGCTGACATGAGCCCGCTCACACGAAGAGAAGTCCTCCGCCGCTGCTCCCTCGGCTTCGGCGGCGTCGCCCTGTCCGGTCTGCTGGCCTCACCGGCCTACGGCGCGGCACGCGCGCCCTCCAAGGCCGCCAAGGCCAAGAACGTCATCTTCTGCTACATGTCGGGCGGCGTCTCGCACGTCGACTCCTTCGACCCCAAGCCGGAGCTCACGCGCCTGAACGGCCAGCCGATGCCCGTGCCGGTCCAGCGCACGGTCTTCAACAACAACGGCAACATCATGGCCAGCCCGTGGGAGGCCAGGCCACGCGGCAAATCGGGCATCGTGATGACCGAGCTCTTCCCGCAGATTGCATCCCTCGCCGACGACCTCACCGTGGTGCGCTCGATGACCAGCAAGGTCAGCGAGCACGCCCAGGGAAACTACTTCTTCCACACCGGCTTCCCGTTCATGGGGCACCCCAGCGCCGGAGCCTGGATGACCTACGGGCTCGGCTCGGAGAACCAGAATCTGCCCGGGTTCGTCGTCCTCCAGAGCGGCGGAGCAGTCGTGCCGCACGGCGGCGTCGGGCTCTTCAGCAACGGCTACCTGCCCGGACAGCATCAGGCTTCAATCGTCAAGGCTGACGCTGAGGCGCCGCTCGACAACATTCGCCCCTCCCAGGCCGACGCAGCCCAGCGGCGCCGTCTGGCCTTCATCGGGGAGGTCGATCGCGCCTTCGCCGAGGCCTCGCGCGAACCGCAGGTCGAGGCGGCCATCCGCAACTACGAGACAGCCTACCGCATGCAGTCCGCCGTCCCGGAGGCTTGTGACATCAGCGGCGAGAGCGAATCCACCAAGGCGATGTACGGCCTGGATTCACCCGACAAGCTCACCGCCGGCTACGCCCGGCAAGCCCTGCTGGCGCGTCGTCTGGTCGAACGCGGCGTCCGCTTCGTCGAGCTCAGCTGCATCTCTTCCGGCATCGGCGCCGGCAACGGCCCCAATCCGTGGGACCAGCATGGAGCGATCAAGAAGGGCCATGCCGCCATGGCGCACCAGGTCGACCAGCCCATCGCCGCCCTCCTCAAGGACCTCAAGCAGCGCGGGCTCCTCGACAGCACCATCGTCATCTTCTCCGGAGAGTTCGGCCGCACGCCGTTCTCGCAGGGCAGCGACGGCCGCGACCACAACCCCTACGGCTTCAGCCTCTGGGTGGCCGGCGGCGGCTTCAAGCCCGGCACGGTCTTCGGCGCGACCGACGACCTCGGTTACTACGCCGTGGACAAGCCGCTCACCGTCTATGACTTCTGGGCGACCATCCTGCACCAGCTCGGCGTCGACCACGAGAAGCTCACCTACCGCTTCGGCGGCCGGGATTTCCGCCTGACCGACGTACACGGGCACGTGGTGAAGGAGATCGTGACCTAGGGCCGGAGCGATTGACGCCCCGGGGAACGAGACGAAGCCCGCCCAATTACGTCATTCCTCCTTTATCCTCCGACCTTCATCTTCCATCCTCCCCTCACCCACCCCCCATGCGCCCCACCCTGCTGTCTGCCTTCCTGCTCACCGCCGCCCTCACGTCCGCCGCCGAAATCTTCAACGCCGGGCCCGTCCAGAAAGTCGGCGAGGGCTACAAGTTCACCGAAGGCCCCGCCTGGCATCCGCAGGAGAAGGCCTTCTACTTCTCCGACATCCCCAGCGCCAACATGCAGCGCTGGACCGCCGAAGGAGGGAGCAAACTCTTCGTCGACCGCAAATCGCGCTCCAACGGCATCGTCGTCGACCCGCAGGGCCGCCTGATCTTCTGCGAGATCGATAAGCGCGCCGTCGTCCGTCGCGATAAGGACGGCAACGAGACCGTGCTGGCCGACAGCTGCGACGGGCAGAAGCTCACCGCCCCGAACGACCTCTGGCTCGCCCCCAATGGCGACCTCTACTTCACCCTCCCGAAGCTCCGTCCGGCCAAGGCCAAGAAGGACGCCATCCCGGAAAACGTCCTCAACGGCACGCTCTGCCGCATTTCCGCCGACGGCAAATCGGTGACCAACGTGGGGAAGGCGGTCGGCGTCGAAGCCCCCAACGGGGTCGTCGGCACCTCCGACGGCAAGCGGATCTGGTGGACGGACGGGACGGTCTGCAAGACGGCTAAGATCAACGCCGATGGCACCCTCTCCGACCCCAAGGTCGCCTCGAAAATAGGCAGCGACGGCCTCGCGGTGGACGAACGCGGCAATCTCTACACGGTCACCAAGGAAGGTGTCGCCATCCACAACGCCGATGCCGAGCAGATCGGTGTCATCGCCGTCCCGGAAAGCCCCTCAAACCTCAAGTTCGGGGGGCCGAACGGCAAGACCCTCTTCATCACCGCTCGCACCGGAGCCTACGTCGTCGAGATGAAGGTGCGGGGAGACGGCTTCTCCAAGTGACCCGCAGATGCTCACATCGCTGACCCCGCTGCTCCTTGCCGCCACGCTCTCGGCGGCGACGACGTCCACATTCGCCGGCAATGGCCATAAGGGCTACTCCGGCGACGGCGGCCCGGCCATCGAGGCGCGCATGGACAACCCCTTCGGGGTCGTGCGCGGCCCCGATGGAGCCATCTGGTATTGCGAATACGGAGGCCAACGCATCCGTCGCGTCGGCAAGGACGGCATCATCTCGCTCATCGCCGGCAACGGCCAGAAGGGCTACTCCGGCGACGGCGGCCCGGCCAAGGACGCAGCGTTCAACCTGCCGCACGAGCTACGCTTCGGCCCCCGCAACGGCAACCTGTTCGTGGTCGACATGATGAACCACGCGGTGCGCCGCATCGACATGAAGACCGGGGTGATCACGACCGTGGCGGGAACGGGCCAGCCTGGTTACTCGGGCGACGGCGGACCGGCCGATCAGGCGCAGCTCAAGCAGCCCCACAGCATCCAGTTCTCGCCGGACGGAAAGCACCTCTACGTGTGCGACATCGGAAACAACGTCATCCGCCGCATCGACATGAGGACGAAGCGTATCGAGACCTTCGCCGGCACGGGTAAGGCCGGCGACACGCCCGACGGCGCCGCGATACGGGGCACGCCGCTACGCGGCCCCCGCTCGCTCGACTTCGACCGCAAGGGCGACCTCTGGCTGTGCACGCGCGAAGGCAACCAGGTCTTCCGCTTCGACATGAAGGCCGGCATCATCCGCCACGTGGTCGGGTCGGGGAAGAAAGGCTTCACGACCGAACCCCAGCCTGCGAAGCAGGCGACGCTCAACGGACCCAAGGGCGTGGCGGTGGACGCCCGCGGCGACGCCTGGATCGTCGATACCGAAAGCCATTCGATCCGGGTGTACCGTGCGGCGACGGACAAGCTCGAGTTGGCCGTGGGGACGGGCAAGAAACACGACGGGCCCGACGGCGACCCCCTCAAGTGCGGGCTGGCCCGCCCTCACGGGGTCTGGGCCGACGCCGATGGCGCGATCTTCATCGGTGACTCCGAGAATCACCGCGTCCGCGTCCTCAGACCCTGAGACATGCCCGATCGTCGCGCCTTCCTCGCCTCCGCCGCACCCCTCGCGGCCGGACTGGCGGCGGGATGCTCGACGGGCGCTGCGACGACGCGCCGACCCAAGGTCACGGGCGTGTATGGAGGCTTCCTCACGCAGGTCCTGGAGCGCGGCGAGAAGCCTTCCGACTACGGCATCGACGCGGTCTGGGTCGGCTCGGGCGGACTGAAGGCCGATCAGATCGCGCGTCACCGTGACCTGGGCCTGAAGGTCTACGCCGAGTTCAACTCGATGCATCTGGCCTCCTTCCTGCGCCAGCATCCCGATGCCGCGCCGGTCGGCCGCGACGGACGCCCCTGTCCTGCCCCTTCCGGATGGCAGGGCGTCAGCGCCCATCATGAAGGCTACCGGCGCGACCGCATGCAGGAGTTCCGGCGCGTGCTGGAGACCTTCGACATCGACGGCATCTGGCTGGACTACCATCACGCGCACGCCGCCTGGGAGCAGGCCGAGCCTGAGCTGCCCGACACCGACTTCTGCCCCGCCGCCTTACGAGGATTCACCGAGTCGACGGGCATACGCCTGCCCTCGGACCCCGCCAAGGCCGCCGATCTGCTGCTCAGCAATCACCGTGACCGCTGGACGGCCTACCGATGCATGGTCTTCACGGACTGGGTGCGAGAATACCGCGAGATCCTCGATCGCACCCGTCCGCGCGCGCTGCTCGGCACCTTCCACTGCCCCTGGGGCGAAGATGAACGCGACGGCGCCATCCGTCACAAGCTGGCCATCGACCTGCGCGCCCAGGCGCCCCACCTCGACGTCTTCAGCATCATGCCCTACCACGCGCGCTTCGGCCACGCCGGAGACCCTGCGTGGATCTCACGGCAGACCGCCAGGCTTGGCCGGCTGCTCGGCATCGCCGGCGAGGCCGGCGAGAAGAAGTTCATCTGGCCCATTGTGCAGATCTCCGATTGGGGCGAACGCGTACCTGTCGAGGAAGTCGGACAGACGATCGGACACGGCCTGGCCGCGCCCTCCACGGGCGTGATGACCTTCGCCTGGAGCGGCATCGCCAAAGAATGGCCCAAAGTGGAGGCCATCGGACGCTCCTACCGCGCGATCCGTCGTTGATGCTTCGCCGCAGTATCCCGCATCCCGTCGGCCTCCTGGCTAAACCGGACGGGTCGCCAGTCGTCGCCCAGTTCGCGTCCGGCCGCACCTATCCGGTGCGACTCGAACGCGTCTGAACGGATCAGTGCTTCCAGTTGAGGCTGAAGCCCAACGAATCCTGGTCCATGCGCAGCGCGATCGGATAGGGCTGCGTTCCGGAGACGGTCTCGTCGAAGGCGTGGGCGTAGAAGAACGAGACCTCGGTCTTTTCGCTCCACTTCCAGGTCGCGCCGAGCGTGGCGTGATGACGGACGACCCCGGGAGCGAGCTGGTTGAAGTAGACCTGAGAGTCGGGAATGGGCTGCGTGACGTGATTGTAGCCGACGCGGAGCGTGAGACCGGGATTCACCTCCCAAGAGAGGCCAGTCTTGATGACGGTGACGTCGCGCCAGCCGAAGCCAGGGCCATCGGCATCACCGAAATTACCAGGGGCGTTACCGAGATTGCCGACCGAGGCGACCTCGCTGTATAGGATGCGGCCGACGTCGAGGACCCAGGTCAGCGAAGGCTCGACCTTCCAGGCCAGGCCCACCGCGAAATTGGAAGGGATGTCGAAATCGCCAGCCTCCGCGAACAGGCCGGCGTATCGGTCGAACTCGGTCATCATGAGCCGCGTCTGGTAGGTGGCGCCGACCTTTAGCTTCTCGTTCGCCTGCCAGGTCCAGCCGACGCGCATGCCGCCGCCCCATGAGGTGTCGTAGCCGGCGTTGGCGATGCCGAAATCCTCGAAGCCGGCGGCCTTGAAGCGCTGGCCGGCTAAGATCAGGGAGACACCCACCGCATGGCCGCCGTCCAGCCTCCACGCCAGCGTGGGCGCGATGAACAGCTGCGACATGTCCATGTAGGTGTTGGAGACGACGGGCGGCTGGCCGGCCTCAAAGAGAGGCGCCTGGTAGCCCGTGTTCATCCCCCCGTTGCCGAAGACGGCGAGGTCGAAAACGGTCCCGTTGCTAAAGGTGGTCTTGTAGCCGAAATCAGGGATCAGGAAGCTGCCATCCTCGTTGCCGTTGAAGTAGGTGCCGTTGGCAGTCACCCCGCGGTCGGGGCTGAACCAGGTCAGGCCGATCTGGTGGCTGTCGGCCACGTCCACCGCTCCGGCCGGATTGGCCGCGGGCGCCAGGGAGTCCTGGGCGAACGCTACGCCTGCACCCCCAATCCCCTTCGATTTTACGCCGTAACCATGGTCGAAATAACCATCGGTCGCCAACGCGGTGGCAGCAGTGAGCAGGAGGGTGACAGGCAGGGAGCGCATAAGCATATCGGCTTAAACATCTAATCCTTGGTAATGAAGTAAAGTAAATAAAGGTCTTTTTCTTGGGGTTGTTCCTAAATTCCCATGGAATACCCCATGGCCTTAATCCGCTGCCTAGCCCTGCTTCTGACCGCCTGGTCGGCCCTGCATGCCCGCCAACCCAATGTAGTCCTGATTCTCGTGGACGACCTGGGGTACGGGGACATGGGCTGCTTTGGCGCGAAGGACATCCGGACGCCACGCCTCGACGCGCTCGCGGCCCAGGGCACGCGGTTCACCGATTTCTACGTGCCGCAGGCGGTCTGCACGGCCAGCCGCGCCGGCCTCATGACGGGCTGCTACCCGAACCGGGTCGGACTGCAGGGCGCCCTCAACCACACGAGCCGCAGTGGACTCTCGACCCAGGAGTGGTCGCTGCCGCGCATGCTCAAGGAGCTGGGCTACGTCACCGGGTGCTTCGGCAAGTGGCATCTCGGCACCGTCGCCTCGCTGGCGCCGCCGGCGCAGGGTTTCGATGAGTTCTTGGGCCTGCCCTACTCCAACGACAACTCGAAATACCATCCGACCCTGGCCGCGATCATGCCTCCGCTCCCCCTGATGCAGGACGAAAGGGTCGCGGAACTCGACCCGGACCAATCGAGATTCACCGAGCGCTTCACCGCCAAGTCGATCGACTTCATCTCCCGCCACAAGGATCGCCCCTTCTTCCTGTACCTCCCGCACGTCATGCCGCACGTGCCGATCTTCGCATCGGAACGCTTCCGTGGCGGATCCGGCCGTGGACTCTACGGGGACACCGTGCAGGAGCTCGACGACGGCATCGGAAGGACGCTGGACGCGCTCCGTGCGCAAGGGCTGGAGAACGACACGATCGTGATCGTGTTCTCGGACAACGGGGCCTGGACGAGCTACGGGGAGCACGCCGGGTCGAACAGGCCCTTCCGCGAAGGCAAGCTGACCTGCTTCGAGGGCGGCGTGCGATCCCCGCTCATCGTCCGTTGGCCCGGCCACGTGCCGGCCGGCAAGGCCTGCGACACGCCCTGGATGTCCATCGACCTGCTGCCGACGCTCATCGAGGCATTGGGCGGCCGGGCCCCTGAGCTGCGCACGGACGGACGGTCGGCGCTCGCGCTCATCGAAGGACGCGACCTGCGTCCGCCGCACGAGGCACTGTTCTTCTACGCCGGTGAGGAGCTGCACGCGGTCCGCTCAGGCGACTGGAAGCTGCACTTCGCCCATCCCTACCTCACGAACATCGGCGCTCCCGGCCGAGGGGGCAAGCCCTCCGGCCACGGGACCTACGTACCCCGGCCCATCACGGATTCGTCCATGGACGCCATTGCCAGCCGACATGGACAGAAGGTCGCTCAGATCGGGCTCTCACTGTTCAATCTTCGGGACGACCCGGGGGAGACGAAGAATCTGGCCGCCAAGCACCCGGACATCGTGAAGCGGCTTTCTGCGCTGGCCGGGCCCGTCCGGGAGGACTTGGGTGACAAATTGACGGGGGTCCAAGGCAAAGGCCGCCGACCCGCCGGGGTTGAAAAATCGAAGTAGCCGTCCTCTAGAAACGACGCGAGGCAGCCGGGGCAAAGGGATTGCAAGGTCCAAAGCACGGCAGATGGTGGAGACATGCCCCGCTTCGCCGCCCATCAGGCGACAATCGGCCTGCTGATGGTGACGGCCGGCCTGCGGGCCATTTCGTTCGAGACGGAGGTAAAGCCGATCTTCGAGAAGCACTGCCTCGAGTGCCACGGGCCCAAGAAGCAGAAGAGCGAGTTCCGGCTCGATGACCGTGAGATCGCCCTGCATGGAGGGGAGAGCCACGCGCCGAATATCCTACCGGGTAAGCCAGCCGAAAGCCCGCTCATCAAGTTCGTGACCACGGCCGACCGGGACACGCGCATGCCCCCCAAGGGCGAGCGCCTGACCGCCGCCGAGGTCGATGTCCTGAAACGCTGGATCGCCGAAGGCGCCGTCTGGCCGGAGTCGGCCACCGTCAAGAAATCCGACCCGCTCGACTGGTGGTCGCTCAAGCCCCTGACCAAGCCCGCCCTGCCCTCCAGCGATGCGCCCCATCCCGTCGACCGCTTCATCCTGGCCAAGCTCCAGGAAAAAGGCCTGCAGCCCTCGGGCGTGGCCGACGCCCGCACGATTCTACGCCGACTCACCTTCGACCTGACCGGCCTGCCTCCCACGCCGGACGAACTCACGGCTTTCGAGCAGGAAGCCGCCCAGGACCTGCCCGCGGCCATCGGTCGTGCCGCCGATCGCCTGCTGGCCTCGCCCCGCTATGGCGAGCGCTGGGGCCGCCACTGGCTCGATGTGGTCCACTACGGCGACACCCACGGCTACGACAAGGACAAGCTCCGCCCCAACGCCTGGCCCTACCGCGACTACGTGATCCGGGCCTTCAACGAGGACAAGCCCTACGCACGGTTCGTCGAAGAACAGCTCGCCGGCGACACGCTCTACCCGCACAGCCTAGACGGACATGTCGCCCAAGGCTTCATCTCCGCCGGCCCCTGGGACTTCATCGGACACGCCGAACTCCCGGAGACCAAGCTCGACGGCAAGATCGCCCGCGCGCTCGACCGCGACGACATGGTCTCCAACACCACCGGTGCCTTCCTCGCGACGACCGCCCAATGCGCCCGCTGTCACCACCACAAGTTCGATCCGATCAAGCAGGAGGATTACTACCGGCTCCAGGCCGTCTTCGCCGCCCTCGACCGGGCCGACAAGACCTTCGACGTGGATCCCGAGGCCGCCAAGCGCCGCACCCCGCTGATCGCCGAACGTACGCGCCTCGATGGCGAGATCAGGACCCTGAACGAAAAGATCGCGACGAACGACTCCCGCCGCGTGACGCTCATCGGCAAACTCATCGATGAGCTGAAGCAGGGCACGGGCGCGGTCGAGCGTCCGGAATACGGCTACCACAGCTCGATCTCCAAGGAACAGACCGCCACGAAGTGGGTGCAGGTCGACCTTGGCGTCGCCCGCGAACTCACCGAGGTCGTGCTGGTCGGCTGCCATGACACCTTCAACAACATCGGCGCCGGATTCGGCTTCCCGGTTCGCTACAAGGTCGAACTATCCGATGACGCCAGATTCGCCCAAGGCGTCATCACCGTCGCCGACCTCACCGGCGCCGAAGTGCCGAACCCCGGCGTGAAGCCGCAGCGCTTCCCCCTGAAAGGATTGAAAGGCCGTTACCTGCGCGTGACGGCTACGAAGCTGGCCCTTCGGAAGAACGACTACATCTTTGCGCTGTCGGAGCTGCAGGCCATCGACCCCAAGGGACGCAACGTCGCCTTGGGCGCCAACGTGTCGTCGCTTGACAGCATCGAAGCCGTCCCACGCTGGGGACGCCTCAACCTGACCGACGGTTACTTCTATGGGCCTAAGGGCGAACGTAATGACGCCCGCATCGCGCTCCTTGAACGCGAGCGCGCCGAGATCCGCAAGGGTTCGAACAAAATTGCCCCGACCGACAGCGCCCGCCTCGCCGAACTTACCGCCGCCCGCGCCAAGGTCGCCAAGGAACTCGCCTCCCTCCCGGCTCCGCAGGTCGCCTACGTCGGCACGATCCACAAGGGCGCCGGCTCCTTCACGGGCACAGGCGCCAACGGTGGCAAGCCTCGTCCGATCTTCGTGCTGAAACGCGGCGACGTCAGCCAGCCCGACAAGGAAGTCGGCCCAGGCACCCTGGCCTTCGCCAAGGAACTGACCTCTCAGTTCGAACTGCCGGTGGACGCCCCGGAAGGCGCCCGACGCGTCGCCCTCGCCCGTTGGATCACCGATGACCGAAATCCGCTCACCTGGCGCGTCATCGTCAACCGGGTCTGGCATTACCACTTCGGGCGCGGACTGAGCGACACGCCGAACGACTTCGGCCGCATGGGCAGCCAGCCCACGCACCCCGAGCTCCTCGACTGGCTGGCGGTCGACTTCCGCGACGGCGGCCAGTCGTTGAAGAAACTCCACCGTCTCATCGTCACGAGCGCGACCTATCGCCAGTCCTCCGCCGGCCATCCCGCCAACGAGAAGATCGACACGAGCAACGCCTTCCTCTGGCGCATGAACCGTCGGAAACTCGAGGCCGAGGCGATCAACGACTCGGTGCTCGCCGTCGCCGGCAAGCTCGACCTCACGATGGGCGGCCCGGGCTTCCAGGACTTCGTCATCGATAAGCCGCAGCATTCGCCCCACTACGAATACGACCAGCACGACGTCGAGGACCCGAAGTCCCACCGCCGCTCAGTCTACCGCTTCATCGTCCGCTCCCAGCCGCAGCCTTTCCTCACCGTGCTAGACTGCGCCGACCCCTCGATGTCGGTGGCCAGCCGCAACGAGACCGTCAATGCCCTGCAGGCGCTGGCCATGCGCAACAACCGCCTGACGGTCGCGATGGCCAGGCACTTCGCGGACCGCGTGACCAAGCAAGCCTCCGCCCCGCCCGCCCAGATCGACCTGGCCTTCCGGCTGGCGCTGGGCCGTCCGCCGTCCGCCAAGGAAGCCACGGCCATGTCGGCCTACGTACGGGAGCACGGTCTGACCAACCTTTGCCGGCTCATCTACAACCTGAACGAATTCAACTTCGTCGACTGACCATGCACGACTCCCCCTACCATCGTCAGTCCGGCATCACCCCGATGGATCGCCGCGATTTCCTGTTCCGTTCCGGCGGCGGTCTCGGCGGCATCGCCCTCGCCAGCCTGCTCGGACAGGAGAAACTGCTCGGCGCCACGCCGACCGGCGGCGTCCTCCACGCCCCGGCCAAGGCCAGGCGCGTCATCCAGCTCTTCATGGCCGGCGCCGCCAGCCACGTCGACATGTGGGACCACAAGCCCCTGCTCGAGAAGAAGCACGGCGAGAAATGGGACCCGGGCGAAGCGGTCGAGCTATTCCAGAGCAGCCCGGGGTCGACCTTCGCGTCTCCCTGGAAGTTCAAGCCTTACGGCAAGTCCGGCAAGATGCTCAGCGACATCGTCGCGCCCATCGGTGACGTCGTGGATGACATCGCCTTCGTGCATGACCTCGTCGGCCGCTCCGGCGTGCACAGCCAGGCCACCCTCCTGCAGTCCACCGGCTTCCTCACCCCGGGGTTCCCGAGCATCGGCGCCTGGGTCAGTTACGGCCTCGGCTCGCTCAACGACAACCTCCCGACCTTCGTCGTGCTGCCTGACATCCGCGGACTACCGTCCAACGGTCAGAAGAACTGGGACTCCGCCTTCCTCCCGGGGCAGAATCAGGCCACCCAGGTGCGCGTGAACACCCCGAAGCCTATCGCGGATCTTTCCCCGCCGCCGGCCGACTACATCACGACCGCCGGCGAGACCGCCGGGCTGGAGCTGCTCGGCAAGCTCAACCGCGCCCATGCCGATTCCCACCCGGGCGACCCGCGCCTCGAGGCCCGCATCCGCAGCTACGAACTGGCCGCCAAGATGCAGCTCGCCGCACCCGACGCCCTCGACCTCTCGCAGGAATCGGAAAAGATCCTCGCCCGCTACGGCATCGACAACGCCACCAAGGTCTGGCCCAAGGAGATCAACGTCGCCGAGGAGCAGGACGTTTTCGGACGCAAGTGCCTGACCGCCCGGCGTCTCCTCGAACGCGGCGTTCGCTTCGTGCAAATCTGGTCGGGCAACGACAACGGTTTTCCGCGTCGCAACTGGGACTCCCACGAGGACATCGCCCGCGACCACGCGCCGCTTTCCCTCGGCATGGCCAAGGGCACCGCGGCCCTCATCCAGGACCTGAAGGACCGCGGCATGTTCGAGGACACCCTCATCCTCTGGACCACCGAGTTCGGCCGCATGCCCTGCGCCCAGGGTGGCAAAGGACGGGACCACAACCCCTTCGTGTTCACCAACTGGCTGGCCGGCGGCGGCATCAAAGGCGGCGTCTCCCACGGTCAGAGCGACGAATGGGGCTTCAAGCCCGCCGACCGGAAGCGCTTCACGATGGGCTACGACATCCACGCCACCGTCCTGCACCTGCTCGGCCTCGACCACGAGAAGCTCACCTTCCGCCACAATGGCTCCGACCGACGCCTCACGGACGTCCATGGACACGTGATCAAGGAGATCCTGGCGTAAACGCCGCTCCCAGTTCTTCGTTCGCTGTTTTTGTCAACGAAACCAAAAACGAGAAATCGATCATGAAACCTTCTCTCTATCGACTCGCCGCCCTGCTGCTCGCTTCCCTCCCCCTCGCCGCCGCCGACTCCGTCCAGGAGCGCGTGGCGGTGGTGACGAACACCCCCGGTCTGGTGGCGTTCTGGGACTTCACGAAACGCGAGGCCCCGGGCAAGCGCTTCACCGCCCACGTGCCCGCCGGCGCGAAGAACGACTACGCCCTCGACGCGGGCAACTACATCAAGGACCTCTGGAACGCCGGCCCGGACGCGACCTACGCCGACTTCCCGCTGCTGGGCGCCGGCCCGTTCGGCCAGGCAATCCGCATCAAGGCCGAGACGAACCCGGACTTCCGCCCTTTGCTCTTCGTCCCGCGGGCCCGCGTGCACGACACGCCGCTCGATATCAAGGGCGCCGGCAAGGCCGTGACGGTCGTCGTCTGGGCCATCCGCGAAAGCGGCAACCACGCCCTCGCCGGCATCTGGCACGAAGGCACCGACCTCAAGGAGAAGACCACGGAGACCATCGCCAAGGTCGAACGCGGCCAGCGCCAATACGCCCTCTTCGCCGGCCTGAACAAGGAAGGCGCCGCCTGCGGTCACGTCTCCGAGAACGGCGCGAGCTCGTTCACGAACAAGTATGCGCTGCATAAGTGCAATTCGGCTGAGCAGTCCCCGAAGGTGCCGCATGACGCCACGCCTGAGGTGCTGGCCAAGTCCTGGCAGACGTTCGCGATGACCTTCGACAGCAAGACGCAGCTGCTCACTGGCTGGCTCAACGGCCAAAGCGGCGACCGCTGGCTGGATAACCCGCAGAAGGACCGCTTGGTCTCTTATGCCGCCAATGCCTGGCTGCAGGGACGCCTCGCCAAGATTCCCGGCCTGCAGGAAGGCGAAGACCCCAAGTTCCCCGCTGACCAGCATTACAACCCGCCGGAGGAAAAGCCCGTCAAGGTCACGGTCGTCAGCGAGAAGGACGACACCCGCGTCGAGCTCCGTGAATACGGCTTCACCAAAGTGAAGGTCACGCTCAAGGGCGGCCAGGAGACGGCCCGTGAACTGGTGGCCCTGCGCCTCAACCCTTGGTGGTATCCGCTCGATATCTACCAGCCCAAGAACGACGGCACCGGCGGTCCCTTCACCATCGGACGCGTGATCCACAGCTCCCGTGGCGTCGGCTTCACCGGCTGGATCGGCGGCGTCGCCGTCTTCGACCGCGCCCTGACCGCGGAGGAGCTGGCCAAGTTTCACGCCCTCGCGAGGTAGGTGGAAGCGGCTGGCGGTTAGCGGTTGGCGGTTGGGAGAGACATTCGTTTCGGGCGGGAGGTGGCAGCCCAGGGTGGCAGGAGGCGGTAAATATAAGCTCAAAGGGAAACCGAAGACCGGATGATTGGCTGGGGGCATGTGGCCGCCCCATCCCTCCTGGTCTCCAATCTCCCATGACCTGTGCATCAATCTAACCGCTATCCGCCAACCGCTAGCCGCTTTCACCTCCCTCTTCCTCCTTTATCCCCGTCGCCTACCCCCTATCTTGAATTCAACCCCATGCGCGCCCTCGCCTCCCTACTGCTGCTCACCGTCGGCCTGAACGCCCAGACAATCACCATCGCGCCGGCCCCTGTCGATCGAGCAGCGCTGATCGTAAGGGTACCCTTTTATCCGTTCATCGTTCAGAGGAATCTCAAGCGCCTCTGCGCCTTCGATGCGGCGGGCAAGATCTACCCCCTGCAGGAGGAAAACATGAATCCGCAGTTTCGGCCGCAAGCCGAGATGCTCCGGGAAATGGAACGATTGAATGTCGAAAATGCCGCTATCGCCGCCGGACAGACGCCGCAGGACCCGGTCCGACACCTGATTCTTGTGCTCGGTTTCGTGCCGGCGAACAAGACGACCTCCTTAGATATCCGCGAAAATGACAACCCAGGGAAGGTGCTTGGAAACGTTAAAGGTCAGGACGGCGTGACGATGTCCATCGACGGCCGCGAAGTGCTGAATTATCGCACGGATAAGAAAAGGAGGCCACGTCCCGAGATCAGCGACGACATCTTGCGCGCCGGCTACCTGCATCCGGTCCGCTCGCCTTCCGGCGCCATCGTCACCGGCGACTACCCAGCCAATCATCCGCACCACCACGGCATCTGGACGCCTTATACCAAGGCGATTTTCCAAGGCCGCACCACCGACTTCTGGAACATGCAGAACAAGAAGGGACGGGTGGATGGCGCTGGGTACGGCTTCGGTTCACTTTTCGGAAAGCCTGGGGATGCCTGCCCCGTCTACGAGAAGCTTGACGCCATGACGGGGATGGTGGACCTGACCGGACCGAAGGAGACCACGGCCCTATGGGACTCTTGGAGCCTGCGCCTTTACGATATCCCCGACGCGCCCAAGCCCATGCATGTGTTCGATCTCACGACCGAACAGGCGTGCGCGACGAACGACCCGCTCGAGCTGCCTCAGTATCACTACGGAAGTTTCGGCCTCCGCGGACCTGAGGCATGGGACGGCAAAGACGGCGCCCGCTTCCTGACCTCCGAGGGCATCACTGACCGCAAAAAAGGCGACGGTACCCGCGCCCGCTGGTGTTATCTCGGCGGCAAGACCAGCGCCGGCCTTTCCGGCACGGCAGTCCTGGGCTTCCCGGACAACTTCCGCTTCCCGATGCCCCTGCGTCTGCATCCCGAGATGCCCTACTTCTCGATCGTCCCGCAGAAGCTCGGCGCTTTCTCCATCGAGCCCGGCAAGCCTTACGTCACCCGCTACCGCTTCGTCGTCACCGACGGCGAACCCGACGCCAAACTCTTCGATGCCTGTTGGAATTCGTTGGCGCATCCGGCGGTGGTGAAGGTGGTGAAATAGGTATTAGCGGTTGGCGGTTAGCGGTTGGGAAAGACATTCGTATCGGGGGGCGGGTGGCAGCCCCAAGTGGCTGTTTGCGGGTAAAACAGGCTCAAAAGGAAATCGGATGATTGGCGGGGGCATGGGTCCGCTGGCTTGCCATTGGTCCCTGCAAGCCGACACTCTGCTCGCCCCATGAAAGTCTTCATCCCGCTGTTCGTCCTACTGACTGGGTTCGCCCAAGGCCTCGCCGCCGGCCAAGACCCGATCGTCCTGACAGCCCATCAGCTCTCGATCGCAACGGGCAAGCCCTCGCTGGTGACGATGTCCAACGGAACGACCTACCTTCCCGTCTGGTCGCTGTCGGGCGGCACCGAAGGCCAGTCGGTCGCCGGCATCGTGTCCCTGCCGGCCGATTGCGCGGCCGTTAAAGTCGAGATTGTCGTGACCACGGACGAGGCTGCCGCCCAACCCGGACTTGAAGACGTCTACCGGGTCCACCTCTCGCAGATGGCCGAGAACACTCCGGTCACCGAACGTTACCTCGGCAATCCGGTCCGGACGTCGGTGCCGACCAAGGCATTCGTCACCCGCACCATCGTGCTCGAGTCCTACAGGAGGGTCGCCCCCGGCGCGCCGCTCAGCGTGCGGATTCAACGCGAACCCAAAGACCCGGCCAATACCTTCTCTCGCCCCGCCGGACTGGCCTTGGTGAAGGTCACACCGCTGTCCGCGACCCCCAAGCCTTTCGTTGTCGAGGACAGCCCTGGCTACAACTCCTGGCCGATGATGCAGGCGATCGGTGACAAGCTGGTCTGCGTCTATAGCCGCGGCTCCGGGCACACCATCCACGAAGACGCCCGCAAGGCCTATGCACGCACCTCTTCCAACCGTGGACGCACCTGGACGCCCGAGACCGTGGTGGCCGATACGCCCGGCTTCGGTGAAGTCGCCGTCGGCAAGGGCCTCGATTCCAAGGGAGCCGCGCTCTTCTGGATCCGACGGGTGGGTAAGGAATGGCTCCAAGATCTTTACCGCACCACGGACGGGGTGAACTTCAAGCTGATCGCGACCCCGAAGCTCTCCCCTGCGCCCGTGCAGATTACGGACATCTTCGCCATGCCGAAGGTCGGCCTGATGTGCCTTTGGTTCTCCGGCGGCTACGCCGAGGGCAATGACCACGCTTGGGGCACGCTCACGAGCGACGACGACGGCGCCACCTGGAAGCAGACCACGGTCGAGTCCGGACTGAGCAAGGCCCAGTGGCCCACCGAACCCTCGGCGATCCATCTAGGCGACGGCAGGATCCTCGCCATCGGACGCTGTGAAGTCTGGGGCGGCGGCACCACGGCCCGGGCCCAGCACCAGCTGACCTCGACCGACTCTGGCGCGACTTGGAAACGGGCCCAGACGAACATCGGCGAAGTCATGGGCTCCACCCCCACCCTCGTCTTCGACGCCGGGACAGGCCTGGTCAGCAATTATTACTACCAGCGTGGCAAGGGCGGGGTCCTGCGACGTCGCGTAGTCGATCCGAACTTCATCTTCGACCGACCCCTGCTATGGCCCGTCTCCGAAGCCATCGCGATCGGAAGCGAGGACCCCACGGAAGCCGGCAACATCAACGCCACGGTCGTCGGCGGCACCCACTTCCTCGCCTACTACTCAGGCCACGGGAAGAACACGTCCGTACTGGTGACAGAGGCGCCGGCGCCCTCCCGGAAATAGCGGAAGGAAGGCGGCCAGCTCAACGCTTCCGATAGTATCTGACGTCGTCGAGCGTGACCTTGTTCGACACGAGGAGGCGAAGCGCGCGCTTGGATTCGTGGGCGATGCCGGGCGAGCTGAAGCTGCCGACCGGACGGCCGTCGACGGAAGCGGTCATGGTATCCCCGGCGATGGTGACATTGAGCGAATGCCACTCGCCCACGGCGATTTCGAAGGGGAAGGACTTCGACTTGGTCCTGAGGAGCTCCTGGTCCTCCTTGGAGAGGTTTCCGGCCTTGCGCGCAGCATAGTACTTCAGGTTCATCACGCCGGTCTTCATGTCCTGGAGGGTGGTCTTCTTGACCCCGAAGGTCGTCGCACAGAGATGCCCGGCATGCACCTCCTTCAGCGTCAGGTCGGCGAAATTCAGCATGAGGGTGTCCTTCGCCTCATGAAACTTGAATCGCATGGTGGCGGTCCCGTCGTTGAACAGGAAGTCGTGCCCGACGTCCACGGCGTGGATGGCCTCGGGGTGAATGTAGACGTGCAAGGTGCCGTCCCGGAGGTCGACTTCCTTGTTGCCCTTAGCGCTCCAAGAGCTGCTGGTCTTCCAGCCGTTGCCCGGCTCGTCCTTGAGCTCCTGGGATTCGGCACGTTCGAAATCGTCGGAGAAGACCAGGGAGCCGAAATCCTGCCCTGCCGGCAAGGACAAGCCTAGGCAAAGAAGGAGGGGGGCGAGGGGGCGCATGAGCATCGGAGAGGCGATTCAGCGTGGGATATACGGGCGGCAAGCCAAGCAGGAAGCCGCGCCAGACCGCAGGTGGACGACCGATCCTGGCCCGGCATGACCAAGGTCCAAATGCATCCTTTATCATCCATCGCACCTTCTCCATCCTGCCAGCCCTCCGCCATGGCCTCCCGCAGATCACCCTGGATCGACGTCTCGGTCCCGTTTGAGAACGGGATGCACGGGTGGCCGGGAAATCCGCCCACGGTCATCAAACCGCACGCCTCCCTTGCCAAGGGCGACGTCTGCAATGTCTCGGTCTTCAACCTGAACACGCACGCAGGGACGCACATGGACTCGCCCTGGCACTTCCTGAAAGGCCTCGGGACGATGGACGACCTGCCCTTTGAGGCGGTGATCGGCCCTTGCCGCGTGGTCGAGATCAAGGACCGGGAGTCGGTGAAGCCGGCCGAACTGGCGAAGCTCCGGCTCAAGAAGGGCGAGCGCATCCTCTTCCGCACCCGCAACTCGCAGGTGAGCTGGAAGAAGAAGTCCTTCGACAAGGATTTCGTCTACGTGTCCCAGGAAGCCGCCCGCTACCTCGTCGACAAGGGCGTGCGCACGGTCGGCATCGATTACTTCAGCGTCGGCGGTTTCTATAAAGACGGCGTCCCGACCCACCACGTCCTGCTCGGCGCCAAGGTCTGGATCATCGAAGGCCTGGACCTGTCCCGCACGCCCGCGGGCTCCTACGACATGATCTGCCTGCCCATCCGCATCGCCAAGGGCGACGGGGCCCCCTGCCGATGCATCCTGCGCAAACGAAGCTGAGCCCCATGAAGCCGATCATCCAAATCTCACTGGACCTGACGAACATCGACGAGGCGCTCGAAACGGCCGCGATGGCGATGCGCGCCGGCGTCGACTGGCTGGAGGCCGGGACGCCGCTGATCCTCGCCGAGGGCCTGCACGGGGTGAGGGCGCTGAGGAAGGCCTTCCCGCGGACGCCCATCGTGGCCGACCTCAAGACGATGGACGGCGGCTACCTCGAAGCGGAGATGATGGCCAAGGCCGGCGCCACGCACGTGGTCGTCATGGCCCGCGCCCATGAGGAGACGCTGAAGGTCGTGGTGAAGGCCGGGCACGACCACGGGGTCAAGGTCATGGGCGACAACCTCGGCTGCCCCGACATGGTCGCCGGCGCCAGGTTCTGCGAGGACCTCGGCTGCGATTTCGTCATCCACCACATCGGCTACGACGAACGCCGCGGCATCGCCGCCCGCGGCCTCCGCATGCCCAGCCCGCTGGACCAGCTCGGCGAAGTCGTCCAAGCGGTCAAAGTGCCCGTCCAGGCCGTCGGCGGGCTCACCCTCGAGCAGGCCGTGCGCTGTCCGGAATACGGCGCCCCGCTCGTCGTGCTCGGCGCCCCGCTGACCATCGACGCCGACGCGTTCAAGACCGCCTCGGGCGACCTCGAATCCTCCCTGCGCCTCATCTGCCAGAAAGTCCACGCCTACGGAGACATCAAAGTCGGCCCCTGACTCCCTCGCTGTCCCTGTTCTCAAGCTTTCATCCCTCAGCTCCACATGTCCTCCCCAGCCGTCGTGAACTTCGCACCTGAAAAGGGCTCCGTCGAGATCCGTGAGATCGAACGCCCTTCCATCGGAGAGGAGGACGTGCTGCTCCAGGTCGCCAACGTGGGCGTGTGCGGCAGCGACCTCCACCAGTGGACGGCCGACCACTCCTGGCCGGTCAACTATCCGGTCGTCCTCGGGCATGAGTTCGCCGGCACGATCGTCGAGCTGGGCAAGAAGGTCGAAGGCTGGAAGGAAGGCGACCGCGTGGTCAGCGAGACCGCCGCGATCATCTCCCAGAACAATCCGATGACCCGTCGCGGGCTCTACAACCTCGATCCGACCCGCAAAGGCTTCGGCTACGGGGTCAACGGCGCCATGACCAGGTATGTGCGTGTTCCGCAGCGCATCCTGCACGCGGTGCCCGACAACCTCGCCTTCGAGCAGGCCTGCCTCACCGAGCCCTGCTGCGTCGCCTACAACGCCGTGGTGAAGAACGCCCGCATCGAGCCCGGCGACCGCGTCATCGTCCTCGGACCGGGCACCATCGGCATCCTCTGCGCGGCCATGGCCAAGCAGTGCGGCGCCCAGGTGGCGGTGGTCGGACTCCCCCAGGACGCACATCGTCTGGCGATCGCGAAACAGTATGGCTGCGAGGTCATCATCGGCGACGCCAAGCCCTGGGCGCTGCAGCGCGACGGACTCGGCTGCGACGGCGTGATCGACGCCGCGGGCGCCTCGGCCACGCTCAAGATCGCCCTGGACCTCGTCCGGCCCGCCGGGTGGATCAGCAAAGTCGGCTGGGGACCTCAGCCGCTCGGCTTCAACCTCGACCCCCTCGTGCAGAAGAACGTCACCCTGCAGGGCAGCTTCAGCCACAACTGGCCGATCTGGGAGCGCGTCATCGCGCTCATGGCCAGCGGCCAGTTCGATGTCCGCCCGATCATCGGCGGCATCTGGCCCGTCACCGAATGGCACACCGCCTTCGAGAAGATGCATAAAGGGGAGGTGGTGAAGTCCGTCCTCAAGCCCGTCTGAGCATGCGCCTGAAAGACAAAATCATCCTCGTTACCGGCAGCACGACCGGCATCGGCAAGGCCATCGCCAGGCGCTGCGTGCGCGAAGGGGCCAAGGTCGTCATCCACGGACTCGAGAAGGACCTCGCCGCGGAGACGCTCGCCGAGGTCGGCCAAGCCAACGGGGTCGTCCATGTCGAAGACCTGACCTCGCCGGGCTGCCCGCAGCGCTTGGTGGACCTCGCCGTGAAGACCTTCGGCAAGCTCGACGGGCTGGTGAACAACGCGGCCATCGTGGCCACGGGCAACATCCAGGACACCGATGCGGACTATTTCCGAAAAATGCTCGAGGTGAACGCAGTCGTGCCGTTCCTGCTCATCCAGGCCGCCCTGCCCCACCTGTCCCAGACCCGAGGCGCCGTCCTCAACATCGGCAGCGTCAACGCTTACTCCGGCGAACCGAACCTGCTGCCCTACAGCGTCTCGAAAGGCGCCCTGATGACCCTGACGCGCAACCTCGGCGACACGCTTCACCGCACGCATGGCGTGCGCGTGAATCAGATCAACCCCGGCTGGGTGCTCACCGAGAACGAATCGAAGCGCAAGAAGTCCCACGGGCTCAAGGACGACTGGTATGCCGACCTGCCCAAGGTCTACGCGCCTTCCGGCCGGCTGCTCTCGCCCGACGAGATCGCCGCCTCCGCGGCACTCTGGCTCTCCGACGAGCTGGGCCCGGTGAGCGGCTCGGTCGTCGACCTCGAGCAGCACCCCTTCATCGGACGCAATCCGCCGAAGGATCCCGACCACCTCCCCGGACAGAAGGCCTGACCATGCCGAAGATCGCCGCCTTCCCCAAGGCCTACATGCATGCTCTCTGCAAGGACGGCACGATGAAGCTCTCCGAGTGGTTCAAGCTCGCCGCCACGCTGGATGTGCAGGGACTGGAGTTCTACGCGGGCTTCCTCGAAATGGCCGACGCGTCCAACTGGCCGCTCTTCCGCCGCCAGGTCGCCGACCTGGGGATGTCCATCCCGATGCTGTGCTGCTCGCCTGACTTCACGCATCCGGACAAGGCCTTCCGCGACGCCGAGATCACCAAACAGAAGCGTTGGATCGACATGACCCACGCGCTGGGCGGCTCCTATTGCCGCGTGCTCAGCGGCCAGCGCCGGCCCGAGCTCTCCGACGCCGAAGGCGTGCGCCTCGCCGCCGACAGCATCGCCGCCTGCATCCCCTACGCCAAGGAGCGCGGCGTGACGCTCATCCTCGAGAACCACTACAAGGACGACTTCTGGATGTATCCCGAGTTCGCCCAGAAGATGGACGTCTTCTGCGCCCTGGTGGATGCCCTGCCGGCTGACGGCTTCGGGGTGAACTACGACCCTAGCAACGCCTACATCGCGGGCGACGATCCTATCGCATTGCTCAAGCGGGTCTCCCACCGCGTCGTGACCATGCACGCCTCCGACCGTTACCTCATCGAAGGCACGCTCGAAGACCTCCGGAAGGAGGAAGGCGGCGCCGCCGGCTACGCCAAGCGCCTCCGTCACGGCGAGATCGGCAAGGGTCTCAACGATTACGACGCCATCTTCACCGAACTGAAGCGCGTCGGCTTCGACGGCTGGATCAGCATCGAGGACGGCGTCGACGGCATCGAGCAGCTCCGCCGCAGCGCCGACTTCCTCAAACACAAGACCGCCCAATACTGGGGCTGAACAATATGCGCATCCTACCAACCCTCGCGACCCTCATCGTTGCCGTCGCCACGCTTCGGGCCGCCGAGGAATCCCACGACATCGTCGTCTATGGCGGGACCTCCGGGGGCGTAGTGGCCGCGATCCAATCCGCGCGCTCCGGACACAGCGTCATCCTGATTTCCCCCACTCAGAAGCTCGGCGGCCTCACCGCCTCCGGCCTGGGAATGACAGACACCGCGGGGTATCGGCAGATCATCGGCGGGCTCGCCAAGGAGTTCTACCGGCGCATCGGGCGACATTACGCCGACCCGGCGAACTGGCGCTCCGGGGACCGCGAAGCCTACATGAGGAAGGTCGGGCCCGGCCTGGCCCGTGACGGCATGATGCTCTACTTCGAACCTCACATCGCGGAACGGACCTTCGAGGAGTGGGCCGCCGAGAGCAAGATCGCCGTCGTCCGAGGCGAGCGGCTCGACCTTCGCAAAGGCGTCATCAAGGAGGGCGCCCGCATCACCGCCCTCCGGATGGAGTCCGGACGAACCTTCCCTGGCAAAATTTTCATCGACGCCAGCTATGAAGGCGACCTCCTGCCGGGAGCCGGCGTGACCTACACCCTCGGTCGCGAGAGCCACCAGGCCTACAAGGAGCGCTTTGCCGGAGTCCAGCCCCGCGCCGGCGTCGAGCATCAGTTCCGCCATCAGGTGGACCCTTACGTGAAGCCGGGCGATGCTTCCAGCGGCCTCCTACCGGAAATCCATGCCGCCACTCCCGCCGCGATGGGCCCCGAGGGTTCCGCCGACAAGCTCATCCAAGCCTACAACTTCCGGCTTTGCCTCACGGATGTCCCTGAAAACCGGGTCCCCATCCAACGACCGGAAGGCTACGATGCCGCACGTTACGAATTGCTCGGACGCTACTTCAAGGCCGGCTTCGCCCATCCATTCGGGCTCCATGACGCGATGCCCAATCGAAAGACCGACCTTAATAACTTCGGGCCTTTCAGCGTCGATTACCTCCGCGGTAATGACGGCTACGTCGAAGGCGACTACGCCACCCGCGATCGCATCGTCGCCGAACACATCCGCTACCAGAAAGGCCTCCTCTACTTCTTCCTCACGGACGAACGCGTCCCCACCGAGATCCGGCAGCAGCTCGCGCAATGGGGTTACGCCAAAGACGAGTTCACCGATACCGGTCACTGGCCCTGGCAGATTTACGTCCGTGAAGCCCGCCGCATGATCAGTGACCACGTCATGACCGAGCACCATGTCCTGGGTCACCAAATCGTCGCCGACTCCGTCGGTCTCGGCTGCTACCCGCTGGATTGCCACAACGTCCAGCGATTCGTCAGCGCCGATGGTTATGCGCTCGTGGAAGGCGGCGTCTACCAAACCGGCCACAGCCCCTATCCTATCAGCTACCGCTCCATCGTCCCCCGAAGGACCGAGTGCGAGAACCTCCTCGCCCCCTGGTCACTCTCAGCCTCGCACGTCGCGTTCCTCTCCATCCGCATGGAGCCCGTCTTCATGACGCTGTCCCAGTCCGCCGCCACGGCCGCCAGCCTCGCCCTACGGAACCGGTGCGCCGTGCAGGACATAGCCTACGATCAGTTGCGCCTAGATCTGGCGAAGCAGAACCAGGTCCTCGACTTCAAGCCTGAACATCCCAAGCCTGAACCGGTCGCGCCGGCAAGCCTCGCCGGTGTCGTCGTGGACGACCTCGATGTCACCTTCACGGACGATTGGGTCTGCCGACACGACGGGCGCTTCGTCGGACAGTCCTTCCGCAGCGATGTAAGCCACGGCAAAGGAGACAAGACCTTCCGCTTCCGCGCCATCCTCCCCAAACCTGGGCGATATGAAGTCCGCTATGCCTACGCCAAGGTCCGCGGCGCCTCCAAGAGCGTGCCTGTCACCGTGTATACCGCCCAAGGTCCCAAGGCCGTCCGCCTCGACCTTAGCCTAACCCCACCCATCGACGGACTCTGGGTCAGCCTCGGCAAATTCGATTTCGATACCCAGGAAGCTAACGTCGTCGTCAGCAACGCCGGTACCACCGGCACCGTCATCACCGATGCCGTGCAGTTCCTGCCAGCCGCGCCGTAACCCCGACACACCGAGCCCGCTATGAGCCTACGCATCCTCGCCGCCCTGTTGATTGCGTTATTGGGCCGACTTGACGGGGCCACCACCCCGGCCGATGCCGATCGCTTCGTACGAGCGGAAGGCACCGCGCTGACCCGAGCCGGCAAACCCTTCAAGGCCGCGGGCTTCAACCAACCGGACCTATTCGGAGCAATCCTGCAGGATGACGTCAAGGGGCGGGCTAAAAGCTTCGCCGCAATCGATGACGCCAGCCGCTCCGGCGTCCGCTTCCTCCGGTTCTGGGCCTCCGGCTTCTGGCCGAACGAGATGAAGCTCTATCTCACCGACAAACCCGCCTATTGGGCGCGGATGGATGACCTCTTCCGACACGCCCGCGAAAGGGATGTCATGCTCGTGCCTAGCCTCTTCTGGATGAGCAACCTCTGGCCGGATTTGTGCGACGAACCGCGCAACAAGATCGCCGATCCGAGTTCGAAGACCTACCAGGCGATGCGGGCCTACGCCACCGAACTGGTCACGCGCTACAAAGACGACCCGAACGTGCTGATGTGGGAGCTCGGCAACGAATACTTCCTGGAAGCCGACCTGAATGCGTCCGACCGACCCAAGGCCGATGGTGCTGGCTCGAAGCGACTGGGTACCCGTCCGGTACGGAAGGTCGATGACAGCCTGACGACGGAGATGCTCCTCTCCTTTTATACCAAAATGACGGCGAGCATTCACGCCGCAGACCCGAATCACCTCGTGACCAGCGGGGACCGTGGCCCACGCCCAACCAGCCGTTCGCTCCGGGAAAGCTTCCCGAAACAGGTCTGGAAGGGCGACACCTTGGAAGAACACCTGACAAGCCTCCGCAACAGTCAGCCCAGGCCTTTGGATGTCATGTCCATCCACTGCTACGGCAATCTGGACGGAGGCTACCTGCCCGGCGAAGAATCCACCCTCGGCCTTAAAAGCGTGGGCGGCCTCAGCCTACGCGGCATGGAATTGATTTCGGCCTTCGCCCGCACCGCCAACGCGGCCGGTATGCCGCTCTTCGTCGGCGAACTCGGTCAGCACACTCCGCATATGAATGATGACCCTGAGGCTCGCTTCGCCTGCGCGGCCATCGACCTGGCGGAGAAGGAAGGCGCCGACCTCATCGCCATGTGGGTCTGGCACTTCCCGCCGCACCCGAAATACAACGTCACCGGCTCGACCTACCCAGCGCTGCTCAAGAAGATCCGCGAATTCAACGCCCGCCACGCCCATGGCGAAAAGTCGCAGACCCAGCAGCCACGCTGAACAGCCCACCTTCCCTCTCTCGCCTACCCCCATGAGAACCCTCCTCCCCCTTCTCCTCAGCCTGACGTCTGTCCTAGCCGTCGAGCAGACGGACCTAGTAGTCGTGGGCGCCACCCCGTCCGGCGTCGCTGCTGCCGTCTCAGCCGCCCGCTCGGGCGCGAGCGTGATACTTCTGGAAGAAAAAAGTCACGTGGGCGGCATCGTGGCGGGCGGTTTGACCAATACCGACATCCGCAAGCACGGCGCAGTGGGCGGGCTCTACAACGAGTTCAAACGCCGCATCGTAGAGCACTACACCACGACCTATGGCGCGGACTCGAAGCAGGTGAAGGTGTGCAAAGCCGGCAACAGGTTCGAGCCGCACATCGCGGAGAAGGCGTTCCGCGACATGCTCGCGACGGAGAAGAACATCACGCTGCTCCAGCGGCAGCGAGTCATCGCGGCGCGTGTCATCGGCAGCGATGGCGCGGAGAGGGCCGCGACACCGGGCAAACGCATCGACGGTGCCGCGCCGAACGACTTTAGACCGACGGTGAAGCTCGTCAGCATCACGGCGGAGGATTTGAGCAAGCCCGGCACGCAGACCGAGTTCCGCGCAGCGACCTTCATCGACTGCACTTACGAGGGCGACCTCGCCGCGCTGGCAGTCGTGCCCTATCGCGTCGGTCGCGAGAGCCGCGCGACCTTTGGCGAGCATCATGCCGGGCATATCTACGTCCGTTTCAAAGACTACAACCCGCTTCCCGGTTCCACGGGTGAGGCCGATGACGGCATCCAGGCCTTTTGCTTCCGCTTTCATCTCACGAAGGACAAAGCGAACTCTGTGCCTGTCGAGAAGCCCGTCGCTTTCAATCGCGACGACTACCGGCACATCCTCGCGCAAATCGCCGAGGGAAAAATCACGCGCTTCAATAAAGTCATCCAGCTCTACGAGATGCCGAACGGGAAGTTCGAGGTGAACAGCGATCATCACGACACCGGCGTACCTGCCGAGTCGCTCGATCTGGCCGAGGAAAACTGGCGCTGGCCCGAAGCCGGTCCCGCCGAGCGCGAGCGCATCTTTGCGCGTTACTGGAGCCACAACGAAGGCCTCGTGTGGCTGCTGCAAAACGATCCCGCCGTCCCCCAGGCCATCCGCGATGAAGCGAGCCAGTGGGGCTTCCCGAAGGATGAGTTTACCGACCATCGCCACCGCCCGCATCACATCTATGTGCGCCAAGGTCGTCGCATCTGGGGCGAATACACGCTGACGCAGAACGACGCCAAACCCATCTTCGAAACCGGCCTGCCTGCCCGTTTTGCCGATGGCATCGCCGTCACCGAGTTCGAGTTCGACTCGCATGCCGTGCGCAAATACGACCCCGCGTATCCGCTGCTGCGCCCGGGCTACTTCTTCATCTCGCATGATCCTTTTCAGCTCCCGTATCGCATCCTAGTGCCGAAGTGTGTCGATGGCCTGCTCGTCCCTGGCATGTTCCGCGAGCCATGTCGGCTATCAAACCCTGCGCATGGAACCCGTCTTCATGGCCTTGGGTGAAGCCTGTGGCATCGCCGCCGCCCAAGCCGTCTCCGCCAAGACCGAACTCCGGGCGATCGACGTGCCGACCCTCCAGCGCGAGATCCTGAAGCGCGGCGGAGTCATCCTCTACGAGAATACGGCCAAGCGCCCCGAAGGACTTTGACCATGAAAACCATCAAGACCGACGTCCTGGTCTGCGGAGGCGGTTGCGCCGGCTCCGCGGCCGCCCTCGCCGCCGCCCGCTCCGGCGCGAAGACGCTCCTCATCGAGCGCGCCGGCTTCGCCGGCGGCATCATCACAGCGGTCGGCCTGCCCTACTTCGACGGCCTGATCGACAAGCCAAGCGGCCGCTTCGTCGTCCGCGGCATCGCCCTGGAGTTCCTACGGGAACTGGGCCTGGCCAAACCCGACGCCAAGCGCATCGACGACCTGCCCGCCGACCAGATCACGAAGTACTGGGGTTCGGTCCGGATTCCCAACACCGACGAGTTCAAGCTGCTCATGGACGGGCTCATCCGCCGTCACTCCGAGCACCTCAGCGTGCTCTACCATTCGCTCGTCTGCGACGTCGAGACCAAGGGTGGCCTCATCTCCGCCGTCATCGTGGCGAACAAGGACGGCCTGGTACGCATCGAGGCCCGCCAGGTCATCGACTCGACGGGTGACGCCGACGTCGCCCATTGGGCCGGCTGCCCATCCGAGAAGAATCCTGAGATGATGCCGCTTACGATGCACTTCCGCATCGGCAACGTGGCCCCGAGCAAGGAGATGGGCCCGTCGGCCAAGCAGGCGCTCATCGACGCCCATAAGGCGGGCAAGCTGCCGGAGTTCTACGGTCCCGGCCTGATCTTCGCCTTCGCGAAGGACGAAGCCTACATCCACGCCACCCGCATCGCCGGCGACGCGACCGACGCCGCCGACCTCACCCGCTGCGAGATGCAAGGCCGCCAGGATGCCTGGACGATCTTCCGCGAATGGAAGGAAAAGGTCCCGGCCTTCAAGGACAGCTACCTCATCTCGACCGGACCCTATATCGGCATCCGCGACACCCGCCGCATCCTCGGCGTCGAGCGTCTGACGGTCGAGGACCTGCAGACCTGCCGTCGCCATGACGACGCGATCGCCACCGGTTGCTGGTTCCTCGACCTCCACCCCCGCAAGACCACCACGGACAAGCCCTTCACCGGCTCAGCCTTCCAGCCGCTGCCCTACGACATCTCCTACCGCACCCTCATACCGCAGAAGGTGGGGAACCTGCTGGTGGCCGGACGCTGCCATAGCGCCACGCACCTGGCCTCGGCCTCCTCCCGCGTGACCGCTACCGCGATGGCCCTCGGCGAAGCCGCCGGCGTCGCCGCCGCCCTGGCCTGCGAGACGAAGGCCGACGTCGCCACCGTCGACGGCCGCAAGGTCCGCGAAACCCTCTCCCGCCGGGACGCCGGCCCCTTCACCGATGCCTGACAATCCCGACCGCAGCCACCCCGCCGGCATCAGCCGACGCGACGCCCTGCGCGGCGTGCTGCTCGGCGCCCTCGGCCTCATCGCCGCCGCCGGCCGCAGCCCCGCGGAGGAAGCTTCGCCCGGGAGCCAAGCCAACGGGGGATACGTTCCCGAAGACAATTATCCGACCTTCGCGGACGAACCCGACACACGGTCCTGATGGCCAACCGCATCCTCGGCCTGCTCCTCCTCCTCGGCTCGCTGCTTAGCGGCTGCGTCAGCCCCTCCGTTGACGTCGCGTCCTTGCGCCGATCATTTGAGACGGCCAAACCAGGGGATACGCTCGTCATCCCGCCGGGGGATTACGCCGTGGACGGGACCGTCCCGATCCCGCTGAGGTCGGACCTGACGGTCATCGCCTACGGAGCGACCTTCCGGCTGCCCGCGCGCATGGGCGACAAAGCCCGCGCAGTGGTCTTCAAAGGTGAGAATATCCGCAACCTCACCTGGAAGGGCGGCCGCTTCGTCGGCCATGTCTTCGACCCCGCGCGCGCCGACAACAGCTGGGAGCCCAACGTCAACACCCGCGGCATCCTCATCACGACCACCGTCGGCGGCCGCACCGGGAATCTCCGTTTCGACGGCGTCGAGTCGGACGACCTCGCCGGTGCCGCCATCACGGTCCTCGGCGCCGAACAGAAAGCCAACGAGCGCGGCGTCCTCACCTACGCCCAAGGCGTCCAGGTCACGGACTGCCGCCTGGAGCGGACCGGCAAGTTCATGTGGGACTACGGCTATCTCTGGCAGATCACGGTCTGGCCCGAAGAATTCGGACCGACCGAACACGCCCATGCGGCGAAGTATTTCCGGCATGACCTGGTGAAGGAGGGCGTCCGCATGGAGGCCGGCGACGACCGCGTCTTCTTCGCCAACACCCAGCCCTTGCCGATCTCCAAGGTCCGCGAAGGCTTGGAGGCCGACCGCGGGTACGACTCCCTCTGCTTCTTCGGCGACACGCTGCCCGCCAACCTCGTCCGCGGCCGCCAATACTTCGTCGTCGAGAGCAAGCCGACCTACGTCCGGATCGCCGAACAACCCCAGGGCGCCCCGCTCCGCTTCCAGACCTCGGCCGGACCGAAGACCAAGCTCATCACCCCGCTCTTCTACGCCCACCTGGCGCTCTATTCGCCCAACGGCGCCGGCCCAGGCAAGGGCGCGCTCGACCTCGTCGGCTGCGAGGACGTGGTAGTCAGGGGCAACACCCTGAGCGCCCTCGGCGACACGATGCACATCCAGAAGAGCCGCAGGATCGTCTTCGACCGCAACCGCATCACCGGCTCCCGCATGGGCGCCTTCTTCCTCGCGGAGTTCTGCCAGGACGCGCTGATCACCGACAACTTCGTCGACGGCACCAACGGCTCCCGGGTGGTGAGCATCGAGAAGTCCTGCGCGGACGTCACCGTCCGCGGTAACACCTTCCGCAACGGCGGCCGCGGTTCCTGGATCAATCAGCCGCGCAACCTGACGATGACCGACAACGTCTTCGAACGGAACACGACCAAGTGCGAAGCCGACCCCAAGCGCGGGCGGCGAAGTTTCGTGACCGGCGACTATGAGGAATATGCCGAGATCTATTTCACGACCTACGAAGTCGGCGGCACCTACGGCGACGTCATCCTGAGGAACAACCGCTTCGTCAGCGGACCGAATGCCCAGCACGCCATGACCTTCATGCCCGGAGGCTCAAGCATCGTGATCCAAGGCAACCGGTTCGAGGGGCCCGTCCGAGACATCCCCGCTGCCATAGGATGCTCCGAAGTCGACGTCACGGGTAACATCGGGCTGACTCCCTGATATGAATCCCGAAATCGTCCGTCCGAACGTCGTCGGTCTCGGGGAGGCCCTCTGGGACGTCTTCCCAGATGCGGCGCACTTCGGCGGAGCCCCGGCGAACTTCGCCTGCCACGCCTCCGCGCTCGGCGCCGAAGCCTGGATGGTGAGCGCGGTCGGCCGCGACCGGTTGGGCGACGACGCGGTCGCCTCCCTCTCGGGCAAGGGCGTCCACACGCTCCTGGTCCAGCGCGACATCCGTCCCACCGGCACGGTGACGGTGAAGCTCGATGCGGCCGGCAAGGCCGACTATGCCTTCGCGGCCGATCCGGCCTGGGACCACATCGCCTGGAGCGAATCGCTGGCGCTGCTGGCCAAGAAATGCTCGGCCGTCTGCTTCGGCTCCCTCGCCCAACGGGCGCCCGAAAGCAGGGCGACCATCCGCAGATTCCTTCAGGCGTGCTCTCCGGACTGCTTGCGTGTCTTTGACGTGAACCTGCGGCAGGACTTCTTCTCCAAGGAGGTGATCGAGGCTTCGCTCGGCCTGGCCGACGTCCTGAAGCTCAACGATGAGGAAGTGAAGGTCCTGGCCGACATGCTCGGACTGCCGGCGGATGAAGAGGCGTTCGTCGCCCAGATCGCCGCCCGACATGGCCTGAACACCGTGGCTTTGACCCGGGGCGCCCGGGGCTCCCTCATCTGGCACCAAGGCCGCTTTGACGAAAGGGAAGCCCCGACGATCGCCGTCGTCGACACCGTCGGCGCCGGTGACGCCTTCACCGCTGCCCTCGTGACCGGCCTCCTGCGTGAGGAAGACCTGAACCTGGTGCACCGGAGGGCCTCTGACATCGCCGCCTATGTCTGCACCCAGCCCGGCGCGACGCCGGAGCTGCCGCCGGAGTTGAGAAGGTAGGGACACGATTGCCATCACGTCCGTGGGCGGACGGATATCGGATAGGTCGGCGACCTTGCCCCGCTCGACGCACGCGCGCCGGCGAACGGCGGTCATGGCAATGACCGCCCTGCCTCTGATCCTTCGGACCTCTGGCTGTCTTCAGCATGCTCCTGCCCCTAGCCCTGTCCCTGTCCCTGCCCCTCGCAGCATCCCTGCCCCTCGCAGCACCGCTCGTCACCATGTCACCTTGCCCACGTGCCTCCTGGCGAAGCCCATGGCTTCGCCCTCACCAGACGTAGTTCACGCGGAAGGTGATGACCTTCTCCTCGTCGGGCTTCAGGGGCACGCGGAACTCGGCGCGATGGGAGTCGAGCTTGGTGTAAGGCACGGCGTTCTCCGAAATCGTCCAGTCGGACCAGTGGGCCATGTGCTCGACGAGGCGGATCTCGACCGGCTCCTTCTTGCGATTGCGCAGCTTCACCTCGTAGGTCTCGCTGATCACCCGGTCGTTATTGCGGCGGAGGTCGGTGCGACGGTGCTCGCCCACCAGGTCGAAGCTGTTGCCGGTCAGGACCCTCAGCCTCTCGCCCTGCGGCGTGTGATCGATCCGGTTCTCGCCCACGAACTCCAGGCGACGGTCGTCGTCCTGGGCGTAGAAGCGGAACTTGCCCTTGGGCAGAGGCATGCCCAGCCCGTTCGCCTCGGTGTTCATCAGCTCGCGGTAGACCTGCACCTTGTTGGCGTCGGGCGGCGTCTCCCCGTAGAACTCCTGGCAGCGGCCCTCGTAGACGTAGACCCGCTCGGCCTTCACGCCAGTAGCGCGCACGAACTCGACCTGCTTGGTCTCGCGGTCACGCAGGGTCACCGGGTTTGCGAGCGTGTAGAGATGGAATTCATCGAAGGACTTCTCCGTCACGACCCTGTCGGCCATGGCGGCGGCCGCCATGGGCATCCCGCCGCCGGCAATCGTGGCGAACATGTTGGTGGCACGGTTGACGTCGCCCGCCATGAGCTTCACCTGAGCCTCGTTGAAGGTCGTGCCGCTCTGGTTGTTGATGGTCACCCAGCCGACGACGTCGACCGTGTCGCCCTTCTCCGGCGCGACGAGATTGTAACTGGCTTCCCACTGGAAGCCGTTGGAGAGGTAGGCCACCTCGGCGTCGAACTTGGCGTCGACCGGAGACTGGATCCTCCAGGTCAGGGTGGGCCGCAGGATGCTGCCGTCGCCGAGGGAGGGGAACATCGGCTCACCGGGCAGGGAGAAGCGCAGGCGGCCGTCCACCTCGATGATGGGCTGCACCGATCCGCCGCCGGGCACGTGACCGCTGCGGATGACCTTGCCCCGGATGACTTCGTCGGGGCGGTTGGCATTGCGCCGGAGGAAGTCCAGTTCCTTGCCCTCGAAGAATGAGAGCAGCATCGCCTGGGAGACGGAGTCGTTGCGGTAGGACTGCTCCAGGATGCTGAAGGCCGCCTTGCCGGTGATGTCGCGCAGGATGACGCTGTCGGGCTCGACCTGGGCGGTGGCGCCCGAATAGGCGACCGAGGTCACGCCCTGCCGCACCTGCACGGGCAGCGTGTCACGCACCACGGCGTAGCCGCCGTTGTAGACCGTCAGCGCAGGGCCGGCGTCGAGGACGGCGGCAGCGAGGAGCAGGGAGAGGAGGTTGCGCATAGGAAAGGTCACCAGTTGTAGTTCACGCGGTAGGCGATGACGCGCTCTTCGTCCGGCTTGAGCGGGACACGGAACTCGATCCGGTGGGAGGCGAGCTTCTCGAAGGGCATGGCGTTCTCGCTCACGGTCCAGTCCGTCCAGGGCGCGATGTGCTCGACGACCCGGATCTCGACCGGCTCCTTCTTACGGTTACGGACCTTGACCTCGTAGGCCTCGCTCACGACCCGGCTGGCATTACGGCGGAGGTCGGTCTGGCGGCGTTCGCCGACCAGGTCGAAGCTGTTGCCCGTGAAGACGCGCACGCGTTCGTTGCGGGCGGTATGATCGATCTGGTTCTCACCCACGAATTCAAGGCGGCGGTCGTCGTCCTGGGCGTAGAAGCGGAACTTGCCCTTCGGCAGCGGCATACCGAGGCCGTTGGCCTCGGTGTTCATCAGTTCGCGGTAGACCTGCACCTTGGTCGGCTCGCCGGGCTGGCCCCAGTAGCTCCAGGCCCGTCCCTCGTAGACATAGAGACGTTCGGCCCTCACGCCCGTGGCGCGGACGAACTCGACCTGCTTGGTCTCCTTGTCGCGGAGGCTGACCGGATTGGCCAGGGAGTAGAGGTGGAACTCGTCGAAGGATTTCTCCGTCACGACCGGGGCGGCTTTGGCCATCATGGAGTCGGCACGCATGGCCGAGCTTCGCGTGCGAAGGGCGTTGCTGACGCGGTTCACGTCGCCGGCCATCAGCTTGACCGTGGCGCCGTCAAAGGCCGAACCGCTGCGGTTGCGCATGGTGACCCAGCCCACCAGGTCGACCTTGTCGCCCTTCTCCGGCGCGACGAGGTTGTAGCTGGCCTCCCAGCCGAAGCCGTTGGAAAGATAGGCCACCTCGGCCTCGACGCGCCCGTCATGCTCGGACTGCAGGCTCCAGCCCAAAGTGGGCTTGAGGACGTTGTCAGTCCCGAGCGAAGGAAAGAGGGGCTCTCCGGGCAGGAAGAACTGGAGGCGGCCGCCGACCTCCACGATGGGCTGTACGGAGCCGCCGCCGGGGACGTGTCCGCTGCGGATCACCTTGCCGCGCACGGTCTCATCAGGACGGCCGTCGTTGCGTCGGACGAAGTCGACCTCTTTGCCCTCGAAGAGTGAGAGGAGCATCGCCTGCGAGACGGGGTCGTTGCGATAGGACTGCTCCAGGATCCTGAAGGCGGCCTTCCCGGCCACGTCGCGCAGGATGACCGTGTCCGGCTCGACCTGGGCGGTCGCGCCTGCGTACGTGACGCGCGTGACGCCGGGCTTCAGATCGAAGGCCAGCGTGTCCCGCACGACCGCGTAGCCTCCGTTGTAGATGGTGAGGGCGGGCGCGGCTTCAAGGACAGCGGCGGCCAGCAGGACCGGCAGGAGGGGCTTGGTCATGGGGTGATTCGGATTGTGGGGGCGTCGGGGCATTCCCCCAACACCTAAAGAGCGCCGGATGTCCGGCCCGCCGTCTAAATATCTTTCAGCGGCCCCGCCGCCGCTGCCGACGGCGGTATTCAGTGGGGGTGCAGCCGACCTCGCGACGGAAAAGGCGATTGAAGAAGGTCACCTGCCGGAAGCCGCAGGCGAGGGCCACGTCGAGCACGCCGCGGTCGCCGTCCCTCAGTTCACGCCGGGCGGCCTGGAGGCGGAGCTGGTTGACGAAGGCGCTGAAGCTGCGTCCGGAATGCCGCTTGAACTGCCGCGCGAAGGTCGGCCGGCTCAGCCCGGAGATGCGGAGGAGGTCGCCCAGGCGCACCTCGTCCCGGAAGTTCGCCACGAGATGCTGCACGGAACGCGAGATGGCCGCCTGGTGCTCGCTTTCGGCGCTGCGCGTGAAGCTGCGCGTGGCGAGCGCGGAGAGGTCGGAGTCCGGCGCCTCCGACACCTCGGCGAGGAGACGCAGGAGCGCGGCCAGCTGGCCGGCCCCGCGGCTGCGGGCCACTTCCTGCATCATCCCGGCCACGACCTTGGCCGTCGCGCCGCCGATGCGCACGCCCCGTTCGGCACGACGGAAGAGACTCCTCAGCTCAAGGTTCTCAGGGAAGGCCCAGAGCGGATGACTCTCGGGGAAGTGCCACTGGATCGACAGTCCGGCGGAGCCGCCCTGGGTGTGCCAGTGATGCGGCAGACGCTCGCCGAGGAGCACGAGGTCGCCGGCGGAGAAGGATCCGATGGCGTCCCCGACGAAACGCGTCCCCTCCCCCTCCGTGAACAGCGTCAGCTCCATCTCCTTGTGGAAATGCCAATGGGCCCCCTCGCCCTGCATCGGGCGGGTCCGTCCCGGCCCCAGGATGCACTCGACCTCGCTGAGGGAACGGGACCAACGGAGCACTCGGAAGGAATGCCCCTCGGGCAGCTCGACCTTCTCGCGCACGGCCTTCATGCATTCTTTCGTATCAGATGTCCTTGTAGCGACAATCGACAAATTGAGACAATAGTGCTGACCTTGGAGACGCCGAGTGTAGAGAAATGGGCAGGCTTCGTTAGAATGAACGTCCCATCATGAGCTCACCCGTCACCTACCGCTTTTCCTTCGGCCCTTGGAACATCAGCGAAGGCGCCGACCCCTTCGGCGGCGACGTCCGCAAGGCCTTCCCGCACGAGGAGAAGTTCGCCCTGTTCCGTCCCCTCGGCTTCGAGGGCGTGCAGTTCCACGACGACGACGTCGTGCCCGGCATGGACGGCCTCAAGCCCGACCAGATCCTGAAGAAGGCCGGCGAAGTGAAGGCCATGCTCGCCAACCAGGGCCTGACCCCGGAGTTCGTCGCCCCCCGCCTGTGGTTCGCCGACCAGACCGTCGACGGCGGCTACACCTCCAACAGCGCTTCCGACCGCGCCTACGCCTGGGACCGCACCAAGAAGTCCATCGACATCGCCAACGCCGTCGGCTCCAAGGCCATCGTCCTCTGGCTCGCCCGCGAAGGCACCTACATCCGCGAGGCCAAGGACGCCAGGCTGGCCTACGACCGCCTGCTTGAGACGGTCAACGCGATGCTGGACTACGATAGGAACGTCGAGATCTGGATCGAGCCCAAGCCGAACGAGCCGACCGACCAGGCCTACGTGCCCACCATCGGCCACGCCCTCACCCTCTCCTACGCCTCCAAGGACCACCGGCGCGTCAAGGGCCTCATCGAGTCGGCTCACGCCATGCTCGCCGGCCTCGACGCCAGCGACGAGATGGCCTTCGCCCTCGCCCACGACAAGCTGGCGAGCGTCCACCTCAACGACCAGAACGGCCTGAAATACGACCAGGACAAGAACTTCGGCGGCGCCAACCTCCGCGCGGCGTTCAATCAGGTCCGCGTGCTCGAGGAGGCCGGCTACGGCCGCCGGGGCGAGTTCATCGGGCTGGACGTGAAGGCCATCCGCACCCAGCGCGGCTGCCCGGTGACCGACCACCTGAAGAACAGCCGCGAGCTGTTCCTTGCGCTCGTCGAGAAGGTCCGCACGCTCGACCGGAAGCTCGTCCAGCAGTACCGCGACGCCCGCGACTACGAAGCGCTCGAGCTCCACGTCCTCAAGCACATCATGGGACTGAAGTAAGTCCCCGCCCCTCCCTCCCCTCATGAAGCAGTACCGCCTCAACCGCCTCTTCAACGCCCCGTCCAAGCGCTGCTTCGACGTCGCCGTCGACCCCGGCTTCTTCAACCAGCCCGGCTTCCTCCAGGGCATCGAGGACATGCGCAAGGTCGTCGAGACGCTCGTGGACGCGGGCCCCGACGCCATCCAGCTGACGGTCGGCCAGGCCCGGCACCTGCAGGCCATCCCGGGCAAGCAGAAGCCGGCCCTCGTCCTCCGCACGGACACCGCGAACGTCTACGGCAAGGAGCTCCCGTCCACGGCCTTCAGCCTGATGATCGAGGAGACGATGCTGCAGGCCGTGCGACTCGACGCCGCCTGCGTCTGCGTGAACCTCTTCCAGATCCCCGGCGCGCCGGACGTGACCGCGCGCTGCGTGGAGAACATCCTGAAGCTCAAGCCGCAGGCCGACTTCTACGGCATGCCGATGATGGTCGAGCCGCTGGTCTTCCAGCCCAACGCGGTCGCGGGCGGCTACATGGTCGACGGCGACCTCACCAAGATCCTCCATCTGGTCCGCCAGGCGGTGGAGCTCGGCGCCGACGTCATCAAGGCCGACCCGACGGACGACGTCTCACAGTATCACAAGGTCATCGAGACCGCCTCGGGCATCCCGGTGCTCGTGCGCGGCGGCGGACGCGTGAGCGACAAGGAGATCCTCGTGCGCACCGAAGGCCTGCTCAAGCAGGGCGCCTCGGGCATCGTCTACGGCCGCAACGTCATCCAGCACCCCAACCCCCGCGGCATCACCCAGGCCCTCATGGCCATGGTGCACCGCGGCGCCTCGGTCGACGAGGCGCTCAAGCTCATCTGAGGGCTCCGTGGGCGCCGCCGACCCGACATTCGTCGACGCCCTGAAGGCGGCGGTGGGCGCGGCCAACGTGCTCACGTCCCCCGAGGACACGCTGCCCTACGGCTTCGACGGCACGGCCGCCCTCAAGGGGCCGGTCGGAGCGGTCGCGCTGCCGGGCTCGACGGAGGAGGTGGCGGCGGTCATGCGGCTCGCCCACGGGAAAGGCGTCCCGGTGGTCACGCGAGGATCGGGCACGGGCCTCAGCGGCGGGAGCGTGCCCTCCCCCGGCAGCCTCGTGCTCTGCCTCGTCCGCATGGACAAGGTGCTGGCCGTTGACGCCCCGAATCTCACCGCGCGCGCCCAGGCGGGCGCTATCACGGCCGCGATCGATGCGGCCGCCGGCAAGCACGGCCTGTTCTACCCGCCCGATCCGGGCTCGATGAAGATCAGCACCATCGGCGGGAACGTCGCCGAGAACTCCGGCGGCCTGCGCGGGCTCAAATACGGCGTGACGCGCGATTACGTGATGGGCCTCGAGGTCGTGCTGCCCGACGGACGGATCGTCCGCTTCGGCAACGCCTGCGTGAAGGACGTCGCCGGGTACTCGATGAAGGACCTCTTCATCGGATCCGAAGGGACGCTCGGCATCATCACCGAGGTCCTGCTGAAGCTGGTGCCCCGCCCGGCCGTCCGACGCACGATGCTCGCCACCTACGCCACGATGGAGGCGGCCGCCCAGACGGTCTCGGACATCATCGCGGCCCGCATCATCCCCTGCACGCTGGAGTTCCTCGACCGCACGACCATCGGCTGCGTGGAGGACTACGCCAAGATCGGCCTGCCGCGCGACTGCGAGGCGCTCCTGCTCATGGAGACCGACGGCCATCCCGCCGCGGTCGCCGAGGAGGCCGCCCGCATGGCCGAGATCGCCTGCGCCCGGGGGGCCAAGGAGGTCCGTACGGCCGCCGATGACGCGGAGGCGGCCCGGCTCGCCACGGCGCGTCGCTCGGCCTTCTCCGCCCTCGCCCGGGTGCGACCGACCACGATCCTCGAGGACGTCACCGTGCCGCGCGACCGGCTGGCGGAGATGGTCGCCTTCATCGCCGAGGTCGCGAAGAGGCGCGGGCTCCTCGTCGGCACGTTCGGCCACATGGGCGACGGCAACCTGCACCCGACCTTCCTCACCGACGAACGGAACGCCGACGAGATGGCCCGGGTCCATGAGGCGCTCGAGGACATCGTGACCAGGACCCTCGCGGTCGGCGGCACGATCACGGGCGAGCATGGCGTCGGGCTCGCCAAGAAGGCCTGGCTGCGCCGTCAGGTGGGCGACGGCAGCCATGACCTGATGCGTGAGCTCAAGCGCGCCTGGGACCCCCGCGGCCTGCTCAATCCCGGCAAGATCTTCGACTGAGCGATGAAGGCGTCGCTGAAGTCCCTCGACTACTCGGTGCTCCAGCAGTGCATGCACTGCGGGATGTGCCTGCCGTCCTGCCCGACCTACGACGCGACCAAGAAGGAGCGGCACAGCCCCCGCGGACGCATCGCGCTCATGCGTGCGGTGGCGGACGACGAGCTGAAGCTCACGCCGGCCTTCGCCGAGGAGATGAGCTACTGCCTCGGCTGCCTGGCCTGCCAGACGGCCTGCCCGGCGGGCGTCGACTACGCGAACCTGCTGGAGACCGCGCGCGCCGAGGTCGCCGGCGCCGGGGTCGGCCGGACCTTCACCAGCCGCTTCTGGCGCGCGGTCACGGTGCGCGGGCTCTTCATGCGTCCGCGGCTGCTCCGTCTCGCGGGGCGGCTGCTGCGTCTCTACCAGCGGCTCGGGCTGCAGACGGCCTTCCGCCGCGTCGGCCTGACGCGGCTGCTGCCCGCCGACCTCCGCCGGCTGGAACCGCAGTGCCCGACGGTCTCGCCGAACTTCTCCCACGAGCTCATCCGGCCGGTCGAGCGTCCGGCGCGACGCCGCTTCCGCGTGGCGCTCCTCACGGGATGCGTGCAGGACCTCACGTTCTCGGACGTGAACCGCGACACGGCGGACGTGCTGCTGGCCAACGGCTGCGAGGTGGTGACGCCGCCCGTGCAGCCCTGCTGCGGATCGCTGCATGCGCACAACGGCGAGCCCGGCCCGGCCCGCACGCTCGCGCGCCGCATGATCGACCTCTTCCCGCCGGCGGACTTCGACGCGATCATCACCAACGCCGGCGGATGCGGCAACCACCTGCGCCATTACGGGGCGCTCCTCGCTGATGACCCCGCCTACGCCGCCCGGGCCGAGGCCTGGGACGCCAAGGTGAAGGACGTGCATGAATGGCTCATGGACAACGGTTGCGTGGCGCCTCGGAACGGCCTGGGCGACCTCACCGTCACCTACCACGACTCCTGCCATCTGACCCACGGCCAGAAGGTCACCCGTCAGCCCCGCGACCTCCTGAAGCTGATCCCCGGACTCAGGCTCGTCGAACTCCCCGAGGCCAACTGGTGCTGCGGCAGCGCCGGCGTCTACAACATCACCCAACCTGCGCAGTCCGAACAGCTCCTCGTGCGCAAGGTCGGGCACGTCATCTCCACCGGCGCGACCGTCCTGGCCACCGCCAACCCCGGCTGCCATCTGCAGATCGAGCGCGGCCTCCGCCAGGCCGGCTCCCCCGTCACCCTTCTCCAGCCCGTGACTTTACTCGCCCGCGCCTATCGCGCGGGAATGAAGCCGGAATCGTTGACTGCATAGAGGGTGGAATCGATCACGGACAGACACATCCTTTTGCGCCACCTGTCATCCGCCCGCCTTCATCTTCTTCCGGCCAACCGTTCAACCATTCAACCCAACAACTGATCCTTCATGACTCCCGTAAACATCGGCATCATCGGCGGCGGCCTCATGGGCCGCGAAATGGCCAGCGCCTTCGCCCGCTGGTGCGCGCTCACCGACGTCACGGTGAAGCCGGTGCTCACCGCCGTGGCGGACCTCAACCCCGCTACGCTCGCTTGGTTCGACTGCGTGCCGTCGTGCACGCTGAAGACCACCGACACCAAAGCCCTGCTCGCCAGCCCCGAGGTCGACGTGGTCTACGTCGCCGTCCCGCACAACCTGCATGAGAAGCTCTACTGCGACGTCCTCGCCGCCGGGAAGGACCTCTTCGCCGAGAAGCCTTTCGGCATCGACCTGGCCTCCGCCCGACGCATCCAGGCCGCGGTGAAGTCCAGCGGGCGATTCGTGAGATGCAGCTCCGAGATGCCCTTCTTCCCCGGCGCCCAGCGCGCCTTCGAGCTCGCCAAGTCCGGCGCGATCGGCCGGGTGCTCGAGGTCGTCTCGGGCTTCCACCACAGCAGCGACCTCGACCCGACGAAGGCCGCCAACTGGAAGCGCCTCAACGCCACCTGCGGCGAGGGAGGCGTGCTCAACGACCTCGGCATGCATGCCTGCCACATCCCGCTGCGCCTCGGCTGGAAGCCGGTGAAACTCTTCGCGCAGCTGCAGAAGGGCTACCCGCAGCGCCCCGACGGCAAGGGCGGCGTGACGGCCTGCGACACCTGGGACAACGCCCTGCTGAGCACCTGGATCAAGGTCGGCGGGCAGGACGTTCCCATGCGCCTCGAGATGAAGCGCCTCATGCCCGGCGCGACCAACACCTGGTACATCGAGATCCTGGGCACGGACGGCGGGGTCCGCTACAGCACGTCCGACACCAAGGCGCTCTGGCTCTTCGAGCGGGGCAAGGAGCAGTTCTGGAAGCGCACCGACCTCGGCTTCGGCACGCCGTTCAAGGCGGTCACGGGAGGCATCTTCGAACCCGGCTTCGCCGACGTGATCCAGCAGATGTGGGCCGCCTACCTGATGGAGCGCGCCGGCAGGCTGGACGGACGCTTCGGCTGCGCCACGCCCGAAGAGGCCGTCGCCACGCACGAGATCTTCGACGCCGCCCTGCGTTCGCAGGCCAAGGGAGAGGCCGTCGCGCTCTGACGCCATGGGCCGCACGGAACGCAGGGGCCTGCTCGCCGCGGGCAACTTCATCGTCGACTACGTCAAGGTCATCGACGCCTACCCGGCGCAGGACACGCTCGCGAGCATCCTGGACGAGTCGCGTTCCAACGGCGGCGGACCCTACAACGTGCTGAAGGACCTCGCGGCGATGAAGGCCGGCTTCCCGCTCGAGGCCTGCGGGCTGGTGGGCGACGACGCCAACGGCCAGTGGATCCGCCGCGACTGCCAGGAGCACGGCATCGACGTCGCCCAGCTCCACCTGAGCAGGGAGCACCCGACTTCCTACACCGACGCGATGACCGTGCAGTCCACCGGTCGGCGCACGTTCTTCCATTGCCGCGGGGCCAACGCCCACTTCGACCTGCGGCACTGCGCCTTCGGCAAGACCCGGGCCCGCATCCTGCACCTCGGCTACCTCATGCTGCTCGACCGCATGGACAGCTTCGAGGGCGGCCAGACGGTCGCGGCCAAACTGCTCTTCAACGCCCGTTCGGCCGGCCTGGAGACCTCGGTCGACATGGTCAGCGCCACGCATCCCCGCTTCCGCGAGATCGCCCTCAGCGCGCTCCCGCTCACCGATCACCTCGTGCTCAACGAGATCGAGGCCGGGAATACGCTGGGTTCGCCGATCGCCGCCGGCGACGCCGACGGACTCATCCGCGCCGCGGAGCAACTGCTCGCCGCCGGGGTGAAGCGCACGGTGACCATCCACACCGAGCACGGGGCCGTCTGCGCGACGGTCGAAGGGCTTCGTCTCAGGCAGGCCTCGCTCAGGCTTCCCGCCGGCTACAGCAAGGGCGCGACCGGCGCGGGCGACGCTTTCGCCGCCGGCATGCTCTACGGTCTGCACGAAGGCCTGGAGATGCCGGCCCGCCTCAGGCTGGCCGTCTGCACGGCGGCCGCCTGCCTCTCCGACCCCACGCCTTCAAAGGGCCTCAGGCCCGTCGCGGAGTGCCTCGCCTTGGCGGATCAGTTCGGCTTCGGAGAATTCTGAGAGACGGGGACAGCACCCGGTGCTGTCCCTAGGTGCAAAGGTGCAAACCAGCCTGTGGCCTGTGCAAAGGTGCAAAAGTGGATGCAGGTTTCAGGCGTCAGGGGGACACGCCGGCACGGGGACATGGGGCGCAGGCCCAAGGTAGGGCGGACATTGCCATGACCGCCGTTCGCAGAGTCGCATGCCCCTCCCCCTGGCCCTGCCCCTGGCCCTGCCCCTCGCAGCGTCCCCTTGTCACCGTGTCACCTTGCCCACGTGTCCCCGCTTCGCAGCGGGTTAAGACGGAAAAGAGACTATTAAAGCAGAAAAAGCGTCTCGTTTACGTTTCCTGTCCAAGTCATCGTGAAGCATCCTCAACGGTAAGACGTCCCCCAACGTCTCCAGACCAAGGTCGCGCCTTCGTTGCGCGTCCCGCACCCTTCCCCACTCCATGAGCACCAAGAAATACAATGTCGGCGTGATCGGCTACGGCTGGGCCGCCGCCGCGCACATCGACGCCATCAACGCCACCGGCCTCGCGCAGGTGACCGCCGTCTACTCCTCACGTCCCCTCGACGCCGCCGCCCTCAGCGCGAAGCACGGCGGGAACATCAAGGCCTACCGCTCCGTGGACGCCCTCCTCGCGGACCCCGACGTCGCGGTCGTCGACATCACCAGCTACCCGAGCCAGCACTGCGAACAGGCCGTCGCCGCGGCCAAGGCGAAGAAGCACATCATCCTCGAGAAGCCCATGGCCAACTCGATGGAGGAGGTGCAGCGCATCGTCGACGCCGCCGAGCAGAACGGGGTCAAGGGCTGCGTCTGCTTCGAGCTCCGCTTCTCCGGCCAGATGGAGTCCACCAAGGCGATCATCGACCAGGGGCTGCTCGGGGAGCTCCACTACGGCGAGGTCGACTACTACCATGGCATCGGCCCCTGGTACGGTCAGTACCGCTGGAACATCGGCAAGAAGGACGGCGGCAGCGCCCTGCTCACCGCCGGCTGCCACGCCCTGGACGGACTCCTCATGTGCATGCCCGGCGAGGTCGACACGGTCTCGAGCCTCAGCACCAAGTCGAAGAGCGAATACTTCACGCCCTACGAATACGACACCTCGGCGGTCACCATCGTGAAGTTCAAGAACGGGGCGGTCGGCAAGTGCGCCGCCATCGTGGACTGCATCCAGCCCTACTACTTCCGGACGCACCTGATGGGCAGCCACGGCAGCCTGCTCGACAACCGTCTCCACTCCTCGAAGCTAAAGTCCGACAAGTCAAAATGGAGCACGCTCTCCATGAAGATGTGCGACTCCGGTGACGTCAGCGACCATCCCTACCAGTCGCAGTTCGAGGCATTCTTCAAGGCCCTCGCCGAAGGCCGCGAGATGCCGCTGACCTCCTTCCGCGAGTCGCTGCGCACGTTCAAGGTGATCTTCGCCGCCGACCGCAGCGCCGCCGAGGGCGGACGCCCGGTGAAGGTCGTCTGACCGCCATGCCCTCCTGCCTGGCCGTCTTCGCGCACCCGGACGACGTCGAGTATTTCGCCGCCGGGACGATGCTCCAGCTCGCGAAGCGCGGCTGGGAACTGCACTACTTCGACCTCTGCGCGGGCGACTGCGGTTCGGTGCGGACGGACGGGCCGGCCACCGCCGCGCTGCGGCTCCAGGAGGCCCGCGAGGCCGCGCGCATCCTCGGCGCGACCTTCCATCCGCCGGTCGCCGGCGACATGACGCTGACGTTCGACATCCCGCTGATGCGCAAGGTGGCCGCGGTGATCCGACGCTCCCGGGCCGACATCGTGCTCACGCACGCCCTCTCCGACTACATGGAGGACCACATGGCCTGCGCCCGGCTGGCGACCTCGGCCGCCTTCACGCACGGCATGCCCAACTTCGAGAGCGACCCCCCCGAGGCCACCTACGGACATGACGTGACGGTCTATCACGCGCTGCCGCACGGCCTGCGCACGCCGCTCCGCCAGAAGGTGAGCGCCGGGCTCTACGTCGACGTCGAACCGGTCCACGCGCAGGCGCGTCAGGCGCTCGCCGCCCACGCCTCGCAGAAGGACTGGCTGGACGTCAGCCAGGGGGCCGACTCCTACCTGGCCACGCTCGACCGCATGTGCGAGGCGGTCGGCAGGCTCTCCGGCCGTTTCAAGATGGCCCAGGGATGGAACCGCCACCTGCACCTCGGCTACAGCGCCAAGGAGATCGACCCGCTGCGCTCGGCGCTCGGCTCCGACTGCGCGGTCAACGAAGGCCACGAGACGGCGCTGGAGAGACCTTTCCCATGATGACGACGCTTCATCGCCGCAGGCTGCTCGCGGCCCTCATCCTGTGGGCCGGCCTCCTGGCCGGCTGCGTCAACCCGGCCCAACGGCCCGAACCGGACGAGGTCGTGCTCCTCAACGACACGCATGTGACCGCGGTCGCCCACCGTCGTTCACCGTCGCCCGAGGACAATCTTCGCGCGAATGTACGCGCCATCCTCGCCCTACCCCGGCGTCCCGCGGTCGTCATCATCAACGGAGACCTCGCCCTCTCCGTCGGCACGCAGGCCGACTACCGCGTCCTGCGTGAATGCGTGACGCCGCTGCTGGACGCGGGCCTGAAGGTCCACTTCAACTTCGGCAACCACGACGTCCGGTCGGAATTCTTCGCGGTCTTTCCCGAGGCGAGAGGCGCCACCAGCCTCAAGGACGGCAGGCACGCCGCCGTGATCGACCTGCCGAACGTCCGTCTCCTGCTGCTGGACACCCTCAAGGACTCGCCGGCGGCGCCTGGAATCCTCGGCGCCGAGCAGATCGGCTGGATTCTCGCGCAGGCCGACGCCTCGCCGGAAAAGCCGCTGGTGCTCGTCGGACACCATAACCCCCAGGTGGGCGGAGACCCGCGGCACTACCCGGGCGGCATCCTGGACACCGCCGACCTCTGGCCTCAGCTCGTGGGACGGCATCAGGTGAAGGCCTATCTGCACGGGCACACCCATGAGTGGACCCTGGCTTCCGACAACGGCATCCATGTCATAAGCACCATCGCCTCGGCCTACGTCTTCCGACCGGAGATTAACTCGACGGGCTGGACCCTCGCGCGCTTCCATCCCGAAGGCGTGGAGCTGGAGCTCCGGACCCAGGACCCGGCGCACCGCTGGTCGGGCGAACGCAAATGGCTCTTCTGGAGACTGCCCCCTCCCGTGAAGCCCTCGCCCGCCAAAAAATGACCCTGCACCGCCGCGACTTCATCCGTGCCGCCTCCTCAGCCGCGGTGGCCGCGGGGGTGCTCGGCGCGGGCGCGCCGCCGGTGAACCGCGTGGTGGCGGAAAACGCCAAGGAGGGCTCGACGGACTGGCAGCTGACGCGCGTGCGGGTGGACGCCTCGAAACAGCGCTCGACCTGGATCGAGGGCTACTGCTCCCGGCAGAGCGCCCGTGCCGGCGAAACGGTCGAGGTCATGGTCTCCGCTAATCCGGCGCGCCGCTTCAAGGCGGAGTTCTTCCGCATGGGCTGGTACGGAGGCAGGGGCGCACGCAAGGTGCTCGAGCTGGGACCGATGCAGGCCCGCCCGCAGCCGACGCCGACGCCCGGCGCGAAGAACCTCCACGAGTGCCGATGGGAGGCCACGTTCTCCGTGCGCGTGCCGGCGGACTGGCTCAGCGGCGTCTACCTGGGCAGGCTGACGACGATTCCGGAATCCGAGGACGAACCCTACTGGCAGAGCCACGTCACGTTCATCGTCAAGGACGACCGGCCCGCCGACATCCTCTTCCAGTGCAGCGACAACACCTGGCAGGCCTACAACAAGTGGCCCTCCAACTTCTCGGTCTACACCCATCCCAAGGGCGTGCAGGGGCCTTGGGCCGACGTCTCCTTCGACCGACCCTACGGACGTGAGGCCCAGTTCGACGGCGTGGTCGCCGACCCGCGCACGGTGGGGTCGGGCGAATTCCTGCCGCTGGAGTTCCCGCTGGCCTTCTGGCTCGAGGAGAACGGCTACGACGTCACCTACTGCTCCAACTCCGACCTGCACACGCCCGAACGGGGCCTGAAGTGCCGCGCGTTCCTCAGCGTCGGACACGACGAATACTGGGACATCCGCGCCTTCCGGAGCGTCGAACGCATGCGGGACGAAGGCGTCTCGCTCCTCTTCCTCTCCGGCAACTCCGTCTGCTGGGTCACGCCCATGCGGCCCTCGGCCGACGGTCGGCCCGACCGCATCCTCTTCCGCGGCGGACCCTACGGCGGCCAGCAGGAGTATGCGCGCAACCGTCAGAAGAACCACGGACCTTTCCCGGAGCACGGCCCGGACGAAGGCCTGCTGATGGGCGCACGCAACGTCGAGCCGGTCAACGGCGGCGGCGACTGGATCTGCGTCAATCCCGACCATTGGATCTTCGAGGGCACCGGCATGCGCAAGGGCGATTCGATCCCCGGCCTCATCGGGTGGGAGTATCACGGACAGCCCGCCACCGAGATCCCCGGCCTGGAGGTCGTGGGCGCCGGCAAGGCCTGGGTCGGCGGCGTGCGTCCGCAGGCCTGGACGGCGACCGTGCATCCGGGACCCAAGGGCTCGGTGACCTTCAACGCCTCCTCGATCTTCTGGTGCCAGGGACTCTCCTCCCCTCCCGGCCACGTGCTGCCCTGGTCGCACTGGTCGCGTCCGCACGGCCCGGATGAGCGCGTCCGACGCATCACCCGCAACGTCCTCGCCCGGGCCCTGGCGCCCCGCTGAAGATGAAGCCCATCATCGAGAAGCAGGCTCCGCACGCCACGAATGAACTCGTGGCCTGCGAACTGGTGCGCGGCAGGGACTTCGGGTGCGTCTGGCACCACCATCCTGAGTATGAGATCACCCTCGTGCGCAAAGGCGGCACGGAGCGCTGGATCGGCGACCGCCTGACCCCGCTGAAGCCCGGTGACCTCGTGCTGCTCGGCTCCGGCCTGCCGCACGACTTCCGCAACGAAAGGGGGCGCGGACAGGTCGACGCCGTGGTCCTCCAGTTCCGCCCGAACTTCCTCGGCGAGGACTGGATCAAGCACGCCTCGGTCAGCGCCATCGCCCGGCTCCTGGACCGCGCGCGGCTGGGACTCGAGGTGCGGGGCGCCACGCGGCGGGCGGCGACAAAGATAATCGAGCAGGCGCCGAAGCTGCGCGGCGTAGGGCGGCTCGTCCTCCTGCTGCAGCTGCTGGAACTGCTGGCGGGATCTGACGAACTGCGGGAGATCGCCACGCCCGGCTTCCGGGCGGACACCGACGCCCACTCCTCGGACCGCATCGGCGCCGTCACGCGCCACATCGAGGAATCGCTTTCCGGACAGATCTATGTCGCGACGCTCGCGCGCATGACGGGACTCAGCGAAAGCGCCTTCAGCCGTCTCTTCCACAAGTGCACCGGCCGGTCGGTCCCGCAGTACATCAACGAGCTCCGCATCGCCCGGGCCTGCCGTCTACTCGCCGAGACGGACCAGACAGTGAAGCAGCTCGCCCACGCCTGCGGCTACCCGACGCCGGCCTACTTCCACCGCCAGTTCCATCGGCAGCACAGGGTCTCGCCCCTCGCCTATCGTGCCGCGATCCGCCGTCATGCCTGAGCTGCTCGCCATCCTCGCGGGCTCCCTGGCCTTGGCGGCCGCCCCTGCGCCGGAGCCGGTTCCGGCGTCCTCCCGGAGGCCGACCGTCGTCCATGCACGCCCGGCCGGCCCGGCGCCCGACGCCCTGCTGCCCGCCGGCTACGTCCTGTCCGTCGCGGCCGGGGCGCCGCTGGTGACGCACCCGATCGCCGGGTGCTTCGATGACCGCGGCCGGCTGTTCATCGGCGACGCCGTGGGGGTGAACTGGAAGAAAGACCAGCTGGAGGCGAATCCTCCTAACCGCGTGCTGATGCTCGAAGACACCGATGGCGACGGGGCCTTCGACCGAAGCACGGTCTTCGCGGACAGGATGACCTTCCCATCCGGCGCCCAATGGCTGGCCGGCAGCCTCTACGTCGCCTCCCCGCCGGGCATCTGGAAACTCACCGACAAGGACGGGGACGGCGTGGCGGACGAACGCGAGATGATCGCCAGCGGCTTCGACTACACCGGCAATGCAGCCGACGTGCACGGCCCGTTCCTTCATCCTGAAGGACGCCTCTACTGGTGCCACGGCCGCAAGGGCTACAAGGCGGCCGGCAAGGACGGCAGGGTCCTCTTCGAAGGCAGGAGCTCCGGCATCTGGAGCATCCGCCCCGACGGCACCGACCTCCGCTGGCACGCCTTGCTGGCCGGCGACAATCCCGTGGAGGTCGACTTCACGCCCCAGGGCGAGGTCGTCGGGGTGCAGAATCTCTATTACAACCAGCCCCGAGGGGACACCCTGGTGCACTGGCTCTACGGCGGCGTCTACGAACGTGCGGACCTGCCCCAGGTGATCGCCGGCCTGCCTCGCACCCTGCCCACGATGCCCGTGATGCACAACTTCGGCCACGTGGCCGTGAGCGGCGCCTGCTTCTGGAAATCCTATCCGGAGACCCGCGGGGCCGACGCCCCCCTGCAGATGCTGGTCACCCACTTCAACACGCAGCGGGTCGTGCGCATGGAACTTTCGCGCGACGGCTCGACCTATCGGGCGTCCGAGAACGAGTTCCTCAAGCTCACGGATCCCGACGCACATCTCACGGACGTCATCGAGGCCCCCGACGGCTCGCTCATCGTGCTCGACACGGGCGGATGGTTCCGTCTGGGCTGCCCGTCCAGCTTGACGGCCAGACCTCACGTGCTCGGCTCGGTCCTACGCGTCCGCCCGCCCGCAAGCACCTCGAAAACCTCGGCGTGCGACGGCGCCTGGCAGCAGCCCTACCGCCGCGTCGGGGACGACGCCGCCGGCATCCTCGCCGGACTCGACGACGCCGACGCCCGGACACGGCTGCGCGCGCTCGCCCTCGTCGCCGAGAAGCGCCCGTCCGACGCGCGCGTCGCCGCGGCGGTGATCGGCCTCATGTCGAGGACGCTGGATGCGCCCTGCGAGCATGCGCTGATCCACGCCGCCAGAGCGCTCCACGCCGTCACGGACGTCGCGCAGTTGCGTGCGACGGAAGATCCGGTCGCCCGCCGGAGGCTGCTTGCGGCCTACCAGCCTCAGGTCAACTCGTACCCACCGGCGCACAAGCGGGCGATGGAGGCGTTGGGTTCCTTCGCCCGGGCCCAGCTTGACCACGCCGACGCCCAGCTGGCCGCGGCGGCCCTGAAGGTCATCGCCACCCACCCGGACGCGGGCGACGGACTTCCGGAGATGCTCCTTTCCTGGCTGGACGCAAAGACGGTCGACGGAAATCGAAGGCGGGCGCTCCGCGACGTGGTCCTGACGCTGCCCGGTCGACCTGAGATCCAGGCGATGACGACCGTGATGCTCCGTCACGCATCGCCCGACATCCGGGAGATCGCCCTCGGCGCCATCGCCGCCGGCGGCGCCCAACCGGCGGCCGAATGGACCGACGCGCTGCTGACGACGCTCGGCCAGACCGAGGGGCCCAGCCCCCTGCTGCTGGACGCCGTCAAGCGCCTCCGTTCGGCTAAGTTCGATGCCCGCCTGCAGGCCCTCGCCGACGACGTCCGTCGTCCGACCGCCCTGCGCCTCCGCGCCCTGGACGCCATGCAGGCGCGGGCGATGACCCCGCAGGTCTTCACGCTGCTGCTCACGACCCTGACGCAGGACAGCTCCGTGGCGGCCCGAATCCAGGCCGCGTCGATGCTGGGTTCGGCCGCTCTCACGCCTGAGCAGACGCTCGCCCTGGCGCCAGCCCTCGCGCAGGTCGGCCCGATCGAGCTGCGTGAACTGACGAAGCTCCTCCGCCGCACGCCCGCCAAGGAAACCGCCGCGGCCGAGGCGCTTGTCGCCGAACTCGCCCGCAACCCCGCGCTCATCAGCCAGCAGGAGAGCGTCTACCGGACGGCCCTGAGCGAACACCCTCCCCGGCTCTTCGAGGAGATCGTCCTTCCGGCGCGCCGCGAGGCCGAGGCCGTGCTGGACCAGAAGAAACGTTCGCTGAGCGACATCGCGAAGGCGGCCGAGCGTGGATCTCCGGAACGGGGCCGGACCTTGTTCGCCTCCGGCCGAGGGACGTGCGTCGCCTGCCACAAGGTCGGTGCGCTCGGTCGCGCCATCGGGCCGGATCTGTCGAAGATCGGCGCCATCCGCACCGGACGCGACCTGGCTGAGAGCATCCTGCTGCCCTCCGCCACCCTCGCCCGGGACTACGAGTCCCACGCCGTCGAGTCGGGCGACGGCCTGGTCGTGACGGGAGTCGTCCGCGGCCACGTGGCGGAGGGGGTCATCCTCATCGACCCCGCCGGCCAGGAGCACCTCGTCCGTCATGAGCAGGTCGTCTCCGACACCCTCCTGGAGCAGAGCCTCATGCCAGCCGGGCTGGACGCCGCCTTCTCCACGGACGAGCTGGCCGACCTCATCGCCTGGCTCTCCTCCCTCCGCTGAACTTTCACCCCACGACACCATGCAAGAACAACGCCCCGCCCCGAGCCCCCTGACCTACGCACGCCTCGCGCTCATGGTCTTCACCCACTACTTCATCTGGAGCTGCTGGTACAACACCCTCTCGGTGTACCTCGGCGCCCTGAAGTTCAACGGCACCCAGATCGGCCTCGCCTACGGCACCACCGCCATCGGCGCCCTCGTCTCGCCTTTCCTCGTCGGCGTCGTCGCCGACCGCTTCTTCCCCGCGCAGCGCATCCTCGCCGCCCTGCACCTCGTCGGCGCCGGCCTGCTCTGGTGGATCTCGCAACAGACCGAGTTCGCGGTATTCTACCCCGCCCTGATCGTCTACACCCTGACCTACATGGCTGGCCACGGCCTCATCAACACCGTCACCCTTAGCCATGCGCCGGCCTCGGCTTTCCCGGTCATCATGACCGCGGCCAGCGCCGGATGGATCGCGGCTGGCAATCTCGTCAGCCTCACGGGTCGCGAGGACAACGCAGGGATGTTCACGCTGGCCGCGACGGTGGCGCTGGGCATGGGCGTCTTCTCCATGACCCTGCCGAACACCCCGCCCAAGGGCGACCAAGGACCGATGTCCGTGGCCAAGGTCCTCGGGCTCGACGCCCTGCGGCTCTTCAAGGACCGATCCTTCGCGGTGTTCATGGCCTGCTCCTTCCTGATCTGCATCCCCCTGAGCTTCTACTTCACCTGGACCGGCGCCTTCCTGAGCGAACTCAAGGTCGCGAACGTCGGCTCGAAGATGACCCTCGGGCAGGTCTCCGAGATGGGCTTCCTCCTCTTGCTGCCGCTCCTCCTGCCCAGGCTCGGGGTGAAGAAGATCCTCGTCCTCGGCATGGCCGCGTGGGCCGCGCGCTTCGGGCTCTTCGCCTGGTTCAACGAGACCCCGACCGCCCTGTGGGCGATGTTCGGCGGCATCCTGCTGCATGGCATGTGCTACGACTTCATCTTCGTCATGGGGCGCATGTACGTGGACAAGTTCGCGGGCGGCTCCCTGCGCGCCTCGGCGCAGGGACTGCACGCCGTCTTCACGCTCGGCGCGGGCATGTTCGTCGGCTCCTGGCTGTCCGGCGCGGTCGGTGAGCACTTCACCCGCGAGGGAGGTCATGACTGGACCGGCGTGTGGCTGGTGCCCGCCGCCATGGCCGCAGTCCTGATTCCCGTCTTCCTCCTCCTCTTCCGCGAAAAGCCGTCGGAAGACGCGAAGGTCTGAACCAGCCCCAGCGCTGGCCCTGTCTCGCAGCCCTCGTCTTTCATCCTGCACCTTCCATCCACTCACGCCCCATGCCTCGCAAGCTCAGCCACATCGCCCCCGACTGGTGGGACTACACCACGCTCGACTCCGACCTGATCAACGACGCCGCGCGCCTGACGGAGAAGGACCTCCGCCAGCTGTCCCGTCCCGGCTTCAAGGTCGTGATGTATGACACCCTCGAGGACTTCTACCTCGCCGAGGCGCTGGAATACATCGCTGCGTGGAAGCAGGCCACAGCCGACAATCCTGTCGGCATCTGCGGCCCAATCGGACCCACTGAACAGCTGCCCCTGGTGGCGCGCCTCGTCAACGAGCTGGGGCTGAGCCTGAAGCACGCGCACTTCTGGGGCATGGACGAGTGGTATGACGAGAAGACCAAGAAAGAAGTCCCGGTCACGCACCCGCTCTCCTTCGAGCGCGCCGACCGTGAGCTCTGCTTCGACCGCATCCAGAAGAAGCTGGCGATGCCCGAGGCCAACCTCCACTTCCCCAAGGCCAAGGTGTCCGACTACGTGAAGACCTGGGACGCCGGCATACGCTGCGCGGTGATGCAGGGCGGTCAGGGCGACATCAAGCACTGGGCCTTCAATGATCCGCTGAAGCGCACGGGGAAGCACAAGGACGCCCCGCCCTCCCCGGCCGAATACCGCAAGCTCGGCACCCGCATCGTCGAACTGCATCCCGTCACCCTCAGCCAGAACGCCCGCACCTCCGGCGGCGGCAACATCACCATGGTGCCCAAGATGGCCATCACCGTCGGACCCGTGGAGACCTGGAAGGCCGAGAAAGTGTCCATCTGGCAGGCTGGCACCCACGACAACCCCCTGGGCCAGCGCCTTACCGCCCTGATGATCTCGAAGAAGATCCCCGACGCCGCCGTGCCCATGTCCCTCCTGGCCGACCACCCCAACGTCCAGTTCAACTACTTCCGGGGCGGCCTGGGCTCCTGCGCGGTCGAGATGCACTGACCCCCCCCGAAAAGGGGCGTAAAATAAAACGCCTCTCTTTTTGACAGAGTCCATAACTTGAGTTCGTAGGGGGGTGTGGTCGACCAGGCCGACATCCTCCGTAAGCACGGACTGCCCGTCACGGCACAGCGCATCGCCGTGCTCAACGCCGTGCATCGTCGACCCCATGCCACAGCGGACGAGATAGAGGAGGCCGTGCGGGGCGAAATCGGCACGGTGTCCCGTCAGGCCATCTACAACGTCCTCGGGACCCTCACCGAGAAGGGCCTGCTCAGGCGCATCCAGCCCGCGGGCTCACCGGCCCGCTACGAGGACAGGGTCGGAGACAACCACCATCACCTCATCTGCAGGTCCTGCGGACGCACCGAGGACGTCTGCTGCGCCAAAGGCTCGGCACCCTGCCTGAAAGCCTCCGAGCCCCACGGCTTCGCCATCGACGAAGCCGAAGTCATCTACTGGGGCCTCTGCCCCGCCTGCGCGAGACGCTGACGGCCCCGCGGCACCTCCCTTCCATTCTTCCCATGAAACCACAAGCAAGCATCCTCAAAACCCTGGCGCTCTCCGCGCTGGTGCTCAACGGTTCCGCGGCCTTCGCCGCCGACGCCAAACCCGCTTCCAACCCCAACAAAGACATGTCTGACATCAGCAAATGCCCCGTGATGGGCAACCCCGCCCCCGCCAACCGTCACACCGCCGCCGGCGCGATGACCAACCGCGACTGGTGGCCGAACCAGCTCAACCTGAGCATCCTGCACCAGAACAACGTGCGCGGCAACCCGATGGGCCCGTCGTTCAACTACGCCGAAGCGTTCAAGAAGCTCGACCTCGAGGCCCTGCGCAAGGACCTCAAGGCCCTGATGACCGACTCCCAGGAATGGTGGCCGGCCGACTACGGCCACTACGGCCCCTTCTTCATCCGCATGGCCTGGCACTCCGCCGGCACCTACCGCACCACCGACGGCCGCGGCGGCGCCGGTTACGGCACCCTGCGCTTCGCCCCGCTGAACAGCTGGCCGGACAACG
>Ga0222714_10000065_pt1 | contig 124236 bp, 154 predicted proteins | sample C33_3DmetaG_FD_165048 | JGI IMG/M metagenome (GOLD analysis project Ga0222714, IMG submission 165048) | Estuarine water microbial communities from San Francisco Bay, California, United States - C33_3D | ecosystem: Environmental > Aquatic > Marine > Unclassified | place: USA: California...
ATGAATGAGTCATCGCCAACTGTGAAAATTGGAGCTGAGTCAAATCTTTTACGTTTAAAAAGCGGCATTGGGCTTCCTTTTGGCCAGTCCTGAATACATTATGCCATATACATCCATGTAAACAGAGCTTGAAAATTAAGCCAAATGTAGATTGCTTGACACGGAATTTGTGCATGTCAAAGTATGTAGGGAGGCCCATGTGCGGGCGAGTACGTCTGGCGGGGTGTTGTATGTGCAGGTGATGACACTAATCACCCCGCAATCTCCATCAGCGTGATAGTTGAAGATAAGCGACCCGTAGTAGCAGCGTTACTGTCGCCAGCGAATTGGTTGACAGTTAAATTGAACGTCGCACCAAATGCGTTAAAAGCAGCAACCTGATATGTCGTTGATGAAGTTGTAGAAGGAGAATCCATATAACTAAATGAAATGTTTGCATTAATGTCAGGGACAGGACTGTACCCACCGCTAGCGTTAATGCTTGTTCTGCTTCCAGCAACAGTCCCACCGCCTATTGCTGTGCCATCTCGTTTTAGTTGAGCAGCAAAAAACGGTCTGTAACTTCCCGAAACGTCAACCATGCCGTTCATATTCACTGTTACTAAAACTTTTGAACTGGTTGATTTGGGCGTGATGGAAGCACTTAGACCAGTTATGTCAGCAATGCCTCCTGATACAACGTTTGATGACCATATTGTTGCTAGCGTTGTTGATTGGACTTGCAGGATTGAACCGCTTGTCGCTGTTGTAGAAGCGATGTAACGCCATGCTGTGCCGTTCCAAATAGCAAGCATATCCGTGTCAGTTTCGTAGATGAACTGACCTTCATACGGTGCTGTGGGGCGTGTGCCACTAGTGCATACACCTGGTCTCCAGCCTGTAGACAAAGAGTTAATAGCCATTATGTGTTCCTGTATCCATAGACACGAATAGTCCCACCAGTCAATGTACCGCTAGCAGGTTTGATTATAAACCCAGTGACAGAAGTTGTATCAGCCCATAAACCACTGTAATGACCTGAAAACCCACTACCAGTCCAAGGGCTTATAACTCTTGGCACAATCGGCAGGTACGGACCCAAAACATCAAAACTTGCAAAAGAATTGTAAGCAGTTGATGAAGATGCCCAACTAACAGGTATAAAACTATAACCGTTGCTATATGTTGGTGTCAAAGTTGTTCCAGTAAAAGCCATGTACCACCCAACAAATCGGTGATTTGTACCCGATGCTTCAAACGCTATGCCATAATCAGTGTTGTTTGGACCAGTTACGTTAGAAATAACAATTCGGTAGTTGTCATATGTTGCGCTAAAAGCAGTAGCAACTGTAACGCTAGAAACAGCAGAGCCAATAGTTATTACACCGCCTGATGCCGTACCGCCAGAAGTACAAGTAGCGGTAGTAATCAACTCTAAACCTGTTGGGTTTTGTGCAGGAGTGTTAGGTATCACCCATGCTGTACCGTTCCAAATGAGATACTGGTTCGTATCAACCTGATAGATAGCCTGACCCGTGAACGGGCTAGTAGGTCGTGCAGCCGTGTTCGCTACAACACCAGGCTGAATCAACCTTGATGGCGGGATAGTGTTACTGATTCCCATTAGGGTTCCATTCTTCTGCGATGTTACCTTCAGCAACCCACGCTAAATAGGCTGCCGTGTTTGGGTTGTCGTCCGTTAACGGGAATGAACGCACACCACCATCATCTAACGGCTGCATAATGTGGCGCTGCATATTTCCTGTCATAAATTCTGGGCAATCAAAAAAATAAAACATTTACAACTCCGCCGAAAAAGCAAGATAAGCAGCAGCATTGTTGTACCCCAACACAAAATACCTTTTTGCTGCTACTAATTGACCAGCGGTAGTTGCAGAAATAAATACTGATGGTCTATGGGCATTTGAAACGGTTGTATCTAAAACTGCTGCATTGCATAACCAAACATTTTGTATGTCACCAAGGATTATGTTGTTGCTTTCAACACTTGTTGGTCTGACTCTCATTGTCACTGGTGCAGATGTATAAAAATAACCGTTTGTTGTATCACCTGCTGCACCATCAGCAAGAGTTCCGTATGCAGACATTGCCACTATACGATGATAGTACCGTTGGCATAAGGCTAGTTCTGTACCGATAGGTCGTTGCTCAAACGGGGTCGGCTGATAATTCTGTTCCAACTGCACACCCGTCACCCTCCAAGTAGCACCAGAGTTGGCAGCAAAATCAATAGCACCAGCAGTTGAATACACGGCAGCAGTGCCTTGCCAAGAACCAGCAGTAATATCGTATTGCGTTCCCATACCAAGGTTGAAAATAACTTCTAAACCAATACCAGAATCAACCAGCCAAGTACCACTTGTATCGCCAACAATAGTAATGATTTTCTTTTCCCAAACTCCAGCAACATCAACTGTGTATGTAGCAACATATGCACGGTTGTTACCACTATTTTTGAACGACACATTCTGAGTGCCAACGACACTTGATTTGACCCAGAAAGACAATACGATTGGTTTAGCCGATGCTGTTCCGTATGCAAGGTCTTGGCAGTTAAAGCCTTCAATCTTGTGGCTTATCTGTGTGTAGCCAGATGTTGAGTATGAACCTGTTGCTGTGACTGTAGCCAAAAGACTGTTGGTGAAACCAGCAGGTGCGTCAGTTGACTGGACAAAAGTTACTGTTCCTGTGCCGTTAAAGACAGCCCATCTATCAACAGGGTACTGAGCAGAACCTGAACCAGTGATGGTTGCTGTGCCTCGTTGGGCTATGCGCATATCACCATTGATGATTTTGTTGCGGAAACCCAACCCAGCAGGCAACAAAGCCGACGAACCAAGCAAAGAAGAAATACCCATCAGTTCTGGCGCTCCCAGCCAAATAGGATCAGATTAATTCCAGATCTATCTGCGTAGCCATACAGTTGGTCGCTTGATTCAAGGACAAAAGCCGTGTCTAATACAACAGTGTCAAATGAGGCTATTGGAAGCGCGGACATAAACCTGTTTCCAGGTGTTGCAGCATCACCAACTGCCATGTAAATGAGCCCGTCAGTTCCTGTTGTATTACAAAAGATCATTTGCTTAATAACCCATGTATATCCTGATGATGGGCTAACAATCCAGCTACTGGATGTACCAAGACCATATGGGCCATATAGCTTCTTTTCTGTTCTGTCACCTGATGCCATCTTGAGCTCCTATATATCCATCGTAATGATAGCTGCGTTACTAGAACTAGACATCACGTTGCCACCTAAGGCCGTGTAGCTAGAGCCATCATTTGTAAATTCCCACTTGTCGTTCATTTCATTCCACCGAATTGCTGGAGTGAAGTAAGCCATGCCTCTATTTACTTCTATGCCAGCATTGTTTAGTGGACTAATCGCACCATAATTGAGGGTGACAATATTATCCTCTACTTGCAACGTAGCCGTATTTAAAGTAGTAGTCGTGCCATTGACGGTTAAGTTTCCACCTACAGTTATATCTCCGGTTGTCTGGACGCTATAAAACTGAACGTTCGCACTAGTGTCAACAGCCTGACCAATGGAAATAGTTGGTGTTGAACCTTCTCCCGGCGTGTGCGAAACGCTTACACCAGTTCCGGCGCTTACATCAGAAACATAGTTACCGGTGGTATCGGTACCAAGGGCGATTGAGCCAGAAAGTGCTACCGTGCCAGAAGCGTTGGGGAACGTAATTGTTCTATCAGCTGTTGGGTCGGTTACCGTAAGGGTTGTTTCGTGATCATTAGCTGTAGTACCTTCAAAAACAACACTTGCTCCATTGATCGTTAAGCCGGCAAATGTTGGCGAGTCAGACGTAGCGACCGCCTGACCAATGGCCACAGTTGGGCTAGAGCCCTCGCTTGGCGTATGTGTAACCGTAACACCAGTCCCAGCAGTTACATCTGAGACGTAGTTTCCTACAGTATCAGTGCCTAAATTGATTTGGTCGTTCACCCATAACGAGCCGTTGTACTTGAGGAAGTCGCCAGACGTTTTGTCCACTAGAGAAACATCGTGTAGTTCGTCTAATTCGTAGCCATTTTGCGTTGCAACATAAATAATGCCGTTGTTTGTGGCGCGAACAACAACGCCAATAAAAACCAAATGGTCTGGTGCTGTTGGTTTTGTGGTCGTGAACGCTCCGTTTTCGCCCAACCAGAGCACGTCTCCAGCCACATAACCCGTTGAAAGGTCAATTCCATCCACGTATCCACGGGCAACAATGGGTCCATCGTTTGATGCCGTGATGTTTGCACCAGCGACACCGACAGTTTTGGATGATGTTGTATCTGAACTGTTATCAGCACGTTTTACTGTTGCGTGGTCTCCGGTAGCGCCAAACAAATAAACGACAGTTCCTGTTGTAATTGTTGTTGATTCGGCATTGCGGACATTGGAGACAACAGAAGAATAAGCATTAACCCAGTTGGTGCCATTGTATTCAAGTGTTTGGAATTCTTCAGGAGAAGTTATAACTACATCAGATAAACCATCTAAGTTGGTTGCAAAACTTCCGATTGCATCTTGAACAAATTCAGTTGTTGCTATTTGAGTTGTATCGGTTCCGAGAGTTGCTGTTGGTGCTGTTGGGGTGCCGGTGAGGGCGGGTGACGCAAGCGGAGCCTTGGCAGATAGGGCATTTGTGACTGTTGTGGAGAAGCTTTCATCGTCATTTAGTGCTGCAGCTAGCTCATTGAGGGTATCTAGAGCTGGTGGTGCAGAATCAACAAGGTTGCTAATAGCGGTATTTACATATCCCTCTGTTGCAAATCCAGTAACCGACCCAGGTATCCAGTTTGTTCCATCAAACTTCAAGAACTGTCCTGTTGTTGCGCCAGTTACATTGACATTTGATATTTCATTGAGGGTTATATTGCTATTTACCCAGTTAGAACCATTAAATTGCAGTACTTGACCAGATGTGGCAGCCGTAACAATCGTGTCATCCAGTTCATCGAGGAACCGAGCTCCGACGCGACTGAAGAATATTTCAGATGAATAAACAATTGCTCGTATTTCATTAACGCTTGGGGCTTCTGAAAAATATAGCGTCACCGTATTGGCTGTAGTCGCCTCCCACGCAACATCAACTACACCATATGGGCTTGAAGCTTCGCGACATACAACATTGATATCTCGTGTATCAAAATCGTGGGTGATGACATACGAAAGTGATGTGCCATCGCCAATCGTCTGCATAAAAGTTCCGTTGAAGGTGGTGGCACCTGTATATAAAACATTGATACGTGCGCCATTCACGCCTGGAGCGGAGCTAAAAAGAATATCAACTGTATTTTCGTCTGTTGCCTCCCATGCAATTTCTATGTTCTCGTATGGGGAGGCATTATTTCGCGCAACAACTAAAACATCGCGTGATCCAAAGTTATGGGTAATGGTGAATTCGGTTTCAAACTCATCGCCAACTATCTCAGCAACTGCATATTTTGGGTTATTTCCAAGAGAAGCAATCCAGTTTGTTCCATCGTAGGCAAGTATGTCGCCGGCTTGTGGACTTGGAATTGATACATCGTCAAGTTCAGCAAGGGTTAGTGATCCACTTACGCCGACCCATGAGGCTCCGTTGAGTATGTAAAGGACGAGCGTGTCTGAATCAAACCAAAGATCGCCGGATTCTGCGCCAGCTGGTTCAGTGCTGGAGATTGTGACATTAGCCCCTGATGAAACCTGGAGCCATTCACCGCCACTGCGGAAATAAAATGCATCGTTAGTAGTATCAACAGCGATTGTTCCGTCAGGAGAGCTTGCTGTTGGTGCTCCGTTTGTCGTGACTGTAGCTATTCCACCGAGGGCCTGTAGAAGGTCATCGGACTTCAGTACATTTGCTGAGTCGCGATAAAGAGTTACATCTCCGGTAGCTGAACCACCAGACCATGTGAGGCGACCACCAGCGTCAATTCTGAGGCGCGGATGGGCATCATTCACAACACGCGCAGATATAGCCTCGTCACTTGGTGTAGCGAACTCTATTCCGCGTAGGGGTGTGCCTACAAATCGTGTCATGAATACAGCCTCAACTGTCTTCTACTTGTGCGCCCCTCGAGGCGGTATGTTGATCTTACTTGCTAGAACCCTTACCGAAAGCTGTGTCCTTCGGGTTTAGGTAACGCATGATAACCGGAAGTGCGGCTGCCCAAAGAGCGTTAGCAGTTAGTTTCCAGTCTTGGGTTGACACCCATGTGGCAACGCCTGCGCCAAGGACGCTACGTCCGTATGACGCAATCATTGCCTTTTGTGCTTCTGTTAGTTTCATCGTGGCTCCTAACCTGTTACGACGACTGTAAATGCGTTGCTTGCTGGAGCAACAGAGAATGAAACAGTTACCGAATCTGTTGTTGTGCGAACAACATCAGCTATAACTGTGTCGTAAGAAGAAGAGTCAAATACTTGAACAACTACTGCCCTTGTCCCAAAATTATGAGTAACTGTGAAGGATGTAGATGCACCATCACCGATTACCTTATTTGCAACACGTGCAAGAACTGGGGTTGATGTGTTTGCACCAGTTGGTGATGTCGCCGCAAGATTTGTACGTGCTTGAGACTCAGTGGAAGCATTCGTGCCACCGTTGGCAATCGGAAGTATTCCAGTTACACCGCCGCCACTTGACGAATCGAGATCAATCGCATTAACTGACAGTACGCCAGCAGTGAAAGTCAGGCCAGTGCCGGCAATGTTTGACTTCAGGTGCAGGCCATCAGACGTTGTTTCCAGACCGCTTACAGCTCCATCAACCTTGATTTGAAGGTTGTCTGAAGATATTTCTATACCACCAGCAGCGGCTACATTTACCGAGAGTGGGCTAGCCCCACCGCCGCCAAGACCACTTCCAGCAGCGGTTGATGCAATTCTCAGTCTGTCGCTTGATATTTCAAGAGTAGGGCTCGCTGCGTTGTCGTCTACCCGAACAGATAGAACGTCACCAGTTTTGAGAAGACCATCACCAGCAAGGATATTTCCAGCAACAGAGAACAGCGAGAACTCGAGACCGGTTGTTCCAAGGTTGATGGTGCCATCTGTAATGAGCACCCAGCCAGAGTCGGCGTTTATGGTGCCCTGTTCAACGAATGTGAACATTCCTGGGCTGACCTCAAGTGAAGAGTCAGCGTCGGTGGCGCGGCTTGGGGCACCAGTTTCAGCAACAACATAAATGCCATTTTCTGAAGCCGTGTCTTGGTTCTTAACAAGAACGCGATCACCAGCTACTAGCGTGTAGCCATCAATCGTGTCACCAGCCTCTAGGCCAGTTGACAGAGTTATTGGCCCAGTTGTTGCAACCTTTACAGAGGCTTTAACATCAAGTCCAGTTCTGGCTGAATCAACATACGCTTTGTTCGCGACATCTAGACCAGCAGAAGGCGTTGCAGCCTGAAAACGGCCAGACGCATCACGCATGACAAGTGTGCTGACACCATCAGAAGCTGTCGCTGCATCAAGTTTGCTTTTGTCGGAAGCAGACATAACACCGTCATCGGTGCTAGTTGCCAGATTCGGCGTGATTGTTACAGCACCATTGGTTTCGCTTATGGTCAGAGCTTCAGAAGCTGTACCAGACGAAGTAATGCCATGGAGCATCTTGCGCCATGCTGAACCAGTCCACACCTTGATGGTGTCTTCGGTGGTGTTGTAAATTAACCGACCCTCGAAGTTATTCGTATTTGGATCGCTAGCTACTGATTCAAAGCGACCATTAAGAATTTGATTTTGTACGAGGTCAAGATTTGTTACAAAACGTGTTGCCATTGGCCCTGCCTTATGTTAAGTACGCATATCCAGAAAAAGCTGCTGTAAAAGACACCTGCACCTGAGTATTGCTAATATATGTTACCTCACCAATAACGACTGTATCTGCAGAATCCACAACCATTACAGAAGGTTTTCCGCCAAGCGTATGGTTTATAGTCCAAGTCGTCTGTGGGCTGGCCTGAGAGTGGACATGGCGTCTGGTGTTACCAGCTCCAGACAGGCTTCGGACAATTACTCTATTTTCAGCATCCTGATCAATTATTACTTGATTTGGAGTGTCTTGATAGATATTGACTTGGTTTGGCAATGGCCCAGCGCTCACCTTGTCACCTCCTGTGACAGGGTGAAGTTGCCCTGAACCACCCTAGAGACAAAGCCCCCAGCGTCAATGATTTCTAAGTCATAGACCCCACTGGTGGTTATGCCGGCGGTAACTTCATCACTCATCGAGAGCCGAATTCGTCCTGGCTCTTCATTTAGTATTATCCGACCATTTGCAGTGGTTAGCTCAACAAGCGTAGAGCTAGAGTCCATAGTTCTTCTCACTTGCATTCTTGCTGTAAAGTTTTGCAAGTCAAAAGGATGGTAAATTTCTGGATCAACAGGGTCGGGGTACTGCAAATCCAAGACGCGACCAAATGTTGTTCCTTGTTCGCATAGGATGTTGTATATACCCGCAATCACCTTGGCCTCCAACCAGTCTTTATAGTTTACTTATTTTTAATGGGCTGCAGATGATGATTCTGTCACTCATCGTCGTCATCATCTTCAATTATTGACTGCTGGCCATCGGCAACCAGATCCATGGCTGCTTGTAGCATTCCACTAGCCAGCCACGGAGTCATTGATTCACTAACAAAAATTGACAATTCGGTATTTGTTCCATCAACCATTTCAGCGACAACTACAAAATTTGCAATTATTTTATCTGGCATCGCTTTTTTAACTATGTCAAGAAATGTGTTATTAGTCTCTTCCGGCTCCATTGCTGGTCTCCTCCAGTCGGCATATCCTGCTTTGCAGGTTTTCAATTTCTTGCTCCAGAGCAACATTTCGCTCTTCGCATGCCTCCTGTTCCTTGTGGAGCGCGTCCACTACAGAGTGTAGCCTCTGAACCTCTGCATGTAGGTCAGCAACAATACGACTATATCCATCAAAAATTGTTTGAATTTGAACAGTATTATTGTCAGCTTCGTGTTGCGCACTTTGCCGGCGTTGCCCACGCATTATTGCTGCGCTTGAAATAATGGCAGTTAGTACAGTTGCTACGGCGATCAATACTTGTTCCATGGCTTACCAGTTATAAGCAGGAGTATAACGACGACAGACCACAGTAAAGTTTACTTCTATTAATCCGAAACGAGGGGTTGTTCCAGTAACGCCGTAGTTACCTGCATAATTGCGCGCAGTCGCAACGAGTCTTAGCCTAAAGTGACCAGGTCCAACCGATCCACTGCCAGAATTACCTGCATCTCTGATTTTGAATTCTTGAGGCATGGAGAATGCGGAAGCGGCGCCACCACCATTAGATCGCATGTGTGAAATAACAGGACTTCCGTAGGCTGGATCATTTCCATATCCGTCTGGTAAATCAATATAATTACCACTGTATGCTGTGTAAACGCCAAGATAAACGGTTTCGTGAAGCAAGCCTGTGCTTATAGTTACTCCAGTTAGGTAAGCGCCATCTTCAAATACTCCACCAACTGGTTGGGTGTTTAAAATGCTGTAATGACCCGTCCATCCAGTCCAACCACCAGTATTACTGTTTGAAACCCAAACCGTTAATAGGCTTCCGTCATTTGCCAAACCAGGCGTTCCGACGGCACTACCCCAGTTCGTGAACGCTTCATCCGATCCCCAACCCTCGTAAGTGTAGTTATTGTCTATTGAGAGTGAGTAATTGGCCTGATCCCTTGATCCAGCAGCTTGAGTTGAGCCACTTGCGCTTCCAGAGTCTGCCGTACTGTTTACTCCACCATATATATCATGTGAGCGTATAAAACCAGAATAAGAAGTACCCCAAGTGAGGCCGGTTGCTGTTCTGGAGTCACCACCGGTTCCCCATCCACCAGCTGGCTTGGTAATGTCCCAGCTGCTTCCAGCTAAATAGACAGTTATTGAACCAACCTCATTTGTTAAGCCAGAGTAATTCCAGTTAATCCGAAGATCGCGGGAGTTTGAAGACCTCCCTGGATAGCCTGGATCTCCGAAAGATGTTGGTCTATCAATCGTCGGCGTCGCAACGGTTGGTGGAGTCTGATCTGCTCCAGTTGTTATTTCAGACCGTGCCGAGACATCGCTAAATAGTCCATCTGTATTCTTGGTCTGGATACGGACATAATATTTAGTTCCTGGATTACGACCAACATCTTTTGCGAAAGGTGATGTGAAAGCACTTGTTGTAGCTGTAACGCTATTTGTTAAAACGCTACTTGCAATATAGTTATCGTTTGAATCGTAGTAATACGCATATACGGTATCAACGGATGTAAGGCTTGCCGGCATTGATGCTGTTGTGTCAATCCTGCGGTTATGGAGACTTGTATTAACCGATGTGTTTGTGGTTATGGAAGGCGTGGGTGGCTTTCTGACAACAGCGAAAGATGTTGCTGTTGCGTTTGCGGTTGGCCCAGTATTGCCATGTAAATCAGTAACCCCATTGGCTAGTAGTCGTGGAATTAAAGTTCCATCAATGGTTGATCCAGTTGATGTTTCTGTGAATGTAACTGTGTAGGCAGCTCCAGAACCAGCCACTGAAGATACTTGCCAACCAGTTGATGTACCAGACCCAACCTGTATGTCTGATGTTGTAAGACCGGTTACTGGCTCGGAAAATGTCAAGTTGAAAACAACTGTTCTAGCTGTGCTGGAAGTATTACTTGAGAAGGCCACGACAGAAGGTGCGCCAGAATCAATTATAAAAGATTGAGAATTTGCTGGCCCAGAACTGAAAACATTATATGGTGAGCCATCTATTAAGTCCGAAACTGAACTGTTTGCGAGCCGTATCTGAACAGTTCCACTAGTAGGCGATGTTGCAGTTAATGGTATTTGATATGTCTTTTCATCACCAGACGGATTTGTTGGCGTTCCAATTGTCCATCCAGTTGATGTGCCAACGAAGGATAAATCTCCAATCGCTAGGCCAGTTACAGCTTCAGAGAATGTAAGCAAATATGTAGCAGATGTCTGAGATGGCCCATATGTGGCTCCTGCGGTCAATCCACTTAGATTAAAAGAGGAAACAGTAGGAGCTGTTGCGTCATAGGCGTACCATCTACGCCAGACTCCAGAATGCCTTACATGGGCTTGATTTACGCGCTTCCATGCACCGTCAGTGTAAACAAACACCTCATCAATGGTTCGCCAAGCACCATTGACGTATATGTGTGACTGTTGTTCAGCTGGCATCGTTAACGACCTACTAGATATACCTTAGGTATATGTCACCATCGTTTGCTGTTCCAGAGACAGCAGCTGTTCCATATGTGATTGCTCCACCACCAGAAGCCGTGGCGTTAAAATAAACTCCTGGACCACCAGCTACGCCTGTATGTACTTTGACTTTTACAATACTGTCTGAAGCAATTTTGTCTTTTGACACAGCTGCAGTATTTATTGCTCGTTCTATAACAGCGTTATTCTTTATGTGGTTAGATTCAATTGTTCTGTCAGCATCAACCGAGCCACTACTCTTTATTTTTGCAGATGTTACAGCAGCTGACCCTATTGCGCTTTCGTCAACTATGCCAGCAGTAAAAAAGGCGGATGAATTAATTGAACCGCTAGAAAGAACATGAACATGGTCAGCTCTAGCTACCTGCGCACTAGATCCAACAGCTGCCGTAGTGCCGACCGATGATGGCGTTGTTGATGCTGAAAGAGCGTGTGTATGATCGGCCCTAGCTAGGCTTGATGAAACTCCAGCAGAAGAAGAGCCTCCTGCAGTTATTGACTGAATATCGCCAACAACTCCGTACTGGTTGAGGGGCAGCCATTCGCCAGATGTGAATACACCAGTTCCTAAATTGATTGAACCCGTATACCAGTAAAGAACACCATTGGAAGTCCTGTAGTAAACAGCCCCTACATGCTCCTCTGTTCCAGGTGATGGGGGAGCATCTGACCCAGTAAAAAATTTTGCTCCGTAGTCCTCTATGGCGTCATGGGAGGTATTCATCTGCACACGCGTGAACTCGTCTGAGTCCTGCGTCCATGTGTATATCCCGAATCTATCTCCCTGTACGGCTGTCATGATTCACCTATCTAAGTAAAAGATTACGCAAAAGTTTTACGGCATTGCTATCAGTTGATGTATAACCTTTATGCCGATTGGCTTAACATCATCAATAATACCCTCGACCAAAGCGCTCGTATCGGAAATATCAGTAACATCTGGAGTCTCTTCAACATATGTTGTAACGGTCAGTGTCCATGTTGGAACTATCTTGGAAGGCGCAGTTTCCACCGTAAATCCCATTATTGAGATATCTACCCATTTTGTTCCTGTTAAAACAAACTTTACGGCTGCCTCAATGGCCTCGTATGATCCTGCAGCGTAACCAGCAAAACCGGTGCTGGCCTGCCACCTTAGGGAATTTTCGCTATTTGCGAATGACGGACTATATGCTTCAAATTCGTCCCACTCAAGAGTTCCGTCTGCGTTGTCGTCCATTTCGCTGTCAATAAGCCCCCAAGTGGCAGGAATTGAGGCCCATGGCGTACGTGTTGCTGTTCCAGCGACGTTCTTGCTTCCTACAAACTGATTCAACCATGGAAGTACCGTAATTGGGGCAACTACTGGATCAACCAGCTTGCTTCTGGTGGCTGATGTGCCATCAAAGCCATCTAGGTAATCAACGTATGTCCACTCATCTGCATAATCGTCTGATACTCCAGTCCCAAAATTAAGCACATCTAGCATTCTAAAAATAGGCCAATCTGGCGTGCTTGATTTTTCGTAATCGCGGAATACCTGGGGTAGTCCAAAAAATGAATACAGTGCCGATTGATTATTCTGAAAATCATATTCACCATAGCACGCAGGTATTGAAACATAAACATATGGCTCTGCTGAATTAACTAGAGCACTATGATCAGCAACAGATATGCGCATGGACATTTTAAGTTTTGGCTGTGAGCCAGTGTTTGGTGGCGTATAGCTATTTGACCTAATTACAGTCCATCCACCTGTCGCCAATGTCCCATGTTCTGATCGTGGAATGCTTTTTTCTATGGCAATTTGTGAACCATTTGAATATGGAGGCATTGGGCTGAGAGCATCACATAAAAGAGTAGTAACCGTTGCTCCAACATGGCACCTAACAAAAGCAGAAAATAACATTGCGCGCGCAAGATCAGCTGAGTCTGCATAAAACGACGTTTCTAGTATTATTGGAGTTCCGCTAGTTGATGGTGTTATACGTAGAGTCTGATGCGTCGCTAGAAAAGCAGATCTTCCAGCTTTTGACGCAACTCCGTTATACACCTGCCACGAGGCAGAAGTTCCTATCGTTTCAAACTTTGCAAGTGCATCTGGTATGCGATTTCTTACTGCTGGCATAATTATACTGGTATTTCTGTTGAAGAAGTTACCGTCACGAGCGCTGATGGAAGAGTTCCATAAAACTCTGGATTTATATAGTCAACACCACCGATTGTGCTTATAGAAACGGATCCATCGTTCAAGTTATAGATGCTCCGCGCTATTCCATCCGAGCCGTATGTAGGAATTGTTGCGGTAACCGAATGAACGCTTTTAACACCAGTTACAGAGCCAGCAAGGGATGCAATTTGGTTATAGCCAATAGGATCAGACCAGTACGGGAACGACTCCATTGAGTAGTATTCCTCTAATAAAGTCTTGACTTCATCTTCTATTGTGACACCAGAGTAGCCAGCTTCTAAGACAACGGCTACTGCTATGTCAATATTGTACGGAAATGCCGATATGACGGATACAAGCATTCCTGGCGTTGTCCTGCTGACTATGTCTTCATATATCGCAAGCTTTACATCCCGCGAAACTGGTATTCCATTCTGACCAAGAATCACAATAGTGAATGATCCTGGAACCGGATATGTGTTGTATGTGCTTTTCTGCAGTCCATTACACAAGATGAATTCAATAAAATCAACATCTTCAATTGTGGTCGGATCAAATGTATTGGCTGGGATAAACGACATTGTTCCCATTTGTCCTTCATCTGCACCGAACTCGCCCCAGTCGAGGCCAGTAAAAAGACCGCTTGCCCATGCTTCAGTATTTGGATCATTAAGCCCATCAGTTTCGGCTATGCCGTAGAACGGTGGCAAAATTACTCGCCATATAGATACGGGCGATATGTCTGCATAAGGGTTGCCTGATGACTGATTTGTAATTGTTGTGTAAAGAGAAACCTCTGTACCGTCAGACGATATCGAGGAGGTTGCAGGAGTTGTTATATTAGATACCGAGTAAGCAAGATCGTAAACCTTGCATCGGCCAACTTCTGGATATGTGGCAAGAATGTAGCTCTCTATTTGACGAGCGGTATTAAGGGTGCGACTCAGTGAAGCGAGGTATGTTGTTCCGCGGCTTAGAAATTCAGTGTCTGTCTCTGCGTCTAGGCCTTGTGCAACTATTGCAGTAGTTGTGCAACCAAAAACATTTGATGATGTCGTTGCTAGTTCAAGATCTGTACCAACAGTTATCGTGGGTATTGTTCCAACCACGGAACATACAAGAGTGGCATCTACGGTAGTGCTTTCAGCGGGCGCCGTAACAGATGACTGCAAAACAAATGGGTACTGAAATACCTGATCGTTTGATGTAACTTCGTAAACAACTGTGAAGTTTGCAGGAACAGTTGATCCTGCATTGAGTAGCTCAAATTGAACCTGAACTGTTGATGACGATGCCTCACGTCTCTCTAGGCCAAGGAGTCGTAAAACGCCTTCCATTAGACCATTTGGCAGTCTGTTTATTGCCGCAAGGTTTATTGCGCCAACTGTTGAAACAGCTTGCAATAACGCATCTTCAACCGAACCAACTCGTGGCTCAAATTCTGGCAATGCTATGCGCGCATAGTCTGTAGCCGCCGTGTAGAGATCTGTAGGCTGTAGATCATTGACTGTTAGGTCAATATATTGTGAAAAATCAGGAGAAGCCATTTGTCAACCTATCAATACGAGTATGAGATCTTAATCTTCTGCGCCCCATCGCCAGATGGACGTTGAGCATCTACGCTATTTATTTCAATTTCAGGGTAGAAACGGCGCGCAACAAGTTTAACTCTTCCTGTGTCAAGTTTTGAAAATGTTGGATCATTTATGCCGTATGTCGGCTCTAGGAGCATTTCACCTGTTTCAACCCTTACGAGCATGGCTAAGAATTGCGCCCAGTACTGATCCGTGTCCTCGGATAGCTTCTCGGTGACACCATTTTTGAAAGAAATTGGAAATTTTATTGTATCCATAGCGAAGTCTCCATTTTAAGTATAGGTTACTTGAAGCGTCGGATAGGTCGCGTGCGTAAATTCATAGCCTTTGACGGCGTGGTAACTGTTCCTGTTATGAAGTCTTGGGTATAAGCGTTTGCGTTTGTGTATTGAGTTGAGCTCCAATACTGAGCGTTCCAGAAAGATCCTTCATCTAGGCCTAGCTGAATACTCGTCCTCAGCAACCCAAGTTCGCCAAGACTCGGCAGATACCAGTCGCTGATCCCTTGATCTGCAAATTCTGAACAATATGTTGCCGCACATGTAGCTGCGCTGGTATTTCCCTGTTCAACGATGTCAATCGTATTCTGATAACCGCGCCCCAGCCCTTTGCCGAAGGCGCCACTCACGCTACTGGTCTGTTTTGAGGCCTGAGCCCAAGTTCGCGATGTGTCGGCGTGTGATGCTGATACTTCAAGGTATCCAAAATCAAGAACTGTATATTCACCAAATCTGTCAACATAAAATATAATTCCACCACCAGGACCAGTGTCGCCAACTTTGTACCTGACGCTTGTTTCAACACCAGTTACAACTGGCTCATCTAGGCGTGAGTCAAGAAATGACACAATTACATATATGTCAACAGGAGCATGACCTGCAAAGTTTTTACATGGCCCGAATACGCGCTTAGTTGATAGGTGTGGGATTTTTACGAACAAATCTCCGTTATCAGCAATGCGCACTACCTTCCCTAGGTATGTACCAACTGACCCAAGGGGCTTAGATGATGCCTTGGTAGGGTTTGTAAAGATTTGATTTTCCATACCAATGCCTACTCTGGAGTGTCTTGTTCTTCTGGCTTTATCGGTGTTCTGAATGTTACCTGCACCGGATCTGGTGTTAGCTCATCATATGACACTTCTGTTATGAGATATCCACCCTTCATGCGAGTTGGCTTTGGGCCCACAAATGCAGTCTGCCCGGGTCTAAGCAGTTGACCGTTTGGCTTGCGTACAACTACACCACCATCGCCTTCCAGTGGATCATTATCTGACCTTCTGAAAATTGGGTATGTGACAACCTCAAATGCAGGAACAGATGTATACAACCCATCTCCAAGAGCTCTTAATTTTCCATACTGTGCATTTATGTGAGCTAAATGAATTGAGGCGCGCTTTGATGCAGTTACTGCACCTTTCGCCAAAAACTTGCCAAAATGATATCCACTGTTTTTGTAACGCTTTATAGCATCTATGCGTGTCTCAAAAATACCAGTTAACGTGATGCTCGGGATCAGCACTACATACTTGCCATCAGAATATTCGTATGCGAGCGGGGATGTTCTGGATAGGCCCCTAGAAGCAATATAGTAAGTAATCAAGTCAATAGTTGCCTCAACATTTGCAATAACCGTGGATTGCGCAGTTGCGATGTCTATTGCTTTGTCAGAGTACTCGAGAGATGACTGAACAGTATCGAGGTCTGTTTCAAAGAAAAGCTTATTAAACCGCTGAATTGTTGACTTTTTGACTGGGGTTGTTCCGCTTCCGGCTTTTTTCTTAGATGTAGTCGTTTTAATGCGCGTTTGAACACCTAGTCTCCACATTAGAAACGGCTGAGATGCATAAACAAGCAATCCATCAACTTCAAAAACAACGAATTGATTCTCGGAAGCCACTTGCTGCAGCACTGTCCAAACCGATGCATCTTTGTCTGAAGATCTTGGGTGAACGATATTTTTTTGATTTGGGGACTGCTCACCAAGAAAACGTAACCCGTATTTAGCGGCCACATTACGGGCATACTCGTATCCGGACGATCCAGATATGGATGTTGTGTCCTTATTGCGCTTCATCTTTTGTATTGCAGCATTACGAGCTTCAATCTTTACAGATGGCGACCCACCTGGGCCAGGGCCAAACTCAACTGAGGCTATTTCAAATGCCATTCCTCTATATTGGAATTCTTGTCTTATTTGAAAAAAATTAGACTCTGCCATTTTGTACTCAGGATCAAAAAATTCCATCGTTATTTGGCTTGATGAATCCATGGAGTAGTTGACATTAAACGCCATCATAAAATCCGAAAGAGTTGAATAGTATTGAGTTGCTCCGCTCAAGTTAATGACGCCGTCTTGGACTTTTTCACCTTTGCGTATTTTCTCTAGCGTTTGGGCATATTTGGGTGAGTATACGATTCCTTGCTGTTTTGACAAAGCTTTTGCATACGTGTCAGCATGTGCCTGCGAGGCGAACTTTCCTAAATGTTTTCCAGTTCTCTTATAATGCTTTATTGCATCAGAATTACTTACAATCATGCCTTTTTTGCTTGGCATTTCCAGCACAGTAGGTATGAGAACAAAGTAATTGTCTTCAGAAATAGTTATTGACTGTACTGTTGCAATATTCCCAGCAGCATCTTTAACAACTGGCCTATTGAAGAGATCTATATTTCCAGGTACTTTTGGTGTGAAATCAAATTCAACAAACTGTGAGCCTTTTCCGAGTGAAAAGTTTGCTATGTCGTTAAAAAACTCTTCTGGTGAGTTGTAGGTGTATGTTGTCGCCATAAAACATTGCGCTCGTTACTTGGGGACAGCTACGGTTACTTTGCCAGACTGTATGCCGGCCTTGATTTCAAGAAGCCGTTGCGCAGCATGGATGTTTGTTAGTGCTGCAACTTGAAGTCGCATTAGCTCGTCAAGAGGAATTTCAGTAGGTGGTGAACCTTTTTTATCTTTAGAAGAACTATCTTTTTTAACCGCTGGCCTATATGAGATTTTGGGCATTGAAACGAATCTTGATGTCTGTTGCTGGAAACTTATAAGGTTTATTGATACTTGACAGGATGTTATTTCACCTGCAGTGTTGTATCTCACTGCATTAAATGTCATTTCACTTATATACCAAGTATTCCCAGTCATCATTGGATCAAAGTTTTCAAACCGAACTGGGACGGGCCTATTTGCCATTAACTCAAGAGTTTTTAGTTTGTCGTGCACTGGAACATACATTCCATCAACTAACTTTCCACCGTTAATTGTTTCAATATGCGCAACTAAGAATTCAAAACTAACCCTGTATGACCTAGAGTTTTTAACATCAACTGCTGGGCTCATAAGCGGGCGAGGCAATTCTGTATACTCAGCTGCGATGCCTTCAAAACTAATTTGGTTAGGTGGTGTACCAAATTCAAATACTGCGTATGGTTCACCAGTCTGGATCATGCGTCGTCGTGGTTCGTTGTCTGTGCCTTGTGGAAGCCTTGCCCGCGCCTGACTAGTCAACTCTGAAGGAAGGCTTATAAATACTGAAGCAATCTGTTTATTTTTTGGATACAGCCTAGATTCTTGCTTTGCCATTATCTGCGCTCCCTCGATGAACGCTGTGTTTTATCTATTTCGTTAATCACGATACGCGCCAGCTCTTTAACATTCTGATTCTCAGATCCGTAAATATTAAGCGTTACATTTCCACCCACAGAAGAGCCACCAGACTGCGAAGATGGCGCAACTCTTACTGGATTTGTCCTGTCACCCATTGGTGCAGACGGAGGAACGACGTGCAGATGACGAGATGCGCCGCCTCCATGGAACTCGGCAAAACCACCAGATCCCTTAATCATTGTGGCATATAGGCCAAGGTTCTGACCAGTTAGGTCATAAGCATTTCCGGTTGCATGATCTGAGCTCGGTGATCCAAGATTAAAATCACGCAACGAAGATGTGACTGAGCGTTTGCCTGCTATAGCTGAATCAAAGCGCTTATGAGAAGACATTGTCCGCATCAAACGAGAAGTCCGAGTATCGCCGCCGCCTGGAATACCATCGTTATTGGGATCAAGTTGCGGGCCAAGAGGAGATACATATCCAGGTTGTCCAGGTCTTGCTCCTGGCGCACTTGCGCCCGGTCGTGTACCAGTCCACCAATCTGGATAGCCTTCCCACCATTCTGGCTTTGCGTCAAATCCTGTATTGATTGCAGAGATAATACTTTCTTGCAATGGCTGAAGAGATGGGTCAGTTGTTGTGTTGATTCCAGCAGAAGACGTTCTGATGCCAATGCCGCCTATATCAATACCCTGGTCTTTTAGGAAATTGAGCAGTTCTGCTGGTATTCCACGAACGCCAGCACGTGTTTTACCAAACCGTTTATCAATATTTATATTTTGCAATTGACTGAGAATGTCAATTGCTTTCAATGGATCAGTTGCGCCAATATCTGTTAGGCGCTTCGTTAATGTCTGTAGCATCGCAGGATCTTGGAATACAAGACCTTGGTTGGCTAGCTGTGCGCCAACATTGCCAAATGCTTCGGCACCTAATCCACCTAATGCCGTGTTTGCGTACTGTTTGAAAGCAGAGAATCCACCAGTATTTACAAACGCATCATACATCCCAGGTCTGCCAAGCGGGCCAGCACCTGCTGTAAATGCCGTACCTCCAGGCCCACCATACATTTCAATCATCGCACGAAGGCTCTTGAGGGGGTCGTTTGGAAATTCTTGCGTGACAAACGAAACGCTTGTTTCAAGAAGGTCTAGGAAATCATCCTTAACGAAGTCCCCAACACTTCCAGTTCTAAATCTTTCTCCAGCTTCTGCTAGCGCAGTAACGGTATCGTCAATTTTGCGAATCTCATCAAATACGGACATTGAGTCAATGAGCACATCACGCATTGCCACTTTAAGCTCGGCTGCTGTTTTAACCATTCCGACACCAAGTGCTGCTATAGCATCCTGTAACTTTAGTGTCGGATCGTAGAGGTTGACATTCATCTTGCGAGCAAGGTCAACTATCTCTTCCTTCGCTAGACCGCTTGCAGATCCTACGCCCCTAATCAACTCATCAAAATTCTTCATTGGGCCATCCATGGCCTTCCGAAGATTTGACTGAAGATCTTTGAAACCCTTACCGAAGTTATCTAAGTGCTTTGAAGCTGCCTTCATCTCTTCTGGAGTGAGCAGTCCTGAAGCTCCTAGCGACCTAATAATCTTCTTTCTTCCCTCATCGTCTGCGCGATCGTATTCTTTTGCCTTTTTGGACGCTTCACTAATCATCTGCCTAGCTGTTCCGGTATCTCCAGATACAAGCGCTGATGCAACATTTTGAAGCACTGATGACTGAACTTTTCCACCGATGCTTTTGGCTAATTTACGTTCCGCCGAGCCACCGCGGAGCTTTCCCATTATTGCCCCTGCAACGCCACCAATGATGATGCCAGCAGCGATTCCCCATGGATTTCCAGTCATTGAACCGATCTTTGCGCCAAGCATTGCGCCGCCCGCAGCCCCAAGGTACTTCCCGCCCTTTTCAGTTCGTGCGCTGTACCCTGCCCCAAGAAGTCCGACGCCAGCACCTACAAATGGGCTAAACGCTGATACTGCACCGCCTATTTGCATTGCCGTAGAGCTTTCTTCCCCAAAGATTCTGGGTCCAAGTTCCGCCATTGCCATGCCAGAAGCAATCCCAGCAACACTCATGCGTTGCATTGCGTATTTTTTATACGCAGAAGACTTTGATGCTCCAGTTGCTGCTGCTTTTGCCTTTAATTGTCCAAGGCTTTGACGACGACCATAGGGACTAGACAGTGCGCCGAATGGGAGGAATCCAGACTGCCCAAACGCAGCAGTTTGCGACATTGAAGAACTCGGAGTGAGCGGTATGCCGATCCCACCGTTGTCGGCATAGAACTGCGCATTAGCTGCAGCTTGTGGATTCCTAGAGCGCCGTCCTGACCTGATTTGTGCCGATCTACGTCCGCGCATTGCTCCGTATGCAAGACCACCCATTCCGAGAGCTGCACCAAATGTTCCAAGAGAAGCTACACCTCTTAATATCGTGGCAAACAGCTTCACGATTGCGCTCAAGCCATTAACTATTGATGTAATTACGGGTAGCGCCTTAGTAAAAGCTTCTTTAAACGCATCAGCAAAATCAAGAACGCTGGCAACAAGATTTTTCAGCGAATCACCAAACGCAAGAAACTTATCCTGGTTCTTTTCTGCCATATTCGCAAATGATTTAACATTCCGGCCCAAGCCTTTGAACAGCTCAAGAATAGGCTTTCCAAATGTATCAATTACAATAGATCCACCTTTACGCAGTGGCTCTAGTGCATCTCTTAGTTGACGAAATGATCTAACAAATGAGTCAGCAAATTTTCCTACTTTTGTACCAAACCCATCTAGTAATGGTAGGTATTTACGGAAAAGAGTGATTGACAGATTAAGAATATTTTCAGCGCCATCAGTAATGAATCTGAGTAATGGGCCCTCGGCAAATTTACGTAGGTCTGGGCCAACCTTCTCAAATGTTCTTCTAAATAAACCTTCAATTGTGAGCAATACTGTTCGGAATGGCTCCAAGAATTGCTGACCAAAGTCAGCAAATAGTGCCTGCATCCTTGTTATGGAAGCCTTAAATGTCCCAATCAAAGTGTCGCCAACTACTCCAGCTTGACCAAGTACGCCAGCATCTTTGGCTAGCGCGCCGCTCGTGATTAGGCCAAAAATATCCTCTGCATTCTTTTTGCCAGCGCCAAGTTTCTTGAAAGACTTTTCAAACTCTGGGCCCATTGCTTTTGCAGCGGCGGTTACTTCTGCTGTTACTTTGCCTTCTTTTTGCAATAGTCCAACAAACTCAGCAGCTGCGGCAAGGTTCTTTGAAGGATCTCCGCCTGCATAGGAGAAGTCAGCTAGCGATCTTAGAACCTGCAGGCTCCGTCCAGTAAATTCAGAGCTTCTGGAAACGCTCGCAAATGCTTGGTTTAGTGCCTGCATGCCAAACGATGCCATTGTGGCGTCGGTCGTTAGGTTGCGTAGCATACCCATTGACTGATTAAGTCCCTTGCCAAGTGCTGGGAATGATTTCATGCGGAATGCATAAAGTGAGGCATTGTATTCACGCTGTGCTGCGGCTGCGGTTGCTAATCCAACACCAATAGCCGCCACAACTCCAGCTATGCCAGCTAAGGCGGCGTGATAACCCTTTACGGCAAGCTTGCCTATATTGAAAGCTGCGTTTACGCTAACAAGAGACAGTGCAACGGCTGCAAACTCAATACCAAGGCCAATTACGGTAAATAGCATTAGGCGGGCAACTGAGTTAAACCTGCTTCCGCCCCTGTATGCCCTGGCTAACTGCTTGTTGTAGGCATCAAAATTCTTATTAAGATCTTTAAGAGATTTATTTTGGTTGTTTAGTGAACCAGATAGACGTCTTGTTCTTGTATTTAGCCTATTAACAGTTGCGTCAAGGGTCTTAAGGCTTGCAATCGTTTTACCAATTTCAGCTGTCTTGGCATCAACGTCAATAGTTATTGTTACGCGCTCAGCCATAGATTACTAACCCCTGAATGAAGGCCTGCCTTAAATCAGCCCATATTTCGGGCTTCCTGTTCCATATCAGCCTCAATAACTTTAGCACAGGCATACCGAATGAGCCATTCATCGTCTGAGCTATTAAGTATTTGAATTGGATCAGTCCCAAAGGCTTTGCCAAGCCGGGCAGCTGTTTGGATCCGAGGATCCTCTATCAGCTCCTCTAGGACTGATTCGTAGGGTTTTCCTTGATTGTCTCAATCGTGTCACCGTAGCCCGCGGCGTCAAGAATCGCCAAAGCCGCTGCCTCAACATGCGGGTCAAGACCAAAGAAAGCAACAACGGCCTCAATTGCACGGCCACTACTGGTCATCTCAAGCATTTCTGCCGACGCAAATCCAATAGGATTTCCGCCTTCATCAAGAGCCTCTCTACCATTCAGGTAGATGCCAGTTGTTGTGTTTGCAACAACGAGACAGGCAAACTTAGTTGCATCAATGCCGTTCTTTGTTTCTGCTCCAGCAAGACGCTGCCAAGACTTGAGCTGTTGCTGAGTGATGTTTGGGCTGATCAAGATCTTTACGCCATTGCGCTCTGGAACCTCAATGAAAACATCATCACGCTTAACTTTTTTGTTGACGATTTCTTTCAACTGAGAAAGAACACTAATCCCGTTGTCTGATCCGTCGTTATTTACTGAATACATTGAATCGCTCATAAAGCAGAACCCTAGCATAGGAAATGGGGGCCACGGTAGTAGCCCCCATTTCTAATTAGTAACTATTGTTTTTTTAATCAGCTTGACGAAGGTTCGCCAGAAATTGCAAATGTGAGCGTAAATGTTGTCGGTGCACCAGACGAAGAATCGCCTTCTGGCTCAGTTAGTCCAACAAGCAAAGCCTTTGGGTACTGGCGCTGACGTGTTGGAGTTGCAACAAAATCACAGTCTAAATCATAAATGTCTATCTGGTAATAGGTCTTACCAACAGCCGCTCTCCATAGTTTGAGTTTTCCTGTGTCGTCTTCGGAGTAATGAGCCGTAATCGTAATGTCGCCAATTTCTGCCGGCGCACATAGAACAAATGGGAATTTTTCTCCGCCGACATAGATTCTCTCAACAGACGCAGTGACTTCACCTCCAGATACCTGGGCAAAATACTCAGTGAAATCTGCACCTAGGGTCTGACCAGCGAGCTTTGTTATCTTCGCCAGCACTTGACGCTGGGCGATATATTTTCTAGTTGCTATTGTTGCCATTATGTCTCCCTACTAAACGAGTGTGGCCGTTAGTGTTGACTTGGTGATCTCGAGTTCAATTCTCTCACCAATTGCTGATACGCGTGCGCCAACCTTCGCCCTGACGATTCCCTCGGCAATCTGGGTGAGTGGGTTGAGTGCATCACTGACTATTACAGAGTAACCAGGGTCAACGACGTTGCCACTTGAGTCAATGAGCTCATAAAGCCCACCAGCACTACGAAGTCTTTCCATGATTCCGCCAAGACGTGATGCGACTTCAGCGAAGATAGTTCCACGGCCATCAATCGGCTTGAACAAGAAACTTTCAAGTGAGCGCTCCGCTTCGTCAACTATCAAGTTGAGAGTTTCACGAGCATTGAGGAACTTGTAGTTAGCTTCATCTGTTGAGATGGTTCTGGCTCCATAAACACGAACAGCGCCGTTAATAACGCGCAATCCATTTACATAGCCGTCATAAAGCGTATTTATATCATCTTTTGATGTTGATGACTCAAGTCCAACAACATACTTTGCCGATGATTGTTCGCCTGCGTATGGGTACCATGCCCCAAATGAGTTCTGAACTGAAGCACGCTTTGCAGCAACAAAACCATCGCATGGAATTGTTTCCGTAAGAGCAGAAGATACTGATGACGGAACTTTTACCCACGGATGGAAGAATGCTGCGTACTCTTCGCCTGATTCCTCACCGATGTATGTAGCTGCGGTCGTCGTGGCATCGCCAACGCTTGACTCAGCCTCAAATCCCATGATTGCAATTCTGTTATGCGTAGAAGCATGTGCAATCAGGCCAGAATATGTTGATGCATCAGTGAATCCAGGCGCACATACACAACCTGGGCCAAGGTCGGAAATGAAAGCCGTCAAAGCAGTAACAACATTGTCGCCGTCAACAGTTGATCCATCATCGCCACCGCTGAAGTTGGATGCGGCGAGAGTTGCTGGAAGAGTTGACTCACCAGCATCTGTTGCAGTCACATAAAGGGCGGCGGTTGAGCTGTTGTTGATCTCGTTGACCATCGCAGCCACTGTGGAGTGGTAGGAAGATGTGTAGACAACTGATCCATTTAGGCGGATGATGATTCTGAATGTTGAAACATTGTTGATAACCTGAACGGTCAATCCACCAGTGTTTGCCCATTCGCCAACACCAGAAGCAGTTAGTGTCATAACTGTCTCTGGCGTCGCATCCAGAAGAGCCTTGGTAGCTGCATCTGAACCGTCTGCGACAACGCGTGATACATAGCAACGTGCGCCACCCTCTTCAAAGAAGGTCTTCACGGACTGATGCAGATAACCGCTAGCGACGAAGTCGCCATAAATTGATTCGTAGTCAGCGAAGCTAGAAATTAGCTGCGCCGTACCAGACGGCCCACGCTCAGCAACACCAGCAAAAAAAGCTGTTGCTGTTGGCGTGAGGTTTGCGGTCGTTGGTCCAGTTCTGACCGCTGTACTGATTACTATGCCTGGCATTTCTTTCCTCCGCTCCCTTTTATAAGGAATAGGCGCACTTAAAACCTAATTGATTATAGTGATTCTTCTGGCTCTGTAGGCGCAACCTCAGTAGCCAATTCTTCGGATGGCTGCTGTTCAATTTCTGGTTGAACCTCTTCTGTTGTCTGTTCCTGCTCAACTGGTGTTGTTGATTTTTTCTTCTTCTGGCTAGGAGCAGACTGATCGCCAGATGATTCTGGTACTTCTGTTATTACTTTGAGCCAGCCTTTTTTAATGCATGCCTGCAGAACAATGCTTCTACTAAACACCATTGCAACTTCGCGGGGACGCATGTATTTACCGTTTTCGGAAACTAACACAGTTTTATTTGAAACATTGACAACTTGAGTCATTCCAGCATACTCAGAGCCAGACTGTGGCTCACGCGTTCCGATTGATATAAACATTTCCATAACTACTCCGATGCCAATTCGTTCATTGTCATGACTTCTGTGTCTATTTCAGCCACAGCGCCAATGTTTTCTCGAGCAACAACCTCTTGTAATCTTAAATCATACGCTATGTATGCGCCGGCCAGGACACGGTCGCCTTTTAATAAAGTCAAATCTGAATACTCTTCGGAAATTGTTGATTCATCTATGTATGAATCTCTGCCTTCATGCGCCCTATTTAGGCACGGTCGGTCAAGTATTGCCGATCTAACAACGGTTGTAAGTCTGTCGCGCATAATGGTTACATCTTCTGAACCCTCTGTGCGCACCCAAATGTATGTTCTCATGCCATAAACAACATCATAAGCAGGATCGGTTGCCACAAATCCGATGCGATTAAAGCTTTTTGTTGATATTGCAACAGTTATCAAAGTTGGCCAGTGATCAAGCGCCAGCGGCTCATATGTCAAGTATTCCTCTGGATCTGGAAGCTTGTAGTCGTCAATATTCCATCCGTTGCGATACCTAACTAAGCGAGCTGGAATATCAATTTTCAAATAATCATTGACATACTGCTTTGCAAAATGTGGTCCGTACATCAACTCAGCAGACATTAGACAACCTCCCCATCGGCTATCCACGCAGCTAAGTTTTCGGATGTTTTCTTGGCAAAACCTATTGGTTCAAAAATAATTTGACGCTTAGCCATCTTTGTAGTTCCATATTGATGGAACTTCGCATACTCAACATCTGTTCCGAATGTTGCGCTGGTTGGCCTAATGCTATTTGCTGGACCGCGCAAATCAGTGAGGCTTCTGAAAAGTCTTCCAGTTCTAACCATTGGAGGAGATCCAGGGAAGTTAATTGCCTTCCACGCTGCATAGGAAGCATCTAGTGGCTTCCATCCACCAGCAGGAAGTCCACCTAATGCAAAGTTAGCCGCATTTGCAGCCTGTAGTTCAAGTCTTGCCTTCTCAAAGACGGGCATGAAGTTCTTGCTTCTTGCCTCCATGGCAAAAAGTTTTTTATACGCTCTTGACGCATCCATTGATGCGTTAATTCTTACTGGCATTACGCAATCCTTCTGCGCTTATATCCCTTAACAGCCATAAGCTCTTTTTCCAAGAAACCAGTCTCAAGTGGCGCAACATTACGTGGATTTAGATCCTTCACACCAACAACATCATCATGCATGTTCTGCATTTCTCTAGTTGCAGCACGCAAAATCATTAACTTGAAGGCTTTAATTGATGAGCCATCTAGACCACCGTCATACTCAACTGTAACAATGTCGTTTGGAAACGCCCTATATAGCTCCAAGCCGTAGCGACGGACTATGTAGTCTCTTTCAGCGACTTGAACTACTGGTGATCCTTCTGGATTGCGGATCGTTACTGAATCAACTGAAATAACTGGTGTATTTCTTAGGTAAACAGCTGCTGGTGGCTGAATATATGGAAGCACATCTCCAGTTGAGTCAAGGCTGTAGTCGTAAAAAAAAGATGCAGCTGGAACTCCTTGGAATTCGGCAGTAATCACATGATCTTCAGTGAATGTTTGTACCTCAATTGGTCTGCCCAAGAACATCTCAAGTTCGCTCTGCAAACCTTCAAGTACCAACTCTGCGGCATCTTCCTGCCGGTTCGTCAGGCTAATATCCATGTAGGTTTTTAATTCAGCAATGCTAACTAGCATTATGCACCACCCTCAATTATGGATTTAGCCACGACGCGTAAGGTTCTCGCGACCTTCTCTTGCGAGCGCACGACCCTGACCCTGCTGTGTTCTTACGCGCTGACCACGACCATACTGTAGGCGGTCGGCTATACGTCGCAGTGTATAAGCAACTGCTCGTCGCCACCAGGATGGCTTCTGCTCGCCATCTAGCTCAATATCTTCAACATCATTAGGTGTGACCATTGCATCCTCCAGATGCGAATCTAAACATAATCAGATTATCATCTTTGTAGGCTGTCTATATTTATCTGTCCTTATTCGGTGGCCGCTCAATAACGGTATCTTCGGGTTGCTCAATGGTGCCTGGTGGAGCTTCAACCGGCACCCAAGCCCGTGAGTATTTATGCTCCTTCACATTCCTTGTTTTGAGCACAGAACCGTCCATCATTAAAGTGATTTCGGCATAGCTCATATTGAGCATATCTTTGATCTCGTCAGGAGAGTATTTGCGCGAGTGAAATAACTCACGAACAATTTGCGACATATATTGAGCAAGAATAATACCTCTTCCTCTATTAAGGCGCAGGTGCATTAACATTGCGTCAGCTGTATCAACATCTTCAAAAATTACAGGTACAAGTTTTTTGTCTCTTTTGAGAATGCGTTTGTCTGTTTGGGCGCATACCCAACGGTGGAAGCCATCAATAATCTCTGATGAGTCTTTTTTAACAATGATTGGAGCAAACCAGCCGTAGTCATTAAGAGAGTCAGCTATTACTTGAAGGTCAACCTTCAGGCAGTGCGTTGCCCTCCACGGAGCTGGTTTTATTGAATCCCACTTCACATATTCAATTTTCATCGTGAATCATCCTGATAATCGAGCGAATCTAATTCGGCCATTTCCTGTATTTGTTGCATTTCAATGTTGTACGCCCGCGTTCCTGGCCCAATTGGGCTAACAGATGTCATGCTGAACTCATTTAATAAAATGTTTCTAATTAACCAATGGATTGGGTATGAGCGTGGATCTTTTCTATGCTTCTTGCGGAACTCCGAAGCAAACGCCATTGCCCGCTGGTTGAGGCCGGGTGTAAGAACATTCTCTTCAATGCAACGCTTTACGCCACTCCATTCTTCCTTGGCGTATGTCATGATGACTTTTTCAATGTCAAAGTCTGGCCACCAGCGGCGCTGTGCGTCAACCTGTGGAAAGCATTCTACGAGTCTGTCGTAGAACTCTGGCTCCGTGACCACGACGTCACCGATTCGCCTAACCGCAACAGCATGGAGTGGAATACCAACGCGAGTATTACTTCCCGTAAGACTGGCCAAGTCGTAATATTCGCAGTAACTCGCTTTATGCTCTTCTGTAATAAATTTGAGAACATCATCGGTTGTCCAGTCGTATATTACCTTTGCAAAGCGCAACGGTATATTTGACTTCATTTTATAGGGAATTACTATATAATTCTCGTGAAGTTTTTGTACGCACGACCTGTAGCGAATCATTGACTCATTTGCCCTAACGCCAGTTATGTAGGCAACTCGCCCTTTCTTTCCCTGCATCGTGTAGTAGTCAATTGATTGAGGAATTGGCTTGTTCGGATCAAGTCCAAAATGTTCTGCCCTGATTGCCCACTTCGGTATATCTCTAATGAGCCGTTTTTGCTTGCGGCGCTTCTCGGACCAGAGAAGACAGTATTCCCTTCGCCCAAGAACCCATATTTCCTGACCCTGGGGCAGGCAGTACCACTCCATGTCAACCCAGTCGTAATTACGTACTTCCTCAATAAACTTAATCACAACAGGGCTAACCATCTCCTCGTCTCTGAAGATGACCTTCACTGGCCCAAGTCCTCGCTCCTCATGTATTTCCTTGGCCAAGTAGAGGATTGCCGTGCTGTCTTTACCGCCAGAAAATTGCACGCAGACGGTATCAAATGTGTCGTAAATGTGCCTCATGCGCTCACGCGCAGCATCTACGCATGACATATCTAAAAACATTCTTTGTCGTGTCATGCCAGTCGTGGATCTTTCTTTGCTTGAGCATAAGCTTCGTATATTGATGTATTTAATACATCTCCATAACTATGCCCAATGCATTCTGTATCTATACAAAAGCAACAAGACCAGCCATTGCTTTCCTCAAACTCTACAATTATGCGGAGTCCGTGATTTGACGCCCATTTCTTGTAGTTTTCCAAATCTGTATAGCTATTAAAATTGTTGTCGTAGTTATATTTCTGTGTGTGCATCTATAAACATCATCAACCGTTGAGCGGTTGTGTCTCCTTCGTAGACAGTTGAGTTTTTCAGGTAACGAATAAAGTCGTACCAATGACGTTGCTGATCAGCATCGTCAAACATGAGCGTGTATTGAACAACTGCTTTTGCGCCAGGAGCTACTCCAGCAGCGGCAGCTCCTCTTGAAGCTGCATCAATGGACATTGTCTGTCTCTCGGCTTTTGGCTTAATATCCTCATCATCAGATTCTGGTATGAATGGATTTATGATCTGCGGTGGGACATAACCTTCTGAAAGAATATCGCTAGCAGACAAACGCTTAACTTGCTCGTTTATTGCGGCCATCTCAAAATCGTCCCACCCAAGGTCTTCCATTAACTCTGGATAAAAATCAGTAACCTGAGAAAGCATTTCATTCAATAAATCTGGCTCAGTGTGTCCGAGCTCCATTGTTCTGTTATCAGCAAGGGCAAATGCAATTGCTCGCGAATCATCTGCATCAAGCTTCACCGCAGCAATTCTTTGCCACCCAAGACGCCGTGCAGCTTCAAGTTGGTGATTTCCAGCAATTACCGTAAAAGAACCATCGCCGTTGTCTTTAATTACTATCGGTTTTACCTGCCCGAATTCAGAATATGAAGCCATGATTGCGTCCACATTGCCAACTCGGGGATTACCTGGCAGAGGGACAAGCAGGTCTACTTCAATTTCAAACTCGATTAAACTTGGGTGTATTTTCATGAGTTACCAACCTGGAATCTAATGTTTGCATTAAGCGTTCTAAGGGCGTCAATACTAGTTCTCAGCGATGTGAGCAACTCTCTTTTTGACTTAACCATTGCCTCGGCAATTTTATGATCAAAAATCTCTTCGGACAGTTTGTAGTCCGCCCACGCTTCGCGCTCCTTGATTGAACCCTTTGCGGAAAGGTACTCCTTGGCCCAATTTGATTTATACAGAGCTTCCTTTTTTGCCGCGTCTTCAGCCAGCGATTCGTAGGCTTCGGTTTCCTCTTCAAGAATTGAGAGAAGGCGCATAAGCTCATTCTCAACATCAACTTGACTAATTGGTTGCGTTCTATTTACATTCATTAGTAGCCCTTTCTAAAGGAGACCAGTCAATCTTGTCTAATGCATCAGTTGATGATTTTGGCCATTCAATGATGCTTTGACCTAGTTTGTATCTCAGCATTTCTTCTATTACCCATGCATCACATTCGTCATTTCCTCCACCTCCAGCAAAAACTATTCCAGTCCTTGCAGAAATAGCAGATATGACTTCGCCTTTACTGGCATTGCCTCGCCCGGTAGCGAACTTGGCTCTACTTGTTGGTGGTATTTCTATTATTGGAATGCCCATTTTCCACAGCCCATGGCGAATCACGCCACCGAGCTCACCAATACTGTGAGCTTGTGAGTTCTTTGAAGCAAAGGAATAACCTTCAATAGAGACGCACTCAACATGGTTTACGTTAACAAACTCAACTATAACCCCTGATATAAAGTCAAGGCGCGGAATGCCAGTCAGTTTAGTTGTTATTACGCCAGTTTTACCATTCTGTGAGATCCCGGTTGACGTGAGCGACGGATCAATTCCCATTGTTATCATTTGATCTGCCCTCCCACCCGCGTTTCGCAAGCCCTAAATCAAATGCTAATGCTGGATGGTTCCCGATTCTTGTATGGCACTTCCTACACACGCACATCAGGTTTGACTCTTCAAGTATTGATCCGCCTTGAGATCGTCTTACCAACTCGTGAACATCAACGGATTGATTTCGCGTATATGTAAATACACCATCATGCTGCGCAAACACTGGACACGCTTCACACCATGGCCGTTCACCAAGAAGACGCTCCACAAGTGGTCGCCGGAGCCTGTACTCAGCTTCTTTCTTCTTGGAGCGGTGTCTCACTGGTATGAAGCAAGCTCGTCTTGGCTGATTGAATCAAAGAGCCACTCATTTTCCAAGACTGACCACAGAGCCTTGTCAATTGGCGTTGCCTCCATATCCATTTCAATCATCATTGCCTTATGCTTCCTGATTGCAGACGCAAGAATGTCGGCATCAAGATCAATTGATCCGCCTTGATCATCCTCTTCAATCATTGTTGCAACCTCATCAAGGCGCTTTGACACATGGAACTTGAAGCGCTCAATCTTTTTGAGCCTGGCCTCGTAATCATTCCTTGCGTGCTCTAACAGTGCCTTGCCATCGCCACCCAGGGCTTCATAGCGCCCACAGTCGGCATTCATGTCGTATTTGATGTCATCAATCTGTTCTTCAACATTACGCAAAAGAGCAAGAAGAGCACGTTTCCAGCGATCATAGTTCTGCGGCTGACGAAGAATCTTTCTCTGAGTATGCGAGGTTTTGTTCTTCACATCTTCCGCAACAAGACGGGCAAATACATCATCATTCATTTACTGCTCCAATAGCTACAAATAGTTTTTTTGTATGAACACCAGTCACAAAGCCTCGTTGGCACAGCTTCCCACTCGCCTCCAGAGCACAATTTGTCAATATTTTGCTTTACTGTGACCACAACTTCCTCAACTTGAGAAAAATCAGACGGTGTCGGATGCTTATCAAGACGTACTCCTTCTTTGAGAAAGAGTAATTCAAGGTAGCCAACAGGTTGTTGCTTTTCCTGAGCCAGCAAATGAGCATAAACAGTTAACTGGAAAAACTTTGATCCGGCAAAGCGTGGCGCTGGTGACTTGCCAGTTTTGTAGTCGGAGATGACAATTTCGTCATTGTTGTTTACTGACCAACGGTCAATGAAGCCTCGCATCTGGACTCCACCAATTTTGCCGTTCAGCTCGTGCTCAACCCCATTTGGATTCACGAGACGCGGATCCTCCATGCCAAAAAGATTCTCAATACACCACCATGCGTTCCATCTAAATGTATTCATGGTGTAGCTCTTGAGGAATGGCTGAACTTTTTCTTCCCAGCCACTCTCATTCCACACTGTTGTGCTGAGGCTTCTGGCAACTCCTAAGCTCCGATCCTCGGCTGGCACCTTATAGAGCAGCTCAAGAACATCGTGAACAAAGTTGCCAAGCAGAGTTGCTTCTGTTGGTAATTCTTCCATTTTGTCAATACGACTCAGCTTGAACCGTAACGGGCATTGCTGGAATGTAGAAATTGACGAAGGTGAGAGATAATCAGGCGGTTTGAGCTCAGTCATTTGTTCCGCTGTCTGTGTCGGTGAACTTAAGTTCAACACATTTTGCAATCAGTGCTTCCAGATCCTGGACTGTTGCGGTTGTTTTGGTTGGCTTTGGCCTACCGCCAGAAAATTCAACCCAATGATCGTTGAGGATACCTTTTGCAGTTGCATTCAGGCTCTTTGAAAGGCCAACGAAGTTATTCCAAAGAGTTTCAATCTCAGGGCTAACTTGTGGAATTTCACTAGCAACCTCAACCTCCATGGCCTCTTCTGACCTAGCAAGATAGAGGCCGATGCCGAGAGTCTGAGCTGCTTTTTTAAGTGCGTCAGAAACAGCACCCTTCATCTCATCACCGAGATCAACAATGTCTCCAGCGCGTGTACGTTTGATCTTCTGACCGCCGATTCCATCGCGCGAGATCTTCCGCTCATCTTCACCGGTTCCGAATGTTGCGGTGAATGTAACATGCGCAACAATGAAGTCTGTATCCGTCTTGTCGCGCTCGCAGTAATTAATTACGAAGCTCCATTTATCAAGGCCAATTACCTTGTTAAGACGATTGATGACTTCGCTGACAGGAATATATGTGAGGGCAGCTCCACCTTTAGTGAGGGTGCGCTCCATCTCTGGTGGAAACGGCTCGTAAAGAGCTTTCATTTCTGCTGATTCTGTTGATTTAGCCATTGTTTGATCCCTTTCGTACAATGATGCTGGTTTTTGGTTCGTCAACTTCGCAGAACCTATCTGCGTTAATTCCGATAGCGGAGAGTTCCTTGACACGCCAATATGACGGCTGAACATAAACGAGCATGTTCTCAATCATCTGCTCCGTGGACAGAACAACCTCTCCAGTTCCAAGGTCAACGGATGATTCAACGATGCGCTTTGCGACGACATTCGCAAGATCTTTGTGATTCCATGTTTTACGAGAGGACGCAGTCTTCTTCTCAATGCGCATACCATTTGAAAGCGAAACTTCACTCATTTCGCGCATCACTTCAGATACGGCGTTTGTTGCGGAATCATAAACCATTGCCATATCGCCTTTCAGGCGATGGATGTCAACAAGTTTTGCGCACGCAGTCTCCGGGTCATCTGACCCTTTGATTTCATAAATAGCAGCATCAATGTCAGCCATGGCCTTGGCCAAAGCGTCAACAAGATCGGGCCAGTTACTGTTATTCAATTGTTCTCCTAGCAGTAGTTAGTTTTGTCAAACTAAAATAGCAAGTGGTCTGCGTTGTGGCAAGCCCAATCCAGCTAAATGTGTAAATGCACTTACTGCAGAGTCAACTTGGTCGTCGTGATTACATGCTTCCGGGAATGATGAGAACTCGTCTAGCCAATCGCTTAACCACGATCCTCTAACTACGCGAACATTGCCGTTGGCCACGGCAGCGGCAAATGGGCGTGCCCTGGTCAACTTATCTCCAGTTGACCTTATTCCACTAAAATCATAGCCAGGAAGAATATACCTAGCATATTGATCCACTAAAGCCTTTCCTGAGGAACCAGGCTCCTGCTCCATTCTTATCGCCACGGCATGCCCATCCTCTGCGGCTGTCTGCGCAATCAGGTGTTCTACCTTGTCTCCCTTGACACGGGCTTTTCTGACATCAAGAACATAAGCAATGCCTTGGTCAAAAAGCATCAATGTGCCAACCGTCCAGTCTGGATCTGGGTTTGTTGATGATGGCTCAGTCGCCGCCAAGTCCCAAAACCTAACTGCTCTAGCGGAGCCAGTAACTTGAGGAACCTCAACAGGATCAATGAGCACAAAAGAAGTCCTGTCAAAGAGCGTTCCCAGAGTTGTGCTCCACCAATCGCCTTCTTCGAGCCTTCTTCTCTCAACTGGATCAAGGGCAGCCAGTGCCAGACGGTACGAGTCGGCATCAATTCCAGGGTTGTCGGTTAGTAGGGATGGAACAAATACTCGGCCAGACTCAAGTCCTTCAACTATAAATCTCTGCCTAACCCAGTTCGGAGCAGGGTTTGAGGCGCATCTCATTCTCAACGGAACGGTTGCTAGTTCTCCGTTGGAGGGGCGTCTCAAGCGGGAGAAAAGGTAGCGATAGTCCTGTTCGCGGATTTCCGTAACTTCGTCCATTCCTATGAACTGGAACTCGGAACCCTTGTAGCGCAAATAGTCGTTTGTATTATTCAAATATCCAAAAGAAATTCTTGCACCTGAAGGAAATGTAGCTGTATAGCTATTATTGTTCCAACTAACTTCGTCATAATTCTTCATCCATTCCCTAAAACGATCCATTAGGGCACCGGGGAGGGACAAGTCTGCGTAGGTTCTACGGAAAAGAATTGCTGAGTATCCAGGGATATCAACATACTGAAGCGCCGACATTAGAAGTGCAGAAGATTTACCACCACCAGCAGCTCCGCCAAATAGAGCTTCTAGTCCGTATGTCCTCAGAAATACTTTTTGGGTAATAGAAGGTTCCTCAGGGCAGTATGGAGGAACCTTTGGCTGTAAGTATTCAAGAACTTTGTTCCAATCAGTCATAAACCTGCTCACTTCGAGTGCTCATACACTAGTATGCCTTTATCGGCTATGGTTGTATAGGAAAATATGGCTACAAACGATGACAAACAAAAACGCAGATCGCCATTGGCAATTGTTCGTGGGCGCATTAATAGGCGCTCAACCGCCAATACAATGATGCTTTCATTTATAATTATGACATCAATTGGCGGTTTTATGATAGCTCCAGCGGTGGGTTTTCTCATCGCCGGCGTTACATGCGGTCTTTTCGGCTTCCTTCTGGGACTAGAGTAAAAATGAGTAAAGATGCCTTGGAACTCATCTGATAATAAGTCTTTGTATTCACCAGAGGCCAAGTCAATCCTGACCCCTGGTGCACCAATTGCCTTCAATCCTGGTCTTGCTGGAAAGCCGTACAAGGACTCGTGGGACATTGAGCGCGCATACCGCGAAGGCTTTCAAAAAGTAACATGGGTTAATCGCTGCATTGACGCTATCGCCGGCAACCAAGCACGGCTGCCAGCCATGTTGCGCAAGAACAATTCGCCAGACGGTCAGATTTTACGCAGTAGCGATAACGACCTGCTCAGAATACTTAATACGAAAGCGAACATGGGCGAAAACTCGTTCATATTCAGATACAGGCTTTCATCACAACTTTTGATGTCGAGCCGTGGTGCTTTCATTGAAAAGGTACGCGGGCGTAATGGAAAAGTAATTGCTCTTCAGTTGCTACCGCCACAACACACGGCGCCAATACCAGATCCTAGAACATTTGTATCTGGCTTTGAAGTTGACATGCGCAACGGCACAAAAGTCTTACTGAAGCCTCAGGATGTCATTTGGGTTAGGCGTCCACACCCACTAGACCCATATCTATCACTTACGCCAATGGAAGCTGCTGGCATAGCAATTGAAATTGAAAACTTGGCGAAGGTATATAACAGAAACTTTTTGCTTAATGACGGTCGTCCAGGTGGATTAATAGTTCTACGTGGCGAAGTTGATGATGACGATAAAGACGAAATTAGAAACAGATTCCGTGGCAACCTCAATAGGGCTGGAGCTGTAACTGTACTTTCCTCAGATGAGGGTGTTGACTTCGTAGACACTGGCTCATCGCCGCGTGACGCTAACTACATACAGATGCGCCAAATAACAAAAGAAGAAATCCTTGCAGCATTTGGCGTTCCTGAGTCAGTCATAGGCAACGCAGCTGGCCGCACATTTAATAACGCAAATGAAGAATTACGCGTTTTCTGGAACGAAACAATGCTTCCACATCTTGACTCTTTGGCGCGCGGACTGGACGAGCTTGATGAGCAATACTACATTGACTTTGATACATCAGACGTTCCTGTACTGATTCTATATAAGCAGGAAAGAGAGCGTTACTTGCTTGATGAGTTCCAAAATGGCCTCATAAGTGGCAACGAATATCGCAAAGGAACTGGTAAGAAAGCAGTTGAGTCCGACTTAATGGATGCAATGCTTGCCAATCCAAACCTGACGCCAATTGGTTACACGAATAAGCCATTTGACTCAACGCAGCAACAGCAAATTGACATGATGGGTGCCCCTGGTGCAATACCAGGAATGATTCCTGGAACCGAGCAAATGGTTACACCTCAGCAGCCATTAGCTGGCCAAGCAGGTATGCCACCTATGCCACAAGAGGGCATGACTGCAGCCCTTGCAGCAGAAGCTGGTGCGCCACCAGTTGAAACAGCAATGCCACCATCTCCAGAGGGACTGTTGTCGGCATACGACGGTGGTATGCAATTCAAGTCTGAAAATAAAATGGACGACGAGTGGGAAGTTAAGGCTGACGAAAGCTCGAATAGATGGGCAGAAATTCTTGATCGTAGCCTTGAGCGATTTATTGAGCGTCAACAGCGTGTCGTTTTAGAAAAATCAAGTGGGGCAAAGGCTAAGAAAGGCCTGCAGTCTGGATCTCTGGACATAGATGCAATCTTTGACTCGGAAGTATGGGACAAGCAACTATCAGACGACATGCGCCCTGTCATTCAAGGAATAATTTCTGATGCAGCATCTTTGGCTTCGCAAAAGGCCAACATGCCTGCTGAGCTTGATGATGAAGAAGTAAATGAATACCTTGATGAACAAATAAAGCGAATGCAGAAAATAAATGCGACGACAAAAGAAGAAATCGCAGCTGCAGTTCTCATAGCGCTGGCGCTTTCGGAAGATGAGGATCGCTCGGGCATGCTCAAAGCAGCTCTTGCAGCAATATTTATTAATCTTCTTATGAAGCGCCGTAGGGTCATTGCTGAACACGAGTCTCAAACAGCTTTTAACGCAGGAACATACTTTGCTGGAAAGCAAGTTGGCGGAATGACAAAGACTTGGGTTACACGCAAAGATACGCGTGTACGACCAGAACATCTAATACTCCAAGGCAAGACGATTGATTTGCTTGAAGAATTTGAGGTGGGGAACAATACGCTCCGCTTCCCAGGAGACCCCATTGCACCGCCACATTTGACAATCAATTGCAGATGTAAGTTGCGTTTTGACAGAGATTAATAAAAGTCATCAGTAGACTTTAATAAAACTCATCATAAACTTCCGCTAGGCCAGTGTTTGCTTAGTTATTATTTACTATGACTCGGAGGAAAAATGTCTGACCAATCATCGCTATTTGCAACAGAATACAAGTCAATTCCAGCTCAAATCGGGGTTGACGAAGCGCAGGGCATCGTTGAATGCTTCGTTGCTGGCATCGGCAATAAAGATTCTGTTGGCGATATTTGCCTCCCGAACTGTTTTGGAGCAAGTCTTAAAAGACGTAAGCCGAGAGTTGTTTGGGGTCATAACTGGAATGAGCCAATCGGTAAGGTTCTGGAAATATATGAGGTGCCACCGAATGATCCACGCCTACCGCTAAAGATGAAAAAAGCCGGAATTGGTGGACTTTATGCAAGAGTGCAATTTAATTTGCGTTCTGAGCGTGGTCGTGAGGCTTTCAATAATGTTGCCTTCTTTGGCGAAGAGCAAGAGTGGTCAATTGGTTACAAGACCCTTGACGCAGTATTTGACCCAGTTCAGCAAGCAAATCTCCTTAAAGAGGTTGAACTCTATGAGGTTTCCCCAGTTCTCCACGGAGCCAATCAGCTGACTGGCACAATTTCAATCAAATCCGACGATCCGGAAAGCAAGGCAGGTAGTCCTTGCTGGCCCGGTTACCAGCAGGTAGGAATGAAGAAGGGCAAAAACGGCAAAATGGTGCCAAATTGCGTGCCTTCTGAGCCTGAAGGCAAATCAGCAAATTTGAGGGATCCAAAGGGTGGCCTGACGCCAGCAGGGCGCAAGTACTTTAAGCAGAAGGAAGGCGCAAATCTAAAGCCAGGCGTCAAGGGCCCAGCTGACACACCAGAGAAAATGCGTCGTAAAGGCTCGTTCTTGACGCGATTCTATACAAACCCATCTGGCCCACTTGTCGGCAAAAATGGCAAGCCGACTCGTCTAGCGCTAGCTGCCGCTGCATGGGGTGAACCAGTTCCTAAAAATGCATCCGATGCAGCAGAGCTTGCAGCTAAAGGCCGGCGACTCCTTGAGAGATACCAGAATGTGAAGAAAAAAGGCCACCCTAGCTACGACACATCCCGTATCTATACTGGCGACGAGGAGATGAATCCAGCATTTGGGCGTGTTAACGACCTTGCCAAGGCTATTTCTCAACGGTTTGGCGGCAAAGTAAAAATCCGTACAGCAGATAAAAACATGGTTATTTTTGACCTCATGAACGACTTCGGAGATATGCAGACAATCCGAGTCGGCTATCACTACGAAGATGGCGAATTCATGTTTGGAAATGCTGAAACGGTGAAGCCAGAGACAATTTACATGCCTGTTGGCAAGCCACAAAGCGCTCCAGGAAATGCATATGTAGGCGACGACAATGATGACTTTGGAGCGGCATTTGGCGGAGTGGCCATGAAGCCGGCTAAGGATGATTGTGGTTGTGGATGTGGTGGTGGGAAATCATATGTCATTGATGACATGCCGTCATGGGATGCTTTCAAGAGTGAAAACCCTGGAATTCATCTATTTATCCAATCCGAAAGCGAAATTGATGAATTGCTAGAGGTAGCTAGTGCTGTAGCTAAATATCATGGATTTGATGTCAAGAGTCTTGAAGATGGTCTTGTTGTTCCAAACAGTGACTCCATGTCAGAAGAGGGCTACGAGGCGCTACTGACGGCAATTAACTTCTTAGAAGAGAAGGCTGTTGGTCGCAAACTCAGACGTATGGGGAGAATGGCAACAGATCGTTTTGATCCTAATGCAATTGATGGGGACGAAGACGGTTTAGTGCAAGACAGCACATCATTTGAGCGCCCAAATGCGCCTCGCATGATGCCCCCAATGAATCCACCGCGAAAGGTTCCGGAGCCAGCAAGAGAGCCAATTCGCCCACCAGTCAGACCATCGGTTCCTAGCCCTGCACCAACGCCAACGCCTGGGCCACGGCCAGAAAGACCAGTACCAGTTGGGTCGCGGATATCTGGTTCAATGGCAAAGGGCAAGCCGACACCAGAGAAGATTTGGAAAATGCGCACAGAAGGCGGCATGTCGCTGGATGAAGTTGCGAAGAATTTTGGCATCACGCGTGAAGAGGTGAGACAATCTGAAATGCGCCAAGCCAAGAAAATTCGTGATCAAATTTGGAAAATGCGCACAGAGGACGGTATGTCGCTCGATGACGTATCGCAACGCATGAATATGACACGTGCTCAAGTTAGGCAAATTGAAATGCGAATTGCCTCTATGAAACGTCGTACTGAGGGTGATAACCCAAAAGATAAAACTCCTCGCGTATCTGGATCTATTTCAAATCGCCCCAAGCCGCAATATTCAGGGTTTAGCGAAGAGGCTAGAAAACACCTAGAAAAGTTTGGATGGAGCAAAGATAACAAAACTCCATCATTTGACACGCGTGGTTCAAGAATCCTAAAAGACGCTACCTACGACAAAGAGTCTGGTACTGCTCGTTTTACATTGATTAATGGTAGGACGGAAGAACATAAAGTTAGCGAAAGCGAAGCTGAGAGGATCCACGCAAACTCAGTTTTGGAGCCTCGCCCAGCCAATGCCGTGGAAGATTTCCTAGACGTTCTTCGTAGTCGCAAGAACAAGCGCTCCGTGTCTGGGTCAATGACTGGATCGGGTCAAGATAATCCAGACAGGCCAGCAATTCCTAGTTATTTAATGAAGTTTGATACTCGAGGTAGCAGGCGAGTATCGGATGCCGCATATGACCCACAGACAAACCGCGTCATATTCAATATGGGTGATGGCAGTGTTGAGCAGTATGAACTCGACTATGACACCGCAAAACAGTTTGGGGCCAGATCTGGCCAAGGGCTAGACGACATGCTTAAGCAACTGCAAAGTGGAAAAATAGGCAAAAGGGTTCTCACAAGACAGCAGAATCAATCAATTGATTGGGCTAGGAAAAATCGCGGATTTCAAATAGTTCAGAGAATTTTAGAGCGCTTTGACAATGGTCAAATATCAACAGCTGATTTAAACAGACTTCAACAGTTATGGCGAGATTATGGGAACAGGCGATAATGGAAACTAAAATTTTTCTTTCAACACCATATGGAAACGACATTGACGTAAAGAGTGGTCGCGTTATTAGCAACAGGAATATGGGCAAATTAAGACAAGCCTTAGAGCTTTTGGCGGAAGTCATAGATTCATCTGATGGCGGCAAGAACAAGGTAAACCTTGTGATTACTGGCGACGACGAGGCCCTGATGGGGGCTAAATCTTTTCTTGAGCCCGTGCTTGATTACTACGGTGTTTCCATACAGCAGGAAACAAAGTCTTTAGTTATCGAGGATATGGATTACCTGGACGAAGACGCAATAGATGCAATTAGTGCTGTAGTCAAGTCTGTTGCTAGCGGTCTTGATTTAAAAGCCTGAGGCGCACAGGCGACGCACGCCGCCTAGGGCGCCTTACCGATAGGTTTGATTCAAACGCATTTGATGGTGACGGCGACGGCCTAATTCAAGACGCAACACAGTTTGAACGACCCTCAGTTCGTCGCGCGGTCTCCGGAAGCATGACTACAGGAGTGGGAAGAACTGTAAACCAAGCATCTTCTGTAGCTGAATTTGAGCGTAGAAGCAACGAAATGGCCGAAGAAATAGCCAAAGGCAAAACTCCAAAAGAGCGAGCCGAGATAGCAAAAGCCCTAGCTAAGAAATATGGAGTAAGCATTGCGACCGTTAGGCGCGCCTCACGTAATAAACAAAAGCTAGGAAATGTAAGCACTTCAAATGTGGATCGCAGCGGGCGCATCAAAGAAATCGTAAGACAGGCAAGACTCGGCATTGGGCCAAATCAAATTGCGCAGGATGTTGGAGTGACAAGCGACTATGTTTCTGTCGTTTTGAAAAAAAATAACATTTCTGCTAGAAGCGTTTTTAAGCAAAAGCGTAAAATTATTTCAGTTGCTAGAAAATATGGATTTAGCAAAGATGAAGTTTCCAAGGCATTCGGTGTAGACAAATCAACCGTGGACAGATCTGTAAGGGATTTTGACATTGGGTTAAGTGATTTATCGTCTCTGGAAAAAGGTCAATTAATGTACACTTTTTCACAGTACGGAATATCATACGAAAAAATTGCTGAGGCTTTAAAAGTTAGCCAAGCGTTAGTCGGTAAATTTATTAAACGATATAACGAAGAATTTAATCTCAACACTCCAGACAATCGCATCATTGATACTGAAGCAGATCAGAAACTAGAAGGCGTTAATACAGAAATCATTAATTTAATTAATAATCATCCACAAGTATTGACACCCAATGCGAAAAGCTTCTTGCTCTACCTCAGCAATCACTCCGAGGCGGAAGCAGCTGAAAAATTTGGTATGCGAATCGTGGATGTCAAGATCAACAGAGCCAAAATGCTCGAAGCATTGAGGAATGCTGAAAAAGCTAGACCTCGGATCAAGAAGCCACCAAAGCTACGGTATTCGGGTTAGTATAAAATGATCCAGTCGTTATACAGATTAGGATTTTGATCCACATGGCAAAGAATAAGAAATCACCAAAGTACCCACAGAGTGGGGCTCAAATGGGTTATTCTAAACCAATAGGTTCAAACAATCTTCAACATAAGTATCACTGCATGGTTACAGGCGAAAAAAGAATGCAACCATGTGGAGGATGCACTAATCCCAAAGGTTGCCTGACAAAGTCAATGCAATACAAGGAGTCGTAATGGACGAAAAAGCTATAGTCAAACTAGATGCAGACGGTGAAATCATCCAGTGTGCCAAGGGTCTAGATCTATCTGAATGTGGCTATGAGCCCGGCGCAAAGGTCTGCGGAAAGTGCGGAGCTATGGCTACATCTGTCAAGGGTGGATACATGTGGGGCTCAGACGAGGACGATGAGGACGCAATGCCAATGGCTCCAGTCCGCAAGAAGAAGACCCCAAAGAAAATGGTTGAAGACTACATGGCCATGGGTGAAGAACTTGACGATGAAGATATGGACGATGATGCTTATGTAAAAGCGATCCTTGAGTTCATGGCCGAAAAAGACGAAGACGAGATGGACGACGAGGAAGAGATGGACGACGAGTCCATGGATGCCGAGTCTGAAGAAGAATCTGATGAAATGTCAGAAGAAGACGAAGACGAAGACGAAGAAGAAGAAGAAGAAGTAGACATGGTCGCCATGCGCAAGAAGATGCGTATGCGCCGTATGAACTCAATGGGCTATAAGTCAGCTGACTTTGACGAGGAAGCTTTCATGTGCGCATTTGAGCGCAAGGTTTATCCTGGTGGGTCCTCGGTTTGCGATAACTGCCCAGGCGGCTGCGTATCTGAGGGTTCAATGCCTGGTCTTCTTGAAATTGAAGGAATTGCTGAAGATATGTTTAGTGGCAAAGTCCTTGATTCTGGATTCTCCGACAAGGCTGACCTATTTGTTGTTGACATTGAGCGCAAAGACGGTCGTCCTGTTGAGGCATTTTTTGACGGCGAGACCGGTGAGTGCCTCGGATGGCAGCTTTTGAATCAGGATGTACTTCAAGTCAAGTCGGCCCTTGAGGGCAACAAGATGATTGGCTTTGAGGAAGCAGCAGATATCGCAACAAAGAGCGTTATGGGCGATGTTGTTGCAATTGAGCCAGACATCTTTGAGGGATACGACAGCTATGCAGTTGAGATAGAGGGCATTGACGGAAAGTCATATGATGTCTTTGTTTCATTGTCTGGCGAAATTCTTGGTTACGACGAGTACACGCAGGAAGAAGCTTCAGAAATAGAAGCAGAGGCAGCGGAGATTGCGCTCAAGCGTGCTTACAGCGAAGAGTCAAGAATGTCAATGGCCAAGCAAGGCTATGCCTTACCAGATGGTTCATACCCAATTAAGGATGAAGCCGACCTTAGGAACGCAGTTCAGGCATATGGCCGCGCAAAGGACAAAGAAGCCACGAAGGCTCACATCATGAAGCGAGCCATGTCGCTCGGTCTTGACGAACTCATTCCTAGTAATTGGGTGCCAGAAGATGTTAAGAAGAAGTTCTCTGGCGGAGAAAAGTCTGAAGAAGCAAGCTTCCTTGCATCTCTAATGGAATTTGAAATGCTCGCAACTGAGCACGGCGTTGACGAAACGGAGAAGTGATGAAGAAGAAGTCACAACCAGGACCCGCTGGATTTATGATCGCTGTTGAAAATAAGGCAGAAGAACTAAAGGAATTTAAGACGAGAAAGCGTCGTGAACCTAAGGTTGAAGCTGTTGAAGAGGCGGTCGCAGAGGCAGTTGCGGAGCCACAAGTTGCGGATGCAGTTGAAGAAGTTGCTACAGAAGAAACCTCTGCATCAGAAGAAATCATTTCTGAGTAATTAAAACTGGAGGCGACGTGCCTGATGGTATTCATGAGGGCTCGCCGGCGGATAGCAATGATGGCAACACGGCGTCTACTGACGCTTGGCGCCTTAGCACCAAGTCTGTTGGCTCGCATATAAAAATGAGTTTTGAAGCGAGCGAATTAAGTACCGCAGTAGACACAGCTCGGTGGGCCGAATCGCGCATACTTGCAGCTAAAGGATCATCCTTTGGCATGCGCCACAAAGCAGAAAAGCAGCCAGAGAAGACGATTACCGATGCCACGCCAAAAGCTAAGGCAGAAAAAAAACTACACCCCTACGATCACTTTGTATCAACATTCAAAAAAGGTGATCCAGTACCACTAGTTCCGCCTGGGCACAAAATGGTCGTATGTCGCCTCGGCCCAAATAATGACGAAACTGGTTATGGCCTAATAAAAGACCCAGATAAGTTTGTCGTTAACGGTCAGACTTTTAACGCTAAAGGCGTTTTGGGAATGACACTCGGGGATGATTCAAAACTCCCCAACCTGTTGCTGCGAATTGCTAGATCAAGGAACATCCCATTTGACGATCAAGGGCGTTTGAGGTGTCCAGAGGAAACCCCAGGCGGCGGTCAGTTCACTGACCTACAGTTATCAAATTGCATGATTCCTTCAGCTAGAACTGTTGCTGGTGGAGCTGCGCGTGGAGCAGCTCGGGTCGCAAAACAATCAATAAATGGATCTGTTGCAGTAGGTCTACGTGCCACTACGCCAAACGGCGATATGGTCGTTGGTGACGAAGAGCTGAGCCTACGCAAACGGCTTCTCAAGGAAAGCGCTGCCCTTAGACGCAAAGCTGCTTACCAAGGTCTTGGAAGACGCAGCTTAATCTCTGGCCGTCGCAGCCTTCGCTCTGCTCGTCAGATGAAAAAAGCAATGAGGGAGTCATTTCCTAATGTGCCAGAAAAAGAAATAGATGACTTTCTGAATATTCCTTTGGAAAAATTTTCTGACGCCGAAGAAGTTGCTGACTATGTGAAGTTTAGGTGGGGTTTTATTGAGGCATTTCTACTAGAAGCCTACGATAATCGCGAGTGGTCTCAAATGCTTGGCTCAATGAAGCTAGTTGACGCACAGGAGATTGGTGGCGACTTAGCTCAATTAACAATTGATGGCGATGGAATGTTTGGGCTCCTGATGGCACCAGAGCAACTACGAGGTACATATCAATATGTATCGGGTGACAATCCTAGGCACCTTTTTGCAACACCTCCAGATATGCGGACATTTGGACATGAAGTAGGAACTCATGAGTTCGGTCATTTTGCTGACTTTAGAGCAAAGCTAAACCAGGCAGGAATCACTGAAACCAAGGATATGCAAGTTCTTGATACAGCAACTGGCGAACTAGTAAATCGTAAAGTTCTAGATATAAGTTCACATCCCAATATCAAGCCTTTAGTGGATGCACTTCCACTAGAAACTGATGAAACTAAACGTGAGCAAATCGTTGAAGCAATATATAGTGAGCTATACGATCTCGTAAATCCAAGCCAAGGGATACAGGATAATCTTAAAAACCTTGCCAACATCGTCGGGTCGGAATATTCACACGCAACTGACAAAAGTGGCAATTTTGGCATAGAAGCAAATGCTGAGTTTTATGCAGCTTATAAAATGATCTACTCATTGCTGGCAGACGCAGATCCCAGCCTTATCGGTGCAGTAGATAAAAATACCCTAGAGAAAATAATTCAACAAGAATTTGCGGATCGTTTCAATGTTCCAGTTGATGCTGATGGAGTTCCACGCAGTCTTGGTGGTCCACGTTTTTCACCACAGCAAGGTGGACGTGTAAACAGAGCCAAGAGACGCGCTGGAGCGCTCTTGTCTGATTCACTTGAGCGTAGAGATCAATCACGACTCAGAAATCAGGGCAGTAGATACAGGTCACCAAAGATCAATAACTACACATCAGATATTTCAACTGTAAATAACGTAAGGCAAGATGGTCGCACTGGGGAGTTCTACGCAAGCAGACCGCAAAGCCCTAAAGAAAAAGGACAAGAACTAGACACCATCGGCCTCAAGGATAGTGCGAAAGATATTTTAGTTGACGCAGCTGATACATACCTTGGTCAACTTAAGCAGATCTTTAGACAGCGAATGGGTTTGTCTGCCGGCGACAATATTGGTATTGACGAAATCCTAGACAGCATGGCTGGGTTTGAAAAAACTGACGGCAAGCAGTTTGGTGTATGGGCTGCAGATCTTCATAATATGATCATTCTTGACAGGCTTATGAGTAGCGGTCAATTGAACTTAATCAACGATGTAAAACGCGACGGCAGATACAAAGTATTTAGGCTCATGGGACTTAATGTCGGACAGACAAAAGAACATTTTGTTGAGATAGAGGCAAAAGCGATGCCGCGAAAGATGCGTCGCATCGGCAGGCTTTTAACGGCCAGGTTTGATCCAAGAGCTGAAGATGGTGATGGCGACGGCTTGGTGCAAGATTCAACGCAGTTTGAGCGCCCAGTAGGTGTTGCATCGGTAAGCGAGAAGTTGAGAGACGTTGAGCAAGGTTCTACGTCAAGGCCTGTACCTAAAAAATCAGAAGGATCATCATTCAACGATATTGAGCAATTACTGCGCGACATGATTGATGAAATGACTGGCAAAATAAAAGATTGGAGTATTGCAGATAATGACAGAATCAAGCAAACTCCAAGCATGTCTGCTGATAATGTCAGAAAATATGTTGATGACACAATATTAAGCGTTGAATCAAAATATGGCCCACTGCGAAAAGTGAGCGACGCAAAGAGCGCATTGGCGCAAATATTTAGAGAAATCAAATTCACCGGTTTTGGTAGTAATGATCGAGATTTAACAAATGAAGAAATATCAGCTTTTGCTGGCGTTATTTCAGTAGCAATGCAAGTACCAGAATTAAAGGATTGGGGCTACGCAATACGCGAGCAAAGCGATTCTCTTGGTGGAGTGACTGGCGTTGTTGAATCCAATGTTTCCAAGTTTGATAGGAGTGGTGGCGTTGATCGCTCCACTTCAACTGGAGCAAAGTGGCTTCTTATGGAATTGGCCACAGATGGAGCTCTTGTTCGTCAGCATTCCGGTGATTCAATGCGTATGTACGTAGACCCGCGAACAGGACAAACTGTGCCTGTTTACATATCCAACAAAGACTCAACAAGCGACAATATTGGTACACAGATAATGAAAACAGCTTACTCTTCCGGAAATAGTGGAATGAGCAAGGCTGAGCGCCGTCAAATTCACTCTCTTGCGCAAACGGGTGCAGTCATGAACATTGCACACCATGAAATGGCCCATGCTTTGGCCGAATCTCTGTCATATGACGAGTCAATGTCTGGAACAACTGCACTAGAACGCGACAAAGCAATTGTTGATACCGTTAGATCAAAGGCTAAGCGTTATGCTAAACAAATATTTACTGGAACAATTACTAGAGAAATACTGCCGACTATAAAAATTCAAGCGGATCGTTATGAAGCATTGCTTCCCAAGATTGAAGACGCAATACTAGATTTGCCACTAGAGATTGCAAAACTTGAAGTTTCTTTAGGCCAGACAAAAGATGTATCAATCGCTAAAGCACTTCAGCAAAAAAGAACAGAGTACATCAATGCTCTAGCAAATCTAAAAGCAGAACGAATCACGGGTCGGAATATGATTGATCTGCGTGATTTTATTATGAACTCAGAAATTATTTATACTGTTGTTCCATTTGAAGCTGATCATTCACTTTACGGAAAAGACATGGGTCCAGATGGCAAGAAGAATATTGCCGACGAGCGAGTTGTAGACGAAGTAATGGCAATACTTACTGATCCAATTTTCATGGAAGACATCCGTGAATCAGACATATATAAAGAATTCTTCCCTGATGATCCCGTTACAAATGTGCAACTAGCACCATCAAATTCATACGAGGCTTACAGCTACGATCTTGACATTGCAATGTTCTATGATCCTTCAACTCAATTAGGAGTTGACGGCTATCAAGGCGCAGCTTTCAGGGAAATAAGCCAAAGGACATGGGACGGAATTACTGATCCAATTGATCGCCGGGCTTTATTAGATGTAGCTAAATTATTTAGTTCTTACGGATCAAAACGACCGTATTATGGCGGTCTGATGGTTGAGCCAGGCGATATTGAACCACAGGAAATATTTGCCGAACTACATGCTCTCCTAATGTCGGGCCACGGCATAAAGGATTACATGATCCCAGAACTTGTCAAGCAAAACATTGTAAAGTGGCTTGACTGGGCGTATCGTGGTCGTCGTTGGGTCAATACGATTCATCCAGACGCAATAGAAGTGTTGGGTATCAAATGAGTAGCAGAGCACATGAAAAACTTTACGAGGAACTGTCTAGTTCAAAAGACTCCTTGGTAAGTGTTAAGCCGCCAAAGAGCGTAAAGAGCGGTGGATACGAGCCTAATAAGTCTGGATTCAATGACTCAATGGATCGCTTCAAGCCACAAATTTCAGATCGCGCGAGATCTAGGCCAATGTCTGCTTCTGACATTTCTGGGATTATTGAAGATGCTAATGTAGTGAGTGGAATAAAAGATGTATTCGCAGTTAGTCCAAGTTCTGAGCTTAGAAATACGGAGCTTAACTCGATAAAAGCATCGCCAGAACAGTTTGCTAAATTGCGCCAAATTGCCAAAAACCTCCCAGATGGTTCCCGCAAACAGCTTGAAAAATTATTGAAAGAACTGGATGAGCAATGACATTTGAACACTTTGCAGAGATAAACAATATAGTTATTAAAAAAGCGCCAGGCGCATCTCAGCTAAACGCTCTACAGAATGCTTCAGGCATAGATGTTGTTGCCCAAGAGGCAGTTACTGGTGATGTGCTTCGTGGATATGGCCCAAGAAGAGGCAACCTAGAGAGACTGCTGCGCTATTGGCGTCCGATAATGAAAAAGCCAGGTGGTTTTAGGCGCTGTCGTGTGATTCTTGCTGACCACCCAGAGCTATACCCCCTGAATAATATTTGCGCCTGGCTACACCACGAGACTACTGGACTATGGCCAAATGAGGGATGTCACCATCCAGGAATGAAGAACTGCCGTCGCAAAATGAAAGGCGTCGTGAGGGGCAGTGTATGGTCTGATCGCGAATTTGATGACAGGCTGAGGAAGCTCACATCTCGCCAAGGACGTAAAGAGATGGAGTGGTCGGGAGTAATTGCACCAAACGAGCCGTTTGTTCCAGTGATCACAGACGCAGACTTTGAGCACGCAAACCTAGTATTGCGTGATTTTGTTGAAATGGAGCCGCAATTTGCTATGTACATAGCAGATGACAGCAACTGGATACATATTGGTGATGCTGACGAAGAAACTGAAGTTCCGCATGAGTGGTGGAAACCAGAGCAATCTGAATGTGAATGCGGGAAGTGCTCGGGATTCTGAAATGGCATGTTGTGAAGATTGCGATAAACCGCGTGGTCTAAAGAAGCGCACATACATGCCAGCTCTTGCCGTAAAGCAAGCGCAGGTATACAAGCTCCCGCTGGATACTGCTGGCAAAACTCAAGACGTCATTGACTACAAGTGTCTGGCGAAAAGAAATGGAAATCATAAATCCATTTACTACAAGGTTGGCCTTACCGGCTCATCAAGTCGCTACCTACAAGGAGTACAGGCGCTTGGTGGATTTATTACCCCTGGGAACATCTCAAAATACAGAAGCCCCATACGTTCTGGAGTAACATCGGCATTAACTCCAGGCGGAGGCAATCTCCCTGGTGCTGGTTTCGTAAAACCAGATCGAGGCTACAGGTGTCCAGAAGGCTATCAATATGGCGGACGGTTCACTGATTCGCGGTTTTCAACATGTGGCAAGAAGTTGTTTGAAATTGCCAAGCAACTTGGAGAGTCAATTGCTCAAATAACTACCCCAACAGATAGGCGTAGGGGTATTGGCGATGGCGTTTCTGGACGAATCGTTAGAGGCATTGCAACACAGGGACAAGTTACATCTGTCCGTGATCCACAGATTCCAAAAGTTTCAGCATCAAACTCCCGCGCGTCACGCCGTTCAATTGATTCAATAACAACAGCTATGGCTGGTGTGCCTGGAAAAAATACGAGAATGATCCGTCGTGATGGTTTTGTTCTGACACCAGTTGTATCTCCTGCAGTGCTGAGGACAGTTCCAGACAATAGAGACATGGAAGGCGCAACATACATAACATCCGTTGTTGCGCTCAGCGATGTAGCCCCCGAAGACGAATTGGGCCTTCTGTCCAATACTGGTATTTTGCAACTAAAATACATTCTTCCAAAGGGTGCAACTTTATCTATTTCAAAAGCTCGTCCATTAACGATTGGTGAGCGTAGGAAACTAGGCAGAACTGTAAGATCTGTCAATAGCGTTAGCACGGCTTCTGACCCAGCAGCACGAATGAAAGCAATAGCTGCCGAAATGGGCGACGCCATAAAATATGAAGAAGATTTTAAGAACATTACAAACCCAAATGAACTAGTTGAAGTTTCACTACCCGGATCAAAAAATAAGAAAATGATTCGTCGCTGGTATTACGAGACGCTACTGCGCGCAAAGGGAGGCAAACGCCCAAAGATTGAGCGCGGTTCAATTTCAAACAACGAGCCAGAATTTGGTGAAAGGATAAGCGATCTAGCCGCAGCTGTCCGCCACTTAAACAACGGTGGATCAATTGACAGAGTTTCTTCCTTAATATTGGCTGCTGCTTTAAAGCGCAGTTCTTTGTATAGAACTGGCAAGATTAAAAATGGAATAATTCTTCACGATGGTGGAGCTAATGCTAGATATTTTGAGCACTCAAAAGTAAGCCAGTTTGAGTATGTAAATCAGCGGTTTAGGTCAGAGCTAGACTCTGCACTTGGAATCAAGTCACCGAGAACATGGCGTCTCGGCCAGGGCCCAAGAGCACCATACTTAACAGAAGCGACTAGCACCGTAATGGGTGATGATGATGAGTTAGTTGATGCAAAACTTAGTGACGTTGATCCACAAAGCCTTATATCAATAGCCGTGAGTGATTACCTGACGAACTCAAAGCCCAGAAACCCGGAGTCACTCGATATTTATAGGCGTGGTGGCCGCCTAACAGCGGTCGCAAATATGTCCGATGGAGCAGGAGCTAGTTCGGACTCAATGAGTGCCATTAATGAATACTTTGACAGAAGACAGCAGGAAATATTGGCGCATTTTGAGAAACTTTCTGCACTACAACGCAGGAATGTTATTATGTTGTTGGAGAGGCTGCTTGAACGAGCCAAAAACTTTCAGTTTGACGAGTTCCGTAAAAAATTGATGTTTGACGGCGAATTGAGTTCAAATGAAAAACAACATCTTTCCATTGTTGAGCAGATATACAAATCTCGCGTAACACGCCTTGGTAAGTCAAAAGAACAGTTCTTGAAGGTTATTGGACTAAAGTAATGGCTAAAGTTATTGATATTAGAGATTCTGAATCAGATTCGCTATTCGCTGTACTGCTTAATGTGAATAACAAATATGTTGCCTATGGCAATACTGATCGCTCTAAAACATTTGCTAGGTGGTTCAACAATCAAGATATTGACATCAGTGATCTTGATTCAATTCTGCCATCTCATCTATTTAGCTCTAAGCCGACAGTTGTAACTTCGGCAAACTCTGAATATTCAAACTTTTTGCCAACATCAATAGTTGATAGCCAAGAAAGTAAAGTCCTAATAATTGAGTCAAAAAGTCTTCCAGACGATGAGTTCATTTCGTCTATCTATGACGAGTTTGAGGAAGACGGCGACGAAATTGATATGTGGCCAGTTACTGATGCACTAATTGCATCAATAGATGTCACCTACAAGCAGCACCTAATTGACTACAAAGTCAAGGCGTTTATTCTTGATAAGGACATTTCTTCACTATTGCTACATGTGAAGGGCGTGCGTGCAGTCTGGGATCCAGATGCCAAGCCAGGTGGTGGATGGAGATGTCCTCCTAACGCTGGGGACACGGCTGGTCAATTTACAAACAGATTTGGGCGTGGGTGCACACTGGGTGCAACTAGAAGAATTGGCCGTGGCTTAATCGCTGCTTCTGGGGATGACCTGCAAAAGCTGGGAAAGCTAGGACAAACTCTTGAGTCAGCTGGAGAACGTAGACAACAGGGGCGACTTGATAAGTATGGTCGTCGTTATGCGCGTCGGGCTGCAAACGCTGATAAAACACGCACTCAGATAGTCGCATCACGCATAGCTGAAAGCTTAGAGTCCGGAGCGGGCAAGCTGCGAGATATCGGAGATAAACCTTCTGGTCAGTCGCGTCGTCAAGCGAGGCGCATCAGAGAAGCAACGCAAGAAATAGAAGCCACAGCCAAAAAGCGTCGTCGTGGCAGGCGAGTACGTAGCGCAGAGCTACGAGAGACTCCCAAAGATTCAGTTACCAAACTACCTAGAGGTAAGCGCAAAACCCCTCGCAAAGTGCGTGGCTCAAAGCCAGAAACACCCCCAGCGGTTGATCGTGCCGAAAAGAGGCGTGTACCAAAGAGTCGTAGACGCTTGGCCAGAGACATGGTTCGCGATATTGAAGATCGTACCCCCAAGCCGCCAAAAGAACCGAAGGTAAAGAAGGAACGAAAGATTAAGGGTCGCAAGCCTCGTAATACCGATAGGCTCCGTGACAGAGTTGCTAGGCGCCTTGGCGAAACAGCATCAGAAGTACTTGACGAAACATACACAGAGCCAAAGGCACCAACGCCAACAAATGCTCCTGATGTAGATGTTCCAGATACCACCGATGCCCCCAAGAAGAGACGCTTTAGATTTGTCAGACCCAAAAAAGACTCTGATCGTTCGCGGCGTCGCAGGGTAGCTCTATCTAAAACAAACCGATCCGGGCTTTTCTTTCCAGCAAATAAGCAGACAGTAAAACAAAAAGGTGAACTACTTCCTGACTGGGACACGCTCTCGGATGATCAAAAATCTTCAGTTAAGAGTGAGGCGCTTCTTGCTTTAGATTCACTAGATAAGGGCTGGCGCAAGCGCCTCGGCAAGAAGAAAAAGGATGAACTCAGCGAAGACGAAATTCTTGATTTCTTGGCTGAACTAGAGAAAACAGATGGTCAACGGGCTGGGATCTTAAAAACATATCTCCATAACTTCTTAGTGCTTAGCGACATAGAGGAGAATGACGACTTCTCCAAGTTCAACGACATAAAGCCAAAACTGCGTAAAGCAATATTGGATGCAGCTAACATTTCTGCGACAAGCACTAGTGATGACGATGCGAATAAAACACCTGCTCCGCAGGCTCCATCAACTCCAAAGCCCACAAGGACTCCGAAGGCTCCTCCGGCTCCCCCTGCTCCCCCGGCTCCACCTACCCCAAAAGATACAGACTCCGATAAAGAGTATGATCCTGCTGATTTCATTTCAGAAACAGCAATAGACGATTTGGGTCTACAAATTGATGATGTACTCAATTACTCGCCAGAGACCGATTTATTCAAAAACAGTGTCAGGGACTTTGATGCCCAGGTAAGTCGTGATCCAGACTTCGGAGCAATATCAAAATGGTTGGATGATTTTTACGATACCGATAAACTTGAAAAACTTACCGGAATTCGCCTAAAAAATAGTGAGGTGCTACTTGCTGCCAACACCCTTAAGGGCATAAATCTCTATGTAATCGAGTATGACGACGCTGATGGAAATAGAAAGACAGCACGCATATACGACATATATGATGAAACTGACAATACTGAACGCCTTGGTCTACGCATCGTTCCAGATGTTCCAGTTGATGAAAACGGTATGGCGATACGAGACGCTGGTAAAGATAGCGACCTACCTCATTTCTTTATTGCGCTGACACCAAAATCTCCCACACCAGCAGACGAAGATGATAAAGAAGCTGAAAAGTTTTTTGGCGACATAATGACAAGCTACACAGAAGCTAGGGCCAATGCCAAGACTCCATTCTTAAGCGAATCGTATGTAAAAGATAAAGACAGCACATTTGAAGTAAATGGCGTATCTTCAAGTCTTGTCAATAGGGGCGGATCAATACCATCAAATAATTACGTGAGAGATAATGATGACTTTGATGGGATGGCACAGGAGACAAGAGACCTGGCAGACATGTCTAGGACTGGAAAACCTCCGAGATATTGGAAAGATATTACTGATGCGTATAACTCCAACGACGAACAGGATTTGACTCCGCAAGAATATGAGCTTATTGGAGCTCTTGTTCCGCCCAACGCAGAAGATGGACAAAAGCCAGTAAAGGTAATGCTTTCACCCGATCAGCGCATGATTATGGTTGATTTTGATTCCATTAATGGTGGGAAGTCGCGGGCATACTTGGTTAGGGTCAGCCAGTTTAATGAAGATGATGTTGAGGTTGAGGTTGAAATTGGCCTAATAAAAGTATTTCCTTTCATACCTAAGGATGATGACGATGAACCGCTCAGCGAAGATGATTTGCTGCATGCATTTATATCGGTTTCAAATAGGAAAAAAGACAACGCCGTAGCTACGCCAGAAACACAAGACGTTTCTGAAGCCGTGAAAGATCCCGCCAATAGGGCGTACCCGCTTAGGTTTGTTGATACAGCGGAAGCAGAAAGCCTTGGCTATTCCGTAGACAGCGTGATAATGGAATTATTTGACGCTGCTGAATGGTCTGACCTACAAGATAGGTTTAAAGCAATCCTGCGGGCGACTGGTGGATGGAACGATCTAACTGATTCAGATGAGGCACAAAATAATATTCCAACACTTGCTCCAAAAGGTGCTGGAGATGACGACGTAACAGTTCTTGGTATATTTGATAAGAAGAATGATTCTGGTGACACATACATTCAAATGTGGGAATATGAGTACGGTCCAAAAGATGATCGTAAGCTGGGTAGGACTTACCGAATCGTTGAAAATGACGAGCTCGTTGCTCATCGTATAGTTGCTGATGCAGGCCAAGATGACCCGACTGTTAACTGGGTTACATATAAGAAAACGACCTCACCAACAACTACACAACAGGCTTTAAAGCCTTCGGCTACGGGTAAAACCCCCGTTGCTCCGCCGCAACCTCCTGCACCTCCTGCACCTCCTGCACAACGCAAGCCAGCAAGTGGATCACCTTCTACCTGGCGTGGCGCTGATGTAACTGGCTTGATTCCTAAGGGTGATCCGAAGGGTACGGTTCTATGGGTTGACCCAGATACTGGATTCGCAGTTGATGTTTCAGATCAAATTGTTGTTGACTCGGTGGATGTTGCGCTTTCTGCAAAAGCTCAACCACTTCCGCAAATAGTTTCTAGCCGTGGGCCAGGTCAGGTCAAGTACCCATCTGTCAGGGTTGATGGTAAAAACCAGTCACTTGTCCCAGGTGTCGGCACCAGCTCTAATCCAGCATTTAAGACCTGGTCTGAGTCCGTAGACTTTTTAGTTGACAGTCAATTAGCCAAAAATGCCTACAGTCGGCCAGGCTGGTTAAATGACATGAAAGGTATAACCACAATTGGTGATTTGCTTGAATACCTATTTCCAAAAGATGAACCGCTATCAAAAGGCGCCGCTACATCTTTTGTTTTTGGTTCAGGTGGTCGCGGTGTCAGCCTTCCAACTGTTTTGGCTTATGCGCCTAGCTTTGATATCTCAGACGTTGGATATTCAAACGCTATTTCTGCAGTTGCCAATCTAAGTTCTACTGCAGTAGACAGCGCTTGGGATGATGCAAACCCACCAAAAACAATTGATGAGTACTTAGATAAACTATTTAAGGACAATAACATTATTTTGCCATCTGGGTGGAAGCAAATAGTTCGCACACGCGCGCGTAATCTGTACGATTGGCGCGGGCCGCGAGGTCAGCATGCATCAAATTACTACGGTGAAATGACCCTTAGATCACTGATAAACAAGATAAACAAAGCAGTCCTTTCTGGCGACGGTACTGATTATGTTGATGCTTTTGAAGAACTCAAATCACTTCATGCATCTTCACTCTCAACGCGGAATAACTTAATAAAGAGATTCCAAACACCCGGGGCTGGGTTCAAAGAGTCTGAAAAACGCGAGTTAGTACGTCATGGTGAATTTGTTGAATCACTTGAAAAAATTGCTTCTGAAGTTTTCTCGGAAGATAAAATTCTTGAAGAAGTTCAAAAGTCAGCACGCAAGTCATACAAGAGCTATGTTGATTGGTCAAACACTCAAATAAAGAAAGCTATTGACAGAAAAGCTGGCAAATCGCGTGTCGGTGGAGGGCTTGACCCGACAGAACTCGGTGTTGTACCTGATGTAACCAGAACACCAGACGAAATAACAAAAATAGTTGATCAACACAAATCTGGAAAACTATTTAGCGACGTCTCGCCATTAAATCCAACTCCAGCCATCACCGACGACGAGAAAAAGTTGCTCGTTGCGATGAAGGATGCATATGAATCCAAAAAATTGCCGGGATCAACTAAGGAAGCTTCTTCTGGCGGAGCAGCTCAGATGGCTGCCTTGTTTACAGTCAACGGCTACAGCGACCTTCCTGTTCAGGTAACCGAAGAAGAAGCAGCGAACATGCTTGCTGAAAAAGACGATAATGGGAAACATAAGTGGGTAATCCTGAGCCGCTACATGAGCCCATCTTCCGGAGTAACTGGTGACGACATGGTTCAGCAGTGGCAAACTGGTGAACGCTTTGCTGCTGGTCAGGGCGGAACAGCTTATGGCTGGGGAGATTATTTCGCTACGGGTCCTGGACTCAGTGGGTACGGCGCAGCTGGCATGGTTATTCTTCTTCCAAGAAACACACGCTTTGCTGACTATCGCCAAATGACAGCAGCCTCAAATACGATACAAACAATCGTTAGCGAGCTTGAACAAGCTGTTGGAAGAAGCGGAAGGTATGGCAGCCAAGCATCTCAAACTCTTGACATTAATGATTTTGAAGCGGTTACAGACAAAATAGCTTCTTTAAAGAAATCTAACCAACTTGATACAAACTTTAGTAATGAAGTAAGAAATAGATTAAATCTTTATGTTGACGCGTTTGTTGATTACTGGCTACAGTTAGAAATGTCAAGAATACCAAACCCGCGTAACGACGATGAAACAGAATATAATGACGAGATCCGCAAGGCCCAACAGGTCATAATGCACGCAAATGCATCAACAATTTCAGTATTTGGCGGTTTTGACGCAATGACAACTTATGATGACTCTTATAAAACTACTGATGACCAATTTACCGAAGCAATTACATCGGTAAATATGGGTAGCAACGGAGATATTGTTGTTATTCTAAATCGTACTGGGGCAGCAACCATTCCAGGTGTTCGGAGTTATCAAGATATAACGAATTTCTTGGCTAGAATTGCTGACGAAAACGGCGATAGAGTTTGGAGATAGTCATGGCAGCTACATACATTTCAGCAGACTGGCTTGAAGAAGAATCGTTGAGCCAAGACGAACTTGAAAAACAGGCAGAGCTCAACGCACGTCTCGCTGAGCTTCATCGAGTATCCAACTTTCCGCCACTGAACTATGAAATTGGCGGCGATGAGAAATTGTCAAAGATCAGATCAGCATTTGTTCAAGCAATCACTGATGCACAAAAAGCTATTAATCGTTCCAAAACATTTTCAGACAACTTCCTTGACAAGTTTATGAAGGATCTTGAAACAGAAATAGCAGAAGCCGAGATGTATGCGTCGAGGTACAAATCCCCAGAAGAAGCAACAAAAGCTTATATCAAAGATAATAAGAGTTCCAATTTAGTTATAGATAATTTCATGGTGTAGCCATGGCAAGCAGTAAAGAGGAAGCTCTTAAGGTTGCAGGGTATCTAGGCTGCTCTGGTGCTCACCAAGACGGTGACGGCAACTGGATGCCGTGCGATTCGCACGAAACTCTTCAGCGAATCTCAAACGAAGCTGAAACGTCAAACCCAAAGCGCGAATACAAGGCTACCGACGATATACCTGATCAGGTATATCGCAAAACCAAACGCAAAAAACGTGGTTCCAACTGGGAGAATCTTTCGGAGCGTGGCCCTTTAGGTATTGATACCCTCCCAGGTGGAGGACTAGTCAGTGCTGAGGTTTCTGGAAAGGCTCTTCCACGCATACGGAACCTGAATCAGCGGTTTGACCCAAATGCTATTGACGGTGATGAAGATGGCTTTGTTCAAGATGGAACATCTTGGCAAAGACCAGATAAACCTCGTATGGGTAAAAGACCTTCATCAAATAGGCGCATCGTCGGGGCAATGGCAAGAATAAATGACGAGGATGAGTCAGCCTTAAAAGCATATAAAAAGATACTATCAAAATTAAATTCAGACGATTTTGATGTAGTGCCTGAGTATGTTGAGGCAATATTATCTGGGGAAAATAGAGAATCTCTAGCTGATTACTATCCAAATCTAGCAAGTCTTCCAGACTCACAGCATGCAGATCTTGTGCGCGGTTACATTCTTGACCGAAACTTGCTACCGGATGATTCTTTTGGAACAGATGAGCTTGATGATTTTGCTCAGCCATTCAGGCTGATTGATGCTTTTTCTACAGATGACTTGATTGACTTTGAAGACTATGTCTCAGACCGTTTTGACCCATCTATTAGTGAAGATACGCTCAATAGGATGTATCCGCATTTTGCGGGTCTATCCATAGAAGAGTTAAAAGAACTACAGGAAGACTACGATGCGCTCGAGGAGACAGCGCTAGATGAGTCATTTATTGACTCCCTTGGCTCCGCCGATGCTCCAAACTCTCGTCCATCAAAACCCGTGCAGATGACGCTTGATTTTGGCGCACAAGGCCCTTCCTCACCAGCAAAACGGAAAAAAACTGGGTCAAACTGGCTCTCTAAGTTCAGAGCAAAAAAGAAGAAAAAACGCTATTGGAATGATGCTCCATATGGTGGAGATGAATCAGTAATAAAAGATCAAAAAGCACAAGTTGCTAAATTCAAAGAATATGCTAATAATTCAAACTGGAAAAAATTTCACTCAGAGCATTATGACTGGTGGACATTTCCCATTGACCGCGGATCAATAGCGTATGGAGAACGCTACAACCTAGCCAAAACCAACATTAAAAAACTCCGCAAAAACAAAGAGTTTACTGACTCTGTAGCTGAAGCTGCCAGACTTTATACATCTGCCTTGGCGTGGGATCTAGACAAGGAAGAATGGATTGATAATCCAGACTTTGCAAACGGTCAGTCACCAAGCTCGGTTTATGGAACGCGTATATGGAAAATGGCAAGATCTCTCCAGGTTCTTGGTCTTTGTAAAGAGTTCAATTCTGTAAGGTTCATGATTGAAAGCTACAGGGCTCATACAAAGCATTATGTCGGTCATTTGGATTATTGGGACAATCCCGGACCATGTCCAGATGATAGAAAACTTCCTCTTCAGAAAAAATCACTAACGGATCGCTTTGATCAAGATGCTGAAGATGGCGATGGTGATGGATTAGTTCAAGACTCAACAGCATTTGAACGACCACTAGCGGTAACCGCATCAATGTCTGCATTCTCAAAACTGAACGAAGAGCAAAAAGATGCTTTTGAAAAAGCTTTTCCAGTATTTGAAAAACCTGAGCAACGCATTTCAGAGGTTGAGCTAGCTGAAGGCCCTTCTGGGTCCGTAATTATGAGCCTTCCAGAAATACCTGGCCTAGCCGATAAATTTGGCCCAAACCGTGACAGGATAAAGACTGAAGTTTTCCAGCCCGATGATGACGAGGCTCGTGAAATTAGCGAAGCCATACTCAACCAAGTAATAAAAGATACAGAACTTGCTGAATTTTGGAGACCCGAAAGAAGTAAGGATGGTAAGACTCTAAAAGCAAGAACAAAAGATGGCGAAGATGTCTACACAATAAACAATGCACCAAAGTCAGACCGGCTAGGAATAGGTTTGACCTTTCTTATGAAATATCTAACCCCAATAACGCCTGTCTATGACAAGGAAGAGCATGATCGGTACGTAAAGGAAAATCCGCCCTACGACACAACGCCTCGTGGATTGCTCAATAATTTAGACATTGAGTTTGCGGATACCGAGGCAGGGCGATTCGCAAAAGAACAAACTGATTCAATAATTGCATACTCAGATAAACTGAATGAGTTGGCTCAGTATTACAACCCAATTATTAAGGCTATTCGTGAAAAGCTTGGATTGCCAGAAACATCGGAACGATACGGCATATCCGACAGTGGTACATATCTAGATATCGCTCTTGACTGGATGCGCGATCCAGAGTTTAAGTTGCTTTCGTCTGGTGGTGCAGCTCCATTTGAGCATATACACGACCTCAATCATTTCATTTTTGGTTTAAGTTTTGACCGAGATGGTGAGTGGCGAAACGGAGTAGCTGCCGCTGAGCTTCTTGGGTTTGAGGCAGCCCGCCATCACATTAACTTCATCTATGGAGCTCAGTCCGGAATGAATGGCCTAACTGACGCAAATCTATCAATGATGTTCGAGTACTCGGAATTACTTCAATATATAAAAACAACTCCAGAAATGTTTAGGTGGTACAAATGAACTCAGAAATTATGAAAATAGTTAACTCGTTTGACCCACAAAAACGTGAATTATTTTTCCAAAATATTGCAGAATGTGATGAAATAAATAACTGGCCAGAATCTGGCTCGCGCCACTCAAACCACACGCAATCAGAGCAAATGCGTATAATGAATGTGCAGCAAATTGCTTCAACATTGCCTGCTGGAGTCGGGAAGCTTTATATTGACACTCTTATTGCAGCTGGTGTACTCAAAAGACCAGACAACAATAAGGGCAAACAAAACGGTGCTAAAAAACAATGAAACGTCGCATTTTTGAAAGATATGATCCAAACGCCATTGATGGTGACAATGACGGACTAGTTCAGGATGCAACCCCTTTTCAAAGACCTGCTAAACCAAGAGTTTCTGGAGCAATGTCTTGGGGTAGATTTAACCCGCCAAAGCCTCAACTAAGTGATGCTCTAGGAGACTTGGACCTAGATAGTGAGCCTGATGAGGACTTATATTCGCGTTCGCCGGCCAAACCAGAGACATTTAATGTATCTGGAATATCAATGCGAGAATGGAATGAGTTTTCCACGGACATGATGGTGTATCTGCAAGATGCTCTAAATGATCCGAAATTTGAGTATGGAGACTCCAAAACCCAGTCTCGAGAACGCCGGCGCTCACTGATGCGCGCAATTGCGGCAATCAAGCAAGCTGGCGCAGTAAAAAAGGATGATGAAACTCTCTCAATGAACTTCACCGAAGAAGGCATAAAGAGGTTAAGAACGGTACTCAGAGTGCTAAAGGAACAAGATGTTGAAGGCATCCGACATCTTGATGCAATGAGGGACAATCTTCCAAATAGGCGCTCTAGGGGTTCGCAGAAATCAGCATGGCCGACTCGCACGGTTGTCAACGTTAAGGACTCTCTTGGTGTTCCTATGATAATCCGTCCTGGGGATCCTGATGTGTTTGATAATCAGACATCGGCCTTGAAGAGGTCGCGCGAGCTCGGGTGCATTGGTATTCGTAGATATTCAACTACTAGTGGTGGCGTTGCTTGGATGCCGTGCACAAATGAATCCGATTATCGTCGTAGGCGAGGAATTGGACCTCAAGCACAGAGGGATCGCAACCGAAGAGAAAGAGCTACGGAAGAGAGAATTGCTAGGCGAGTCACAAGAATGATGCGTGGTAAGTCTGCTGGTATTGCTATATTAGAAAAGTCTCAAAGAAACAATTCTGTAATTCAATTTATTGAGGTTCAGTCAAGGATGCTCGATGGTAGGCGCTTTGTTTCTACCAGTATTGGAATGGTTCTGAATGATGAGTGAAAATAACAAAAAAATGCGCAAGGCTAGAAAAGACCGCCTAGCTGCAACCCCATCAAAACCATCCGAACGAATCGTTGGATCCTCTAAAAACCAGAGAGGTTCAGCGTCTTCTGCGTCAAGCGCAAAAGATATAGATCTGTCACAAGACATAGTTAGAGCACTTCAGGTAAAAGTACGTATCCACAACAAGAAGATGTCTGAACTTGGCCGGCCAAGTCACGCCATGGCAAGCGTTGGTACGCTAAAGGCGGTATTTAGGCGCGGCGCTGGTGCTTATTCAAGCTCACACAGACCAGGCATGTCTCGCAACCAGTGGGCATACGGACGCGTAAACGCATTCCTCAAAATGCTTGATAAGGGTAAACCAACAAATCTTCGTTATGTTGGAGATTCGGACCTGCTGCCTGAAGGTCACCCATGGAAGAGCAAATCTTCAAAGTCTGGTCAAACGCAGGATACTAAAGCACTGGGAAGAAAGCTTCGCCGTATATCTAGAAATACTGAACCATATGATCCAAATGCTGTTGATGGTGATTCAGATGGTCTAGTGCAAGAGGGAACTGCATTTGAGCGCCCATCAACGCCAAGAGTAATACCATCAGCGGTACGGCCTCGCCGTATATCTGGTGCTCTGAGGGTTGAAGATATTGCACAGCTGCGTCGTGGAACACGAACGACTCCACAGCCAGAAACAACCGCCCAAGCAATGAAACGTATTCAAGATCCAAAGCTTAAGAAATGGGTTAATGAAGCAATTGATCAAGGCTTTACAATCACCCATTCGCAAAAGGGTGAAGTATGGATGCATTCTCCATATATTGATGAGCCATCAATTTTTAGCGGTAAACCAGGCGACAATAGAAAACTCAAAAACATAGAGAGCCAATTTGAAGCCATTGGTTTTGTATCGTCTGAAAAACTTGAAAGTCTTCCTGCTTCTAGGTTGGAGGCAGTATTTGGTTTTAGGTCACCCAAAGAAATATTGAGCGCTACGCCTGACGAAATGCGAGCAAGTCTTAGAAGGATTGATAATCCTGATGGTGAAGATGCGTTAAGTCCAGAGCAACAAAAAGCACAACAATCAAAGCTTTATTCAATAATAAACGAGTTACGTTCTGGATACCTTGATCCAGAGAGCGGTCAACTTAATCTTCCTGAAGACTTTGATAGCTTTTCAAAGCTAGCAGCAATATATGACCTCAGTGAAGACGATAAGAATTCATTGCGCTCCCTTGTTGCTCAATCGTTTGGTGATGCGGTTGCAGCTCGGTATGAAGATGAAGACCTACGCGAACCACGAAAAAACAAAAATGTCAGTGGGTCAATGTCTAAGCGTCGCATAGCTGGAGCAATGTCGGTAACGCCTCCACCAAGCTCCGATCAAGATCCATGGGACGATGCCTTGGAGCGTCTGGTTGAGGATGAGTACGAGCGTGCTTATGAAGAGCTAATTGAATCAGTCGAGCAAGCCGCTAAAGACGATGAATCATTCTTTGATGACGCAATTAATTCATACGATATTTGGAAAGACTCACCATTTGCAAATCCAACATGGGTTGAGCGTGAGTGGATAGAGGATCAGCCAAACAGATATGCACCGGAGCCACCAGAATTAAAGGATCCAGAGTCAATTGACTGGGACAAAATGTTGGCGGCCATTGATAGCGACCTTGACGATGATGACCGAACATGGGATGACATCTCGGACGAGATTTCTACAAGCCAAGAAAAACGCAAGCAACTTAGAAATGCGTGGAGTGGAAGGTCAAAGGCATCGCAACAGAAGCGAGCAGATCTGTGGAATCAATTCACATCTGAAGATGTTTGGTTGCAAGAGCTAGCTGATGAGTATTCAACACCACGTAGCATCCTTCGCAGCGCCTTGCTTAAAGCTGGACAAGAGTCCGGAATGGACAAGGATGACGTTGAACGTGCAATAAATGCAGCTGAGCGTTCATGGATCAAGCGCCGTGATGCATATGAGGTGAACAAGGCAAATGCTGAGATTGATGCCGAGATTGATGCTTTAGGAGCAACTGTTCCTCGCTCAATAAAGGCAATTGATGAAAAGATCCGTCGCCTAAATAGGAAGCTTGACAGAGTAAAAAATGCGCGCAATCAAGCATCGGCTGAATATCAAGCTTCGCGTCGTGCATACACACGGGCAATGGTTCTTGGATCTTGGCTCTACGAGACAAAACCAGTCCGCGGAGATGGGGAGTCGTCGGAAGATTTTGCTTTTAGGATGTATCAGTGGGCAGTAGATACTAACCCGACGTTTATGAAGTTAATTCAGCAACTTGATGAGTATGCTGAAGTTGGTAGTGGCACAAGAGGTTTATTCCATGGCCTAGATACCAAAGTTGACAGACTAAGAGATGAAAAGACAAAGCTTGAGGAAATGCGCAAGCGCGCAGAGGAACGAGCAGATGGTGCGGTTAGGGCACTGTCGCCAACTGAATACAGAAAAGCTATTCAGGCTAGAAAAGCACAAGATCAAGCACTTCTTGATAACCCCATGTATCGCAGATTTATATCTGGTGCAATGTCTACGCGTAACTACTCAAGTAAGCCAATGGCGTCAACTGCAAGAACGCGCACATCGTCAATTACACCTGTAGAAATTAGCGCGCTGGCTTATCTAGACAAAATTGGTGGCTCTGTTCCAAAGGGTTCAATAGTTACACCATCTGGACGTCGGCCATCTGGATCCATGCAGGCACAGCCGTCTTACAAACTCAATGAAATGCTTGACATTGACAAGAGGATGCCTAGTACCTTCAGTGAACGCGACTACCAGAGTGGTCAGCACACTATGGGAAAGTATGGCGCTGGAGGAAGAAAAGTTACTGATTCGCGCTACGACAATGTATGGCGTGAAATTATGCGTGGCATAACTGACTACGTAACAAAGAAAAGAGATAGCACCGACCCGACAACGCTAAGAAAGCGTGCGATTATCATTGGGGGCGCCCCAGGTTCTGGAAAAACAACTCAACGCCTTAATGGTTTTGATGGGAGAATTCCTTCTCGTCGTGAAGCAGCTCATGTTGACATTGACGAAATGAAACAATTAATACCTGAGTACAACGGCTATATATCAAGAGGCAACTCATCGGCTGCTGGTGCAACACATACGGAATCTCAAAACATTGCATTCGCAACCATCCAGGAAGCCATCAGAAAAGAGCTTGATGTTGTCTTTGACTCAAGTGGTCAATTCAACAACGATCCAGGAACTTTAGACAGACTGACTCGTGCTGGATACAAAATTGAAGCGCACTATTTCGTTGGTGATAGAGATGTTTTGCTATCGCGCATAAGAAATAGAAAGCAAGAAACTGGAAGATCAGTGCCAGAAGAGTACGTAGACATAATTCAAGCAAATCTCCGAAATATTATGGCTATGGAAATGAGTAACTTTAATGAGTTCAGCCTGTGGGCTAATGATTCAGACGGTGAACCAGTGCTACTAGCACGCAAGGCCATGAGTCCTAATGGTAATTGGGTTGTGGAAATCTTTGATGATCGCACAAAACAGTACCTAAGCACTAGTAACCTAAATACCACAATGCGCATAGGTGAGGAACCATGAAAGATCAAAAATCAGAAGTTGATTTCAACACCTACCAGCAGATATTGATGGCTGCGATGTTTGATGACACACTTGAAGAAGTTGAAGTACCAGATACTCCTAAAAATCGTCAATTGCTCAAAGAAGCATTGATTTTGATTGACGAAGCAGAGAAATCTGGTCAGATTATAGAATTCCCATCATAAATATCTATTACCTTTCACTACAGACTATATAAAGTCTGTTAGATTGTTATTTGACGTAAGGGCTGGGTGCTTACCTAAGCCGCCTGTGTCGCTCAAAATACCAATCCATAAATTTTTCTCAAGGGAGAAAGAAATGTCTTTTGACGAATCAAGACTAAGTGAGCTCCAGGGCGCGCTTCGTTCAAAAATGGCGGAGAATAAGCAAATTGCCGATTCATTCCGTGTAGAAGATGGCACCGTTATCGTCAATGCTGATCAGAAGTCAGCCTTTGACCGCAACATGTCAGACATCCGTGAAATCAAGGGCCTCATCGAGGGTCTTGAGCAGATGAAGAAGGTTGACGAGTGGGGCACGCAGCCAGCTGGCGATTCAGCAGCTGCCGCTTTTGCTGCTGGTCAGTCTTTTGCACCAGTCCACAAATCGTCTGTCGGTCAGGCATTCGTAGATTCACCAGAGTTCAAGTCACTCAATGGTGGCAAGAATGGCGCAAACATGCCAGCACCGTTCGTTTTGAACGCTTCAAACATCACCTCCTACGGAGTGAAGGATGTTTACTCAGCGCTTCCAACCGGCACACCTGGCTCATTCGGCACCATTCAGCGTGATCCGATTGTCATCCCACCGATGCGCACACGTCGCGTCCGTGACTTGTTCCCGGCTCGTACCACGACAGCTGCTGTCATTGAGTACTTCCGCATGACTGGCTTCACGAACAACGCTGCTCCTGTAGCAGAGCGCACTGGTGCAGCATTCACTGCTAAGCCACAGTCATCGTTCACCTTCGTTGGTGAGCAGGCTCCTGTACGTACACTCGCTCACTGGGAAGCTGCTCACCGCAACGTCCTTGCTGACGAGCCACAGCTCCGCTCAATCATTGACAACGAGCTCATGTACGGCTTGCGCCTTGAAGAGGATGATCAAATCCTCAACGGTGACGGCACTGGTGAAAACCTGCAGGGTGTTCTTCAGACACCTGGCATCCAGACCTACGACTGGTCAGATGGCGCAGCAACTCCAGTACCAGACACAAAGGCAGATGCACTCCGTCGTGCAGCTACGCTGTCGTTGCTCGCTTACTACGAGCCAACCGGTATCGTTCTTAACCCGAACGACTGGGAAGACATCGAGCTGACCAAGGACCTCAACGGCCAGTACCTCATCGCTGTTTCGGTTGCCATGGGTGGCGAGCCGAAGCTGTGGAGAATTCCGGTCATTGACACACCAGCAATGCCAGAGGGTACAGCTCTCGTCGGCGCCTTCGGCACCGGTGCTCAGCTGTATGACCGCGAGCAGGCAACTATCCGCGTGAGCGAACAGCATGCAGACTTCTTCGTCCGCAACGCAATCGTTGTTCTCGCAGAACAGAGACTGGCTCTCGCAGTCAAGCGCCCAGAGGCATTTGTCAGCGTCACATTTGACGCCGCTCCAGAAGCCTAATAACAACTAAGCGGAACCCCGCTCACACCTTCGGGGGTGGGCGGGGTTTTTGCATTTATGAGATAATGTTAAGCATGAAATTCACTGAACTAATCCTCAATCAGCAAGTATCTTTTGATATTAAAGAAGCAGATTCTTGTCCAAAAGCAACTAAGGATATTGCAGTAAACCTCAAAAATAGAGGGAACGCAATAAAAACAGCGATGTATGGTCCGCTCAATCCAGCAGAATCAAACAGTGATTACTGGCAAGACATTGCAAAAGAATGGGACGTAGATATTGCGTCCGCAAAGAAGCAAAGATGTGGCAACTGCGTCATGTTTATTGTTACTCCTGAAATGAAGTCGTGCATCAAGACTGGCGTAACTCGTGGTGAACGTGCGGATGAATGGGGTGCGATTGATTCCGCAGGGGAATTGGGTTATTGCGAAGCATTTGACTTCAAGTGTGCCGCTCAAAGAACATGCAGGGCGTGGGTAGCCGGTGGACCTATAACGAGCAATAAACAGAATAAAAAGCGCAGCTAAAAAAGATTAACTAGTGAAGCAAACGAGCCCGAAAAAGGGAATAAAAAGTTGCACAAACACTCTGGGTAGGGTTGAGTATGAAAAAAATGAAGCATTTTTATTCTTGGGATATATGCCATCGTTTGATGATCTACTTAAAGAAGTCCTTTCCCTAACGCAAGAAGACTGGTCTAAATATAAAGACCGCAAAAAGACGGGAGGAGCAGCATCATATAACTCCGACACAATTCCCTTGATGTACGACTTAAAGCATCGGCTTAACTCAGGCATTTTGCACGAAAACTATGAGCGGTTTAGTGCATACACAAACGAGGTTGTCCTTTTTGCAAGGCAACACATTGGTGAAGTAAAAGTACAACAAGCAATGCTCACTCGACTTAAAGCCCATACCGTTATACCGAGACACAGGGACAAGGGCCAGTTGACGGCCAAAACGCACCGCATACATATACCGGTGATAACAAACCCGTTTTGTATATTCAGCGTAGGAGAAGAATCCCTGAATCTAGAAGCAGGTCAGATTTGGATTATAGACAATACTAATAGATATCACAGTGTAGAAAACAATGGCGATAAAGACCGAGTACACCTAATCGTAGATGCCATTTGAAATGTGAGACAATTAAAACATGCCTACCTTAGGGCTAATCCAGGAAACCCCTCGTCCTTGTTTTGAAGGCGGGGGGTTTCTTGTTTCATAGAAGTATCTGGAATTTTGCGTTTATGGGTATAATATGTGTAATACTTGTGGAAATCTTTGCGTGGAGGAAACTATGGATCAATCGCTTGAAATGCAGATTGCACACATAAACCAGCGCCTATCAAATATTGAGAAATCAATAGAGCTGCTTGTTAATCAAACTAAAAGCACAAGCAGGGTGAGTGATGTCGTATACATCAAAGGTGGCACTATTAGCTCTTACACGCCTTCTGTATCGCAAATCGTTAAGGGTTAGCGCTTCGTGCTTCTCCAGTAGCCGTATAAAGCGAGCACTGAGAACATAACAAATCCCGTCACCCAAGATGCAAAAGAAACTATAGCCACAATGGCAAGGCCTGCCATGCCTCGGCGCGCTGGTCTCCACATTTGCGGTATCTTGAACATGCCGTAAATGTTAGCGCTTTTTTGTCTGCTGATCTAGGTCGTGAGTTCTTAGTTTGTCACCAAAAGGCAAACGCGTACGCTTTTTACCTGCTTTGGTTCCAGTTACTGTCTCAACTTGACCAGTCAAGGGGTTGATCCTTGTCCTAGATCCTGATCTAACTCCAGCTGACTTCTTTTTCTTTCCCATAATTGGATAATATCAAAAAATATGGTTTTTGAGGTTGTGGCTATGATTGTTAGCCTATAGCGTTGGCAGGCTATGACAGAAAAAGCCCCAATTTGTTCCGAGTGCGGAAATACTTTCCCAGCCACCCAGCAGACATCAACCTTACTCCCTGATGGGGGGATGACTTTTGACCCCAGATCGTTTGGGTATTACGGCGGATTTACTGACAACTTTCCATGTGATCCGGTTACCGACGATGATTATGTGAGGCTCTGCCACGACTGTTGCTTGCGACTTGTACGTTCTTTTGCGTCCATTGCCAAGGCCCTTGGCGGCTTTGGGCATCACCCGTGTAGCGAAGATACTCCTTGTTGCGAGTTCTCGTGGACTTTCAAGCGTCACCCAGATACAAACGAACTTCAAACATACCTCGGCACAAGGGATGGCAAATGGGTTCTTGATCCACGCAAGAAAAGTGGGCCCGGTGGGGATTGAACCCACGACCAAAGGATTATGAGTCCCCTGCTCTGACCACTGAGCTACAGGCCCTAATTAATCAGATACTAGTTGGATTAGTCCCTGATGCCTCAATCCAAACGCGAGCACCGCACGAGTCTGGAGTATCGCTCTGGACAACTGTCGCTGCCACGCAATTGCAAGAAGGGCAAACAATATCAAGCTTCCTATAGTGCTTTGATCCCTTGTATGTGCGATCAATTATTGCGTCAAGGCCCTTGCGAATTTTTTGCTGATGTACATGAATAATATGCTTCATAGTGGGCGCTGAGGGTCTCGAACCCCCGACCTACTCGGTGTAAACGAGTTGCTCTACCGCTGAGCTAAGCGCCCGATATATCCACTAAATGGACAATACTTCTCAGTTTGTGAGAACTTGTACCCCTGGTGGGACTTGAACCCACGTGTCACCAACTACCCTTTCTACACTTTATAAGAGTGAGGGGATACAGGGGTAAAAAAAGACCCCCAGCGTCCGGCTGAGGGTCTTTCCTTTTTTGAACTCTTACTTAGAGTTCATGATGGTCGTGAACTCCGACTTGTAGAGTTCTTCAAATTCGTCAGCGTGACGATGCTGGAGGACGAGCGCGGCGCGACGACGGGCCTCGGAGCGCTTCCGGTTCTGTTCCTTCTGGACCTCGGCACGGCGTGCCTTTTCGTCTGCGGGAAGTGGCTTGCGCCCTCTATTGCTCTTTCCGCTGGAAATAATCTTTTGATACTCACTCATGTGTGTAACTCCGTGTTCTAGTGGTTTGATGGCTTCTAGCCGTTGGTAAATATATGACCAAAGAATGCACCCAGTCAACCTCTGTAGCGAATTTTGTTATGACTTTTTAGGGCTTGACATATGTCACATCCAGGATATTCAATATATGTAGAATAGTTACTGGAGGCATTATGTTGTATGTAGTTGCAGTGTTTATCCTGTATGGTGTGGGACATAAAATTCTTGATTCACATAGTCATTATCTTGACGATAAATAATAATTAAACTGTATGTCTTTTTCTGTGGGGGTTGCCTTTTGCATTGGGTTAGTTTTAATTGTTTTGGTTATTGCATGCCTTGTTCAGATGGCATATCTTCTGATCAAAGAAGTGATGTATGTATGGTCATGGAGGAAGAATGACTACTGGAACGCGGAGAAAGATAATTCGGAACGCAGCTAAATGTTTGGTATGTGAAGAGACTATTGAGTCGCGCCATAGGCATGACTTCGTATCTTGTTCGTGCTGGAAAACGGATGAGCTTCTCCCTCCGGCGAAACATACACGCATCTTTGTAGATGGTGGTCTTGAATACCTGAGGTTTGGGGCACATGATTCGTCTAAGTTTCAGCCTCTCTTTGAGTACGGAGAGCTTGCTGATGTATATAGCCTTGAGCATGACTGAACTGTTTCAATTTGCTGAAACTGTGAGGAAATTGACAACCTCCATTCGCTGCCAAGAAGACTTTAGGTTTCTTTATTTAGACGATCAAACAGCATCAGCTCTCGCAAGAGTTGAAGAGATGGTTCAGCGATACATCGGGGAGGACAACAGTGGCGTGGTTCAAGAAGAAGTCTCATACTATAACGGAGAATGATGCCTACAAAGCGGCCATAAACGAATGGCTACTTCTGTGCGAACTGGAGTATGACTACTTTGAGGCACTGGCATCACGCGACTGGATAAAGTCTGGCAAAATTGCAGACATTCTTCATACACATAGAACTAATTGCATAGAACTTTCTCATATCTTGCTTAACGCAGAATCCAATTCGCCAGAAAAAACGGAGACAATGTAGTATCGCGAGATGGATAGCATCTCAGTATTCAATAATGGATTTGTACGCCTTGATGGGCATATGGCCGATGACATTTCTGTAGTCAACTCAGCGCGTGTGTCGTTTGGTAAAAGAACGGAAGTGATCGGTGACGCAGATTCTGGGCTCATCCGCTTTCTTATGCGCTCGCGCCACGGAACGCCGTTTGAGCACAACTCGTTCCGATTCCATGTAAAAGCACCAATTTTTGTTGCCCGTGAATGGTTTAGACATCGCATTGGATCATTTAACGAATACTCCGGTAGGTATGCAGTCATGCCAACTGAGCACTATGTTCCAGACCCAAGGAACATGAGAACACAAGTTGGAAAACCAGGAAGCTATACATTTGAGCCGATTGAGGAAGCCACGGCAACGGAAGTTGCGTCGCTCATGCATGAATGTAATGAAGGCGCTTTCTCACTTTATGAATCACTTGTTGAGCGTGGGGTGGCTAAAGAAGTCGCTCGGATGATTCTTCCACTCGGTTCATACACGGAGTTTTACTGGACTGTGAATGCTCGCGCGTTGATGAACTTTCTCAGTCTTCGCAATGATGATGCAGCTCAGTACGAGATACGCGTTTACGCAGAGGCAGTTGAGTCTCTTTTCAGTCAAGTTATGCCACAGACCTATACAGCATGGGTTGACTATGGTAGGGTCACGCCATGATTTCCGAAAATGAACAAAGCAAAACAGACGTTGTGAACGAGCTTGAGATGATATCAAAGCTCCGCTACAAGGCCTTTGAGGGCGTTCCCAGGTCACTGAGCGCATTAGAGCGTGCAGTTGAGGAGATTAAGAGACTTCGTCTGGATAATGAAGAACTTCGCTCTCGTATCTACCTGCTCGAGCAGAAAGCTAACTGAAATGCGCGTCTTGGTGGCTTGCGAATTCTCTGGAACAGTCCGTGATGCGTTCATCAAGGCTGGCCATGATGCGATATCTTGCGACCTCCTGCCAAGCGACAAACCTGGACCCCACATACAAGACGACGTGACCGAAGTAATGCTTGATCGGTGGGATCTGGTCGTCGCCCATCCGCCGTGTACATATTTGACGGTCTCTGGAAACAAATGGATGAAACCTGAGTACAGGGATAGATTCCCAGATAGACCCAAGCAACGTGAAGAAGCGATAAAATTTTTTATGGCTTGTTATAACGCTAATGCCGACCATGTTGCTGTTGAGAACCCTATTGGGATCATGTCGTCAACATTTAGAAAGCCAGACCAAATAGTTCAGCCGTGGATGTTTGGTCATCCCGAGACAAAAGCGACATGTTTCTGGCTTCGCGGCCTGCCGAAGCTTTCACCAACGAACACTGTTGACATATCCTCAAACAAAGCCGAGAGTCAAAGACTGTTTTACCTACCACCGTCTGAAGACAGGTGGAAGATACGAAGCAAAACATTCCAAGGAATTGCTGATGCCATGGCCGCGCAGTGGGGGCTCGCCTGTGGATAAAGAATACATTTTTGGCGACATTGAGTTAACTAGAGCCAATCGCGAACCGTGCCCTGTTTGCGGACACCCAACTGGCGACTGTTCCGTTGATCTTGCGACTCCTCATCATATTTTTGGAGCAGACTCAGTTGTTGAAACAATTAAGTCTTCTCAAATGATTTTGGTTGAAGAAACAATTTACGGAGAGAGACAAATTTCTCCGTTTACAACTGCTAAGGTGATACTTGCGACCAAGGGCACCTATGTGACACTTGAAAAAGCAAAAGAACTTGGCATCGCTTAACACCTGAGCAAAGTCAGCTCATAGTAAAATCGTCAATCACAGATAAACCACAGGGGTAAATAATGACTCTTTTGTCTTCAGAATTCTTAGCTTCGTATTCTCAAAAACTCCCACCTTGGGGATTTGGCGGCATGGGCGAGGTTGTTTTCCTCCGCACATATAGCCGTCCTGTTGAAAGCGAGGAGCGTTCTGAGACATGGGTTGAAACTCTTTCACGCGTGATTGAGGGCGCTGGTGAAATTGGTGTTCCGTACACAACAAAGGAAGCCGAGGCGCTGTTTGATCATATGTTCAATTTGCGTTGCTCCTTCTCTGGCCGCGCATTGTGGCAGCTTGGAACTCCACTTGTAAAAAAATTTAATGCAACATCGCTTAACAACTGCTACTTCACGAACATTGAAAAAATTGAAGATTTTGAACTCCTCTTTGAGTACCTGATGCTTGGTGGTGGAGTTGGATTTTCCGTTGAGCGTTCAAAGATCCATGATCTTCCAAAAGTGAAGTCTGGAGTTTCAATTACGCACGAGCGCAGTAACGACGCAGACATTATTGTTCCCGATAGTCGTACAGGATGGAAGCGTTTGCTCCACAGCGTTCTCAAGTCTTATTTTGAGACAGGAAAGTCTTTTACGTACTCCACGATTCTTGTTCGTGAATTTGGCGCACCGCTTAAGACATTTGGTGGTACAGCCAGTGGTCCTGGCGCCCTCATTGAGGGCGTTGAAGACATTTGTAAGGTTATGAAAAACCGCGAAGGCAAGAAGCTTCGCTCAATTGATGTTCTTGATATCTGCAATATCATCGGACGCATTGTTGTGTCTGGATCATCACGTCGTTCTGCGCAGATTGCAATTGGCGATCCTGATGACATCCTGTTCTTACGGGCCAAAAACTGGTCATCTGGAAATGTGCCGGCATGGCGCGCAAACTCAAACAACAGCATTTATGCAGATCACTATGAAGAAATTATGTCTGAGCTCTGGAAGGGATACGACGGCTCGGGTGAGCCATATGGTCTCCTCAATCGGCGCCTTACCCGACGCTTTGGACGTCTCGGAGAAGTGCGTGTAGATAACTCAATTGATGGATTCAACCCATGTGCAGAGATTGGTCTTGCAGATGGTGAGTCATGTAATCTCTCAACCATTTTCCTTCCAAATGTTGAGTCACTTGAGCAATTCAAGGAAATCTCAAAACTGCTTTATATGGTTCAAAAGCAAATCACTCGCATGAACTATCCATACGATAAGACGACTGAAATTGTTCGCAAAAATGCACGACTTGGGCAAAGCGTTACGGGCATTCTTCAGTGTTCGGATGATCAGCTCTCTTGGCTCTCGCCAGCATACGAGTACCTCCGTGGCCTTGACGCTGATTACTCAAAGAAGAATGGATGGCCAGAGTCTGTTCGCCTTACAACTGTTCAACCATCTGGAACACTGTCACTTCTGCCAGGTGTAACACCAGGTATCCACCCAGCATACGCTCGCTACTACATTAGGCGTGTGCGTTTTGGAGCTGCCGATCCGCTCGTTGACGCTTGTCGCAAGCGCGGGTACAAGGTCCAGTGGGATATTGGCCTGGACGGTCGCGAGGATCACACTCGCTATGTAGTTGAGTTTCCATGCGAGTCACCAGAAGGATCTATTCTCGCTTCCGAGATGACGGCTGTTGAACAGCTTGAATGGGTGAAAAAGATGCAAACCGAATGGGCAGACAATGCAGTTTCGGTTACCGTTTATTACCGCAAGGAAGAGTTGCCAACGATTAAGGAATGGCTTGCATCAAACTATGACAGCAGTGTTAAATCAGTTTCGTTCTTGCTTCACACTGATCACAACTTCCCGCTGCCACCATATGAAGAGATCACAAAAGATCAGTACACAAAGCTGTTCTCAAAGATTGACTTCTCTGTGCCACTCCAGTCTGTAGTTACAGATCTTCTTGATATTGATGGGTGTGCAACTGGAGCTTGTCCAGTTCGCTAGGCAAAGTGCTTAATAATTGCGGTTGACGCAAGAACAATCCAGCAAACATTAAAGAGAATAATAGTCGGCAGTGTCTTCTTTGTTGACGACCATATGAGCGCAACGCTTGAGATGATGGCAAAAATATAAAGCCACCAGAACTGCTTACCAAACAGTAGGCCTGGAAAAATAATAGCGATCTTTGTTGCGAATCCCCATGCCTCTACCGTGTTGGGTGCATTCCAGTACGACCGAGAACTCATCGTCTTCACAGCGCCAGCAATGTTGCGCATAAATTTGTTCATTCATGTCTCCTTCATTCATATTGTCCAAACGGCAGGACTCGAACCTGCAACCGACGCCATATGAAAGCGGCGCTCTACCAATTGAGCTACGTTTGGGGTGCAGACCGGTGCGGGTGCCTCCCCCGCTCTTTTCAACCCGAAGATGAACGTGCTTGTCCTACACTAACCGGCCCTAGCCAGCGCCCTGTACAGAGCCTCACTCAAGCGGTCAACGCTGGCGTATGTGAGTGGTCCGAACGGCAGGATTTGAACCTGCGACCCTCTGGTCCCAAACCAGATGCGCTACCAAGCTGCGCTACGTTCGGTTAATTTGGATTAGCCTATCAGTATGGCAACAATCAAACCACAAAGCCATGGCTTCCACATAGCTAATGATAATCGTCAAGTTCCTCATTACGATGTTGTGTTTTGTATAACTGGTCTTCACTACTACCTACCATGTGTTATGTCGCTATTATCAACAGTCCAGTATTTGACGCACCTTGGAATGTCTGTATATGTTGCAGCTGATGCTGGGCCAAGTATCCACGAGCTACGCGACATAATAGTAAACGGCGGCTCGGCTGGGAATGGAGGCTACCGTCCATTTGCGGATGACGAATATTGGTCGGAATGGCGGGCTTTTGATGGACAATTTACATATGATCAAATTGTATGGATAGATAATGATATTTACTGGGTTGCCGAAGACATTATCAAGTTGCTAAACCATCCAGAAGATGTTGTATCTGGATTATACCTAGCTGCCAATGCTACTGAATTCGTAGTACACATACACCCATCTTCAATGACAAGCATAAATCAAATTGAAACACTTCGCAAAAAAACAAATAATGGTTTGATTGAAGTATTTTCTGTTGGATTTGGTTTTATGAAAGTGCGATATGGCGTTTATGAATCACTACAAAGACCAATATATTTCCAAACAGACTACACATGGCAGATGCCAGATGGAAGCGTCATAGCCGGCAAACAGATATCTGAAGATGGCTCGTTTTGCCAAAGAGTGCGAGAATCTGGCAGATCAGTCTATGTTGATCCACAAATAGTTGTTGGCCATTTTAAACGCATACCTATAGACATGTATCCAAAATGATAAAATTAGTGCTGTAAATCACATCGAGGAGATAAAATGTCTGGAATTACACCCCCATCAATCGTTAATTATGACTGGACCGTCAGGCAGGGTGACACTTCTTACCTCAATGTGTCTTTCCCATTCCGTGTCAAGATTGAGTCAATCTGGTTCACCACTCAGCAAATTATGGGCGTAACCAATGGTCTTTGGGGGACTACAGACAGTGGCATGGTAGATAGAGAGACAACCGAGCGACGACTCTCCCTTGCGGCCATCAAAACCAAGAACTCCAAGACACAGCACAATGCGACTGACAACCCAACAGACTATATGTTTGGCTTTGAGGATGTTGGATACTACGGCACCTTAGATGAAGACCTCAAGCCAACAATGTGGCTTGGAAACCCAGACGATGCTGCTGGAAGAATTGGAGCATTCGGCACACAGCCATACTATGGCAACGGCGTACTTGACCTTCGTAGTACCGCAGTGGCACTTATAGAAAAATCAAGTGCACTTAACTCAAATTGGAACGAATCGGAGTTCAATGCAAACACCTACCTCGCAGATGTTGCAGTCATGCATACTGACGAAATCCTTCAATTGTTTGTCTACGCCCACAGTGGCGACTGGACAGGATACGAAAATGACGCAAAGGTCACAATCTCGGTTGCCTACACTGGCATGCACGCCGAAGATAAAGCATCTGCAACAGCAAAGCCTTGGACAGCATGGTACAACGACTGATAGATTTGCTTGATGAGCAAATTCAAAACAGTATGGTTTTGGGATTCTGGGCATATTCTGCAAAATGGCAGAAAACATGTCATGTCTTTTTTTGATGACAAGTATCAAAAGCCTAGCTTAATATCAGGAATAAAATCGCCAGATCATTCGGCTTGTCACTCGTTTAATTATGTAGATGAGTCCGGCAATATGGTCGTCAGTCTTGTAAGCGATGACTTCGTTGGTTGTGAATCATTATGGTACGTATTTCTTGATGGAGCACTTCTTACTCCCCCGTTAAGGTCAGTGATCGCATTTGCCGATCAGAGGTACCCAAACGGAACAGTCTTGAATCCAGAAGACATCAGTGATAAAAATATTTCACTTAATAAATCAGCTGGTTTTGTTAGGTGGATTGCCCCAGATTCTAGGATCCAACAGATCTTTGTTGCTCCAGAGCACAGAAGAAAGCGAATATCAACACAGATCATTTCTGTTGCTGATCTGCTTATTGTTTCAGATCCAGATTGGAACGGACATTTTTTAAATGGCGGAGATATTACGACACAAGATGGTGAAACCTTGAGGGCAGCTTGGTCAAACTCAGTCCGCGTTACGCCGCGCATTGGCTCAGTAACCAGAGCCCAGAGTCAGGATTGAACTGACGACCTACCGCTTACAAGGCGGTTGCTCTACCACTGAGCTATCCGGGCTTACTCGCAAAGATTGATTTGTTCCGCAATCCACTTTGCAACTGGAGATGCTACACCGTTTCCGCACATCTTGTAGCGAATTGTGTCACTATTCAGTTTTCCGTCTGCGCGATGAAGGGTGTGATTATCTGGCCAGCCCATCAATCGCTCGCATTCAATCGGAGTGAGACGCCTAACGCTCATTAATGGAACCAGCACCCCAGTTGATTGACGTGTACCAGCCCTCAGGGCATGATGAACATTGCCACCAAGTGAGTCATTGAATTCATCATACGCTTCTACCGCTACGGACTGAGCACCAGTTTGATCAAGCGTATAAGAAGGGTCTCCGTCTGAACCAACACCGAGGCCATTCTGTTTTTTCTCAATTTCGCGGCCGTCTTGAATTGGTATTGCAAGAACTGGAACATTACCCCCTCCAGTACCCATTCGTGCTTCAAGTGTTCTGACTGGCTCCGTCGTGATTCGCACATCATCATTTCTACGGCCATCAATAAGGAGTATTTCTTCTTTCTTCTCGGCAACGATAACAAGATGCTCTCCTCTACTGGATGGAACACCTCCGTCGCCACCGCTCCTAAGAGTTGGCGCAATAGCGGAAACTACGAGAGTTTCACTTCCGCCACCAATGTCTCCACCATTTGCTCTGACCGTTCCAACACCAGGCGCATAGGATGCGTGACTAGATGGGGTGAACGAGTCAATAAAGTCATCTACTTGTTCCGTGTCGGCCCAGCTGCGACCATCTCCAAAGCTGAGACTAATTTCTCCGGGAGATTCTTTCCCCTGTTTTTTGCCCTTCGCAGAATTCCTTGCGCGGCCTTCACCGACAGCGAGTATTTTGGGGCCACCTCTGAAGGGCTCTGGAGAATCAAGGCGAGCGATGACGAACACTCGTCTACGCCTTTGGGGGACTCCGAAGAACTGTGCGTCCAAGACTGCCCATTCAATGTGATTGCACCCGAGGTCAGCCATTTCCCTGAGGACTGCCTCAAAGTCGTCACCACCTCTGCTTGACAGAGCTCCGACGACATTTTCCCAAATTGCCCATCTTGGAAAAGCATTTCCTGTTGCATTTCTCATCTCCCTAATGATTCGTGTTGCTTCAAAAAACAGACCAGATCGTCCACCATCAAGGCCAGCTCTCTTGCCGGCAACTGAGAGGTCTTGACATGGACTGCCAAACGTAATGACATCTACAGGTGGCAGCTCTGCGCCATTGACATCACAAACGTCAAGCCACTTTGGGCATTCTGGCCAGTGGTACGAAAGGACTTGCTGGCAATTTTGATCCCACTCAACCTGCCAACCACATTCCCATCCAGCTGATTCGAGGCCAATATCAAAACCTCCAACGCCGGCAAACAAACTTCCAAATTTTTTTGACACGTTTGGAATGATACGCGCTTCTGCACCCATAGTCAAGCTACTGCCTTTGATTGTCTTACACGAAGCCAGTCAGCGAGTTCATCAAATGGCCGAAGAAGGCGAGCGTCAATTGTCAGAAAATTATCAGTGATCTGCCTGTACCTGTCGTACTTTTCTTCAATACGCCATTGATCCTGAGTACTTGATGGGATAACGAGCATGCTTCCATTGTGGATACACACAAGAACCGTTGCCAATGGCTTTGGAGTTTTGCGCGACCAACCAAGTGCTGTATCTACTATTGAGCGACGATACGGCCAGCTGCTTGGATCATTAGTGAACTCACAGCTTTGAGACTTGACTTCAAGGCATCCAGACATACTGGTGAAAATGACATCTTTTTCGTTATGGAACTTCTGTCTTTCTTCAACAGTGTCAGCGACCTCCATGTCGTTCACATGGCATGTGATATCAAGGTCATTGAGGCACTTTGCTACATAACGCGCCCACTTATGGCCTTGCGAAAGTTGAGACACAAAAAATGCTGTCCCTTTTTCTTTGTCATTGAAATAGTAGTTTGAGTCGTTCATAGTCTTGCGGAAGGGGAGGGATTTGAACCCCCGGTGGGGTGCAACCCCACGCCTGTTTTCAAGACAGGTGCATTCGTCCGCTCTGCCACCCTTCCCATTTAGTTGCTTATGTGTTTCCCTGAATCAACTTTGTCAAATGAATGCTCCCTGTCGTAAACGATATACTCATACGACTCGCATTCAAAATATTTATTAATTTGTTTGAGCACGCCTTCTGTGTTCAAGCTTCCGCATGTGTATATATCAAACTGCAAAAGAGATGGATCCTGCTCATCCCAGACATGGAACGCAATATGTGATGTTTCAATCATCACTGTTGCGGTCATTCCCCTATTTCCAGGCGCATTAATGTAAGAAGCAAACGGCCCTTTAACGACCTTCATTCCGAGAAATTGAACAAGTCCTGCGAGCCATAAAATAACCGAAGGTTCGTCCTGCGGCGGGTTTTTAACCATCGCTCTCACCAAGATGTGTTTATGCATTGGCTTCTTTACGCAAGTATCTTCCATTTTTAACCCTCCTTGGTCGCAAGCGCCACGTTCACACCGATTGCGACTATACCAGCGGCTATCAAAAACGACTCAACATCGGGCCAGTTTTTGTATGATGAATCCTGTTTAAAAACTAAGCGTTTTATTCCAGAACTAGCTATTAATTTTGCACATCCCATACATGGTGGGCCGTTAACAATAAGAGTTCCGCTAATCCTCAATGAAGCATCAGACCACAGCAAGGCGCCGGCTTCAGCATGCTGAGAAATGCATGTGTCGTAGACGGATCCATTTGCCGAATTCTCTTGCAGACGAGGGCATGCTCCATCAACACAATGCGCCATGCCCGGCGGTGATCCGTTGTACCCAAAACCAACAACGCGTTTATTTGGAGCTAAAACAACAGCTGCATACTGGCGTTTTGCGCATGTTGAAAAGTTTGCAGCAAGAACCTCAAGGCTAATTAACCATTGAAGCTCGTTTCTCTCAACTGAACTCACAGAGTCTTGCTAAGTTGATTCGTGAGGTAACGAATAGTTTCTTCGTACTCTTGGACTACTCGCTCAAGACGCTCAATGCGTATTGCCGCTTCGTGGGCATCTTGCCAACTGGGAAAGCGCCCAGTCCAATTATCGTTCTCATCCTTAATTGGACCCGTATTCTTCAGCCTGTCAACAAGTGATGTCTCATTGTTTTCTGGACGCAAGAAGCTGGGTGCGGGGTCTGCGTAGTACTCCCAAACGTTGGTCTCTTTATCGCTCATGATTATGCCTTCCTCAGGCCGATTGAGATGTCATAGTTATTGCACCGGCTAAGTACATCATCTGCTCCCTTGGAAAGTTCGCTGAATGCTTTTTCGGCATCATGGAGCCCGCAGTCGCACTTGTCCTCGTCTGGTACATATGCGCAATTGCGATTGTGATCCAAGCTATCAAAGATTTCAGGAATATCACTTGCCCACTGCAGGATTTCGGTTTTCAGATCCCAGACAAGCTCAGAAAGTCTTTCAATTTCATGGGCAGCTACAAGCATCAATGTCTTGTGAACGCCATTAAGTTCGCCACGGCCACTCTCGTTATGCGCCTCGGCGCGAATTTCTTCAATCAAGTTCATTGCACCACAATACTCTGGTGTGTATATTGTGTCAACAATTATTGCCTCGGTAGCTCAATGGATAGAGCACCAGACTTCTAATCTGTAGGTTGTAGGTTCGAGTCCTACCCGAGGCGCCAAGGCCCCTATAGCTCAGTTGGTAGAGCAGCGGACTTTTAATCCGCGTGTCGCAGGTTCGAGCCCTGCTGGGGGTACCAATAAGATAATGTTAAACCAATTAACAGTAAATACTTTTACGACATGAGATAGGGTTTTGATGAAATACTACATTGGTTGGTTAATCGGCATAATCAATCTTGCCGTCACCATCTATCTGTATAAAAAACAAAGCAAAACCCGATGAGCGAGTCAACTTGGACATGGCTCTTGTTTGCTATGGAACTCATAGGAGTGTCTGGTAGTTATCTGGTAGGGAGTAAAAAATGGTACGGGCACTTAATTATTGCCCTGCATTCTTTTCCGTGGTTTGCATACGCAATTATATTTAATAAACCAGGTTTTATGGCAATGTGGCTCTTGTGGCAGTTAGTTCACTGGCGTAACATGATCAAGTGGATAAAACGCACCTAAAAAATAAATAATTGTGCGGAAATATTGCAATCGGCTATTCCTCAATAAAAATGCATTCTCCTGGACATTCCTCGGCGGCTTCAATAACGCTCTCTAGGAGACCGTCAGGGATGCGCGCAAGACCCTCAGCCATTGCCGAGTTCGTCTTGCCATCAAAGAGCTTCTCAGCTCCATAGTGCTCCGCGGACTCCTTGACATAGAACAGGCCGTCGCTTCCACCGAAGAATACGTCAGGTGCAATTTCAGCGCACAGGCCATCCCCGGTGCAGAGGTCTTGGTCAATCCAGACTCTCAATTTTATGCGCCAAACGCTTTGGTAAATCCTTCAGGGCAGGTTTTTTTGCATATCAAATCTGCGATTACGGGTGCAAATGCTGCTGCGATTGCGACACCAACGCCGGCTGGCGTTGCCCATAGTTCTGCTGAATCTAGGCTCACGGCCAAACAGTTTGAAATTATGTTGTATAACAGCGTCTCGTCAATACTGTTTGCAACTTCTGGTATGAGTAAAAACGCATCTTTTATAACTGTACTCATCGCCGCTACCGCGGTTACCTTAAGTGCTTTGTCCGTGGCCCAAAGAACTGGCTGTGCCATAAGAGATAACGTGGTTGATGTTGCAGCACCTTCAGGTTGCGCTGGTGTAAAGAGGGCAACGGCACCTGCGGAGATTGCCGCTGTTACTGCTAGGTTACAGGCGTTTGCATCTACCCAGTTATACGCATCAATTACGCCTGCTTCTACTATTTCATAACCTTCTTTTATGTTAGAGCCTATTAAATCTACTATGGGTGTGAGTACTGGCATAACTTCTTCGTCCCACTCGCGCCCCACTACATCTTCAAACCTGTGATTTTCTTCAGGGTGATCGTGGATGTACTGTATTGCCCTATCGCTGAGCCCCCAAGTACCACATGCTGAACCAGGCAAATCTCCGCCTGCTCCATACATCCTTACGTAGCCAAGACTACAGTCCGAGCGATGATAAACAATTCCGTCGCCATTTTTATCAGCCATAGTCCAATTTCTCCCGTTGCATACGTCTTGGTCAATCCAGACCTTTGTTGCTTTATATTATCATTTAATAGATAAATCAGTACGAGGAGTAGAATACAGAGCTAATACCCTTGACTAGATAAATCTATCTAGATACTCTCGTCCTATGAGTGAAAATGTAGAGCACTTCCATCAGGACATCGCTGATCTGGGGCCAAAGCGTGCAACCATCGCTCGCGCCCTGATCCACAAGGGTGTGACTGTATGGAGCGGCATCCCCGAGCACATTATCGAGGAGCTGCATAACGCCGGCTATAAAATTAAGCGCCGGAAAGGTTTTGAGAAGTTCTGATTGTTCCCTTAAGCGCAAGCGCCAGGGCAACAGCAAAAAATGCGGCCATGACTAGATAATAAATGACCCATTTACCACTAATACACAACTAATGATATGTTTTTTGTCACCGTTTTCTAGATAAATTTATCCAACACACTAACGCCTTCTGTAATATTCCCTGCCAAGTAAATAAGGAGAGTAAAAATGTCCTCACACGAATCAGTACATAAAGCTGTAGAGCTGTACCCAGATCTTGTAGCAATTAATAGCGAAGGAGGCCTCACTCCGCTCATCTACAAGCTCGATACAGCCCTTGTGGCCTCATACCTCATCAAGATGTTTGTAGAGGCTGATTTCAGCGCTCAGAGCCTTCTGGCGCAATATGAGCAGGCTAAGCCAAACATGAGCGGGCACCAAAAGGAAGAGCTCTGGGACAATTTCCGCATCGCAAACCAGGTTGCAGCTCTGCTCAAAGAGATCATTGACAACAGCAAGCATGTGATCCTTTCGCTCCCGGAGTCCATCAAGAACGATTCCGAAACGCTTGAGGAATATCTTGAAGGCAGTCGCGATCCAGAAGGCCTGCGTAGTGCCATCACCCGTTGGGTTGAGGGTCGCTTCCGCGAGCAATAGGGCCAGATAAATCTATTCTAAATGGGGCCATTAAGGCCGTCATGTGCTCCCACACGCCCCCCGAAAGGCGCCTCCAAAGCCCCGTAAGCGCCGATTACTCCTACCCCTGCTACTACTCATTCTGCGTCTAAGAAAGATAAGCGAAGCTACTGACGCAAGCGTGACGCAGTAATAGCCACGCATCACGCCTACATAGTGGCACGACGACGAGCGAGTGTCACCACGCCTACCTAGTGTCACTACCTTGACCTAGTGCCACCCTTACGCAGGGAAAGAGTGCTAACTAGAGACAGCAGAGTGCTCACAAAGAAATCCAAAAAAGTTGCGTGCAAAGGTTGACAACTACTTTTTATTTGACTACTATGTATTTCACAAGGGCAGAAAGCCCCAAACAGAGAGGAAATGAAATGAGCAAGTTGATTCTGAAAGGTGACCTTGTCGCCACAACCATCGCAGGAAACATCGTGAGCCTTTGGTTCGCAAGCCCGACAGGAGACAGCAGTGACAGCCAGATTCTTGATCTGGTGTGCCGTGACAACGAGCAGGCAGAATTCGTTGCTAAGCGTCATCGTGAAATGTGGGGACTCAACTACTGAGACCACTGAGAGCGAGCCCCCTGCCCGAAAGGGTGGGGGGCTTTTCTCTTGCGGTAGGGCTTGCGGTTGCATCTAGTCAAGCAACTACGAAAGGAATAGTATTTAGATATGCCAAAGACCATTGAGATTCTGTATCACGCAACTTTTCCAGATTATGCAGAGCGCATAAGGAAGGAAGGCATTGCGCCGAATGAGCAAGGCCTGATTCACCTGACTACTAATCCATTTCACTCAGCAGGCTTCATAGCCCTTACGGGTGGCAAGAGGTGGAAGGGTATGGATGAAGTTGTGACAACGACAGACAAGAAGTACAGCATTCCATCTTTTGACGCGTTTAAAGAATGCGTAGTGTTTGGGGTTGCTATTGAGTCGTTATCAAAAGAAGCCCTTACGGTATGTCCAGAAGACTTCTCGTCGCCATTCTTTCCTGAGGATCTTGAATGTTACGACTACACGCTGTGGATCCCATGGGGTCAACTTGTCAGTGACCTTACGCTGAAACTCAAGGATCCCAATGTGCCAATGAAGCCCTGATTACTTGGATGAAGTAAGGGCGCTTTCGCGGCTTATTGGGCGCTATTCGCCTTCGAGTTCTGAAATGACGAAAGCCTCACGCTCTTCTTCTGTCATTTCAAGTGACATCTGAGTTGCACGGTAGAGCCATTGCCCGTCTTCGGTGATGCCACCGATCTCAATGAGTCCCTTCTTAACAAGGAAGTCAAGGTCTTTTTGCATATCTTCGTATGAGTACTCTTCAGCCATGGCGACATCATACGTACCACCTACGAAAAGCGCAATGCCCTAAGTGGGGGATGAGGGACTTGAACCCTCACGGTATTGCTACCAAGGGGGTTTAAGCCCCCAGCGTCTGCCTGTTCCGCCAATCCCCCGGAGTCACTTAAGTTTTGACAGCGTGAGATCGCAGGAGTTAATAAATGCTCTGGCCTCGTCAGCAGAAGAGAATACGGCAGCTTGGTAATACGAGCCATTGCGTTTACGTAACAGAAGCCATTCGTCCTGTTCGTCAATCTTCACGACGTGGTATGAGTCGCTACCTTTGATTTGTATGCCGGTTGATCCGAACTCGTACTCAGCCATTATCTGTTGCTTCCTTCTTTAATGCATCCCAGGCAATTCGCCATTCATCGGTTATAAGAACTACATCACCAAGCTCTGCATCATGTACTGCATCCAGATAATCGCGCTCTGCATTGTAGAAGTCAATGATTATCCGTCTGAGTCTGTTGCGGTCGTCAACAAGTTCCTCAATCAAGATACCGAGTTCGCGGTGTGTATTTTCTATGTTTGTGTCAAACCATGCCATATAAGTGGGCGAGGTGGGACTCGAACCCACACTCCGAGGAACTAGGACCTAAACCTAGCGCGTATGCCAAATTTCGCCACTCGCCCTTATGGTTATACGTTAACAGCTTTACGTCATTCATCAAAGGGTGGCATAGGCGACTGACGGGTGGCCTTTGAGGAAACAACTACCTCAATAACGGCGCAACAGAAACCACTAAAACTGTTGAGGCGCAGGCCACCCATCACCCCGAAAGGAAAGGGCTAGTCAGTCCTGACAATACTACACGAACCATTGCGCATAGAAGCCTTCAGCAAGTAGGCCTTGGCCGAGAGCTTCGTGATACTCCTCGTATTCTTCTTCGTCCTCTGGTTCTTCTGCTGTTTCAAGTGCAAGAACTTTGTCAAACATGATCGGTATAGCTCCGTCTTTTGAGCGAAACATTGTTCCACCAGGGAAGTGCATCTCTTCTTCCCACTCAACTCCTCTTGGAACGGTGTACATGTACGGCTTCGTTACAAAGGTTACGCGACCATTGTCAACATGCGTAAATGTCAAGCACTCTTTGACTGGCGAGTCCTTCTCTAGGTATGCCTCAGCTAGCTTCTTGTCCTTCGTATTCTCTGGGTCAGTACTCACAAATCCTTCTGCAAGCAATGTGAAGCCATCTACGCAGAAACCCTTTCGCATAATGCAGGCCGCATTAGCAAGCTTTGTAAATCTTTCCATAGGGTCAATATTCATTAGCCCTGAATCAATTTGGCACATTATTGCAAGCCTATGGTTTCTCCAACCATAGACATTGAATGGGAGATCCTCCCCAACGCCGTACTCCTTTACTGACTGCTCTTTAGCCATGGTGCTGGCAGTTACTACCAGTGCCAGCTTGTCAAGAGTTGTTGGGTATATATCCATATCTACAAATTACATCAGCACTTACGCCACGGTTGTAACTGCTGGATTATTGTGTAAAGCATGGCAAACAAGAAACCAGCAAAGAAACAACCAGCTAAAAAGCAGGCAGCTAAGAAGTCGCCTGCAAAGACTGCAAAGAAGCAGCCTGCAAAGAAGGCAGCAGTTAAGAAGGCTCAACCAAAGAAGCAAGCTGCAAAGAAGTTGCCTGCGAAACCAAAGTCGAGCACAGCTAACACGGCAGATCTAGAAATAACATTTGCCTACACGCCTACACCGGTCAACATAACCACAACCGCAAACCAGACTGCATACCAAATTGCCGAGTCTGTGTTGAATGCTGTTGACTCAACTGTGGTGCGTGTTCAGGACGTTGCGCAAAAGACTCTACGTCAGCGCATGCTTGCGTGGTTTAAGCGTTAATCTTGATTAAAGTCGTGATTTTTCACGATCACTATCACGCTTGCCGAGTTCGTACACCGCTTTAATGCCAAGTGGCGTGATCTTCCAGCTTTCTTCACCAATCTGCTCTACAAGACCATCTCTCTGCATGGCAATAAGGCCTTCTTTGATGCGAAATGGCCTTTGCTGATAGTGCTTGACAAAGTTGTAGATACACATAAAAGAAACCGGAGAGTCCTTCATCTTGAGGTAATAGAGGACTGTTTTCTTAGCTGATCCATATTTGATGTACTTAAGGGCTTGCATGACGGCAATCTAGCATTTGTGCCCTGAATTACCAACCACTATGGGAAAATGGATCTTATGAGTGAACGTTTTTGGTATGGAGCAACCGTTTTAAAGGTAATTGATGGCGACACAATTGACCTGATGATTGACCTTGGGTTCAACATCCATCACAAGATCAGGGTGCGCCTATACGGCGTCAATACTCCAGAGTCTCGGACTAAGGATGCAGCTGAGAAAGAGCTTGGCCTGAAGGCAAAGAAGTTTACCGAGGATTGGCTTACAAACCACAAGTGGGTATACATCAACACGATCCCAGACAAGAATGATAAGTACGGTCGCATACTCGCACGTATCTACTCATCAGACGAAGTTGACGCGCAAACAACGGCATGCCTAAATAAGGACATCATCCAGTCTGGCTATGCTCGTGAGTACTATGGCGTAGGCGATAAGACTTGGGCTGAATTCAAAACAAAGTAGGAATCATGGACAAAATGAAATTGATAGAAATGCTCTTAAATGGTGGGCATGTTCACATAGCTAAAAACAGCGACTACACCTTGAGTGAGGACGAGAAAGAGCTCGCATATGCCCTGATCCGCATCACAAAGCGTCACGGCAAATTCAATGAAGACTACAAGGGAGTCTGGGCTGGGTATGACAAGCCAGAAGATAATGAAGTTGCCAAAATTGGTGTTAAGTGTGCGAACTGTGTTCTATATGAAGGCGGTTCGGAATGCAAGATTTTGCAAACCCAAGTTGAACCTGGAGGCAAGTGTAGATTTGCCATTATTCCAGACGGCGTTGTGCAGAGCTACACAGGTTAACGCAAGCAATAACTAAATCGGCAAGCGAGCCTTGCACAAGGTGCAGATGTTCGCCCATGGATACATTTTGCGCGCGCTAATTGGATGATTGCAATCAAGTGTTAGTTCAGCTGCCTTGTTCATTGTTTCACGGATGAACTCGGCCATTGAAATATTGTTCTTTGCCGCTGCTTCCTTCCATCTGCGATGTTCGCGTTCTGATGCTCGGAATAAAACCTGCTTCTGAGACGGTTCACCATCGTCTTCAAGGTTGCGATTGATTGACATATCGAGCGTCTCTGCTACCTTGTCCATCGCTGCATCAATATTGTCTTGATCATTCATTATTTTCAACCTTATCTTGTTTGATGTCTTCTACTATTTCTGCATCAATAATATTGTCGTCTTTCAAGCCCATTAGCTCATTTACGACACTGGTTGGCAGTACACCAGATCGTCCCATGATTTCTAGGAGCTTCTTTGCTTCTGCCTCTGGAGAGAATGTGCTCAATGCGTTTTGCTGAGCATCGGTTCCTGCGAGAGATGCGCGAATTGGCTCTTGGCCGCTTGTTACATCCATCTGGACATTTACATTTGTCTGCTCCATGCCTAGGAGCTTTGACCTGCGATCCATAATTGACAACACTTGCTGTATTGCTTTCATGTCTGGCTCAACCATTACTTCGGTGCCGTCATCCATCTGCACCTTTCTGTGTTGAGTCAGTGGCCAGATTGACTGCTGTAAGGAATCCAAGCGTTCAAGCTCAAGACGCAAAACTTCCGGGTAGGCCATCAGGGCCTCGCGGTTTAGCTTCTGGAGCTGTCTGACTATCGCTGCGTTAACGGCAGCTAGCGTCATGTTAAATCTTCTGGCTATTTCCTGCTGTGAGACACCAGCTTGACGCATCTTGAATATGCGCATATCACGCTCTGCCAAGAACTCTCTTGTCAAGCCTTTATTGTTCGCCATCACTCCACTTTAGCGAACTCAATTACCTCAAACGGGAACATCTTGCCACGCTTCATCCGAGTTGGCCATGGCCTTTTATCGCGTGCACCACGGAAGTGTCTAACTTCGTATACGTAACCCTCGGTTGCTGTTGGATCTGGTTGTAAAGCCAGACCAAATTCTGGCCACCTAGACCATACGGCACTGCCAAATGGACGCAACTCACGCGTGTGCCCGGTTGAGCCAAGTGGAGCATGGTGCTCAAGCCAGAGTGCGCATTTGTAGACATCTCTAATCATGTCAAGGTACTTAGCAACCTCAACGGCCAAGGCTTCGCTGGTTCGTGTTCCGTTGTCTTCAAAGGCTTTGTACAAAGGACCAAGACAGATCAACTGTGGCCTAACCCGCTCAATAGTCTGCTCAATAAGCGCCCTATCTGCTGCTTTTGTTAAGTCCATACCAGACGGCTTGATCAGAAGATGGGCATCAACATTCTTGGCGTAACCACGAGACATGGCTGCATTCAGGATGTTACGAGATGTGCGTCTAATGATGCGCTCTGGGTTCTCTAAGTCAATGGTGAGGGTGCGAATCTGTGGCATTCGCTGATATGTGAATGGGTGAATCCCAGCTGCGGAACAAAGAGCAACCTGGCGTGCGAGCATTGTCTTTCCGACACCCTCAGAAGCAACCACGATTACCCTCTCCCCGACTTCAATCATGTCCGGGATTACCCACTCATAGGTCTCTTTTTCGGCTTCCTTCAGGAATTCTTCCCAGACAACAAGTCGTCCTGAATCTACTGGCTTCTCTGTTGTTGTGGAATTAATTGCAAGACTGACACGATTGAGCCTCTGCTCATCGTCAAGTGCTTCGTTCCTGAGAATCTGAGTGATTTGATCAAGAAGCACGCCCATTTGAGTTTCTTCAAACTTGACATGGATTGGTCGTGTATCCATCAAATCAAGGTCATCAAATTCAAGACCTCCACCAAGGTGGTCGCTAATGTCCTTGAACTTTGGCGACTTCCAAACACGGCATACGGATCCAGCTGCTGTAAGTTTTTCTGCGACATCCCAAGCATGCGCAATTCCAACCTCATCGTTGTCGGCAATTACCTCAATGTGCGCACCAGCAAGAAACTTTGTAAACCGCCCCTCCCACTTTCCGGCTCCATTAGGAGGCGTGGTTGCAACGATTCCCCTAGAGATGAGAGTGTCGGCATCTTTCTCGCCTTCAACTAACCAAACAGGATCACCGTTGGCAACGGCTTTTATGACCGCAGGTAAGTTGTAAAGAAGTTTTGTAACACCATCCAGGTTATAGATATATTCGCGAGGGCGATCAGGATCAGGACGACGCTGACCAAAACTCTTGCGGCCTTGCTCATCAATGTACCTCAGCTTTTCATATACAAGCTCACCGTTTTCGTCAATGTATTTGTAGGCCTTGACGAGCTGTTTCTTTGGTTTCGCTTCCTTGTTGGGAGGATACAGTTCGTTGACCGTAATGCCTACGGATTTGCATATTTCCTTGACATCACATCCTGCCCCTCTATGGCATGTCACAAGAACGCGCCCGTCATCTCCTTGCCCAATTGACAAAGATGGATTCTCGTCGTCATTCCTGCATGGGCATCGTGCTGACCAGTTGGCGCCATTGCGCTTCACTCCGTTGAGAAGTGAAAGAAAGTTGTCTACTTCGGTGCTAATTGAGTCAGGCATGATCTAACGCAACACTACCTGATAGTCACTTCGCCGGTGAGCGCATCGTACTGCCTATGCCGCAGAGCAATTCCGCGCGCGCGTCTAATCTCTTCGCGCTCTCTCGGCATTGTTGCACCCCAAATGCCATGCAGCTCAAATTCAAGCGCATAGTTTAAGCAATTATTAAGGATGTCGCATTCTTTGCAAAGATTGATAGCGGCTCGGTTATTGATAATTGACTCACGTGTTCGTGGCGCAATTGGGTAGAACCAATCAACTGGCTTGCCACTGCAGGCTCCGTTACGTGGCGCTTCTGTTTTATCTGTCCCCTCCATATGGCGCTCAACCATACAGAGCGATCAGCGTTTAGTCAACCTATTCCACAATGATTTTTTCTGTGGCTGCGGTACTTGATGCGCATTTGCAATTTGTCGCGCGGCGATATGCATGCGCTTCGTTGTTAACTCAAATATGTCTGTGGATAACGCAATCCACGCTTCTGAACTCTTGAGTTTCAACCATGCATCATCATCATAGATGCCATATCGCTCAAGAAGAATGTTGTCAATGTCTGAACGCTCTCCAATTATTTCAAGCGCCCAGCCAGTTTGGCTCTCAATGGCGTGGATTAGAGAGAGTATCCCTGCATCGCCCCATACATCGGATGCGTCAGCAACTACCTCGCGCGCAAATGCAATTCTGCTACGGAATGACCGAAAGTCTTCTATGTCCTCAGCTCGGACATAGCGATGATCTGTATCTTGGTCGTAGAAGCTTTCATCAACATCTGGTGATGAAAGGAACTCGTCGTCTTCCCATTCAGGCTGATCCATCAAGCCAATGCTAACACAAGACCTTGCGTTTCAATCTTCTTCCGCGTAACAACTGAGTTGTCATCCATTGATGCAATCGCACGCTCGTCTGGTGTTGTTTCTCTGTAGTGGTCAAGATACTCAACAACAGAATTGAATAAGGCCCATCCGTTGCTACCTACACGGCCAGCATTGCGCGAGTTTTCGTAAAGAGCAAAAATTGTGGCAAAGACATGCTCCCTATGCTTCCTCTGTCGTTCTGTTTCGTGAGGCTTGGCTGGAAATACCTTGTTCAGAACTTTATCTATTGCGCCAGATCGTGGATCAACATGTATCCGGAGCATGCGCTCTGCCATCTTCTCAAACTCTGAAGACCATTGAGTGCTGATATGAAGAACTGTTCTTGCATCTTCCAAGGCCTCGTCCATGTTCCTGGTATGGCGCGCAGTGAAGACGCGTTGCGCCTGCTCCAGACCCATGATCACAGTGTTGCGACATACGGCTCTAATGTCAGTATTTGCATACCGAACTGGCCAGATTCCGTCATGGCCAGACGACACCACGAGATATCTTCCTACCTTGTCCCCAACGCCAGCGGGATCAATAACAAGGGCACCAAGGTCAATGGTGGCAAAGAAGCGAGCTCCGCCTTTTAGCGTTCCACATGTGTCTATTACGGCATCTCCACCAGAAGCCCCAACAACCGCAAGGGCTCTTTCTAGAACTTGCCTGTTCTGCCGTACTTCGTACCTTGTTCCGACGGTTGCAAGAGCATCAAAAGATCCATCCGTATTCTGGCGTACAGTCGCTCTTGAGTCGCCAATCGTTACTATTGAGCCGTCTGGATTGCGTATTAGATTGCCGTCATCGTCTATCGCAGCTACTTTCGTTATAAGTACGTCGTAGTCGCTCCTAGAGGCCTGAAGCATTGCCTCCATGGTCTGGAGACCCTTCATGGGGGTGCCAAGCCTGTGCCAAGGCACCTCATGACTTGAGTAGGCGAACCTTGCCGTTCCGTCCTTGTTGATCTCAATATCGTGACTCATGATCCCTCGTTCTGGATTAATTTATTCCATATCCTGGCAGGTTGACTAATCCACTTGGCGCAAGTATCTTTGTGGTATGTCAAAAACAGCTTTTATTGAAAAGATGCTCGATAGTGGTGTCATTGTTAAATTGTCAGAATGCTTTGAAAATAATGGGCCAGCGGATATTCCGTCATGCTTGTATTACTCAAACGGGCATGGTCATACCGTGATCCCAATGCTTGAGAATTCAGATCCCAATGTGTGGCTCATGAATGCGCTTACGGAGGCCTATAACCAGCATGGACCATTCATTGAGGCTGGGTTCGTTGGGGATGCTTTTGGCATGGAGTTTGACAACGAGGAAGACATGATCAAGACCATCAAGGAGTCAACCCAAACGCTTGAGCAGCAACACAGGTCTGACCCATCTGCGCCGGTTAGGGAGATCCTTGTTGCCTCTGCGGTCTTTGGAGATGGGTCGCATGCTGGCGGATTGGTTGAATACAGCTACGGGGATGATGGAATGCCAGTATTTGGCCAACCAGAGGTCACTGAGGGCGTTCAAGGTGGTGCTGTTGCTTTCATTCTGGATTCTTTTTATCGCTATCTGCAAAATTTCAACGAAGAAGGTTGACAACTGCATTTTCATGACGTAGATTCCCACACATGAAAAGCAAAAACCACCCAACGGTCATGGGGAAGACTGCGAAAGCGAAACCTGTAATGGTCTCCGCAATCCAGGACGGCCCCAGCGTCCGTATCATTGAAATCACACCCGAAATTGCTACAGCTCTGATGAGCGAAAATGTCAGCAATCGCCCACTGAACCGTGCTCGCGTTCGCATCTACATTGATGCAATGAAGCGTGGACAGTGGAAGCTGTCTGGCGAGTCCATCAAGCGCGCAATGGATCCACAAACTGGCAAGAAGCGTCTGATTGACGGGCAACACCGCCTTCAGGCATGCATCGAGTCTGGAGTTCCATTCCCGACTGTTCTTGTTGACGAGCTTGATGATGATGTTTTCAGCGTCATTGATCGTGGCAAGACGCGGACGGTCAATGACATCATGCATATTGCTGGTGTCGGCAACTTCAAGCACGTTGCTCCGGCGATTCGCCTTATTTTGACTCTTGAGGCAAACAACAACATCATGAATAGCGAGCTGCTTCAGTGCGTGACGCCAGATGATGTCCTCAGGTATGTTGAGAACAATATTGACTCTGTTGAGTGGGCGCAGCCAATCGGCAGGTCGGTAGACAAGGCAGTTGGCGGCATTCGCTCGTCATGGATCCTGTTCCTGCTCTTGGCGGAGAAGGTGCGTGACCGTTCTGAAGTTGAAGCATTCGCTGAAAGCGTTCGCACTGGCGTAGGCCTGAGCGACGGCGATGTGTGCCTTGCGTTGCGCAACTGGCTTACACGCGCAAGCAACTATAAGCGTTCAGCTACGATTGAGAACGCCGCAACATTCATCAAAGCATTTAACGCCTTTGTTGAGGGCCGTGAAGTTCAAGTGATTCGTCCATGGACTCGCAAAGCAGAGTGGCCTTCGGTTGCTGCGCCATCAAGCACAATCATTAAGTTTGAGCTCTAGTCCCCTTTGGGCTCAAAACGACCTGAGTAAGTCGTAAAACTGCTCACCTTAAGTGCCACGGTTCCAAACTTCTACCTTCGGTAGTGGCTGGTGCGTTACCCGTGGTATATTGAGGTTGGCCACTGGTACAAGGGCGTCATGATCGTACTGTCTGACATATGCAGGAAAAGCGTTGTATCAATATGTCACTTAAGGCGCCACGGGCGCCTGCAGGCAAGCTTATTGATTACTTTGCGCTTGTCTGGGATGGTTTGAGCCCTTAGGCGCTCACCATCGGCAAACGCCTGCCTATCAGCTTCGCTCCAGGGACGTCTTTTAGTCCCCACCGTAGATCCGCCAGTTCTGGAGCTTCCCGGAAGTGTTCCTCATGATCCAGCGAGCCATCTTCAGGTTGCATTCCAAGTCAAGCAGAATCTTGAGGTCTTTTGCCCAGCTGCCTGTATCAACCTTGCACACTTGCCTGACGGTACGAACCCAAGAACTATTGATCTGGAGCAGTCCGCTGTCAAATGAACCGTCTTTGTTGAGCGTCCACTTGATTTTTCCATTCTTGTCCCAAAGGGCGTTTACTGCTTTCGGGTTGCAGCGCGACTCCCGGTATGCGATGTAGCTAAAAACATCAACTGGAAGACCGTACTCTTTAAACTTGGTCTCAAACTTCGGGCAACGCAGCTTCTTGTCAGATGGGTAGCGTGGCCCTGTTGATGTTTTTTTTACTCCAGCCATGGAAGGCAATGTTGTTAAAGAAAGTCCATTACTGGCCAGCTTCTTCTTATGGAGGCCATAGGTCTCCCATCCGTAGACGCCGTCTACGTAGGCTCCCACGATCCGCTGAAGGCTTTTGACCGCTTCGCTTCTCTCTCCAAACCTGTAGGAGCCAGTAAGGATCAGTCGCTCTACCTCTGTTGTCTCGTTGACAACTGCTGGCGGCGCCTGGAGGGGCTTGAGGGATTGTAAAACTACATCTCTGGGCAGGGATGCCTCGGTGGCCATGAGGCCGTTAGCTGGATGGCTTGATGTCGCTTCGAGGCTTACGACGCTAGCCAATATGGTCAATGACAAAATCAGTCTCTTAATCAAAGGATTCTCCTTCACGAGATGGATGGGGCCGACGAGCTGGAAGGTATAGGCGCTCGCCATATGTAGTAACTGTGCCTCATCATTTTAACCCTGTGAATGGAATAATCAAGTACCAACCTGTGGATAACACTGTGGTTTTTTGTTCATATCCTTATATTTCAAGGGTTTAAGCTGTGGATAACTTTTTAGAATTTTTCTGTACTTTCGTAGTTTTTGGGGGTTTAAGGCTCGTTAGCCCCGTACAGACTTCGTACTCATCATCAAGTACCACAAGAGGCTTGTGGTACAGATGAATGAGTCCTATACACATTGTTGGGTACGCATGTTCCTTATTATGCCAAACGGCATCGCTCCATCCGCTTCGCTAAATGCGCTTCGCTACTTACGCTTAGCCTCTTGGCATCATAAGACAACAATGCTTCTCTATTGCTCAGCAGTCCCGTGTAGACATCGTTATTCGCATCCCTATTGATGCCGGTGCCATCAATGTGATGACTCACAACTCCTCAAGAATGTTGCTACCGCTCGTGCCTTTATGCTCTGCCAACGGCTCGCTACATCCGCGCTGCTACTTACGCTTAGCCTCTGGCACCGCAGAAAGACCACTCGCTACTCGGGTAGCAAGTCCCGTAGCTAAAGATAGCTACGTGCCTGGATTGCGTCCAGGAAAACGATAGCTCCAGACACCTCGAGCGTTCCGTCGTTGTCCTCGAGCACTACATCAACAGCTTCAGCTGCACATCCCAGGGCCCGGACGATTGCAGCTTTGATGGCCACGGCCTCTCCTTCGGCTGTCTCAAGTCCCGCTGGCCTGATGTCGTCATCTGGGATCTCAAGCGACTCTGGTTCGCGGATCGCCAATGCCTTCAGTTCTTCGGCTTTACGTTCGGCCTGGACGCACCACGTACAAGCGATTCTCGGGGCTGATGAGGGCCGCTTCCGGATCTCCACGTGGCCGCACGAAAGTTTGTGCTGGTAGGCGACTCGCCCCCATGAGCCGACCCTCTGAATCTCAACTATCTCTTGCTGGGGTGCCTTCTTGCGGTTTACTGGTTCCATAGAAATGCTTGACTTTGTCACACCCCTTCATTATTGTACTTTGCATGACCTACTATCACAGCCCTGCTTACTACCGTATCCGCTCCATCGTCCGTCTCGCCTTTTGGCTCGGCGTGAGTGCCTTGGTGGCTCTTGCTACCTACTTGGTGCTTCAGAACTCGCCCCTGTTGGCGGAGAACTCCAAGCCCGAATGTGACCTCGTCATCAACAAGGACTTCACTTGGGATGTGAGTGCATTTCGCTTGGTGCATGGCGACACCGACCCGAACAACTGTCGGAACCTTGATCCCATCATGGTTCTCTCCATGGACGGTTCGTGGGACTGGGCGACCGACAAGTGATAACGCTCAGTTTGCTTTTGCTTGTTGGCTACTTGCTTGCATAGCAAATAAGAAAGACCCCACCGTTGCCCTCCACGGTGGGGTCTTTTTTTTCTCCCTGCCCAAGGAAGAATCAGAACGGCTCTTCGTCCTCAGGGATGTCCTGACGATTCACCGCTGGGCCACGGCCCCTTGCAGGCTTCTTTGTGGCTCCATCAGAACCCTCCACACGCTGTTTGCGTGTGAACTCTTCAATGCTCCGCACAGACACCGCTACCTCGTCGGCAACGATTTCCACTTTGGTGCGCTTCTGACCACTGGCTTTATCGTCCCATGAACGCTGTTCCAGTGTGCCAGTGACGATGACACGCGAACCCTTGGTGGCGACACGCACGATGTCCTCCGCCAAGGCTTTCCATGCCACGACATCAAAGTAGGAAGTGCGCTCCTGCATTTGCCCTGACGCATCTTTCCACTGACTGTTTACGGCGATGCTGAAAGATGCCTTGGCACTCCCACCATCAAAAAAGCGGATCTCGGGATCTGCCGTAAGATTCCCGGTTACCGTAGCAACTGGCTTGCTCATTTTCGTACCTCGTTTCGTTATTGCGGGACTCCCGCGCCAGGCAATATAGCACCTGCTAGTGTTCGTGTCATGCCCCAAACGCCAAATATTTATGAAGCCAGGGTAGAGCTGGTCAACACTATTACGGATGTATTGCTTGACCTGGCTGATGCCGGATCAGTATCCGGGGAAGAACTTCGTGAACTCCAGCGGCAGATGGCCGATGTCGCGGATGCGATACTCGAGGAACTTGGTGCAGCTGTGCTCGAGGTGAAAGACGACGGAACCTACTTGCTCGAGGTGCGGACAGTCTTGGACTGAAGTCCCGCCTCAAGAAGTCGCATCACGATCTGTGAACCAGCTGCTTCTTCGTCCAGTTCCGTTCCTTCGGTAGCTGCGTCAATGATTGAGCGCTTTGCCTGGATCAACTCATAGATCTCTTCGTCAACTGTGTCTTCGGTGATCATGTACGTTGCGGTTACTGAACCCTTTTGCCCCAATCTGTGGCAACGGCTGTAAGTCTGATCAACGTCAGCTGGTGTCCAGGGCAACTCAACGAACAAGACTTCCTGCGCTGCCGTAAGTGTGTGTCCAGTCTTGGCTGCTTGGATGGACAGAACGATACACGGGGCTTCGGTGACATCCCCTTCTTGGAAGAGGCGCTTGTTCTCCTCAACCACCGACACGTCCATCCCACCCTGGATCTTCAGCCCGCCGAACTTGTTTGCGAGTTCGTCAACGATCTCCCGGTGATGGGCTGCAATGACGACCTTTTGTCCGCCGGCAATCCGCGATTCAACCCATTCGGTGACCGCGTCCATTTTTGCACGGGCAGCAATCCGGCGAAGTACCGCAAGTCTCACCAAGTGTTGGTTTGCTTCCGCTTTCATCCTGGCGCGAACAGCTGCGGATCCAGGTGATTTCCCGAGCTCGCGAGCAATCTCTGCAGCGCGCTTGACCAGGTAGTCAATAATGTCGTCTTGAGCTTCCTTGTATTCGCGCATAATCTTGGCAGTCCCGTCAACAACGACAGGAGCATGCCTGACATCTGGGAGCTCGTCAAGTACTTGCGTCTTTGTCCGACGGATGTAGCAGACTGAGCGAAGGGTGTCGTTGAGTTCGTCAAGATTTGTGGCGCCGTCAATGTGCCACACTTTCCACTTGTCTTGATAGGCACCGCAGTAGCGCCTGTAGAAACCCCATTTCCCCCCGAGCGAGTTGAGCCGACCAATGATTTCCAGTTGCGATGCGTATTCTGCAGGACGGTTTGTGATTGGAGTCCCGGTCAGGCACAGAACCATTCCAGTTTTCGGACACGACTTGGCAAGTTTGATTGCCGACTTCGTGCGCTGTGCTGTTGGGGTCTTGACGTAATGCGACTCGTCAAACACGTACGCGTTGAACCCAAGCAGCAGCTGTTCCCAGTGAGAAATGTTTGAGTAACCCACAACAAGGTAGTCAGAAGCCCCGTAATTCTTGGCACTAGAATTGACGGTGGCGGATGATCCCGGGAAACTGCGTCGGTTAGTAACAACCTCCACACTTCGGTGCGGAAACCATCTGTTGATCTCTTTTTTCCAGTTCAGCACGAGACTTGGTGGGCAAATTACGACTGCTGGGAATACTGCGCTTGTCTGGGAAGCAAATTCTAACGCAGCGAGAGCTTGCACAGTTTTACCGAGGCCCATATCGTCAGCGATAAAACATCTGCGTGCATCAACTGCGTATGCAACCCCAGCCCGCTGGTAGGGTAAAAGGTCGCCAACCATGTTCGGTATATTGACATCGGCGTCTACAGATCGTGATGCTTCGCTTTTTTTACGCCTATTTTGGATGAATTCCTCGGCTTCGGCACGAACATCGTCGTCTACGGGTACCCCGAAATTGTCAGCCCATGCGACAGCTTCTGCGATGGCCGTCACTGGAACCCTCCACGCCTTGGACTTTGAATGCCACGTAACGCCAGGAAGTTGTTTTACTTTTCTGACCTTGACTTGGTCGTAAAGAAAGCCGAGGTATACCCACTCTCCGTCCCTCTTCAGCCCAATGAACTCGTTCTCTGTTCGTGGTACTTCAAATCTAGCGACGGTTGGCTCTATGAAGAGGTTGTACCTTTGCGCAATTCTTCTAGAAGCAGCTATCTGTGTGGCTGGAACTCGCCAAACTTTAAACTTCTTGTCGTACTTTGCTCCAGGTATAAGACGAACTTCGTCTACGAGCTCAGCGTTGTATTCAAACTCAAAAACAAGCATGTCTTTGAGGAAGAACAAGCTTCCTGCAGATGTGTCGTACCTCATCATTGATGATTGTAATCGTTCATACAGGCAGCTGATCTGACGAACCGAAGGCCTGATGAAGGGCCATGGTCTCAAGGATATGTGTTGCGTGCGCAATGACTGAAGCTGGTACCGAAGTTGTTTCTCCGTTCGGCGCAGTTCCAGTGATCACGGCTGGCCCAACAAGATAGCTTCCAGCAATGATTGAAGCAATTGGATTCATTTCAAAATCGCTAAAAAGACCAATGTCGTTAACAAAGACTGAAAACATTTGTCCGTCTTGGGTTGTCCTCGTGACGGCATCAATGTCTCCGTCAATCATGTCTGAGATTGATGAGTTGTTATTTGTGTTCACCTGCACGCGAGTGATGCGGTTACCGTCAATATAGAGACCAGTCGCAAACATTATTGCGCTCCAAAAAGTGCGCCAAGTACTACAACAAAGAGTACGCTAACGATGCTCATGCCTCAACCGCCATGTAATTGAAATCAACATTACCAAGGCGGCCAAAGCGCTCACGAATCAGCTTGATACGAGATGTTTCCGTGGTACCACCCCAAATGCCGTCGGTGATTTGATTGCAGATTGCGAATTCGAGACATTCGGCCTTTACAGTGCACTCACTGCAAACTTTGATTGCGCGTTTTACTCCTCCGCGGTCGGATGGAAAGAAAAACGAGACATCTTTGTCTTCGCAGTTGCGGTCGAGACGCCAGGTCATATATAGCTCCTTAGTTAGTAGGTTTAATCAATATACGTGCGCCGGCTCCTGTTGTCAACTTTTTTAAATGTTTTTCTAAACTCGAGGGCTTTGTCTTTCTGAACTCGAGGCTCGGGCTGGTTTGACATGTGGTTTAACTGTTTGAAGGTCATGAGTCCCGTAATGATTCACTAGACAACTTATGAGGTCTTAGTCATCCTTTATTACAAAACGGTCAACCGCTACATCCGTTACGCTGTGCTTCACTACTTACGCTTCTGACCTCTTTGTAATAAAGACATGAACTAAGCCCGCAGTACAGGTAAGGTCTTAGTCCCGCTCGCATATGTAGTAGCAAGTACCTTGCTGCAACATATGACTCGCTAGTCCCGTATGGTCATTTATGGCTAGTTTTGGATTGATGCGCTACCTGGTAATCACTAATGCTTCGTATAAGTAGCTGAAGACGGGGCTAACGATGCCGACAAGGCCATTCCAGCTTGGTTTTATCGGCTTTACCCGGGTCGCGCGCGTGCAAAGTTAAAAACTTCTCCTTCGAGAGCCGGATCCGAGCTGCTCGAGAGGACAAAACTCCCTTTTTCCAGCTGCCGGCCTTCCCGGCAGAACGTTTTTTCAGCAGCTGCGGGTAGCTTGAGTTGATCTGGGCATCTTGGGTCAAAAGCCCCGTAACAGGTTGACATTATTATTACGGTGGTGGATGATAGCTACGGAGGATTTACTAATGCAGACATTCGTACCTTATGAGCATTTTGACCAGTGCGCTCGAGTTCTTGATCGCCAGCGCCTCGGGAAACAAAGAGTTGAAACGCTTCAAATTGTCCAAGCGCTTGTCCCGGTCACCGGAAGAAAAAGTCATGGATGGCGGAACCACCCAGCTACAAAGATGTGGGAAAAGAATCTCGGCGGCCTGATCGCTTACGGAGTTGCAATCTGCGACGAGTGGATTGGGCGGGGCTACAAAGACACATGCAAGGAAAAGCTGCTTGCCGTCTCGAGCCCGGAATTTGATGATTTGCCGGCCTGGTGGGGAGATTCGCGAGTACACCTGAGCCACCAAAGCAATCTTCTTCGCAAGGATCGCGCTTTCTACGGCCAATGGAATTGGTTGGTGGAGGATGATCTCCCGTACTTTTGGCCAGTCTCGTAGTTTTTAGTTTTCATCTGGGTTGCTTTTTTTATTTAAAGCTTTTATGATCTTCATTACCTATACAAAGGAGGCATTATGGGTATGGATGTAATCGGAAGGAACCCCACGGAAAAGTGTGGTGAGTACTTCAGGAACAATGTTTGGTGGTGGCGCCCGTTGTGGAACTACTGCGAAACGGCAGCTCCGGAACTCTGTTCTGACGTGGATGGTCAATTCAACGACGGAGATGGACTCAACGCCGAAGGTGCCAGCCAACTTGCTGACATCCTGTTTCGTGAGATTGAACTTGGCATCACCAAGTCATACGAAGAGGGATACCGTGAGCACATTGCAAACCTTCCTCGCAAGAACTGCGAATGGTGCAATGCAACTGGTATTCGCACTGACACCGTCGGTCTTGATCTTGGGTTTCCTGATCGTGAACTTGATGAGGCAACTGCCTTGGTAGTTGGACGCACGCATGGTTATTGCAATGGTTGCCATGGTGAAGGGGTTGTTGATTCGTTTGAAGCCAGCTACCCATTCTCGGTTGAGAATGTCCAGGAATTTGCGCTCTTTCTGCGCCATAGCGGAGGATTTCAGATCTGGTGATTACTGTATTTTTTGCGATCCTTATCGGGATTCTCTTGGCGTCGTGAGGAGGATGTTGTGATTCTTCGTACTATCGGGCTTACTTGCGCACTCGTGTATCTTGCGTGCGCACTCGCCTACGCATACATTTTGATCACTGCAGACGAGTTCAACGAACCATACGACGACGAACTGTGAAAACTTTTTACTACAACTACCACGATAAACATGACTTTGACCAAGTTGTCATTGAGGTCGTTTACAGCGACACGCATGAAGCGTTTATCTGCGAGTGGTGCGTTGAAGGTGGGTTGAACTTCACCCATCTTCACGCAACCGAAGGTGGCACTGGCGACAATGTGCACTTTCGCTACCGCAAGATGCAAGTACGCACTCTGCGTCGCATGAAATGCCTTATCTGCGACCTGCCGGTTGCCAGGTCTGTTGACTAAAACTACTGACTTTCCGTTATTCGTGGACTTCTCCACGGAGCTAGTGCTAGCTTCTCAATTGACATCGTTTTCAGTCCGATGTCTCGTTTGGGGGGTGGAGAGCCACCGCGTTTCTGACATGCGCGGTGGCTCTCGCCTTTTCAGAGACTGTTTATGGTCGCTAGTCCCGTAATGAATAAGAACACAGACCCGGTTGGCTTCGCACCCATTACATTCCCCAACGGCATCGTTACATTACGCTCCGCTTCATTACACTTAGCCTCCGGGGAAGTAATGATGTGACTACGCCTCTACTCCAGAGTCCCGTAGCTACACGTAGCTACAAGATCCAAGAAGACGGGGCTGGCGGCGCGCCATCTTCTATTGACGGTGGCGGATGACTCGAGTCGCGCCGTCGGAGTTTTTCCACAGGGCCCGGCAGCGGCGGTTTGTTTTTTCTTTGCCCCGGGGTGGTGAAGTCAGTTTTCAAAAGTCAGAAATTTTACGGGGAAAACGAGTTTTTTGAAGTCCTTATTCTGTAAGGGTTTCAGCACGCATCTGGGCAACCAAAAGTCGCCAAAAAGGTAACCACCTACCTCAGCGCATCCAGGGCCGGCGGAATAAAGATAAAACATGCGGGGCTACTGGGTGTATTGCCCGCAATACGCCATCTGGCTTGTATTTTTTGCGATACACACGTGTACATGCGGGCATTTTTTTCCTAGCTCCAGGGTTGTTTTTTTATTTTTACAAAGTAGTATTGCCGGTAGCTACACGCATTCGCGGCGGAGCTCTGCCCAAAATTCAATTTCCGGGCCCCAGTTTGAGCAAAAATTGCGATCACTTCACCAGGCGCAGTAGCTGCAATCTAAATTTTTAGATCCAGGTCAGCTCCTCGAGCGCAAAGAGTAAGTTTTCTCGCAGAATTAAACAGCCTGGGCCAGAGCCCCGTTCCTCCGTCCGGGGGCGGACGGGACTGTCGCGCTGTCTTCTTCTTTTGACGGTGGCGGATGATGGCCAGTCGAGATTGTTTGTCTTTTTCTTCAGCTGCCGGCCGGGCTTGCGATCTAATCATCTGGGCCAGTCGAGATATTATTCAATAGAGTTGCATTATTGGATAGCTTCGTATATGATCTTGCGCATGCGTAACAAGATCAAAACTCTCACCGACCCGGATACGGGCGATCAATATTTTCAGCTGGCCGTTGACGGATTCATTTTCACCTGGCATGGCGGCCCATACGTAGATATTGCGATTGGGGATGTTCCCGACCAGGCTTTTGACTGTGTAAATGTTTGGGATTATGAAACAAGCGAGCCGACGATCACGGTTGAAGGCCTTTTCTCCGTTGCTCACGAGTGGATGACAGACAACTTGCCTGACTGGCGTGATACTGGCGCACTTCATGATCACATCGCGTACTACTCAAATTTCTCTACCAATAAATAGAAAGGAAATAAAAATGACCACTCTCTTCGGGGATCATCTAGGCCTTTGGCAGTCGGAGGTATCAAACGACTGCACCTGCGTTAAGTACGACACGATCAAAGAAGAGTTCACCGATGAGCCGGCCGATGATTGCTACGGCGATTGCTGGGAGTTCGTCGTTGAATTGTTCAGCGAAGATACCAAGTCACTCCGTGAGTCAAATGAGACTGGATGGTGGCATGTCAAGGATCTCAACCTTTGGAATCGTACCGTTAGCGGTTATTTCCACGCCGAGAAGGTAGTTGACATTCTCCGTGGCATGACAGTTGACTCAAGCTGGACGTTGCGCTACAACGTGCACGCTGATCATGTTGCCTACTCGCTCAGTCACCACGACAGCATGGGTGGAGCCTCGCAGCTTTGGCCAGTTAGCGAAGACGAGGCAGAACGCTTGGGCCTTTAATGGGTACCGTTTTCTTGGTACTTGTGCTTGCTTTTCTCCTGGCCGGCTGACAGTCAAACAACCGATTAAGCCCTAGCGCCTAAAACAAGCTCTCAGCTTGGGTGCTAGGGCTTTTTCGCATGCTCAGACATACAGTGTGCGCATACTCAAAGAGTTCTTCAGTGTAGGCCACGGTTGTGGAGCCGTACTTTTGCCAACCCTTTACATGCCGGCTGATGCCTGGCGTATCTTTATTCAGCTCAATGCCGCACACTTTGCACGCAAACAACGCCATTGCGACAGTCTAGCGCTAGAGTCCCGCCAAGTCTACCCCTCACCGAGAGAATCGCCCTGGGTTAGCTAAGTCTAAAAACTCAGGCCCAACCTCCGAAGCCCCGCTGGCCATAAAGCAGCAGGACAGCGGGCAACGGGGCTAAGGACTTCCACCTCCTTTACGGTGGTGGATGATCCTTTTTTATACGACCGGGAGGGGGACGATCATTTGATGCAGCTTGTTTTCCTCTTGCAGCTTCATCCCGATCATCGCGACAGCACGGAAAACCGTGTCGTCGTCTGTTTCCCACTCCGAGACATTCATCTGACCGCTCACGAGATCGCGAAGACAGTCCACGATGGCATCCGCGCCGGTGGTTCCAAGTCCAAAATATCCTTCAAGAATAAGTTCAGCGACCTCAATCACTTCTTTTTCTTGATCGTCGGAGTAAAACTTCATTTCCATTAGTACCAGCAATCCAATCCGCCACACTCAGCTGCCGCCCAGCGGAGATACCACTCAGCGTAGCGGAGGCCATTCAGGACGTCGGCCTTATCTTCGGCAAACTCTTTGTCGGCATCTGCGGCAATGTCTTCATTTTCATAAGAGGCCGTAACGACCTTGATGAAGTCGGCCAGCTGGGTACAGGACTCGGCTGACTTGTGGCTTGCATCATCATTATCGCCGTAGAAGGTGAACTCGTCATCCATGCTGTTGTGCGAGGCCTCGGCCAAGATCGCGTTGCCGTATTTACCGCGATACCAGCAGTCCGTACCAAACATCCCATAAACGCGACCCTCAGTAATCCCGGACTTGGCGAAAGCGTTTTGATACGGGCAACCGCCAGCTTCTTGTGTTTCTTCGCACTTGATCGTCATCATTGGCTGACCGTCTTCGTCAAGCAATGCTTCGCCAGTCTTTTGGCTTACACGTTGTTCCATGATCGCCGTACCCTGTGTCTTGCACGGGTACTCGTGTGGCATATTGTCCAATCCCATTTTTGTTCCTTTCTGTTGGGAGTCTCAGTATATGACTAATAAAAAAGAAATGCAATAGTTTGACAAAGCATTTTTTGGTCGCTATCATCTACCCTGTTCACAACAAGGAAGGAATAATATGAAAACATTGGACTTGGCCCTCAAGGCCTCTGACCACTTCGGGCAAGCAACGCTTGATCCTGAAAAGAAACTGCCCGAGGCAATCATTTTCGGGGTTGATGATGAAGGCATCTCCGTTCTCAGCTCGGCTATGGACATTTACCACGCCATTGAGCAAGCGCATGAATCGCCCGCCGTGAAGAACGGCTACGCGGCTGTAGGCGCATTGACGTCGGGATGGGCTTCTCCGATCCAGGAAGGCGAAGATGAGCCTTCTACGCCACCGAGCGAACACCCTGAACGTTGTCGCGTGACGCTGATTACAGTCTTCACCCGCCAAACGTCGGCTTCTGTGATCCATTTCGCTGATGGCTCGCATTTCACCGATGAAGGCGAAGGCCGTGGCGCACTCGCGAACCAAATGAGCGATCTCGCTCACAGTCTCTGCGCATAAAAAAACCACCCCAAAGGGGCGTCTGGCGGATCAGTTCCGTCGGACGCCCCTTTTTTGTTGCCCAGGATTATGCAGCTACACGAAGAAGCACTCCGGAGCCCCGTTGGCGGTGTTCTTCTTTTTTTACGGTGGCGGATGATCTTCTTTTTTTCCCGGCCGGCAGATCTCTGCAGTTAAATATTTATTATTGACACGGGTTGACATTTTCTATTTAAGCTGCTTTGATGTTCTTATGTCTACTAACAACAACCTCAACGATGACATGTCGCTGTTAATTCATGTCATTCAAGAAAGCCTCAACAAAGTTCTCGTGGGGAGGCGCATTCGCCTTACTTCAACGACTGATAAATTCACGAAGCTCTTGCCGGGAGCAGAAGGAACAATCAATCTCATTGATGATCATGGCACTGTTCATGTCACTTGGGATGACGGTTCAAGCCTTGGCCTCGTCCCTGAAGAAGATTCTTGGGAAATTATCTCTTAGGGGTTGACTTTCTATTTAGTCGCATGTAAATTGAGCTATGACATAGGAGGTTGTCGTGCTACTAAGTTAAGGGGTGCCAGTTCATCCCGCACCAAAAACCACATTCGTGGGATCGGAACTGGACGATCCCACACTCAAATCACTTACTAAGGAGGAATAAAATGAAAGCAAGCGCAGGACAAATGAGCAAGGCGGTTTCCGACTATCTCGCAGCTCGCGAGGCAAAGTCTGAAGCTGAAGACGCTCTCAAAAAGGCAGAGAACGCAATGCGTCTCGCAATGGCAAACGGAATGACTACTTCCGTTGTTGTTGACGGCGTCAAGGTTTCTATCGTTGAAGGACGTCGTCCGTCATACGACATTGAGAAGCTGAAGCAAATGGTTAAGCCAAACCTCTTCAAGACACTTATCAAGAGTGTCGTGGATGGAGAGAAGTTCAAGGCGGCCGTGAAGCTTGGGTCTCTGCCGACAGACATTGCGGAAGCATGCACGGATTACAGCGATTACTCGCAGATCCGTGTTGCGCAGGCTGTGGAGGCCTCGCAGACGACTTCCGTCACCGCCGTTGCCTAGTCATTAAACTAGGTACGGCGCTCTGTGCGCGGGGACTCCACCTCCTTGCCCTGCTGCACGACGCTAGCCAGCGTCTCGGTTTCCTTTCTGACCGAGGCGCTGGCTTTTTTTATTGCTGTCGTTTACCGATTCGCGTCATCCCAAAGATAATCAAGAAGCAGTACGAAAGTATTCCGCACTTCCACCACGGAATCATCCAGCTGATCACGCCCTCTGATTCAAGAACCCAAAATGTCAGCCAAAGTGAAGCTGTTAAAAACAACGATCCCCAAACGAACGTAAAAAACGCTGTCCAGGTTCTTATTTGCTGCTCGTCAGTTTCTTCTTCCTGTGGCCAATTGCTTCGGCTGAACTCTCTAGGCATTTATTTTTGACCTCTTCACGATCTGATGAACTCTCTGGCGCGACAGATTATGTTGTTCAGCAATCTGTTCAAGCTTCAATCCTGATTCGCGCGCCTGAACAATTTCCTGATCGCGCTTCGGAGAAACTTTTCTTCCCGGCTTAAGCGGGCCCCAGTTCCATCCAGGAAAAGATTCAAGCTGAGTAATTCTGTGAGGCATAAGATCGCCCCTGTGGTAGGCAGCTCGAGTAGCGCAAACCCATGGCCCCAAGCTCACAACAGTCCCGTCAACTTCAATCTTTGCAGTTGCCGGCACGAGAGCTGTTCCATTTAGCTTTACGTACTCCTCGAGGGCTCGGACTTTGTTGTCCCATCTTTTTGTAATGTTCATGAGTAGGACTTTACTACAGCTAACGGGGCTACCAGGCATACATCGCGTATAGCTGCAGCTGTGCGTCCGAAGCCCCGCTGAGATGCGTCTTTTTTATGACGGTGGCGGATGAGCTGCCGGCGGATTCTTTTTTGTTTGCCCGGCCATGGCCACTCGAAGTAATTTAGCCTTTTAGGTAGTTGCTTTTTTCTTGATGGCTGTTTAGAATACGCATACCTAATCAAGGAGGAATAATGACCCGTAAGGACTACAAACGTTTGGCGGAGGAGCTGGCAATCACTCTTCGCAACCTGGATGGTTGCATCGCATCAAAGGGAGATGGCGAGAGCGACCAACGCACAGCTTTTCAAATCGCTGTTGAATGCATGTGCGACGCAATGAAGCGTGACAATCCACGTTTTGATCGCAGTAAGTTTCTCGAGGCGGTGGGTATCTGATGGAGTGCCAAGGTTTTTACGGGCCATGTAGCGATGAAGTTGTTTACGCTTCCTACCTCATGCCTGATCTTTCGGACGCCGGGTGCTGCTGGCTTTGTTCCAACTGCATCCAGATTCTCAAGAACTCTGGTGCTGAAATTTTTGGAGTAAAGGGCAATGATGATGACTGACTGCCAAGGTCTCGGTACCCCCTGTAGCGGCGAAGGCTTCTACAGGGTTTTTTTTACTCCCGACATGACCCTCTCTGGGGAAGGTTGGTTTTGCTTTAGTTGTGCCAAGACACTTGTCGGAATGGGCGCAAAAGTTATTGACATGAAGGAAGGTCTGTAGCTTGCAAAGACTTTCTCGCTCGAGCAGATGATTGATAGAATTCCAACAATGAGTTATTTTACTTACGAAGAAGCGTGCGCACTCGGCAAAGAGGATTGGGCAAAAGCATCAAAACAGTACGGGAGTGTATTTTCCATTCCCAAAGATGTTAAAGAAAGAATCGCTGAGCGCGATCGCGCACGTATGTGTGCAATTACAAATCCTTCTCTTTCCGTCAAGGAGCTTGTCTCTTATTACTCGATTGATGCCAAAGTTGCGGCAGACATCTTTGGATTTGTCCAGGTAGAGCCAGATAAGAAAGTTCGTCGTTCTGACAAGTACGGGACTATCTACTCTTGGTGTCAAGAAAATGTTTTTGCCCAGGTGACAGCTGCTGAGATCGCGGAGCTCGGAGAAATTTCTTATCCGACGGCCCTCAAACTGATCGCGGACAGGCCAGATCTCTTTCGTAAAATCAAGCGTGGCCTCTATGAGGTTCGCGATCCAAAAGCTGACCGGGAAGCAGAAAAAAATAGCTAGATAGGTTGACAGTCATGCGGTTAGTGGCTATATTGAGGCCACCTATTAACCACTACGCCTAGGAGGCAAAAGTGTCAACCACAGATATCCGTGCGGCTCACGTATATAAGCCAGAGGTAAGTTTCCGTACCTACTACCACGAAAGCGATACGGTGGAGAAGGGCACGCCCTGGTTCCACACCATTCAGATCAAGTGGAATAGCGAAAAAGATGGATCGTATGCATCTGGTTCATCTATCACCTTCACCTTCCACGACATCAGCGAAGTTTGGGATTTCGCAGGCAAGATGGCCGAGGCCAACACTCAGATTGTTGACTGCGTCATGCAGGAGCACAAGGAATTTGCTGAGTCGCGCATCAAGCAGACTGCTGGGGTGAAGTGATGGGTTACTACGTTCGTACCGAAGGATCAGAATTCTTCATCAAGAAAGAAGACTTTGCATCTTGCTACAGGGCGATGTGCAAGCTTAACGATTACGACCATCTGAAGCGCGGTGGCGGCTGGGGCAATGACATCAGCTCTGACGATCCTCGGCCTGAGGGTATGGATCACCATCCTGCGCGTTGGTTCTCCTGGATGGATGCGAACTATCCAGAGACTATTGCAACATTTCACCAAATGTTGGTTGAGCTCGGGTTTGATCCAACTTATGACGACGAGGGCAATCTGATTGACCTCGTTTACAACAACAAGCAGGGACAGGAAGACCTTTTCTTCTGCGCCATCTCGCCTTGGGTTAAAGACGAATCATGGATTGAGTGGCGCGGTGAAGATACAGACATCTTCCGCTGGTATTTCGCTGCTGGCCAAATGCGTTACCAGGGCGTGCAGCTCAAATGGGTTGACCTTGAATGGGGGAAACTCGCTAAAGCTCTTAGCACCACGCAGCTTGTTGAATGTTGGTCCGCAGGCCAGGCGTGAAAAACCTGACACGCACCGAAGTTGAAAAGCTCGTAGGACGCGAAGTTCTCGTCACGATGAAAAGTGGCGAGAACTTTCGTGCTTTATTTAGCGGTAAGTCTCTTGACATACAAGACCTGACGCACGGCGTTTTCCGCAACCCACGCATGCGTCATCCTTTTAAAATTGACACTCGAGATGCGGACTGGGTGTCATTTCCTTACATCATGATTCGCCAGATCATTGCCGACGACGCAGTAGAAAGTAACTAACATGACAATTACAACACTTGCCTTCATAATCTTTCTCGGAGGAGTTCTTGGGTCGCGATGAGTGTGCTTAGCCCACATATGGGCATGCGCGAGACATTTGATCGCCTGTGCGCAGCTGAACAGCCGGCGAAGAGTCGCTTCACCCTTGGATCACCTTGTCGTTTTGTTCGCTCGATTGACATCTTGATTCATATTGTTCTGCCGGAGCTCATTGAAAATAAGCTTCCTGGCACAGCCAAGTATCTGCGCTCAACTTCTCCTCGTTGGGGGCGGAGCTGGCGCTACTGGTAATTCCCCCTTCGGAGCCCCGCCGCAGATAGTGTCTTTTTTTGACGGCGGCGGATGACGTGTGATAAAAAGTCATATATGGAATACAGCTCATGGAACGATGCAGCTGAGGCTGCTGTACAACTAATCAATTCAGAAGTGAGGTTTAAACCCCGCACTGACCTAGTTCAGTTGCGTACTGATTTTGATGAGATGGTTGACGAATTTTTTCACACACCGTCCGGGTCGGAAAGAATGATTGCTCGCTGGTCAGTTGTTGGAGCAGATGCCTGGGAGCTCGCAATTAAAAAACAATTTGATTTCTCGGTTAAACGTTTAACCAAAATCCTGATCAGCAAACAACGAGACTACGGATCCGAGAATATTCGTCGCTTTGGACGCCAAGGCCTTTGTATTCGTACCCACGACAAAGTCGCTCGCCTCGAGAATCTCTGGGATCAAGAAGGAATTCCTCAAAACGAATCAATTGAGGACACATTGATGGACATCATTGGATATTCTGCGATTGGAATCATGTGGGAATCACAGCGATTCTTGCTGCCGCTTAAATAGTAACTATTTTGAAGAGCGGGGCCTGGCTTAATATCCAAACGGCCGGCCCAGGCGTTGAAGCTACCAAGCCCCGCTCCGCAGTCGCGCTAGCTTGAGCGCAGCTGCTGTCAATACTTTACATCAGCTCATGAGTCCCGCCGGGAAATATTCCCAATGTACTTGACGGTGGCGTATGAGTGTGTATACTGGGCACGCAACTGAACAGGCCGGCCGAAAGTCCGTTCGAGGCACTCCCGAAAATAGAGTGTTCTATTTGCGCTACCCCGGCATATATCTCCAAAATGGTTTCCCCCCTGGAACCCCCCTTCCGGACAGTCTTCCAAGTAAGTACAGCTGTTCGTAAGTAGCACTCCTTAATCAGCCTATGGCTGATACGGAGGCAGAGATAAATCGTTTGGAAGGGATTGTTTAGTACTTGGTTAAGTACTTAAAACGGTCTGTGGGTTGACTTATATCTGTAGTACAGGTACTTTTAGGAAAGTCCTTCAAACGTTTGTACGACAAGGGGAGCAGTTTGCGCGCAGGAGCTTTGATGCAAGAAAACCTTTTTGGTAACCAGGAGCCGGTAAAAAACAAGTTGGCCAAGAAATTGACGACGGCCCAGAAGATTGCGGCCATTAGTGAGCTCGAGGTCCAGGAAGTGTTCAACTACTGGGTTGATCAGACCTGGATCAAGCGGGGCCCCCGACCCAAGCTTACTGATCCACGGTGGCGGAAGATCGCGCTGGCCATTTACGAATACGGCCTCGAGGAGGCCAAGATGGCCATTCGGGGCTGCACCCTCTCGCCGTTCCATATGGGCGACAACAAGATGCGCCGGCGCTACACAGATATTGAGCTGATCTTGCGCGACGCAGCTCACATCGAGCGCTTCATCTCATTGACGGTGGAGGAAGACTCTCGCGGAAAGGGCGACTTCTAATGACCAAGGCCGAGCTTGAAGAGATCGTAGAGCGCGTATTCATTTCATGGAACCAGAAGGTCCCTACGGTGCGCGAAGAGCGTCAGAGGCTCTTGAAAGCATGGTGGCGGCCATTAAACGACCTGACCGCCGACCAAGTCAACCAGGCCGTAGACGCTTTGCTTGTGACCGACACGTACATGCCGAATCCAGGCGCAGTTCGTCGGCATTCAATCCTGAGCAACCAATCCGCAAGTCCTTCAGCTCTCGAGGCTTGGGCTTCTTTTCAAAGTGTCGCTCAAGCTGCATCCAGCGGAGAATATGTGGAGGTAGACCTTCATCCATGTACGAAGGAGGTAATACGCCGTCTAGGGGGCACGGCCAGTTATTCAATGCACACCAATGGGGATCGTCAAGCATTCATAGAAGTCTACAACACGGTGGCGGAAGAGTGGCTTCGGACAAAGCTCGCGATCAAGCCACCTTCGGAATGAAACGACTGAGTCATGCAAAATAGAATGGGACGACCCCCAAAATACACTGAGAATAAAATGAGCTCTATAACAATACGCGTTGATGGAGCTACTAAGAATTTGATACTAGAGCTGGCCGACGGTTATGACATGACCATCACGGAGTACCTGCTCACGCTAATCTCAAGGGATGCCGCGCAAAGCCCAGAAAGCCCGTAAACCCGACGCTACCTACCACATCGTTGTCAACCTACCCGGCTGGCTAAAGAACGAGATCGTAGAGATCTGTCGCAAAGAGAAGACTGGCGTCAACCAGTGGATCCTCTGGCTCCTCAAGGAGGCCGTAGAGGCACAGAAGGGCTTGCCACCAGCGCCACCACCACAAGCGCCTATGCCCGATGTCGCATCGCAGCTCAGGGCCTACTTCGCCGGCGAGAAACTAATGAACCCCTGCGGGCAAACTGACTGCGAACCGGAGATCGTGCAATTACAAAATGAAGGCTTTTGCAAAAAATGCCGCGTCCGGGCGTACTAATTTGCCCTTCTTTATTGGTGGCATTACAAATGTCGCTCTGATATCCTCAGTGTAATGTTAATTGACCCTACTCTCCGCACAGTCCATCCCAATCTAACCGAATACTTCAAAACAGACGCCCTTGAGTTTGATGCCCCTGCTCTCGCTCACGGCGTGAACATCATGGGCCTGATGGGTGGTGGAATCGCTCTCCAGATCGCTCAGAAGTACCCGATGGTTGAATCCGCTTATCGCACCGCTTGTAAAACTCGCAAGCTCCGCATCGGTGGTTGCTTTCCTGTTACTACCTCTAGGGCCGGCGCACCCTATGTCATCTATAACCTTGCGACTCAAGTAGAGCCTGGCCCTCACGGATCTCTGACAGCTGTTGATATTGCTGTCGGGCGTATGGTTCAGCACGCGCTGGATCACGGTATTAACCACATCGCTATGCCTCGCATCGGCTGTGGCATTGGTGGACTTCGCTGGCAGGATGTGATGTTTATCCTGAACGGGCATTGCTCGCAGGTGAAGTTCTCCGTCTGCTCTATCTAGCCTTGTCGCCCCACATCTGAGCAAGGGTCGGTCTAGTTGGCCCAACTCCCCTTCTCTTCTGTTCCGCAGCTAGCTGTCTACTGGTATACCCAGCCCACACTCCGTGCATGTCAGCTGCTGGAAACTCTAGGGCATACTCAAGGCATTGCTTACTGACTGAGCACTCTGAACATATCGCTCGCGCATTGAGAATATAAGAGATGTCCTTATGACTCTGGGGAAACATCTCGGTCGTTCTATTCCTACAATTAGCGAATGCCATCCAACCCAAACGTTGTATATCTTCTTCTGAAGGCCCACTGGGCTGTTCTATTTCAGTTAAATTATTCTCGTTAGTTTCTTCCATTATTAGACCTTGTCACATGCTCTTGTACGAACGTATTAAACGGAGCGCCAGTGTGAGGGTCAAATTTGGCTGTTACCGCTAGGGCTTTCAGGGCAATGGTTTTGGCTTGCTGAGGTGTGCATTTCTTATTCCCCCTCAGTACCTGTAAGGCTCCTAGGGCATACGGAGCACCAGTGCCGATTGCGTAATGACCGGCACTGTCGGAAGTCCAGGAGTAATCCCCCTCAATGATGTAAATCATTCCATTAATAACCACCAGAATCGTTGAGTCGTGTTCAGCCATATGGTGGCTTGAGTCTCTCTCTGGTAATGCGTACCCTTGTTCTTCAAAGCATCCCCTTAATGCGGGTACAAACTTGGATGTTATAAAGGCGTCCAGCTTCTTCCCTTTCAATGAGGGCGCGGGCGTCGGGGGCGTGAAGACATAGTGCAGGATGTTGATCGCTCGGACATCGCCTGCCGCTCCTAGAAGGTACTTGCCATTTGTAGCCACCTTTGAGCTGCCTGTACCCAATGTCGTGATCTGGTACGCAAAGCCCGACTCGTCTACCGAACTGATCCGGCTATCTGTCGTTACTACGGCGTAGCCGTCTCCCTGTATTCCTACGATTGTTGTCATGAAGCCTCCTCTGGCTTGGATTTGAATGAGGCCTCATATTCATCTAGTAGTGCATTGAGGTACATGACATCAAGGTGTTCTATTTGTTGTGGCCAGTCTCGGTATCCGCCGGCAATGACATCGCGCAAGGCCACATACGCCTTTGCACTAAAAGAACGAGATAGATTTAGTTGAGATTTAAGCAGAGCTATCTGTTGTAGAGTCTGTTTGAAAAATATTGCCTCTGGGTGTACTTCAACTTGACCAGTATCTAGGAGTCTGGCAAATACCTCTAGGCTTATCTCAACGGATTCTAGGTCACTGATGTAGTCAGGACTATCTTCATTTCCCATGTGGACTCCTAGTTATCTTCCACCCATCAGCAAGATATTCTTCGCAGAGGGTCTTGTAACGGAATCCCTTTTGCATAAGGAAGCCAGGTTTTCCTGTCAGTTCGCATGTCTTAGACGCCATCTCCTCGTGGTCGGCAACAATTCTGCTCATCCGACCCAAGGCATCGCCTTCAACCGTTGTACTGAAGTAATACCTAAAGCCACCAAACTTTTCCTTAATTTGGAATATTGAGTGGTATGGATCTATCTCACACAGCTTTTCGTAGCATGAGACAACTATTGGGTGCCAGCCTTCGTCAACATCTATTGACTGGCCATAACTGGGAGAGATTCTCTCAGCTATTTCTTTGATCTTTTCAGTTAATGAGATGGAGCTCACCCCAACCCTCCGGTGATATCACGAAAGAAAGAGTGCCCTCGCGGGTTTTAACTCCATACGAATCTTGGAAGTATTCGCCAACTTGGGTAAGACTTGGGCAGATAAATACTGCGCGCCCTTCCTGTTCCTTTACATTCAGGTGGTGGTAATGGCCGGTTACAAGGATGTCGGCATCGGCAACGCCGGCATGAGCACGGCCATGGGACTGATCTTTCCACCAGTTCCACACTGCTTGAGCAGCGTTCGGGCCGGCTTTTGACAGATGTCCATGGGTGAAAGCGACAATATGGCCAGAGAGATTGAGTGATACTGTCAATCTTTCTAGCGGAAGCCTAAATCCGACATGACCGTAAACATCAGGATTGGCTGCCAGTATCTCGGCAACTTGCTCAAATACTGCAACATCGTCATTGTCGCCAGTGGTTGTGAACGCCTTACCATTAAGCCCGCGGTTTTCGCCGTGGTTTCCTCCGACTGCAGTTACTGTAACTTTGTCGGAAAGCGGAGCAACAGCCATGACAATGTCTCTAATGGCGCGGCGAACAAGCTTCAATTGCTCGCGCCTGTCAAGTTCTATTCTGAACTGCTGCGCAGGGTAGTGTCCGCATGTTCCTTCAAGGAGGTCGCCAAGGCCGGCAATGACGATATGTCCAATATCATTTCCAGCTCTACGTAGATCTGCAATCCTGTCGGGAATTGATTCTGGCAGAGCAGCAATCTTTTCAACCTGTTTTGCAACTCCGCCGCCGTCGCGGTTTCCCGTCTGCCAGTCAGACAGAGCAACTACAAAAGTGGACTCACCCGACTGTGGTCGCTTTTCTTTCTTTTTGGCCTTTTTGACCTCGCGATATAACTCTTCAGGAATGAACGAAACATCGCGTTTTCTGAGGCGAATCTCAGCTTTATACGAGTAACAGATGGCTGAATAGGCTGGCTGGCCTGGCTCGTCGCGCTTCCATCCATCATACGAGCACCATTTGATGCTATCACCAACAACTTCGTAGGCTTCTGGATCGAGGCCTCGCATTGCCAGCAAGTCAGACCAATCTTTGGGCGTTTCAAAAACTGTGTCGGTTGTAATTACACCCTTGGTGCCATCCCAGACAACCCCAGGCTCCCAGCCAGCAGGGTACTTCTTGTCCTTGACAGCATCTTCATGCTCAGCTTTGTTTTCAACAGCAGCTAGTCGTGCGATCAAGTCCTTGGACTTGTTATTGTGCGTCATTGTATGCTCCGCATCTACAGAATCCGTTTCTGTGGTAGGAAAGTGTGTCTCTGCCAATTCTGAAACCAGCGGATGCAAGCTCTCTGTGAATATCCGTTGTCTTGGCCTTTGAGGACAGAACGCTATTAAAAGCGTCCTTTGTTTCTTTGTCCCATTCATCCATCATCTGAATTACAGGACAGGGTTTTGGTTTTTTGTCCATCAAAGCTTCAAGCCGATTTTTAAGCTCGCTCAATTGTGGCCCTCCTCGCATCTTGTGCTGTCGTAAATTCTGCACCACAACATGTCGTGTATGCAAGTATACTCAATAAGTTTTTGCTACTGTCTTTGTAGCGAGGTTGTCAATGGACAAAAATAAACGAAGCCACCGTGAGCATGTTTTGCGGGAACCGCTTGAGCAATCAATAAGGGCTGCCTTGGAGTCTGGCAGTTCGTCAAGCGATGTTGTAGAAACAGTGCTCAAAACACTCAACTCTCAGCGGATGATCATGTACTCAGCGAAGGATGAAATCTCGCTGATAACACCAGCCGGCAGGGTATTGGTAGCGATGCTTGAGGATCCAGAAATTACTCAAAGGGCACTTTCTGTATACCTTGGTGTGACTGAATCAAATATCCACAAAGCCGTCAAAACGCTTGTTGATTCTGGACTCATAGCAAAGACAAAAGTAAAAGGTCGCAACAAATATCAAATTGATAAAAAACGCGCCCTTGAGCATCCTGATATCAGGCGCCTTATTGACGCCCTGCATGCACAGCGCATGCTAGAGCCCCAAACCCCAAAAGATATCATTGAAGAAGAGGATCCTTTTTAGGATTGAGAGCCTTGGCTTACCAGCCAAGCCGCAAAGAACTCGTCAGCTACTGGTATTACCCACACTTGACAGAGTTCAACGTCGTACCTTGGCTCACCAACAAGAGTCCATGCAATTTCCATCTCTGGGGAAACTGGCGCAACACCAACATTGCAGTCAAACCCGTAGCGATTCAAGAAATACTCAACTACGCACTGGCCTTTTACAATCCCAGAGCATGAAGCATCTTCATCCTGCCCATGTGGACAACTGACGCTTCTTATGACAATTTCAGCCTTGTCAAGAACTAAGGACATTTTGTGGCCGTCGTTGTGCCACGTCATCTCAACTTCCATATTGGAAGATTACTGGATAAATCTGAATATTTAGGTACGGCCTTCTAAATCAGAAGAGCAGATCCCAAACTTTAGATCCGACTACTCCGTCTTCTTTTAGGCCATTCTTGGTCTTGAAAGCCTTTACCGCTACTGTCGTTGATGGGCCAAAGTTCCCATCTGCTGGAGAAACCCCGAGCTTCTCCTGAACGGCCTTCACAGCGTCTCCAGTCGCGCCTTCCTGTAGATTGCCAGGGAAGGGCATAGAAGGAGCTGCAGCGCCTCCAGCGAGATATGGAGGCTGTTTGTCGCCAAGGCAGTACTGCCAATGCCAAGCCTCAAATTCAGGAGACTTAGGATCATTTCCTTGGAGGTAAAAACCATACTTGGGAGCGTTCTCGCACATCCACTCAAGGCACTTTCCACCCATAGCCGTGAGTTTGCCTTTTGCGTCGTAGCCAAGGTCAATGGCTAATCCAAGGCCATGGTTGCTGCGACCAGGTGTGGAGCTTGGCGCTTTACCAACCTTGAGGTACCACTTCTTTCCTTCGTACTCGCGAGTCACCTCTGGCTTGCGCCCAGTTGGCTTATCATCGTATCTGTCGCGGAATAGGGCCATCTGATCGGCAAACGGACGGAAGTCTCCGACATTCTTTAGCTTGAAGCCAGCAGCTTCTGCTGCCTTGTACATCGCATTGAAGTGAACCGCAACAGGCTTGTACATTCTTCCGCCTGTAAGAACCTTGTCAAGCATTGCGTCAGTTAGCTTGCCATTTTCAATCTTCTCGAGAGCTTTAGGTAGCGCTAGCTTGATGTATGGGTACTTCATTTACTTCCCTCTCTTGGATGATGTGATAACCAATTATACACCTGAGGGCTTTGTGTATAAGGCTTTCCTATATATGTAGTGCTTTTATTCTGTATTTGTTGAGCGCTTTCTAGATACAGCAGAAACTTCAGAATCCGCCACAGCGCCCTTCTTGTCAAACTTATTGAAAACATTATTGATCTCGCTAAGCGTTAGTTTTCCATCGTCTAGGAAAGCTCGCGAGAGTCCTTCAACCACTGTTGCAACGCCAGCTATACCCGCCATAAACATGGCTTTCCACAAGGGCACTCCAGCAATCGCTCCTGCGCCAATTACCCCGAGGCCCGAAGCAGCAAAGGTTGCGAGGATGCGCATGAGAATGTTGCTAACAACTTCTTTTTTCTTACTCACTTCTTGTTGCCTCCAAATCTGACACTGACAATAAATCCAGCAATTGATAGAATGAATCCATAGAAGACCATGTCACCAGTATTTGATCCTGTTGAAGGAAGCTTTGAACCGTGTGAATGGCTTGAGTGATCATGGACTGTGGTTTGAGTTGACGAAGAAATACCAAGGTCTGGTACTTTTGTTTCTGTCGTAGTTGTTACTAATTCTGTTGATGTCACAGCGGGTACAGTTTGAACTGTTGTTGCAGGAGCGGGCAGTTGGCTGGTTGTTGTGCTACTGGACGAGGTAGTGCTCGTCTGAGCAACAGTGGTGGTAGTTAATTCAGTAGTGGTCGTTGGAGCAGGACTCCAAGTAACTGTTGCAGACACAGTCTTTGAAACGCCATTGACAATTGCGGTTGCCGTATAGACATTCGTCCCAGTGGATGCCGTATTTACAGTAATCGTTGCTATTCCTGAAGAATCTGTTGTTGCAGTAAACGTTTGTCCAGCGTCTGGGCCGCTACTGACGGTCATGCTGACGACCACTCCGGCTTGTGGCACTCCGGAAATTGTTTGGGCTGTTGCTGTGATTGTGAGTGGGGTTCCGGCTGATGGGTTAGCAGGGCTAATTGCCAGAGTAAAAGAGCTTGGAAGACTGACACTTCCTCCACCTATGGATACCGCCTTACGAGTGTCTGAAGAACTTGGATATGGGTAATCAACAAGAGTTTTTAGCGTTCCAACATTTCCAGTGAAATAACCGTGCCAACATGCAGCAACCATTGTGTTTGTCAAGCCAAAATCTGTAGTTCCGTCCGTAGTCGCGTCTGGGCCACCGTTACAGCCACCACTGTTATACACAGCGCTTGGCAGGAGTGCTGTCAGCCACCCATAGGTGCCCATGTTTGCGAACAACCCACCACCAGAGTTGACAAAGTCGGCAATTACTTCAGCGTTAGATGTAAAAGTTGCCTCTACAGCAGAGGAGCGACTCCAGTTGTCTGGAATCCATATGACGGCAGGTTTAAGTGTGTTTATAGTAGAAAAGAAAGTAGCAACCTGAGCTGCTGAGTTGTAAAAGTTAACTGTTGGAGCGGTAGTGAATTGGCCTAGATACTTTGTTGTCAGAAGAGTATTCCAGTTGCCACCGCAGGAATTGGTTGCTCCGTTTGCTCCAAGAACAGCAATTGCGCCACTGTTCTGATTCGTTGCTCCGGCATGTGTTTTCTTTAGGACCTGTGCAATGTACCCCCAGGTCCCCTCTCCGCCAGAGTGGCAAACAGGATCCATTCCGTCAAGAACTATTGGGCCACCAGTTCCAGACGCATTAGCAACACTGACAATGCCGAGGTTGCGTGGCGCTTCGGACAGTGAGGCCACAAACAACCCACCAAAAAGGACAGTTGTTATTGCAAGTATTTTCTTAAGATTCATTTGAGTCACGCTTTACTAAAACACCTACAAGGTGAAGAATGAGCGCAGCTACGCTTATTTGGATTGCAAGTTTCTGTACATCTCCAGACAACGTGATCAGGACAAGGAGTGTTCCAGCTGCTGTCCATATAAGCGAGTGGAATTCGCTTGTAAGTTTTGTTATTAACTTTTTAAACATTTATATACTCACTGCTTTCTGTTGGGCGCAGAATTACTAGTAGTGGTATTTATTGATGACGTTGAAACAACAGGTGCCATAAATAATACAGCACCAGCAGCTACAAGGACCCTTCGTTCAGCAACTGTCACACGCGACCCAGTAGGAACATATATGTCAAACTTTCCTCCAAAAACATTTATTTCAGTCTCAAATGCTTTACGGACTGACTCAACTGCGTTTTGCACCGCGGCAACAATCTGAGAGGCCTCTTCGTCAGAAAGGTCTCCAGTATCAACGCTGGCAAAAATTTCCTCCGCCTGTTCGGACGTAATGCTTGCTAGCAACTCAGGGCTAGTTGCAAGCTGGACAGCTTGGTCGCTGTCAATTTCCTCGGCAAGGATTTCGTCAATAATCTCCTGCACCTGTTCAGGATCGAGCGTTCCAGTATTGATTATGTCAACTACATCTTCTATGGCCTCATCTGTTACACCATCAGAAAGCACATCCTCAAGAAATGCATCTACTTGCTCATCTGTTGCCTCGCCAGAAAGAATGTCATTGACCAATTCGTCGCTAGATGTTGGTTCAACAACTATCGGCGGCGCTGCCTCTTCTTCTGCATCTTCTTGGACCGCATCTGGTTCAAATACCGTTGTTTCCGGGGACGGGTCATTTACATTCTCATCTATCTTTGAATCTTCCTGCTGGGGTTCTGGCTCTACTTCAATTGTTGTTGCAGTAGGTACTTCTTGTTCTGTGGTTGTTGTTACATCTTCAATTATCACTTCAGTGGTGCTAGTGACTTCCGGCTTAGGAATAGTTGTTTCAGGGATCGTTGTTTCAGGGATGGTTGTTTCAGGGATGGTTGTTTCAGGGATGGTTGTAGTGGTGGCAGTACTAGTAGTAGTTGTTGGTGGAGTTGGGTCAACAACCATTACATCAATAGTTGTTTCTGGCCCGTAGACGCATGGACCTACGCCTTCAGCGGAGAAACAACTTTCATTTCCTGCTTTGATACCAAAGCGAACAGGTCCAAACCCAGTAGTTCCAGAGAACATATTTTCTGCTAGTGAATAATTTGTTCCTTGGTTAGTCCAAACTCCCCAGCCACCTGATGTTGTTCCACCAATCTCGTCAAGGTCGTAGAACGTGACACCATAAGCGTAGATGTCTGAATTGCTTGATATTGGGGCGTCCCAGTCTAGATTTACGCTTCCATTTGCGTTTGCTATTGCTGTCAAGTTTCTTGCTGCGTTAAAGTAAGGAACAGTAACAGCCAAGCTTTCCCAAGATTGACCATCAGAAGAAGTCATGACTCTATTATTTGTTCCGGAGTTTGCTACAGCAACATACTTGTTCGCTCCATAAGCAACTCCTTGCCATGAATTGTCTGGAACTCCAGAACCAAGTGTCCAGTTTGCACCATCTGCTGAGTAGGCAGAGCGTGAATTCACTCCACCTTCTGCTACAGCTATGAACTTGTTTCCGCCATATGTTATGTATCTCCACTGGTTGGCTGGAGCGCTTGCGGTGTTAGTCCAGTTAACTCCGTTTGTAGAGTACGCACCATACCTATTTCCTGTGTTCGTGCTGTATTCAAGCCACGAAAAACGCCCAGCACCAAACGCAACTGTTCGTATATCTACAATTGCGCCAGGGTTCTGAATTGACCAATTAGAAATTCCGTCTGCTGAGGACCAACCTCTACCAAACTGAGACACAGAAACAAATCGAGGAACAGATGCGCTACAAGCTACCGCATCATGCGACCATGCATAGGCAGGTGTTCTTACAGTCCAGTCAATCCCGTTTGTTGATGTCATAACGTAATTGCTTCCCCAAGTTGCAGTAGCAACAAAAAGACCACCGCAATTAGTTATTGCTTGCCATTCTCCGTTTGGAGCAGTTCTCGATGTCCACGTAATTCCGTCAGGCGATGTCATCACCGCATTTGAACCAACCGCAACAAACAGACCATCGGCATAGGCGATTCCTTGCCAGTTACTGTTAGAAGCAGAAGTTCTTGAAGTCCAGTAAGTCCCATTTGTTGATGTCATCACACGGTTTCCACTACCTGACGAAGCAACCGCAACAAACTTTCCGTCACCGTAAGTAACCGCCTCCCACTGTTGGTCTGCTGGATATCCAGTTGCTATTTGGGCTACGGATATTTGAGCGTTAGTAAATATTGGGCCATAGCATCCAGCCCAAAATAATCCATTATCATCGCCGCCAATTGCTATTGTTACGACTTCATTTGGCTGAGTAGTTGTTAGGGAAAGATTTAGTGTTGTTTGTTGGTCTGGGGCAACGACTATTCCGGATGTGACACTCTGATCTTCGTCGGAGATACTCACCGAGTATCTTCCATTGATCCAAGCTTCTGCGCGATCTTGAACTGTGTAGCTAAATTCAACCTCAGAGGGTTGCGATATGACTACCGTCTGCGTAACCACGTTCCACACATATGAAAAATTTAAAGCGTTAGCCTGCCAAGATCCGAGAGATGGATTTCCTCCAGAGCATGATGCGCCACCGCTGGCACCGGCCCATCCGCCACCAGCCGAAGAGAAAGTAGGGTTAATAATCTCGTTTGCTGCAGCTTTGACAGGGCTAGCAAATAAAGAAATTAGGGCTACTGGAAGAAATATCGCCAGTCTGGTAAACGACAGTATTTTTGGCATGCGCATAACATGCCAATTATAAATGAAAAGAGCTATTCAGCAGTGATTGGAATATTTTCTGTGTTTTCTTGTTGCAAAGTGAACTGAAGTTCCCTGATCTGTGCGCTCAGAACAATGTTTTCCGTTGTCAATGCGTTGACCCTGCGAATGAGTTCATCAATAATGAACTGCTGATTTACTTGCTGTGTCATGTTTTCCTACTTGGAACTAGCTTGATCTCTGGATACTACATCAAAATATCGGTCATACATTTTAGCTACAGAATCTAGGCCAAAACGTTCTTTTGAATATTTGCTTATTGCCGCCCGGTCGAGCAGTGGGGCATCATGGATGGCGTCCACATAGTCTTTCTCTGTCCTACACCTGAAACCAGTTACACCGTGAAGCACGGTTTCCGTAAATGCTCCCCAGTCAGAGCATATAACTGGCGTTCCACACGCCATGGCCTCTATGGCCACTGTTCCAAACGGCTCCACATACACAGTTGGCGCAAGTAGGGCAATTGCTCCGCCTAGAAATTCATTTCTTTTTTCAGTCCCAATCTCACCCAAGTGTTCAACGCCGTCTAAACATTCTCCTGGGCCTGCGGTTATCAACTTAACTTGAGCCTCTTTACAGGCACTAGCTGCCAACCAATGACCTTTTCTGTAGATCATTCTCCCAAGATAGGCGTAATAGCTTTCCGGCTGAGATCTATAAGAGAAATCGTTGATATCAATATAACTTGGTATAACGCAGTCGCGCTCAGACCCGTCGGTGTCAGAGGATCCAGTAGCGGCCCCATAATGTGTGTGCATCCATGCATACGATTCAAACACCCGATATTGCGCAAATATGCCGTGATACCCGATTCCAAACTCCACAGATTTGTTTCTAGGAAAAGCATCTGCGATTGGCTTGTGCGACCATCCAGCTATAAGACAAATAATGTCGGCCGGCTC